>Ga0306867_1000007_pt1 | contig 383206 bp, 395 predicted proteins | sample AntRauTorckE6831_FD_190432 | JGI IMG/M metagenome (GOLD analysis project Ga0306867, IMG submission 190432) | Saline lake microbial communities from Rauer Islands, Antarctica - Metagenome Torckler E6 #831 (v2) (version 2) | ecosystem: Environmental > Aquatic > Non-marine Saline and Alkaline >...
GTCCGATTGATTGGGCGGGCAGGCCGCCTCGGTTTATCGTTAAGACAACAAGCGGGTAATTAAATCCTTGCAATGTCGGATTCATCCCCGCGCTGAAGCGCGAGGCTTTCTCCTTGATTCTCCGTAAGCGCTTAAAAAGCGAGCCCCGCCGAGTCCGAATCAGTCGTCGCTCGACGCCTGCTCGGTCGCGTCGGACGCGGAGCCGGGAACCGCGGCGGCGGGTTCCGGCAGCTCCTCGCGTACGTCGGCGCCCGTGCCCTCGGCGATGACCTCGGCGTAGGCGTCGGGGAAGACGCGCACGAAGTCGTCGAGCGCGGCCGCCCAGTCGTCGAGCAGCTCGGCCGCCCGGTCGCTGTCGGTGTACGCGCGGTGGTTCTCGACGAGCCGGCGGAGCATGCGTTCGTCGGACTCATCGAGGGTCTCCGAGAGCGACACCATTCCGCGGTTCACGCGGGCGTCGAGCCGGTCGTCAGGGTCGTACACGTACGCGACGCCGCCGGACATCCCGGCCGCGAAGTTTCGCCCGGTGTCGCCGAGCACGGCGACGGCGCCCCCGGTCATGTACTCGCAGCCGTGGTCGCCCACGCCCTCGACGACGGCCTTCACGCCGGAGTTGCGGACGCCGAACCGCTCGCCGGCGACGCCGTTGACGTAGACCTCGCCCGCGGTAGCGCCGTACAGTCCGACGTTGCCGGCGACGACGTTCTCGGCGGGGTCGTAGCCGGCTTCCTCGGGCGTGTTGATCACGATCCGGCCGCCGGAGAGGCCTTTGCCGACATAGTCGTTGGCTGCGCCGGACAGCTCCATGGTGATCCCCGGCGCGAGGAACGCGCCGAAGCTCTGGCCCGCGTAGCCGTCGAACCGACAAGTGACGGTGTCGTCCGGGAGCCCGTCACCGCCGTGTTCGGAGACGATCCGGTTCGAGAGGGTTGCGCCGATTGCGCGGTCGACGTTCTCCACGTCGCGGGTGAGCGCGACGGGCGCGCCGTCCTCGATGGCCGGGCTCGCCTCCTCGATGAGATCCCAGTCGAGCAGGTCGTCGATGTCGGCGTCGTCCTGCTCGCGGGTCTTCGTGCGGGCGTCGCCCGCGGGCTCGGCGATGACCGCCGACAGGTCGAGGTGTTTGGCCTTCTCGTGGTCGGTCTCGCGCTGCGAGAGGAGCTCGGGCCGGCCGATGAACTCCTCGACCTCGGTGTACCCGAGGTCGGCCATGAGTTCGCGGAGCTCCTGCGCGATGAACGTCATGTAGTTGATGACGTGGTCCGGCTGGCCGGGGAAGCGCTGGCGGAGGTCCTCGCGCTGGGTCGCGACGCCGACGGGACAGGTGTTCTCGTGGCACTGTCGCGCCATCACGCAGCCGGCGGTGACGAGCGACGCGGTGCCGAACACGTACTCCTCGGCGCCGAGCGCGGCGGCGACCGCCACGTCGCGCCCGGTCTTGAGCCCGCCGTCGGCCGTCACGCGGATGCGGTCCCGGAGGCCGGTCGCGCGGAGCATCTGGTTCGCCTCCGCAAGCCCGAGCTCCCACGGAAGCCCAGCGTTCTTGATCGATGTCTTCGGTGAGGCACCGGTCCCGCCGTCGTGGCCGGAGACGTGCACCACGTCGGCGTTCGCCTTCGCGACGCCGGCCGCGATGGTACCGATTCCGGCCTCGGAGACCAGCTTCACGTTGACATCGGCGTCGGGACTCGCAGCCTTCAGATCGAAGATGAGCTGCTTGAGGTCCTCGATCGAGTAGATGTCGTGTTGTGGCGGCGGCGAGATGAGCCCGACACCGGGAGTGGAACACCGGACGTGCGCGATCATCTCGTTGACCTTCTTGCCGGGGAGGTGGCCGCCCTCGCCGGGCTTCGACCCCTGTGCCATCTTGATCTGCAGCTCGTCTGCGCTCGCGAGGTACTCGGAGGTGACGCCGAACCGGCCGGACGCGACCTGCTTGACGTTACACTCCTTTTCGGTGCCGAATCGCTCCGGAGGCTCGCCGCCCTCGCCCGTGTTCGACTTCGCGCCGAGCCGGTTCATCGCGATCGCGTTGTTCTCGTGGGCTTCGGGCGAGATGCTTCCGAGGCTCATCGCGGCCGTCGAGAAGCGCTCGACGATCGACTCGACCGGTTCGACCTCCTCGACCGGGACGGCGTCACGGTCGGACTCGAACTCCAAGAGTCCGCGCAGGGTCTGTAGCTTCTCGGACTCGTCGTTGACCAACTCCGCGAACTCTTGGTACTGCTCGTAGTCGCCGCCCCGGACCGCCTGCTGGAGCGTCCCGACCGTCTGCGGGTTCCAGCCGTGTTTGATCCCCGACGAGCGGTGTTCGTACTCGCCGGTGGTCTCCAGTTCGGGGTCGGCGCCGAACGCCATCGCGTGGCGCGTCCGGAGGTCGTCTTCGATCTCTCCGATACCGATCCCCTCGGTGCGGATCTCGGTGCCCTCGAAGTACTCGGCGACGAACGACGACGAGAGCCCGACGGCCTCGAAGATCTGCGCGCCCTGGTACGACTCCATCGTCGAGATGCCCATCTTCGCCATCGTCTTGAGGAGGCCGTCCTCCAGCGCGTGCCGGTAGGCGGCCAGCGCCTCGTCCTCGTCAGCGCCGTCGGGGCCGGCGACAACGTCGGCGATGGAGGCGTACGCGAGGTACGGGTCGACCGCGTCCGCGCCGTACCCGACTAGCGTCGCGAGGTGGTGGACCTCGTGCGGCTCGCCGGACTCGACGACGAGCCCCGCGCGGTTCCGCAGCCCGTTGCGGACGAGGTGGTGGTGAGCCGCGCCGGTCGCGAGCAGGCTCGGCACCGCGAGTCGGTCCGTCCCGACCGCCCGGTCCGAGAGGACCACGGCGTCGGCGCCGTCCTCGATTGCGGTCGCGGCGTCCTCACGGATTCGATTCACCGCGTCGACCAGCGACCCGTCGCGGTCGTACGTCACGTCGACGACTACCGAGGTGAACGACGACGCGTCCGGCTCGTCGCCCTTTCTGTCGGCCGGCTCGCGTTCGCCCGGGCCAGGGAGTTCGCGCAGCGCGGCCGTCTCCGCGTCGGTGAGCACGGGGGTGTCGGAGACGATCTGCTCGGCGTGTTCGGGCGTCTCGTCCAGCAGGTTGCGCTGGTTGCCGATCCGGGTCTCCAGCGAGGTGACGAGCTCCTCGCGGATATAGTCGATCGGCGGGTTCGACACCTGCGCGAACAGCTGTTTGAAGTAGGTGAACAGCGGGCGGTCGACATCGGCGAGCACCGACAGCGGGGTGTCGTCGCCCATCGAACCGACCGGGTCCTTTCCGTCTCTCGCCATCGGTTCGACGAGATGGTCCAGCGAGTCGGTGGTGTAGCCGAACGCGGCTTGGTGGGCTCGCACGGTGGGCTCGGCGTCGCCGTCTTCGCCGGTGTCGTCGCTATCGTCGGATTCTGACTCGACCCCGGCGGCGACATCGTCCTCTTCGACGATCTCGTCGAGGGCGACCTGCCGCTCGGCGACCCACTCGCCGTACTTCTCGTCGGTGAGGTCGTCGAACACCTCGTCGTCGGGGACGATCCGCCCCTGCTCGGGGTCGGCGACGAAGATCTCACCCGGCTGGAGCCGGCCGCGGCGCCGCACGTCCGCTGGCTCGGTCGGGAGCGCGCCGACCTCGCTGCCGACCACGAGTCGATTGTCCTCGGTTACCTCGTACCGGCACGGGCGGAGCCCGTTGCGGTCGAGGACGCCGGCGACGCGGTCGCCGTCGAAGCCGATGACGAGCGCGGGGCCGTCCCACGGCTCGACGAGCGAGGCGTGGTAGTCGTAGAAATCTGCGCGAGCCTGCTCCATCAGGTCGTCGTCGCGGAACGCCTCCGGGATCAGCATCCGGAGGGTGTGCGGGAGGTCGCGGCCGGCCTGCAAGAGGAGCTCGACCGCGTTGTCGACGCTCGCGGTGTCCGATTGGTTGGGATCGTCGATCACCGGCTTGATCGTGTCGAGTTCCGCACCGAACGCCGGGTGATCGAGGTCGTTCTCGCGGGCGCGCATCCAGTTGACGTTCCCGCGGATCGTGTTGAACTCGCCGTTGTGGACGATGTTGCGGTACGGGTGCGCGAGGTGCCACGCGCCGAGCGTGTTCGTCGAGAAGCGCGCGTGGACCAAGGCGACGTGGCTCGCGAAGCGCTCGTCGGTCAGGTCCGGATAGTAGCCGGCGAGCTGCGAGCCCTTGAGGAGGCCCTTGTACACGACGCGCTGGCGGTCGAGCGAGCAGACGTAAAACCGGCCGGCGCCGTCGATGTCGGACACCGCGTTCTCGATCTCGCGGCGCGCGGCGTACAGCGCGCGATCGAAGCCGAGGATCTCCGGGTCGGCGTCGTCGGGGCGCGTCTCCTCGCTGGTGAACCGCTCTGCGAGGCCGGCGCCCTCGACGGGCGCGACGAACAGCTGGGCGACCTCCGGTTCGGAGTCGAGCGCGGTCGCGCCCAGATCCGCGTTGTCCGTCGGGACAGAGCGCCACTCCAAGACCTCCAGTCCGTACACGGAGAACACCTCCGCGATAACGTCGTGGATCTCGGCCTGCACGCTCGGTTCGGTCGGCATGAACACGGAGCCGACGGCGTACACCTCGGGCAGATCGGCGTCGACGACCTCGCGGAAGAAGTCGTCGGGGCGCGCGACCATGATGCCGGCGCCGTCGCCCGTGTTCTCCTCGGCGCCCGTCGTACCGCGGTGTTCGAGGTTCTCGAGCAGTTCGACGGCGTCGGCCACCGTTCCGTGGCTCGGATCGCCGTCGAGATCAACGATTCCGCCGATCCCGCAGTTCGAACGCTCGTCCGTTACTGCCGCAAGCCCCCCACCGTGGCCCGAGAGATCCCGCTCCGATACCTCCCGGGTGTTACTACGTGGCTCGGTCATGCCACACACTCTGGATCGGTCACTTAAAGGTATGACCCTGATAGGGGTAGGATCCATCGTACACACATTAGGGAATATAAGGTAATTATTCATCAGGGGTGTGTTCCAATAGCGTAATCGCTGTTCGATCAGAAGATACCCATCTTCGAGTAAACAATCCGATCGTCAGCGGAATCGTCCGAGACGTAAGTGGTTAAATCCGGAGCGTAACTTAGCGATCGTCAAATCAGGAAAAGAGAGTTGGGGATGAGAACGAGAAGGCAGAGTGCCAAGAGCGGCAGTCCCAGTCCCGAATTACGGTCACTCGATCAGCGGGGTGAACGATCCGTTGATGTCCCACTCGTGGATGCAGTAGACATCCCCGGGCTCGTCCTCGATCCGCCACCCGTCGGCGTCGTCGTCCCAGCGCTCCTCGCGGCCGCACAGCTCACACTCACGCTCCCGTGGTGGGGTGATAGTGGCGCTCATACACTCACGAAGGACGCGGTCCAGCAAAAGGATACCGCCAGCTCCGTAGCGAATCCACGATCGATCGCACATTAGCGGGTCCGCCGTGTTCGGATCGCGACTAGAAGTGTCACCGCGAGGGCCGCCAGCGACTGAAGCGGACCGAACCCGGGAACGTCTTCGGCGGTCGCTCGGATCGGCGCGTTCTCGTAGGTCGGCGTCGCTCGATCCGGCTCGCCCGCGCCAAATTCGGAGTCGTCGGTCTCGTCGTCGGTCTCGTCGTCGATCGACGGCGCGCCGTCGCCGGGCGTTCCGTCCTCTCCAGTCGCCCCGGTCTCCCCGATCTTTGTCGGCGCTGACACGGCGATCGGCCCGTCCAAAAGCGGGGTCCGACGCTCGGCGTTCGGCCGAACCCCGAACCCGACTCCCCGAGCGGGAGCGATCTGATCGTCGTTCCCAGCGGTTCCCGCCGCGCTACCCGCGTTCGGTCCCTCCGGGCCGCCGCCTCCGCTGGCGCCGGTCGGAGCCGTACCTCCCGCGGAGCCACCCGTTCCGGTGCTTCCGCCGCCGTTCCCGTTTCCGCCCCCAGCGACGGGACCTCCGGAAGCGATCCGTTCGCGGTCACCGCCCGGCAAACTGCCTCGGTCGGTGTCGGCGAACGTCACTGTCGAGGTCACGCGATGACCATCCGGCGGATCCGACGCGGCCTCGCGGAGGCGGTCGTCGATGACTCGGAACTCGGCGATGAACTCCTCGCCGGGCTCCGATTCCCTGTTGGTCGGGAGCGCGTCGGTGCCGTCGGCGATCACGTAGAGTCCAGTCTCGTCGACGTGGACGGTCGAGTTGCGCGGTGTCTCACCGAGCGTGTCGCTCGTGGTCAGTCCGTCGTCGCCTCCTGCCGATCGAACGCCGAACTCGAACCCGTCGAGCCGGTCGAGATCGTTACCCGTTTCGACCGTGGCGTTCCGCGCCGCGGGCAGCCCAGCGAGCCCAGACGCGTTCACCGCGTAGACCACGGTGTCGTTCGTTCCGACCCGTTCCGACTGCGAGAGCGTGTCGCCCTCGATGGCGTCTCGCACCGCCGCTGCGCTCCCGAGATCGGACCGAGTCACCCCTGTCCCGGCGTAGGTGGTGAGCCCGTTCGTCGAGCGTCGCGCGAGCGTCACAGTCGCGTTATCGCTTGTCTCGGCGATACCGTGCTCCGAGCGAACCGCGATCTCGTAGGTACCCGGCGGGAGCGTCCCGTTTGCTCCCGGTGTGGTGACCGACTCGATCGACGCTCCCGACCCCGTCACGCTGACGCTCTCGTTGAGAGACCCGTTTGCCGCCGCATACGTGTTGAACCCGAGTGTTGTCTGGCCCTCTTCCGGTGTTTCGAGGTTGATGGTGGCTACTGTGGTGTTGGTACTTGTGTTATCAATGTGAACGAGAGAAGTATTATACGTAGATGAGATATCGATAGGGAGTATCTGACCTGAAGGAACAGATTCAGCCGACATCGGGAAATTTGATTCAAGATCTTTCTTTTTTAGAACAGTTACAGATTTATTGGCTGTGTTACCAGTATTGACATTTATAAAAGTTATATTGTAGTCCCCACTTTCCGAGATATTCACTAGTTTACCATTTGTTCTGGATCTATTAATGATGAATGTAGTTCGATTTACTTTTGAATTTCCTCGAATATTAGCAGCGATATACCGAGTAGATCGAGTGGATTCAAATTCGGCAACTATCCCATTTTCAACAGATGTAGTTGGTACATTTGGTGAGAAAGGAGTATTGACAAGAGTAAGTTGTGTTTGGTTAATATTTGTTTCTGATTGAATTACATACTCCTCTTCTGAAAGCACACTAGTGTTGATAATACTGAGATTTCCATGTTCATAGCTGTGATTCTGTTGTATATCTTGTCCTTCCAAGGATAGTGATATTGTAGCAGAGGTACTAGAATTCAACCCAATATACGTACCTTGAGTCGCGGTAATGTTTGTTTTATTTTCAATAGTGTGAGCGATTCGACGAGGAGAGTATTTTGTTTTAGAATAAGTACTCTCGTAGTGTTTTGATTCGAGATCATCAGCTGAAATTTCCGTTATATACGGAAATTGATTACCAGACTCAGTATACGTGCCGTTGAGTGAAATATCAACACGATTTCCATCGATCCTGTACTTCTCACTATCTTCACTAATATTGATCGTTGATCGAGACTGATCAAAGAATTCTATAGATATTTTTCCTTCTTTTGAACTTATTTCCGTATTAAATACTATTGACAGAACTGAAGTGGTGTTACTCTTATTTAAAGAATTGTCAAAGTAATGTATCGGTTTTTTAACTACTGTTATCGGTACTGGGAATTGAACAGATCGATTATCTGCTGCATATATAACGTTTGTATTCGGCTCTGTTTTTCCCGGATGTATTGTTCCTGCAAGTTCTGCTTCGCCACTTATATTCTCACTAGTAACGTTGATTTCTTTTTTACTTCCTTGTGAACTCCCAATCTGTCGAACTAACTTTCCTTCCTTAGATCTCTCCCAGATAACTACATAATTTGAGTTATTTATCAATTCTAGTTTTTCAAGATGAACTTTCTCTGTCTTGCTATTATACGTATCATTTTGGAAATCAACTTCAGCAGACGAGTGTATACTAAACTGTACATATCTTTCAGAGTACCCTTGCTCTATGACATATTCGATGTCTGTATCTGTGTCTGACAAATTTTCATTGTATACGCTCATGTATTTTGTACTCATATTTGATATTTTTATATCAAACTCAGATCCATCTGGTATAGATTTATTAACAACAATCGTTGCGTTCTTTTTATTCCGGTTTTTTACATATACATCTGAATTGGCCACATCTGTTCGATCAGCTACCGTATATGACGAATTTGATCCGTCAAACTCAGCTCCCCTAGTAACAAGATCTCCCACTCGGATTTTGATATCCTTATCTCCATTTCGTGTTTTAATTCCGCTAATTGTTTGATTTTCATTATATCCTATGTCAATATTATCAGCCTCATCTATACTCCAAACTGCCCCATTCGCGGGGATTACCCCAATTCCAACTCCAATAACGGACAAAACACAGAATGAAAGAGCGAGACTACAGATCGCCGCACACCGGATCGTTGTTCTCCGAGCCATATCGTGTCCACGGCTGTTAGAGCAGCGGCTATCGGACTCTCAGGCCGTCGATCGTGACGCCACGAGTCCGTACCGCAGTCTCACAACGCGAGGTGGTCGTATTCGGATCATTTACTTATAAATTGGTTGCGGACTGCGAAGCTTCCGTCTACGGAAATGTCACTGTCAAAGACGGTGCAGTCGGACGATTTTGATCGCTACTTATCGGACGTACCACAGCCTATACGGGGCGAAATTCTGGTTTAAAGCGGAGAGTGAACGAGCGGTTAGTGTTCGACCTGTTCCATCAGGGAGAGCAGCGACTCGGAGGCGTCGACGGCGGTGGGGTGGACGCCGACGAGTGCGATCACGTCCTCCCCGTGTTGGACCGTCCCGACGTACAGGTACACCGGAACGTCCTCGACCGTGCCGCTCTCTCCGCCACCGCCGTCGACCTCTGCGTCGATGGTCGTTTCGAGGATCGAGATCTCCACCTCCTCACCGAGGATAGTTCGGGTCTCTGACCCCCGATTTTCGATATTGCTCGCCTCGATGTCGGTGCCTTCACCGCCGATCCCGCGCTGATCCACCTGCTCTAACAGCCGTCGGATCAGCTCGGCGTCGTCCGCGCGGACGAGCGGGTTGACCGACTGCCCGCCCACCGACGCGTTCGGCGTGCTCGCCACGAACAGCGCTGACCCGTTCTCGGAGTTCTCGTACCCGGCGGCCCACGTGGTCGCGGACACCTGCGCGTTCACGCCGGCCACGTCGAACTCCTGTTCGATGGTGAACGGCTTCGGTTCCTCTCCCTCGTACCCCGCCTCGGACGCGGCTGAGGACGGAACGCTGGCCGGTTCGGCGTCGAACTCGTAGCTGCCGTTCTCGCCGCCGGCGCACCCGGCGACCGCGACGGATGTCGATGCGGCGATGGCCGCGAGCAGTCCGCGTCTGTGCATACTGATGGATTCTCCCACTGGAACGGTTAAGCGTATCGCCGTAGATATGCCAAACTGATAATCTCGCAATTCGGGGGCGCTCAGCCGGAACAAGCGGATTCAGCTGACGAGGCATTCACGCCGAATCCGGTGGTCCGATCGAAGGCACAAAGTTCACGGTGTGTCGTGTGAGAGGTGAGCCAAATGGAACGCCGAGGACAAATCGGGCTGGTGGAAGCGCTCCTCCTTGATGTCGTTCGTCTCCACGAGACGTGGATGGAGGTCGTCTTCCCCAGACAGCTCGATCCGAGTGCGGTATTAGGGAAGTGGAAACCGGAAAGCTCCGTCCAGACGGTCGGGTACTACCTCTGGGCAATTTTCGGGGCGCCGCTCGTGGCGGTGGCGTATCCGCTCCTGCTCGTTGGGTTCGCAACCCGATACTACGCGGCGAAGCTCGACTCCGCAGTCGCGCGGTTCGGTGTGCTCGGCGCGGTGATCGTCGCGACGGTCGTGTGGGGCTCGTTAACTCTCCTCGCGCACTTCCAACTGCCGACCGAGGTGATGCTCGGAATCGGCGGCGCCAGCGTCGTTGCCGTCGTCGCTGCCGGACTGGCCGCAGGATTCTCGAAGGTCGGCGGTCGGTTCGTCAGCGTCCTCCTCGCGTACCCGTTCGCGATGACGGCGATCTTCTTACCTCCGGTCGTCGCCGCGTTGCTGACTCCCTCCATCTCGGACGTGATCCTCGATCCGAGCTACGAGCTCGCGCGCTGGATCCTCGATACGTTCCTCGCCGTCGGCGGGATCAACGAGACGCTCCGTGGCGCGTTCGACCTGAACACGTTCGGGCAGCAGTGGGGCGTCACCGGCCTCGGGTACGTGCTGATGTGGGTCGGCATCTCCGTTCCGCTCGGCTGGTTCCTTGGTGTGCTGGTCGCGCTGGCGAACCTGATCCGTCCGAAACCCGACGGCTGACACGCCGGGTAGTATCTACCCTCCGCTACTGCGCTGTCCTTCTCCGTCCCGCTACCCTTCCGGATCGAACCGCTCGCTCGCGGTCTCGAATGCGGATTCCAACTGTTCTTTGCTCCGTCGACTCTCTCGTGCCGCGATCGCCTCGGGATCGGGACTGGCGTCGTCGTCGATCCGGGCGAACGACTTGTGGACCTTCGTGTGACACCAGCGACACAGCGCGACGGTGATCTCGTGGGGCCCGGCGTCGCCGTCGGGATTGGAAGTGTCGGGGTCGGGATCGTCGGATGGGGAAGAATTGTCGACAGAAGCGGTGTCGCCGTACGATAGGTGGTGTTCCTCCACCAGCGGCCGGGCGTCGGCGTGAGCCAGTCGGATTTCCGTCAGCCCGCACCGGTAACACTCTCGCTCGTCGGTCGTCGACCGGTAATGCGGACACGCGCGCCACGCGTCGTCCGCGCCGACGTGACAGGCGTACCCGTCTCGGCGTCGTTCGGCTGCGAACTCGGGGTCGTCACCCGCCCGCGTCAGCGCGAACCGACAGCGACCGTCGTCGGTGAGGTGGTCACAGACGCCGGCGACCGCATACGGGTCGTCGACGCCGACCGGAGTTCCGTCTGGCGTGCGTTCCATCTCGACGTCTCCTCAGATGAGACTCGCGCCGTCGAGGTCGGTCCGGCCGTAGTCGACGTCGAGCAGGCGCAGGAGGGTCGGAGCAACGTCGAGTAAGTCCGCGTCTTCGACCTTTGCATCGGGGTGATCGATGAACAGGGCGGCGTCCTCGAACGTGTGCATGCCGGTTCGGGGGCCGTCGGGATCGAACACCGCATCGTGGGGGCGGAATCCCGACTTGAGGTCGAACCCTTCGTGCGGGATCACCACGAGGTCGGGGGCGATAGCGTCGTGGTCGCCGCGGAACACCGTCTCGCGTTCGACGACCCGTTTCGCGACGGGGTTCCCGTTCGGCCCTTCCCACGCTTCGAGCTCGGCCCGGAGCTCCTCGCGGACCGCCTCGTACTCCGACTCGGGGACGACGCCGTCGGGCTCGCGGCCCTCCACGTTGAGGTAGAAGCGTCCGGGGACCAGCGAGTACGCGCGGGCGTCGCCGGCGATGTCGGACAGCGATCCGTGGTCGTCGCCGCCTTCGTACGAGAGCCACCCCTCGCGTTCGAGCCACTCGTTGCAGTACACGTCGTATCGGAGTCGCGCAAACCCGTGCGTGGAGCCGACGACGAGCCGAACGTCGTTCGGGAGCGCTTTCCGGATGTTCCCGATGTGTTCGTCGAGGGCGGCGTAGAACGCGAGCATGTCCTCGCGATACGGGCCGCCGTCCTCGTAGTCGCCCCACAGGAAGTGGTTGATCCGGTCCGGGGTGGAGAACACGCCGACGAACAGGTCCCAGTCGTCCATCTCGACGTAGCGGGAGAACGCCTCCGCGCGGGCGTCGAGCGTCTGGCGGGCCTGCTCGATGAACTCTGCTTTGTCCTTCCGGTGGCCGAGCTTCGCGTTGACCGACAGCCTGTAGTCGCTCTCGGTGAGGTACTTCCGGAGCTCCTCCGGGTGAGCGGCCTTGTCCACGTCGGGCGAGAGGTAGCCGGAGACCATGCGCTGGACCGTTCGCTGCGGCGGGAACGTGACGGGGACGTTCATCACCGTCGCGTTGAGGCCCGCCTCGGTCACTCGGTCCCACACTCGCGTCGCCTGCACGTCGCGGCCCATCGGGACGTAGGTGTCGTACGAGCCGACCTCTCGGTCCTGAAAGCCGTACACACCGGTCTCGCCGGGGTTCACACCACTTGTGAGCGCCGGCCAGCACGCGCTCGACTCGGGCGGCACAACGCTGTCGATCGGTCCCCCGTCGCCCTTGTCGGCGATCGTCGACAGCGTCGGAAACGTGTCCGGGTTGTCGGCGACGAGGCGGTGGGGGAGCCCGTCGATCCCGATGAACGCCACGCGAGGCGTGTCGTTCCCTCGCAGCCGGTCGAAGAGGCCCATAGGGGTACATCCGTCGTGGAGGGCAAAAGAGTTCACATCGCTTTCCGTACGTCTCGGTCTCGGTTGGCCGACACCTTCCCACTGACACCCTCCCACCGACATCCTCCCACCGACCGCCGTCTCTTGCTCCCTCGGGACCCTTTTGAAGACGGACCGTCAGGGTGACCCATGGAGACGCGACGCACGCTTCTCGTCGACGCGTTCGCGGACGAGCCGCTGGCCGGGAACGTCGCCGGCGTCGTTCCGGACGTCGGGGAACTGAGCGAGGACCGGATGGGACGAATCGCTGCGGAGTTGGGTGCCTCTGAGACCGCATTCCTGCTTGACGCCGGCGAGGGCGCCGACGAGCGGCTCCGGTATTTCACTCCCTCAACCGAGGTCGATCTGTGTGGCCACGCCACGATCGCGACTTACGGCGCCTTGTTCGCCGAGGGCGCGATCGACGCCGGCGACCGCACCCTCCGGACCAACGTCGGCGATCTCGAAATCACGATCGACGACGACGGAACCGTCTGGATGCGTCAGAACCCGCCGACGGTCGACGTGATCGAACCGGACAGCGGCAGCGACGGGGACAGCGGAGGCGGCCTCGACGCGGACCGACTTGGCGACGCGCTGGGGATCGACCCGGCCGCCCTGCGCGACGTGGGCGCGGACCTCCCGGTCGCGGTCGCCTCGACGGGGCTCCCGTGGCTCGTTGTCCCCGTGAACTTCCTCGAACGGCTCGGTGAGGCTGAACCGGACATGGCGGCGATCGAGGCAATCACAGAGGCACACGACGTGGCCGGCGTGTACGCGTTCACGTTCGACGCGCTCGACGCCGAGTCGACGCTTCATGGCCGAGCGTTCGCCCCGGCGATCGGGGTGCCTGAGGACCCCGTGACGGGGACCGCGAGCGGCGCGGTCGGGGCCTACCTCCGCGAGGTGGGCGCGTTCGACGGCGACTTCCCCGACGAACTGCGCTTCGAGCAGGGTCACTTCCTTGACCGACCGGGACACGTCCGCGTCCGAGTCGCGGGCGACGTGGTGCGCGTCGGTGGCGAGGCGGTCGTCTCGATGGACGGCGAGCTGCGAGTGCCTGCGGACGACGACAGCGGCGAGATCATCGAGGCGTAGCGCCGCGTCGGCAGGAGGAGAGAAGAAGAGCCGCCGGCGTGTCGGAGACAGCGCTTCCGCGGGCCGAACGCTTAGGGGTTCGCGAACCATACCGCGGCCATGGAGTTCGACCTCCCGCGTGCGGCCGGCATCGTCGCGCTCATCGTCGCCCTCGGAACCGCCGGAGTCGCCTTCGGGACACCGATGGCGCTTTCCACGACGCTGATGATGGTCCTTCCCTCGATGGTCGTCTTCGGTGCCATCGCGTTCGTCACCGGGATGAAACACGGCGAGTTCCGGGCGACGCACGCCTGAGGCCGCGCACGTCCGCGGCACCGCCCTAAATCGACTCACTCGACAGACCACCGACGCTCCGGAATCACGACGCTTTTTAAAACGCCGACGACAACTCGGAGCCGTGCTACTCGGGTCGCCGCTCACGGAACTCCTACTGCTCGCCGGTGGCGCCGCCCTCCTGTACGCCGGCGCCGAACTGCTCGTCAAAGGCGCCAGCGACCTCGCGCTCGCGGTCGGGCTGAAGGCATCGACGGTCGGGGTCACCGTCGTCGCGTTCGCGACGACAGCCCCCGAACTGTTCGTCTCGCTCCTCGGTGCGGTCACGGTGTCGACCGACACCGGACTGGGCGCGATCGTCGGTTCGAACATCGCGAATATCGGACTCGTGTTGGGGGTCTCCGCGCTGATCCGCCCGCTCAACATCTCTCAGACGGTTTTCGAACGTCACATCCCGTTCATGGTGCTCGCGGCGTTGCTTCTTGTCGGCCTCGGGTGGGACGGCCAGATCGGCGCCGTCGACGGTGTCCTCCTGCTCGCTGTCCTCGTCGCGTTCACCGCCGTCGTCCTGCGACGGGTCCAGCAGACCCAGTCTGGGATCTCTGCCGCCGAGCGCGCGGAAATGCCGGAAGCGCGGGTCCGAGACGCTGCCGCCGTCGTCGGGGGTATCGTCGCCCTCGTCGTCGGCTCCAGTTGGCTGGTCGATGGGGGGCAGTCGCTGCTGTCGGCCGCCGGCTTCTCCGACATCTTCATCGGGCTCACGGTGCTGGCGCTGGGGACCTCGCTGCCGGAACTGGCCGCCAGCGTCATCGCGGCAATCCGCGGTGAGGCGGAGTTCAGCGTGGGCAACGTCGTCGGCTCGAACATCTACAACATCCTCGCGGTCATCGGCATCGTCGCGGTGGTCACGCCGATCAGCGTGGCCCCCAGCGTGCGCGGCTTCGAGTTCCCCGCGCTACTCGCCTTTACCGCTCTGCTGGTCGGGCTGATGTACCGCGGCGACCGCATCTCGCGAGTTGACGGCAGCGTTCTCGTCGTCGGCTACGTCCTGTTCGTCTACCTGCTGCTGCCGTGAGTCTGCGGCGGGCGCACTGGATCGGTGGTCGACGACGACGATATTTATAAATGGAAAATAAGCGATGTGCGGTGGCGCGCGCCTCCGAGCGGGCCATCGGCTCGCGAGGAGCGCGTGCGAGGGAGTCGGCGCGGCGCTTTTGAGCGCCGCGCCGGCGAGGCTGGGGAGGCGTGAGGTGCGGTTGCAGTGCTGTGCGGGGTGGGATTCAAAGGGGCAGCCGTCGAGGAGGCCGCAGGCGACGTAAGCACTGGAAGGAGCGAACGGAGTGAGCGACTGAAGCGCGCAACGAGTGTGCGGCCTCCTCGACGGCTGGGGCTTTGGAGGTGTTCGTCGCCGAATCAGCGTCGTTCACTTATAAGCGATCGACCGGGCATTCAAATAAGTTCGTCACCGCTCCATCGACATCGTATCGACGGCTATTCGGCTGCCCGACCCTGACCAACAGGCGTGATAGCGATCGTCGTCAGCCGGGCCGACAGCGCCTCGGAACACATCGGCGAGCACCTGCTCGACCTCGGCGACTGGGAGCGCCGCGACGACCCGAGTCGTCCCGACGCCGACGGCGGCGGAACGTACTACCGGACCGACGGGTTCGAGCTGCGGGAGTTCGACGACCTCCACATCTACCTGGACGATCCCGCGGCCGCGTTCGGTGGTGGGGCAGGTGACGAGACGAACGACGCGGCAAGCGACGACACCGACGAGACCCCCGAGTTCCTCGCGTTCGTCTCCCGCCATTCCGGCGAGACGGGAGAGCTACTAACGGCTCACGTCACCGGGAACTTCGGCCCTGCGCCATACGGGGGCGAGCCGGACACGCTGGCTCGGGCGGCGCCGGGAGCCGAGAAGCGCGTCGTCGAGGCGCTGGCGGCGCACGCTCCCGAGGGGTACGACGTGGGGATCGAGTGCACTCACCACGGCCCGACGGACACGTCCGTCCCGTCGCTGTTCGTCGAACTCGGCTCCGACGAGCCGCAGTGGACCGACGCGGATGCGGCCCGGGCGGTCGCGCGGGCGGTGCTCGACCTGCGCGGGACCGACGCGGATCTGGTCACTGACGCAGGGGAAACGACTGACGAGATCGACGACGACCCCCACCCCCGCCACGTCGTCGGCTTTGGCGGCGGCCACTACGCCCCGCGGTTCACCCGAATTGTCCGCGAGACCGAGTGGGCGGTGGGACACGTCGGCGCCGACTGGGCGCTCGGAGAACTTGGCGCGCCCGACGCGAACCGAGACGTGATCGAGCAGGCGTTCGCGCGGAGCAAGGCGAATGTGGCGGTTATCGAGGGTGAAAAGCCCGATCTCGAAGCGACGGTCGAGGCGCTCGGCCACCGTGTCGTGAGCGAGACGTGGGTGCGTGCGGTCGGCGATCGCCCCTTGCCGCTGGTCGAGCGGCTGGAGTCCGACCTCGCGACGATCGACGAGGGGCTCCGGTTCGGTGAGGTCGTCCCCGCGTCACCCGACGCGATCCGCGTCAGGGGCCTCCCGGAAGACCTGCTCTCGCGGGCACAGGGCGTGGACGCGGACGCGGCCCGCGTGGCCGTGGAGACGAACGCGGTCGCCTTCGACACCGAGCAGGCCGGAACGCGAGCGGCCGGGTCGGTCGCGTTCGCTGACGACGAGGTGTCGCCCGGATACGACGACCTCGTCGCAGACCTCGCGGGCGTGTTGGAGCGCGGGTACGACACGGTCGACATTACCGACGGCGCCGTGATAGCGCGCGAGACCGCGTTCGATCCCGAGCTCGCCGCCAAGCGTGGGGTCCCGGAGGGGCCGGCGTTCGGGCGGCTCGCGAGCGGGGAGTCGGTCGAAGTCGACGGCGAAACGATCGCGCCGGCGGACGTGTCGCGAGAGCGGACAAACCGATTCCCGATCGACTCCCCCACTGACTCCGCCGCCGAGCCCCCTACCGAACCCTCTGAGTGACCGCCCTGTTCGAGCGCGGTCGGCGGATCGAGAGCGCCCTCGAGAGCGCCCTCGCGAGCGATCGCTGACACGCCGGTTTCGACGGCTCTCAAGACCGTCTCCCGCCGTCTGACTCGCGTCAGACGATCGGGCAAAAATAAATACGTCCGGCTCGCAACCACACCATATAATGGACTCTATTGTAGAGGACGCCATCGACGAAGCCGAGGAATCCCCGGTAGATGACTCCGGGGAGGCCGGCGCCGGCGAGAACGGCGCAACCGCCGGAGCCCCGCCTCAGACCGGAACGATGACCGACGACGAGCTGCAGGACGTCCTCCAGGACCTCCAGACGAACATCACCGTCGTCGGCTGCGGAGGCGCCGGCGGCAACACGGTCAACCGGATGACCGAGGAGGGGATCCACGGGGCGAAGCTGGTCGCGGCCAACACCGACGTTCAGCACCTCGTCAACATCGAAGCCGACACGAAGATCCTTATGGGCCAGCAGAAGACGCAAGGTCGCGGCGCCGGCTCCCTCCCGCAGGTCGGTGAGGAGGCCGCCATCGAGTCCCAAGAGGAGATCCAGGACGCCATCGACGGCTCCGACATGGTGTTCGTCACCGCCGGGCTCGGCGGCGGCACGGGGACCGGGTCCGCCCCGGTCGTCGCGAAGGCCGCCCGCGAGTCGGGCGCCCTGACCATCGCCATCGTCACGACCCCCTTCACTGCCGAGGGCGAGGTCCGACGAACGAACGCCGAGGCCGGCCTCGAACGGCTCCGCGACGTGAGCGACACCGTCATCGTCGTCCCCAACGATCGCCTGCTCGACTCGGTCGGGAAGCTCCCCGTTCGGCAGGCGTTCAAGGTGTCCGACGAGGTCCTAATGCGCTCGGTGAAAGGTATCACGGAGCTCATTACGATGCCCGGACTCGTCAACCTCGACTTCGCCGACGTTCGCACCGTCATGGAGAAGGGCGGCGTCGCGATGATCGGGCTCGGCGAGTCCGACTCCGACTCGAAGGCGCAGGACTCGGTGAAATCGGCGCTCCGCTCGCCCCTGCTCGATGTCGACATCTCCAGCGCGAACTCCGCGCTGGTCAACGTCACCGGCGGGACCGACATGTCCATCGAAGAGGCAGAGGGCGTCGTCGAGGAGATCTACGACCGGATCGACCCCGACGCCCGGATCATCTGGGGAACCTCCGTTGACGAGGAGCTGGAAGGCGAGATGCGGACCATGATCGTGGTGACCGGCGTCGAGTCGCCGCAGATCTACGGCCGCAACGGCGAATCGGCCGAGGGAGAAGGAGAAACGCCCGAGATGGAAGACATCGACTACGTGGAGTAGTCGCGCCGTCGACGACGAATACGGGTCGACTCATCGATCTCTGTCCGTCTCCGTCCGTTTTCATCCGCCCCTTCCCGTCCGCCTCGCATCAAAAGGTAAAAACCGGATCACCACGAATTCTCTCGTAACATGGACGTTCCGTACGACCTCAACAGCTACATTCGGGTGCTGAAACTGGCGAGCACGCCGAGCACCGACGAGTTCCTCCAGGTGTCGAAGATCGCCGGGGCCGGGATCCTCCTCATCGGCTTCATCGGCTTCCTGATGTTCGCGATCATGAGCCTCCTGCCGGGGGTCGGCGCGTAATGCCGATCTTCTCGGTCAAGACCACCGCGAGGCAGGAGCGGACCGTCGCCGACATGCTCGCGGAAAAGGAGATGCCGGAGATTCAAGCCGTCATCGCCCCCGACCAGCTGACGAGCTACGTGATGGTCGAGGCCACCGACGGGAGCGTATTCGCCCGAATCCTCGACGAGATCCCCCACGCTCGCGGCGTGATTCAGGGCTCGGAGGGCCCGGCGGAGAGCCCCTTCTCCGAGGTCGAGCACTTTCTCTCGCCGACCCCCGACGTGGAGGGGATCGCCGAGGGCGACATCGTCGAGCTGATCGCCGGCCCCTTCAAAGGCGAGAAGGCCCGCGTCCAGCGGATCGACGAGGGGAAAGACCAGGTGACTGTCGAGCTGTACGAGGCGACCGTTCCGATTCCGGTGACGGTCCGTGGCGACCAGATCCGCGTGCTCGACTCGGACGAGCGCTGAGCGGTCGGACCGCTCCGATCTCTCGTTCGATCTACCCGAGGATTCGTCGGTAACGACAAGGGCTTTATCCGACGCCGACTGACGCTTCGGACATGTTTGGTTCCGGCGTGCCGGCGGTTCTAACTCTGTTGCCGGACACGTTCACGTTCGCTTGGCTCGTCGCGATCCTCTTCGCCGTCGCGTGGCTGCTCGACAGCCGCGGGCTGGCGGCGGGTCGCTCGCTCGCGGCCGGCACGTGGGCGCTGTTCGGGCTCTTCTGGCTGACCACGGTGCCGTACTTCGCGTTCGAGCACCAGAGCTACGTCGAGTCGATCCTCGCGCTCGTCGGGGTTCCGGCCTGTATATACGCCGGCTACCTGCTGTACAACGGGCGGGGGTCGCTGTTCACCCTCACGCGAGCGATCGCGATCATGCTGTTCATCTACCTCCCGTTCGAGACGATTCCGGCGTTCACGCTCGGCGGCATGGCGTTCCCCGAGCCTCGCCGGATCCTCATCGAGGCGGTCGCGACCCAGACCGGGATGCTCATCGACCTACTCGGCTACGTGCCGGAGCGGGTGGCGAGCAGCGAGGGGTACAACGCGGCCTACCTGTGGACGCTCGACGACGGACACACCTACCGGATCGACATCGTGCTCGCCTGTACAGGACTCGGGAGCATGGCGATCTTCGGCGGGCTCGTCGCGGCGGTCGAGGCGCCGCTGCGACGGAAGCTCCGCGGGCTCGCGGTGTCGGTCTCGCTCATCTACGTCCTCAACATCCTCCGGACGACGTTCATTTCGGTGGTCGCGGGCAACCAGTACATGCAGTGGTACCCGGACCTCGTGTTGGCGATGTTCGGCGCGAGCGACCCCTACCGCGTGTCGTTCCTGATCTCCGACCGGATCATGAGCCAGCTGCTCGCGGTCGTGGCGCTGATCGGCATCACCTTCCTCGTCGTGCGAGAGCTGCCGGAGCTCGTGGTCATCCTCGAAGACGTGCTCTACCTGCTCACTGGCGAGGAGCACGACTTGACGGAGGCGCTCGAACTCCCACGGGAGCCGACCAACCGCTGACGCGGCGTCCGAGACGTGAGCGCCCGTATTTCGGGATTGCGCTCTGCTACAGAATGTTACTATATGGACATATATGGTAAGCTATAGGCGTCGCTGTCGACTGCTTCAGCGTATGCACGCGACGACTCCGTCGGGTAGGGACCCGGGGCGACCGCGACGGCGACGACGGGGTGACGCCCCGTGTTGAGCGCCATCGACCCGCTGGTCTACCTCCAGACGAACGTCGCGAAGCTGGTCTTGGCGACCGCGCTGGGGATGTTTCTGGGCCTAGAGCGGGAGTGGTCTCAAAAATCCGCAGGTATCCGAACGTTCGCGCTGATCAGTCTCGCGGCGGCCGTGTTCTCGCTGCTCGGCCACGACGGGCTCCTGATCGTCGGTGGGGCGCTGATCGTCGCCATCGCGGTGCTGCTCGCGGTCCGGAGCTTTGTCGAGGAGGCGGTTGATGGGCTCTCGCTGACTACGTCGGTGTCGATGCTCGTCACGTACGGGGTCGGCGCGCTCGTCGTCGAGGAGTTCTTCATCGAGGCGGTGACGGTGGCGATGCTCTCCTCGCTACTGCTCGTGTTGAAACGCGAGCTTCACCAGTTCGCGTGGGGGCTCTCGCGGGAGGAGGTTCGCAGCGCGGTCGAGTTCACGATCATCGCGTTCGTTGTCTTCCCGCTGCTCCCGGCGGAGACCATCGACCCGTGGGGCGCGGTCCAGCCGCGTCTCATCTGGTCGCTGGTCGTCGCCGTCAGCGCCATCGGCTTCGTCAACTACGTGCTTGTAAAGCGGTACCAGGGGCGCGGTTACGCGGTCACCGGCTTCTTCGGTGGGCTCGTGAACTCGACCGCGGTCGTCGCCGAGATGGCCAAACGCGCGAAGGGGCAGGCGGACTTACTCGATATCGCCGTCGGCTCGATCCTGCTCGCGAACGCCGCGATGGCCCTCCGGAACGCCGCGGTCGTCGCCGTCTTCGTCCCCGAGGCCGCCCTGATCGTGGGCGCGCCGCTGGGCGCAATCACGGTCGCGGGCATCCTCATCGCAGTGTGGCGCAGCGACTGGCAGACGACGATGGAGGCGGAGCTCACCTCGCCGTTCAGCCTCCGGAACGCGCTGACGTTCGGAGCGCTGTTCCTCCTCGTGCTCGTCGTCTCGGCGGGCGCCGAGCGGACGTTCGGCGCTGGCGGGTTCGTCGCCACGTCGTTCCTCGCGGGACTCGTCTCCTCCGGGACGGCGACGACCACGGCCGTCTCGCTTCTGGGAACCGGTCAGATAAGCGTCGACACCGCGGTCGCGGGGGTCGTCGCGGGGACGGTCGCGAGCGTCCTCGTCAAGACGGCGTTCGCCGCGAGCATCACGCGAGAACTGGTCCGGCCGGTGCTGTTCTGGAACCTCGTGTTGATCGCGGTGGGTGTCGTGGTCGGTGCACCGCTGCTCCTCCGATAAACGCCGCGAGAGACCTGCCGGCCCCGGCCCACTCACGAAAGGTGTTCGGCGATATCGGTCGAAGAAACCATCCCGACGTAGTCGTCGTCGACGACCGGGAGGTGTTTCACGCCGTACATCGTCATCATCGCGGCCACCTCCTCCATCATGAGGTCCGGCGTCACGGTCTCGACGTTCCGGGTCATCACGTCCCGAACCGTCGTCTCCGTGGTATCTTCCCCCTCGGCGACGGCGCCGACGATATCGCTTTGTGTGACGATACAGCCGCCGCCGGTCGTCACGACGAGTGCGCTGATGTCGCTATCGCTCATCCGACGCGCCGCTTCCCGGAGCGGCTCGTTCGCCCCGATCGTTTCGAGGGGTGTCGACATGACCTCGCTGACGCGGGTCCGGTCGTTCAGATCCATACCATGCCATGTGATAGCAGATCTGATTACTCTTCCGGTGTCTGACGCCGTCCGATCAGTCTGACTTCCGCGACGGGCTGGCGAATGGCCGGGGGAATGATGTCGTTCGGACGAGCATATATACGCATTCGTGCCTATATTATTCATATGGCAGGGGTTCTCAGCTTGTTGGACGACTTCGGAACTCGGTCGTTGATCACGCACGCCATCATGTCGATAACGCTCCCGCTGGGATTCCTCATCGGGCTCACTGTGGACTCGCAGCTCGGGCTGGTGTCGTTCGTTGCACTGTTGAACTTCACCGCAGGGATGTGGATCTGTCAGTCTATCCACTCGCTCGGTGCGGAGGCAAGTGACGACGAATACGACGGCGTCATCAACGAGATCAGGGCTTATGTCAAGTGATAACGGGATCGACGCCGCGCGGCTCGGGCGTCTCCTACTGCTGATCGGATTCGTCACGGCGGTCTCGCTGCTGACGTCCGCGCAGGTCCTCCCGAACGACTTGTTCTCCGTCGCCGTCGTCGCTATCGGGAGCATCGCACTCGTCACCGCGATAATCGGCTTCCTGATCGCGGCGGGCGCCACGTACGACGATCAGATATCCGCGTCGGGTCGCTAGTCGGCTGGGAACTGTCTTTCGAGCGATTCACTCACCGCCGGGAGGGTCACCGCTGCTCCGAGACGTACGTCGTGAGATCGGTCGTCGAGACTATCCCGACCAGCTTGCTGTCCGCGGTGACCACCGGCAGGTGCGTGTACCCTCGGTCCGTCGGCTCGGCGAGTTCCTCGACGGAATCGTCGGGAGACACGGTGACAATGTCTGTCGTCATGAACGCCTCGACGGGAGTCTCGTCTTCCGGGTCGTTCCGTCGGACGAGCGAGACGAAGTCCGTCGCGGTGATCAGCCCCGCGAGGTGTCCGTCGTCGTCGACGACGAGGATAGAACTCACTCCCGTCTCCAGCATCCGGTTCGCCGCGTCCGCGGCGGCCGCCCCCGGGTCGATCGTGACGAGCTCAGTCGACATCAGCCGCTCGATGGGAATGTCTGCCATGAACTATGATAACGTTGGACCGGGATATCAAACAACCGGTCGATCCGGAGTTACTCCTCGACGAGCTCCGCCGGCGCGCCCGCCAGGCCGACGAGCGCGTCGGCCTCGACGTGATGGAGGTCGCCGGGGATCACGAGCAGGTGGAGCGGGTCGCCGAACTCGCGGTCCGCGAGCGCGCTCAGGCGGTCGGCGGCGACGACCGCGTCGGGCGAGCCCGCGCGGGCGACGACGACCGCGAGCGCGTCCTCCCACCCGTCGGCGAGAAGGCCGGCAGCGACGTCGGCGGTCATGTACTCCTCGTGGTCCGGGTCGGGGCCGGTCGGTCCGGTGCCGACCTTGATGTCGAGGTAGACGACGGTGTGGAGCCCGCGCTCGCGGTTCGCCTCGATGGTGTCGATCACGCTTCCGGGCACGTCGTCGCCGCCGTGAGCGTACGGGAACGGGAGCGTCGTCGCCTTGCCGAACCGGTAGTTCTGGAGCCCGGTGAGACTCGACGCGGCCGACTGGGCCGTCACGCCGTGGATCACGCGGGTGTCGATGCCGCGCTCCTCGGCGCGCAGCCGGAGGTCGGTGTGAGTCGTCGAGATCATCGTGTCGCCGGCGGTGAGGAAGGCGGTGTGGCCGTCTTCCGCCGCCGCGAGGATCGCCTCCGGATCCTGCTCGACGCCCTCGCGCGCCCGGACCTCTATCTCCGTGTCGTGGTACGCTTCCAGGTCGTCGACGTCGGCGCCGACCAGTCGGCTGGTGTAGAACTCGGCGAAGACCCGGTCCGCGGACCGGAGCGCCTCGCGCCCCTCGACGGTGATCGACCGCTCGTCGTAGAGGCCGAGACCGATGAATGTGAGCATACGGCCCGTCGGGCGGGCGGCGAGTAAAAGGGCGCGGAACGGATCGCGGCCGTTCGCAGCGGGTAGCACCTAAAGGTCTTTCATGATTGTTCCTTGTGATTCCATAGCAAGCCCTAAGAGGTAACCAATACAAAGTCGAGTCACTAGGCCCTCACGGGCTCACATACCACTATGACTGACGACGAACTCATCTGGCGGATATCGGGGGGATCCGGTGACGGGATCGCTTCGACCAGCCAGAACTTCGCGAAGGCCTTGATGCGATCGGGGCTCAACGTCTTCACGCATCGCCACTACCCGTCGCGGATCCGCGGGGGCCACACCTACACCGAGATCCGAGCGTCTTCGGATCCGGTGAAATCCCGCGGGGACGGCTACAACTTCCTGCTCGCGCTCGGCGACTCGTTCGCCCGCAACCCGCAGGAAGAGGCCATCTACGGGAACGAAGAGATCAAGCCGCTCTCGGAGAACTTGGACGAACTCCGCGAGGGCGGGGTCATCGTGTACGACGAGGGGCTCCTCGACGCCTCCGAGATTCCGGACTTCGAGGAGCGCGTAGAGGAGAACAACTGGCACGTATACTCCCTCGACCTCCGCGGACTCGCGCGCGATCAGGGCCGCGAGGTCATGCGCAACACCGCCGGCGTCGGCGCGACCTGCGCGATCACCGGGATGGACCTCGACCACGTCCAGGACCTCATGCGCGACGCGATGCCGGAGAAGATCCTCGAGCCGAACCTCGAGATCCTCCAGATCGCCTACGACCAGGTCCGCGAGGAGTACGACGTGGACGCCTCGGACGTGTCGGTGCCGACCGGCGAACACGACGAGACGCAGCTGCTCATGTCCGGCTCGGACGCCATCTCCTACGGCGCCATCGACGAGGGCTGCCGGTTCATCGCCGGCTACCCGATGACGCCGTGGACCGAGGTGTTCACCATCATGACGAAGAACCTGCCGAAGCTCGGCGGGATCTCCGAGCAGGTCGAAGACGAGATCGCGGCGGCCGCGCTCGCGGTCGGCGCCTCGCACGCCGGCGTAAAGGCCATGTCCGGCTCCTCCGGCGGCGGCTTCGCGCTGATGTCGGAGCCGCTCGGGCTCGCGGAGATGACGGAGACTCCCGTCGTCCTCGTTGAGGCCATGCGCGCCGGTCCCTCGACCGGGATGCCGACGAAGCCGGAGCAGTCCGACCTCGAACACGTCCTGTACACCTCACAGGGCGACTCCCAGCGCGTCGTCTTGGCGCCCGGGACCGTCGAGGAGGCGTACGAGCAGTCGCGAATCGCCTTCCGGCTGGCCTACGAGTACCAGATCCCGTCGATCCTCCTGTACGACCAGAAGCTCGGCGGCGAGCTGGTGAACGTCCCGAAGAGCCACTTCGACCGCGAGCCGAACCCGACCCTCGGGAAGACGCTCTCGGAGGACGCGCTGGCCGACGAGCCGCACTCGGCCGACGGGAAGTTCCACCGGTTCCAGCACGACGTCGAGGACGGCGTCTCCCCGCGGTCGATCCCCGGCCAGAAGGGCGGCCGCTACCTCGCGACCGGCAACGAACACGACCCCACCGGCCACATCTGCGAGGACGCGGACAACCGCGTCGCGCAGATCGACCGCCGGACCCAGAAGCTGGAGGCGATCCGAGCCGACCTCGACACCGAGGACACCGGCTCGTACGCCGGTCCCGACGACGCTCAGTACGGTATCCTCACGTTCGGCAGCCAGCAGGGCACCGTCGAGGAGGCGGTCGGCCGGCTCAACGACGACGGAATTTCGGTGAAATCGTACGGCGTCTCCGACATGCTTCCGTTCCCGACGGAGCAGGTCGAGGCGTTCGTCGAGAGCGTCGACGAGGTCCTCGTCGTCGAGATGACGGCGTCCGGACAGTTCCGCGGGCTCATCCAGAAGAACCTCGGCCGCTACGGCGAGAAGCTGTCGAGCCTGTTGAAGTACAACGGGAACCCGTTCGAGCCGGCGGAGATCGTCGACGGGTTCGAGGCCGCGATCATCGAGGGCGACGGCGATGCGTCCGGCCATCAGACCACCTTCGTCCCAGCCGCAGGTGACTAACTCATGAGCACGTTTTCAGCAATCGGAGAGGAACGAGAGATCGACCGTGACGAGTACACCCCCGGCGTCGAGCCCCAGCCGACCTGGTGTCCGGGTTGCGGCGACTTCAGCGTCCTGAAGGCGCTCAAGCAGGCGCTCCCGGAAGTCGGGCGCACGCCCGAGGAAACTCTGCTGTGTACCGGTATCGGCTGTTCCGGCAAGCTGAACAGCTACCTCGACACGTACGGGTTCCACACGATCCACGGGCGCTCGCTGCCCGTGGCCCGCGCCGCGAAGCTCGCGAACCCCGACCTCGAAGTGATCGCCGCCGGCGGTGACGGCGACGGCTACGGGATCGGCGGGAACCACTTCATCCACACGGCCCGGGAGAACCACGACATGGCGTACATCGTCTTCAACAACGAGATCTTCGGGCTCACGAAGGGGCAGACCTCCCCGACGAGCCCGAAGGGCCACAAGTCGAAGACGCAGCCGTCCGGCAGCGCCAAGGAGCCGATCAAGCCGCTCTCGATGTCGCTCAACGCCGGCGCCTCGTACGTCGCCCGCACGGCCGCAGTCAACCCGAACCAGGCCAAAGAGATCCTGATTGAAGCGATCGAGCACGATGGCTTCGCGCACGTGGACTTCCTGACGCAGTGCCCGACGTGGAATAAGGACGCGCGCCAGTACGTCCCCTACATCGACGTCAACGAGTCTGACGACTACGACTTCGACAAGACGGACCGCGTCGAGGCCGCAGAGATGATGCGCGAGACCGAGGAGTCGCTGTACGAGGGCGAGGTCCTCACCGGCCGCTTCTACGTCGACGAGGACCGGCAGTCCTACGGCGCGGAGAAGCAGGCGATCGGCGAGATGCCCGAGGAGCCGCTGGCCGAGCGGTACTGGGACGACGACTACGAGTGGGAGCGCTCTCACGACAAGTTCCTCGACAAGCACGCCTGACGCGGTCGTAGACCGGGATCGCCCGTCGATCCTGCTGCGATTCGTCGTCCGTTCGTCTGATTTTTCGATTCGCAAGGTATTTTTTCTGCCGAGACAAAGAATCAGTATGAGTACGGTATCGACGGAAGAACGGATTCTATCTGTGTTGGAGGAGGACGCGCAGGCCTCCTGTGCGGAGATAGCCGACCGGGCCGATGTCTCGAAGCCGACGGTGCGAAAGTACATCGACCGCCTCGAAGAGAAGGGCGTGATCGTCGGCTACTCCGCGGAGGTCGACCCGAAGAAGCTCTCGTCGCAGTCGATCGCGATGGTCGGGATGGACGTCGACTCGGGACAGTACGTGGGCGCGACTCGAAAGCTGAAGGATCTCGACGAGGTGCAGGCGCTGTACACCTCTTCTGGCGACCACATGCTGATGGCTGAGGTCCGCGCCAGCGACGGTGACGAACTCGGCGACGTCATCTCAGAGAAGCTCCTCGGCGTGGACGGCGTCACCGCGGCGCACCCCTCCTTCCTCCAGGAACGGTTGAAGTGACGACGGTTCGTCGGGCGATCAGCTAGTTCGGTCTGTCCGCGTCGCGGTCACCGAAGCGCGTCCACGTCGGTGACGACGATCGACTCGTCACCCGCCGGGCCGCGACAGGTGCCACGGTGGACGAACCCGTGCGCGCTGAAGAACTCCGTGGCCCCGGGGCTGTCGGCGGGAACGGTCGCGCGAAGGGTTCCGACGCCTCGGTCGGCCACCGATGACGCGATGCGGGCGAGCAGCTCGCTCGCGACGCCTTCGCCCGCGTGGTTCGGGTGGACCCACAGCGCGAGCAGTTCGGCCTCTCGGTCGCCACCGTTTGCGTCTCTCGCGTCGTCAGCCGATTCTTCCGCGTCTGTCGATTCGTCGGTCGTTACCTCCACGTCGGGGTGAGCGATGGCAACGCCCACCGGCCCCTCTTCGTCCTCCATCAGGAACGACCACTCGGCCTCCGCGGCGGCCTCGCGGACGCCGGCGGCGGACACGTCGAGAAGGGGAGCTCCGATATCGTCGAAGACGGTCGCCTCGCGGGCCCGCGAGACCGCCGTCCGCAGCGCCTCCGCATCGTCGGGCCGCGCCGCCCGGACATGCATGTACGACCGTGGGTGGAGAAGTCACCTATAGGTTTCGGGATGACAACGTTTCGCAGGGCTCTGAGAACGGGAATAGTAAGAACGATCAGTTACGCGGCGGTTCCGCGTCTGACATCTTCGTGATCGCACGGACCGTCGTGCGTTCACCTGCGAAGGCCCCGATCAGGTCGTCACGCGACCGGTTCGATTCCGATCGTGACCGCGACACCTTCGACCTCCCACTCCTCGACGAGACCGCCCTCGGCGTCCGCGGCGTCGCTCGGGTCGTCGATCCACGCGTCGGCGCGCACCTCGCCGGCGATCAGGTCGGCGTGCTCGTCGACGAAGTCGGCCACCCGATCGTCGTCGACCGTGACGCCGACGCGGATCCGGGCCTCCACGTCCAGATCGAGCTCCTTGCGCATCTCCTGAATCCGGCGGATCACGTCGCGGGCGTAGCCCTCCGATTCGATCTCCGGGGTCAGGGAGGTATCGACGTAGACGGCGCCGCCGTCGAAGTCGGCACCGGAGACGTGTTCCGGCGGCTCCGCGACGTACTCGACCATCTCGTCGGCGAGGTCGACCGGATCGCCGTCGACGGTCACCTCGCCGCCCTCGACCGCCGCGCGGGTCGCGCCCTGCACCGCGTTCATCACCTTCTGGGCGTCGGCGCCGAAGGCGGGACCAATCGCACCCATCTGCGGCTCGGCGGTCTCGACTAACTCGTCGAAGGCGTCGGTGACGGTCACTTCGCGGGCGTTGACGCGGTCGGCGATCAGATCCGAGAGCCGCTCGACCGCGGCGATCACGTTCTCGTCGTCGCTCTCGACGACCACGCGCGGCACGGGCCAGCGGAGCTTGCGACCGGCCTGCTGACGGGCGTTCGCGGCGGCCTCCTCCACGTCGCGGAGGACGGCCACGTCACGCTCAAGCTCGGGATCGTGGAGATCCTCGTCGGGCTCCGGGTAGTCGAGCTGGTGGACGGTCGTGGCCTCACCGTCGAGCGTCTGGTACATGCGCTCGGTCATGTACGGCGCGATCGGCGCGAGCAGCCGGGTCGTCTCGTCGAGGGCGGTCGCGAGCGTCGCGTAGGCGCCGCGCTTGGAGGCGGAGTCGGCCTCCTCCCACATGCGGTCGCGGACCGCCTTCACGTAGAAGCGCGACACGTCCTGCGTAACGAACTCGATCACGGCGTTGACGGCGTCGCTGACGCGGTAGTCGGCCCACGCCTCCGTCACCTCCGTCTCGACGGACTGGAGCCGGGAGAGCACCCACTCGTCGACGAGTTCGAGTTCGCCGTCATCGAGGTCGGCCTCGGCGGGGTCGTAGCCGTCGAGATCCATATACTCTAGCGGGAATCGGAAGACGTTCCAGAGAATGTTGAGCTTCCCCTGCAACTCACCGAGTCCGTCCCATTCGAACGCGAGGTCGACTCCCTGTTGGTCGTGGCTGAGCAGGTAGGTGCGGAGCGGGTCGCGGCCGGCGCGCTCGATCGCCTCCTCGGGCGTGACGATGTTACCGACAGACTTGGACATCTTTCGGCCGTTCTCGTCGTTGGCGAACCCGTGCATGAGGACCTCTTCGTAGGGAATTTCTCCGACTGCGGCGGTTCCCATCCCGAGCTGCGACCAGAACCAGCCGCGGGTCTGGTCGTGCGCCTCGACGATGAAGTCGGCGGGCCACAGCTCGTCGTGGGCGGTCTCATCGCTCGGGTACCCGAGCGTGCCCCACGAGGCCACTGAGGAGTCGAGCCACACGTCGAACACGTCCTCGACTCGGCGGTAGGTGGTCCCGTCCTCGACGACCGTCAGGTCGTCGACGGCGGGGCGATGAAGGTCGATCGTCTTGGGGTCGATGTCCTCCTCGACGCGCTCGCCGAGCTCCTCGCGGGTGCCGATCACGATCATATCGTCGTCGAGGTTCCCGGCCTCGGCGTCCTCCGGCACCCAAATCGGGATCGGGATCCCCCAGTAGCGCTGGCGGGAGACGTTCCAGTCGGGCGCGTCCTCGATGAAGTCGCGGAACCGGTTGTCCCGCGCCCACTGCGGGTGCCACTCGGACTGCTCCATGTTGTCGAGGAGGTCCTCCTTCACGTCCGTGATCGAGATGAACCACTGGTCGGTGACCAGCTGGATGATGCCGGTGTCACACCGCCAGCAGTGCCCGTAGCTGTGGTTCACTGTGCCGTGCGCGAGCATGTGGCCGTCGGCGACCAGGTCGTCGACGATGTCGTCGTTGGCGTCGCGGACGAACTCGCCCGCGTACTCCCCGGCGGCCTCGGTGAATTCGCCGTTGGGACCGACCGGACAGTAGATGTCGAGGCCCAACTCGCTACCGCGGTGGAAGTCCTCCTCCCCGTGTCCCGGCGCGGAATGGACGAGTCCGGTGCGGTCGGCCTCGACGTAGTCGGCGGCGTACACCTGCCCGGCGCCTTCGAAGTTCGGGTATTCGGCGACGTGGTCGGCGAGCGGGTGGTCGTACGCCCAGCCGACGAGCTCTGCGCCCGACAGCTCGGCTTCGACCTCGTACTCCTCGTAGCGACCCTCCTGGAGCACGTCCTCGACGCAGTCGGCGGCGACGTAGATGAGTTCGCTCTCGCCGTCCCTCTCGGCGCGGACCGCGTTGTAGGTGAGGTCCTCGTCGACGGCGACGAAGGTGTTCGCGGGAATGGTCCACGGCGTCGTCGTCCAGATGACGAGACTTCCCTCGCGGTCGGCGAGCGGGAACTTCACGTAGATGGAGGGGTCCTCAACGTCCTCGTATTCGACCTCGTTGTTGGCGAGTCCGGTCTCACAGCGCGGGCATTGCGAGATGGAGCGCTTCCCCTGCTCGACGAGCCCGTTATCGGCGACGTTCGAGAACGCCCACCACGCGGCCTCCATGTACTCGGGATCGATCGTCTCGTAGGGGTCGTCCCAGTCCATCCACACGCCGATCGACTGGAAGTCCTCGTCCATCGCCGCCCGATTGCGTAGGGCGAACTCTTTGCACTTCTCGATGAACGATTCCATGCCGTACTCCTCGATGTCCCGCTTGTTCTCGAAGCCGAGTTCCTCCTCGACTTTCACCTCGATCGGGAGTCCGTGCATGTCGTAGCCCGGGCGGTCGGTGACGCGGTGGCCGGTCATCCGCTTGTGGCGGATGATCGCGTCCTTCAGCGTCTTGTTCCACGCCGTGCCGAGGTGCATCTGGCCGGAGGTGTACGGCGGCCCGTCCACGAAGAAGAAGGGCGGGTCGTCGGCGTGCGCCTCCTTCGCCGAATCGTAGGCGTCGCTCTCGTCCCAGTACTCGTCGACCGCCGACTCGACGTCCGCGGGCGTGTACTGGTCGTCGATATCGTCCATATCCGTTGGTCTTCGCGCGCATATTTGAATACGGCGGAGTCGGCATCACCCGGCCACATCGACGCCGCGTAACCGGCGTTAGCGATCTGCGGCCGGCGTCTTTCGTCCCGTCAGTGTGTCGATCACGAACTCGGCGATGACGATGTCGACGTCTTCGATGGCCTCGTCGAAGACGCGGATAGGCGTGAAGTGACGGTTGATCTCCGCCGTGTCGAAGCGCTCGCGTTCGGCCTCGGACAGTTCGGTGAGCCGCCCAGTGACGACGACGCTCCACGAGTCGATCTCCTGTGGATCGTCGGTAGGCTCTGTGCCGTGGACGACGTAGCAGGCCGTGTCGGTGGCCTCCCAGAACGCCCGCTTCGTACTCCCGTCTCGTAATCCGAGACGGAAGTAGAGCTTCTCGCCGTCGTAGTAGTGCGCCAGCGGAAGTGCGTACGCGTCGTTACCCCGTGCGAGCGAGAGGACGCCAGACGGCGCCGTGCGTAACCGCTCGGTCGTCTCGGCGTCGTCCATCCCGCGAGTGTACGCGTACTTTATGTGTTCCATGATAACTATCCGCGGGGAATCGACTTAAACATCAAGTCCGGGGTGCCCCGATCGGCCGAAACGGGGTCACGGCGTTTTATGCCCACAGAACGGGTGGGTTGGGTATGGACTACCGACGGCTCGGTAACACGGGTCTCAACGTCTCCGAGCTCTGCTTCGGGACGTGGCGCTTCGGACGAGAGACGAACGGCGTCGTCGAGACGGGCCGCGAGGAGGCGCACGAACTCCTCGACGCGGCGGCGGACCACGGGATAAACTTCATCGACACCGCCAACGTGTACGGGACGCCGAACGGGAAAAGTGAGGAGTACATCGGCGAGTGGCTCGCGGAGCGCGAGCGCGAGGATTACGTGATCGCCTCGAAGGTGTACTTCCCGTTCGACGGGCGCGGCGAGCCCGGTCCCAACGATTCGGGGCTGGGGCGCAAGCACATCCGGGCGCAGGTTGAGGGGACGCTCGACCGGCTCGACACCGACTACCTCGACATCTACTACATCCACCGCTGGGACGAGGAGACGCCCATCGAGGAGACGATGCGGGTCCTCGACGAGCTTGTCTCGGAAGGGAAGATCCACTACCTCGGCGCATCGACGATGGCGGCGTGGCAGTTGATGAAAGCGCTGTGGACCGCCGACGCCAACGACTACGCGCGCTTCGACGTGGTCCAGCCGCTCCACCACGCCGGCTACTACGAGGACGTGAGCGAGTACCTCGACGTGTGCGCCGATCAGGATCTGGCCGTCTGCCCGTACTCTCCGCTGGCGGGCGGGTTCCTCACCGGGAAGTACGAGCGCGCCGATCCGGACGATCCCAAGCAGGTGATCGCGCCGGACGGCTCGCGAGCGAGCCTCGACGACCGGTTCGAGCGCTTTTACCTCTCCGAGCGCGGCTGGAGGGTGCTCGATGCGGTCCGCAAGGTCGCCGACGAGTGTGACGCGACCCCCGCGCAGGTCGCGCTCGCGTGGCTCACTGAGTGGGACGAGTTCACCTGCGTTCCCATCGTCGGCGCGCGCACGACCGACCAACTTGCGGAAAACGTCGCCGCGACCGACCTCGATCTCTCCGACGCCCAGTGGGACCGAATTATGGATGCGCGGTACGACCCGGACGGGAACCTCTGGGGGCACTAACCGGCTGAATCACCCGGGAGCGCCGCGCGCTACTCCTCGAAGTCGGGCAGGTCGTCGGGCGCTTCGAAGTCGGCCTCCCAGTCGATGTACTCCTCTTTGAGCGTCTCGCAAACGATCTGCCCGAGCTCCGTAAGTCCCGCGTTAATCGCGGAGACGGTCCCCCACGAGTCGAGATCTGGGTGGAGGTCGCGCTCCTTCCAGTCTTCGGGGAGCCCGGGAGCGTGGTAGCCGACGCGGTCGGCGAAGTCGTCCCAGAAGAAGTCGAATCGGGAGACGAGTCCGAGGTCGACGGCGATCGCCCAGTCCTCCTCGTCCATGTCGGTGGTGTCGGACCACTCGGAGAACGCGTCCTCCCACGCGCCTTCGTGGAGGAGCGCCTCCAGATCGTCGCGGCGGTACTCGCCGCCAGCGACCTCCGCGTCCTCGTACTCGTTCGGGTCGACGGCGGCGAGTTCGGGCGGCTCCGGCGAATCGACGTCGAGGCTCATGCGTTCCCCTCCGCACCGGTGACTCAAAACGGTACGGGAGCGCGTCGGCGCGAGGAGGGGTGGCGCGGCGACAGACGCCTCGAGAACAGAGCGCCTCGCGAAGACACCCCGCCCCAATCCGGTCCTTTTACCGCTGTCCCCCACCCAACCTCGGACATGGAGCTCCGCGACATCTCGCGTCGAGTGGGGATCGCCGCCGGCGTCGTCACCGTGCTCGCGCTCGCCGCACCGTACGCGGTCCTGTCGGGGGGATCGTACGCGTCGCAGCTCGCCGACTACTACGCGTCGGGAGTCGTCGGTGGCGCCGGAATCGCCCTATTCGCGCTGCTCAGCGTCGTCGTCGTCGCCTCTGTCGAGCGCGGTAACCTCGACCCCGGAACCCTCGCCGGCGCCGCGGTCGTCCTCGGCGTTGCGACGACCCTGAGCGCGGCGGCGTGGGCGACGGCGATCGAGCCGAGTCCGATGTTCCGCGACAACCTCTGGCTGGTGTGGCACGCACGCGTCGTCGTCGCGCTCTCCGTGTTGATACCGGTCGCCGCCGCCGCGTACGCCCGAGAGCTGCTGGCATAGCGTCGGCTCACGACGCGACCAGATATCCGGCGAACGAAAGGCCCTTAAGGTGGAGCCGTATACTTCGAAGTGGACTAGGTCGGGCGGTTAGGCCCCGCTCGTCACCCGTGAGGTAGTCTTTAGCGGGGACCGAACAGCGGGCGCGTCCGGTCTGACCGGCGCGGGCCCCGAGAGCCAACGTGGAAGCCTCGTCCGCCGGGGACAGCGGTCCGCGACGCCCGCTCGCAGGAGCGGTCCGTCGCGGTTCGTCGGCGACACTGGGTCAGGCGCGGAAGCGAGCAGCCCACCGCCGGACGCCCGTCGCTCGTCGGGTCGCGGGGTGGAGAAGGCAACCGGGATACCCCACGTCGGAACGCCGGGCCACCCCGCTTGTCCGCCATTCATACCCGTTTTCACACCCGTTAGCGACGGTGCCGTTTCACCCGGTCTTATCGGTCCGGCGCGGTGTCCGCAGTTCTCCCGCGTACCGCGTCGAGCAGTTCGCCGTCGTCAAATGTGTCGTCCACGTGTGCGATTCGGTCGCTTGCGGTCAATACCGCTGCGTTCGCTGCGGTTTCGCCGCCTGCTTCTGATCCCGCTTTCCCCGCCTCCCCGACCGCGACCGTCACGTCGGCCTCCCGCGCGAAGACGACCGCCTCGGCCCGCCGTTCGGGCGGGACCGCCGCGAACGGAGGCGCCGTCACGATCTGCGCATCCGCGTCGGCAGCGATCCCAGCGGCCGCGTCGCCCTCGGGAATGACGCCGACGGAGACGGCGTGACCCGCCGCGGCCAGTCGCGCGACGGCCCGCCCTGCTGGTTGACCGCTCCCGACGACGTGGATCCGGAGCAACTCTGCCAGTTCGGCCGAGTCGGCCGAGTCGCCCCCGCCGCCCCCGTCGAACGCGGTGACCGTCGGCGATCCCGTCGCCGGATTCTCGCCGACGAACGCCTCGGCGTCGAACGCGTCCCGGAGCGTCCCCGCCGTCAACACATCCTCGGGCGGGCCGGCGGCCCGGACGCCGCCGTTCGCGAGGACGACAATCTCGTCGCAGTACCGCGCGGCCATGTCGAGGTCGTGGATCGCCGCGAGCGCGGCGCGCCCGTCGTCGACGAGCCGCCTGACGAGTTCGAGGGTCCGGACCGCGTGATTCACGTCGAGGCTGGCCGTTGGCTCGTCAAGCAGCAACGACGGGGTTTCCTGTGCCAGCGCCCGGGCCAGCAGGACCCGCTGGCGCTCGCCCCCGGAGACCTCGGTGATCGCTCGGTCGGCGAAGCGCGCGACGCCCCCGGCGTCCATGGCCTCGCGGACCGCACGCTCGTCGTCGGGGCCGTGGCCGTCGAACCGCCCGAGGTGCGGCGTCCGTCCCATCTCGACGATCTGCCGCACCCGGAAGTCGAACGCGAGACTCGTCTCCTGCGGGACGCTGGCGACCCGCCGTCCGGCCTCGCGCGCGGACAGCGACTCGGCGGGGTCACCGTCGAGCAGGACCTCGCCGGCGCCGGGCGAGAGCGTCCCCTTGATCGCCCGGAGGACGGTCGTCTTCCCCGCACCGTTCGGGCCGACGAGCCCCACGATCGACCCGCGCTCGACCCGAAGATCGACCCCCGAGACGACCGGTACGTCACCGAAAGAGACCGACAGGTCGCTGACCTCGATCGGGGGGATCTCGGCGGCGACCGGCGACGGATCGGTGTCGCCGGCGGGAGACTGTTCAGCGGTCACAGCTCGTGCACCTCCCGGGTCACGAGCAGGTAGATGAAGAAAGGCGCGCCTACGGCCGCGGTGACGATTCCGACCGGTAACTCCGTGCTTCCAGACCGCGCGAGCGTGTCGGCGGCGACGAGGAACGACCCGCCCGCGAGCGCGGCGCTCGGGAGTAGGACGCGGTGATCGGGGCCGACGACCAGCCGGAGCATGTGCGGGACGATCAGCCCGACGAAGCCGATGACCCCGGCGAAGGCGACGCCCGCAGCCGTGATCAGCGCCGAGGCCCCGAGCAGGATTCGCTTCGTGCGCTCGACCGCGATACCGAGCCCCTGGGCCTCCTCCTCGCCGAGAAGCATGACGTTGAGGTCGCGAGCGTACACCAACAGGACGCCGAAAAGCGGCGGCACGACGACCGCGGTGACGGCGACATCACTCCACGCGGCCCCGGAGAGATGGCCCATCAGCCACGCGACGATCCGGCGGAGCGACTCGCCGGCCTGCAGCTGGAGGTACGAGATGACCGCGCCGAGAAACGTCTGGACGGCGACGCCGGCGAGGAGCAGGGTCGCGACCGGCGTCCGACCGTGCCGGGTCGCGATGGCGTACACGCCGAAGGCGGCGACGAGCGCCCCGACGAACGCGAAGAGGCTGACGCCGGCACCGTACGAGAGCGCTATGTCGACCGCGCCGACGACCGGGAGCGTCAGGGTCGTCGACAGCGCGACGGGGAAGACGATGAATGTGACGGCGCCGACCGCCGCGCCCGAGGACACACCGATGATCGACGGGTCCGCCATCGGGTTGCGGAAGAACCCCTGCATCACCGTGCCGGCGGCCGCGAGCGCGAATCCCACGAGTGCGGCCATGAGGATCCGCGGGAGCCGGACGCCGACGACGATCCGCTGGTGCACGTCGTTGACGGGAAAGGCGAACGGCGACCGGTACGCGAGGTCGATGCTCGGAAGTGTGAGAAGTCCGACACCATGCGAGGTCGTCTCGACTCCGACGGGAACAACAAGCGCGTTTAACACCGCCATCACCACCTCAGCGGGCGGAATCCGGACGGGACCGATCGCGGCGCTTACGACTACCACGACGGCCAGCGCCGCCGCTAACGCTGCGGACCACCCGACCGACCGTCCCCAGGCACTCATTCGTTCTCCAACAAAACTTGTAGTAGGTAAATACTTATTGGACGAGCGTCGTCGTCGATGCGATGCGAAACAGGTACGTCATCGCGATGGCCTTGCTCGTGACGACCGCCCTCGTGGGCGGCGTCGCGGGCCCGGCCGCAGGCGCACAGCCGACGATGGAGTCGTCGACGATTGAGAACCCGACCGGCGGTCCGAGCGTCCACCAGACGGACGACGCGTGTGGATTCCCGGTCGAAATGACCGACGCCACGGGAACGACGATCACACTTGACGAGCGGCCCGAGCGGATCACGACGATCAATCCGTCGGCCGCCCAGACACTCTGGGAGATCGGCGCGAGAGACCGGGTCGTCGGTGTGACGCAGTACGCCGCGTACCTCGACGGCGCAGGCGAGAAGACGGACGTCTCCGCCGAGGGGTTCGGCGTCAGTGTCGAGCGCGTCGTGGACACCGATCCGGATCTCGTGCTCGCACCGAACGCGTCGGCGGGACAGGTCGAGGCGCTCCGCGAACAGGGCCTCACCGTCTACCACTTCCCTGCGGCGACCTCGGTCGAAGACATCGCTGAAAAGACGGAGATCACCGGCCGTCTCGTCGGTAACTGCGAGGCCGCCGCCGAAACGAACGAGGAAATGAATCAGGCCGTCACGGATGCCGAGAACCGCACCGCCGACCTCGACCGACCCGCTGCCCTGTACCCGCTCGGTGACGGGTTCGTCGCGGGCGGGAACACGTTCATTAACGAGATCATGCAGATCGGCGGGACCGACAACGTCGCGGCCGCGGAAGGCGACGGCTACCCCCAGCTCTCGAACGAGATCATCCTCCAGACCGATCCCAAGTTGATCCTCGTCACCGACCCCGAGGCGTCAATCCTCGACGAGGAGCCGTACGCCAGTACGACCGCCGGGGTCGAGGGCAACTACGTCGTGATGAACGTGAACTACCTCAACCAGCCGGCGCCGCGCAGTGTGATCGAGTCGACGGAGACGCTCGCGACCGCGGTCGAGGAGCTGCAGACGGAAGATGAAGAGGCGGCCGACGGTGAGGACACGACGGACGGCGAGAACGGGACGAACGACGGCGAGAACGGGACGAGCGACGGTGAAGACGGAACGAGCGACGGCGAAGACGGCTCGGAGAGCCAAGCGCCCGGATTCGGCGTCGTCACCGCCCTAATCGCGGCACTCGCGGCGGCGCTGATCGCGCGACGACAGTAGACGAGCTGTACCCCCTGCGAGGGTCGTCGCCGACACGGTCTCCTCTCGCGGCGCTACTGATTCGCCGAGCGCGCGTCGAGCGCGACCGGGATCGAGCGGGCGGCCACGTCGCCCGCGAACGCCTCGCCGTCGGCTTCCAACTGCTCAAAGGTGTCGTAGTGGATCGGGACGACGAGGTCGGGGTCCATCGCCTCGGCCAGTTCTGCGGCGGCGTGGCGGTCAGAAACAAGCCCACCGCCGCCGATGTTCGCGAGGAAGATCGACACGTCGAGCTCCGCGAACCCGTCGAACGCGTCGGAGTCACCGGGCCAGAAGACGGTGCGGTCGCCGAGCCCGAGCAGGAATCCGCAGCCGAACCCCGGCGGGTGGATCACCGAGCCGTCCGGCCCGGCGTTGGGCCCCTCGGGGTCGTTGTACGCGGCGACCGACCAGACGGCGACCTCGCCGGCCGGGGTCGCCACGTCGACGCGCGCCTCGTCGTCAACTCGGATCACGTCGTAGTCGTCGGCGAGCGAGTCGATCGACTCCACGTCGCGGTCGATCCCCGCGGAGTCGACCGCGTCGTAGATCACGAGCGTCGCATCCTCGCGCGCGACCGATCGGATGCCGTCGGGGTCGTAGTGATGGTCGTGGGTGACGACGACGATGTCGCCGTCCCGCGCCCAGTAGTCGTCGAGGACGCCGTATCGACCCGGGTCAGTGTAGGCGACGGGGCCGCCCTCGGGCTCCAGTCGCGCCGTCGCGTAGCCGAGCCACTCCACCGAAAAGTCATCGTATCGAACCGTCATGCACAGATATTCGGCCGCGATATTCTTGAGGGTGGCTATCGGCTCTGTGTCACTTCTCATCCCCGGCGAGGCGCACGACGCGCTCCAATGAGTCGGCGTCATCGACCGACTTGTCGTCGCGCACGCCGACGAACCGCGGGAATCGAAGGGCGTAGCCCGACGAGTAGGTCGGCGAGGTCTGGATCTCCTCGTACCCGACTTCGAGGACGACCTCAGGGCGGATTTCGATCTCGGTTCCGTCCTCACTCACCACGTGGGGCTCCAGCCGCTCGGTGAGGTCGGCGAGCTCCTCGTCGGTGAGTCCGGTCGCGACCTTGCCGATTGTGGCGAGTTCGTCGTCTCCCGCCCGCACGCCGAGCAGGAACGTCCCGAACAGCTCCGCTCGGCGCCCCTCGCCCCACTCCGCGCCGACCACGACCGCGTCGAGCGTCTCCACGTCGGGCTTGCGCTTCAGCCAGTCGCGACCGCGGTTACCCGGAGTGTACGCCGCCTCGGGATTCTTCAGCATCACGCCCTCGTGGCCCGCGCCGAGCGCGGCCGCCTCCGCCGCCTCGATCGCCGCCGGATCGCCCGCGAATTCGACGCTCGCGGCCGCGTCGGACAGAACCTCGGCGAGTCGGTCGTGGCGGGCGCGGAACGGTTCGTCGAGCAGGTCCTCGCCGTCCGCGTGGAGGCAGTCGAACGCGTGGAGCCGGAGCCCGACCTCCTCCCGCATCCGGTCAACGTCGTGTTTTCGCCGGAAGCGTCGCAGCACCTCTTGAAACGGGAGGGGATCGCCGTCGTCGTCGACCGCCACAACTTCCCCGTCGAGGATGACAGGGACCGAGACGCGCGCTTCGACGTACTCGACGACCTCCGGGAGGGCGTCGGTCACGTCGTCCATGTTCCGCGAGTAGATCCGCGGGCCGAGTTCGGTGCCGCCAGCAGCGTCGTCGCCCTCGGCGGCCGACTCGGGCACGTAGTGGACCTGCACCCGCGCACCGTCGAACTTGGTCTCGACGGCGACCTCGCCGAACGCCTCGACCGCGTCGGTCGCCGTCCCGGCCTGCGCGAGCATCGCCTGTACCGGTCGGCCGACCGCCAGCCCCTCAGCGCGCAGCCCGTTGAGCCCCTCATCGCGGGCGAGGACCGCGACGCGGCCGTAGTCGTTGGTCACCTGAAGCGCGCGCTCGACGGCTACGACCGCCTCGTCGCCGGCGCGGAGAATCGGATCGTCGTCGGTGTCGCTCTCGTCACGTTCGTCGCCTTCCGGGTTCCCCGCGAGAAACGCCTCTGCGATCGCGTCACGGACGGCCCCCTCGCCGACGCCGAGCCGCATCTCGCCGAGCACGAGCCGGGCGATAACCTTCGCCTCGGCAGGCTCACACCGGTTGAACAGCCCGAACAGGGCGTCGCGCTTGTGGGACTCGCTACCGTCGCCGGCGGCGGCCGCCAACCTGCGTAGCTCCGCATCGACCGCGGCGACGGTGAGCCGGTCCCGCCCCTCGCCGAAGGCGGCGAGCCCTCGCTGGCCGCCGAACTCGAAGCCTGCTGCGACCGCACCGATCTCGCCTTCCTCGGCCAGTCGGTCCTCCACGTCGTCGGCGGTCACGTTCGGCCCGGCGGCGCGGGCGATCGCCTCGCGACAGAGGGCCGGTCCCACGTCAAGCGTCCGGGTGTCGTGGGCCGGGAAGACGCGGCCGAGCAGGAACCGGGTGACCGTCGCGAGATCGTCGTCGTTTTCGTCGGTTCCCCCGGCGGCCCCGAGTAGGTCGGTGACGAGGCGAGTCGTTCCGATGTCGGCGGGCTCGGCCGCCAGCTCCTCCGCCCGGTCGGCGAACGCTGCGAACTCCATGCGCGGAATCGGCGATCGCTCGGCAAAAGCGCCCCGATACGGGTCGATCTCGGCGCAGATGCATCGCGATCGTCCGCGTAGTCCTCCACGCCGCGTGCCGATCGCTTCCACGCCGCCGATCGGGCGCAGACCTTTTTACCGGCCGGAGTCGTCGACCGTCCCATGAGCACCGAGTCCGTCCTCGCCGACGGGGTCCGTGAGGCGCTCGCGGTCGACCCCGAAGAGTTCGACGCTCGCGCCGAGGAGGAGGCGGAGATCGTCAAACAGGGGCTCCGCGACGGCGCCTTCGACAACCACCAGTCGATCGTGGGCTTCGAGTACGAGTTCTACGCGGTCGCCGACGGGCGGTGGAGCGAGGAGTCACGAGCGGGCGAGTACGCCCTGATGCGGGTCCCCCGCCGTCTGCTGGAGCTGATGGGGTTCGAGAAGGAGCTCGGGCTCCACAACGCCGAGATGTCGACGAGCCCGCAACCGCTCTCTGATCACGGCCTCCGGGCGCAGCTCGCAGAGGTCCGTGCGCGACTGGAGGCCGCGGAGAACACCGCTGGCGTCGAGGGAATGCGGCTCGTCTCGGACGCCCTCTGGACCATCCCGCCGACTGGTGAGACGGCCCGCGGGTACCTCACGGACAGCGTCGACGTCGACGGGGTCACCGTCGCCGTCAACATGAGCGACGCGGTCCGGTACCACGCGATGGCGAACACGGGCGGCGACGAGCACCGCGGGACGGTTGTCAAGGCGCCCGGGGTGTCGCTTGCAGCGGATACGGTGATGCCCGAAAGTCTCATCACCTCGATCCAGCCGCACTACCAGGTTGCGCAGGCCGACACCCTGCCGCAGCACTTCCGCTACGCCCTCCGGATCGCCGGCCCCCTCCTCGCGCTCGGCGTCAACTCCCCCTTCTTCCCGCCAGACTTGTACGACGAGGGATGGGACGGCGAACGGGTCCTCGCGGAGGGCGCGACGGAGAATCGGATCCACGTGTTCGAGTCCGTTCTCAACGCGCGGACCGACGAGGGCAAGGTCCGATTTCCGCGGGAGTTCCACGACATCGAGACCGCGGTCGACCGGATCGTCGCCGACGAGACGCTGATCCCGATGCCGGAGCCTGAGGGGACCGACCGCTTCGACGACGAGTTCGCGACGTTCCGGACGAAACACGGCAGCTACTGGCGGTGGGTTCGTCCCGTCTTCGAGGGCGCGAGCCGGTCGAGCGCCAACGCCCGGATCGAGTTTCGCCCGATTCCGGGGCAACCGACCGTCCGCGACTCGATCGCCTTCCAGGCGGCGTTTGCGGGGCTGATGCAGGCACTCCCACAGCAGGAACACCCCGTCATCGGGCTCGACTGGGAGACCGCCCGCGACAACTTCTACGCCGCGGTCGCCGGCGGGCTCGACGCGGAGATCGAGTGGGTCGGGCTCGACGGCGAGCGCACCACTGACACCGACGCGCTGTACGCCGATCTCCTCGACCACGCCGAAGCGGGCCTCCGGACCGCGGGCTGTCCCGACGAGGAGGCCGCCGCGTGGCTCGCCCCGCTCCGGTGGCGGGTAGCGAATCGGACGACGCCGGCGAGTTGGAAGCGGGACCGCGTCCGCGAGCGCCTCGGCGCCGGCGACGACTTCGAGACCGCCGTCTACGACACCCAACGCGAGTACATCGACCGACAGGCGGAGACGCTGATCGAGGGCGGTTTCTCTGCGTGGGCAAACAGCAACTGAGGCACGGGCCGACCGCGCGCCGGCTTCGAACGGAACGAAACGAACGTCGATTCGCCTTATGAACCCGGTTCCGAAACCACATCACCCCGATCGTCTGGGTGTGTGTATAATGTATATAAGGCCATATGATCACGTTGCTGTCTTGCGGTTTTTGAGATCGCTGCTCGACCACGAGGTCTCCCCAAACGGGTCGTTTTTGTGATCGGCACAAGCGTTAAGTTCTCGACCGTGCTTCTGTGAGTCGATGACAGACATCACGGAGGCTTCGTCGGACACCCCGGCGGATCGAGTTCTTCCAGGGCACGATAGCTTCTAACATCGATATCGGTCCTGTACGGATCTTCGACACGACGTTACGAGACGGTGAACAGTCACCGCGCACGTCGTTCAGCTACGACGAGAAACGCCGCATAGCGGCGACGCTGGACGACATGAACACCCACGTCATCGAGGCGGGGTTCCCGGTGAACTCGGACGCGGAGTTCGAGGCCGTGAGCGACATCGCCGCCGCGACGAACACTACCGTCTGCGGGCTGGCGCGGGTCGTCGAGGGCGACATCGACGCCGCCATCGACTCCGGCGTCGAGATGGTCCACGTGTTCGTCTCCACCAGCGACGTACAGCTGGAGGATTCGATGCACGCGACCCGGCAAGAGGCGAAACAGCGCGCCGTCGCCGCCGTCGAGCAGGTGAAAGATGCCGGCGTCGAGTGCATGTTCTCGCCGATGGACGCGACGCGGACCGACCCCGACTACCTGCGAGAGATCGTCGAGGCGGTCAGTGACGCGGGCACGGACTGGATCAACATCCCGGACACGTGCGGCGTCGCGATGCCGACCAGCTTCGGGAAGACGGTGAAGGCGGTCGTCAATGCGACCGACGCCCGCGTCGACGTGCACACCCACGACGACTTCGGGATGGCCGCGGCGAACGCGGTCATGGGCTTCGAGAACGGCGCGGAGCAGGCGCAGGTGTCGGTCAACGGGATCGGCGAGCGCGCCGGCAACGCCGCCTACGAGGAGGTCGTGATGGCGGTCGAATCGGTGTACGGCGTCGACACCGGCATCGACACGACTCAGATCACCAAGCTGGCCCGGATCGTCGAGGAGGCCTCGGACATCCCGGTGCCGGCGAACAAGCCCGTCACCGGGCGAAACGCGTTCGCCCACGAGTCGGGCATCCACGCCGCCGGCGTCATCGAGAACGCCGACACGTTCGAGACCGGCGTGATGACTCCCGAGATGGTCGGGGCCGAACGCGAGTTCGTCCTCGGGAAACACACCGGCACCCACAGCGTGCGCAAGCACCTGGTGGAGGCCGGCTTCGACCCGACGGACAGCGAGGTCCGGCGGATCACCAAGCGCGTCAAGGAGTACGGCTCCGGCAAGCGTCAGGTGACTGCCGGCGATGTCGAGCGGTTCGCCGAGGAGGCAGACATCGACCGCGAGGAGGAGGAGGTCCGGATCTGATGGCCGCTTCCCTGAAGGGGGAGCCCGCCGAGCGACCGCCGTCGGACGCGGCGCCAGGGGGCGATCACCCTGCCCGATCCGCCGTCCGGAACCGGTCCGCGGGTCCCGCTCCCCGACAGGGATTTATACCCCGGCCGCATTGGTGGAGCCGAGATGCGACGGCACACCACGATTCCGACGACCGCCGCTGTCGCCGGAGCCGTCGCGCCGATCATTGTAGGGGTATAATCCCCTACACCACCCCTTCCTCACCGACGCCACGCATCGATGAACGCCGACGGGCGAGCCGTTCCTCGTCCAGCGACCCGGCGTTCGGACCGACCGAATCTCACACCCGCGAGATGCACCACCGAACACCACCACGACAATGAGCGACACAGCAGCACAGCCACGAGAGGACGACGCAGAGGAGCCGAAAGATCCGCCGGACGCGGACGAGTCGGTCGCGGCCGAGACCGACGATCCGAGCGACACCGACGGTCCCGTGGCGGGACCGGTGTCGACCGGTGCCGAGTCGGTCGTCGCCGCGCTGGAGGCCGCCGGCGCGGAGACCGCCTTCGGCGTGCAGGGCGGCGCGATCATGCCCGTCTACGACGCGCTGTACGACTCCTCGATCCGCCACGTGACGATGGCCCACGAGCAGGGCGCCGCCCACGCCGCCGACGCCTACGGCGTCGTGGCCGGCGAACCGGGACTCTGTCTGGCGACCTCGGGACCGGGCGCGACGAACCTCGTCACCGGCATCGCCGACGCCGACATGGACTCCGACGCGATGCTCGCGTTGACCGGGCAGGTGCCCACCGAGTTCGTCGGCAACGACGCGTTCCAAGAGACCGACACGGTCGGCGTCACCCGTCCGATCACGAAGCACAACTACTTCGCAAACGGCGCGGACACCGTCGGCGACACCGTCGGCGAGGCGTTCGAGCTGTCGCGCGCGGGCCGTCCCGGGCCGACGCTCGTTGACCTGCCGAAGGACGTGACGCAGGCCGAGACGGAGGAGACGCCCGGGCCGGCGGCGCCCCCGGCCGGAACCGACCCCGACCCGAACGCCGACGCCGATGCGGTCGAGGACGCCGCCCGCGCGATCGAGGCGGCCGAACGACCCGTGTGTCTGTTCGGCGGCGGCGTGATCAAGGCCGACGCGAGCGACGCCGCGCGCACCTTCGCACGGTCGTACGGCATCCCCGTGACGACGACGATGCCCGGCATCGGCTCGTTCCCCGAGGACGACGACCTCTGTCTCTCGTGGGGCGGGATGCACGGCACCGGCTACGCCAACATGGCGATCACCCACACCGACTGCCTGATCGCGGTCGGCACCCGGTTCGACGACCGGCTGACGGGCGGGATCGACACGTTCGCCCCGGAGGCCGAGGTCGTCCACATCGACATCGACCCGGCCGAGATTTCGAAGAACGTCTACGCCGACTACCCGCTGATCGGCGACGCTGAGCGCATCCTCGAGCAGCTGACCGCGGCGGTGCGCGAGGCGCCCGACGCTGAGGCGTGGCGCGACCGGTGCGCCGAGTGGAAGGAGACGTACCCGCTCACGTACGCGACCCCGGAAGACGAGCCGCTGAAGCCGCAGTTCGTCGTCGAGGCATTCGACGAGGCGACCGACGACGACACCATCGTGACGACCGGCGTCGGCCAACACCAGATGTGGGCCTCCCAGTTCTGGACGTACACGGAGCCCCGGACGTGGATCTCCTCTCACGGGCTCGGGACGATGGGCTACGGCGTGCCCGCCGCGGTCGGCGCGCGCGTCGCGGCCGACACGATGGGTGAGCAGGACCGCGAGGTGGTGTGTTTCGACGGCGACGGTTCCTTCCTAATGACGATGCAGGAGCTATCGGTGGCGGTCCGCGAGGACCTCGATATCACGATCGCGGTGCTCAACAACGAGTACATCGGGATGGTGCGCCAGTGGCAGGACGCCTTCTACGAAGGGCGTCACATGGCCTCCGACTACACGTGGATGCCCGAGTTCGACAAGCTCGCCGAGGCGTTCGGCGCGCTCGGACTCCGCGTCGACGACTACGACGAGGTCGCGCCCGCGGTCGAGGAGGCGCTCGACTACGACGGACCGGCCGTGATCGACTTCCACGTCGATCCCGAGGAGAACGTCCTGCCGATGGTGCCGAGCGGCGGTGCGAACGGTAAGTTCGCCACCGCGGAGGACCAGCTATGAGCGGCGACTCCCCCGACTCCCGGCCCGCGACCGATGGCGGCTCCCCCGCGTCCGGCGGCGTGCCCGAGGCCGACTCGCGACCCATGCCGAGCGAACAGCCCGGCCCCGAGGAGCGCAACCATCCCACGGGACGCCGGAACCTCGAAGGGATCCGCATCGACCCGGTCGTCGAGGCGGAACACGAGTCTCGCCGCGCAGTCATCTCGGCGTTGGTGGAAGATGAGCCGGGCGTGCTCGCGCGCGTCTCCGGTCTCGTCTCCCGCCGACAGTTCAACATCGAGAGCCTCACTGTCGGCCCGACGACCGTGGAGGGTCACTCGCGGATCACCATGGTCGTCGAGGAGACGGACCCCGGCATCGACCAGATCGAAAAGCAGATGGCGAAGCTAAAGCCGGTCATCTCGGTCGGCGAGGTCTCCGGCGACGCGGTCACCTCGGAGCTCGTCCTGCTCAAGGTGCAGGCGGACGACCCTGCAGCGGTCCACGCGGTCTCGGAGATGTACGACGGCCGGACGGTCGACGCCGGTCCGGAGACGATCACCGTCGAGCTTACCGGCGACAACGCCAGCATCGACAACGCGATCGGCGCGTTCGAGCGGTTCGGCATCGTCGAGATCGCGCGCACCGGGCCGACCGCCCTCGCGCGCGGCAACACGCCGACGGCGCCCGGAGAGAAACCCGGAACGGCCGGCGAACCGACGACTCACGACGACTGACACGCGAATTCACACGATACACATGACCGAAGACGACACACAGACGTTCAACTCGACAGTATACTACGACGAAGACGCCGACGGCGAAGCGATCGCCCACAAGACCGTGGCCGTGCTCGGCTACGGCTCGCAGGGCCACGCGCACGCGCAGAACCTCAACGACAGCGGGGTCGACGTGGTCGTCGGCCTCCGCGAGGACAGCTCCTCGTGGGACGCCGCCGAGAGCGACGGGCTCCGCGTAGAGGTCCCCGCGGACGCGGTCGCCGAGGCCGACATCGTCAGCGTGCTCGTGCCCGACACGGTCCAGCCGGACGTGTACGAGAACGCCATCGAGCCGAACCTGGACGCGGGCGACACGCTCCAGTTCGCGCACGGGTTCAACATCCACTACAACCAGATCCAGCCGCCCGAGGACGTCGACGTGACGATGGTCGCACCGAAGTCGCCGGGCCACCTCGTCCGCCGCAACTACGAGAACGACGAGGGGACGCCCGGCCTGCTGGCGGTGTATCAGGACGCGACCGGCGACGCCCACGACGAGGGACTCGCGTACGCGGCCGCGATCGGCTGTACCCGCGCCGGCGTCGTCGAGACGTCGTTCCGCGAGGAGACCGAGACCGACCTGTTCGGCGAGCAGGCCGTCCTCTGTGGCGGCGTCACCTCCCTCGTGAAGCAGGGGTACGAGACGCTCGTCGACGCCGGCTACTCCCCGGAGATGGCGTACTTCGAGTGTCTCAACGAGCTGAAGCTCATCGTCGACCTGATGTACGAAGACGGGCTCGGCGGCATGTGGGACTCGGTCTCCGATACCGCGGAGTACGGCGGGCTCACGCAGGGCGACGTGGTCGTCGACGAGCACGCTCGCGAGAACATGGAAGAAGTACTGGAGAAGGTCCAGAACGGGCAGTTCGCCCGCGAATGGATTGCGGAGAACCAGGCGGGACGGCCCTCCTACACCCAGCTCCGGGCCGCGGAGAAGAACCACGAGATCGAGGCCGTCGGCGAGGAACTGCGCGGCCTGTTCGCGTGGCAAGATGAAGAAGACGACGAGGAGGAATCGGCCGAGGTGACCGCCTGATGGGCGGACGCGGCGACGCGAACCGGATCTGCGAGACCACGCGACCCACGCGCTGCGCAGGTGATCCCCGATGAGCGAGGGGACCCTGTACGACAAGGTGTGGGACCGGCACACGGTGACGAAGCTGCCCACCGGACAGGACCAGCTGTTCGTCGGGCTCCACCTCGTTCACGAGGTCACCAGCCCGCAGGCGTTCGGCATGCTGAAAGAGCGCGACCAAGAGGTGGCGTTCCCGGAGCGCACGCACGCGACCGTCGACCACATTGTGCCGACTGGGAACCGCGATCGGCCCTACCGCGACGAGGCCGCCGAGAACATGATGGCGGAGCTGGAGGCGAACGTCCGCGGCTCGGGCATCGACTTTTCCGATCCGGACTCCGGCAACCAGGGGATCGTCCACGTTATCGGGCCGGAGCAGGGGCTCACCCAGCCGGGAATGACGATCGTCTGTGGCGACTCGCACACGTCGACGCACGGCGCGTTCGGCGCGCTGGCGTTCGGCATCGGCACCTCGCAGATCCGCGACGTGCTCGCGACGGGCTGTATCGCCATGGAGAAACAGCAGGTCCGCAAGATCGAGGTCACGGGCGAGCTCGGCGAGGGCGTCACCGCGAAGGACGTCATCCTGACGATCATCGGGAAGCTCGGGACCGACGGCGGCGTCGGCTACGTCTACGAGTACGCCGGCGAGGCCATCGAGGACCTCGGGATGGAAGGGCGGATGTCCATCTGTAACATGTCGATCGAAGGCGGCGCCCGCGCGGGATACGTCAACCCCGACGAGACCACCTACGAGTGGCTCGCGGAGACGGACGCCTTCGCCGACGACCCCGAGAAGTTCGAGCGGCTGAAACCCTACTGGGAGTCGATCCGGAGCGACGCCGACGCCGAGTACGACGACGTGGTCACCATCGACGGCTCGGCGATCGAACCGACCGTCACGTGGGGGACCACGCCCGGTCAGACCGCGGGCATCACCGAGCCGATCCCGGATCCCGACGACCTGCCCGAGGAGGACCGCGACACCGCGAAGCGGGCACAGAAACACATGCGCGTCGAGCCCGGCGACACGATGGAGGGGTACGACATCGACGTGGCGTTCCTCGGCTCGTGTACTAACGCGCGGCTGAAGGACCTCCGCGAGGCCGCGGCGTTCGTCGAGGGTCGCGAGGTCGACGACGACGTGCGCGCGATGGTCGTCCCCGGTAGCCAGCGCGTCCGCGACGCCGCCGAGGCCGAAGGGATAGACGAGATATTCATCGAGGCCGGCTTCGACTGGCGCGAGCCCGGCTGTTCGATGTGTCTCGGCATGAACGACGACCAGCTGGTGGGCGACGAGGCGAGCGCCTCCTCGTCGAACCGGAACTTCGTCGGCCGACAGGGCTCGAAGGACGGGCGCACCGTGCTGATGAGTCCGATCATGGTCGCGGCCGCGGCGGTGACCGGCGAGGTCACCGACGTCCGCGAGATGGAGGAGGTGGCGACCGTATGAGCTCGCCCGAGTTCAGCGAGGGCGAGGCGCCGGCCGAGAAGGTCACCGAGGTCTCCGGCACCGGCATCCCGGTCCGAGGCAACGACATCGACACCGACCAGATCATCCCGGCGCGGTTCATGAAGGTAGTTACCTTCGACGGACTGGGCCAGTTCTCCTTCTTCGACCAGCGGTTCGACGACGACAACGAGAAGGACCACCCGTTCAATGAGGAGCAGTACCAGGGCGCGAACGTCCTAGTTGTCAACGCCAACTTCGGCTGTGGCTCGTCGCGTGAGCACGCCCCGCAGGCGCTGATGCGCTGGGGGATCGACGCGGTCGTCGGCGAGTCGTTCGCGGAGATCTTCGCGGGTAACTGCCTCGCGCTCGGTATTCCGACGGTCACGGCAGACCAAGAGGACATCGAGGCGCTGCAGGACTTCGTCGAGGCCAACCCGAACGCCGAGGTCGACATCGACGTGGCCGCCGAGACGATCACCTACGGCGACACCGTCGTCGATGCGACGGTCCACGACGCCCAGCGGAAGGCGCTCGTCGAGGGCGTCTGGGACACCACGGCGCTGATGGGTGCGAACGAGGAGGCGGTCCGCGAGACCGCTCGGTCGCTGCCGTACGTTCCGGCCGAGGACATTCCGGGGGACGAGGCGTGAGCCACGACATCGTCGTCATCGAGGGCGACGGGATCGGCCGAGAGGTCGTTCCGGCCGCCGTCGACGTGCTGGAGGCGCTCCCCGTCGACTTCGAGTTCGTCGAGGCCGAGGCGGGCGACGCGGTGAAAGAGCGGACGGGAGAAGCGCTCCCAGCGGAGACGTACGAACGCGCGGCCGAAGCGGACGCGACGCTGTTCGGCGCGGCCGGCGAGACGGCCGCCGACGTCATCCTCCCGCTACGCGAGGCGGTCGACTCGTTCGTCAACATCCGGCCGGCGAAGGCGTATCCCGGCGTCGACGCGCTCCAGCCGGAGACTGACGTGGTCTTCCTCCGCGAGAACACCGAGGGCGTCTACTCGGGCCACGAGAACCGGCTCAGCGACGACCTTTCGACGCTGACGCGGGTCGTCACCTCGTCGGCCTCGCGAGAGCTGGCGGAGTTCGCCTGCGAGTTCGTCGACGACGGGAGAGGACCGGCCGGCGACCCCGACGAGGGGTTCACCGTCGCGCACAAGGCGAACGTGATGCGCGAGACGGACGGCCGGTTCCGCGAGGAGGTGCTCGCGGTCGCCGACGAACGCGACGTCGACGCCGACGAGGAGCTGATGGACGCGTTCGCGACGAAGCTCCCGCTTGACCCGACTCAGTACGGTGTGATCGTCTGTCCGAACCTCGCAGGCGACGTGCTCTCCGATCTGGCAGCGGGACTCGTCGGCGGGCTCGGCCTCCTCCCGTCCGCGAACGTCGGCCACGACAACGCGTTGTTCGAGCCGGTTCACGGCACGGCGCCCGACATCGCGGGCGAGGGAATCGCGAACCCGACGGCCGCGATCCTGTCGGCCGCCATGCTGCTGGAGTACCTCGGACACGTCGAGGAGGGCCAGCGAGTCCGGGACGCCGTGGAGGGCGTCCTCTCCGACGGCCCGCGGACCGGCGATCTCGGCGGCGACGCCACGACTGACGAGGTCACCGCGGCGATCCTCGACCGGCTGTAGGCGGCGAGCGCCGCCTCCGGTACCCGTCGACCACCTAACTCTTCGCCGTGCGAACGAGACTCGTGACCACAGGCAAACCACAAGAAAGGAAACCCTGCGGCCCGTCGACTCAGGTATGAGCAACTACGAAGTCGCGATGGAAGCAGCCTGGTTGGTCCGTGACGTCAAGGAGACCGACGACGCCATCGGCGTCGCGGTCAGCGAAGCCGGCAAGCGACTCAACGAGACGGACAAGCAGTACGTCGAGGTCGAGCCCGGCGTCACCGGCTGTCCGGCCTGCGGCGAGCCGTTCGACGCCGCGTTCCTCGCCGCGAACACCGCCTTGGTCGGACTCCTCTTGGAGATCGACATCTTCAACGCCGACAGCGAGGAGCACGCCGAGCGGATCGCGAAGAGCGAGGTCGGCGGTGCCCTCCGCGACGTTCCGCTTGAGATCATCGAAGTCATCGAAACCGACGGGGACGAGGACGGCGACCGCGACGACGAGTAGGATTTCGCGAGCGGTGCGACGACGCGACCGATTCGACCGTCGTTGCGATATCGGTCGCCGCCGAAACCTTTTCTAATAACCCCTAGTTATTTAGCGTATGGAACTCCCGACGCCACAGGACCTCCGCGAGCGGCGGACGACGCTGGAGCTGACCCAGAGCGATTTGGCGGACGCCGCCGATGTCTCGCAGCCCCTCATCGCGCGGATCGAGGGCGGCGACGTCGATCCGCGACTCTCGACGCTTCGGCGTATCGTCAACGCGCTCCAAGAGGCGGAAGGGAAAGTCGTTCGCGCGAGCGACCTGATGAACGAGACGGTGATAAGCGTCGCGCCCGACGACGCGGTGCACGGGGCGGTCGAGCTGATGGAAGAGGAGGCGTACTCGCAGCTCCCGGTGCTCCAGAACGGCGTGCCTGTCGGCTCGATCAGTCAGAGCGACGTGGTCCACGCCGGCGAGAACGTGGGCGACCATCCGGTCAGCGATGTGATGAGCGAGTCGTTCCCCACGGTCGCGCCCGGCGCGACGGTCGACGAGGTTCGGAACTTACTCGACCACTACAAGGCGGTGATGGTGACCGACGGCGGTGAGACGGTCGGAATCATCACCGAGGCCGACATCGCTGCGCACCTGTCGTAAGGGGGATTAGGGGCGTCCCGCGGTGTTCGCGGGGGCAGAACACGCTGCAATCGAGAGGTGTCACTCTTCTCGCCGCTCCGAGAGCCGTTCCCAAATCTCCGTACAGCCGGCGCCGTCCTCGATGTCGTTGAGGTGGCCCGTACCGTCGTCGGGGTCGGTGTCCGTCTCTCCCTCCGCGTCCACGTCGTCCCCCCGCCGATCGGCCTCGACGCCTTCTCGTTCGTCGTCGGTCGCTTGGGGATCGGCGTGTTCGGTCATCGTCCCTCCGGGGTGTCGTCGAAGAGCTCAGGCGCCACGTCCGCGGACGCGTGCTGTCGGTACTCGCCGTCGTCGACCGCGTCGACGGGTCGATCGCCGGTGGAGTCGGGAACCGAATCGGTCATCACGCCGAGGTAGGGGTACGCGAGCCATAAGTACCGGTACACATGTAAATCGAACCACTACTCTCGGATACCGGATTTCACGTCCGGTAGTTCGGACGGCATCTGTGGGTGGTTCCACCGCGCAGTGCAACGATTTTCCGATCTTGGGGGCGTCATCGAAACTGTCGCCGATTGCGAACACCGTCACGCATTGGGCCGTTGCGGGCCAATTGGGGGTGTGACCACTCGTTTGCGCGTCCTCGACGACGGGGCGTGGATCTCCGTCAACGACAGCCGGGAAGTGCGTGTCAGCGAACTGTGGCGGCTCGACGCGCCGGATCTGTGTGAGTGCGCGCTCACCGATCTGGTCGTGGAGAACTTCCAGTCGGTCGGCGTCGACGGCTCGACCGTGAAGGCGCGGGTCTACGGTCAGTGTATCGCGTGCGGGGCAACGGGAACGACCGGATGGGTCCCGATCGGGCGGGTACGAGGGGGCGAGTTCGCCGAACTCGACCGCTCCGCGGTCCGCCGCGTGCGACGCTGAGGAAAGCGGCAACAAATGCCCCATCGGTGCAGCACCGGGGAAGGTTGACACCACGCTGTCAGCTATGAGGGAGTCTGGTGTAGGGGCTCTCGATGCCAACGGACGTCGAGAACTGGAAATCGGAGGCGTACGGGCGAGAGGTCCGCGACCGCTTGTTCGAGTTCGCCGAGGAGGGGTACGACTCGATCCCGGACGACGAGCGGGACGCGTGGTTCGAGCGGTTCAAATGGTGGGGCCTGTACCACCAGCGGAACGGACAGGAGGGGTACTTTATGATGCGGATCGGGACCCCGAACGGCGTGCTCGAACCGGGACAGCTCCGAACTATCGGCGAGATCGCCGACGAGTACGCTCGCGGTCCCGGGACGAACCCGATCTTCGGCGACGCGTACGCCGACTTCACCACTCGACAGTCGATCCAGCTCCACTGGATCGAACTCTCGGACGTGCCGGCGATCTTCGAGAAGCTCGCCGCGAACGGCCTCTCGACGCAGCAGGCGTGTGGCGACTCGTGGCGGAACATCGTCGGGAACCCGGTCGCCGGCAAGGACGGACAGGAGGTCGTCGAGGCGTGGCCGGTGATCCGCGACCTTAACCAGACGTTCAAGGGAAACGACGACCACGCGAACCTCCCCCGGAAGTGGAAAGTGTCCGTGACCGGGTCCGCGGACGGCTCCGGGCAGGGCGACATCAACGACCTCGCGTTCGAGCCCGCGTACAAGTCGATCGACGGAGACGGAGAGGGCGACGAGAGCGAGGACGCAGTCGGCTTCAACGTCCGCGTCGGCGGCGGGCTCGCGCGCAACGAGCCGCGGCTCGCCCGCGACATCGACGTCTGGGTGCCACCGGAGCAAGTATCAGATGTCGCCGGCGGGCTCTCCGCGCTGTTCCGCGACTACGGCGACCGCGAGGACCGGTACAACGCGCGGGTGAAGTTCCTCGTCGACGAGTGGGGCGCAGACAAAGTTCGCGAGACGCTTCAGGAGGAGTACGTCGACTTCGAGCTCGAACCCGCCGGGCGCGACGTTCGCGAGGAGTACACCTACAACGCCGGCGAGGGCGAGCGCAACGACCTGATCGGCGTCCACGACCAGAATGACGGCCGGAACTTCGTCGGGCTGAACGTGCTCGTCGGACGGATGGGTGCTGACGACGTGCTCAACCTCGCCGACCTCGCCGAGGAGTACGGCTCCGGCGAGGTCCGGCTCTCGCAGCGCCAGAACGTCATCGTCACCGACGTGCCGGACGACGCCCTTGACGACTTCCGCGACGAGCCGCTGCTCGACCACTACTCGCCCGACCCCTCCCCGTTCATGCGCGGCTCGGTCGCGTGTACCGGTACGGAGTTCTGCTCGCTGTCGATCGTCGAGACGAAGAACCGGCAGGTCCGGTTCGCCCGCTGGCTGAAGGTCAACGTCGACCTCCCCGCCGACGTCGACGAGTTCCACATCCACCTCTCGGGGTGTACCGCGTCGTGCGCGCAGCCGCAGATCGCCGACGTGAGCCTGCGCGGGATGAAGACCCGCAAGGACGGGGACCCGGTGGAGGCGCTCGACGTGGGCCTCGGCGGCGGGCTCGGCGAGAACCCGCAGTTCGCCCGGTGGGTCACCCAGCGCGTGCCCGTCGACGAGGTTCCGGGCGCGATCGCGAACCTGATCGATAGCTTCGCGGCCGAGCGCGACGAGGGCGAGTCGTTCCGGGCGTTCGTCGCCCGTCACGACGACGACGAGCTAGACGCCTTCGTCGAGCCCGAGGAGACCGACTACGAGGACCCGATGATGCACAACACGAAGCGCACCTGGTACCCGTACGCCGAGAACGATACGATGGAGGACGCGCCGCCGACGCCGGCGGACGACTGACGATGTCCGATCGCCTGCTCCGCGTGAACGCCTACACGACGCTCGACCTCGTGGAGGGCCGCGCCCGCGGGCACGAGTTCGAGGCCGACGCGCCCGGCGTCGTGAACGTCACGGCTCCCCGGGAGGACCCCGAACACGTCACGCTGGAAGTCGAACTCGATAACACGGCGATCGACGACCTCCCCGCCCACGCCGACGAGGTCGACCTCTCGCCCGCGCAGGCACGGACGCTCGCCGAGGCGCTGGAGTCGACGGCGGACCGCGTCGACGCCGCGCAAAACGGCGACAGCTCCTTATAAATGAACGGTGCGGTGGCGTGCGCCTGCGAGCGCCCGTTAGGGCGCAAGCAGCCCGCACGAGGGAGTCGCTGGCGCCGACGGCGCCAGCGACAGGGCGAGAGCGAATCTCTCGCTTGCAACCGGCGCTACGCGCCGGTGACGAGGCTGGGGAGGCGTGAGGCTGCAGCTGCGGGGCGGGGCGGGGCGGGACTCAAAGGGGCAGTCGCGAGGACGAAGCACGCTGCAGCAAGCACTGCAAGGAGCGAACAAAGTGAGCGACTGAAGCGCGCAGCAAAGCGCGCGAGTCGTCGCGGCTGGGGGCTTTGGAGGTGTTCACCGTCGATCCGCTGTTAACTACTTATAAATGACCGAATGAGAATTCGAAACAGTTCACCGCGCCAGCAACGATTTATTAGCGAACGCTTAGAACCGCTCCAGAGGAGGTTCCCACGCCAACGCCCATTTATAAGCGATCGGCTACAGTGCCGACAGGAACCGGATTCCCGCTGACAACAACTACTTATAACTCCAGTCCGCGGATCGCGACGCTCCCCTCATCATCATCGCCCTCCTCTACTCGCCCGATCACACGCCCATCCGTCTCGGCAGCCAGCGATTCGGCCGCGTCGGGGTCGACGGCGGCGACGAAGCCGGTCCCCATGTTGAACGTCCGGTGCATTTCCTCGTCAGAGACGCTCCCCTCCGACTGCACGAACTCGAAGACGGGCTGCGGCTCGAAGGCGTCGTCGACGACGTACCGATTCGCGCCGAGCCGCGTCAGGTTGGTCCAGCCGCCGCCGGTAACGTGAGCCGCGCCGCGCACGCCGTGGTCGCGCATCGGGTCGAGCAGATCGGTGTAGATCCGGGTCGGCTCTAACAGCGCCTCGCCGACCGTCTCGTACCCGTCGAACGGACACGGGTCGGTGTACGCGTGCTCGCGGGTCGCGGCCTCCCGGGCGAGCGTGAGCCCGTTCGAGTGGATCCCGGAGGAACGCCAGCCGACGAGTGCGTCGCCCGGCTCCGCCGCGCCGTCGAAGACGGCCTCCTTCGCGGCGAGTCCGGCGCAGGTCCCCGCCAGATCGAGCCCGCGGATCACGTCGGGCATCACCGCGGTCTCGCCGCCGACGAGCTCCATGTCGGCGAGTTCGGCGCCGCGCGCGAGCCCCTCGCCGACCTGCTCGGCGAACCGCTCGTCCGGCTCGTCGACGGCGAGGTAGTCGACGAACGCGACGGGGCGCACCCCGGCGGCAACGAGGTCGTTGACGTTCATCGCGATGCAGTCGATCCCCACCGTCGAGTAGTCGCTAAGCGCCTCGGCGACGAGCAGCTTCGTCCCGACCCCGTCGGTCGCCAGCGCGAGGTAGCGGTCGCCGATGTCGAGCAGGCCGGCGTAGTCGCCCTCCCCCTCGCCGACCGCGCCGATCAGCGCCGCGGTCGCCGCCTCGCTGGCGTCGATGTCGACGCCGGCGTCCGCGTAGGTGAGTTCGTCGTCGCCGTCGATCGTCGGTTCCTCGTCGCCGCCGCCCGTCTCGCCGCCGTCGCCCTCGGTCATGTGTGTCGAGGGACGCCCGCGGAGCAAAAGCGCACCGTTCCCCGCGAACGGGTGGAGGGCGAGGACCGCGGGGCCGGCAGGGGCCGGCGACGCCCGGCTCAGAACGGCCCGCCGAAGCCGAGTCCGCCGACGAACACGAGCCCGATCGTGAGCACGACGGAGAGGACGAAGAAGCCGGCCCACACACCCTTGCTCCAGTCGAGCACGGTCTTCCCGTCGAGGGGGCCGTACGGAATCAGGTTAAACGCCGCGAGGAAGACGTTGATCGCGATCCCGCGGGAACCGATCAGGGTTATCACCGGGCTCCCGACGACGGGACCGAGCAGGAGCGCCGGCAGGAACACGAGCGTGAGGAGGAGGTTGACTACCGGCCCGGCCAGCGCGATGTGGCCGTGTTCGCGGGGCGTCAGCCGGCCGCGGTGGTGGACCGCACCGGGCGCGGCGAAGATGAACCCGAGAAGCGAGCTCATCACGGCCAGAAACAGCATGCTGTTGTCCGCCCGGAACTCGGCGACCTGGTCGTAGTGGACCGCGACGACCTTGTGGGCGATCTCGTGGAGGAGGAACGCGACGCCCGCGGTGAGCAGCCCGACCAGAAGCGGCGGGACGATCCCCGCCGCGAGCAGCCGATCGAAACCGGCGGTGCCGTTCACGAAGAAGAACGTGAACGCGACGCCGAGCGCGAGCCACGCGACCAGCAGGTCGCGGATCTCGGTCCCGCTGAAGTAGAGCCCGGCGATCCGTCGGCCCTGCAGAGTTCCGCTCATGCGTTCACCTCACTAGCGCGCCGAGTTATGCCCACCGCAACGCGTCGGATCATGCGCCACCCGTGACCGCGCTTCGGATCAGTTCCGCGCCGGTGCGTGCGCCCTCGACCATGAGCCGTCCCACCTCGTCGACGCCGCCTACGTCGCCGAACATCGCGGGGATGACGTACACCGCGAACAGGAAGCTCGCGACGATACTGCCGATGTTCGTCATCGCGACGACGACGATGAGCTTGAACAGCGGCACGTCGAGCATCGCGGAGACCAGCTCGGAGGGCGACTGCGTCTCGTCGGAGAGCAGCTCGTTGAGCCGTCCGATATCGCCGACGTTCACCGTGAGATGCCGGAGCTCGACGTAGCCGGTGAACCAGCCGGGCGCGAGCACCGGGTTGATCGAGGTCATCCACGCGACGGCGCCGCCGACGCCGGCCGAAGTCCAGCGTGCGCCGGCGAGTTTCGCGAATGCGAACGCGAACGCGCCGTTGATCAGGAACCACGCGCCGAACAGCCGGAACAGGAACGCGTTCTCCACGCCGGCGAGCGCGAGCAGGACGAAGAAGCCCACGAAGCTGACGGTGATCGCGTAGCCGATCGCCTTCTTCCACGGGAGCCGTCGCCCGCGCTCTTTCCCGACGAGGTCTTCCATCGGCGGGAGCGACGCGGGGTCGGCGAGGTACCCCTCGATCCCCGCGCGGTGACCCGCGCCGACGACGGCGACCACGTTGTGCCCGGCCTCGCGGAGGGCGACGAGCCGGTGGGCGATGAAGGCGTCGCGCTCGTCGATGAGCGCCTCCGCGCCGCCCGGGGAGAACTGCCGGAACTCCTCCATCATCATCGTCACCACGTCGGTGTCGGTCAGGTCCTCCATCCCGAGTTCCTCGATCCCGCCGTGTTCGGGCTCGCTGGTGCCCCGTCCGACGACGGTCATCGCGAGTGACGCGACCACACCGAGGGTTAAGCCGAGCGAGATCCCGAGCCCGAGGCTGCCGATCGCCGTCACGGCGAAGCCGCCGAGATACGTCGCGACGATCCCGTCGAGCGCACCGACCGCGGCGGCGATGATACCGGCCGCGACGCCCAGTGCCGCTGCGGCGTAGAGGCGTCCATCGGGTGAGAGCGCGACCTTCCCGACCTGATCGACGGCGATCGCGACCGCAACCGTGGCGAGCACGCCGCCCGTGACGCTCGTCAACAGGGCGTCAGTGACGCCGACGCTCCCACCGAAGAGCCCGATCACCGGACCAGCGAGAATACCGACGAACAGTCCAACTAACACCCCAACCACGCGGGAGTCGGTGACGCCGAACGCGAGTCCGCCCACCATTCGCAGCTTCTCGGTGAGCGACATCCGGGCCCAGAAGCGCTGTATCGTCGTCTGGATGTCTCGGTCGACCAGCGCCACGTCGATGCCGAGCCCCTCGGCGACGTCGATGGCGGCCCGCATGTCGGCGCCGGGCTCGATGTCGAACCGGTCACCGAGCTGGGTCTGGACGTACGACAGCATCCAGTACGCGAGGAACTGGAAGACGGTGTTTCCCCGCAGCAGGTCGCTCGCGTCGAGATCGTCGGGGCTTTCGCCGTTCATCTGGCGGTATCGCCCCTCGTCGAGCTCGACGGCGACCACGTCGGGTCGCTCGCGCTCGATCGTCTCCTCGACCTCGTCGACCGACTGCTTGGAGACGTGCGCGGTTCCGACGACCGTCACGGAGCCGGACTCGTCGCCGGCGGCGGGCGTTCCGGCTGCACCACTCGCAGGGGAACCCTCGCCATCGATTGGCGCCGAGTCGCTTGCCGTCGGCGCCGGCTCGCTCGCCGTCGGGGGCGGGGACGCGCCGTCGGATCCCCCTGGCGTCTCTGTCATTGCCACGACGTACTCCGTCGCCGCGTTTAGGGTTTGTGAGTCGGTGAGCGCGCGGCACCGCCTCAAGGATCCAACAAATTTGTATTCTCACGGGTCACAGAGACTGGTATGTCGCGGCTGTTGCCCTCCCTCCCCGACGCGACCCCCGAAGATCGAGAGCCGCGGGTGGTCGGCGTCAACGAAGATGACGCAGACGAGCTCATCGCCGCACTCGGCTCCGAGACGGCACGCGAGATTCTCACGCGGCTCCACGACGAGCCGGCGACGAAATCGGAACTCGCTGACGCCGTCGACACCACGCTCCAGAACGTCCAGTATCACCTCTCGAAGCTCAACAGAGCCGACCTCGTCGATGTCGTCGACACGACCTACTCCGAGAAGGGCCGAGAGATGGACGTGTACGCGGCCGCCGACGAGCCACTCGTACTCTTCGCTGGCGGTTCTGAGGAGTCGAACGGGATCAAGTCGGCCCTGATGCGGCTGCTCGGCGGCTACGGGATCATCGGGCTGGCGGCGGTCGCGGCCCAGCGGGTGCTCTCGGTGCCGAGACCGACCGCTCGCGTGTCGAGGAGCACGGGCGGGGGTGCCGGCGGCGACGCGGCGACCGAAGACGCTGCGGACGGGCCTTCCATCGAGACGGTCTCTGAGGCCGACGGCGGCGGCAGCGGCGAGATCGACGGCACCGTCGAGTACGTCGTCGATCCCTTGGCTGACTACGCCGTCTCGCTGCTTGAGCCGGGGGTCGTCTTCTTCGTCGGTGCCGCGCTCGTGTTCACGATCGGCTGGGCGTACTGGTACTGGGGCGGCCGCTGACGGGGCGCGCTGCCGACACACAGTACCGATCGCCTCGGGCTGCGCTCACGTGGGACAGCTATTCATGCCGCCGCCGCCACGATCCGGTATGGAACACGAAGCCGAGGTCGTCGGGGTCGGAGCGGGCTCCGCACCCGGCGGCGACGTGCCGGCGGTCATCCTGTCCGCGCGCGGCGAGTACGTCCCGATCTTCGTCAGCGCCGATCAGGCGCAATCGATCGGGATGGCGCTCGAAGGCGAACCGTTCGACCGGCCGCTGACGCACGACCTCCTCGTCGACATCCTCACCGAGTTCGGCGGTGCGATCGACCGCGTCCGAGTCGACGACCTCCGGGACGGAACCTTCTACGCGAAGGTCGACGCCGAGCGGTACGAGAACGGCGAGCCGGAGCGGTTCGTCTTCGACGCGCGCCCCTCCGACGCGCTCGCGATCGCCGTTCGGATCGACTGTCCGATCATCGTCTCCGACGCGGTGATTGACGAGGCGGGTCGCCCGCAGGACTCGATCCGGTTCGACGACGGTCCCCAAGGCGGCGCCTGACCGCTGCACTCGCCGCCGGTCAGGAGGTTCAAGTCACCCGCCGCCTCACCGACGGCATGGACGAGACGGCGACGGTCGCGGAGTCGTACACCGAGATGACCGAACTGCTGTTGCCGAACGACACGAATAACCTCGGGCGAGCGCTCGGGGGCGCGGTCCTCCACTGGATGGACATCTGCGGCGCCATCGCCGGAATGCGCTTCTCGAACCGGCAGGTCGTCACCGCCTCGATGGATCACGTCGACTTCATCTCTCCCATCGAGATGGGCGAAGTTGCCGTGATCGAGGGGTACGTGTTCAACGTGGGGAACACGAGCGTCGACGTGAAGGTTCACGTCAGCGCTGAGAACCCTAGGACCGACGAGCGCCGCCGGACGACGACCTCCTACTTCACCTTCGTCGCGCTCGACGACGAGGGCACCCCGGCGAGCGTACCGGAGCTGACCACACCGACCGACGCGGAGGAGACGCTGCGCGACGACGCGATCGAGGGGCGGCGCGAACAGCTCCGAAGCGTGGCCGAGCGGTACGATCTGTAGACGACCGGCGGAATCCGTCCGCGGCTCACCGAGTCGCGCTCGCGTCGTCGATCCGCTCCGTGGATCCGGGAATCACATCGACGTGTCCGCCGGTTTCCTCGACCGCGACCTCGTGCGCCTCGCGGACCAGCGTGGCGAGGGCGGTGGCGCCGTCGGTGCCCGCGGCGAGGTGGCTCCCGCAGTCACAGTCGGACGCGCCGAAGCCGTCAACCGGGCTCGCTGGGAGTCGGTCGGCGACCGCACACTCCACGTCGGCGTCGACGCTCCGAACGACGCTGTCGATCCGGGCGTCGGGGTGGCCGAGCAGGTGGTCGACGTGCCAGTGGCGCACGTCGTGTTCGCCGCGGGCGGTCCGGCGGTGGCGGTCGACGCGGGAGAACCCCCCGGTGCCGAGCGCGCTGCCGGTATACGCGTAGATGCCGGGTTCGAATCGGCGGTCTCCGAGCGCACCGACCTCGATCGTCGCCGGGGCCGCGAGTTCGACGAGGAGGGTGTAGGTGCCGCCCGCGTCGCTCTCGGGATCGCCGTCGATCGCGTTGCTTCCGTCCCCCCCGTTTCTGCCCCCGCTTACGACAGCGCCTCCGGCCGGTCGCTCGCCGCGAGGCGGAGGCCGTCCACGAGGTCGCTCGCGGCGTCGGTCAGCCGGTAGGTCTCGTGCACGTCGTCGGGGTCGCGGCCGCGCCCCGACAGCGTCCCGACGACGCCGGCGATCCGGTCGTAGTTGTCGCGGACGAGCCCGCCGACGATTTCGGGGGTGCCGGCGCGCTCGGCCAGCTCCTCGGCCGCCGAGCGGCCGGCGTACACCCGTCCCTCGCCGGGGTCGACGAGCACCATCGCGAACGGGCGCGAGCCGAACTGCGCGTCGAGGAACGGCCCGACGGGATCGGCCTCCCACGGCACCGCCGCGACGCCCTCCAGCCGCCGGAGCGCGACGGCCGCCACCGAGCAGTACGGGCAGTCGCCGTCGAAGATCAGCACCGGCGCGTCCGGGTCGGTGTCCATGCCTTCGGGTACGCACTCCGGCGGCTTAAGCGACCGGCTGAGGGGGTTGCAGTATAAAAGAAATGTGTCGACCGATCGGACCGATCGGACCGATCAGTGCGAGTGACCGAGCGCGTCTTCGAGCGACTGGCCGAAGCGCTCCTCGAACAGCTCCGCGGCGGTGTCGTTCATCTCCGCGATGTCGTCCGGGACCTCGCCCTCGCTGTGGTGGGCGATCACGTGCGCCTGCTGGGCCATCGCCTGCACCACCACGTCGCTGACGACGCGGGTCGGCTGCTCGCCCTGCTGGCTGAGCACGTCGACGAGACCGGCGGGCAGTTCGAAAGACTCCTCGTCACCGTCGGGACCGGTGATCGTGTAGGTTTCTGTCTCTCCCATACCCGTGGATCGGGACCGGTACATAAGGGTCTGTGGAAAGCGGGCCCGATTATCTGGCAGTTCCTTCACGGGAGATCGGCGACCTCCTCCGTCACCCGTGCGCCGAGATCGCCTTCACCGAGAAGCCGGAGCCGACGATGCTCGCGAGGTAGATTGCGATCGCGGTGATGACGATCGACCCCCCGGAGGGAAGTCCGAAGCCGATCGAGACGGCGAAGCCGCCGATCACCGACAGCTGTCCGAAGATCACCGCGAGGTACATCGTCTCGCGGAAGCTCCGAGCGATCTGGGAGGCGGCCGCGACCGGAACGACGAGCATCGCGGCGACGAGGATGACGCCGAGCACCTGCATCGCGCCGACGACGACGACCGCGGTCAACACCACGAGCAGGGTGTTGTATCCGGTGACGTTCAGCTGAGCGACCCGCGCGGCCTGCTCGTCGAAGGTGATGAAGAGCAGCTGTTTGTACGTCAGCGCCACGCCAGCGACGACGATCAGGGAGAGCGCGCCCATCAGGCGCGCTCCCTCCGGCGTGACGACCGCGAGGTTCCCGAACAGGTATCCCTGAATGTTGACCCCGGTGAGTCCGTCACCGTAGCTGATGATCAGGGTTCCGACCGCGAAGCTCCCGCTGAGCATGATCGCGATCGGCACGTCCCCGTAGGCGTCAGTGCGCTCGGTAAGCCACTGGACTACAAGCGCGCCGAGGATCCCGACCGCGAGCGCGACGAGCAGCAGCGAACCGTTCCACCCGGTCGAAGACGTGACGAGGATGCCGATCGCGACGCCGGCGAATGCGGTGTGCGCGAGCGTCTCGCCGATCAGCGCCATCTCGCGGTGGACGAGGAAGGAACCGACCAGCGGAGCGACGACCCCGACGAGCACGCCGACCGCCATCGACTGCCACATGATCGGGTGCCGGAACACATTCGTGCCGAACGCGGCGTCCATCCCGCGTCCGAACGAGCGGAACGCGGCGTACAGTTCGCTCGCTACCGGGAGGTCCTGCGCCCAGTAGAGCAGAACGAATCCGAGCATGACGGCCGCGACGACGGCCGTGATCGCGATTCCGACGAGTTCGGCGGTTCGGCGGAGGCCACGGTCGGGGCGCGGGCGATTTTTCGTGTCGGCGGCTGATTCCCCGCTCATCAGTGGTGGTGGTGGACGACCTGTCCCGTGGTGCCGTACGCCTCCGCGAGGGCGTCGCTCTCGACGAACGACTCGGTGTCTCCGTGGTGGTACAGCTCGGTGTTGATACAGGCGATGCGGTTCGCGCGGTCGGTGACGACGCCGATGTCGTGTTCGATGAGGATGATGGTGATCCCCTCGTCGTTCAGCTCGTCGAGGAGGGCGTAGAAGGCGTCGCGCGACTCGGCGTCGACGCCGACGGTCGGCTCGTCGAGCGCGAGTAGATCTGCGTCGCTCGCCAAGGCACGCGCGATGTATGCTCGCTGTTTCTGGCCGCCGGACAGCTCCGAGACGAGTCGGTCGGCGAGTTCGCCGATGCCGACCGTCTCGATCGCGTCGGCGACAGCGGCACGGTCGGCCGCGGAGAGCCGCCCTCGGCCGGCGCGCGCGAACCGGCCCATGGTGACGCACTCGCGGACGGTGACCGGCATCGCGCCGCCCCGGCTCGTTGCCTTCTGGGAGACGTAGCCGATCCGACCGCCGTCGTCGAACTCGTCGACCGGGCGGCCGAACAGCTCAATGGATCCCTCGTCGGGCTCGTGGAGCCCGAGCATGAGGTGAAGCAGGGTGGTCTTCCCGGAGCCGTTCGGCCCGACGAGCCCGAGGAAATCACCCTCCTCGACCGTCAGAGAGACGTTGCTCACGGCGACCGTGTCGCCGTAGGAGAACGTCACGCCGTCGAGATCGACAATTACGGTCACTGCGTGTGTCCGATCTGGGTTGTCCGCACGTTTAGCTCTTTTAGTCCGTCGTCGCTGTCGTCGGAGCGGTCGCCCGACGAGTCGGTGACCGCACTGATCACTGCGCGTCGAATGCCCGCTCGAAGGCGGGGACGTTGATCTCGGTCATCTGTTCGAGATAGCCGTACCCGGCGTCGTTCCACTCACGGGTCGTCCCCCCGGCCGGCGTGACGGGGACCGCCTCGGTGGCATCGCTGTTCTCGACGATCGACTCGGCGAGCCTGGGCGACTCGAAGCGGTCGTACAACACCGCGTCGATCCCCTCCGTGTTCACGAGTTCGATCGTGTCGGCGATCTCGCTTTGCGTCGGCTCGTTTTGCGGCGAGACGCCGACCGGCGAGTGGAGCCGGAACCCGTAGCGCGCCTCTAGGTACTGAAAGGAGTTGTGGCCCGCCATGACCGCCACGCCGCGCTCGGCGTTCTCGGCGATTGACTCGAAGGCATCGTCGATCGCGTCGAGATCCTCGGCGTAGGCGGCGGCGTTGTCGGCGTAGTCGTCGGCGTTGTCCGGGTCCGCCTCGCCGAGCCCTGCCGCGATGGTGTCGACGACATCGGCGGCAAGCACCGGATCGACCCAGACATGGGGGTCGTACTGCCCTCTGTCGGGGCCGTCTTCGTCGTCGGGGCTGTCTTCGTCGTCGTGGGCGTCTTCCTCCTCTTCGTCGTGGCTATGGTCCCACTCAAGGAGGTCCTCTTCCAGCCCGGCGAGCCCGTCGATCACGGCGACCGTGTCGTAATCGTCCTCCAGCGTCGCGGCCAGATCCTGCGCCCACGAGAACTCCGAGCTGTCGAGGTAGACGAACGCGTCGGTGGAGGCGACGTCTACAGCGAGGTTCCCGTCCGGCGTCCAGCCGTGACCGAGCTGCCCCACGTCGACCGGGTCCTCGAAGCTCGCGTGGTCGCCCGCGACCTGATTCGCCCAGTCATTGAGGGTGAAGAAGGCGGCGTAGCCGGCGTCGAACCCACCGGATCCGCCGTTTGTGGTGCCGGAACAGCCGGCTAACGACGCCGCCGTTCCCGCGACCGCGAGACCGGCGCCGCGACGCAGCACCGACCGCCGTGAGTGAGTCATATCTATCGATACCGCTGATTAACAGAAAAATGTTGTTATTTCATAACCCCGAATTAATAAAATGGGCGTCGAGAGCGTCCCCGATTAACAACTCGGTGTCACCATTTGGGGCAGACGCTCTCATTTATTCGGTGAGATCGACGACCGTCGCCTCGGCGAGGTTGACGAGCGTCTCCGGATCAGTCTCGAACACCGCACTCGGCGTCCCCGCCGCGCCGTAGACCGTGTCGTATCCGGTAAGCGTCGGATCGAAAACGGTCGGGATCGAGGCGTCGTGACCGATCGGCGGCACGCCGCCGATGCTCCAGCCGACGACCTCGCGGATCCGCTCCGGGTCTGCCATCGCGGCTGAGGCTGCGCCGAACCGCTCCGCGACCGCGTCCAGATCGAGCCGGTTCGCGCCGCTCGTGATCGCCGCGACGAGCCGGTCCTCGTCGGCTCCGGCCTCTTCGTCGGCTCCGGCCTCTTCGTCGGCTCCGGCCTCCCCGCCCGAGAGCGACACCACGATGGTGGAGGCGATCGCCGCGGTGTCACATCCGACGGCGTCGGCGGCCGCGGCCGCCGTCTCCGTGCCGGCGTCGAACTCCAGCACGTCGAGGTCGACGCCGTGTCGCTCCCGCGCCCGCTCCGAGAACTCCGCCGCACGCTCGTGCATGACGAGAAAGAAGCCCGCGTCTGGGTATGAAGCTCCCGGCCGCGGCACGTATCGCGATCGGGCGAGACCGGTGGCCAAGCGCGGCGCTGTCGACGCCCTACCGCGTCCGTAGCTCGTCTTTGTCCTTGATCACGCGAGCGTCGCCCTCGCCGGACGTGACCTCGTTGACGAGATCGTACAGGTCGTTTTGAAGTCCGGCGGGGAAGGTGAGGACGCCCACCCACGATCCGTCGTTCTGCCACTCCTCGCGTTCCAGATCGCCGAATTCTCGGATCTGGGCCTGCCCGGATCCCGCGTAGTCGGCGGGGAGCTGGACCGCCATCGTCACTTCCTCGAAACGGATCGGTATCACCGGGCGGAGCGCCTCGAGCGCGTCGTCGACCTGATTCTCGACCGGCTCCATCGGATCGATCTGGAAACCCGCCTCCTCTAAGGCGCGCTCGATGCGTTCGGGCGGGTGCGGCGAGTCATCCATCTGCGGGTTCACCGCGTTGCGCGTGATGGTGGTGACAAGCTGATTGTGCTTGCGTTCCATCATTTCCTCGCGCTGCTCGGCGGTGATCTGGATCTCCCCGCGCTCGACGACCTCGGGAATGATCTCCAGCGGGTCGGTCGTGCCGAACACGGTCTCTAGGTCTTCTTCGGCCGGGCGATCGCCCCGCGAGGCGTTCTCGAACACGTCCTCGGCGGCGATCACGTCTTCCAGGTTGCCCTCGAACTCGCCCCGTTTCATCGCGAGCGCGGCGTCGGGGTCGATCAGCACCTCGAACCGTTCGCCGTGTGACTCCAATCGGGCCGTCACGGCCTCGTCGAGCGAAATCATACTGAACGGTACCACCCCCGTCGTGAAAAAGCCTCCCGCGACGCGCCGCAACCTCGACCATTCAGTCCGGTCTACCCCTCCGGTCAGCTCCCCGCCGAGGGCCGCTCGTCTGTCCACTCGGCTCGACAGGTCTGCGAGCAGAAGTGTCGATGCACCGCATCGTCGCCGTCGACCCACGTGACGGTTCGGCGACCAGTGCCCAGCGCTGGCTCGCTACAGGTCACACAGCGCGGTGCGGATTCCTCATCGATATCTTCCTCGAGGTCGGACGTCGGATCTACCATACCCGTCCGTACGCCTCCGGACACTTGAACCCGCGAAGGGCGGCAGTTCTGGCCGTGCGACTCAGTCTCACCGCCCGACGGAGTGGCCGCCATCTCCTTCGATTTCTCCTCCACCCCGTCGCCTCCCGGTCGGCGCTGCAGTCCGCGAGGGGTGTTCGACCGCGATCTCCTCGTTCGCCGTTGGGTCGGTCAGGGTCCGCTCGCGCCCGTCCGGCCACCGGATGTCGACGCGGACCGGGGTCGCTCCCCCGAGTCCGAAGTGCGCCACTGGTTCCGTCTGACAGAGGCAACCGCCGCCGGCGTCGACCGTGCGGCGCTGGACGCCCCCGGTCGTTTCGAGCCGGACCACCGCCCCCCTGGCGGGTGCCCCGTGGCGCGTGGTCGGTCTGACGCGGAGCCACCCGGCAGCCGCCGCAGTCGGGTCCTTGTACACCGAAATCGGTTGGGCTGCGACCTCGCCGTGGACGACGATCAGTTCGAGGATACCGTCCCCGTCGATGTCGGCCGCGACCGCGCCGGTCCCGAAGCCGTCCGGCTCGGCGGCCGGTCCGAGGTCGATGCGACGCCAGCACGGGTCGTCACCGCTCTCAGCGACGCGAGCGAAGAGCCGGTTTTGCTCTCCCGAGGCGTTGAAGAACAGCTCCTCGCGGCCGTCGTTGTCGAAGTCGGCGGCCACGACGGTCCGGACGCGCCCGGTGTCGCGGAGTGCGGGCGGTGCCGCGTCGACGAACCCGCCACCGGGGGCTCGGCGGAGGAGGCGGTTCGACCCGTCCTCGTTACCGACTACGAACGCGAACCGACCGCCCTCGTCGACGAGGGCGGCCCCCCGCGTGTCGCCGGCCGGGTCCGAGAGTGCCGCGCCGCTGTCGGCCCGGTCGTAGTGGCCGCCGTCGTTCCGAAACAGCCGGTTCGGCCCGCGCTCAACGCCCGCGAACAAATCGCCCTCGCCCGAACAGTGCGGGACCGCGAGCAGCGACCGACACCCCCCGTCGACCTCCAGCCCGACCGCGTCGGCCATGTCCGTGATCTCGCCGTCGTCGCCGACTTCGTAGAAGGCGAGGGGGGCAGCGTACCCGGAGACGGCGACGCCGTAGCGGCCGGTTCCGAGGCGGTCGAGCGCGGCGACCGACCGCCCGGCGCGCACGTCGAGCCGATCGGCGTTCACATCGAGTGCGAACAGGTCGGTCCAGCGGTACCGTTCAGATTCGAGCCGGCTTAAAAGGAGGTCCGGGTCGCCGCCGCCGTCGACGCCCTTGGTACAGTTGTGGACGTACACTTCCTCGCAGCCGTCAGCGTCGAGGTCGGCCGCGCACACGCCCATCCCGTGTCGGGTTCCGTCGGCGACGATGCCGCAAGCCGTGTCGACGAAGCGGTCGCCGTCGCGGGCGTATAGCCGATTGGGCTCCCCGTAGCCCGCGACGAACACGAGCGGGCCCTCCCGGCCGGGCGTCACCGCGACGCCGTAGCCCCGAACCGGGTCGTCGTCCGCGACGAGGTCGGACCGCTCCGTGAACATGGCCGTCCGTCACCGCTCGGGGAATAAGAACTCACGGGTCCGATCGAAGCCACCTTTATAAATGCGTTCGCTACCGAACGCGGTCGGCGACGAGAGGTCGTCGATCACTTATAAACTCGTGCCGCGCTAGCCGAGCACGAACACGAACAGCGCGACTCCCGCGGCGAGCGTCAGGAAGAGGACGCTCCGGCCGATACCGGTTCGGATCTCGACGTCGACGCCCGCGCGCCCGAGCGCCTCCCGCGGGTGCATCGCGGTCCACTCGACGGCCGCGATCGCGTTCATCACCGCGCGGTCGACGGCGGCCCACAGTTCGGTGACGCCCCAGACCGACCCGCGAGCGAGGTAGAACGCGGCGGGGTACGTCACGGCGTCGACGTCGCGCATGTGGTGGGCGAGCCAGCCGAGCGGGCGCTTCAGCGCGAAGAAGCCGACGAAGCCGGCCACGAGCAGCGCGGCGCTCTCGGTCAGGTGGCTCGTGCTGTAGGGATGCAGTTCCGGCGCGACCTCGGCCGTGAACGGCATCAGCTCGACGAGGTAGCCGTAGGTGAACGGCGTGCCGAAGAAGACGCACGCGCCGCCCGCCAGCACCATCCCGACGGTCTGGAACCGCGTTGCGTCCTTCGGTGACAGCGTCGCCGACCCGTGGAAGAACATGTAGTAGCCGAGCTTGATGAACGACATGAACGTCCCCACGCCGCCGAGGATGAGTAGCCACCAGAGTAGCCCCTCGCCGAACAGCAGCTCGAAGTTGTGGATCTCGTGGGCGGAGTCGATCACCATCCCCTTCGAGATGAATCCGTTAAAGCCCGGAACGGCCGTAATCGACGCCGCACCGACGAGGTACACGAGGAAGGTGACCGGCATCACCCGCCAGAGCCCGCCCATGTCCCTGATGTCCTCGACGCCGGTCCGGTAGATCACGACGCCGACCGCCATGAACAGGAGGCTCTTGTAGAGAACGTTGTTGAACAGGTGCGCGAACCCGCCGGTGACGGCGAAGTCACCGACGGCCGTCGCGAGTCCGAGCCCCGCCAGCATGTAGCCGACCTGCGCCTGAATGTGGTACGATAGCAGGCGACGCGGGTCGTACTGCAGCAGCGCGAAGAACGCGCCGTAGACCGCCATGAACCCGCCGAGGTACGCGAGCCACATGCCGCCCTCGGGGAACGCGCGGTACATCACGTACACCGCGGTCTTCGTCGTGAACACCGAGAGGAACACCGACGCCGCGACGTGCGGGCGCGGGTAGGTGTCCGGCAGCCACGTGTGCAGGAAGATAAACCCGCAGTTGACGCCGATCCCGATCGCCGCGAGCAGCGTCGCGGAGGCGTGGATCCCGGTTGTCGACGAGAACAAGAAGATCTCGCCGGCCGGCACGCTCCCGAGCATCGATGCGCCGTGGACGACGACCGCCCCGAGCAGGAACGTCCCGCCGATCCCGTGGAACAGGGCGTAGCGGTAGCCGGCCCGCACTGCTTTCCCGCCGTACTGCCACACCAGTAGCGTCGAGGTGACGGCCATCAGCTCCCAGAAGAAGATCAGCGTGAGCCAGTCGCCGGCGTAGATCGTCCCGACCGTCGATGAGACGTAGATCAGCGCGAACGCGGTCACCCACTTCGGTGCCTCGGTGCCGTACGCGTACAGCACCGCCGCCGTCGCGAGGAAGCCGACGACGACCCCCATCAGCAACGAGAACTGATCGACGTTGAACAGGATCACGTCGAAGCCGAACAGCTGCGTCGCGACGTACGCGCCCGTGCCGCCGTCGCCGAGCAGCACCGCCTGCGCGAACGTGAACGCCGTCGCCAGCGCGGCCGCCGCGTGACCGGCGCGGCGCGGGAGGCCGAGGACGAGGAACGCCGCCGCCGCGAGTACGACGTACGGCGGAAGTGAGGTGAGGATCGGGTTCACGGACGCATCACCTCCTCAGGGAGCCGCGTATCGACGATGAGTTCGATCAGCTCCAAGAAGCCCATCTCGTAGGGAATCACGCCGAGCAGCACCGCGAGGCTCATCGCGGTGAGGATGGGCGCGAGCGTGAACCACGTCGACTCGCGCCCGAGGAGGACGTCGAGCCCGTCGATATGCGTCCAACCGCCGGCCGGCGGACCGCCCGCGTGGCCGTGGTCGTGGTCCGCGTGGTCGTCGTGGCCCGTGTCGTGGTCGCCGTGGTCCGTCTGGTCGTCGGCTTCGTCGGCACTGTTGGCGTCGCCGCGCCCAACACCGAAGGGCACGTCGGCGTCGGAGGGGCGCGAGTCGACCGCGTAATCCCCGGTGTCAACGCGGTCGGCCGGCTCCGAGAAGTCCCGGTCGCTCGTGTCGAAGTTCGGGCGGACGACCCCGTCCTCGTCGGTCGGAAGGTCGTCCATCTCCGCGTCGGGGATGTCGGAGTCGTCCGGCACCTCGACATCGTCGCTGACGGAGTCCGCATCTTCGGCGTCGACCGCCGAGTCGCCCTCGGCGCTCTCGACGACCTCGTCGATGTCGATGTCGGTGGCGGCGGTATCGTCGCTATCGCCGTCATCGCCGTCGGCATCCTCCGGCCGACCACCATCGGTCGCCGGCAGCGTCGACCGCGACTCACCGCCCATCCGGAAGTCGACGAGCGGCTTCGCGTCGTGGGCGTCCTCCGCCTCGAAGAAGGCGGTATAGATCACGGGCCAGAAGTACGCGATGTTGAGGACGCCCGAGAGCAGCAGCGCCCCGACGAGGTAGTAGGCGACCGGGGTCAGCTGGGCGCCCATCCGGATCCCGCCGATCAGCATGTAGTACTTACTGACGAAGCCGGCGAGCAGCGGGATCCCCGCCATCCCGAGCGAGGCGACGGTAAAGGCCCCCATCGTCAGGGGCATCCGCTTGCCGATCCCCGCCATCTCCGAGATGTAGTCGGTGTGCGTCGAGACGTGGAGGTTCCCCGCACAGAAGAACAGGGTGAGCTTCATGAACGCGTGCGCCGGGATGTGCAACAGCGCGCCGACGAGCCCGTACCAGCCGAACAGGCCGAGCCCGAGGATGATGTAGCTCAGCTGGCTCACCGTCGAGTAGGCAAGTCGCTGTTTCAGGTGGTCCTTCCGCAGGGCGATGATGGAGGCCGCGGTCAGCGTGATCGCCCCGATAGTCGAGAGGACGAGCCCGGCCGAGAAGCCGAAGGGGAGCGAGAGGTCGAAGACGAGTTCCGGCCCGAACACGTCGAGGACGACCCGCGAGACGCCGAATGCGCCGGACTTGACGACCGCGACCGCGTGGAGCAGCCCGGAGACGGGCGTCGGCGCCACCATCGCCTCGGGGAGCCACTGGTGGAGCGGCATGATGCCGGCCTTCACGCCGAACCCGATTGCTAAGAGGAAGAAGGCGAGCATCGCGAGTCCGGGATCTGCGTTGGCGAGTTCCTCGATGCCGCCGGCCGTGAACGAGACGTTACCGGCGATCAGGTAGACGAGGGCCGTCCCCGCGAGCACGAGCACGCCGCCGCCGAACATCGTGTACGCGAGGTACTTCCGGCCGGCCGCGCGGGCCTCGTCGGTCTCGTCGTGGGCGACGAGCGGGTACGTCGCGATCGAGAGGAGCTCGTAGAAGACGAAGATCGTCACGAGGTTGCCCGCGAACGCGATCCCCATCGTCGCCGATAGCGACACCGCGAACGCGGCGAAGTACCGGGTCTGGTTCACCTCGTCGTTGCCGCGCATGTAGCCGATGCTGTAAAACGAGGTGACGATCCACAGCCCGCTCGCGAGGAACGCGAACAGCATCCCGAGCGCGTCGGCGCGCAGGACGAACTCGATGCCGCCGGGCAGGAACGCGCCGAGCGACCACTCGAAGACGGCTCCGTCGAGGACGGCCGGCAGCATCGAGGCGACGATCGCGAACTTCGCGACCGCCGCGACGATCGTCCACCCCTCGCGGACGTTCGGGGAACGGTACGACGCGACGATGAAGAACGCCGCGACGAACGAGACGAGAACCGCCAGTAGGGGACGTAGATCGGTGATTGGAGCTTCTATCATGCGAACACCTCCGTGAGGTACGGATCGAACCACTCGAACAGCGCGTAGCCGGCGAAGCCGAGCGCGATTGTCGTCAGCGCCGCAAGGATCAGGATCGCGAGCGATGCCGAGGGCACGCGGTCCGGAACGAACCGTGACCGCGACGCCCCCTCGACGGGTGTGAGGGGGCTGTCGCCGTCGCTGGTCGCCGATTCGTGACCACCGTCGGCCGCGACGCCGTCATTGGGGCCGGCGCTGTGAGCGTCGTCGTGATCGTCGTCGCCGTGGTCGTCACCGTGTTCCTCGCCGTGACCGTCAGAGAGTCCGACGCCGGCGAAGTAGAACCGCTCGATCACTCGCGCGACGTACGACAGGGTGAACAGCGTGCTGACGAAGATCACGACCGCGATCCCGATCCCCGCGGGGTCACCCCCACCCATGCTCGACTCGACCGCACCGACGCCGATGTACCACTTCCCGAGGAAGCCGATCGAGGGCGGAATCCCGACAAGCCCAAGCCCGAGCACGGCGATCGCTCCGGTCGTGTACGGTGCAGAGCGGGCCGCGCTCGCGAGGTCGTCGAGCTCTCGGGTACCGTAGCCGAGCGCCAGCAGGCCGACCCCGAGGAACAGTCCGAACTTCAGCAGCCCGTGGCCGATGAGGTGGACGATCCCACCGAGCAGCGCGGTCTCGTTCGCGAGCGCGACCGCGGCGACGATCATCCCGAACTGGGCGACAGAAGAGTACGCGAACATCCGCTTGAGGTCGGACTGCATCGCCGCGAGCGCGGAGCCCGCGAGGATCGACGCGCCGGCGACGATCAGCATGACCGTCGTGATCGCGTCGTTGGCCGCGAGGAAGTCGACCGTGAAGACGGTGTACGACACCCGGATCAGCGCGTACGCGCTCGCGGTCGACACGAGGGCCGCGACGATCGTCGTCACGGCGTCCGGTGCGCGCTGGTAGGCGTCCGGCTGCCACGCGTGGATCGGGAACACGGCAATTTTCAGCCCGAGTCCCGCGATGATCAGCGCGTAACTCGCCCGGATCAGCGGGTCGGCGTAGCTCGCCTGTTCGACGATCTGTACCTGCATGTCGAGCATGTTCAGCGTCCCCGTCGCGAGGAAGGCGTAGCCGACGCCCAGCAGGTACAACGAGGCGCCGACCGTTCCCACCACGAGGTACTTCAGCGAGGCGTACGCGCTCGCACCGGACCGGTCGGCCGCGATGAGCGCGTACGTCGAGATCCCGACGATCTCCAAGAAGACGAACATGTTGAACAGGTCGCCCGTGAGCACGAGCCCGGTGAGCCCGCCGACCAAGAGCAGGTACCCGCTGTAAAACGAGTTGCCGCGTGGGCCGGCCACGCGCGCGAACACGAGTGTCGCCAGCGAGACGGCAGCGACCAAGGCGAGCACCGCGACCGACAGCTCGTCGGCCACCAGCTCGATTCCGATCGGCGGCTGGTACGTTCCGAGCGCGTGCGAGAGCGCTCCGTCGCGGGCCACCTCGATACCGATCGCAGCCGCGAGCACGGCGAGGGCGGTCGTCGCGACCGCTGCCACCGACCAGCCGATATCGTCGTACTTCAGCCCGAGTGCGATCGGGAGCGTCGCCGCGACGAGCGGGAGGGCGATGGCGACCGGGAGAAGCACGTCACTCATCAGTCTCACCCCCGTCGACCCCGCCGACCGCCGGCCGCTCCGGAAGCGACCCCTCGTCGCGCAGTAGCTCCCGAAGCACGTCGGTGCGGAGCGTTCCGTACTCGTCGTAGATACGGATACAGAGCGCGAGCCCCACCGCAGTGAGGCTCACGCCGACGACGATGGCGGTGAGCACGATCACGTGCGGGAGCGGGCTGACGAACGTCTGCGTCTCGGCCGCACCCTCGGGAATGATCGGGATTGCGCCGCCCTCGACGTACGCCGAGGTGATGAACAGCAGGAATATCGCCGTCTGGAACAGGTTGAGACCGATTATCTTCTTCACGAGGTGAGGGTTGGCGATCATCATGTAGAGCCCGATACACAGCAGCAGCGCGAACGCGACGTACGAGTGTCTCGTCGTCAACACGTCGAGCGCCGAGACGGCCGTGGTCCCGGACGCGAGTGCGGAGGCAACCCCGGCCGTGGTGTCGAGAGCACCCGTCATCGGTCACCTCCGGCGTCGGCCGCCTCCTCTTCGAGGGAACCGCCCTCGTCGTTCGGCCCGTCTTCCCTGAACGAGCTGTTTCCGAACCCGTCTTCGGCGGAGTCGAACCCTCTCGCGAGCAGGAAGAACAGCCCCATGAGCACGCCGGCCACGATGGGAGCGATCCCGACGACCTCCACGGCCTCCATCCCGTACTTGACGGGGTCGAGGATCGGGATCGGAAGGAGGTCGTACTGAAGGAACGCCCCGCCGAGCGCGACCGGGACGAGCCCGATGGCGGCGAACGCGAGCGCGCCGCCGACCGCGAGCGCGACGACGACGGTGTTCGCGAGCCAGTCGCGCGTCGACTCGATGCCGAACGCGAACGCGATCATAAACACCACGGCGGCCATGATCGCGCCGCCCTGGAACCCGCCGCCCGGGGAGCCGCTCCCGTGGAAGGTGATAAAGAGCCCGTAGGTGAACGCGAACGGTGCGACCACCTTCACGGTCGGCATGATCACCTGGCTCTCGGTGTAGGGTACCCCCTGTCGCTCCTCGGAGTCGAGTCGTCCCGACCGGGGGGCGGCACGGTGCGGCGGGACGTCGGGCTCCGCGTCGTTCTGGTCGGCTGTCGAGGCGTCTGAGGTGGCGTCTGAAGGGCCGTCGGTGGCTGTGTCGGTCATGTCGGTGTCGTCGACGCGGTCGCTCATGCGAACACCTCTCGGTGGAGCACGATCAGCGCCGCGATCCCGCCGGCGAAGACGACGATCGCCTCGCCGAAGGTGTCGAATCCACGGAACGCCGCCAGCACGGCCATCACGGTATTCTCGACGTGGGTCTGCGCGTACGTCTCCGTGAGGTACCACTGCGTCACGTCCGGGTTCGACCAGATCGGCGCGTCCGGCGAACCGATCGCCGGGATATCGCCCATGGTGAGCAGCAGGCCGGCGAACAGGAACCCGGCGGCGCCCGCGGCGGGGAGGTTCACCGACTCGAAGACCGCATCGTGGTCGATCCGGGTCGTCTTCGCGAGCGTCAACAGCAGGAGGACGGTCGTCACGCCGGCGGAGATCGCGGCCTCCGTCAGCGCCACGTCGGGCGCGCGATAGAACGTGTACAGCGCGGCCATCCCGAGGCTGTACGCCCCGAAGACGATGACCGCCGCGAGCACGTCGCGGGCGAGCGCGGTCGCGAGCGCCGTGAACACGACGAACGCGAGCAGGCTCGCCTCGATCGCGGTGACCTGCGCGACGACCGGGGAGGCGATTGCGACCGAGTCGGCCGTGAGAGGGAGCACGCCCGTCATCGGCGCTCATCCCCCTCGGTCCACGGCACGGTCCCCTCCTCGAAGGCGGCACGGGCGATCGCGTGGGCCGCCGTCGGATTCGTCACGAAGATGAAGAAGAGGAGGAGCACGCTCTTGACCCCGGCGGCCTCCCAGCCGATCGCGAGCGCGACCGCGGCCAGCCCGAAGCCGGCGCCGAGCGTGTCCGCCTGCGAGGCGGTGTGCGCCCGCGAGTACACGTCCGGGAGCCGGAGGACGCCCGTCATCGAGACGAACGAGAAGAACAGCCCGAGCAGCGCGAAGGCGACGATGAGACCCATGCGAGCGGTTTCGAGCGTCTCCATCACAGCACACCACCCCGCTCGACGGTGAACTTCGAGATGGCGATGGCCATCAGGAAGTTCAACAGCGCGTACACTAAGGCGATGTCGAGGAACGTCGGCTCCGAGAGCGCGGCGCTCAGGATGGCGAGGATGACGACGGTGTTCGTCCCGAGGACGTTCACCGCGAGCACCCGGTCTTGCATCGTCGGGCCCTTCACGGCCCGGTAGAGCATCCCGATCGCGAGCACGGTGAATCCCGCGGCCGCGAGAAGCAGGAAGTCCGCAAGGGTGTAGCCGGCGACGAGCGCAGAGTCGACAACGCTCATTCGTCGGTTACCTCCGTCTCCTCTCGGTCCTCGTCGTCCGGTTCGGCTGGCGAGCCGTTGCCGGTATCAGGATCCGCCCCGCCGTCAGCGGCGGCGATCGGCATCTCCTCGGTCGCGTCCGGCCCTTGTAAGATCGCGCAGTCGTCGCGCTCGCGGGGCGTCGGGAGCCGCGCAGACGCCCGCCCGTAGTAGACGAATCGCGTCCAGCGCTCGAGAGAGCCGTCGAAGAGTCCGTCACGGGCCGACGGGATCAGTGAGTGGACGTACAGGTCGCTGTCGCGGGCGCGAACCGTCAGCGTCCCCGGCGTCAGCGTGATCGAGTTCGCGAGCGTCATCAGCGGGAGCCCGCTGCCGACGATCACGCGCATCCGGTTCATCGTCGGCTCGATCGGGAGCCGCGGGTCGAGTATCACTCGGGCGACCTCGATGTTCGCCTTCACGATCTCGAAGAGGAGGACGGGGACGTAGATCACGCCGCGGAGCAGTCGCATCGGCGTCCGCGGAATACCGGGTTCGACGTCGATACTGACCCGCGAGAGGGTAACCGAGACGATCGCCGCGGTCGCGATACCGGTCACCCAGTCGAACCAGTAGAGGGGATCGCCGAGAATCAAGTAGAAGGCCAGCGAGAATCCGAACATCGCGGCGAACCGCTTTCCGGTGGCCTCAGTCCGGAGCCGCTCGCCTCGGGTCGGCCGCGTGACTGGCGCCGTCTCGACGGTCAGTGAACTGTTCGACAGCGCGAACTCCAGCGGCTGGAGTAGGGTGGTGTTACTGACGGGCGTGTACTCCGGATCGAGAAGCACTCTGTCGGCGTCGTTGGCCTCCGCGTAGGCGGCGAGCACCCGGACGTAGTCGTCGGGTCCGAACAGGTACTCGTCGGCGCCGATGAGCTCCGTCACGACCGTCACTAGGGGTCGTTCCCCGTCGACATCGTCGAGGTCGGAGGTAGCCCACGCCTCGGCGCGTTCGAGGACGCGCTCCGCGGCCGCCGCTCGATCGTCGGCGCCGGGGTCGCCGTTGCGCCACGACGCAATCTCCACGAGGTGGATCGTCGAGAAGCCCTCGTCGATCGCTGCCTCGACCGCGTGCGCGATCGTCGCTCGGAGGGTCGGCGTGGGTTCGACGGGAATGACGATCCCTCCAGCCGGTGCGGACGGTGACTCGTGTTCCGGTTCGTCGCCCGCTTCGACGGGGTCACCCGCTTCGCCACCGGCGGCCTCGCTGTCGGCGGTGTCGCTACCGGCGTCGGTGTCAGCCACCCACCACACCTCCGACGGAACCGAGTTTCGCCGTCTCTATGCACATGAGTATCTCTGTCCCAATCGTTTCTCTACCGCCTCAAAACAGTTTGTATCCACGACGGCTTCGGGGCGAACGAGGGGAGGAGCGGCTGTCGACGCGGATCGATTCGGCCGCTACGCCGACCACCCGAGTTCGACGGCCAGCCTGTCTGCGATCTGCCCGGCAACGGTATCCTTCGAGCCGACGGCCTCCGTCGGTTCGGTCCCTTCGTCGCCGACGAGGAGGACGCGGGTCTCGTCGTCCCCCATCACGCTCGCGTCGTTGGCGACGACGAACACGAGTCCAACTCGGTCGCGGATCCGCTCCGCCTCCGCGACCATCGCCGCGTCGTCGCCGGAGGTCTCGGCTTTGAACCCAACGATCGGGAGGTCCGGGTACGCCTCTCGCACCGAGTCGATCAGCTTCGGCGTCGGCTCCAGATCGACCGAGAGCGGGGATCCGGATCGGATCTTCTCGTCGACCGCGTCGGCGGTAAAATCGGAGATGGCCGCCGCGGAGATCAGCGCGTCCGCGGTGGCCGCGGTCCGGCGACACGCCTCCATCATCTCCGCCGCGGTCTCGACCGCGACCACGTCGGCGTAGGGGACCTCCGAACCGTCCTGTACCAGCGTCACGGTCGCGCCCCGGACGTACAGCGCCCGAGCGACCGCCCGCCCCGTCTTCCCCGACGCCCGGTTCGTCAAGATCCGAATTGGGTCGATCCGCTCTTTCGTCGCACCCGCGGTGACGACGACGTGCGTCCCCGAGAGCGACTGCGGCGTGGTTGCGCGGGCGACCTTCGTCACGATGTCCTCTTCGGCGGCGATCTTCGCCTTTCCCTCCTCGATGCGAGGATCCGCGAACGTCACGCCCCACGCCTCCAGCCGATCGAGCGCCTCCAGCACGCCCGGGTGGTCGTACATCGGCTCGTGCATCGCCGGCGCCATCACGACCGGCAGATCCGCGCCGAGTGCGGTCGTCGCGCAAGTCGTGACCGGGGTATCGTCGACTGCAGCCGCGACCTTCCCGGCGGTGTTCGCGGTCGCGGGCGCGAGCAGGAGCACGTCGGCCCACCCCTCTCGGCCGCACAGCTCGACGTGTTCCACGTCGCCGGTGATCTCGGTGACGACGGGCTCGTCGGTCGCGAAGTCGACCGCCCACGGGTGGACGATGTTCGTCGCCGCCGGAGACATGACGGCGCGCACGCTCGCACCATGGCGGCGTAGCTCGTGAGCGAGTTCGACGACCTTCACCGCCGCGATGCTCCCCGAGACACCGAGCGCGACGTTGACCCCCTGTAGCATTACCGAGACGGTTCCGGCCCCGGCGGCTTATAAGGTACCGTTGCGGAACGCTCTCCCGACCGATGCGCAGGTAGCGCGCTACTCGGCGATTTCGACGGTGATCTCGTCGCGCTCGACGGCCAGCCTGAACGTCGGCACGGTCCGGTAGACGACCTCGACGACGTTCTTCCGTTCGAGGCTCCGGAGCGCGCGCCGCACCTCGTCGACGTCGGGGTCGAGATCGAACGCCTCGCGGACCGCGTTGAGCACGGCCACGACCGACTGCGAGCGCTCGTCGGGACCCGCCACGACCTCAAACACCCGCGCCTCCAGCTCGGGGACGCGGATCGTCTCCGGCGCGGCGCCCTTCGCGACGGCGTCGGCCTCGATCCCGGGCTCGACGTCGACGAGGTCGTTCGCCTCGGCGGTCGATCGGATCAGGCTGTCGTCGTCGCGGTAGTAGTACTCCTTGAGGTGGTTTTCCAGGTACTGGTGGACCTCGCTGCCGCTGTCGAGTCCCCACGCGTCCTGTAGCTCGCCGTTCTTCGTCGGCTGGAGGCGGACGATGTCGGCGAGCCGGCTCAGCTCCTCGTCAGTCAGACTCATCTGTCCTCGACCGCGCTCGCCGCGCGAATCACCGTCTCCTCGTCGAATTTCGGGCCGACCAGTTGGAGCCCGACGGGAAGCCCGTCGGCCTCGCCGGCGGGCACCGAAATCGCGGGGAGATTCGCGAGGTTCACCGGCGTCGTGTTCGCGTCCGCGAGGTACATCCGGAGGGGGTCGTCGAGGCTCTCGCCGAGCTCGAAGGGGAGCACCGGCATCGTCGGCGACGCGATCACGTCCACGTCCGCGAACGCGTCTTCGAAGTCCTGACGGACCCACGCACGAGCATCCTGCGCCTTCTGGTAGTACTTGTCATGGTACCCCGCCGAGAGCGCGTACGTGCCCAGCAGGATCCGACGTTTGACCTCCGCGCCGAACCCCTCCTCGCGCGTCTCCGCGAACGACTCGTTCCAGTTGCCGTCCGACTCGGCGCGGTTCCCGTATCGCACGCCGTCGAAGCGCGCGAGGTTCGAGGAGGCCTCCGCCATCGCGATGACGTAGTACGCCTGCACCGCGTGCTCGACCGAGGGCAGCGAGATTTCGGTCGTTTCGGCGCCCTGCGCCTCAAGGTCCGCGATCGCGGCCTCGACCGTCTCGACCACGCGCTCGTCGGCCCCGTCGAACAGCTCGGTCGGGATCCCGACGGTGAGCCCGTCGACGTCGCCGTCGGCGGCCGCGGCGTAGTTCGGGTCGGGATTCGCACCCTCAACCTCGCTCAAGTCGCGAGTGGTCCCGTCGTGCGGGTCCGCTCCAGCGATGACGTCAAGGGCGGCGGCCGCCTCCTCGACGGTGCCCGCGATCGGTCCGATCTGTTCGAGGGAGTTTGCGTACGCGACGAGCCCGTACCGCGAGACGAGCCCGTAGGTGGGCTTGATCCCGACGACGCCGCAGAACGCGGCCGGACAGCGCACCGACCCGCCCGTGTCGGAGCCGAGGGCCACGTCGGCCTCGCCCGCGGCGACCGCCGCCGCCGACCCGCCCGAGGAGCCGCCGGGGACGCGCTCCGGGTCGGCAGGGTTCTTCGTGGGGCCGAACGCGGAGGTCTCGGTGGTCGTTCCCATCCCGAACTCGTCCATGTTCGTCTTGCCGACGACCGTCGCGCCCGCGTCGGTCAGCCGGTCGACGACAGTCGCGGAGTACGGCGGGACGTAGTCGGCGAGCATCTCGGAGCCGCAGGTCGTCCGGATCCCCTCTGTGGAGATGTTATCCTTGACCGCGACCGTCGCTCCAGCGAGGGGGCCGTCGGCGTCGTCGTCGCCCTCGATTGTTTCCTCCGTGATGAAGGCGTTGTAGTCGGCCGCCATCACGACACCTTCGGCCCCACGAAGAAGCCGTCTTCCGTCTCCTCGGCGTTCGACAGTGCTTCTTCTTGCGTGAGCCCCTCTTTGACCTCGTCGGGGCGCATCACGTTGACGAGTTCCTCCTCGCGGTCGGTCTCTGGCACCTCGTCGAGCGCCTCGAAGTAGTCGAGAATGTCGCCGAACTGGTCGGCGAACGCCTCGACCTCGTCGTCGTCGAGCCGCACGCGGGCCAGATCCGCGACGTGTCGGACCTTCTCGGCGTCGACGGCGGCCGCGGCGTCGTCGCCCCCGTCGGGCGCCTCCCCCGCGTCATCCGCCGACTCGGACGTATCGCTCATACGCTGAGGTGTTCCGGATCGGGAGTAAGGGTTTCGGAAGGTCGCCGGCTACTCACGCAGGGATTCGTCCATGCCGCCCGGTTCAAAACGAGGACGAAAATGGGCTGCGGTCGGGGGTCCGCGCCGCCCAGCCGGCCGTGGATACCGGACCGCGCGAGGACTCGGTCAGTCCTCGACTCCGGCGCGAACCGTCATCACGGGCGCGTCGGACATCCGGATCACCTTTTCGGTGACGCTACCGAGGAGGTACCGATCGACGCCTGTCCGTCCGTGCGTCCCCATCACGATCAGATCGATGTCGTGATCGTCAGCGTACTCGAGGATGCTCGTGTGGGGATTGCCCGCCATGACTGCCGTTGTCGTCTCAATATCTCCGAACGCCGCGCTCGCTTCTTTAACGACCGATTCGCCGTGTTCTCGCAACTCCGCCTGCCGCTCGTCGGCGTCGTCTCGCTCCCCGACCGTGCCGCCCTCGGTGTCCGTGGCCGATCCACTCATGCCCGCGGTCCCCTCGTCGAGAAACGCGCCGCTCATTCCGATTCCCACGTGACGTGTGTCGACGACGCACAGCACGTGCACGGTCGCGTCGAACATCGACGCCAGCAGCCGGACGTGTTCGGCCGCCGCGTTCGATCCGGTACTCCCGTCAGTCGGATACAAGATGTCTGTGTACATGCCACCACTCGAATGAAGATTCGGTGACAAGATTGAAAAACACGTCGGCGGTTCTCGCCCCTGTGGGCCTACAGCAGGTCGTTCGAGACGAGTCGGTCGACCGCCTCGCGAAGCCGCCCCTCGCTGGCAGCGTACGAGATCCGGGCGTGGCCCGGCGCGTTGAACGCGCTCCCGGGGACGCAGGCGACCGACGCCTCCTCGATGGCGGCCTCACACCACGCCTGATCGTCCTCGTCGACCGGGATCATCATGTAGAAGGCGCCGTCGCCCACGTCGACGTCGACGCCGTGCTCGTCGAACAGGTCGACGAGGAGGTCGCGGCGGTCGCGGAACGCGTCGCGCATCTCCGTGACCGACTCGTCGGTGTTTTCGAGGGCCTCGACGCCCGCGCGTTGGACGAAGTTGACCGCACACGAGACGGAGTGCGAGTGGAGCTTGCCGGCCTGCCCGACGAACTCGTCGGTCGCGTGGAGGTAGCCGAGCCGCCAGCCGGTCATCGAGTACGCCTTCGAGAAACCGTTGATCGTGATCGTCCGGTCGGCCATTCCGTCAAGGCTCGCGAGCGAGACGTGCTCTGCGTCGTAGGTGATCTGCTCGTAGATCTCGTCTGAGATCACGGCGATGTCGTGTTCGACCGCGAGGTCGCGGACGCCCTCCAAGGCGGTCTCCGAGAAGACGGCACCTGTCGGGTTCGACGGGGAGTTGACGACGAGCAGTTTGGTGTCGTCAGAAACCGTCTCCGCGAGCGCATCGAGCGCGGGCTCCAGCTGGAACCCGTGCGGGGCTAGATCGACCCGCGAGAGGTCGGCGCCGGCGAGCTTTGCCATCGCCTCGTAGGAGACCCACGCCGGATCCAGCAGGACGACCTCGTCGCCGTCGTCGATCAGGGTCTGGAACGTCTCGTACAGCGCCTGCTTGCCGCCGGGGGTGACGATCACTTCGTCGGCGTCGGCGTCGAGTCCGTCGTCGCGGAGCTTCGCCGCGATCGCCTCTTTGAGTTGGGGAATCCCGTTCGAGGAGGTGTACCCCGTGTGGCCGGCGTCGAGGGCATCCTTGCCTGCCTCGACGACGTTCGCTGGAGTATCGAAGTCGGGCTCGCCGACCGACAGGTCGACGATGTCAGCGCCCTCCGCCTCTTTCTCCGCCGCGAGGTTCGATATCGCCAGCGTGGCGCTGGGTTCTACGCGTCCGATCCGCTCTGAAAAGTCGTATGCGTCGCTCATTGTGGTGTGGTGTGGTCGTCTCGGCTCCGTCAGTCGAGTTCGTCCGCGAGGTCGATCGCGGCCTCTGCCGCGTCCGCGCCCTTGTCGATCCGCTCGCGCGCCTCCGCGCCGGACATCCCCGGGCCGCTCACGCCGAACGTGACGGGGGTGTCGCGGTCGAGGCTCACCTGCGTGAGCTTGTCGGCGGTCGCGCTCGCGATCACGTGGTCGTGGTCGGTGTCGCCGGTGACGATGGCGCCGACCACCGCGACGGCGTCGACGTCGTCTCGGCGCGCGAGCCGGTCGGCGGCCAGCGGGCTGTCGTACGCTCCCGGCACGCTCACTTCGTCGACGATGACGGCGTCGCGGTCGGTGGCCGCCTCGCGGGCGGCCTCGGCCATCGGCTCCGTGACGGAGTCGTTGAACCGCGCCACCACCAGTCCCAGCGAGACCATACGCCCGCTCACACCGGGGACGGCAAAGGTCTACCGTTCGACCGCAGGGTTGCCGGACAAACGCGGTCGGGACCGGGGCGAATCGGGTGGTGATTGCTTATAAATAGCCGACGTGATCGCGACCGCAGCCAGGCGGTGGCGCGTGCCTGCGAGCGAGGAGCGCAGCAAGGGTCCCGCGAGTCCTCGTGGCCGGGGCTTTGGCGGTGTTCACCGAGGAGTCACCGCTCACGTATCGTCGAGCGGCTGGGGCTTTGGCGGTGTTCACCGTCGATCCGGAATCAACTATTTATAAGCGAGATCGAGGATCCGGGGATCTCACAGCAGCGCAAACGCCCTACTTCGCGACCTTCGCCTCGAACTTCTCGCGGACCTTCTCCATCTTCGGCTTCGCGTGGAAGGTGCAGTAGGCGTCGTCGGGGTTCTTCGCGAAGTAGTCCTGGTGATGCTCCTCGGCGCGGTAGAACGTCTCCAGCGGCTCGATCTCGGTCACCACGTCGTCGTCGTACTCCTCGTCGAGCGCCTCGACGTACGCCTCGGCGACCTCGCGCTGTTCCTCGTCGTGGGTGAGGACGATCGAGCGGTACTGGGACCCAACGTCCGGGCCCTGTCGGTTGAGCTGCGTCGGATCGTGGACCTCGAAGAAGGCTTCCAGAATCTTGTCGTAGGCGATCACGTCGGGATCGAACTCCACTTGGACGACCTCGGCGTGGCCGGTGTTCCCGGAGCAGACTCCTTTATAAGTCGGATTCTCGACGTGGCCCCCGGCGTAGCCGGACGTGACCGACTCGACGCCGGCGAGCTGTTCGAGCGCCGCCTCGGTACACCAGAAGCACCCGCCGCCGAGCGTCGCGGTTTCGAGCTGATTGGACATACTCGCTCGAAGGGCTCGGAGACGTATTAATCACGCGCGCTTATGTGGGAGAAGTAGTCTATTGAGCGAGTTCTTGTTTATGAGTGGTCGACTGCTGCTCGGCAGACACCTCCAAAGCCCCAGCCGGTGAGGCGGGCGCAGGCGACGTAAGCACTGGAAGGAGCGAGCGCAGCGAGCGACTGAAGCGCGCAACGAGCCTGCGCCCGCCTCCCCGGCTGCCCCTTTGAGTCCCACCCGACCGCGACCGCACAGCACCTCACGCCTCCCCAGCCTCGTCGGTCGTCCTCCGCGTTGCTCCGGACGATCGACTCCCTCGCACCGTCGGTTCGCGGCCTGTTTGGCCGCGAACCGGGGCGCACAGGGCGAGAGCGAAGCTCTCGCTTGCAGCCGGCGGCAAAGCCGCCGGCGACGCCACCGCACGTACTATTTATAAGTACACTCACCAGACTCAGTTTTTAAGCTGCCGAGCACCCACACCGCTCTATGGACGAACTCGCGGATCTGACGGAGAAGCTGGTCGCGATCCCGTCGCACGAGGACGAGACCGCCGCCGGCGACGCGATCGAGGAGTGGCTCCGCACGGAGACCGACGCGCGGGTCGAGCGCGACGACGCCGGCAGCGTGCTCGCTTATAAAGGTGAGACGAACGACTACGACGCCGACACCCTCGCGTTCGTCGGCCACCACGACGTGGTCCCGCCGGCTGACCGCCAGACGACCGGTGAGGGCAACGCGGGTGGATACGTCGTCGAGCGCCGCGACGGCCGGATCTACGGCCGCGGGACGGCGGACATGAAGGGCGCGGTGGCGGCCTGCATGCTCGCGTTCCGAGACGCCGAGCCGCCGGCGGGTCGCGAGCTGGCGTTCGCCTCGTTCACCGGCGAGGAGGTCGGCGGGACCGGCGCGCGCCACGCGATCGACAACGGGTTCGCCCCCGAGCGCGCAGTCGTCGCCGAGGGGTCGACGGACTACTCGACGCCGGGCGTCACCGACGTGGTCGTCGCGCACAAGGGGCGGCGCGCTTCGACGCTGGTCGCGAGCGGGACCGCGGCGCACGCCTCAGAGCCCGAGGACGGCGAAAACGCGATCTACCGCGCAAGTGACGCCATCGATGTGGTTCGGGAGCTCGACGCCCCGGAGTCGACCGTCTTCGGTGAGACCGTCTCCGGGTCACTCGCGGTAACGATGGTCCACGGCGGCGAGACGTGGAACGTGATCCCGGAGCGATGCGAGGTGACGATCGACGAGCGGACGGTCCCGGGCGATCGCGCCGACATCGGCCGCGCCGCCGACGCGGTCGACGGCGTCGAGTGGGAGGTCGACCAAGACCTTCCGCCGATGGCCTGCGGCGACGACGCCTTCGCCGACGCCGTGCTCGCGGCGGCGCGCGAGGTCCACGACCAACTGGGGCTCGACGCGCCCGAACACGTGATTAAGCCCCACGCGACCGACGCGGGCTGGCTCGCCGAGGCCGGCACCGACTGCCTCGTCTGCGGGGCCTCTGAGCCCGGCGAGGCGCACACCGACACCGAAAGCGTCGGGGTCGACGTGCTAGAGCGTTGCTACCGGATCTACCGCGGCCTCGCCGAGCGGACCTTCTGATCCTGCCGAGACGCGGTGCATCGCAGGGTGTTCGATCTCACCGATCGACGCGGTATGGAAGGGGTTTTATGCGCCCCGTGGAAAGTGTGCGCCACTATGGGAGACAAGTCGAAGGCTCAAAAAAAGCGTCTGGCGAAGGCGGAACGCCAGAACACCCGCGTCCCCGCGTGGGTCATGATGAAGACGGACATGAACGTGACGCGAAACCCCAAGCGGCGCAACTGGCGCCGGAACGACCTGGACGAGTAAATGAGCACGAGTGATTTCGAGGAGCGCGTCGTCACCGTCCCGCTCCGCGACGCCAACGACAAGCCGATTCAGGAGCGCGCCGACTTCGCGATGAAGATCGTCCGCGAACACCTCGCACAGCACTTCTCCGTCGACGAGGCGGAGGTCGTTCTCGACACCACGGTCAACGAGGCCGTCTGGGCGAACGGTCGCCAGAACCCCCCGAGCAAGGTCCGCGTCCGCGCGGCCCGGTTCGTCGAGGACGGCGAGCCCGTCGTCGAAGCCGAGTACGCCGAGTAGCGTGTTACGGGCGACCTTCACCGGCTCGTCGTACGTGGGCGTGTTCGCCCGCGCGATCGACGACCTCCTGTTGGTTCGGCCGGACGTCGACGAGGAGCTCGCCGACGCACTCGGCGAGGAACTGGGCGCGGAGCCCCTCCTCACGACCGTTGGCGGCGCCAACACCGTCGGATCCCTCGCGACGGGCAACGAGAACGGAGTTCTCGTCTCCGCGCGGGCCACCGAGCGAGAGCAGTCGCGGATCGCCGAGGCCGCTGACTGCGAGGTGGGCGAGCTTCCCGGCGAGATCAACGCGGCCGGGAACGTCGTCCTCGCGAACGACTACGGTGCGTACGTCCACCCGGACCTCCCGCGCGAGTCGATCGTGACGATCAGAGAGACCCTCGGCGTCCCCGTGGTCCGTGGCGATCTCGGCGACGTGCGGACGGTCGGCACCGCTGCGGTCGCCAACAACACGGGCGTGCTCTGTCACCCCAAATCGACCGAATCGGAGCTCCAAGCGGTCGAGGAGGCGCTCGACGTGCGCGCCGATCTCGGGACGATCAACTACGGCGCGCCGCTCATCGGCTCCGGGCTTATCGCCACCGACGAAGGATACGTCGTCGGCGAGGACACCACCGGTCCCGAACTGGGTCGGATCGAGGAGACGCTCGGCTTCATCGACTGAGGCCGAAGCGCATCCGGTCGAAACACCTCCGCACCCCGGCGAATCGCGCTCAGTCCGGCGATTCTGCCCATTTTTTAAGCCTCAATGCCGAGTTGCGGGCAGTATGCCCGCCATCGAATGTCGGTCCCTGACGAAGTACTACGGCGACGTTCGCGGGATCGAAGACGTGTCGTTTGCCGTCGAGGATGGCGAGGTGTTCGGCTTCTTCGGGCCGAACGGCGCCGGAAAGACGATCGCGATCCGCACCCTCCTCGGGTTCCTGTCGCCGACGAGCGGCGGGGCCACCCTGATCGGTCACGACGCTCATCTCACGGGCGGGCGTCGCCCAACGGGTCGCGCTCGGCGGCTTGTTCGCGCTGTTCATGTTTGATTCGCTCGCGGCCAGCAGCGAGTACGCTCGGGTGGGGTCGATCAGCCCGACCGCTCACTACGACCCCTCCGCACTGCTCGTGAACGCCGAGTACGACACCGCCGGTGCAGCCGTCCTGTTCACGGCGACGCTTGCGCTCGTACTCCTCGCGGCCTTCCGGTTCCGGCGGGTCGACCTCGCCAGCTGACTGTGTGTTCGGTGGTGACGGATTCCGGTGCCTAGTCGCGACGGATTTCGACCGGAAATTCGGTCGCCTGTGGCGTTCCGTCGCCCTTTAGCCTGATCGGTCGCGTCCCGCTTTTTAGGAAGATACTTCCCTCTCCCTGCCGGATCGGAGAACATGAGTACCTACACGGTGACTGGACAGTTCCAGAGTCGAGACGGCTTCCAGCCGTTCACCAAAGACGTTGAGGCGGAGAACGAGGACCTCGCCCGCGAGCGTATCTACACCACGGTCGGGAGCCAGCACAACCGGAAGCGCCCCCAGATCGAGATCAAGGAGGTGTCCGCAGCATGATGGGCGGTGGGCAACAGCAGCTCCAGCAGCTCTCCCAAGAGCTGCAGGCGCTCGACGAGGAGATCGAGGCGCTCGAAGTCGAGATCGACGACCACCGCGAGGAGCAGTCTGACATCGACGACGCGATCGAGGCCATCGAGACCCTCGACTCGGGCTCGACGGTGCAGGTCCCGCTCGGCGGCGGCGCCTACGTGCGCGCCGAGGTCCAGGATATCGACGAGATTATCGTCTCACTCGGTGGCAACTACTCCGCCGAGCAGAGCGAGGAGGACGCCATCGACGTGCTCGGTCGCAAGCGCGACGCGCTCGACGACCGCATCGAGGAGACGCAGGAAGAGGTTGACGAGCTCGAGTCCGAGAGTCAGGAGCTCGAACAGCAGGCCCAGCAGATGCAACAGCAGATGCAGCAACAGCAGATGCAGCAGATGCAGCAGAGCCAGGGCGACGAGGAGTAACGACCGACCGTGTTCGACGGACTGAAAGACAAGCTCTCCGGGTTCCGGAAAGACGTCGAGGAGAACGCCGAAGTCGAGGAGCCCGCGGAGCAGGACGAGGCAGAGACGGGCGAGAGCCCCGCCGCCGAGTCCTCCGAGGACGCTCCGGCCGCTGAGAGCGACGCGTCGGCCGCCGAATCGCCGACTGAAGTCGACTCGGCAGCCGACGACGACGATGCGGACGCCGACGACAACGACCCGAGCACCTTCCAGCGTGCGAAGGCGTTCGCGACCGGGCGCATCATTATCGAGGAGGAAGACCTAGAGGAGCCGCTGTGGGACCTGGAGATGGCCCTCTTAGAGAGCGACGTGGAGATGAGCGTCGCCGAGCGCATCCTCGATACCGTCCGCGAGAAGATGCTCGGTGAGTCCCGCAAACAGGTCGAGACGACCGGCGAACTCGTCGAATCGGCGCTTCACGACGCCCTTCTCGACGTGATCGCCGTCGGACAGTTCGACTTCGAAGAGCGGATCGCAGAGGCCGACAAACCCGTCACCATCGTCTTCACCGGCGTCAACGGCGTCGGAAAGACGACGAGCATCGCGAAGCTCTCGGAGTGGCTCGCCGACCGCGGCTACTCGTCAGTGATGGCGAACGGCGACACCTACCGGGCGGGTGCGAACGAACAGATCCAGGAGCACGCCGACCGACTCGACCGGGAGCTCATCTCCCACGACCAAGGCGGCGACCCCGCCGCCGTGATCTACGACGGCGTCGAGTACGCCGAGGCGAACGACATCGATGTCGTCCTCGGCGACACCGCGGGTCGGCTCCACACGAGCGACGACCTGATGGCCCAGCTCGAGAAGATCGACCGCGTTGTCGCACCGGATATGACACTGTTCGTCGACGAGGCGGTTGCGGGTCAAGACGCAGTGAACCGCGCGAAGGAGTTCAACGACGCCGCCGAGATCGACGGCGCGGTTCTGACGAAGGCCGACGCCGATTCCTCCGGCGGGGCCGCGATCTCCGTGGCGTATGTAACCGGAAAGCCGATCCTGTTTCTCGGTACTGGACAGGGATACGACGACCTCACTCTCTTCGACCCCGAGGAACTCGTCGAGAGCCTGCTCAGCGAGAACTGAACCGGCAACGGCCAAGTCGGGCGATCGGTCTTTTCCGCTGTTTCAGCTACCCTTCCCCGACCATCCGGTCCTCCTCGTCCCACTCGCGCTCGCGTAGCTCGTACTTCTGGATCTTCCCGGTTGCCGTCGTCGGAAGTTCAGCGACGAACTCCACCTCGCCCGGAGTCTTGTAGTCAGCGACGCGCTCTCGAACGAACGCCTTGAGCTCCTCCGGTGTCGCACCCGCGTCGTCCGGGTCGCCGCTCTCCGGGACCACGAACGCCTTCGGGGTCTCGCCCCACCGCTCGTCGGGAGCGGGGATAACGGCCACGTCTGAGACGACATCGTGCTCGAAGAGGGTGTCCTCTAACTCGATCGAGGAGATGTTCTCCCCGCCAGAGATGATAATGTCCTTTTTTCGATCTTGGATCGAGACGAAGCCGTCCTCGTCGACGACGGCCAGATCTCCCATATGGTAGTATCCCTCCAGCCGCTCTGAGAACGCCTCTTCGGTGGCATCGGGCTTGTTCCAGTAGCGGTCCATTACCTGATTGCCCCGAACAACGATTTCGCCGATCGTCTCGCCGTCGGGAGCCACGTCCTCGCCGTTTTCGTCGACGACGCGCACGTCGGTACCGAGGTAGCCGATCCCCTGTGTCTTCTTGACCGCGAACCGGTCGTCCGAGTCGGCGTCAAAGTGACGCTTGGCATCCGATGTCGTCACGAGCGGCCCCGTCTCGGTCGCGCCGTACACGTGTTTGAGATCCCAGCCGAACTCTTCCTCAACGGTGCGGATCGTTGCCTCCGGCGGCGCCGCGCCCGCGGTGGCTGCCCGCACGTCGTTGTCGCCGGTCGTCGCGCCGCCGTGGTCGGCGTAGTGGTCGCCGAGCATGTTGAGCACGGTCGGCGCCGCACAGAAGTACGACACGTCCTCGGCGCGGATCCGGTCGAACACGGCCTCGACGTCGACGCCGCGGGTACAGATGTGACGGGCGCCCATCCCCGTGATCGCGTAGATGTGTCCCCAGCCGTTGACGTGAAACATCGGCAGCGTCCAGAGGTACACGTCGTCGTCGGTGATCTCCTGGTGGATGGTGATCAGGTAGGCGTGGAGCGTCTCCGCGCGGTGCGTGCGACAGACCCCTTTCGGATCGCCCGTGGTCCCGGAGGTGTAGTTGATGGTGATCACGTCGTCTTCATCCATCTCCGGGCGCTCGTAGGCGTCGGGATTCGCGTCGGCGAGCGCCTCGTCGAACGACTCCCAATCACCCTCGATCGCGTCGGCGTCGTTCGTGAGGAACGTCTCGGTTGGCACCTCCTCGCGAATCGCCTCGACGTTCGCGGCGTATTCGGCGTCGGCGTAGATAGCGTCGACGCCAGCGTCGGAGAGCATGTACGAGAAGTCGTCGGGCGTGAGCCGGTAGTTTAGTGGAGTGTGAACTGCGCCGATCTGCATGGCGCCGTAGGCGGCTTCTAGGTGGTAGTGAGTGTTCGGGTCCAACACCGCAACCCGGTCGCCCTTCTCGATCCCGCACTCTTGAAGCACGGCGGAGAAGCGGTCCGCGCGCTCGCCCAGCTCGGCGTAGGTGTACCGCGTCCCGTCAGTGGCGAGGACGGCCTCCTCGTCGGCGTAGTGGCGCCGTGCTCGGTCCAAGAAGTCCGTCGTTAGTAGCGGTTTTCGCATCAGTTTATCACTATCTATGATGGATAAAAGCGTTTGCGACCGACGCAAGGTGAGCGTCGTGACCGCTCCGGGCGCGACCGCCCCGGGTTTTTAATCTGTCCGCCCGAGAGTGCCCCCATGAGCGATGAGTCCGACCAGACATCGATCACCGACGGCTACGTGGTCCCGATAGCCGGGCTAATGGCACTAATGTTCGCCCTAATGGCGGGGCTGACCGTCCCGCGCGCGCTCTCGGGTGACCCCGCAGACGCCGTGTTACCGGTCGGGTTCGCGGTCGGTGCGATCGCCGCACTCCGGTTGCGCCAGCGATACGCGGCGGCAAGCGCCGATCCGACCACCGACGAAACCTCCTAATGTCCGACGGCGGCCGTCCGGATCGATATTTAAACACTTCGTGGACGAATCGCACACGGCGACGGGATCAGAACCCTTAACAGTCGCACGCGGTTTTGATATGATAGCGGGATGGGATAGCCAGGAGATTCCGCCGGGCTCATAACCCGGAGATCGGTAGTTCAAATCTACCTCCCGCTACTTCTGGACGAACGCCACGCGCCAAGTCGTGGGTTCATTTCTCACCCTCGTTTCTCGACCCGTAGTCGTATTGCCGTCGTTCGATCCCAAACCCGGAAGCGATTTCCGTCGCGCCACCGTCCGGTTTGACATGGATTACGAATCGAGCCTCGACCGCGCGATGGAGGACGTTCCGGACCTCGGCGGCTCCGACGAACGGCTGTCAGTTCCGGACCCGGAGACACAGAAGGACGGTGCGTTCACCCGGCTGACGAACCTCTCCGCGATCGCCGACGCGTTGAGCCGCGACCCCGAACACGTTCACTCGAAGATCCAGCAGGAGCTCGGTACCGCTGGCCAGTACGAGGACGGGCGAGCCCGCTACAACGGGAACTTCCGCGAGCGCGACTTCCAGACTGCGATCGACTCGTACATCGAGTCGTTCGTCACCTGTTCTGAGTGCGGCCTGCCGGACACCCGGCTTGAGACCGAGAACCGCACGCCCATGCTTCGCTGTGAGGCCTGTGGTGCGTTCCGGCCCGTCGCCAAGCAAAACACCTCGAACACCCAACGGCAGGAGGAGGCGATCGAGTCGGGCAAGACGTACGAACTCGAGATCGTCGGCACCGGCCGCAAGGGCGACGGTGTCGCCGAACGCGGCGAGTACACGGTGTTCGTCCCCGGTGCACAGGAAGGCGAGACGGTCACGGCCTACATCAAGAATGTCTCCGGTAACCTCGCGTTCGCCCGTCGCGAGAACTAGACCGCTGGGACCGAAAACAGACGCGTTTCTCAGTCGTCGCACCGTTCTACTCCGCCACCCGACGGTTCTCCGTCCATTTTCAGATCACAAGCTACAGCGACGCAACGTTCGTTCGGACCGGCTATGAGCTAGCGGACCCGCCCGACTGCGATCCGATGACCAGTCTCCGACGCGTGTTCGCGTTCGAGGCGATTCGCGTCGTCGCCGACATCAAACAGCCGTTCGAGCTGACACTCCCTGCAGACGACGTGGTACCGCTCTTTCGGTGTCGGTTGCTCCATGAGGACGTACGGGCGCTACGGACCGTTAGTTACGCGTCCCATACCTGCGTCGAACCGATCAGTAGGCGAGTGGTAATCGCGACGGACCGCCTCCGGCGCTCTCGTCGCTCCGGTCCTCTCCTCAGTCGCCTCATCGGCTGCCGCTTCACTCGTTGCCGACCTGCCGCTCAAACCGGTCAAGCGCGAGTCCGAGCATGTCCGGGCTTACCGGCTGGTACTCCTCGCGCTCGTGGTCCGGGAGGTACTCCCGGACGCTGTTCCACGACTCACGCGCGTACCGGGCGTCGAGCAGGACGCGAACTCCGTGTTCGTCCGTCCCACGAATGACCCGGCCGACGGCCTGCCGGGCCTTCCGGACCGCCGGAACAGTGAGGGCGGTTTCGAATCCCGACTCGAACCGCCTGTCGTAAGCGGTGATCACCGCCCGCGTCCGCGGCCGCGCCGTGTTGATGATCGGGACGCCACAGACCACGGCGGCCGACAGACGGTCGCCGCGGTAGTCGACGCCTTCCGTGAGCGTGCCGCGGAGGCTCGTCACGAGGACCTTCCCGTCGCCCGCGAAGAAGTCGTCTTTCAGCGACTCCGTGGCGCGGTCGCCCGACGACTCGTCGAGCAGCACGGGCTTGTCCAGTCGTTTCGAGAGCGACTCGGCCATCCACGTCGCCTCCGCGTAGCTCGGCGTTCCGACGAGCACGTTCCCCTCACGGCTCGCTACCGCCACGGTCGCGTCGAGGTGCGCGAGTCGCGTGTCGTTCTCCTCGCCGGGTGCCCCGCGGTTCTGGTGAGTGAACTTCGGCGCGTCGACAGCGAAACTCGCACGGTTTTCGGGCGGGAACGACAGGCCGTATGTCCGCTCGACGACTGGCCGTCCGCGCTGTTCGAGGTGATCGAGCCCAGTCACCTCGCGGAACACGTCCATCGGCTCCAGTGTCGCGCTCATTAGCACGCCGCCGCCGAACTCCGCGAGCCGGTCGCCGATCGGTTCGCTCGGCAGGCAGTTGTACAGCGCGAGGCTCGCGTTGTACGCGCGCCGCCACGAGTCGGGCGGCGCCGTCTCGTCCCACGTCCGCTCCAGATCGATCGCCCGGAAGAAGTCATCGTGGCCCTCGCGGTACCACGCGTTGAGGGTGCGGCCGACGCCCGGCGCAGCGCGCTGTTTGTCCTCCTCCTCCAGCGAATCGAGCACGCGTTTGACGACCGCGCCGACCTGCTCCGCGCGGGCCCAGACGCGGTCACCGTACCCCTCCCGTTTCGCCCACGCCGTGATCTCGTCTTCACCCGGCTCTTCCGGGTCACGGAGGGGGACCTCGTCGTCATCGAGTTCGCGCATCGATGCCCGCCAGTCTGGGCGCTCTCGGTCCAGCCGCTCGGTCACGCGGCGGTCGAGCTCTCCGCGGAGATCCGCGTAAAATTCTCGGACGGACTCGATCTCGTCGACGCTCACGTCGGCGTCCTCCAGCTCGCCACGGACGAGTTCGGCGTCGTCCGACTCTGCGCCGGCCGTCTCGAACGAGAGCGGCTGGACGACGCGCGTGAGTTCGTTCTCCGCGTCACGGAGGCTGGCGTCGGCGACAGCGTCGCTCACGAGGTCGCGCACGCGGGGTTCGAGCATGTGGGCCTCGTCGCAGACGACGAACGTCGAGTTGTCCAGCAGCGCGCCCGTGAACGTCCCGGTCGTGACGGGGTCGAATGCGTGGTAGTAGTTGCCGATCACGACCTCGACCTCGGGGACGAGCGCACCCATGATCGAGTGCGGACAGGTGCCGTGGCCGGCGGCGAGCCGGACCAGCTCTGTCGGTCCGACGTGGCCGAGTTCCGTTACGTCGAACGGGACCGCCTCCGCGGGATCGCCGTCCTCCGGAAGGTCGTCGAGGAAGCCGGCGTAGAACGGGCAGAACTCGGTGCCCTCGAACTCCTCTGTGTCCGGTCGGTACGGGGTAGGATCGCCGTCAACGCTGAGGTAGTCGGCGGCGCTCGAATCACCGGTGGCCGAGCCGCCCCTGTTCCCCGAGTCCAACAGGCCGACCTGTTGGCTCTGTGCCTCGCTCACGAGGTTCGATGTCGTGGTCGCGCCACCGTCGCCGACGAGGTTTCGGGTGCGCTCGCGGAGCCCTTCACAGCGCTCGTACACGTTCTCGCGGTCGATCCCGCCGCGGTTCTCGCGAGCGTACGGGCACACGTCCGCCTTCCCGACGAGCGTGAGCCCAGAGACCGGGTCGTACCCATCTGGGAGGTCCCCGTTGATCGTTTCCAGGTCTGTCTCGAACTGGCGGAGCTGCTGTTTGACGCTCGTGAGGACGAACACACGCTCGAAGTCGGAGTCGGGGTCGCGAACGCGGTCGAGTCCGGCGGTGAGCGCGAGCATCGTCTTGCCCGTCCCGCACGCGCCCTCCAGCGCGAGGAAGCCGCCGTCCTCGGCGGCGTCGATCGCGGCGTCGATCCCGTCAGCCTGCTCGGGGTACGGCTCTGCGTGGCCGAAGAGGTCGGTCCACGGGGGGGCGTCTGTCACTGTGGCGGCGTAGCTCCCGATCGGAGTTAAACCTTGAGAGAGCGGTGTCGGCCGGGGTGATCTACCGAGTTGTCACCGCCGGTTGCGACCTACCCGACGATGTCGTGCAGGTCCGAGAGCCGATCGATCTCCCAGGTCGGCCAGACGTTCAGCTCCCAGTCGCGGCGGTGGGGGCGACGGATGAACGCGGAGTCGATGCCCGCGTTCTCGGCGGCGCGCACGTCGGACTCGTTGTCGCCGACGAACAGCGCGTTGCCGGCGTCGAGGTCGCCGAGCGCCTGTTCGATGTAGTGGGGGTTCGGCTTACGGAGCTGGAGCGAGTGGATTGTAGGCTCCCGGCCGTAGGCGGCGCCGAACCGCTCGAATCCGTCGAAGTGGTTCACGAGGAAGTCCACGGTTGCCTGCTGGTTCGAGGAGACGATTCCCATCTCTACCTCGAGGCTCTGTAGCTCGTCGAGGTCGTCGTAGGGGGTCTTACGCCCCTCGCGCGCCTCCTGCTGTTGGGCCTTCGAGACCACGTCGTCGCGGGTCCGCCAGAACGACCCCGGATCGAGGTCGTACGTCTGACAGACGGTCCCCACGCTGCCGGGGGTCGCGCCGATAGTCATGCGCTCTACGTCGTCCGGATCGGGCTCCTCGACGCCGCACTCCTCGAACGCGTCCCGGGTTGCATCCCGGAGCACGTCGAAGCGCGTGCGGCCTACGAGGACACCGTCGTTGTCGAACACGACGGTATCGTACGTCATAGGGACTGTCGTCGCCCAGCACTTAAAAGAGTTTCACCAATCTCGCGACACGTACGACGCCTTTTATATACATCCGTCCCGCGTCCCGCGGTATGCGCGTCAGTGTCATCGGCGGCAGTTCGGTTCCGGCCGAGACGGCAGCGGTCGCCGAAGAGTTGGGAGAACGACTCGCGAACCGCGGCCACACGGTCGTTTGTGGTGGGCTCGGCGGCGTGATGGCGGCGGTCTGTCGCGGCGCCGCAAACGCCGGCGGGGAGACGATCGGCGTCCTGCCGACCGGCCGGTGTGAGGACGCGAACCCGCACGTCACGACCCCGATCGCGACCGGAATGGGCCACGCCCGCAACGCGCTCGTGGTGATGAACGGCGACGCCGCGATCGCGGTCGACGGCTCGCACGGCACGCTCTCGGAGATCGGGATGGCGCTCGCACACGGGCGGGCGGTCGCCGGGCTCGACACGCACGACATCGAGGGCGTGGAGGCGGTCGCGTCGCCGGCGAGGGCGATCGACCACGTCGAGAACGCTGTCTGAGGGGAATAAGAGAAATCACGGACGGTCTACAGGCGGAGCAGGTGGAGTGCCTCGGGGTTCGACCCCAAGGCGATTTACCAGGTGTCGTGGAACGTGTCGAACTCGATCGAGTCGAGCGGCTTCTCGCCGATCGCGGCCTCGTACTCGCCGGGGGTCAACATCGGCTTGTGGAACCGGGGGCCGTCGTCAGTCGTGATCCGGGGACAGCCGGTGTTGACGAACGCGTCCATGTCGAAGTTTCGGAGGCGGTCCGGCGTCACCTCGTCCATCGTGATCAGGTAGGCGTTCTCGTTGTTCTCGACGATCTCTTGGGCCTTCTCCCAGCGGCCTTGACCGATCTTCGTACAGAAGATGACGCCCCACTTCTCGGCGCTCATCGCCTTGTGAACCGAGGCGTAGCGCTGCTTGAGGAACTGGTCGTGTTCGGCGACCGAGACCGCGTTGTTGACGGGGTCGGCGATGACGACGCGCTTGTCGGGGTGCTCCATCGCGAGGCCGACCGGGTGGAACTTCCCGCCGCCGACGTACAGCACCTGCTCGGCGTCGATGTCCGCGGAGGCGTAGTTGCAGCCGAGCACCTGTCCCTCCTTCGTGAGACGGTCGTCGCCCCGGCGGGTGTGGACCTCGTAGCCGCGCTCCTCTAACCAGTCGGTCATCTCCTCGAACCGGTTCATGTGCTGAGCCGTCGTGACGAGCCCCACGTCGGCGTCCTCTTCTGGAGATGCGAGTTCTTCCTCCAGCGCGTCCTCCATGATCGGGAACGGGTCGACGTTCGAGAACAGGGGAACGTAGACGATGCTGTCGGACTCCTTCATCGGCGTGTGACCAAAGTGGACGAACACGTCGGTCCGGCGCATCAGGTACGTGTCGAGGTCGCAGGCGCCGTAGCAGGGTTGGCCGGACAGCATGAAGGTCACGTCGTCGGGCGCGACCTCGCGGAGATCGTCGGCGACCTTCGGGCCACGGCGCTTGAGTCCCTCGGGGAACTGGAGGCCGACCTTCGACGCGTCGCGCTCCTCGATAGCCTCGACGATCCGATCGAGTTCGTAGTCCCACTCGCGGTCGTGTTTCAGGGCCATCCCCGTCTTCGTGAGGTCGCCCTCCGTGGAGTCGCTCATATCGACGAATTGTGCGGCACGACGGTTAAACGGCGCGTTCGACCGTGAGTTTCGTCCGTGAGGTTCGTGAGGTTCGTACTGTCACAGCGCGTCCAACCCTCAGAAGTTGTTTCCAGTGAGCAGTCGGCCCATCCACGCCCGCACGCCGGGCAGTACCGCGTCCTCCTCGACTGCGACGGGGTCTCGAGCGACATCGATGAAGACTCGTCCCTCGTCATCGGGCTCGGTGCTTTCACGGGTCCAGACGAGACGCCCATCGGAGTCGGTTGCGGCCGCATCGCCGCGAACTTCCCACCCGGGCGCACCGCGGACAGTCAGCCGATCGGCACCGAGATACCGCACCCCCTCGCCGCCGATGACGAAGGGGACCTGGGGAGATGCAGGCGTCAGTGGCGTGAACACCACGACGCCGAGGTACCGCTCCGTGGCATTCGGGTCACGGTAATCGACCAGCAGCGCGTTCCCGTCGATCCGGGCGTCGACATCTCTCGGGTCCGCGATTCCGTCGTGAGCCGCCTCGACAACGACCATGCGCCGGAGGGACTCGTTCGCTGCAAGCGCGTCGCCGCCGGCCGCGAGGTCGACCCGCGCCTCCCACGTTGTCGACCCGTTCTCGTGGAGAGTGACGATCAGCGAGCTCTCGTCGGCAACCACCGACGTACCGTCGGGTGCCGTTCGGTCGAGATCGCAGACGCCGCACACCGGCGTCGGCGGTGCGCGCGCGTCGGCCGCCGGTGCGGCGGTGATTCCTGTCACGAGGAGGAAAATCGCCGTCGCCGCGACGAGGGTTCGGGGATCCATGATCCAACCTCTGACGCAATCGCCAAATAACTCACGCGCGGACCGACGCAGCGTGCGATCCCGTCGATCAGAGGGCCGTGCCCCTCGCCCGAACCGATCGCTGCCGCGGCCGACGGATACAACCCCCGAGCCGACGAACGCGAGACACATGACCGAGATCCCGCTTGAACACGTCCACGTCGCGCCCGACAACGAGTCTGGCACAGCCCCCGCCGTCTTCGTGCTGCACGGTCGCGGCGCTGATGAGGAGGACCTGCTGCCGGTGGCGCGACACCTCCCGGACGGGCTCCACGTCGTGAGCCTGCGCGCTCCCGACCCGCTACAGGGCGGGTACACGTGGTACGAGCTCGACCTGTCCGCCGGCGGGCTCGAAGCGAGCCAGCCGGATGCGGCGGACTTCCGGCGAAGCCTCGATCTGGTCGCCGAGAGCGTCGACGCCGCTGTCGAATCGTACGACCTCGATTCCGACCGGCTCGGCCTGCTCGGATTCAGTCAGGGGGCGATCACGAGTCTCTCGCTCGTGTTGGAGGACCCGGACCGCTACGCGTGGATCGTCGCGCTCCACGGCTACCTCGCGGACGCGCACGCCGACCTCGAACCGGACGGGATCGAGGACAAACCGGTGTTCGTCGGCGCTGGCGCCGGGGACCGCGTGATTCCGGAGTCGCGATCGGCCGCCGCGGCCGACCGGTTCGACGAGATCGGCGCCGCCGTCACCCGGGGGAGCTACCCGGGCGGTCACGGAATCGGCCAGCAGGAGCTGAGCGATGTCGTCGCGTTCGTGGAGTCACAGATCGCGAAACACGAGTGAGCGGGAGACCTGTGAGCGGGAGACCTCTCAGCGCGATCGGGATCCACCGATCCCCGTGGACACCCCCGGCTCCGGCAGGTTAAAACCGATCCGTCCCGAGAATTGGATATGAGCGTCGAACAGGCCTCCCCCGACGAACAGGCCGCTATCGAGGACCTCGGTCGCAATCTCGGCGATCGTATCGCCCAGACACAGGAGTACGAGCGGTTCGAGGCGGCTCGCGAAGCGGTCCAGCGCGACGAGGAAGTCCAAGCGAAGATCGACGAATTCGAACAGATCCGCGCAGAGTTCATGCAGGCTCGAGAGACCGGACAGGCGACGAACTCCGGGCTCCAGAAGGTGCAAGAAGCTCAAGACGAGCTCCACTCGATGGCCGTCATGAGCGAGTTCCTCGATGCACAGGAGGATCTGACCGACACCCTCGAAGCCGTGAACGAGGCCATCTCGGAGCCACTCGCGGTCGACTTCGGCGGCGAGGCCGGCGGCTGCTGTCAAGACTGAGCCGCTTCGCCTCCGTCTCGTCGTTCGGTTTCGATCTCCATCCCGTTTTTTATCAGTGATTGTGCCCCACTCTGCTCCGTGATAGCCGTGGCTGGCGGAAAGGGCGGAAGCGGGAAGACGACCACCACGCTGGGGCTCGCGCGGGCGCTGTCTCGACGGGGCGCCCCCGTCGTCGCCGCCGATGCCGACTGGGATCTCCCGAATCTCGCGCGGTTGGCGAGCGCGACCGACGGGGATCGCGAGCCCGCTGCGGACGCGCCGACTGTGGTCGACGCGATTCGGACTGAAGGACAGATCCGTCCCGATCGGCGGGCGCCAACGGTGCTTTCGGCGCCAGACGAGCCCGCAGACGTCGATGCGAGACGAATCCTCGGCGCGCTCGCAGAGTCGGTTCCCGACGATTCGCCGACCCTCCTTGACTGCCCGGCGGGGGCGTCGCCCGACGCCGCAGCGCCGCTCCGGGTCGCCGATCGGTGTCTCCTCGCGACGCCCCTTCGGCGGGCCGCGCTACGAGACGCCGCGAAGACCGCGGCCCTCGCGCGTCGGCTGGACTGTCTCCCGGTCGGCGTCGTTGCCGTTCGAGCCGAGTCGGTTCCGACAGGAGTCGGTGACCTGCTCGGCTGTCCGGTTCTTGGACGGATCCCGCCGGCCGAGGCAGAGCCGTTGGCGTCGTCTGCGGTACGATCGGCGTACGACGACCTTGCTCGTCGACTTGTCGACGAACACGGTGCGGATCGGTGGCGGGTCGCGTGATCCGAGGACCTCGTTCGAACCGGTCAGAACGGCTAGAACAACGGAAACGACGCAAACGGGGGCGTCCGGTATGAACGCAGGAGCCGCCTCGCGTCGCGCCATCGTGACCCACCGACAGAGCCAAACCTCCGGAGCCGGCAGCGCATGTATGGAGACGCTCCCGACCGGAATTTCCGTGCTGGACCGGGAGTTCGGCGGCGGGCTCCCGAGCGGCAGTGTCGTCGTGTTGAAGGCAGACCCCGCGAGCCAGTCGGAGCTAATTGTGGACCGGTTCTCCCGTCCACGGGCGTGTCGCTACCTCACGACGGTGCGTTCGGCTGACGCGGTCAAGGCGATCCTCACCCTCGGCGGAGAGAGCGAAGGCGACGGTAGTGGAGGCGACGCGGAAACCGTCGTCGAGGAGACGGACCGCGAGGACCCGATCGATGACGTGCTGGCGACCGCTTCGGACCTCCCGGAGGGCGCCACCCTCGTCGTCGACTCCGTCGAGCCGCTGGAGGCGGCTGACCGGTCGCGGTACGGTTCGTTTCTCACCGAGCTCCGCCGACACGTCGATGATGCCGGCGGGATCGCGGTGGTGCACGCTTTCAAAGGGGGAAACGGGCAGAACCGAGTGGTCACCGAGCAGGTCGCGGATGTGATCTTCGACCTCCGAACGACTGTGACCGGTACGGAGATCGTGAACCGCCTGATCGTTCCGAAGTTCCGTGGCGGCGCGGCGCTCGAAGAACCCCTCAAGCTGAAGCTCACAGATACAGTGTCGGTGGACACGAGCCGCGACATCGCCTGACTCGGCGTCGGTGACGACGCGACGACTTCACACCGACAGAACCGACGCCGCGGCAACGACGAGAACGCCAACGAGCACCGCGGCAGTCGCCCAGTTCCGCGGTCGGTCGAGTGAGCCATACGGCCCACCTTTCCGTGAGAAGAGGTACCCCGCGTAGACGACGAGCGGCGCCAGCGTCGGCAGGGTCGAAACGTTGAGGACGCCGGCGACGCCGGACAGAAGTGCGATCACGATCGTAGCGCTCCCAGCGCTCGCGGCGACGACGAGGTCGTCACGCGCACGTTCGATTTCCATGTCTCTCAGTGGGTCGACCGCAGTTCAAAAGAGATCGGTTCGCGTTCGCGCGGGCGGTTCGACCCGCCCGACTGGAAGATCGGTTACTCCTCGTCGATCTCGTCGACGATCTCGTCGGCGTCAACGTCGACGTCTTCGAGCGCCTCCTCGATGTCTTCGGCGCCAGCGCCGCCCATGCCGCCCATCATGCCGCCGAGTCCACCCATGCCGCCGCCCTCGATGACTTCCTCGACGACGACGCGGTCGAGGTCGAGTCGGCTCATAAGGTCCTGGGCGATCTGCTGCTTCTGGAACATCCACTGCTGGTTCATCTGCATCGCCTGTGTCGCCGTCACGTAGAGGACATCCTTCTCGACATCCTCGGTCTCGACGACCTCCTCGCCGTCGTCGTCCTCGGAGACGGTCTCCTCTTCTTCGGTGACGGTCTCGATCCGAACCTCAGGCGCCTCCTGGAGGTACATCCCGAGCATGCCGGCGGCCTGCTGTTCGCGGTCCTCGATCGCCTCGAGGATCTCGTACTCGTACTCGAGGTCCTCGCCGGCCAGCGGGTGGTTGAAGTCGACGCGGGCACGGCCGCCGATAATCGTCTCGAGGTAACCCTGACGGTTATCGATCTGGACCTGCGCGCCGGGGTAGCGGCTGTCCTCGGGGATCTTGTCGGCCTTGACGGTCTCGACCTCGTCGGGGTCGTACTCGCCGAAGGCGTCTTCGGCGGGCACGTCGACGACGCCCTCGTCGCCAACCTCGGCGCCGATGAAGGCTTCCTCGACGGACGGGAACACGTGACCTGCGCCGAGCGCGATGACGCGAGGCTCGAACTCGTGTTCCTCAGTGTCGATCTCCGCGTCCTCGGCGACCTCCTCGTCGGTGGTGTCGATGACACGGTCGTCGTCGGCGGTTCGAATCGTGTACGCGACGCGCACGAAGTCGCCGTCGGCGAGTCCCTCGGTTTCGGTCTCGGCCTCGTCTGCGTCCTCGGCCGCGTCCGCTTGCTCCTGATCGCTCATACCCTGAACGTCTCCTGTTACACCCTTAAGGCGCACGGTTCGATCCGGAGCGATGACGGCGCGGAACGCGGCCGTCGAAGCGGAGCGATCGGGCCCGAGGCTGCAGTGAGCGCGTCCCACCGTGCTTAAGAACTATCCCGGCGGATCCGGTGGTATGTACGAGGTCGAGATCAAGGTATCCGCCGACACCGACGCTGTCCGGAAGCGACTGCGGGCGGCCGGCGCTGAGCGCGTCGATGCCCGCCGTCAGCGCGACGCGTACTACGACGCCCCGCACCGCGACTTCGCCGAGACGGACGAGGCGCTCCGGGTCCGACGCGAGACCCCACTTCCGGACGGGATCGGGGCGGAGACCGAGGCGGTGTCGACCGCGGACCCGACCGCAGAAACGACGAAGCTCACGTACAAAGGCCCCCGCCTCGACGGGAGGTCGAAGACGCGCGTGGAACACGAGACCGCCGTCGACGACGGCGAGGCGATGGCGGGCGTGCTCTCGGGGCTCGGGTTCGAACCGGCTGCGGTAGTCGAGAAGCGCCGCGAGTTCTGGTCGTTCGCTGGGTTCACCGTCACCCTCGACGCGGTCGACGGCGTCGGCGAGTTCGTCGAGATCGAGCGGGAGGTCGACGACGAGAGCGCGATCGAGGCCACCCGTGACGAGGCGCTGGAGGCCCTCGACCGGCTTGGACTCGACGGCGATTCGCAGATACGCACGTCGTACCTCGGGCTGATGCTGGCCGACGGCGAGGAGGCCGACTGAGCCGCCGACGGGTGACTACTTGCCGTCAGGCGGCTACTCCCCGTCTTCCGGCCGCTTCTCCGAGAGCACGGTCCGATCGAACTCGCAGACGAGCACGTCGTCGCCGTCCTCAACGATTTTGAACGCCTCCACGTGCATCGTGACGATGCCGCGTTCGCCGTCGCTCGTCTCCCGCTTGTCGGTGACGGTCGACTGGGCATGGATCGTATCTCCGTGGAACACCGGATTCGGATGCTCTACCGCGTCGTACGAGAGGTTCGCGACGATGGTACCGTCGGTCGTCTCGGGGATGGACACGCCGACCGCGAGCGACATGGTGTAGAGCCCGTTAACCAGCCGCTCGCCGAACTGCGTCTCCTCGGCGAAGTCGGCGTCGAGGTGGAGCGGCTGCTGGTTCATCGTCATGTCGCAGAAGCGCTGGTTGTCGGCCTCGCTTATCGTCCGTCGCTTCGCGTGTTCGATCGTCTCGCCAATCGTGAACTCCTCGTAGTAGCGTCCGGGCATGGGACTACCGTCTCCCGCGGGCGTCAAATTGCTACCGTTCCTCCGATCAAGCGGCACGCCAGGCGGTGCGCGTCTCTCCTCCCTCTTGGCCGGCGTCGCCGTCGGGACGATTATGTCGGTGGGGACGGACCGCCTGACATGGCACGACGAAGCCTGCTGTTCTCGCCCGGTGACCGCCCGGAGCTCATGCGCAAGGCCCCGGGTGCCGGCGCCGACGTGATCTGCTTCGATTTGGAAGATGCAGTCGCACCCGGTCGGAAGGCCGAGGCTCGCGAGCACGTCCGCGCGGTGCTCGCCGACCCCGACTTCGATCCCGACGCGGAGGTGTGCGTTCGGCTCACCGCGTCGGGCCCTGCCGCCGACCTCGACGCCCTGATCGGAGCGGGGACGGGGGACGAGGACGGCCCCGACGACGCCGAGGGTCCGATCCGACTCGACGCGGTCATGCTCCCGAAAGTGGAGTCGCCCGAGCGCGTCGACAAAGTTGCCTCACTCTGTGCGGACCGCGGACTCGACCCGGCCGTGTTCGCGTTGGTCGAGACCGCGGCGGGGATCCTCTCGGCCGAGTCAATTGCGGCCGCCCCGGCGACCAATGTGCTCGTCTTCGGCGCGGAGGATCTCGCGGCTGACGTGGGCGCGACCCGCACCGACGAGGGGACCGAGGTGTTGTACGCCCGCGAACACGTCGTCCTCGCGGCCGGTGCCGCCGATATCGACGCGATCGACACGGTGTATACCGACTTCTCCGACGCGGACGGGCTCCGCGAGGAGGCCGCGTTCGCGCTCACGCTCGGCTACGACGGGAAGCTGGCAATCCACCCGGCACAGGTCGAACCGATCAACGCGGCGTTCACGCCGGATCCCGAGAAGGTCGAGTGGGCCGAGACGGTGCTCGACGCCCGCGACGCCGCGGACCGGGACGCACGGGGCGTTTTCGAGGTCGACGGCGAGATGATCGACGCGCCCCTGATCGCGCAGGCGGAACGGATCGTCGAGCGCGCCGCCGCCAGCGATCGATAGGGCATCGATCGAGACAAGAACCGAACCGTCCGTCACAGTTAACCACGATCCCCTGGGAGACAGATGTATGACCGGCCAAGCCAACCCCTTCGAGAGTCTCCAAGAGCAGGTCGACGACGCCGCAGCGTTCCTCGACGCGTCACCGGGCGTGCTCGACCGACTGAAAAACCCTGAGCGTGTACTAGAGACGAACCTCACTATCGAGCGCGACGACGGATCGCTAGAGACGGTTCGCGCGTACCGATCGCAGTTCAACGGTGACCGCGGGCCGTACAAGGGCGGTATCCGATATCATCCCGGCGTCACCCGCGACGAGGTGAAGGCGCTGTCGGGATGGATGGCGTACAAGTGCGCCGTCGTCGACATACCGTACGGCGGCGGGAAGGGGGGGATCGCGATCGATCCCGCCGACTACTCCGAGGACGAACTCGAACGGCTCACCCGCGCGTTCGCGACCGAACTCCGCCCGCTGATCGGGGAAGACCGCGACATCCCCGCGCCGGACGTCAACACCGGCCAGCGGGAGATGAACTGGATCAAAGACACCTACGAGACCTTAGAGAACACGACCGCTCCCGGTGTCATCACCGGGAAGGCGCTCGACTCGGGCGGCAGCGAGGGGCGCGTCGAAGCCACCGGCCGCTCGGTCGCGCTCTCGGCGCGAGAGGCGTTCGACTGGCTCGACCGCGATATCGCTGGCGCGACGGTCGCCGTCCAAGGGTACGGGAACGCGGGCTCGATCGCCGCCGCGCTGCTCGCCGACCTCGGCGCCGACGTGGTCGCGGTCTCCGACTCCTCCGGTGGCATCCATGCCCCCGACGGGCTCGACCCCCGGGCCGTGAAAGCCCACAAGGTCGAGACCGGCTCCGTCAGCGGGTACAGTGACACGGAGTCGCTCACAAACGAGGAGCTGTTAACGCTCGATGTCGACCTCCTCGTGCCGGCCGCACTGGAGAACGCGATCGACGGCGACCTCGCCGCCGACGTGAGCGCCGATGTGATCGTCGAGGCCGCGAACGGGCCGCTCACCCCTGACGCCGACGACGTGCTCGCCGAGAAGGACGTGTACGTCGTCCCCGATATCCTCGCGAACGCCGGCGGCGTCACCGTCTCGTACTTCGAGTGGGTCCAGAACCGCCAGCGGTTCTACTGGACGGAGTCGCGGGTGAACGAGGAGCTCGAACGCATGATCGTCGACGCCTTCGATCGACTGGTCGACAGCTACGAGACGAACGACGCTCCGAACCTCCGAACGGCGGCGTACGTCGTCGCCATCGATCGGATCATAAACGCGTACGATCAGGCCGGCAACTGGCCGTAGCCCGGCTCGTCCGGAGCAACGACCTACTCCAGCCGCGCGTCCCGGATCTCGACGTGGCCGCGGTCGCCCTCCCAGACGGTATCGTACTCCATGTCGATCCGCCGGTCCATGTGCGGGCCGTCGACGACATACGTCTCGAACTCGCCGCCCTCGCCGAGCGGGTGGACCCCGCATTCCTCGCGGAGATCGACGAGCTCCGCGAGCGCGTCAGCGTCGTATCTCCGACCGAGCCACGACTCGTCGAGCCCGTAGGCGGCAACCTGCACGATCCGGATCTCGAAGCCCGCCTCGAACATCGCCTCGGCGAGCGCGACCGGGCTCTCCTGCCACAGCGGCGCGAAGAGGTCGATCCCGAGCCGGTCGCACATCCCCTGAATGCGGCTCGTCTGGAACTCGCTTTCGACCGCGCCCGCGGTGACGCCCGCGAGGTCCACGTCGTCGCCCGCGGCGATCTCCCGGAGCGCCGCCTCCATCGGCTCCAGTTCGGCGTCGCCCTGCTCGCCCGCGTCGTCGACATCGTCCGCGCCGAAATCAGCAGGCGATACCTCGACGAGATCGATCCCGACGCTCTCGGCCGCGAGCGCGGCGAGCTCGGTCGCCGGCGTGTGATACATGTACGAGTCGCCCGCAGGGTGGACCGTTAGGAGTCGCGAGACATCGAGGCCCTCCTCCAGCGCGCGGTACAGCGCCCACGAGGAGTCCTTCCCGCCTGAAAAGAGACTCACCCAATCGTCAGTCATTGACGAGGGGACGCTCGGAGCGCCTAAAGCGTCGGCGGTCCGCGACGCCGTCGCTCGGCGGGCGAACGGTGGAGCGCGGGAAGAAATCGGTTAGCGTCCGGACGGGGAGGGTTGGACCGAACCGGAGCTTAGTCGGAGATGAATTCGTTGTCGCGCCAGTTGACACCACCGTCGCCGTCGCCGGCCCCCTGCGGGCTTTCGACGACCTCAATGCTTGCGGGACGCGGTTCGCCCTCGACGATGCGTGTCGCTTCCAGCTCCCCGTCTTCCTCGGTGATCGCAGTCAGCGTCCCTTTCTCCGAGAGGGTCGCAATCTTGCGTAACACGAGGAACATCGGGTACTGGAGCGCGGAGTTTTGAAGGACGGTCTCGCGGTCGCCCTTGAAGCAGGCGAACTCGACGAGCTCGGAGGGGATCTCCTCTTCCTCGTCGTCCATCCACTGCGGGCCACCGGCGCGCGGGGGCTCTTCCTCCCACACACGCGTCTCCGTAACCGAGGCCTTCAGCTGGGCGGTCGGTGTGTACTTGCTGATGCTCTCGTCGTCGGACAGGGCCTTGATGATGAGGGTGTTGTTTCGACGCGTGATGTCGATGTCGTCGATCTCCGGCGGGAGGTCGGGATCTTCTTCGAAGTACGTCTCCACGTCTTCGAGTGGCAGTTCGAGCGTCGAATGAAGTCTGAACACGCGGCCTGTCATTGTTGGTTGGGTGAGATGGGGTCGAACCGATCGGAACGGCGACAGCGGCGACTGCTGCACCTACCCTTCCTAGGGCCCGTAGGTTTATATCGCCTGCCCTTCGACTTTCGAAGATCGGGATTGAAATGCACCGGGAAGGTAATGCGTCGATCGTCTCGCAAGCGCCGCTTCGATGGATTCCGACGGTAGTCAGGACGTACGACGGAGCGTCCCCGCTACTCGGCGCCAAGCTCGGCGGCCAGCTCGCCGCGCTCGTCGAGTTCCGCCAGCACGTCGCTCCCGCCGATGAACTCCCCGTTGACGAACGTCTGGGGAATCGTCTCCCAGCCGCTGTGGGACTCCAGCGCCTCGCGGTAGTGCGGTAGCGCCGGCAGCACGTCGACCGTCTCGAACTCCTCGACGTGCTGGCCGATCAGCTCGACGGCGCGCTTCGAGTACCCGCACTGCGGCATCAGGCGGTTCCCCTTCATGAAGAGCACCACGTCGTTGTCAGCGATCGTCTCCTCGACTCGGGCCACGATCTCATCCGGCTCGGCGTCGGTCTCGGGTTGGAACGTCATAGAGAGCGATACGCGCCCGCGATGCAAATGGGTTCCGCACGAAATCGACGTGGGTCAACACGAGACCGGCGCGGCGGTGTGGCAGCGTGGCAGCGCGACAGCGCGACAGCGCGACGGCGCGACGGCGCAGCGAATAACCTACTCCTCGCGGTCGACGCGGACCACGTCGACGAGCGAGTACACGGGGACGCCGTCGATCTCGTCGTACCCCCGCTTGTCGACGAGCACAACGCAGGCGATGGGCTCACCGCCCTGCTCGCGGATCGCGTCGATCGACTCGCGCATCGTCGTCCCCGAGGTGATGATGTCGTCGACGACGTAGCAGTCGCGATTGCGAATGGCGGCGAAGTTACGTGAGAAGCCGCCGCCCTGCTCGTCGATGTCGCCCTCGTCCCACTGGTGTTTCGCGGGCGCGTACGTTCCCAGATCCGTGTCGAGTTGGTTCGCGACCGCGGTCGCGAGCGGCGCGCCGGCCTTCTCGATACCAACCGTTAGGTCGACCTCCTCGCCCTGTTTGGCCAGCAGGTCAGCCATCGCGCTCGCCGCGTACCGGAGCCGCGTCGAGTCGCGTCCCAGAGCCGACCAGTCGACGTGGATGTCAGCGGTGGAGGTCGTCGCTGCAGTCTCAGTATCCGTGTGGTTACCGCCGGCACGCTCAACGAGCCAGCTTGCGGTCTCTCGGGAGACGTTCAGCTCGTCGGCGATTTCGCCCTTCGAGAGGCCGTGTTCCGCGAGCTCGGCCGCGCTGTCTATCAGGTCGTCAACGTTCTTCATATGTACCGAATTCGACCGCCGTTTTAATAGTCGTGTCGTCATCCGCGAACGCGGCCTCGAACTCGTCGAGCCCGTGCACGCCCGTGACGAGATCGTCGAGGAACGTCTCGGAAAAGCGGGACAGCGAGTCGACGGCGGCCTCGAAGTGCTCGTAGCCGGAGTTGACGCTGCCGACGAGCGCCTTGTTGTGAAGGACGAACTCCCGGTGGAGTCGGCCGCCGTCGATCTCGAACTCCCAGTCGCCCGGGACCCCGAGCAGCGCGCCCACCCCGTTCGGCGCGAGCGCCTCGATCGTCTCGAAGGCGTGCGGGGCGTAGCCGGTCGCCTCGAAGACGAAGTCCATCGGCTCGTGGGCCGCCGGCACCGAGGGGACGGGCGTCTCGTTGGAGTTGACGTACGTCGCGTCGAGCGACTCGATGATATCGATCGTCGGGTCCGGGCGCTCGCGGCGGCCGAGACAGTAGATCCGGTCAAACCCGTCGTCGAGAGTCGCGACCGTCAGCAGCCCGAGCGAGCCGTTTCCGAGAATCAACGCCGACTCCGGCTCCCAGTGGAACGCGGACCGGCTGGCGTAGGCGTGTTCGATCGCCTTCTCCGCGATAGAGACGGGTTCGACGAGGAACCCCCACTCAGCCAGCGCCGGCGGGATCTCGACGAGGAATTCCGCGGGACTGGTGAAGTACTCCGCCATGAATCCGTGGGCCCCGACGATGCCGCGCTCGTGGTACTGCCCGTCCGGCGCCATGTCTGGCTCGCCGCGAGCGAAGTACTCGTTCGCCCCGTTGGGCGGTCGCCTGACCGTCGGTACCACAATATCTCCGACCTCGAACGGCGTGTCGGTCGGCTCTTCAACCACGCCGACTGCCTCGTGACCCAACACGAGGTGATCCTCGCCTTCGGGAGAGCCGCCGTGGCTCCCGGAGATGACCTCGTGGTCGGTCCCGTCGACGCCGACCCGGAGGGTTCGAACCAGCGCCTCCCCGGGCGCTGGCTCCGGTCGCGGCTTCTCTGTGACGACCGGTTCGTCTGCCCCGTCGTACACGGCGATCGCATTCATACAGTGGCCTTGGCAGTCAGTCACCAAAAGATTTCTTTTATTATGAGTAAAGAATCGACAAGAGCCGACCGCGGGTTTTTCCTCGTCACACACCGGATCACCGCCGTGTGTACGCTCACGCTCGCGTGGCGGACGTTCGGTGACGCGCCGATCGCGATCGCCGCGAACCGCGACGAGGCGCTGAACCGACCGTCCGAGCCCCCGGCACTCCGCGAGGCCGGCCGCGGAGACGGCGACGACGACGGTAGCTACGTCGCCCCCCGCGACGCCGAGGCCGGCGGGACGTGGATCGGGCTCTCCGCGTCGGGGGTCGTCGCCGCGGTCACGAACCGCTGGCTCGACGCCGACCGCGAGAGCGACCGGTCCCGCGGTCTGCTCGTCCGCGACTGTCTGGAGGCCGACTCCGCGGAGGCGGCCGTCAGAACGGTCGAACGCGACCTCGAAACTCGGTCGTACGACGGCTTCAATCTCGTGCTTGCCGACGACGCCGCGGCGTTCCTCCTCTCGTACGACGGTCGATTGGCTATCACCCGCCTCGATCCTGGCGTCCACGTGGTCGGCAACGTTGGGGGCGTGGTCAACGGCGTCGAGCGCTTCGCGATCCCTGACCGGCGACGGGAGTTCGGTACGGAACGCGCCGACAGTGCGCGGGCGGTTGCGGCCGCGCTGGTTCCCAAACCCGGCGAATCAGGCGTGGAGTGGCTCGACCGCGCAAGCGAAACGCTCGCAGATCACGAGTACGGCGCCTGCCTCCACGGCGACGATTTCGGCACGCGGTCGTTCACGCGGATCCGGACCGCTCCCGATTTCGAGCCGGCATCCGAGTTCGCGTACGCCGACGGCCCGCCCTGCGAAACGCTCGCTGAGCCGGTTCCGCTGCCGGCGGGGTTCGGATCGGGCGGATCGAGCGGATTGGGCGGATCGGATGGATCGGCGTAGCGACGGCGACGGAGCGGAAAGCCAGTTTTAAGCGACTCGCGAGCGCCCTATACGGTATGAGTGTGTCCGAACTCGAGGCCGACCTCTCGGAGGACGAACACGCCGGCCTCGAACTCATCCGCGAGACCGGTGGCATCCACCAGAGCGACTTCTGGAAGGAACTCGACGTCTCCTCGCGGAAAGGGAGCCGTATCGCGGAGGCGTTAGAGGAGTCCGGGCTCATCCAGCGTTCGGACACCGTCTACGACGGCCACAACACCTACTACCTCGAACCCGCGCCCCGTGACTTGGACTTCTCGCTGCTCATGGCCGGCGACATGCTCTCGCCGTTCATCGGAGAGGAGGAAGTCGACGCGCAGGCGGACGCCTTCTCGCAATGGATGATGAACCTCGCGTACGAGGAGTACTGAGCGGACGCACGCGTCACCGTCCCCTCCCTTGCGATCGGTTCGACTTGTTTGATAAGTAGCAGCCGCTCTTCATCGACAGCAGTAGCCGCCTTTGACATCCTCCCCGCCCTGAAGGGCGAGGTTTTAGCCTTGTTACTTCCATAAACAGTTGTCTCCGTCTCCGGGATGCCATTATTCCGCGTGTTCCGGGTTGGTTATTCCGCGCGGTCAGGATCGATCACGTCGTCGTCGACTCGTCGAAGGCTCTCGGCCAGCCGTGACTCGTCAGGTACAGCCTTTAAAAACCTCGGGGAGCCGAACGGCGCGGCCCCGTTGACCGACACCATCCCGAGGTCGGCGGGGTCGCTGTCGAGCCCGGTGAGGAACGCGACCGTCCGAACTGCGGGCACGTCGCCGGCCCGCGCCGCCGCGTCGACGGAGCCGTACAGCGACCGGTGGGTCGCGACGTGGTAGACGCAGGTCGGGGTCGGCGCGAAACAGAGCAGATACCGCGCACCCGGCTCGGTGCGCCCAAGCTTCGGGCGGAGCGCGTGGCTCGCGTCGGCGTGGAAGTACCGCTCCATCCGGCGGTACTGCCGGAGGATCTCGTTGGCGCCGGTCGCGCGTCGCACGGCGGCGTCACCTTTGAGTTCGATGACATGATCGACGCGCTCGGGCGTGTGAAGGCGGATATACACGTCGACGACCCCGCGGCGCCCCTCCGCGTCGTACGGCTCCTCCAACCGGATCTCCGGGTCGTCGTAGACGGCCGCGTAGTGGTCGACCACGCACGTCGCCAGCTCGTCCTCCCGCATGGATCGACCACGGGGGCGACCGCGAATAAAGCCGCCGACGGCGGGCCGTCCCGCTGGTTCGATTCGCAACAAGCAGTTCCCGAATTACGGGGTTCGTCAAGGGGTTTGTAAGGCTCGAACCCCTAGAAGAGATGATGTCTAATAGATTGTCCAGGCGACGGTACGTCGCCGGAACCGGAGCCGTGCTGACCCTCGGAACGCTCGCCGGCTGTTCCGGCGGCGGGGACGGCGGCGACGGCTCGGACGACACCGATGAATCTGGCGAAACGGACGGATCCGACGGCTCCGACGGATCTGACGGCTCCGACGGTTCTGACGGCTCCGACGGTTCTGACGGGTCGGATGGCTCCGACGGCACCGATTCCGGCGGGTCGGGGGCCGACGACGTTCCGAGCGAGATCGACGAGTACCTCACCGAAGCCCGAGAGTACAACGGGGAGATCATGGACTACACCGATCAGGACGAGGTCACCGTCGCGGTCGGCGCCGGCGGTGACGGGCTCGCCTTCGACCCGGCAGCGATCCGGATCACCCCCGGCACGACCGTCGTCTGGGAGTGGACCGGTCAGGGCGGCGCGCACAACGTGGTCTCCACCGAGGACTCCGCGTCCTCCTTCGACAGCGGCGAGGCGGTGAGCGAGGAAGGGGCGACCTTCGAACAGTCGTTCGACAACACCGGGATCCAGCTCTACTACTGTACGCCCCACCAGTCGGTCGGGATGCTCGGCGCCATCCAGGTCGTCGAGGCGTAACTCGGCCATCGACTGCGGTTCGCTTTTTACCAGACGCCGACTCGACGGCGACGCGACTAGCCGTGTCGATAGCGATCTCGATACACGAACCCAACGACTACGGGAGAAACGACCACCGCACGTCGACGATCCGGTCGTGCTCGCTCGTGACCGTCGGACACGCGAGGTGGTCGTTCGCGTTGACGCCGGCGTCGGCCAGCCGCGAGAGCGACTCCTCCAAGGTGCGGTCGGAGCGCTCGACTGTCGAATCGCGGACGTACGGCGCGTCGAGGGGCTCAGAGCGGGAGTTCGAAATTTCGATCGCGTCCGTGAGCTCGTCGCCGATCGCGTACGCCGGCTGGTGGAACTTCCACCCGTCGACGGACAGAAAGAGCCACACGTCGCCGTTGATCGCGTGGTACTCTCCGGAGACGCGGGACGGATCGTGAGCGACGACGCGAGTGAGGACGGCCGTCTTGGTTCGGTACAGCGCGTCCTTACGGGCCGACCGGACGTTGCTTTCGGTGAGGTCGCCGCGCTCGTAGGCGGTGGTCGCCTCGTCGGCGAACTGCTTGGCGACCTTGTTGACGACGTACAGGGATTCGAGCAGGTCGTCCGTCGGTTCAAGCGGATCCACGGTAATATCGGTCGGCGTCTGCGACCGGTGTGAGGTGGGTGCGTCGCGCGGATAGTCGTTTCGGGATCCGCGGTCGTCGCGCTCGGTACGGTCGATGGTAGCCCGCGCGGCCGGCGTCAGTCGGGTCGAGGCATGGTCGTGGCGTACCCTTCACCCGAGGGGGATCGTGCCCCCCGGATGGTTAATTCTTTAAGCACAGGGACGAAGGCGTAGTCAAGCAATGTCGTCCGACTCGCTCAAACTGTACTCGGCGATATACGTCGCGCTCCTGGTCGCGGCGACCCTCAACTTCGTTCTCTTCGAGGCCGAGTTCCTCAACTTCACGTACGCTCAGGCACTCGGGGGTACGCTGGTGATCGCGACGGTCAAGACCCTCCTCATCGTCGCGTACTTCCAGCACCTCCGGTGGGAGAACCGCTCGCTCACCTACGTGATGTCGCTTGCGCTCGCGCTCACCATGCTTCTGATGGCCGCCGCGACGTACTCCATCTCGTAGACCGCTCCCCGGCGTCTCGTCCCTCTCGCGTCCGGTTCCGTTTTCGGCACGGTCCTTCTCTCCTCCGCGACTCGTTCCGCCTGTGTGTTTTTTGTAGCCGCACGTGGATGAACCGGTATGGAACTCCGACCCGCAACGCTCGACGACATCGACGCGATCCGAACGGTCGCGCGCGAATCGCTGATCGCTTCCTACGGCCACGCCGTCGACGAGACACTGCTGGCGGAGGCGGTCGACGAGTGGTACGACCCCGACGAGCTCGGCGCAGACATCGGTGACGACGATACGGTGTTCCCGGTCGCCGTCGTCGACGACACCGTCGTCGGGTTTGCCGAGAGCTACGTCGTCGGTCGGCGCGAGCGTGTCGGCGAGATCGACTGGCTCCACGTTCACCCGGACCACCGTGAGTCGGGGATCGGATCCTCGCTCTTGGAACGCGTGGAGTCCGAGCTTCGCGCAGCCGACGTCGACCGCATGGTGGCGCGCGTCCTCGTCGACAACGAGGCTGGAACGGCCTTCTACGACCGCGAAGGGTACGACCTCGACGGTGAGCGCTCGGTGGAGATCGGCGACGAGACGTTCGACGAGCGAGAGTACCGGAAGCAGATCGGACGGCTGACCGGTATCTCGGAAGGTACCTACAAGACGGAAGACGGCGAGACCGTCTACGTCGCCTTCGACGAGAGCGATCGGGGCTCCCGCGCTCCCTTTTACGTCGCGTACGCCGACGACGATCTGACGCAGCGCTACGGCTACCTCTGCGGGAACTGCGAGGGGACGAACATTGCCATCGACACGATGGACCGGATGGAGTGTCGTGACTGCGGCAACCGGCGCAAACCGGCCCGGTGGGACGCGGCGTACTAACTCGTACGTAGCGGTCTATAGGGTCTCTTTGACTCCAAGTACGCGTTCTTCGGCCTCTCGCCCCGGGTCCCACTCACTCCCGTCGCGGTCGGCATCTCGATGTTCGGCGACGGTCCGCGCCATCGCCTCGTCGACGGGTGTCGACTCCCACCCGAGGTCGGCGAGCGCGCACGTGTCGAGCAGATGCGGGTACTCCCGGTACAACACGAAGTCGTCCGGTTCGAGGCCGCCGGCCGCGAGCGCGTCGGCGCTCGCCGTGACGACCTCGCAGTCAGTGCCGGCCGCGTCGGCGATCGTCTCAAGTGTCTCCGCAAGCGTGAGCGCCTGGCGGTCGCCCACGTTGTACGCCGCCCCCGCTTCGCCGCGCTCGGCGACGATCCGGAGCCCACTCGCAACATCCTCGACGTAGGCGCGGTGCCAGAGGTTCTGCCCGTCGCCCGGAACGACGACGTGGTCCTGAGAGAGCACGCGGTCGATCCAGTAGTCGAGCCGCTCCGTGTAGTCGTACGGACCGTAGACGATACAGGGGCGCACCGCCATCGCCCGGACCCCCTCCTCGGCGGCCGCGAAGACGGCGCGGTCGCCCTCGGCCTTCCGGTTCCCGTAGGTCTCCGGTTCGTCGTCGGTCGCCTGTTCGGGCGTGCACGGTCGAAGCGGCGTCTCCCCTTCGCGTTTGGGAATCTCCTCGGTGGCGTAGCTGTCCCCCGAAGAGATGTACACGTACCCGTCGACGTCGGCGAACACGTCCGTAGCCGTCTCCACGTCGGTCGGCTGATAGGCGACGCAGTCGATCACGATATCGGGTTCGATCGATAGCTTCGCAGTCCGGAGGTCTCGCTCGTTTTTCCTGTCGCCTTCGACGTGAGTCACCCGATCGTCGTCTGAAAAGGGGTTCTCGTGGGTGCCCCGGTTCAGCATCCCGACCTCGTAGCTGTTCGCAAGTAGGTCTGACACGGTGTGTCGGCCGATAAACCGGGTGCCGCCGATGACGAGCGCCGTATCGGTCATATAGAGTATCCGGGAAGCGGGCTCAAAAGCGTGGCCGAACCGAAACGATCGGTCAGTGCTCCGGCCGCGCCTCGTCGTCTTCCGTACCGTCGGGACCGTCTCCACCGTCACCGCGCGGACCGTCGCCGCGCCACCGCCGGTACAGAAGGTACGCGACGCCAAGCCCGACGACCCAGCTCCCGACCCCGGCGATCGCGAAACCGATTCCGATCAGGAACTCACCGGCCGGCACGCTGAACATACTCCCGCTCGGCGTTTCGGCCACATAAACGCTCCGAGGGAGGGGTAGTTACTCGGCGCTCGCGCTCGTTGCACACGGCGTGAACGATCCCAAGACTCGTCGGCGACGGCCGTGGCTCGCGGCTGCGCTCGCGCTTCTGGTATCCGGACTCGGCCACGCCTATCTCCGGCGGTGGGCGCGAGCCTTCGGGTGGTACGCCGTTATCACCGCGACGCTCGTGTTCGTCGTCCCCGACGCGACGGTCGAGAAGGTGATCGCCGGCGATCGCCCACCGATCGCTGAGATAGCCCCGGCGCTCGTCGCGGTCGGCGCCAGCGTCGTCGACGCGTACGTCCTCGCCCTCCGAAACAACCGGGCGCACGAGCAACGCGCGCCGTCGACTGAAACCGTAGGGGACGCGTCGCAGCCGTCCGACTGCGACGAGGCGACGCGGAGCGACGCCGTCGAGATCGACCGCAACGCCCCAGCATCCGATCGGACCACTGATTCGGTCGCCAACACCGTCTCGTGCCCGCACTGCGGACGAGAGACGGACGCAGAACTCGACTTCTGTCAGCGGTGTACTGAATCGCTCGATGAGTAACGGAGAACCGTCGAGAAAAGTCGGCTGCACCGCCCGCCTGTCGCTACCTCAGAAGAGGTAGAACAGCGGGAAGATGAACACCCAGACGATGTCGACGAAGTGCCAGTAGAGGCCGAAGTACTCGATCGGCCGCTCGTCGTCCATGTAGTGCCCCTGGTACGTCCGGACGAACAGGAAGCAGGCGATCACGAGACCGATGACGACGTGGACCCCGTGAAGTCCCGTGGTGACGTAGTAGATCGACGCCTGCACCGGGTCACCGTGCGGGTTCCGCGCGATGAGCACGCCCACGTCGTAGATCTCGTGGTGCCACTCCCACATCTTGATCCCGAGGAACGTGAACCCGAGCGCGATCGTCGCGCCGAGTGAGGCCAACAGCCCCTGCCGGCTGTTCCGGTGGGCGGCGACGAGCGCGAGTATCACCGTGAACGAGGAGGTGATCAGCACGAACGTGTTGATGAGCCCCGGCAGCGACTCCGTCAGCGGCGACCACGACATCCAGCCGGCGTTGTACCGGACGAAGATGGCTGCCGAGAGGAACGCACCGAAGACGATCACGTCCGACGCCAGGAAGAACCACACCCCAAGCTTCACCTTCTCGACGCCGTTGAACGGCCACCGCTCGGCGAACTCGCTGGGCGGTGCGTAGAAGTCCTCTAACCCCCACTTCACGCCGCTGGCGATCATCCCGACGAGGCCGACGATGATGAACACCGGGTACACCGCGTTCGAGATCTCGACGCTCGTCGACGCGAGCGTCTCACCGACAATGAACGTGACCGAGTCGGCGAATCCGGACAGCCCGAACAGGAGGAACCCGGTCATCAGCGAGAGGCAGAACGGCCAGATGCTCGCGTGGCTCGGGTGCTTGTCCCAGTACGGGTACTTGGTGATGTGTTCGGAGTGACTGTCCCCGCCGTCAGTCGCGGCGTTGCCGTCGGCGTCGGCCTTCACGGCCGGGCCGCCGTCGGGCACGTAGTCCTTCACGAACTCCAGCTTGCCGGAGGCGTACGAGGGACGGTTCGGCCAGTTCTCGAGCGGCGGGGGCGAGGAGACGGCCCACTCCGCGGTCCGCGAGTAGTCCCACGGGTTGTCCCCGGCGGGCTCGCCAGAGACGTAGGACTTAGCGAAGTTGTAGAACATGATGAAGAAGGACAGCCCGAGCACGAACGCCCCGATCGTCCCGAACTGGTGGTAGATCTGGAACTCGGGGTTGTACTCGAAGACCCGGCGGGGAGTCTCCCAGCCGAGGAACATCGAGAAGTACACCATGTTGAAGCTGACGAAGAAGACGACGAAGTGGAGCTTCCCGAGCAGTTCGTCGTACATCTTCCCGGTCACCTTCGGGAACCAGTAGTAGGCCCCGCCGAACAGCGCCGTCGCGCCCCCGAACATCACGTAGTGGAAGTGCGCGACCACCCAGTAGGTGCCGCGGAACTCGTAGTCGAGCACGATTGCGCCGAGGAACACCCCAGTGATGCCGCCGAGGATGAACAGCAGCAGCGCGCCGAACGCGAAGAGGAACGGCGTCGTGAACTGGATGCGACCCTTGATGAGGGTGTAGATCAGCGAGAACACCAGCAGGTCGAAGGGCAGCGAGATTCCGATGGTGGTCGCCATCATGAGTGTCTTGATCTCCAGGTTGATCGTCGTCAGGAACATGTGGTGCATCCACACGAGGAACGACTGGACCGAGATCAGACAGATGGCGATGATCACCCATTTCCGGCCGACAAGCCGGCGTCCGGAGAACGTCTGGAACAACTCTAACATCACGCCAAGCGCCGGGAAGAAGACGATGTACACCTCTGGATGGCCGAAGAACCAGAAGAGGTGGCCCCACAGCAGGGAGCCGCCTTCGGTCGCGGAGAAGTAGACACTTCCGAGCACTCGGTCAGACGCGAGAATAAGCCCGACCGCCAGCAGCGCCGCGAACGCGAACAGCATCATCCACACCGTCGCGAGGATGGACCACGTGAACATCGGCATGTCCATGATCCCCATCCCCTCAGCGCGCGAGTGATGGATCGACGTGAGGAAGTTCACCGTCGACGCCGTGATGCCGATGGTGAACATCGCGAGCGCGAGCACCGCCCCCGTCGACCCGATACTCGGCGTGTACATCGGGATGTTGAGCGGGGCGTACATCGTCCACCCGGCGCTCAGCGTACCGCCCTGGAAGAAGCTGATCCCCAGCAGCACGCCGGAGAACAGGTACATCCAGTACGAGAGCGCGTTCAACCGCGGGAACGCGAGGTCGTCGGCGCCGATCTGGAGCGGGACGAAGTAGTTTGCGAACCCGAACCCGAACGGCGAGAGGAACCAGAACACCATTATCAGCCCGTGGGCGGTGACGGCCTCGTTGTACGCGAGTCCGGAGAGAATCTGGCTCGTCGGGTCCCACAGCTGCATGCGGATCAGCAGCGCGAGGACACCGCCGAACAGCAGGAAGAACAGCGCGGTGATCGTGTACAGAATGCCGATATCCTTGTGGTTCGTCGTGACGAACCAGCGCTTGACGGAAGTCGTCGGCGGAAGCTCACTCATGCGGGAACACCTCCGACGGTGGGACCACCGATGCTGGCGGATTCGTTGCCGCTGGCGGAGTCGTCACCCTCCGTGTTCTCGTACCACTCCTCCCACTCGTCCTCCGGTAGGACCGTGATCTGGCCCTTCATTGCAGAGTGGCCAGCGCCGCAGAGCTCGAAGCATTCGACCCTGAACGTCGCTTCGCCGCCCTGCGCCTCGACTTCCTCGGAACTCACGGAGAACCAGACCTCGCTGGTATCTCCGGGGATAGCGTCGGATTTTATGCGTAACTCCGACGATCCGAAGCTGTGCCACACGTCGCTTGAAGTCACATCGAGGTTGACCCGGTGATCGGCCGGCACGATCATCTCGTTTCTCGTGGTGTGGCCGTTCGGGTACTCGTACTCCCAGCCGAACTGGTACCCCGTGACGGTGATCTCGATGTCGTCCTCGTCGCTCGCGTCCGGCCCCTCTTCGACGTAGAGGAGGATCCCGTACGCGTACACAACGAGGCTGATAACGACGATTGCGCTCAACCCGAACGACAGGAAGAGCTTCTTTGCTTTCGGACCGCCCTGTCCCGTCGGGAGCTCGCCGACCTCCGGCGCGTCGAAGTCTTCTTTCGGCTCGCTGCCGTCGTCGCGATACTTGTACACGTTCCACAGCGTGTACGCGACGACAATGGTGCCCACGAGGGTGCCCAACGCGAGGAAGACGAAGAATATCTCGTCGAATACCTCCGCCTGCGCGCGCCAGCCGCTCCCCTGTTGCAGGATAAGTGAATCTATCATGTTCGTCTCTCTGCTCTTGTACCCTCCTTAGCGAAGGCGCAGTTAACTCTTGTGTAGCCGAGCGAGATACCTACCCCTGGCCGGTCAGAATAGCGCCGTTTTCGAAGATCGGTGCCGCCGATACGGCGAATCGCAGCGAGGTGACGCGGCGCCGATCGGCGTAACATACGAAGGCTATTTGTACGCGGGAACGGACCGGCTAACAACGAACTCACCATGGTTTCACTCACGCTCTTGAGCACGGCACTGATGGGGCTGCTCGTCGTAGCCACCTTCGTCGCCGTCGCGCAGATCGGCGCGAAACGCACCGCTCCCGGCGCCGGCTCGGCCAGCAGGTACGACGCGATAACCGAGACTCTTAGCGATGTCGCCCGAAAGCCGGTAGTCTGGGCCGTCGCATTCGTCGCCATCGCGGTCGGCGTCGGCGCGGTCTCGCTCCTCGCGGTCGGGAACTTCGGACTACCGGAGGGGCTCTCCGGGAGTCTCCTCACCGTTGTGTACGCCGTCGTCGGTCTCCTGTTGACCGGCTTCGTCTTCCTCGGCGCCTACTTCAGTGTTCGCGGTCGTGGCCTAGGTAACGCCCACGGCGTCGCGGCCGGCTCGTTCGCAGCCGGGCTGGTGTTCCTCATACTCATCGTGGCCCAGCTGCTTATCGGCGTCATCGGGTAGCTCGCAGACTGACCGATGATTCTTCGTCCCACTCGGGGATCGCTAGATCCGGGAGCGTATCGGCTGCCTCGTCCAAAGGGACTGCGTTCTCGTGAGAAGGGGTTCTCTTTGTCGGCCCCGTCACAGACCGATCAGGCGACTGCGACGCCGTTCCGGGCGAGGAAATCGCTCGTGGCCTTGATCTCGACGGGACTCCCGATGATCCGGTAGTGGTCGTCGCCCTCAACCACCGTCACGGTGAACCGCTCACAGACCCCGTCTCGCAGTCCGTCAAGCGCGCGCCGCGGGAGGACGATCTGTGTGCTGTCACGGAGACTCGACGGATCGGGCATACGTCGTGTCACCCGTCGCGGTAAGCCGGTATAATCGTGTCGAAAGATTGCCGAGTCGACACGAACCCTCCAGCAACGGAGGTCTGGTGCGTTCCGAGCCGTGGACAGGCCTACCGGAGATCGGATCATTGAGGTCAGGTGACGCGACCGCGAGGCGAAGGAACACCTTTAACGAGACGAGCGGCCGACTGTATGCCAATGGGACTGGAGGAAGAGATCGAGGACCTCCGCGAGGAGATCGCCGGGACGCCCTACAACAAGTCCACCGAGGCACACATCGGGCGGCTGAAGGCGAAGCTCGCGGAGAAAAAGGAGAAGCTGGAGAACCAGTCCTCCGCCGGCGGCGGCCACGGGTACGCCGTGGAGAAACACGGAGACGCCACGGTCGCGCTCGTCGGGTTCCCGAGCGTGGGGAAGTCCACCCTCATCAACGCCCTCACCAACGCCGACAGCGAGGTGGGCTCGTATGAGTTCACGACCCTCGACGTCAACCCCGGCATGCTACAGTACCGCGGCGCGAACATCCAGATCCTCGACGTTCCGGGGCTGATCGAGGGCGCCGCGGGCGGCCGCGGTGGCGGCAAGGAGGTGCTCTCCGTCGTCCGGACCGCGGATCTCGTCGTGTTCATGCTCTCCGTCTTCGAGATCGAGCAGTACGACCGCCTCCGCGAGGAGCTGTACAACACGAATATTCGGCTTGACACCGATCCGCCGAACATCAATATCCGGAAGACGCACAAAGACGGACTCGGGGTGACGATGAGCGACGACGTGAGTCTCGCCGAGGACACCGTCAAGCAGGTGCTCCGCGAGTACGGCTACGTCAACGCCAAGGTGACGATTCCGCACGACCTCACCATCGACGAGCTGGTCGACGCCGTGATGGACAACCGCGAGTACCTCCCCTCGATGGTCACCGTCAACAAGGCGGACCTCATCGACAAGAGCTACCTTCCGACCGTCAAGGAGGAGCTCCGCGAGCGCGACCTCGATCCCGACGACGTGCTCTTCATCTCCGCCGAGAAGGAGCTCGGACTCGACGGGCTCAGAGAACGACTCTGGGAGGAGCTGGGGCTCATCCGCATCTACATGGACAAGCCCGGTCGGGGGGTCGACTACGAGGAGCCGCTAGTCCTCTTCGAGGGAGACACCGTCGGCGACGCCTGTACGAAGATCGGCGGTGAGTTCGACGAGCGGTTCAAGTTCGCCCGCGTCTCCGGGACGAGCGCCAAACACGATGACCAGCAGGTCGGCAAGGGCCACGAGCTGGCAGACGAGGACGTGCTCCGGATCGTTGCGCGGAAATAATCGGGTGCTGTAAGCGATGAGGTGCGTGGAGGAGGCGGGCTGGCGGTCGTTGCGCTTCTCGGAACTCCCTTATAAATCGTTGCTGGTCGGTGAACATCCCCAAAACCCCAGTTGTCGGCGCTCTCGCACGTGCTGACCCGCGGCCGCCGACAGCGGCCGCTCGAAGGTACGCGCCGACTGCGAGCGTGTTTGTATTAGGGTCGCCACCGTGCCCTCCGTTCTCTTTCGCTTGTAACTGACGGAGACGCTCACCTCACTCGGCGGGGTCCACTTCCAGCCGCAGCGTCACGGGTGCGTCCGCGGCTAGCGCGGCGACGAGGTCGCGGTCGAGGTCTGCGGCGGCGCCGTCGCCATCGACGAAGATGGTTCGCTCGTCGTCGGTGTAGTCGCTGGTCCGGCCGACCATCGATCGGTCGTCGAGGAGAGTGAGGTCGGGGTCGCCGCGACCGGCGATCTCGGCGACGTAGGCGGGGTCGTCGACGTCGACTGCCTCGTCGCCTGGCTCGCCGACCGCGAACGTCGCCGTGATCGTTGCGTCTGCCTCTTGACACGCCTCGCGGAACGAGGTGGAGAAATCGCGTGGCGTGCGGTCGGCCTCGACGCCGACGATGCAGTCGCCGGCGGGCGTCAGCCAGTCGTCGGTCGTGAGCTCGACGGTGCTCGCGTGCTCGGCAGTAATATTCTCGTGGCCGACGGCGCGGACGACTTCGACGAGGGGGTCGTCGACGACATCACCGACATCGCTCTCGGCGTCGCTCATGCTCGTCGGGTCGACGGCGCCACGACAAGTGCCCGTCGCTTCAGACGTCCGCGCCCTCGGCGAGCGCGGGGATCAGTCGAGCGGGGTTCTTCGTGAACACGCGGCGCATCAGATCCTCGGAGACGTCGAGGGTGAGCACCTCCATCACGCCGACGTTCGGGTGGACGTCCGGCGCACCGGAGCCGAAGAGGACGCGATCGGGGTGCTCCAAGACGCCGCGTTCGAGCACCTCCCGGTAGCGCACGGCGCTCGTGTCGACGTACAGCCGGTCGTACTCCGCTAACAGGTCGAGCGTCTCGTTCATTAGGTCGGTGTCGAGGGGGTAGCCGCCGAAGCTGGCAAGCACGATGGGCATGTCGTAGTCGAGCAGCTCGCGCTCGACCGCCTCGGGCGGGAACTGCCTGCCGGCGTGGACGATGAGGGGGAGGTCGGCCGCCTCAAGCCGAGTGAGCACGTCCTCGTTCGGGAGGCCGTCGGCGTGCGGGACGAGCGTGAATCCGTGGAATCGATCGTCGTAGGAGTACTGCTCGACATCGTCGGGACGGGCGTGGTGGTCCTCGCGCTCGGCGCGGAGGTTCCTGACCGCAGAAAGAGGGCCGTTCCTCGGATCGCGAGGGCCGTTGAGCCGGGCGAACGCGACGAACGGGCGGTCGATAGAGAGCCGTGCGACCGCGTTGTTCGCGCGGAGGTAGCTCCGGCCGGCCGCGCGCCGGCCCGGGCTCACGACTGCGCGGACGACGCCAGCCTGCAGCATCTCGCGTTCCAACCGCTCGGGGGATATGTCCCGTCCGTGGGTCGCGACGGACGACTCGTCGGGGTCGAGCGTCGCGCGGGTGTCGACGATCCGGAAGTCGTGTTCCAGCCCGAGCATCTACCGGTCAGTCTCCGGCGATCCGCATGTGCCTGTCGGTCTCACGATCACTCGCCGAAGCCGCCTCCGTCCACCGCTCTTACGGTCTCCGTCCACCGCTCTTACGGTCTCCGTCCACCGCCTTCACGATCTCCGTCCACCGCCTTCACGATCTCCGTCCACCGCCTTCACGATCTCCGTCCACCGCCTTCACGATCTCCGTCCACCGCCTTCACGATCTCCGTCCACCGCCCTTACGGTCCCGCGGTCGAGACGATCTTCACCACGTCGCCCTCGCTCAGCTCGTGACTCTCACCGATCCGACGTGAAGAGCGCGCGTCGACCGCGTGGAGGTACCCCTCACCGATGTCGGTGTGGACCGCGTACGCCAGGTCCGGCGGGGTCGCTCCCGCCGGGAGGAGGAACGCGTCCGGGAGGACGTTCCCCGTCCCGTCCGTCCACTTCGAGGCGTCCTGAACGGGGAACACGGTGATCCGGTCGAGCAGGTCGTACACCGCCGCGTTCAGCGCGGTTTGGACCCCCGTTCCGCCGTACTCGGCCATCGCGCCGCGGATCGCCTCCAACCCCTCGCGTTGGCCGTCGGAGATGTCGCCGACCACGTCGAACCCCTCGTCGCCCGGGTCGTAGTCGACGACGCCGGCTTCCGCGGCGCGGCGCAGGGCGAGCTCTCCGTCCGCCGTGACCGGGACCACCGGCTTGTCCGTCCCCTCGCGGAGGCGGTCGACCGCCCCCTCAGGCGCGGCGTCGACCTTGTTGGCGACGACGACGATCGGCTTGGTCCGACGCCGGATCGCCCGCGCGAGCGCCTCGCGGTCCGCGTCGGTCCACGCCTTCGGATCGTCGGGGTACTCCAGCTCGCGGAGGACTGCCGTCACGTCGTGTTCGGTCGCGCCGAACCCGGTCAGCAGGTCGGTGACCGCCGCCTCCAGATCGAAGTCGGGCGAGCGCGACTGTCGCTCGACGCCCTCCCAGTTGCGGTCGACGATCCCCGCGAGCCACAGGTCCATCTCCTCCTCGATGAAGTCCACGTCGTCGAGGGGGTCGTGCGCGCCCACCTCGACCGGCTCGCCCTCCGCGTTCGTCGCGCCCGAGGCGTCGACGACGTTGAGGACGACGTCTGCGTTCGTCAGCTCGTCGAGGAACTGGTTGCCCAGCCCCTTCCCCTCGTGGGCACCCGGAACCAACCCGGCCACGTCGAGGAGTTCGACGGGGACGTACCGCTTTCCGTCGCGGCAGTTCTCGTTGCCACAGCGCTCGTCGCGGTCGAGACAGGGGCACTCAGTGCGGACGTGTGTCACGCCGCGGTTGGCGTCGATCGTCGTGAACGGGTAGTTGGCCACGTCGACGTCGGCCATCGTGGCGGCGGTATAAAAGGTGGACTTGCCAGCGTTCGGCTTGCCCGCCAGCGCGACCGTGATCATGGTGGTGCGTCGCGGCCGCGCGAAAAGCGCCTTTCGGTCGGACTCGGCGAATCGATCATCTTCCGGAACGTGCGAATCGGCACGGCTGGGGTTTTGGAAGCAGTCACCGCGCCGGCAACCGTTTAAATCGGTAGCTCCGCATCCGCGCCGACTACCCGATCGACCTCCTCGGGCGCGCGCCAGTCGGTCGTCCGCTCCAGCAGTTGTACCACCATCCGACCCGTCACGCCCCAGACGGTGTAGCCGCCGACGTGGAAGAAGTGGACTCGGTGGTCGCCGTACTCCGGATGGTCGACGCGACGCTCCGACTCGTAGTTCGCGGGGTCGGTCAGCCCGCGGGTTGGGAGCACGGCCACTTCCGCGACCTCCGACTCGTCGGGGACGTACTCGCGGTCGGGCGCGACGCCAACGAACGGCCGGACCCGGTAGGCGGAGGAAGTCCGTGTGTCGTCGAGTCGCCCAACCACGTCGACCTCGCCGGGCCGCATACCGACTTCCTCGTCGGCCTCGCGGAGTGCGGTGTCGGTCAGAGTCCGATCGATCGGCTCGCGGCCGCCGCCGGGGAAGCTCATCTGTCCGGGGTGTTCGCCGAGGTGGGCCGCGCGCTTGGTGAACAGCAGGTGGGCCTCGCCGTCGCGTTCGATAACGGGCGCCAGCACGGCTGCCTCGCGGCGTGCCCGGGTCACCCCCTCGGGTGTGTATCGACGTAGCCCCGTCAGGTCCATACCGGCTGTAGGTTCTCTGACGGGGTTAACGTTTCTCCGATTTCCGGCGATCTGAAACAAGGCGGTTCTCGATCGGTGCCGCCCGGTGCTACCCGGTACCGTCGATGTGTGCCCTCTGATCGGTCCGGAAGAGTTCGCACGGCTTCGGACGTTTTAAGCCCGCGACCCGCCCTTCACTGGACAATGAGCGACGACGACCAGGAGCTCGGAATCACCGAGTCCAAGTCACACAACACCGGCGAGTGGTACGCCGAGGTCGTACAGAAGGCGGGGCTCGCCGACTACGGCCCCGAGGGTATGAGTGGGTTCATCGTCACCCGACCGCGCGCGTACGCGGTGTGGGAGCGACTGCAGGGCTTTCTCGACGCGAAGTTCAAAGACACCGGAGTCCAGAACGCGTACTTCCCCCTCTTCATCCCCGAGTCGTACCTCGAACGGGAGAAGGACATCGTCGAGGGATTCGACCCCGAGGTCGCGTGGGTGACCGAGGCGGGCAACAAAGAACTCGAAGAGCGACTCGCGGTCCGGCCCACCTCCGAGTCGATCATCACTCCGTACATCAGCCAGTGGGTGCGGAGCCACCGCGACCTCCCGCTGCGCGTGAACCAGTGGTGTTCGGTCGTGCGCTGGGAGGCGACTGAGACGAAGCCGTTCTTCCGCACGAAGGAGTTCCTCTGGCAGGAGGGCCACACCGCCCACGCTACCCACGAGGGCGCCTGGGAGGAAACGATGACGCGGCTCGACCAGTACGCGTCCGTCTACGAGGACCTGCTGGCGATGCCCGTGTTGAAGGGCCAAAAGCCCGACCACGACAAGTTCCCGGGCGCAGAGACGACCACGACCGTCGAGGCGCTGATGCCGGACGGGAAGTCGGTGCAGGCAGGCACCTCCCACCACCTCGGACAGTCGTTCGCGGAGGCGTTCGACATCACGTTCTCCGACGAGGACGAGGAAGAGCGGATCGCGCACACCACCTCGTGGGGGCTCTCGTGGCGCGCACTCGGCGCGCTCATCATGACTCACTCCGACGAGCAGGGGCTCGTGCTCCCGCCCGGCGTCGCCCCCGAGCAGGTCGTCGTCGTCCCCATCTGGCAGGAGGACACGAAAGACGAAGTGCTCGAGTACGCCGAGGGCGTCGCCGACGACCTCGACGACGCGGGGATCCGCGTCGAGCTCGACGACCGCGACGGGCGCAACCCCGGATTCAAGTTCAACGAACACGAGCTCAACGGCGTTCCCCTCCGGATCGAGATCGGCCCCCACGAGGTCGAGGACGGCGAGCTCACCCTCGTCCACCGGCCCGACGGCGAGAGCGTCGTCGAGGACCGAGAGGGCGTCGTTGCGACCGTCCAAGACCACTTCGACGAGGTGTACGCGAAGCTGTACGCGACCGCCGAGGAGACCCTCGACGGCGCGGTTCGCGAGGCCGACGACCGTGCCGACATCCTCGGCACGCTCGGCCAGCACGGCGGCTACGTGACGGCTCCGTGGTGCGGCGACGAGGCGTGCGAGGAGCCGATCAAAGAACCGATGGCCGCCGAAATCGTGATGGTCCCGTTCGAAGACGACGACCCTCTCGCCGAGGCGGACCACGGCGAGACCTGCGCGATCTGCGACGACGACGCCGAGCGGACGGCGTACTTCGCGAAGTCGTACTGAACTCGCCGAAATTTCTCTCCCTACCGCAGTCGGGCGTTTAATCCGCGTTGATCCGGCTTAACGGAGATCAGTTTATATACGGATACGTCTCGTACCGTCAGGTAATGAACCGAAGGATCGCGCTCATCGCCGTCGCGGTCGTGCTAGTCGGCGTCGCCGGGATCGCCGCGGCCGGCCCCGTCGGGACGGCCGTCGCGCAGGACGGTCCGGTGGCGGCGAACGAGACGAGCGAGGGCAACGGGATGGGAGCGTCGAACGGGACGGCCGACATCAGTCCCGGCGAGCGTCTCTCGGGCGTGATCGGCGTCCAGCGCGCCGAGGTCGCCGGGGAGGTCGACTCGCGGGCCTTCGAGGTCGGCCTCAATCGGACCGGGACCGACGAGGAGCGAGCGGCCCTCGTCGCCGAGCGCCTCGATCGGATCGAAGAGCGGCTCAGCGAGATCGAGCGCCGACAGCGCGAGCTTCGCGAGCGCCGCGACGCCGGGGAGCTCACTCAGGGCGAATTCGCCGCCCGCATGGCGGAAACGGGAGCCCGAGCCGAGGCCGTCAAGCGCGAGGCGAACCGCAGCGCAGCTGTCGCCCGTGACCTCCCCGAACCGGTCAGGGCGGCGCAGGGCCTCGACAGCGAGCGGATGGATGCGGTTCGCGAGCGGGCAAACGGAGTGAGCGGTCCGGAGGTCTCGGCCATCGCCCGCGGCGTCGCCGGGGACGGCGTCGGCCAGCCACTTGCGTCGGAGCGCCGCGGACCGCCCGCTGGCGTACCCGGAGCCGGAGCCGGAACCGAAAATGCGACCGGAAACACGACTGGGGCGGGAGCCAGCAGCCCGCCCGCCCCAGGCAAGCCCGGCGATGGCGGCCCGTCAGTGGGTGCTGGATCTGGATCTGGATCTGCGGGGAACGGCGATGCGCCGCCGGGGAACGCGACGCCCGGAAGCGAGACGGGCCCGAACGGCGCCATGGGTGACGGCCCCGAGACGAACACAAGCCCCGGCGACAACGGAGCCGACGGCGGGAACGGCAGGGCCGGATCGAACGGGACACCCTCCGGTTCCGGACCTGGACCGCGCGACGGTGCCGGTGATCGACCGACCGAGAGCGGGTCCGCCACCGTCAACACCGTCGCGGAGATCGAGACGCTCATGGGTCGCTTGACGGGCTCGTGGGCGGATAGCACTGATATCCTCCGACGGGTCGTCACCGGGATCGATGGATAGGACAGACGGCGGACGGGCGTTTTCGGAGCCGATCGCCGGCTCTCTGGTGTGCGCGATGGCGGCGACCGGGTGGGCGGTGTCCGCACGTCGACCGTGATAGGAAGCGATTTATCCGAGCCTCGTAACTGCCCGTCCGTGCAGCGAACGGTGCTCCTCCTGGCCGTTGTCGCCGCGCTCGTCGCCGGCGTCGGCCTCGCGTCGATCGGGACCGCACAGAGCGGTGCGGGCGTTCCGGCGGGCGGGTTCGAACAGATGGACGTCGACCCGGACGACATCCTGCTCGAGGTCACGGTCGAGCCGGACGGCGACGCAGTCTGGGAGGCCCAATACCGAATCCGCCTCGCAACCGACGACGAGGAGCAGGCCTTCGAGGACCTCCGGGCCGACATTGAGGCAAACCCGGGGACCTACACGGGACGGTTCGGCGAGCGGATGTCGTCGACGGCGGCCGTCGCTGAGAACGCGACGGGGCGCGACATGGCCGTCACGAACACCACTGTCACCGCCGAGCGGCGCGAACTTCCGCAGTCGTACGGCGTCCTCACCTACCGGTTCGAGTGGAGCAACTTCGCGGCGACCGACGGCGACCGCCTCCTCGTCGGCGACGCGGTCGACGGGCTGTTCCTCGATGAGGGCTCTTCGCTGATCGTGTCATGGCCCGACGGATATCGTCTCAGCGAGTCGTCTCCGGCGCCGACCGAAACTCGCGACTCGGCGGTCGTCTGGCAGGGCCCGGTCGATTTCACCGCCGGAGAGCCCCGAGTGACGCTCGAACCCGAGGGGATCGCGACGGGCCCGATTCTGATCGTCGGCGGCGGAATGCTTCTCGTCGCCGTCGCCGCGGTCGCCGCGGTCGTGTACCGGCGGCGGGGCGAGACGGTTCCGTTTGCTGGGACTCCCGATGACGATGGATCTGTCGAAGGAGTCGCGGCTTCGAATCCCGAGAGAAGTAGCAACGAATCAGGCAGTCCCCCCGACGACGGGACATCCCCGTCCGGGACGGCCGACGAGGATCTGGCGGATGGAGAGTCGTCGGATAACGAATCGGCGGACGATGAGTCGGTTGACAACGCTTCCACGCCGCCGATCGATAGGGAGCTGTTGAGCAACGAAGAGCAGGTACTCCGGCTCGTCGAGGCCAACGGCGGCCGAATGAAACAGAAGCGTGTCGCCGAGGAGCTCGGCTGGACTGCCGCCAAGACGAGCCAGGTCGTGACCGGGCTCCGTGACGAGGGCGACCTCGACGGATTCCGGCTCGGACGCGAGAACGTGCTCTCGCTACCGGACTACGACGCGACGCCGAAAGACGGCGACGAGGACGATGAGGACGAAAGCGTCGTCAACGACGAGTGAAGGCCCACCCCCTTCACAGGTCTCGCGACCGGCCGAGGTGTTGGAGATCGCCACCGCACTCACAGATACCGCCCGTCTCAGAGCGTACACCGCATTCGAAACACTCGTACAGTTCTTGTCCGTAAATTTCTGATTCTGGTCGCATAGTATGTGGGATGCTACCGGTACTCATAACCTCATCCCTAATATTATTTACAGACTATAATCGCAGTTCCGAATTTAGTGAACGAACGATCGATTCAGAGGGAGAAGCAGGGAGAGACGAGAAATCCGGAGGAGGTGATTGGGAACCACGGTCGCTTCGCTCCCTGATTCAAATCTTCCTGCAGCTTTTCGACTCACGTTGTTCCGTCAGAAGAGCCGGAGGAGGGATTTGAACCCTCGACCTATTCCTTACGAAGGAATCGCTCTGCCAGCTGAGCTACCCCGGCGCGTGTCTTATCATTCCCGAACGGAAAAATAAGGGTTCCGAAACCGCGGCGCCACGCCCCGCAAGACCGCGCGACGCCGGCCGGTTCCGTATCGGTGATCGTGAACGGGAGTATGTTGGAATTTGTTTCGGAATATCCGCTATAACATTCGTATCAGTATAGTAAATAGCAGATAGATACAAGAATATAAGGAAAAAGCATATATACGTATTTGGTCTTCGATTGACCCGTGACAACACCGATCGTGTGCCGCGATGGCGGGGATCGACTCCCCCGACGGTGTCTGCCCGGTCGAAGCCCGTACCGGGCGTCGCTCGTCTCGCCGAGCGCGACCCCCACCGCGACTCGGCGCGGCAGTCACCCCTCTCAGCGATCAGACACGGCTGGCGTGTGATCTACGTCTCCGACGTGCCAAGCGCGAAATCGCCTCTGGCCCGACTGTCTCGCGGCCGTGAACTCTTGTCATGTAACGGGCCGTAGCCGCCCCGACCCGTACCGTTTCCCGGGTGGGGCGGCAATCACGCTGTTCGGTTATCTCTTCTCCGAACGAGAAGACCGTAATTACCGACCGCGTCACCGCCGATCACCGAAATAGCCGCCTCCCGGCACCTTTCATCGTTGCGAGCCCACTTGCGACGGCGTCGACTGCCCCGATGACCCGGAACTCGGCGGGCGCGACGCCAAGCCGGTGGGACAGCACTCCCGGGCGTGCGTCGGCACCGATCACGACGACTGTGCGCCCGCGTACACGGACCTCAATTGTGAGATCGGTTGCGGTCAAGAACGCGGCCGAACCCCTCACGTCCCCGTCGGGCACCGTCCGTACAGCACGAATCGCGTCGCGAACGCTGTCGACCTCGATGAACAGCCGTTCTCCCGTCGAGTGAACGTCGAGTTCGATGCCGTCGACCGTCAGCGTCAGGTTGTCGGTTCCGATCGAGAGTGGGACTTTCTCCTCAGTCCTGTTCACGGGTGGTGATCCGCATGGTCCCGTCGAGCCGCCAGTGGGCGTGCTCGGCGTCGTCACCAGTCCCGCTCGGAACGTCGACGGTCATGTCCTCGAACTCGTAGATGATCTCCGCGTTCCGCCCGGTCAATCGGTCGTAGAGACCGATGGCGAGGTCTGGCCACGTGGTCGTGTCATCGATACGCTCCTCGGGAGCTTCTGCGTCACTCATGGCTGGTAGAAGGGTCCGGAGCATGATAAAAGTGTTACCTAATATAAACGAATTTCGTAGGGGTGTGGCCCGACTCGACGTCACTCCAACTCTACGCCACCCCGACCCTACCGGCGACCAGTGGCGGGCGTAGGGTGCGAGTAGACCGAAGTCATCGACGGATCAGCCGCACATCCAGACAGACGTTGTACTCGTGCGGGGCGTAGGATTTGACGACACGCTCGGTCTCGACGACCGCGTCGTACTCGTCGCCCGCGGCGGCCTCGATGGCGCGCCGCCCGGGACCGAACGGGTCGTCCTCGTGTTGGATGTCGTAGTAGTGAATGGCGCAGTCGTCGCCCGCCAGCCGGACGGCGGTTTCGAGGAACTCGTCGGCGGAGTGCGGGAGATTCATAACGAGCCGATCCGCGGTGTCGGCGTAGGCGTCTGCGATTCCCCGCACGTCGCCGGCGATTGCGGTCACGCGGTCGGCGACGCCGTTGCGCTCGGCGTTCTCGCGGAGGTACTCGACGGCGCGCTCGTTGAGGTCGCACGCGACCACCTCGGCGCCGCGGGCGGCCATCGGGACGGCGTAGGGACCGACGCCGGCGAACATGTCGATGACGGCCTCATCGGGGTCGACCTGTTCGATCACGCGGTGGCGCTCGGTGGCGAGCCGCGGGGAGAAGTACACCTCGGCCACGTCCAACAGGAACTCGTGGCCGTACTCGCGGTGAACCGTCTCAGTGCCGTTCCCCGCCAGCACGTCCCAGCGCCGGACGCGAAGTTCGCCTTCGATCGGGGACGCCCGGTTGAGCACCGTCTCGCAGGGTACGTCGGAGGCCATCACCGCGTCGGCGATCTCGCGGGCGCGCTCGTCGTCGTCCTCGTCGACGATGACGATGTCGCCGAGCCGCTCCAGCGAGGGTTCGTAGCCGAGGATCGCGGCTGGTGTCTGCGGGCGGTCCCGCTCGGCGGCGTCGCGCTCGACGATCGCCGTCGCGAGGTCGGCGGGGACCGCCTCGGGGTCCGCGACGGGGATGTAGATCGTGTCGCCGTCGACCGCGATCTCGTGGTCGCCGTCAAGGATGTCGGCGTCGGCGAGCCGTTCGCGGACGGCCTCGCCGCGCTCGCGCTCGACCGCGACGCAGGGGACGCTCATTGTCGCGAGAATGCGGGGCGAGCCATAAACGCTGACGCTTTCCTGGTTCGGCGTCCCCGTGCATCCACACCGGGCAAATCCTGCGGCCGCTTATAAACCCACGACCCGATATCTTTCGTATGCACGGAGACGCCACCGTCGTCGGCGGCGGGCTCGCGGGGCTCGTCGCGGCGACCCGACTCGCTGAGGCGGGTGCGGACGTGACGCTGTACGAGCGACGGCCCGAGGTCGGCGGCCGCGTGCGGACCGAGACAGTCAACGGCTTCACCCTCGATCGGGGCTTTCAGGTGTTTTTCACGAGCTATCCGGCAGTCGTGGCGGAACTCGATATCGACGCTCTCGACATCCGCCAATTCGCGCCCGGCGCGACGATCTGTCGGCCGGGATCGCGGTCGGTGCTCTCGGACCCGCTCCGCGATCCCCGCGCCGCAATCGCCTCGCTTCTGAACGACGAGGTCTCCCTCTCCGATAAGCTCCGGACGCTCGCGCTCCGGCACGATCTCGCGAAGCGAGACGAGGGCGCGTTCTTTACCGGCCGCGACGCGTCGATCCGCGAGTACCTCCACGACTGGGGATTCGCCGACGACTACGTGACCAACTTCGTCGAACCCTTCTACGGCGGGATCACCCTCGATCGAACGCTCTCGACCTCGAAGCACGTCTTCGAGTACACGTTCCGGGCGATGAGCCGCGGCACGATCGCCGTTCCCGCAGCGGGGATGCGAGCGATCCCCGAGGCGCTCGCGGCCCGCGCCCGTGACGCCGGCGTGACAATCGAGACGGGCGAGGACGTGGAATCCGTCCGGACCGCAGGTCAGGGGCGTATCCCGTTCCGGACCGGGAGCGGCGACGCCACAGGCGCCACGGTCGAGCTGGCGGACGGCTCGACCCGCGAGACCGATGCGGTCGTCGTCGCGGCCACGCCGCCCGAGGCCCGTCGGCTCACAGGCGTCGAGTCGATACCCACCGAGGGTGTCCCAAACGTCACCGGCTGGTACACACTCCCCGCGGGCGAGTCGTTCGAGACCGGGAAGCGCATACTGCTCAACGCGGCCGACGACTCGCCCAACGCCGTGGTCCCGATGTCGGAGGTCGCGCCCGAGTACGCCCCCGACGACCGCGCCCTGATCGCGGCAACGTTCCTCGGCGAGTCGTCGCTGGACCGTCCTGCCGCTGGTCTCCGTGACGACGTTCGTGACGCGCTGGAAGCGTGGTACCCCGATCGCGACTTCGACGGCTTGGAAACCGTCGACGTTCACCGGATCCGCTTCGCGCAGTTCGCCCAGCCGCCGGGCGTCCACGCCGCTCTCCCGGACCCAGACGATCCCGAGGGCCCGGTCGTCCTCGCCGGTGACTACACCGAGTGGTCGTCGATCCAGGGTGCCGTAGAGAGCGGGCGGAGCGCGGCCGAGGCGGCTGGTGAGTACTTATAAACGATCGGAACGATCGTCGGGCGATCTACTCTTCTCGCTGGAACGCCCCCTCACCGTGCTCGTCGACGGCCGCGAGCAGCTCGTCGCGCTGGCGACGGAGTTCCGGCGGGAGGTCGGCGTACGCGTGGTCGAACATGTCGGCCGGATCGGGCTCGACTGACTCGGCGAAGTCGATCGCGTCGGCGACGATCTCGTCGGCTTCCTCGTGGATCGCCGCGACCCCGTCGTCGTCGATCCGCCCCGTTTCCCGGAGGAACGCCTCCATCCGGTCGAGCGGATCGAGCGCGCGCCACGGATCGACGGCGTCGGGGTCGCGGTAGGCGGTCGGATCGTCGGCGGTCGTGTGCGCGCCGAACCGGTACTCAAGAAATTCGATGAGGGCCGGACGGGGCGCATCGACGGGAGAATCGTCCTCGTTTCTTCGCGCCCGGTCGGCCGCCTCCTTCGTGACCGCGTAGCTCGCGAGCGGGTCCATCCCGTCGACGCGAATGCCCTCGAAGCCGTAGGCACCCGCCTTCTCGGCGAAGGTGTCGCTAGCGGTCTGGCGCGACTCGGGGATCGAGATCGCCCAGCCGTTGTTGTGACAGCAGAAGAGGGTCGGTGTGTCGAACACGCCGGCGAAGTTCATCGCCTCGTGGAAATCGCCCTCGCTGGTCGCGCCGCCGCCGAAGTGCGCAGCGACCACTCGATCCTCCTCCCGATAGTCGAACGCCCACGCGGCGCCGACCGCGTGCGGGAGGTGCGCCGCGATCCCGATGTTCAGCGGGAAGACGTTGCCGTCGGCGATCGCCTCGGTCCCGGACTCGTGGCCCAGCCAGTAGGGGAGGTACTCCGAGAGGAGATCGCGAACGACGATCGCGCCGTGCTCGCGGTACTGGTAGCTGATTAGGTCCCGATCGGCGAGCGCGTGCGTCGACCCGACCGCCGACCCTTCTTGCCCCGCACAAGGGGCGTACGTCCCGATCCGCCCCTGTCGCTGGAGGCTGACCGCGCGCTCGTCGAACCGGCGCGTGGTCACCAGGTCGCGGTAGATCGCACGAAATCGTTCGTCCGACAGATCCGGCACGGTCGCGTCCGGCAGGGGGATCCCGTCAGGTCCCAGCACGCGGTAGCAGTCCTCGTCGGCGAGGGGATCGGTCGCGGAGCCGGTATCGTCGACATCGTTCTCGCCCATACCCACCGATGTGCTTCACGGTCACAAGGAGTTAGCGGTCGCGGCCGAGGGTCCGTCGCCGTCGACGCTCAGGGCGTGATCACGGCGCGACCGTCGATTTCGCCGTGTTCGAGCTTCTCCGCGACCGTGTTCACCTCACCGAGATCGTACCGGCTGGTGTGGAGATCCACCTCGCCCTGTTCGACGAGCGCGACCAGCTCCTGCAGCTCCGCGTACCGCCCGACGATGTTGCCGACGAAGGAGAATTCGCCGTTCACCAGCGCCTGGGCCGGCTCGTGGACGTGTCCACCGTAGCCGATGATGTGGTGGTCGCCGCCGGCCGCGGTGATGTCCGGCGCGTATGCGGTAGTGATGTCCGCCCCGACGAAGTCAAGCACCTGTGCGGCGCCCGTCCCGTCGGTGATTCCGGCAAGCTCCTCGCGGACATCATCGTCGCTCGGGTTGATAAGGTGGTCGGCACCGTACCCCTCCGCGAGGTCGAGCGCCGACTCCTTCAGGTCGACCGCGGTGATCCGAGCCGCGCTCATGGCATCTAGGCACTGCAGGCCGATGTGGCCGAGCCCGCCGACGCCGATGACGACCGCGTGGTCGCCGGGATTCAGATCCGCGACCGCCTTCTTTACGGCGTGATACGCCGTGATCCCAGCGTCGGCATGGGGCGCAATGTCGATCGGATCGACGCCGGACGGTAGCGGGATCACCGAGCGCTCGCTGGTGTGGAGGTACTCGGCGAAGCCGCCGTCCGTGGTGAGTCCGTTGAACGCGCTGTTCTCGCAGTACATCGTCTCGCCGAGCCGGCAGGGGCGACAGGTGCCGCAGGTCTGGACCGGGTGACAGATCACGGGGTCGCCCTCAGAGACGATATCTACGTCGTCTCCCGTCTCGACGACCGTCCCGGCGTTCTCGTGGCCAAGAGTCATGGGAAGAGTTTGGGGGACGTACTCCTCCCACATCCCCTCGATGATGTGGTTGTCCGTCTGGCACCAGCCCGCGCCCTCGACCTCGACGATCACGTCGCTCGGGCCCGTGGCGTGCGGACGGTCGACCTCGTCGATCGCGAGCCCCTCGCTCATGTCGTCGGTGTACTCGTGGAGTCTAGCTGCTTGCATGTGACATACTCTCCCGCACCCTTCATCATAAACGTTCGTTACGATGCAGTCTCATCGAGGTGCGGCCACCCGCAAACCCGACGCCGGAGGAGCCGACCGACGACCCGACGAGTGAACGACAAACTGATGCGCAATTCACATGATCAATCCTCATAGTTATGTGTTGCCGTGTATCATACGTACTCGTATGTACGAGAAGGACGGCGAGGAGATCTTCGTCATCGACGGCCACGTCCACCTGTGGGACGCGCGGCAGGAGAACATCATTCACGAGGGGGGCGAGCAGTTCCTCCAGTGTTTCTACGATTACCATACCGGGTTCACCCCGGAGGAGGAACAGTGGGACATCGACGAGTACCGCCACTACGGCGCCGACCGCATGACCGAGGACCTGTTCGGGAACGCGGCCGCCGACATGGCAATCTTCCAGCCGACGTACCTCTCCGACTTCTACGACGAGGGGTTCAACACGACCGAACAGAACGCCGAACTCGCGGAGGAGTACCCCGAGCGGTTCGTGCTCAACGGGAGCTTCGACCCGCGTGACGGCGAAGAGGGGCTGCGCTACCTCGAACACCTCAAAGAGGAGTACGACATCCCCGGCGTGAAGCTGTACACCGCTGAGTGGCGCGACGACTCGAAGGGGTGGCGGCTCGACAGCGACGACGCCTTCAAGTTCCTCGAGAAGTGTTCGGAGCTCGGCATCGAGAACATCAACGCCCACAAGGGACCGACGATCCGCCCGCTCAACCGCGACGCGTTCGACGTGAAGGACATCGACGACGCCGCCTCGTCGTTCCCGGAGCTCAACTTCATCGTCAACCACGTCGGGCTCCCGCGGCTCGACGACTTCTGTTGGATCGCCGCCCAAGAGCCGAACGTGTACGGCGGGCTCGCGGTCGCCTCCGCGATGTCGACTCACCGCGAGCGGAAATTCGGCGAGATCATGGGTGAGCTCCTCTTCTGGCTCGGCGAAGACCGGGTCCTGTTCGGCTCCGACTACGCGCTGTGGAACCCCGACTGGCTCGTCGAACAGGTGATAAACGCGGAACTCACCGACGAGCAGAAAGACGAGTACGGCGTCGAGCTCGACGTCGATACGATGAAGAAGATCATGGGCGAGAACGCCGCGGAGCTGTACGACATCGATATCGAGGAGAAAAAGCGGCAGTTCCGCGACGACGACATCACGGAACGGTTCGACCTCGAGTCCCACTACGGCGGCGATGCGGGGGCCAGGGCGGACTGATGTCGGGGAGCAGTGCAGACCCGACGAGCGATCCCGGAGGTGACCCAGTGGGGGACAGCGGAGGCGATCCGCGCGGGACGCCGGCGGTCAGGGACCGACTGGACCGCGTCGAGGACCCGGAGCTCGCCCGCTCTATCGTCGAACTCGACTATATCGACGCGATCGAGATCGACGGCGGCCGCGTCGAGGTCCGGTTCACGCTCCCGACGGCGTGGTGTTCGCCGGCATTCGCGTGGATGATGGCGACCGACGCTCGCGACGAGGTCGAGGCGCTCGACTGGGTCCGCGAGGCCCGGATCGAGCTGTGCGACCACATGCACGAGACGGAAGTTACGACGGGCGTGAACGCCCGCGACACCTTCGGCGAGACGTTCCCGGACGCCGACGGCGGAGTGGCGGAGGTACGGGCGGCCATCGCCGACAAGGCTCGCGTCTCGACGCAGCGCGAGGCGATCGACGCGCTGCTCGACGCCGGTCTCGACCCCGAGCAGGTCGTCGCCCTCAAACGATCGGACGTCGACATCGCCGGCGAGGAGGCGTACGTCTCGCTTGACGGGCTCTCCGTCGTCGTCGACGCCGACCCGATCGACGACTACCTAGACCGCGCGGCCGAGAGCCGCCACGTGACGGAACCGGAAGACGCGCTGTTTCTCACGCCGGAAGGCGAGCAGATCGAGGCCGACCGGCTCGACCTCGTCCAGAAGCGCTCGCGGCTCGCCACCGTCAATATGGGCGGGCAGGGGGCGGTGTGCGACGCGCTCCATCGGGCCCGACACGGTCCGGAAGGCCCCGGGGCGTAGCCCGCTCGCCGGACCGATATCTGTCATCGGATCGGTCCGAGACCGCTCATTCCGCCGCCGGTACCTCCCGAAGTCCCTTCCTCGTTTGGTTCGCCGTGACCTTCTTTCTCCAGCCCGTGGCGGCCGCGTGCCGCCCACTGGTCTCGGCTCCATCCACAGTCGGGACACTCCCCGTCGCTCCAGTCGAACGGTTCGCCGCAGCCGAGACAGGCGGCCTCTGTGTTCATAGGTCACAGTAAACACGGAACAGCAAAAGCGTTCGCGACGGTCGAGTCCGACGGCGATCCGCTTCGGTCACCGATAGAGGCTCCCCGCTCACCGACCGAAGCCCGTTCGCGAGCCGGACGGATCGCCTCAGTTGGCTCCTCTCGTACGAGCGCCGCCGTCGTCTCGCGGGACGTCACCGTCTCCCTCGCCGACGTGGTTGCGCGCGGTCGCGTACGCCTCACGAACGCGTCGGAACGCCGCCTCGTCACCGCCCTGATCGGGATGGGTCTCCTTGACGCGATCGCGGTAGGCGCGTTTCACCTCGGTGGCGTCGGCGTCGGTCGCCACATCGAGCTCGGCGAAGGCGGCCGCCACGGGATCGCGTCCACCCACGCCGGCGGCTCGTCCGATCCTGTCGGCGGTGCGGCCGGCTCCGCCAACGCGACGGTGGGTCCTTCTGGTCCTCCCGGCCCGGCCGCCCGTCGCCCACTCGGGTTCGATCACGTCGAAGGGGAGCCGCCGGCCGAGCCCGCGGCCGGGCATCTCGTGTTCACAGAGAACGGTGTAGATGCCCTCTCCCTCCAGTCTGAAGTAGTCGTGCGCGTCGAACGTGATGGCGACCCCGCGCTCGGAGAGGTAGAAGGGGACCGTCACGCCGTCGAGCGCGTGGTCCTCGCTGAACTGCTCGCCGATCGCCCGCAGGTACTCGCGGATCTCCCGGCGTCGTCGCTCGTCGCCGGCAGCACCCGAACCGGCGCCGCTGGCGGTACCCGCGGGACCGGCGCTTCCGGCGCCGTCGTTCGGGACTGGACCCACATAGCGGTTCCCGAGGTAGAAGGCGAGCGCGACGAGCCCGGAGGCGACGATGCCGAGCGCGAGGCCCAACACGACCCACGGCGGCAGAAGACGGATGAGCTCGACGACCACGCCCGCAGTTACGGCTCCGCGCGTATCAACCCCTCGGCGGGTTCAGCAGGCGGTTCAAAAAGAGGTGTCGCGCCGAAGCGTCAGATCATTCCCTTCGCTTCGAGCCCGTCGATAATGTCGTCGACGAGCGCCTCGGGGGTGTCGTAGGGGAATTCCTGTTCGTTTCCGAGCTTCGCGGCCAGTTCCATCGCCGTGAGGCTCACGTCGCCGGCCTCGAACTTCGTGGCCGGTCCGTCCGGAAGTGCGGGGACCAGATCCATCTGGTTCTCGACGGGGAAGTCGGCGCCGCCGAAGGCCTCTAAGAACTGTTCGCGGAGTTCCGCTTTCACGTCTGTCATATACCCACTTCCCGGGAGCGAGCGCAAAAGCGTTGCGGAACAACGCTAAACTCGTTGAGGGTTCTCAGATGAGAAACACGGAAACCGGGCGCGCGTTCCGGATCCTGCGGAACTTTGTCGGTGGGGTCGTGAGGGTGAGTATGTCGTTCGAGTTTGATTACGATCTGCTCCGTGAGTTGACTGAGGCCCGAGGCGTCCCGGGATACGAAGACGAAGTCCGCGAGATCGTCCGCCGCGAGTTCGCCGATCGCGCCGACCGCGTTCGCACCGACGCGATGGGAAACGTCGTCGCCACGCTCGAGGGTGACTCTGATTACTCGGTCGCCGTCGCGGCCCACATGGATGAAATCGGCTTCATGGTCCGACACGTCACCGACGAGGGGTTCGTCCAGGTGGATCCGCTCGGTGGGTTCGACGCCCGGGTGCTGCGCGCACAGCGCGTCACCGTCCACGGCGAGGAGGATCTCACCGGCGTCATCGGCTCCGTCCCGCCGCACACGCTCACGGACGAGCAGAAGGAGAAGGATGACGAGGTCTCGGACGTGTTCATCGACGTCGGGCGCGACGCCGAGGCGGTCGAAGAACTCGTCGGCGTCGGCGATCTGGTCACCCTCGATCAGACGACGACCCGCATGGGCGATCGGATCACGGGGAAGGCGCTCGACGACCGGATCTGCCTGTTCGCGACGCTTGAGGCCGCAAAGCGAATCGAGGATCCCGACGTGACGATCCACTTCGCGGCGACGGTTCAAGAGGAGGTCGGGATCCGCGGCGCGACCGCACTCGGCGTCGACATCGACCCCGACCTCGCGATCGCCTTGGACGTGACCGTCGCGAACGACGTACCCCAGATCGGCGAACCGGCCGACGCCGTGACGGAGCTCGGCGAGGGGACCGCGATCAAACTGAAAGACTCGTCGGTGATCACCAGCCCGAAGGTCCACAAGCGGCTCACTGCGGTCGCCGAAGCGGAGGCGATCGATCACCAACACGAGGTGTTGCCCGCGGGCGGCACCGACACCGCCGGGTTTCAGAATACTGCCGGTGCAAAGCCTGTCGGCGCCATCTCGATCCCGACGCGGTACCTCCACACCGTCACCGAAACCGCCGACGGCGACGACGTGGCCGCGACGATCGACCTGCTGACGGCCTTTTTGGAGTCCGAGTCCGGAGAACACGACTACACGCTGTAGAAGAGAACAGGTGTCAGACTGCGGTTCTGGACCGCCGTCGACGCCTCACCGCTCGTCGACGGGAACGAACTCGGACGCTTTGGGACCGGTGTACCGCGCCCGCGGGCGGATGAGGCGGTTGTCCTCCTGGTACTCGACCATGTGAGCGATCCAGCCGCCGGCGCGGCTCATCGCGAAGATAGGGGTGTACATGTCGACCGGGATCCCCAGCGAGTCGTAGACGGATCCGGAGTAGAAGTCGACGTTCGGAGCGATTCCCTTATCAAGCAATCCCTGTTCGGTGAGGTACTCCTCGATTGCGGTGGTGTAGTCGAGCCACTTCGTGTCGCCGGACGACTCCGAGAGGTCACGTAGCTTCTCTTCGAGGATCTTCGCACGAGGGTCTTTGACCTTGTAGACGCGGTGGCCGAAGCCGGGGATGCGCCGACCCTCTTCGCGGGCGTCTTTTACCCACTGTACGGGGTCCTTATCGGAGGCGTCGACCTCCTGAAGCACCTCCATCACGTCTTGGTTCGCGCCGCCGTGGAGGGGGCCGGAGAGTGCGCCGATCCCGCCGGTGACACCGGAGTACACGTCGGCCATCGTCGAGCCGATCACGATCGCGGTGAATGTCGAGGCGTTGAGTCCGTGATCGGCGTGGAGCGTCAGCGCCATGTCGAACGTCTCGGCGCTCACGTCGTCGGGCTCGGTCCCGGTGAGCATGTAGAGGAAGTTCGCGGCGTGTGAGAGGTCGGGGTCGGGCGCGACCGGGTCCTCGCCCTGCCGCGCGCGCTCGAAGGCGGCGAGAAGCGTCGGGATCTTCGCCGTGATCCGGCGGCCCTGCCGGAGCGTCGCGTCGAGATCCTCGGGGTCGGCATCCGACTCCGGCTCGTACGCCGACAGCATAGAGACTGCGGTCCGCAACGCCGCCATCGGGCGTTCGCCGGCGTCGGCGAGCGTCCGGACGGCGTCGAGCGCGTCGTCGTCGACGGCGCGCTCGGCGGCGAGATCCGCGGTGAAGGCATCGAGCTCCTCACGCGTCGGCAGCGAGCCGCGCCACAGGAGGTACAGCACCTCCTCGTAGCTCGCACCGCGAGCGAGGTCCTCGATGTCGTACCCACGGTACACGAGCTTGCCGACCTCGCCGTCGACGTAGCTCAGATCCGACTCCGCGACGAGGACGCCTTCGAGCCCGCGTTTTAACTCGTCTGACATGGAGGAAAGTTCCGACCACCACCAAAAAAGCGTTATCTTTCAGGAGGAATACGCACGACGATCGACGAACCGCTTCGCGTCGAACGACGGCGTTGCGTCGTTCGGTTTTCCAAAACTGTAGCGGCGAACCGCGGCAGTTGCGCCCGAGACGGGCACGGAAACGCGACAATCAGCGAGTCGGCCCAGCTATCAGCGAGCCGGAACGACCGTTACGGTCCGCTTCCGGTCGATTGCGTCCTCCAACTCTTCGGCGATTGCGGAGCCGCGGGAGACCTGCACCTCGCCGCCGCGCCCGACGGTGGCGGTGAAGAGGTACTCGCCGTCCGCGCGCACCTCGACCGTCTCCCCGACGCCGGCGTCGACGGCGATGACGACGTGTCGAGAGGTGATCTCGGGGGTCACAACGGTGCCGCGCTCCTCTCCGACCTGCCCGCCCTGACCGTCTCCCTGTCCGTTCGCGCCGCGCCCGTCGCCGCCCGAACCGCCCTCGCGGCCGCCGGGCTTCTGGTCGTGAGTGCGGACGTCGATCTCGATCCCAAGGCGGTTCTCGATGTCGCTGATGCGGCCGCCGCCCTTACCGATGACGGTGCCGATGTCCCCCTCAGAGACGTACACGATCGCCTTGTTGTTCCCCTTGAGCTCGACGTCAACGTGGCCGTGTGCGACCGACCGAATCTCGCGTTCGATCTCCTGTTTCGCGATCCGGCCGACGCCGGTCTCCGCCTCGCCCTCACCGTCCTCGTCGTTCAGCGGAACCGTGACGACCTGCCGGTTGAACGTGTATATCTCGTACTCCGGCCGACCCGTCTCGAAGTTCGACACCTGGATGACCGGCCGCGCGAGGTCTTCGGCGGTGAGCCCCGCAGGCACCTTCACCTCGGTGGTCACGTCGTAGACGGTGTGGACCTCGCCAGCCTCGATGTACACCACGGTGTCGACGATCTGCGGGATCATCCCGAGCTCGACCCGGCCGACGAGCCGCTGGAGCGCGTCGATGGCGCGGGAGGCGTGGACGACGCCGACCATCCCGACGCCGGCCATCCGCATGTCCGAGAACACCTCGAAGTCGTTCGTCTTCCGCACCTCGTCGTAGATGGTGTAGTCGGGGCGAACCAACAGGAGGGAGTCCGCCGTCTTCTCCATCTGGCCGCCGAGCGCGCCGTACTGGGTGATCTCCGGACCGACCTGCAGGTCCCGCGGCTTCTCCATCGTCTTGACCGCGTAGTCGTTGTCGTTCAGGAATTCCGCGACCGCCTGCGCGAACGTCGACTTCCCGGCGCCGGGGGATCCGGAGATGAGCACGCCGCGTTTCTGTTCGAGGAACCGCTCGCGGAGCTCGTCGGCGAACTCGTAGTCGTCGAGCGTCGTTTTCGCGATGGGGCGGACGGCCGTGATCTCGATCCCGTCAGCGAACGGGGGTCGCGCAACGGCGATCCGGTAGTTACGGAACTGGACGATGTCCATCCCGTCGTCGGAGAGTTCGATGAACCCATCGGTGGACTGGCGGGCCAGATCGACGATGGCGGTGGCCCACTCGTCCATCTGCTCCTCGCTCGTCTCCTCTTCGTCGATGACGACGTACCGCATCTCGCCGAGCGCTCCCCGCTTCGCCTTCGGCTTCGTCCCCGTCTTGAGGTGGACCGACATCGTCTCGTCGGTGAAGAACTCCAGAATCGGCAGCTCGTCGACGACGCCGCGGGCGACCGGCTCGACGTACTCGACGTCGATCCCCTTCGCGCGGGCGACCTCGGCCTGTACGATGTCGCTGGAGAGGAGCGTGGCGTCGTAGTCGTCGGCGACCTCGCGTATCAACGCGTCCACGTCGCCCTTGTGGGCGCGCGAGCGGGCGTCGCCGTCGGCTCGCTCGCCGACGTACTCCAGTTCGATCGTCCCCTCGTCGGCGTAGTCGGCGAGCCGTTTGAGCTCGCTCAATCCGTCCCAGCCCGATTCGAGCCCGTCATTGGCCTGCGACTCCAGCTCGCCGACGACGGCCTCCGGGATCAGCACCCGCGCCGCCGCGTAGGTCCCGTCCTCGACCCGTTCGGACACGCGGCCGTCGACGACCGCACTGGTGTCCGGTACTACGTTCATACCGTGAGTCCGGGCGGGAACCGTATAAGCGTGTTCGACCCGGACGGTACCCTTGCGCGACTGGTCGGGCCGACCTCACGACCGATCGCGACGTTATCGACTCGACGACTCAGTCGCCGGCTGCCGCGACCGACTCCCGGTCGGCCTTCAGGCGTCGAGCATACTCGGTGAAGTTGTCGAAGAGCGGCTTCGCCTCGCAGGCGTCGTCGTACGCCTCGGGCGTAATCGCTTCTAACACCGCGTCGACGCGGGCGTCGCCGAGCCGCTCGCGTTTCCCCTCCGTGACCTCTCGTGCCGTCTTGAGATCGTACTCCGGGTGGAACTGCACGCCCCAGCAGTGGCCGTCGCGGAACGCGTGGACGCCGTGGTCGTTCTCGCCGATCAGGCTCGCATTCGGCGGGAGATCGACGACCGCGTCGCCGTGGGTCGTGAAGACGGTGAACTCCTCGTCGACCCCCGCGAACAGCTCGTCGTCGCTGCGGTGGCGTACTTCGTTGTACCCGATCTCGAAGCCGTCCATCCCGGCGACGCGCCCGTCGAGCGCCTCCGCGAGTACCTGGTGGCCGTAACAGACGCCGAGCACCGGGAGGCCGGCGTCGGCGGCCTCGGCGACGTAGTCGACGAGCGACGGGATCCACTCTTCGTCCCAATAGACCGACGAGCGCGACCCGGTGACCACGACGCCGTCGAACTCGGTGTGGTCGGGAAGGTGGCCGTCGCTGGCCGAGAATTCGACGAGGTCGGCGTCGACCTCCCGTCGGAAGTTCCGCCGGGTGTTCGCGCCGTCGTGGGCGGCGTTCAGCAGGGCAAACCGGAGACGTGTCATTGGACGCTCCGAGGCGCGACGGGGCAAAAACGGTTGCGGCGGCGGGAAGCGCTACCGGCGTCGATGAGCGGTGGTGTCGGGTCGGCCGGCTATCTCGATCACTCCGAGAACGGGTCTGCGGCGTGCTCCGCGAGCCAGCCGACGAGAGTGTCGTTGACCGCGGCGGACGCCTCCACCCCGACGAAGTGGCGCGCGCCAGCGACCGCGTGAAGCTCCCCGCGCGGGAGCCCCCCAGCGAGCCCCTCCGCGGCCGGTTTCGGACACACGGTGTCCTCGGTCCCGTGGACGACGAGGGTCGGCGTCGTGAGCTCGTACAGGCGGTCCGAGAGGTCGAACCCCTCGATCGCGGCGCAGTGGGCCTCGAACGTCTCGCGGTCGGCGTCCTCGCCGAGTCGCCACTCGACGATCCGCGAGAGCACGTCGGGATGGCGCTCCCGGAACGAGTCCGAGAGCAGTCCGTTCAGGGAGCCCTCGACCGCCGCCGGGTCCGACGGGTCGGCCCACACGCCGGCGGGGTTGTAGTCGTCTCCCGCGGGCGGCGTCCCGATGACCGAGAGGCTCGCCGGACGCGACGAGGCGAGCGCGTACGCGAGCGCGACCATCCCACCGAGGCCGTACCCGACGAGGTGCGCGTTCCGGATCCCCTCCGCGGCACACACCGCGTCCACGTCGCTCGCGAGCGCTTCGACCGTGTACGGCCCCGGTGGCGCGTCCGATCGACCGACACCCCGCGTCTCGGGCGTGATCACCGTGTGTGGGCCCGCGAGCGCGGCGTGTTGCCAGCCGAACTGCCACGCGCCGAGCCCCACGTCGCCACAGAACACGACCGCCTCGTCGGGGTCGCCGGCGTCGGGAGCGTCCACCTCGTACCGGATCTCGACACCGGCGTTGTTCGCGTGAGGCATGGTGAACTTGCGGGAAGCCGTCAGGCCTCCTGAAGGCTGCGAAGAACGTCCGGTGCCGCGTCGAGCGCGTCGTCGAGCGCGTCCGCGTCCGGGCCGCCCCCCTGCGCGAAGTCCGGCGGGCCACCGCCGCCGCCGCCGACGCGGGCGGCGAGCTCCGAGACCACCTGTCCGGCGTTCACGTCGACACCATCGGGGACACCGACGACGAAGCTCGCGGAGCCGTCTGCCCCGCTGCCGACGACCGCCACCTTCCCGTCGTCGACGTGAGCGTTCGCGGTCGCGCGCAGCTCGTCCGCGTCGCCGTCGAGCCGCTGTATCACCGCGGTCACGCCGCCGATCTCGACCTCCTCTGCGTCGGCGCCGCCGGACGCACGCGCCGCCGCAAGCTCCTCTTTGAGCGACTCGATCTCTTTGCCGCGCCCCTTCCACTCCTCGAAGAACCGCTCGGCCGTTTCGGGCACGTCGAGCGGGTCGACGTCGAGGGCTCTGGCCGCGTCGTACAGCGCGTCTTCCGTGCGCTGGGTCGCCTCGACGGCGGCACCGCCCGCCGCGAACACGATCCGTTCGACGCCGTCTTGGACGGGCTCCGTCTTCAGCACTTTCACCGCGCCGATCTCGCCGGTGCGCTCGACGTGGGTGCCGGCACAGGCCTGCACGTCCTCGTCGCCGACGTGGATCAGGCGGATGTTCGTTCCCGGCGGGACGCCGCCCTGATAGAGGTCGAAGCCGTGTTCGGACTCCGCCTCGTTGCGGTCGGGCCACTCCTGTCGCACCGGCACGTCGTCGCGGACGAGCGCGTTTGCGACGCGCTCGATCTCTTTGACTTGTTCGCGAGTGATCCGCTCGAAGTGGCGGATGTCGAGCCGGGAGGAGTCGATTCCTTTCTGTGCGCCCGCCTGTCGAACGTGATTGCCGAGCACCTCGCGAGCCGCGTGGCCGATCAGGTGGGTCGCGGTGTGGTGCGCGCGGAGCCGGTCACGGCGGTCGCCGTCGACCTGCCCGCGGACGAACTCTCCCTTCCCGGGGTCGGCATCGGTGCGATGGAGCACGACGCCGTTGCGCTCCTGTACGTCGACCACGTCGACGGTCGTCTCGCCGGCGGTGAGCTGGCCCCTGTCGGCCGGCTGGCCGCCGCCCTCGGGATAGAACATCGTCTGGTCTAAGACCACGTCGTATCCCTCCTCGAGCTCAAACACGTCGAGGACGACCGCCTCGAACTCGGTGCGTCCTTGGTCGTCGTAGAACAGCTTCTCCGTCTCGGGGAGATCGTCGAAGCGGTCGTCGCGCTCGGCTGCCGCCTCGTCGCCGTCCGCCTCCTCGTGCCGGTCGGCGACGAGCGCGTAGAAGTCGTCCGGCACGTCGACGGTCGCGCCTCGCTCGGCGGCGATGTCGGCAACCATGTCCGGCTGAATCCCGTGGGAGTCGTACAGCTCCAAGAGCACCTCCGTTGGGATCGGTTCGTCCGTGCCGGCGTACTCGTCCGCGAGCGATTCGACCTTTCGGGAGCCGCGTTCGAGCGTCTTGCGGTACTTCCGCTCCTCGGTGCGGACGATCTCGCGGATCGTGTCGCGGTTCTCGTAGCCGAGCCGCTCGGCCTGCATGTCGACCAGCTCGTCGAGCGGGGCGTCGATCCCGATCTCGTCGACGAGCCGCTTCGTGCGCCGCAGGACCATCCGGGCGAGGTAGCCCGTCCCGACGTTCGAGGGGACAATCCCGTCGCCGAACATGTACGCGAGCGTCCGCGAGTGGTCGGCAATCGCGTAGATCGATTCGAGCGGTTCGACCAGCTCACGGAGCCGGTTGACATCGACGTCGAGCCGATCGGCGATCTCGCCGCGGGCGGCCTCCACATCGTCGACATCGTCGATGTCGAGTCGGCCGGAGAGCTTCGCCGCCCGGTGGACGAGCTTCTGTTCTGCCTCCGTGTGTTCAATCCCCGCGTTCTCCTTGAGGAAGTCGATCGCGTCGGGGTAGACGGCCTCGTACACCGTCGCCGTCCCCTGACTCATCCACGTCCACCGTTCGAGCCCGTACCCGGTGTCGACGATGTACGTGTCCATAAAGGAGTACGTGTGCCCGTCCTTCATCTCGTAGTCGCCGTCGGGGTCCCGCTCCATGCACATGAAGACGAGCGTCGCCAGCTCGGCTCCCTTATAAATGACCTCGATGGCGGGGCCGGCGTTCCCGCCGCCGACCCACGGGTCCTCGATGTAGGTGATATCCTCTAGATCCGCGCCCAAGCTCTCGAACAGCTTGTCGCAATACTCAACAGTCTCGTCTTTCCAGTACACCTCGCCGTGGTAGGCGTACTCGTCCTCGGCGACCTCCTCGCGCGTGTTGAACGCGTGGTGGGCCATCATCTCGAAGGCCATCGTGTGGCGGCCCGTCTTCCCCACGTTGTCGATGTCCTGCATCCGGATACAGGGCTGTGAGATGGTGAGGGGGTTCGCGGGCGGCGGGGTCTGTCCCGACGTGACGAGCGGCTGGAAGTCGTAAATCGACGCCTGCGTCAGGAGTACGTCGTCGCGCCAGCGGTTCGCGGCGACCGGATACGGGTCGATTCGCTCGTGGCCATGCTCCTCGAAGAATGAGAGGAACGCCTCTCGCATCTCGGACAGTGAGTAAGCCTCCGGGAACCCCGGGTCGTCGATGAAACTGTAGTCCTCACAGGGTGGCTCGCCGCACAGTTCGCGGTCGGCGTCGCGGGTCCAGAAGTGCGCGCCACAGGAGGGACACTCCTTCCGCTCAAACCCCTCCTCCTCGAAGTAATCGAGGCGGTACTCCGCTTCGAGATCGCTCATTACAGGAACGTGGCCCGTGTTCCTCCAAAAGGGTTCCGGGGTGTCTCGCGACCCGCTCTACACGCGTACAGTGGTATCACTTCTCCCCCAACAGGCCGATCCTCGATTCCGGAGAAACAGATGACGGAAGGAAAATTTATCCGCGCTCCAGTCTTGCTCATCTGTATAGTGAACACCGAGCCCAGCGGGCGGTCGTCCGTCCTCGTTCTCGCTGGCGACGCGGACGAGGCGGCCGACGTGGCCGACGCGTTGGAAAGCGCCGACGCCGCTCCCGCACCCGTCGACGGCTCCCCCCGACCTTCCGTCGACGACGCCGTCTCCCCCACCTCCGTCGACGACCTCGCGACCACGGACGTGGCTATCGTCCTTGACGCCGAGGGACTCGACGCGATCCGTGGTCAGAACCGGTCGTGCCGTGTGGTCGCGTTCGTTGACGACCCCGCCACAGAGCCAGCAACCGATCCCCTCGTCGACGTGATTGCGACCACGCCGGCGGATCTCGATGCGACGCTCCGCTGGTTCGCGGCCAGAGGCGAGTCCGGCATCGACCGCGACGACCCGACGCGAACGCCTTCGCGGATCGAGCAGCTCAACGCAGAGGTGACCCGCCTCGCGTCGGTCAGGTCGATAGAGGGGGCTCACCGAACCGCGATCGCCGTCGCCGCCGAAGTGTTCCCGCGGTACCACTGCGTCGTCGGCGTCCGCGACGGGGAGTGGGTCGAACCGATCGCGACCTCGTCCGGGGTCTCGATCGACGACTGTAACCGCGTTCGAGTCGGGCGCGGCTCGGCCGGAACTGCGATCGATACCGGCGATCCGGTGATCGAGTCCCGAACGATAGGCGAGGCCCCCTACGACGCGCTTCTCTCGCTTCCGGTCGGCGACGAGACGGTACTCCAGCTCGCGGCCGACGAAGACGATGGGTTCGACGCAGGTGACCGCCGCCTCGCGGAGCTGCTCGCGTCCCACGTCGAGGAGACGCTCGACAGGATCCGCGCCGACGAAGCGCTTCGGACCGAGCGGGACCACCTGCTCGCGCTGTTCTCGAACGTCCCCGACCCGGCGATCGCCTACGACTACGTCGACGGCGAGCCGATCGTTCACCGAGTCAACGACGCGTTCGAAGAGACGTTCGCCTACGACGCCGATCGCGTGGTCGGCGAGTCCGTCGACGACTATATCGTTCCCCCCAGCGACGAGGCCGAAGCCGAGGCCGTGGAACTCAACGAGCGGCTTCAGTGCGGCGAAAACGTCAGACGCGAGGTGACCCGCGAGACCGCTGACGGCCTTCGACACTTCATCCTCCACGTCGTGCCGATCCGGCTCGACGCCGAGAACGTCTCCGGATACGCTATCTACACCGATGTGACGGAGCGACGTGAGCGCGAGGCGGCGCTCCGCAGACAGAACGAACGGCTCGACGAGTTCGCAAGTATCGTCTCCCACGACCTCCGAAACCCGCTTTCCGTCGCAGAGGGATACGTCACCCTCGCGAACGAGACCGGCGAGATCGCCCATCTCGAGAAAACCCTGGAGGCGCTGGACCGCATGGACGAGCTCGTCGGCGACCTGCTCTCGCTGGCCCGACAGGGAGAGGCGGTCGGCGAGACCGAACCCGTCTCGATCGAGGCGATCGCGAGGGACGCGTGGGAGAGTGTCGACACCGACGGCATCGAGCTCGTCGTCGACGGCGACGTGACGATCGATGCAAGTCCGACCCGGACGCGAGAGCTGCTGGAGAACGTGTTTCGAAACAGCGTGGAGCACGGCCGGCGCTCCTCAGGTGGGAACGACGGCGGCGACGGCAAGCCGCTTACGGTGCGCGTCGGCGACACTGCGTTCCGCGGCGACGACGGGACAACGGGGAGCGGCTTCTTCGTCGAAGACAACGGTTGTGGGATCCCCGAGGGCGAGCGCGACCGCGTGTTCGAGAGCGGATTCACGACCGAGGAGGGCGGGACCGGCCTCGGGCTCGCGATCACGAAGCGGATCGCCGACGCGCACGACTGGCAGGTGCGCGCGCTCACCGGCGAGTCCGGCGGGGCGCGGTTCGAGTTCAAAACGTCGTGACCGCGGCGGCTCCGCCTGAAGAGACCGACCCCACCGACTCCGCCCCGCCAACTGCTCCGGTCCGAAACGACCTTACGCCGCGCGCTCGCCTCTCCGGTATATGGTCGAGAACGTCGTCTATCCCGCGTACTTCGACGCCGACCGATCGCGGTCGGAAGGGCGTCGTGTCCCGATGGATCTCGCGATCGAGGAGCCGACGGTCGACGAGATCGCGAAGGCAGTCCAACAGGTTGGGTACGACGCGGTGATCGAACGCGAGAAAACCTACTCTCGGGAGTTCAAGCCGCGAGGCGCGGTGGTCGTCCGAGGGACCGAGGACACCGCGAAAAACGACCTCGTGCAGGCGATCGCCGCCTACCTCGGGGTCATCCGGGAGTGACGATGCGCCGCGTTGGTACCGTCGTCCGCACCGCCGGCGGGCTCGCAATCGCACGCACCGAGGCGGGCGCTGAGCCGCCGCGGATCGGCTCGTCCGTAGTTGACGAGTCGCTTGCGACGGTCGGGCGCGTCGTCGACGTGTTCGGCCCCGTCGATCGCCCCTACGTGGCGGTGACGCCGAACGACGACGACCTCGCCGCGCTCGTCGGTGGGAAACTATACGCGCGCTGACTCAGTCCCCGGCCGTCGCTTCCCCGGCCGTCGCTTCCCCGGCCGTCGCTTCCTCTTTTACGACGTCGAAGTCCGCCAGCGTCTTCGTCGAGCGGACGAGCCGCTCGGAGACGACCAGCTTCTCCGTGCGGTCCAGCCGCGCCCAATCGATCTCCGCGGGCGGCGACTCCTCGAACGCACGGAACTGCTGAAACACCGCGTCGTTGACGAACCGCTCGAACGAGCCGCAGTTTGGACACGTCACCGAGAGGTGCGACGTGTCGAACTCCCGGCTCACGGTGTGTTCCAGACAGTTCAGACAGCGGTACGCTCGTTTCCTACTCATACCGGATCGACGCGCCGGACGCGGGAATACCTGCGGGTACCGGACGGACGGTCGAGCCGAACGGAACCGAGAAGCGGGAGCGGACCGCGAGGCCGCTAGAACAGCGCCGACGCCGCGGCCTCGGCGGTCTCGATGACCGGTCCGAAGCCGGGTAAGAGTAGCACCGTCGCGACCGCCGCGAAGATGACCGCGGCGTACAGCCCGGTCGGCCGCACGTCGATCACGTCCAGCGAGCTCGACGACGCGGGGTCGTCGATGAACAGCGCCTTCACGACCCGGCTGTAGTAGTACAGCGAGACGACGCTGTTGACGGCACCGAACGCCGCCAGCCACAGGAAGCCGTTGTCGATGGCTCCCATGAACAGGAAGTACTTCGAGAAGAACCCGGCGAAGGGCGGCAGCCCGGCGAGCGAGAACATGAACACAGCCATCGCCGTCGAGGCGACAGGCGCGCGCCGCGCGAGCCCGGCGTAATCCTCGAAGGTCCGGCCGACGCCCCACCGCTCCGCCATCGCGACGAAGAGGAACGCGCCGGTGTTCATGAACCCGTAGACGAGCAGGTGCGCCATCGCCGCGCCCATCACGGCGCCGTTTGCGCTCCCTCCTTGCGAGAGCGCCGCGACGCCGATGAGCGCGTAGCCCGCGTGTCCGATGGAGGAGTATGCGAGCATCCGCTTGACCTCCTCCTGAACGGCCGCCGCGAAGTTACCGAGCGTCATCGTCACGGCCGCGAGCACGCCGAACGCCAGCACCCAGTCGATGCCGGCGGCAAGCGACGCGCCCACCGGGAACGCCTCGGTGAACAGACGGAACGCGACCACGAAGCCGGCCGCCTTCGAGGCGGACGAGAGGAATGCGCTCACCGGTGCGGGCGCACCCTCGTATGCCTCCGGTGCCCAGAAGTGGAACGGGACGGAAGCCGTCTTGAACGCGACGCCGCCGAGGATCATTACGATCCCGAGTCCGGCGACGCCAGCGAGGCCGTCAAGCGAGCCGATCCCCTCGGCGACGTCACCGAGTAGCAGCGATCCGGTCGCCGCGTACACCAGCGAGATTCCGAACAGGAAAATCGCTGAAGAGAGCGCCCCGATGAGGAAGTACTTCATCCCCGCCTCGACGCTCCCGCGGTCTCGCTTGAGGTACGCGACGAGCACGTACGACGGCAGCGACACCATTTCCAGAGCGACGAAGACGACCGCGAGCGAGTTCGCGGCCGCGAGCAGCGCCATCCCGGTCGCCGCGAACACGACGAGCGAGTAGAACGCCGCTGGGTTCGTGTGGTCGTGGAAGTAGTCGTGGGCTGCGACGACGACCAGCGCCGTCACGGACGCGAAGATGGCGGTGAAGAACAGCGCCATCGTGTCCACTTTGATCGCCTCGGCGAACAGAGTGATCGCGCCGCCGGTGTCCGCACTCCCGGTGCCGGAGACGACCAGCCAAACGCTCGCCGCGAGCGCGGCGAGCGATCCGAGTGCGCCGACGACCGCCATCGAGGTGTTCGACCGCGCGTCGGGGCTGATGGTGTCGACGAGCAGCAGCGCGAGTCCCGTGAAGGCGAGCAGGAAGACGGGCAGTAGCGCCGCCATCTGCGGAAGCGTGTTAACCATCGACGGTCACCCCCTCGACCACGGGAACGGCGGCATCACGTATCATCTCGAAGAAGATGTCGGGTGCCACGCCGAGCACGATGATCGCCACCAGAAGCACCGCGAGCGGGGCGACATCGTGGAACGGCGCGGGACCCACGTCGTAGTCGGTTTCGAGCTCGAAGGGCCCGAACAGCGTGCTCTGCATCGCCGACAACAGGTAGCCGGCGACGATGACGATACCGAACATCGCGAGCGCCGTGAAAATCGGCGCGTACGGAAGCGCCGGGGCGGCAAACGAGCCCACGAAGATGAAGAACTCCCCGGCGAAGCCGGCCATCAGCGGGAGCCCCATGTACCCGAACGCGCCGGCGACGAGGATGCCCACCGCGACGGGCATCCGGTCGGCCATCCCGGACATGTCGCCGACCATTCGCGTGTGCGTCGCGTTGTAGATGACGCCGACGGCCATGAACATCAGCCCCGAGATGAGGCCGTGTGCGACCATCTGGAACGTCGCGCCGCCGACGCCGTACTCGGTGAACACGATCAGTCCAAGGATGACGTACCCCATCGACGAGACGGAGGAGTACGCGACGATCCGCTTGAGGTCTTTCTGACCCAGCGCCAACATCGCACCGTAGATGACGCTAATGACAGCGATAGCAGCGATCGGGACCGCGAGTGCGGACGCCTGCTCCGGGAGCATCGTGAAGTTGAACCGGAGCAGTGCATACGTCCCCATCTTCAGGAGCACGCCCGCCAGCAGCACCGACACCGGCGTCGGCGCCTCCACGTGAGCGTCGGGGAGCCACGTGTGGAACGGAACGATCGGGACCTTCACCGCGAACCCGAGGAACATCGCGAGGAACGCGATCATCGCGATCCGGTCCGGCGAGATGCCGAACCACGTTCCGAGACCGCCGTCAGCGATCGCCTGCGTGATCTCCGGCAGCGCGAACGAGCTCACGGAGTCGCCGAGCGCGAACGTCAGCGACATGAAGCCGATGAACATCAACAGCGACGCCGCGTTCGTGTACACGAAGAACTTGATCGCGGCGTACTTCCGGCGGGGACCGCCCCAGATACCGATGAGGAAGTACATCGGCACGAGGACGGCCTCCCAGAAGACGAACCAGAGGAAGAAGTCGAGCGCGGTGAACACGCCGAGCAGGTTCGCCTCCATGAACAGCATGAGCCCGTAGAACTGGCTCTGGCGGGCGTCGATCGGCGTCCACGCGCTGACGATCGCGAGCGGAACGAGGAACGTCGTGAGCACGACGAGCGGGAGGCTGATCCCGTCGACGCCGACGAACCACGACACGGTCCGTCCGCCGACCTCCAACCACTCGATCTGGGTCGCATAGGCAATATCACCGCCCGTGAGGGCGTTGCCGGCGCTTTCGAAGCCGGACCAGAGGTACAGCGAGCCGGCGAACGGAAGCAGGCTGAACGCGAACGCCAGCCGCCCGGCCCACTCATTCGGGGCGAGCAGCACGAGGAGTGCGGCCACGAACGTGACGCCGATGAGGGCTTCGATCATCACAGGAACCACCCCCCTGTCACGCCGAGCGCGAGAAGCAGCGCGATGAGCCCCAGCGTGAGCAGCATGGCGTACTGCGAGACCACGCCGCTCTGGAGCCGGCGGACCCGGCTCCCGCCGAAGAGACTCACCGACGAGACGCTGTTGACGACGCCGTCGATGATACCTTGATCGAAGGTGTTAGCGCCACCGGCGATATCCTCTGTGCGATACGCGAGCCATACCTGCAGTTCGTCCAAGTAGTAGTTGTTGTACAGCACGTCTTTGATCCCGCCGAGCTTCGCCGTATGCTCCGTCGGCGACGGAACGTTGTAGAGCCGCCACGCGACCGTGAGGCCGGCCAGCGCTAAGCCGAGCGAAACAGCCGCGCCGACGAGCACCGTACCGACCTCGCCGCCGACAAGGGACCCGCTACTGTACGGGCCCAGATCCGCGTAGTGGTGCGAGGAGAGCCCCTCGATGCCGCCCCACTCGTTGTCGAGCCAGCGGTGGAGGATGTCGATCCCCTCCAGTCCGAGGACCTTCTGAACCGGCACCATGTTGATGAACCCGGTGACGACCGCGAGCGTGCCCAGCACAGTCAGCGGCCCCTTCACGTTCCAGCGAACGGGTTCGGGGTCGCGTGCGGTCTCGCTCCGGGGCTCGCCGTGGAACGTCAGGAACACCATTCGGAAGGTGTAGAAGGCGGTGACGGGCACCGCGAGCAGTCCCATCAAGTAGCCGCCAAGCAGCAGCGGGTCGTTGAGCCCGTGGACAAGCGCCTCGTAGAGGATCTCGTCTTTCGACCAGAAGCCGGCGAACGGGAAGATGCCCGCGAGCGCGAGCGAACCCGCCAGGAACGTGTAGTACGTCACCGGCATCTTCGATTTGAGTCCGCCCATATCCCACATGTCCTCGTTGTGGTGCATCGCGATGATCACCGCGCCGGCGCCGAGGAACAGCAGGGCCTTGAAGAACGCGTGGGTCGTCAGGTGGAAGACCGCCGCAACGTACCCGCCCGCGCCGAGCGCGAGCATCATGTACCCGTACTGTGAGATGGTGGAGTACGCGAGCACCTGCTTCAGTTCGTCTTTCACGAGCCCCATCGTCGCCGCGAACAGCGCGGTGAAGCCGCCGATGAAAGCGATAACCGCGAGCGCTGTCGGCGACAGCGCGTAGAAGCCGTACATTCGCGCGACGAGGTAGACGCCCGCCGCGACCATCGTCGCGGCGTGGATCAGCGCGGAGACGGGCGTCGGGCCCTCCATCGCGTCGGGGAGCCACGTGTGCAGCGGGAACTGCGCAGATTTCCCGACGACGCCGCCCAACACAAGCAGGCCGACGACCGTCAGCCACGTCTGCAGTTCGACTCCGCCGGGTGTCCACGCGACCGATCCGGAACCGTTGAGCGCCGCGTCGGCGAGCGCGGGGAACGACCCCTCACCGGCGAACTGTGCGGTGCCGAACGTCGCGAGCACGGCGACGACGCCGATCAGGAAGAAGTAGTCCCCGAACCGCGTGACGAGGAACGCCTTCTTCGCCGCCGACGGCGGGCCGGGCTCTCGGAAGTTGAAGCCGATGAGCAGGTACGAGCAGAGCCCGACCAGCTCGAAGAACATGAACGCCATCAGCAGGTTGTCGGCGACGACGAACCCAAGCATCGAGGCCGTGAACAGGCCGAGCCCGGCGTAGTACCGGGGCAGCCCCGTCTCGCCCTCGTCGTTCATGTAGCCGAGCGAGAACACGTGGACCAGAAGCGCCACGAGCGTCACGATGACGAGCATGAGCGCCGATAGGGGGTCGATCAGAATACCGAATGACAGCTCGACATCCGTCGGACCGATGCCGCCCGCGCTCGCCCACGTGTAGAGCGTACGGTTCGCCGCCTCCCCGCCTGCGACCGTCGCGAGCACCCACAGCGAGAGCAGGAACGATCCTGCCGTCGCCGCGATGCCGCCGAAGGCGCCCCCCTTCGGGAGATACTTCCCGACACCGAGGGCGATCAGGAACGAGAAGAACGGGAGGAGAACGATCGCCGGAACGTATGAGAACACATCTATCATGTTACCACCTCATCTCCGTTGGAACGGTCACGTCGGTGACCCCGAAGTTACGGTACAACACGAGGATGATGCCGATCCCGATCGCGACCTCCGCGGCCGCAAGCGCGATGACGAACAGTGCGAACACTTGCCCCGTGAGATCGCCGTAGTACAGCGCGAACGCGACGAAGTTGATGTTCGCGGCGTTCATCATGAGCTCGATACTCATCAGGAAGTACAGCGCGTCTCGCCGCGTGAGCACTCCGAACAGGCCGATACAGAACACCCCGGCGGCGAGCAGCAGGTACCACTGGGGCGGGATCGAAGAAGCGACGGCGGTCATTGCCGCTCACCTCCCTCGCGCCCGCCGTCGGTGAGCACAGTGCTCATCGCGGAGACGATGGAGCCGTCCTTCTCGCGTTTCGCCAGGTAGATGGCGCCGTCGACGGCCACGTCGAGCGCGACCGCCGCGATCAGGAACGCGGCGAGGAAGCCCTCGGACGGCACCGAGCCGAGCTCGTACTCGCTGAGGTTGAAGAGTGCGTACCCAATGTTGTGGACGATCGACGCGTCCGCCGGGAACGCAGCAACTTCGCCGAAGTCGGCCGACAGCACCGTCAGTGCCATGATGGCGAACAGGAGTCCGACCGCGACTGCGGGCACGAGACGCCCGCGGCTCCGGGAGTCGTCGTTACTCATGCGCTATTCACCTCCGTTTCCGTGTCCGATCGCGTGAGCATCACGGCGAACGTGACGAGAATCAAGACCCCGCCCACGTAGACGAGGATCTGCATGGCGGCGATAAACTCCGCCTGCAGCATCACGTAGTGCACCGCAACGCTCGTCAGGGCACCGCCCAGAAGCAACGCGGCGTGGAACACGTCGCGCGCCAGGACGACCCCGAGGCCGAACGCCAGCGTGACCGCGGCGAACAGCCCGAACGCGATGGTAGCATAAACCATTGTGTTTGTCTCCTATGAGAGTCCCTTTGAAGATTTCGAGACGCGCCCGTTACTGGTAGTCGACCTCGCCGTCTCCCTCCCCGATCCACGCGCCGCGATCGGGGTTCCGGGACTCCAGCGGGTCGATTCCCTTGTACCACGGGACGTTCTTGAGCTGTTCTTTGTTGAACACGAAGTCGTCTTTCGTGTCCGCGGTGAACTCGAAGTTCTGTGTCAACAGGATGGCGTCAACGGGACAGACCTCCTCGCACAGTCGGCAGTAGATGCACTGCCCGATGTGGAGGTTGTACTGCTCGCCGTTGCGTTGGTCGTCCTGAACGATCTGAATCGTGTCGTTCGGGCAGACGTTTTCACACTGCCGACACCAGATACACCGCTCCTGGCTGAACTTGTGGACGCCACGGAAGCGCGGACTCACCTCGGGCGCTTCCTCCGGGTATTCCACCGTGAACGTCTTCCCGTCCAGCGCGTGTTTCATCGTCGTCGCCATCGATTTCATGAGTCCGATCATATCAGGCGATCACCCCCACGATTACGGCCGTGAGCACCAGGTTCGCGAACGACAGCACTAACATCCCTTTCCAGCCGATCTCGATCAGCTGATCGATCCGGACGCGAGGGATTGCCGCGCGGGCCCACTGCGTGAACAGGAAGAAGCCCCAGACCTTCACCACGAACCAGATGAAGCTGATGCTCTCCGGGCCCGGACCGGACGCGCCGCCGAGGAACACCACGGAGAGGATCGCACCGCCGAGGAAGATGTGGACGAACTCGCCGAGGTAAAACAGGACGAAGTACGCCGATGAGTACTCCGTCTGGTACCCCCCGACAATCTCCGTCGGTGCCTCGGGGATGTCGAACGGATTCCGCCCGATCTCCGCCATGTTCGCCGTGAGGAACAGCACGAACGCGAACGGGTTCACGAACGCGAACCACGCCGGGATGTCGAAGCCGGCGATCGTCACGAGCGTCTCCGTCTGCGCCCCGACGACACCGCTTATCTGGAGCGTCCCTGCGAAGACCACGACCGACATCGCGGTGACGATGAGCGGGATCTCGTACGCGAGGTTCTGCGCGACGGCGCGGAGCCCGCCGAGAAGCGAGTACTTGTTGTTCGACGCGTAGCCGGCCATCACCAGCGAGACTGAAGCGATGGAGGCGAACGCGAACACCAGCGCCAGCCCGACTTCGGGGTCGGCGAGGTGAATGTTCAGCGGGCCGATCTGGCCCATCGGGATCACGGAGAACCCGAGCATCGCCGACGCCGGCAGGAGGATCGGAGCGATATCCCACGTCGGGCGGTCGACCCCCTCGGGGATGATAAGCTCCTTCGCGAGCAGCTGGACGGCCGCCGCCGGGATAATGAGTAGCCCGAAGGGCCCGATCCGGTTGACCGCGATCCGGTCGGTGAACGCGGCCGTGATCTTCCGTTTCGCCCACGGTCCGGCGATGCCGGAGAACGCGAGGATGATGTTGGCGACGAGCGCCGCCCCGATCAGCGAGGCGACGACCTCACCGAGCACGCCCGGAAGTCCGAACGTGTCGACGAGGAACTCGGGAAACAGCTGTGCGGGTGCCGTCCCCATCAGCGGTCCACCTCCCCGAGAACGATGTCCAGGCTACCGAGCGCGGCGACCACGTCGGGGATGTACTCCCCGTTCGCCATCTCCGGAAGCGTCTGGAGGTTCGAGAAGCAGGGCGATCGGATCTTGAACCGAGCCGGCTTATCGGTGCCGTCGGCCCGGATGTAGATGCCGAGCTCTCCCTTCGCGCCCTCGACGGCGCGATAGATCTCGGTGTCGTCATCCGGACGCAGCGTGCGCGGCACGTTCGCCTGGATGTTGCGCTCGTCTTCCGGCCAGTCTTCGAGCAGGTCGACACACTGCTCGATGATCTTCGCCGACTCCTCGACCTCGCGCATCCGAACGAGCAGACGGCTGAAGTTGTCGCAGCCGTCCTCGGTGATGACGTCCCAATCGAGCTCGTCGTAGTACCCGTACGGGTCGTCGCGGCGCAGATCGTAGTCGACCCCCGATCCGCGAGCGACGGGACCGGTCGCGCCGTAGTTCTTGGCGACCTCCGGCGGCAAGATTCCCGTGTCGATCGTCCGCATCTGGAAAATCTCGTTGGAGGTGATGAGATTGTGGTACTCCTCGACGGACTCCGGGAGGTGGTCGAGGAAGTCCCGAGTCTTCGAGAAGAACTCGTCGCGCGGCTCCGGCAGGTCCCAGACCACGCCGCCGAGCCGGAAGTAGTTGAACATCAGCCGCTGGCCCGTCAGATCCTCCAAGAGGTTCTGGACGCGCTCGCGGTCGTTGATGGCGTACATGAACGTCGCCGTGAAGTCGCCGTTAATGTCGAGCGCGAAGGTGGCGAGCGCGAGCATGTGTGCGGCGATCCGACACATCTCGGCACCCATCGTGCGGATGACCTGCGCGTACTCGGGCACCTCGATGTCGGCGAGGTCCTCGGCCGCGCGGGCGTACGCCCACTCATTGAGCAGGCCCGCCGAGATGTAGTCCCAGCGGTCTGGGTACGGCATGATCTGGTGACGGTACGTCCCCGACTGCGCCATCTGCTCCTCGCTGCGGTGGAGGTAGCCGATGTCGGGCTCGACGTCGACGACCTGCTCGCCGTCGAGGACCGTCTTCAGGTGGAGCACCCCGTGGGTCGCAGGGTGGTGCGGCCCGATGTTGAGAAACATCGTGTCGGACTCAGCGTCCTTGTGGTGCTCCTGCAGCGGGTTCGCGTGCTCCGGGAGACTAGCGATCTGCGGCCGGTCCTGGTCGTAGTCCATCGAGAGGGGATGGCCCTGCCACGTCTCGGGGAGTAGGATCCGGCGTAGATCGGGGTGGTCGTCGTACTCGATGCCGATCAGATCGTACGCCTCCCGTTCGTGCCAGTCGGCGGTGCGGAAGACGGGCTCGGCCGACTCGGAGACGGGGTCGTCCTTGTCGGCGGGGACGACGACGCTGACCTCCTGGGTCGGGTCGTCGAACTTCTTCAGGTGGTAGATCGATTCGTACCGGTTCTCGTACTCCTGTGCGGACACCACCGAGAGGTGGTCGTATCCCGCCTGCTCTTTCAGGATCGAGAGCGTCTCCTGGACGGTGTCGGGCCGAATAACGAACCCGGGCGCGTTCAGGTGGTCGTCGCGGTCGACGACGAGGTCGCCCAAGAGCGCCTCCAGCTCGTCGGGAGTGCGCTCGCCGGCGCCGTCATCGACGGAGTCGGGTCGTTCGAGGCTCATGGTGAATCAGCGAAGTTGTACCGCATAACGAGTTCGTCGTCTTCGACCTGATCGGCGAGCTTGTCGACAAGCTCGTCGCGTTCGAGGTCGGAGAACTCCTCCAGCTCGTACGGCTTGACGGTGACGGGCGCGGCCTCGCCGTTGGCGACGCGCTCCTGCAGCTTCACGACGCCGTAGACGAGCGCCTCCGGACGGGGCGGGCAGCCGGGGACGTGGATATCGATCGGGATGACCTCCTCGGCGCCCTTGATCACGTTGTACCCCTCCTGGAACGGACCGCCGGAGATAGTACAGGAACCCATGCCGACCACGAACTTCGGCTCGGGCATCTGGTCGTACACGCGCTTCATCCGCGGCGCGAACTTCGAGACGATCGTCCCGGGGACGATCATCACGTCGGCTTGCCGCGGCGACGCACGGGGGACACCCGACCCGAAGCGGTCGAGGTCGTGTTTCACCGCGTAAGTGTGCATCATCTCGATGCTGCAGCAGGCGATACCGAACTGCAGCATGAACATCGAGGATCCACGACACCAGTTCAGGAACTTATCGAACTTGGTGAGGATGAACGGCGAGGAGCCGAACGCCTCGCGAAGACGGGAGTTGAATCGGTCTCCCTGCCCGGTCATCCGGCTGTCGCGGGTCTCGGTTACGACTTGCGATTCGTCGGTGATGAATGGTTGATCGCTGCTCATTAGTTGAGGTCACGCTCCGTCTTTCGACTGGTCGCGCGGGGACTCCGGGCCCAGCTGATGGCGCCGGAGCGCCACGCCCAGACGAGCCCGACTGCGAGGACGCCGACGAAGGCCAACATCGGCCACAGTAGGTCGATCATCGGCACGCCCGCACTGATCGCCGGACGGTAGATGACGGCCCACGGGAACAGTAACACGGTCTCGATGTCGAACACGACGAACAACAGCGCGACCATGTAGTACTGGATGTTGAACCGGATCCGCGTCCCGCCTGTCGGGGTCTCGCCGGACTCGTAGGTGGTACTTTTACCGGTCTCAGGCACACTCGGACGGAGCAACGCCGACACGGACATCATCGCTAGCGGGATGACCAGGCCGACGACCGCCAAGGCGCCAATCGCTATCCAATCGCTCATATAGGTCTCCGTAACGTGCTGGGGTTTGGACCGCCCCCTCATAAGCGTTGAGTCTTCACCGCAACGCCCCCACGTCGCCGAAAACGCCGGCCAGCAAGCCGGACAAACGATCGGGGTCGGGTGTCGTTTCGGCTGTCCAGCCAGTACTACGGCTCGTTCCGATCGCGGAACCCGTCGATTCCGAGGTCATGCAGGTCGGCCGACACCTCTGCGACGCCGCCTTTCAGCTCCTCGTGGTACTCGATCAGCCGTTCCTCGATCGCGTCGTGCTCGCGCGCGAGCACCTGCGCGGCGGAGAGCCCCGCGTTGAACGACTTGCCGGCGTCGACCGCGACGATCGGGGCGCCCGTGGGCATCCCGATGACGGAGTCGACCGACTTCTCCTGAACCGGGACGCCGATCACCGGGATCGGGTACGCGAGCGACGCGGTCATGTTCGGGAGGTCAGCGGATTTCCCACCCGCACCCGCAATCACGATGTCGAGCCCCCGGGCCGCCGCGGTCTCCCCGTACGCGTACATGAGCTCCGGCGTCCGGTGCGCGGAGACGACGTAGCTCTCGTAGGTGAACCGCGCGTCGGGCGCGTCGTCGAAGTCGGTCTGCTCGGCGAACCCGAGCTCGTCGAGCGCGTCGTACGCCCCCTCCATCGTCGGGAGGTCCGAGTCCGACCCCATGATGATCCCCACGTCGGGGGTGGTCTCCGGGTCGGCGTCGGCCGCCGCCTCCGCTTCGAGTCGATCGATCAGGTCCTGCACCGTGGTCATGGACGCGGGTTCGGCGGAGGGCTACAAGGAACTCCCGGATGCGGCGACTGCGGATCGGTCCGTCGTCTCGGGCGCAGAGCGGAGATGCGACCGAAGCGGGTCAGCACACTCGTATCAGTCGTTTGCCTGCCCAACCCTTATCAACGAAATCGCTCGAACTGTACGGTAATGGCAAGTTCGACGGAAAACGGGTCGGATCACGAAGGCGAGATCCGGCTCTGGCGAGAGGACGACTGGTGGATCGCTCGAGACGTGGGAACGGGCGTCACGACGCAGGGCGTGTCCCGATCCGAGGCGCTAGAGAACCTCGATGAGGCTGTCGCGCTCCACCGGGGAGAGATCGGTCGCGAACCGACCGACGAAGAGCTTCGGGAACTCGGGATCGATCCCGAGGAGAACGCGACCGGAGACACGAAGCCGCCCGACGTTCTCGAATAGCGTGGCGAGGCGTACGTTTTCCGGGCGAGAGGTCGTGAAGGTACTCGTCAACCGCGGCGGCTTCGAGTGGCGACGAACCGCCGGCGACCACGCACAGCTCTACTACGAGCATCCGACGTACGAGGAGGACAAACGACACGTCACGGTCCCGTTGCACGACGAAGTTCGGAAAGGAACGCTCAGAAACATCGCCGAGAGTGGGGGAGCACGTGACTTCGACGCCTTCTGCGCGTGGATCGACCGGAACTCGTGACGACCGATCGGTTCGCAGCTACGCGTTCCGGAACGTCAGCCCGTCCCGGAGGTCTCGCGATCGGGAGAGCAGGGCGTCGCGATCGGCGTTAGCATCACGGTCCGTCGCCGTCAGGTGCCCCATCTTCCGAAGCGGGCGCACGTCGTCTTTCCCGTACCAGTGTACGTCGGCCTCGGGCGCCGCGAGAACCTCCTCAACGCCCGACAGCGCCGCGGGCTGCGTCTCCTCGACATCCCCGAGCACGTTCGCTGTGACCGCCGGCGCGACGAGGTCGGTCGACCCGAGCGGCCACCCGAGGACCGCCCGGACGTGGTTCTCGAACTGCGAGGTGCGCGCGCCCTCGATGGTCCAGTGGCCGGAGTTGTGCGGCCGCGGCGCGATCTCGTTGACGAGCACCTCGCCGTCGCGGGTCTCGAACAGCTCGATCCCGAAGACGCCCCGGCCGTCGAGCACGTCGAGCACGTCGCGCGCGACCGACTCGGCCTCGGCGACGACCGCGTCGTCCGTCCGGGCCGGCGCGACGCTCTCGCGGAGGATCTCCTCGCGGTGAATCGTCTCGGTGACCGGGTAGGTCCGCGTCTCGCCGTCGGCCCCCTTCAGCCCCATCACGGCGATCTCGCGCTCGAAGTCGAGGAACTCCTCGGCCATCGCGGCGCCGCCGATCTCGTCGAGCGCGTCGGCGGCGTCCGCGGGCTCGTCGACAGGTACGTTCCCGCGGCCGTCGTACCCGCCCTCGCGGGCCTTCAGCATGACGCCGCCGTACTCCTCGACGACGCGTTCGAGCCCCTCGGCGGTGGCGACCGCGACGAACTCGGGGACGGGGATCCCGGCGTCGACCAGCGCCTCCTTCTGAACGAGCTTGTCCTGAATGGTACGGAGCGTGTCCGGGTCGGGGTGGACGGGTACGTCGTGTTCGGCGGCGGCCTCGGCCATCAGGTCCGGGTCAGCCAACTCGATCTCGAACGTCAGGGCGTCGGCTCGGCTCGCCAGTTCGCGGATCCCCTCTGGGTCGTCGAAGCCAGCGACGATCTGGTCGCTGACGACGGGGCTGGCCGGACAGCCGGGCGTCGGGTCCAATACGATGATATCGACGCCGAGCGGCGCGACCGCTTCACCGATCATGCGACCCAGTTGGCCGCCGCCGACGACGCCGAGCGTGGGTCCCGGCAGAGTGATCGTCATAGCCGGCGATACCGGATGTTAGTGCATAAATATTCTCACATCGAACAACGAAATACACACATTCGTGGTCAGACTGCGTCTGAAAAGGACCCCCCTTCGTCTATAGCTCGACCGCCGCGAGATCGCTTTCTAACTCCGCGACAAACTCGTTGTACGCTTCGACGAACCCCCGGAACGAGTCGGCGTACTCGCGCACGTCGGCCGCCGACGGCGCCTCGTACTGCGAGAGGATATAGAGGCCGCCCGATCCGCCCACCCGGAGATACGAGACGGTCCCCTCATCCCACTTCAGCTCCCATCGGTCGCCGTCGACGCGGGCAGTGAAGGTCCCGTAGTTGTCGCCCTCGTATCGGTAGATCTCACCGGCCATGACCGAACACGTCTCGCGCACGCGGTCTAGCACCCGATCGCGCTCGGCGACAATCCCATCGGTCGAGTCCGGCTCCGGGAACTCGGCGCTCACACCGTCGAGGACGCCCGACAGCGATCCGACCCACTCGTTCCACGCCGCGACGAAGTTCGCGTAGTCGTCGAGCGCGGTCGCGAGGTCCGCGGGGTCCGGCGGCTGCTGCGTCGAGATCACGTACACGTCCGAGCCCGACTTCGGCGAGAACAGGAGGAACTCCAGCTCGCCAGCCTCGTGTTTGACGGTCCATGTCCCCCCCGGCGTCGACAGCTCCTGTCGGCCGTAGTCGCCGCCCTGCAGCTTGGCGAGCTGGTAGGCGATCGTTCCGGCGTGGTCCCGCACGGCGGCGACGAGCTCGTCGCGCCGGTCGGCGACCGCATCCGTGTCGCACACGTCGAGGTCGAGCCCGAGGTCGGCGTGGGTGGTCACGGACGTACTGGGCACCTCACCCGGTTAACGAGTTCGGGTCGGGGGCAAAACGGGGGAGATGTCGGAAACCCGCCTCACGCGATCGACTCCCGGATCTCGCGGATTCGGGTCGACTCGTCGATCCCCGAGCGCACCACCAGCGCGAACACCTCGTCGCCGCCCGGGACCGGGGCGTCGCCGGTCAAAATTGCGCCGGAACCCGTCTCGTCGGCGAGCCACCGCCGCCCGTCCGCGATCGCCTCGCGGTTGAGCCACGCTGGCGGCCCGCCAACCACGAGTAGGGTCCGGTCGGCCCGCCCGTCCGGTACCTCGACGGTGTTCTTCCCGCGGGCCGCCTTCCGGATCGTCGTCTCGATCGCCGACACCGCGGCGCTCGTGTCCACCTCTGCCGGCTCCGAGGAGCCGAACAGCCCGAGCCCGAACCGCGATCCCGACTCGGGCGGCTCGACCGCCTGCGTCGCGTGGCCAATGGCGGCGATCTCCCCGTCGTCGCCGACGGCCCGAGCAACGTCGCTCGCGTCGAGCACCTGCTGGGGCGTCGAGGCCGCGTCATCGGCCTCGCCGGCGCCGAACAGCGCCGCGATCCGCTCGGCGACGACCCCGTTCAGCCGGTCGCGGGCGTCGACGAGCGTTTCACCGGGACGGAGCCAGTCGTCGTTATCGAATGGAACGATCGCCGCACAGCGGTCCGAGAGCGCATTGAGGGTCCGCGCCGCGTTCTTCTCCGCGAGGGGACGCTTTGGAGGGCGATCCTCGGAGTCGTCCCCTGCCGTGCGAGGAGAATCGGCCTTACCGGGCTCGTCGGGCTCGGACTCCGCGGGCGTCGGGAGCAGCCCGACGGCGTAGATGGGGACGTCGTAGAGCCGCGTCAGCTCCTCGGCCAGCGCCGGCGCGACACCCGCGCCCGCACCGCCCCCGAGCCCGACAACGAGGACGAACGCCTCCGCGAGCGACGGCTGTTGATCGTCTATCGCTCGGCCGAGCTCGCTGGCGTGAGCGTCGCCGAGCCGCCGGGCCGCGTGGAGGTCGCCGTCGAGCCCGCCCCCGCCGGCCGCGTCGCCGAAGCGATACCGCCGGGACTCGTCGATCGACCGGAGGGCGTCGAGCGCGGCCGCGTCGGTGTCGAACGCGTTGAGGCCCTGCAGGAACCGGTCCCCGTCGCTGTCGGCGGCGAGCCGGTCGATGATTCGGCCGCCGGCGCCTCCGAGACCGATAACGTGTACACGCATACGTCACCCCGGTCGTCAGGCGGGCGTTTATTCTTTCGGCCCGAGCGCCGGACCCCGCGGCCCGATCAGAACTCGTCGAGTTGGCGCTGTCCGCGCGGCACCTCCGGACCGACTTCCTCGGGGTCGCCGCCGAGCAGCCGTATCAGGGCGGTGTCGGCGAACGTGAGCGCTAACACGAGTACGATCGGCGCGAGGAACAGCCCGTGGAACCCGAACACCACCGGGCCGAAGATGTACGCGAGCATGAGCAGCCCGACGTGAGTGGTCTTCCCGCTGAAGTAGGGCCGGAGCACGATGTCGGGGATCGTGTCGACGACGATCGCGGCGAGGACGAGGAACCCGGCCACGTACACGAGTGCGGAGATCTCGTCGCCGAGGGCCGCCGGGACCGCGGTCACCGCCGCGAGTGGGAGGTACACGATCTTCATCCCGATCACGGGGATCAGGCTGGCGACACCCGTGAGCGCACCGGCGAGCGCCGGGTACGGCACCTCGACGAGTTCCGGGGCGATCACGTTGTATCCGGTGTAGGCCACGACGGCGATGATCGAGATGGCGATGACGTTGAGCAGGTTCCCGTACAGCACCGCCTCTAGCTCGGCATCGACCGCCTCCAGGTACTCGCGCACAACGGCGTCGTCGTCGAACGTGAGGAGCCACTCGTGAAACTTCGAGCCGTCGAGCAGCAGGTAGTAGGTGACGACGATCGTGATGAGGAGACTCAACACGAGCCCCGAGAGGGTGCTCGCCAGCAGGGTCGCCTGCTCTGACGCGAAGTTGATGAGCGGGTCGAGCTGGCCGGACTCATACGCCTGCATGATCCCGTCGAAGGTCGGATTCGACAGCTCGGCGAGATCGCCGACCCACGAGTTCTCGGCACCGACCGTCTCGGCGACCGGATACTGCTCGATGAACCGGCGGGCCTCGATCACCAGAAGCAGCATGGTGTAGCTCAGTAGGCCGATCAGCGGAACGGCGATCAGCGACAGCGCGGACATCGCCCTGACTCGGGCGGGGAGCCGGAAGCGTTCGAGCCGATGAAAGAGGCGTCGGGTGGAGTAGTAGAGGAAGACGGCAACGGTGAGCGGGGCGACGAACCGGTAGGCGATGAACCCGACGAGCGCCCCGACAGCGAGTCCGAAGAGGGCGATGACGAACCGCTTTTCGTCCATGGCCGTTTCTCTCCGCGATCCGGCATAAAATATGGGGCTCAATCCGGGTTTGCGTCCGAGACCTATCGATCGCGACCGGCGAAGCCTATCGATCGGAGCCGTCGTCGACTGCACGCTCATAGCGCGCCACCTGCTCGCGGTGGAGCGAGAGGATCATGTCGGCGAGGAATCCGAAGATCAGAAGCTGGATCCCTAAGGTTGCGGCCCCGACGGCGCCGATCGCGATTATCTCGTGGGGGATCCCGTTGACGATCCAGTCGTAGAGCACGTACCCGGTCATAAGCGCCCCGGCGCTCGTCGAGATCGCGCCGAGACTGCCGAAGTAGAACAGCGGGTTGTTCGTCTTCGCCTTCCGGTACAGTTCGAGGAAGATCACGCCGCCGTCGCGGATGGGGTGGAGGTTGGTGGCGGAGCCGCCAGGACGCTCTCGGTAGGTGATCGGGACGACCGCGACCGACTGCCGGTTTTTCACGCACTCGACCGCCATCTCGGTCTCGATCCCGAACCCGTCGGCGGTGAGGTGGAGCCGGCGGAACGACTCGCGGGTGAACGCCCGATACCCGGAGAGGATATCCCGGTACTGCTCGCCGTGGATCGCGCGAAACGAGAGGTTGATGAGCCGGTTTCCGATCCGGTTCAACTGCGTCATCGCGCCCGGCCGCATGTCCGCGAACCGGTTCCCGATAACGTGGACCGCCTCACCGGACAGCAGGGGATCGAGCATCGCGTCGACATCGCCAGCGTCGTACGTTGCGTCCGCGTCGGCCATCACGACGTAAGGTGCATCGATATGGTCTCGGACCGCTTCCCTCACCGCCTGCCCCTTCCCCCGGCCGGATTGCTCGACGACTCGCGCGCCCGCCTCGCGGGCCGCCTCCTGCGTGCCGTCAGTCGATCCGCCGTCGATCACAAGGACACCGTCGAGCCCGGCGTTGCGGAACGCCTCGACGACGCGCGCGACCGTCTCGACCTCGTCCATTGTCGGGAGCAGGACGCAGACGTCGTCGTACTCGCTCATTACGGGGTCGATATCAGGGGAGTCGCTAAACTCTGTCCTTCCGGGACGGCGCCGGTCCCCGGCAGACCGGGATCATCGCCGACCCGTCAGCCAGTCGGTTCTGTGGGCACCCATACGCTCATGTATCAGACGATCGATCATGGTAGCATGGAACACCCACCGGACGCCAGCGTCGAAGAACTGCTCAGCGCGGCGCGGACTGCCACCGGAGACGAGCTGCGGAGCCTCACGTACTTCAGTGAAGACGATGTCGAACAGCTCTACCTCCGCAGCGACCTGAGCCGGACGGCTGACCTCGTCGGCTTCGCGGAGAGCGAGCGACACGGGTTCCGCGCGCAGTCGCTGTACGCTGACACGCAGCTTGGCGACTACCAGTTCACGGTCCGCGTGTTCGAGAACGGCTACCTCACGCGCGTCATCGCCAACGATCACGGGGTATGGGTAACGACCGACTCGATGGAGATTGACCGGTTCGAGGAACTCGCGAGCGCGCTCGCATCCATCCTGCGGTCGTTTGATCCGATGTAAGGAACCCGGTCGATCCGGCGTCGCCGAGGGATGGTCGCCGTTTCCACCTCACCGCCCCCACCAACCGCGACCCGCTCACTCGAGGTGGCTCTGCATCTCGGGGACCAGCTCGTCGGCGTCGACCGGCTTCGTCACGTACCCGTCGGCACCGGCCTTCACCGCCTCCATCATCTTCTCCTGCTGGTCGACGCTCGTACACATCACGATCACGGCGTCGGCCCAGCGGTCCTTGATCGCAGCAGTCGCCTCGATTCCGGTCATCTCGGGCATGACGACGTCCATCGACACCGCATCCGGTTCGTACGCCTCGAACAGCTCCACCGCCTCCGCGCCGTTCTCCGCCTCGCCGACCACCTCGAAGGGATCCTCCAGCGCGTCCCGGACGACGGTCCGCTGAAACGAGGAGTCGTCGACGACGAGTACCCGCTCGGTCATACGTGGCCGTCGACGGCTGAACGGCATAAACGCGTGGATCGACACGGGCGGCCGGGACCGATCGACCGGCCGCCGAGAGTCCTCGATCCTCACTGCCACCGACGCGCTGGAACACCTTGTATATTCGACGAAGCGTATAATGAACATAGGAACAAGGTTAAGGTGTATCCGGCGGTATCAACGTCTATGGAAACGCGGAAAGTCCAGCGGTTGGGGCCGTCGACGCTGGCGATGACCCTCCCCGCGGAGTGGGCGAAGGAACACGGCGTCAACAAGGGCGACGAGGTGTCGCTGCGGATGGGCGGCAAGGGAACGCTCACGGTCCTGCCGGAGTCGGTGAGCACGGAAGAGTCGAAAGCGGTGATCAACGCCGACGGGCTCGACGCGCAGTCGCTGGAACGCGCCATCGTCGCGCAGTACGTTCTCGGGCGGCGCGTGATCCACGTCCGCAGCGAGGGAACGCTCGACAGTGAACACATCAACGCCGTCTACAAGGCCGAAACGCAGCTGATGGGACTCGGCGTCATCGAAGAGACGCCCTCGGATATCTCGATCCGGTGTTCGGTCGACCCCGAAGACTTCACCCTCGACAACCTGCTCGAGCGCTTGGAGAACACGGGATCGACGATGCGCGGCGAGGCGGTGAAGGCACTCGCCCACGGGAATCCCGATCTGGCCCAGCGTGCGCTCAACCGCGAGCGGCAGGCGAACAAGATCTTCGTGCTCCTGCTCCGGCTCATCTTCACGGCGTACCAGAACCCGAACCTCGCCCGCGCGGTCGGGCTAGAGGAGGGGTTCCCGCTGATCGGCTACCGGTCGGTCGCGAAGAACCTCGAACTCACCGCCGACAACGCGGAGGACATCGCCGATATCGTGATGGAGGCGGAGGGCCACACGCTCGACGTCGACAGCGCGACGATGCGGCAGATCCGGGAGTTCACCGATCAGGTGGACGACCTCACCGCACTCGCCGTGCAGGCAGTCGTCGAGCGCGACTACGACCTCACGGTCGAGTGCCGAGATCTCTTCGGCCGACTCGAGGATCGCGAACAGGAGATCCTCGGAGAACTACCGAACGACCTCGACAACGACACGCTGTTGATGACCCGCGAAGTGCTCGTCAGCCTCCAGCACACCGCAGAGTACGCGATGCGGAACGCCGAGATCGCCGCGAATCTCGCGCTCAACGAGCCCTCTGATCACGTCGAGATCATCTGAGCGAGCGTCGCCGTTTCGAGTCCGAGTCCCCGCCTTCGCATAAACTAAGTAGTCGCCCGCAAAGCGACGAGTATGAGCGAGGCATCCATCGAGTCTGACAAGGAGGTCGGCGTGGCGCTCGCGTTGGGCGCAATCGCGGTCGTCGGCGCTATCGTGCTGTTCGGCCACCCGTCGCAGATCGGGAAGGCCTGGGGGTTCGGAGCGGCGTTCGTCTTCGCCGTCTGTTCGGTCGTCGCCGTCCAGATCTTCGACTGAGTGCGATCCGGACGAGAAACCGTTAAGGACGTTTGACGCCTACTTCAGGACATGAGCGAGTACACCGAGGAGGAGCAGCGCATCCTCGCGTACCTCACGGACAGCGTTACCCGTGGCGAGCGGTACGTCCGCTCGAAGACGATCGCCGACGCTATCGGTCTCACCGCCAAGCAGGTCGGCTCCCGGCTCCCCCGTCTCGCCGAAAAATCCGACGACGTCGACATCGAGAAGTGGGGTCGTGCGCGGTCGACGACGTGGCGCGTGACTCCGCAAGGCTGACGCGCCCCGCCTCGCTGTCGGCGTCTGCTTCCGCCGCCCGATTCTGGTCCCGTTCTTGCTTCCGCCCCGCTCGACTCGCGTGTTTTTAACCCCCGTGGCCCCAAACGGGAGCGTATGACCGTCCGAGTTTCCCGGACGTTCGAGTTCGACGCACCCGCCGAGGACGTGTGGGCGTTCATCTCGGACGCCGAGCAGCGCGCAGAAGCGATCAGCGTCGTCGACACCTTCGAAGTACACGGCGACGGGCGGGCGACGTGGCACGTCGCGCTCCCGATCCCGATGATCAAGTCGACCATCTCCGTCGAGACGGAGGAGGTCAAGCGCGAGCCACCGACCCGAGTGAAGTTCGTCGGCAAGTCGCGCGCCTTCCGCGTCACCGGCGAGCATACGATCACCGAGATCGATGGCGGCTGTCAGCTGGCCAACGAGTTCGTGGTCGACGGCCGGCTGCCGGGCGTCGAGTCGTTCTTCGAACGCAACTTCGATGCGGAGCTGGACAACTTAGAAGACGCCCTGCGAGCGTCGTTCGGAACGACCGCATGAGGCTCGCCTGCGTCCAGCTCGGCGTCGAGGGCGGCGCTATCGAGGACAACGTCGCGGCCGCGATGGAAGCGGTCCGCGAGGCGGCGGCCGACGGGGCTGACCTGGTCGTGCTCCCGGAGCTGTTCGACGTGGGGTACTTCGCGTTCGACGCGTACGCCCGCGCGGCCGAGAGCGTCGCCGGCGACCGATTGAGTCGGTTCGCCGCGGTCGCCGACGAGGAAGACATCAACGTGCTGGCGGGGACCGTCGTCGAGGACCTCGCCGCGTCCGCGGCCGACGGGATCGAGGCCCCGGCCGACGAGGGGCTCGCGAACACTGCAGTGCTGTTCGACCGGAGCGGGGAGCGTCGGCTCGTCTACCGGAAGCGGCACCTGTTCGGCTACGGTTCCGAGGAGACGGACCGGATGGTCCCCGGCGAACGGGTACCCATGACGGATATCGAGGGCGTGCAGGTCGGTGTGACGACCTGCTACGACCTTCGGTTCCCCGAGCAGTTCCGGCAGATGGTCGAGGCGGGCGTCGAGTGCGTGCTGGTGCCGAGCGCGTGGCCGTACCCGCGCGTGGAGCACTGGCGGACGCTCGGCCGGGCGCGGGCGATCGAGAATTTGACGTACGTCGCAGCGGTCAACGGGAGCGGCATATTTGACAGCGACGCGCTCTGCGGCCGGACGACCGTCTACGACCCGTGGGGGACGACGCTGGCGTCGGCGGGCGACGAGCCGACGACCGTGACCGCCGAGATCGACCCCGACCAGGTTGCGGCGGTGCGCGAGGAGTTCCCCGCGCTGCACGACCGCCGATAGCTGCGGACCGTCTCATTTATACGGGAGAAGCGACAAGGATCCAATGCCGAAGTCCGACGCTTTTCTCGTTGGAGTTCGGCGACCAACCACGCGCCCGTCCCGACCACTCGGGCGGCGACGCCGGTGACAGCCCGGGGGTCCGCTGTTCGGCCGCCGCCCGCCCGCCTCTCGTCGTTCACCTTTCCGCTTCGCCTTTCCTCGCCTTCGCCGCTCCCCCTTTCCGAACCCCTCACAGCCGTGGCCTCGCATTCCCGTGCCCCACGTATCCTCGCACCACTGCGTCGCTGGTCCCTACGCTGCTCGTCGACGACGGTGTCCGGATCGGTGTAATATCAAACCCGATAACTTGGTCGATAGCTACTTACGGCGGTCGGGGGAGCACGTAAACGCCGCGGACGAAACCGGCCGACCCAACCCCGTTTTCGGGCGGGTCGGTCGGAGACTCGCTTCCACCGTCCGTCGTCCGTCGGCTTTCGGGCTCGGGTCCACCCGCTCCCACACCGTACCCGATCCCGTTTCTCGGCACCGGACCCTCGTCTGGTAGCGATTGATCCGTTCCCGGAGCGAAGCGCAAGGACGAAACCCTCGGATCCCGAACCGACGGTCGAATGTTCCCCCGCGAGTACCGCGGCGTCGCCTTCGTTGTGGGCCTGTTCCTCGTCGTTCAGTTGGGCGCGTTAGCGCTGGTACCGGAGTTCGCTGAAAGCGGCTATCAGGCAGTTGATAACCCGGATAACCCGACGAACAGCCTCCTGTATATCGCCGCGATCATCGCCATGACGGGGCTGATGCTCGCGGCGTTCCGCTACGACCTCGATCAAGGGATCCGGCTGCTGATCGTCGGCGTCTCCGCGTGGCTCTCGTGGTACGTCTTCTCTGCGGTCGTTTCGCAGCTCGCGGCCGCCGTGCCCGCGATCGCAGTCGGAGTCGCCCTGCTCGTGTACCCCGAGTGGTACGTGATCGACACCGCCGGGGTGTTGATGGGCGCGGGCGCGGCAGGGCTGTTCGGCATCTCGTTCGGGCTGTTGCCTGCCCTCCTGCTGTTGGCTTTCCTGGCGGTGTACGACGCGATCTCGGTGTACGGCACCGAGCACATGCTGTCGCTCGCGGAGGGCGTGATGGACCTGAACATCCCCGTGGTGCTCGTGATTCCGCTGTCGCTTTCGTACTCGCTTCTGGGGGAGCAGTCGGAGTCGGAGGGCGATGATACCGACGGCGACTCCGCGATCGACGACGGCGACCCTGATGCCAACTCGGACGACCTCGACAATCCCGACGAATCCGCAGACGAGGGCGCCGACGTCTCGGAACCGACCGACATCGAGGACCGCGACGCGTTCTTCATCGGGCTCGGCGACGCCGTGATCCCGACCGTGCTCGTGGCGAGCGCGGCGACGTTCTCGCCGGCCGCGGCCCTCGACATGCCGTTGATCGGGATCAACCTCCCCGCGCTGCTCGCGATGGTCGGCAGCCTCGCGGGGCTGTTGGTCCTGATGAGCTGGGTGATCAAGGGACGGCCGCACGCCGGGCTCCCGCTTTTAAATGGCGGCGCGATCGGCGGCTACCTGATCGGCTCCGTCGTCGCCGGGGTCCCGCTGATCGAGGCGGTCGGGCTGGCCGGGTTCTTATAGGTCAAATCGGGTGTCGCTATCGGCTTTTTATACGTAGTCGGCGACTCCACGGTGACGATCTCCAAAGCCCCAGCCGCTCGGTACTACGTGATCGATGACTCGCCAGCGGACACCTCCAAAGCCCCAGCCGCGACGACTCGCGCGCTTTGCTGCGCTCCTCGCTCGCGTTGCTCGCTGCGGTGCTTGCTGCAGCGTGCTTCGTCCTCGCGACTGCCCCTTTGAGTCCCACCCCGCACCGCAACCGCACAGCCTCACGCCTCCCCAGCCTCGCGGCTCCCTTCGTCGCCGGCGCTTCGCGCCCGATGGGCGCGAAGAGGCACGCAGGGCGAGAGCGAAGCTCTCGCTTGCAGCCGGCGGCAAAGCCGCCGGCGACGCCACCGCACCGCCCTTATAAACCGCCGCCGCGCCCTACTCGCCCGCGCCGTCGCGCTCGACGGCTATCCCGAGGTCGGCCATCGCATCGAAGAAGTTCGGGAAGGAGACGTCGACGTGCTCGCCGCCGCGGATCGTCGTGGTGCCCTCGGCGACGAGCGCGGCCACGGCGAGCGCCATCACGATCCGGTGGTCGGCGCGCCCGTCGACGCTCGCGCCCCGGAGGTCGCTCTCGGAACCGTGGACCGTCAGCGTGTCCGGCTCTTCGGTCGTCTTTGCGCCCAACTTCTCCAGCTCCTCGGCCATCGCCGAGACGCGATCCGTCTCCTTGTACCGGACGTGCTCGCAGTTCATGATTCGGGTGTCGCCGTCGGCGACCGCGCCGAGCGCGGCGATCGTGGGGAGCAGATCGGGCGTGTCACCCACGTCGACCTCGACGCCCGACAGCTCGGAGCGCCGGACGGTGATGACGCCGGCCTCGCGGTCCCACTCGATGTCGGCGCCCATGCGCTCGACGATTTCCACGATCGCGGAGTCGCCCTGCGCGCTCGGCACGGCGCCCTCGATCCGAACCGGCTCTCCCGGCTCGGCGGCGACCGCGCCGGCGGCGACCAGGTACGAGATCGAGGAGAAGTCGCCGGGAACGGTGTAGCTCCCGCCCGCGGGCGCGTACGACTGTCCACCGTCGACGACGAAGCCCGCCGCACCGGCCGCGCCGTCGAGCGCGTCGCCACCGTCGCCGACCGGCGTGGCCTCGATCCCGAAATCGTCGAGTAGTTCGAGCGTGATATCGACGTACGGGGCCGATTTGAGGGGCGTCGTCAGGTCGATTTCGACGCCCTCCTCGGTGACCGCGCCGGCCATCAACAGGGCGGTGACATACTGCGAGGACACGTTGCCGGGGATCGCGACTTCGCCGCCCGCGAGCGGTCCGCTCACGACGAGCGGCGCCTGTCCGTTCCCGCGGGTCGACTCCGCGCGCACGCCGAGGTCACCGAGCGCCTCCAGAAGGGGTCCCTGCGGGCGCGAGCGGAGGGATTCGTCCCCCGTCAACACCGTGGTCCCGTCCGCGAGCGCGGCCGCGGCGGTGACGAGCCGCATCGTCGTCCCGGAGTTCGCGCAGTCGATCACGTCGTCGGGAACGGCGGGTCGGCCATCGAATCCGTCGACGACGAGCGCGTCGGCGTCGTCGAAACGCTCTCCGGATTCCGGCTCGACCGCGCCGCCGAAGGCGGTCACGGCCCGGGCGGTCGCCTTCGTGTCGGCCGAGACGAGCGGGGAGCGCACGGTCGCGCCGTCGCTGTACCCCGCGGCCAGCAGCGCGCGGTGGGTGTAGCTCTTCGAGGGCGGCGCGCGAGTGGTACCCCGCACGGTCGAACTGGTGACGTTGACGTCCATACGTCCCCTGCCGTCCGCGACGACAAGTGGGTACCGGCCGCGGCACGATTCTGCGGGCGAGTTCGACGACGCGGCTTGGCGGGCGGATCCGCCGGCGGATCGCGACCCGGGCGCTCGCCGGACCCCGCCGGCGTACCCTTTATACCATCGGGAGCGCTACCGTCGCGTATGCCCCAGTGTGAGATGTGTGGCGCCGACGAGGCCTCGCTGACGACGACGAAGGTCGAAGGCGCCGAACTGGAGCTGTGTAGCTCGTGTACGGACTTCGGTACCGAGGTCCGCGACGAGTCCACCGGCTCCGGCGGCAGCAAGTACTCCACGAGTTCGAGTAGCGGGACGTCCTCCGGGTCGTCATCCGGCTCCTCGGGCGGATCGTCCGGATCGTCGGGTGGCTCGACGCGTCCGCGCGACATGTTCGACAACATGGACGAGATCGCCACCGACTACGACGACCGGATCCGCAACGCCCGCGAGTCCCGCGGGCTCAGCCAGGAAGAGCTGGCCGACCAGCTCAACGAGAAGGCGAGCCTCATCCGTAAGCTGGAGCGCGGCGACACGCTTCCCACCGACGATATCCAGCGGAAACTGGAGAGCGAACTCGACATCACTCTCGTCGAGGGCGAGTCGGCCGACGACGCCGACTGGGACAGCGGCGACGCCGGGACGATGACGCTCGGCGACGTGGTCAAGCGGAAAGACTGACCCGACAGAACCGCCGGAATCTCTCCCGTTCTCCTCCTGCTCTCGGTTGCCGTCGTTTCTTCTTCAACGTCACCCTGTCAGCGCCGTCCGGCGCTTCTCCACATCCCGACGAGCAGGACCGCGATCACCCCGAAGGCGACGAGCGAGAGGTTCGGGATCGTGAGCCCGAGCCCCGGGCTCTGCCACAGAACGGTCGCACACGGGCCACCAAGCGTACACTCCGTCATCGTCGCTTGAAGGTACGAGTGGTAGGCGGCGAGACTGAGCCCGAGCCCCACGAGCGGGAGCGCAGTCCGGAGGACCGCCGGTCGCTTCTCGACCGTCGCGACGCTGAACACCACGACGAGCGGGTACATGAGGATCCGCTGGTACCAACACAGATCACAGGGGGTGAGTCCGAGCCCGAGGCTGAACCAGAGACTCCCCGCGGTCGCGATCGTTGCGACGACTGTCGCAGCCGACAGCCAAACGGTCGTCTCCGAGGGCCGGGCTGTCACACTATCGCCCCACCGCCGTCCGTCTGTTCCGATCCGCCGTATCGCTCCCTCAGGTAGTCGATGATGTAATCGACCGTCTCGGGGTCGTAGCTCCAGAATCCGTAGAACTCGCCCGGCGCGCGTTCCTCGGCGAGCAGCGCGCACTTCGCGTCGTCGTACCCGCCGCCGTCGTACGCGACAAACCACGTTTCCCGAATTTCGGCGGTCTCGCCGACGTGAACGGTGTAGTGTTCAACATCGGGCGCATTGCCCTCGTCCGCGGCGTACGCGTGCACGTCGAGCCGCTCCTTCTCGCCGAGTAGGTCATAGGTGTCCGCTTCGCCGGTGAGCACGTCGAGCGTCTGGAACCCGGCGTGAAGCTCGCCGTTGCCGACTCGCCACGCGCGGTCCTCGATCTCGCGAGACGCGGCCACCATGTCTGCCCGCGAGTAGGAGGTAAACATCGTCTCGTCGAGGTGGTCCAACACCGGTTCCCCGACGCGCCCGCCGCTTGACGCTCCGTCTTCGGACGATCGGACTCCTGACCCACCGTCTCCCGACTCTCCGTCTCCGACCCCGCCCGGTCGCGGCAGTAGCTCGTCGACGGTCACGGCCGTGACGAATTCTTCGTCGCGCGCGAGCACGGCGAACGCCTCCGGACCGGCCGCGGTCCGTTCTTCGACGATCCGAACGTTGCGGTCGGCGAAGTGTTCCCGGAGCGCCTCAGCGTCCTCCTGATCGGCGTTAAAGACGGTCAACGTGGCCTCGTGAGCTTCCACGCCCGCGATGAGCTCGATGAGGGACATCCCTTATCGGGACCACAGTAGCGGGGTATAAGGTCGTTTCTGCTCTCAGCGGATCGTCGACGAAGCATGAAGCTATTTGCGCCGCGGACACCGAGTGTGGGTATGTTCATTCTGGTGAACCTCAAGGCGTACCCGTGCGACCCGATCGAAGTCGCGACCGCTGCCCGCGACGTCGCCGAAGCGTCCGGCGCCCGGATCGCGGTCTCGCCGCAGGCCGCCGACATCGCCCGCGTTGCCGACACCGGCGTCGAGACGTGGGCCCAGCACGTCTCGCCGAACGCCCACGGCTCTCACACCGGGTCGACGCTCGCCGAGGCCGTCGCCGACAACGGCGCGGAGGGGACCCTTATTAACCACTCCGAGAATCGCCTGAAGCTCGCCGACATCGACGGCTCCGTTCACGCGGCCGAGCGCACCGAACTGGAGACGATCGTCTGCGCGAACAACCCCGCGCAAGTCGGCGCAGCCGCCGCACTCGGTCCCGACGCGGTCGCTGTCGAGCCGCCGGAACTCATCGGCGGCGACGTCTCCGTCTCGACTGCCGACCCGGGGATCGTCGAGGACGCGGTCGCGGCCGCCGAGGCCGTCGATCCCGCCGTCGACGTGTTCTGCGGTGCCGGCGTCTCGACCGGCGACGACGTGGTCGCCGCCGGCGACCTCGGCGCCGCCGGCGTCCTGTTGGCCTCCGGCGTCGCGAAGGCCGACGACCCGAAGGCCGTGCTCGAAGACCTCGTCAGCGGGATCTGAGTGCGCACAGGTGGCGTTTGCGGACTTTCTTCGGCAGTCGACGCCCGACTCGTGGCACCTCGACGGCTGTCGGCTGCTGCGCTTGCGGATCGATATAAAAACATCGGTGAGACGCGTTCACACGATCGCGGAAATCGCATGACTGCGCCGGTATCTACTGCACGCCCGATTCGCGCCGTCTAGTAACCTTTAACCGACACAAGCCGGTACATTTGAGCAAGATGGCGAGCAACAAGATCCTCGGTATCGACCTCGGTACCACCAACTCCGCGTTCGCGGTGATGGAGGGCGACGAGCCCGAGATCATCGCCAATGCGGAAGGCGACCGGACCACTCCCTCGGTCGTCGCATTTGCCGACGACGGCGAGCGACTCGTCGGCAAGCCGGCGAAGAATCAGGCCGTCCAGAACCCCGACCGCACGATCCAGTCGATCAAGCGGCACATGGGTGAGGACGGCTACACCGTCGAGATCGGCGACGAAGAGTACACGCCGGAGCAGGTCTCGGCGATGATCCTCCAGAAGATCAAGCGCGACGCCGAAGAGTATCTCGGCGACGACGTCGAGAAGGCGGTCATCACCGTCCCCGCCTACTTCAACGACAAACAGCGGCAGGCGACCAAAGACGCCGGCGAGATCGCCGGCTTCGAGGTCGAGCGCATCGTCAACGAGCCGACCGCGGCCTCCATGGCGTACGGCCTCGACGACGAGTCCGACCAGACCGTCCTCGTGTACGACCTCGGAGGCGGTACCTTCGACGTATCAGTTCTCGATCTCGGCGGCGGCGTCTACGAGGTCGTCGCCACGAACGGGGACAACGACCTCGGCGGCGACGACTGGGACGAGGCGCTCATCGACCACCTCGCGAAGGAGTTCAAGAACAACCACGGCATCGACCTCCGCGAGGATCGGCAGGCGCTCCAGCGGCTGAAGGACGCTGCCGAGGAGGCGAAAATCGAACTGTCGAGCAAAAAGGAGACGACGGTTAACCTCCCGTTCATCACCGCGACCGACAGCGGCCCGGTCCACCTCGAACAGTCGATCACCCGCGCGACGTTCGAGAATCTCACGTCGGATCTCATCGAACGCACCGTCAACCCGACCGAGCAGGCGCTCTCGGACGCCGACTACTCCAAGTCGGACATCGACGAGGTCATCCTCGTCGGCGGCTCCACCCGGATGCCGCAGGTTCAGGAGCAGGTCGAAGCGCTCGTCGGACAGGAGCCGAAGAAGAACGTCAACCCCGACGAGGCGGTCGCGCTCGGCGCGGCGGTTCAGGGCGGCGTGCTCTCCGGCGACGTCGACGACATCGTCCTGCTGGACGTGACCCCGCTCTCGCTCGGGATTGAGGTGAAGGGCGGCCTCTTCGAGCGGCTCATCGAGAAGAACACCACGATCCCCACGGAGGAGTCGAAGGTGTTCACGACGGCCGCGGACAACCAGACCTCCGTCAACGTCCGCGTCTTCCAGGGCGAACGCGAGATCGCCGAGGAGAACGAGCTGCTCGGCGCGTTCCAGCTCTCCGGCATCCCGCCGGCGCCCGCCGGAACCCCCCAGATCGAGGTCTCCTTCAACATCGACGAGAACGGTATCGTCAACGTGGAGGCCGAGGATCAGGGCTCGGGCAACGCCGAGTCGATCACCATCGAGGGCGGTGTCGGCCTCTCCGACGAGGAGATCGATCAGATGCAGGAGGAAGCCGAAAAGCACAAAGAGGAGGATGAGGCCCGCCGCGAGCGGATCGAGGCCCGCAACGAGGCCGAGACGTCGATCCAGCGCGCCGAGACCCTCTTAGAGGAGAACGAGGAGGAGCTCGACGACGACGAGCTCGTCGCCGACATCGAGGCGGCCATCGAGGACGTCGAGGAGGTCCTCGAAGACGAGGACGCCGACACCGACGAGATCGAGTCTGCCACCGAAGCACTCACCGAGGAGCTGCAGGAGATCGGCAAACAGATGTACGAAGGACAGGCTGCACAGGCCGGTCCGGGCGGCGCGGGCGGTGCTGCCGGCGCCGGTCCCGGCGGAATGGGCGGCATGGGCGGCGCAGCCGGCCCCGGCGGTGCAGGCGGTGCGGGCCCCGGCGGTGCGGACGCCGACGACGAGGAGTACGTCGACGCCGACTTCGAGGACGTCGACGACGAAGACGACGCGTAACGCCGGTTCATCGGTCCCCGGATCAACATTCACAACCAATTTCACCGTAACGCATGAGCGATAACTTCTACGACGTCCTCGGGGTATCGCGGGACGCCAGCGAGGAGGAGATCAAGAAGGCGTACCGCAAGCAGGCCGCCGAACACCACCCGGACGTCAGCGACGACGACGACGCCGAGGAGCGGTTCAAGGCGATCCAGAAGGCCAAGGAGGTGCTCACCGACGAGCAGAAGCGACAGCAGTACGACCAGTTGGGTCACGACCGCTTCACCGAGGCCGACAAGCGCGGCGCGACCGGCGGGGGCGGCCCCGGCGGCGCCGGTGGTCCCTTCGGCGGCGCGGGGGGTGCCGGCGGCGCCGGCGGCTTCGAGGACATCTTCAACCAATTCTTCGGCGGTGGCGGCGGCCGCGGCGGTGGCGGCGGCAACCGACCGCGTCAGGGACAGGACCTCCGCACCGGGCTCACGATCGACTTAGAGGAGGCGTTCGAGGGCGCGACCAAGGAGGTCACACTCACGCGACCGACCCAATGCGACACCTGCGACGGCGCGGGCCACCCGCCCGACGCCGACGTGGAGACCTGTTCGCAGTGTAACGGGCGCGGACAGGTCCAGCAGGTCCAGCAGACGCCGCTCGGCCGCGTCCAGCAGACCTCGACGTGTCCCCGGTGTGAAGGATCTGGCGAGCTGTACAGCGAGGACTGCGCCGACTGCGGCGGCGACGGCGTCGTCCGCGAGGAGGCGACCCTCTCGGTCGAGATTCCGGCGGGGATCCGCTCGGGACAGAGCCTCCGGATGGAACGCGAGGGCGCACCGGGCGAGAATGGCGGCCCCAACGGCGACCTGCTGATCGAGGTCGACGTCGACGTCGGCGACCGGTTCGAGCGCGACGGCGACGACCTCCGGGTGAACGAGGCCGTCTCCTTCCCGCAGGCCGTCTTCGGCGACACGATCGAGGTCGAGACGGTCGACGGCAGCGTCGAGATGGACGTGCCGACCGGGACTCAGAGCGGCGAGACGTTCCGTCTCAAGGGGAAGGGAATGCCCCGCCTGCGCCGGCGCGGGCGCGGCGACCTCTACGTGAAAGTGGGCGTCGTGATTCCCGACTCGCTCAACGAGGAGCAGCGCGAGGCGCTGGAGGCGTTCGCCGAGGCCGGCGGCGAAGACGTCGATGTCGGCGGCGGGTTCTTCAAGAAGCTGAAGAGTTCCTTCTAGCGCCCGATCTCTTCGACCCCTAGCTTTTCTTACACGCGTTGCGTAGCACAGAGTATGGGCTACGACGCGACCGCCTACGACGACGTCGAACCGCGCGCTCCCGGCATGTACTTCCTCCGCGACGCGCTGAACTGCGAGGGGCTCGGAGTCACCGTCGTCGAAGCCGACGACGGCTGGGAGGGGATGGAACACGACCACGCCGAGGACGGTCAAGAGGAGGTGTACGTGCTACTCCACGGCGCGGCAACGCTGACCGTCGACGGTGACACCGTCGAACTCGCCCCCGGCGATGCGGTCCGGGTCGACGCTGACTCTACTCGCGATCTGGCCTTCTCCGCGGACGGCTCGAAGATGGTCATCGCTGGCGCGCCCTGAGCCGCGCTCCGGTTCCCGGCTCTCGGTCGCGACTCCCGAGAACGCCTCCGCGTTTTTAAGTCTCGCCCGCCCCGAGCCCCGCGTATGGACGTCGTCGGCGACTTGCTCGCTCGGGACCGGCGGAGCCGCGACATCGCACTCGTCACGGCCGACGGGCGCGAGCGCACGTATCGCGACCTGATTACCAACGCGTACAAGGCCGCCAACGTGTTGCGCTACCTCGGTGCCCGTGAGGGGTCGACCGTCGCCGTCGAGCCGACGCCGGGGCTCCACACGACGCTCGCCTTTTTAGGCGCCGCTGGGCTCGGCGCTCCGGTCCGGTTCGATCCCGTGGCGGGGATCGAACAGGGCGATCGCGTGGTCCTCGTCGCCGTCGCAGACGAATCGACGACGGAACCGGCGCCCGGGACAAACCTCGCCACCTTCGGCGGGCCGCCGAACCGTCCCGAGACGACCCACTGGGAACAGGAGTTGTGGAGCGAGAACCCGGGGATGCCGCCGAGCACGGTCGGCCCGGCGGATCCGCTCGTTCGCGGCGCCGACGGCGACGTCTCCCACGGCGGTGCGCTCGATGCGGCCGCAACCGTCGTCGACGAGTACGGCGTCGACTCCGAGACGCGGATCGTGTTGCGCACGAGCCTCGCAGATCCGCGCGCGCTCTCCGCCGCCGTGCTCGCGCCGCTGTCCGTGGGCGGAACCACCGTGCTCGCGGACGCCAAAAGCGACGGACACGGCGACGACAGCGCGCGGGGTGACCTCGCGGTGGTCGCGGACGACACGACCGACGCCGTTCCCGAACCGAAGACGATGGCGCTCTCGGAGATCGTCGTCCGCTGACCCGGCGACGGGGCGCGGTCCCGGCGTCAGCCGTCGATCGGACTCGCCGCGACCACATGCTCCGACTCGTGGCGGAGACACGCCGATTCGTGTCCCTCAGCGTGAACGGTTCGCTCCGGAGTCGTCTCCGCGCACGGGGTACTGAACCGATCCGAGAGCAGCTCTGCCGCCTCCTCGTCGTCGCGAGCGAGGAGTCGGTCGATCACCTCCCGGAGGGTATCTTCGATCTCGGGATCGTCGAGCCGTTCACCGATGTCGAACTCTTTGCGGAGCTGTTCTCTCACATCGTTGTCGCTCGCCGCACCCCCCTCGACGACGATGTTCTCCCGGATGCTCTCGACATCGACCTGACCGGCGGCGACGCGATCGCGGAAGTTCAGTATCCCGCGCCAGTCGGACTGGTCGATGTCGATCCCCTCCGGCTGGATGACGCGGTGACACCGCGTGTGGAACCGGCAGCCGCTCGGCGGATTCGTCGGGCTCGGTACCGTGCCGGTGAGTTCGATCCCGCCGACGCTCGACCGCGGATCCGGCGTCGGGATCGACGACAGCAACGCCTCGGTGTAGGGGTGTTGCGGGTCGGCGAAGATCTCGTCGGTCGGCCCGACCTCGACAATTTCACCGAGGTACATCACCGCGACACGGTCACAGATCCGGCGGATCACGGACATATCGTGGCTGATGAACAACATCGAGAGGTCGAACTCCGCTTGGAGGTCGTCGATGAGCGAGAGGATCTCCGCTTGGATCGACACGTCGAGCGCCGAGACGGGCTCGTCGGCGATGATGAGATCCGGGTTCAACACGAGTGCCCGGGCCAGCGCGATCCGCTGTTTCTGGCCGCCGGAGAACTCGTGGGGGTATCGGTCGTAATCCACCGCGGAGAGCCCGACGCGTTCGAGCAGGTCCTCGACGATCGCCCGCCGCCGGTGACGGTCCGACATTCCGTGGATCTCGAGCATCTCCGCGACCGCGCTGCCGACCGTCATCCGCGGGTCGAAGCTCGACGCCGGATCTTGGAAGATCATCTGGGCCCCGCGGCGGAATCGCTTGAGCTCCGCGTCGGAAAACTTGGTCACGTCGTTCGGGTGGGTGCCATCCGGGTTGCGGGTCGCACCGCCCCGGCCGTTTCCGTTGAACACGACCTCGCCGGCAGTCGGCTCCTCCAAGCGGATGACGGAACTCGCGGCGGTTGACTTCCCGCAGCCGGACTCGCCGACCAGCCCCAGCGTCTCGCCGGACGCGATGTCGAAGCTGATCCCGTCGACCGCCTTCGCGGCGCCGACCTGCCGGTTGAAGATCCCCTTCCGGAGCGGATAGTGTTTCTTCAGATCCCGGACCGAGAGTATCGGCTCGTCAGTCATCTGCCGAGCTCACCTCGTTCGAGCCCTGCTCGGCGCCCGGGGTGTTCTCGCGGAGCATGGACGGATCGCGACCGTCGCGGTAGTGGATACAGGAGACTCGCTGACTGGGACTCACCTCACACTCCTCGGGCTGTCCGCCGGTCCGACACGCCTGCTCCGCGTACGAACACCGCGGCGCGAACCGACAGCCATCCGGCGGGTCGTGTGGGCTCGGCAGCGTGCCGGGTATCCCGCCCTCGTTCCCGCCGATCTCCGGGACGCAGTTCAGCAGCTGCTGGGTGTACGGGTGCGCCGGATGCTCGAAGATGTCGAGCACCCCACCGCGCTCCATCACCTTCCCGGCGTACATCACCACGATTCGGTCGGCGATCTGCGCGACCACTCCGAGATCGTGGGTCACAAAGAGGATCCCCATGTCGAACTCGTCTTGGAGCTCGTCGAGCAGCTTGAGTATCTGCGCTTGCACCGTCACGTCGAGCGCCGTCGTCGGCTCGTCGGCGATCAGCAGGTCGGGATCGCCCACGAGCGCCATCGCGATCATCACGCGCTGTTTCTGGCCGCCGGAGAACTCGTGGGGATAATCGTCGAAGCGTGCGCTCGCGTTGGCGATCCCGACCCGGTCGAGTAGGTCGACGGCCCGTGCCCGCGCCGCTTCGTCCGAAACGTCTTGGTGGATCTGGAGCGCCTCGGCGATCTGCCACCCCACGGTGTAACAGTGGTTCATCGCCTCCTGTGGGTTCTGGAAGATGTGCGCGATCCCGTTTCCGCGGATCTGACGGAGCTCTTCGTCGGACATCGCCATCAGGTCGCGACCCTTGAACCGGACCGTTCCCTCGACGCGGCCCGGCGGCTCCTTGACGATCCGTGTGATCGACTCGGTCGCGACGGTCTTTCCGGAGCCCGACTCCCCGACGATACAGACGGTCTCCCCCTCGTCGACGACGAAGTCGACGCCGTCGACGGCCGTGAGGTCTCCGTTGTCGGTGCTGAACGTCGTCGTGAGGTCTTCGACCTCGAGCAGTGGGGTAGACATTATGCGCTCTCCGCCTCCGCTTCGGGGTTTAAGGCGTCTAGCAGCGCGTCACCGAGGAAGTTGAACGCCAGAATGGTCAAGAACAGCACGATACCGGGCACCAAGACGATCCACGGCGCGAACGAGAGATCGCTCCGGCCGGCCGAGATGAGCTGGCCCCACGAGGGGATCGTGGAATCGCCGAGCCCGAGGAACGCGAGCTGCGCCTCGGCGAGCAGGAATCCCGGAATGAGCAGCGTGAGCTGCGTGATGATGCTGCTGGCCGCGTTTGGAACGACGTGGCGTCTCACGACGCGATAGGTGCTCGCGCCGCTGATCCGGTTCGCCTTGATGAACTCCTCTTCGGAGATCGACAGCGACTTGCTGCGGACGTACCGCGCGGTGCCGCCCCACGCGAACGCCGCGAAGACGAGGATGAACATCCCGAGCCCGGCGCCGTAGATGTAGAGGATGAGCAGGAACATCAAAAGCGTCGGGAACGAGAGCACGATGTCGACGAACCGCATCATCAACTCGTCGGCCCAGCCGCCGGCGTACGCGCTGACCGTCCCGAAGGTGATGCCGATCGAGGCCACGATCGTCGTCGTGATGAAGCCGATCTGCATGCTGATCGTCATCCCGTGAACGATCCCCGCGAAGATATCTTTCCCGCCGGCCGTCGTGCCGAGGGGGTGTTGCCACGTCCCGTGACACTGGCCGGTAGCTATCTCGCCGACGCACGTCGAGACGTACGACTGATCGATCGAGAGGAAGACGGGGGGCTGGTAGCCGGTGAGGATGCTCTGTTCGGGTGCACTGATGAAGAACGGCCCGACGATCCCTCCGACGAACACGATCGCGAGCCAGCCGAGGCTCACGACCGCCGGCCGGTTGCGCTTGAACTCTCGCCAGTAGTACTTCGTCCGCCGCGGGTTCTGGAACAGCGGCAAGACGATGTAGAACGCGAACAGCAGCAACGTGAAGATGAACAGGTAATCGACGGTCCCAATGTCCCATTCCAGACCGATGGGCTCGAGCGTCGGCGTCCGTTCGTCGAGGATCTGCCAGTCAGACAGCGCGACCAACAGGAGCGGAACCGCAGTGGCGAGCATGCCGATGCTGTTGATCGACAGGTCGAACCACCGCGACCGTGAGATGTTGTTCCAGTCGACCTGATCGAATCGTTCCGGTTTCTGTGTTGCCATGTCTGTGTCCTCAAGTTATCTGTCGTCGAAGCTGATCCGCGGATCGAGCACCGTGAACACGAGGTCCTCCAAGAGGTTCCCGATCACGGCGATAAACGTGAACGCCAGCGTCGAGCCCAACAGGAGGTTCGTGTCCTGCGCGATCAGTGCGTTGTACGTCACTCGGCCGATCCCGGGGATGCCGAACACGACCTCTACGAGCAGCGACGACCCGAGGAACAGCGCCAGCAGCTGTCCGACGAGGGTCGTCGACAGCGGCACGAGCGTCGGCCGCATGACGTGGTACGCGTACGCGCGCAGCGGCGAGACGCCCTTGGCCTTCGCCGTCTTCATGAACTCGGCGTTCTGGAACTCCGCCGACTCGTTGCGCGACACGCGCATGACCGCGCCGATCGATCCGGTGACCAGCACGAACACCGGTACCGACAGCTGCACGGCGTTCTGTACGCTGAACACCGACACGTCCGTGTTGTACACGATCGGGATAACCTCCAGCCAGACGCCGAAGATCAAAAGCAGGATGATCCCGAAAAAGAAGTTCGGGATGGCGTACCCGAAGAACGCGAACCCGGTCGCGGCGTGGTCCTTCCAAGAGTACATGTTCGCCGCGGAGTAGACGCCGACTACCGGACCGATCAGGACCGTCAGAATCGTCCACGGCACGGAGTACTGTGCGGTGTAGTAGAGCCCCTCGCCCAGCGCCTGCGTCACGGGCTGACTTCGGCTCCGAGACCAGCCCCAGTCGAGCGTGTAGACGCCTTCGATGAAGTCCATGTACCGAACGTACAGAGGCTGATCGAGCCCGCGGAGTTCGCGCGCTCGCTCGGCGGCCGCGGCCGGGTCGCCGCCCTGTAGCGCGGCCTGCGTCGCCGCCTCTTGGACCGCCGGATTCGGCGCGGCGGAGACGAGGAAGAACGTGATCGTCGTGATGATGAGCGATACCACTCCGGCCCAGAGAACGCGAGCGGTAACGTATCTTCCAAATCCCATGTGATATGTGTGATAACGTGAGAGAGGCGACAGTGGACGCTACTCGTCGCCCGGGTAGAACTCGGACCAGCGGGGCTGCCAGGTGAAGTGCGTCGATGCGAGCCCGCGGTAGACGCCATCGATGAGCTGCTGTTTGCTGACCGCCGCCGCCACCGCCTGCCGGAACTCGGTGATCTGAAACAGGTTCCCCGGCCCGCTCTGCCAGCCGTTATCGCGCTGGTTCACGGAGATGATCATGTTGTACGGTGTGGGGATCTTTCGCACAGTCACATTTTCGTCTTCGTCGTACGACTCGAACTGCTCCGGCGGGATCGCCGCGGAGTCGGCCTCCCCGGTCTCTAACGCGCCGAGTCGGGACGCTTGCTCCTCGACGACGCTGATCGAGGCCTCCTCGAACAGCGGCCCCTCAGAGAACAGGTCCGGCCCCTCGTTGATGTCGCGGAGGTAGTACTCGTCGTTACGGGTGTATTGAGTCCCGGAACCGCGATTCCACTCGTCGAGCGTGAACGCGCCGAGATTCCCGGTGAACTGGAGTTCGAGCAGTTCCTCGTCCTGTTCGAGCCCGTCGACGTCCTCCTCCTCAACGTACGGCTCGACGAGGTCGCGCGGGATCGGGTACAGCAGCGGGTCGTACGTCTCGGGCCACAGGAGATTGGCGGTTTCGAGGGTGGCCTGGAACTCGAACTCGCCGGTCTGTTCGACCTCGACGCCGTCCCAGCTGGCCGACGCCGCCGTATTCGCCCACTCGCTCTGGTGGAGCTCCTGAATCAGGTAGACGAAGTCCTCCGCCGTGACCTGTCCGTACGGCTCGCTGAACTGGAGGTTCTCGCGGACCTCGAACGTCCACACCTTGCCGTCCTCGGTGGACATGTCGTACAGGAGCGGGAAGTACTCCTGATTCTCGTCGAAGGTGTACCCCTGATCGAGTGCGCGAGCGATCGCGTTCCCAGCGCCGTTTTCGGTATTGTACAGCGGGTTCAAAGTCGTGAACCCGGCCGACGTGACGGTGTCGTAGGAACCGGAGACGCTCGGGTCGTTGAAGTGCCACGCGGGCAGGTCCCAGCCGTTCGAGAAGTTCTCGATGGGGCCGTTCAGGTCGGGGTTGTAGCCGACCAGATCGTCGCTGAAAAGCAGCGTGATGTACGGCTGCTCTTGGGCGAGGTTCTCGAAGATCTCGACAAACGATTCGCGAAGCTCGTCGCGGCTCGTCGCCTGTCGGGCCTCCTCGAACAGCCCGGTGGCGTCGAACTCGGGGTAGTAGCCAACGGGGTTATAAAAGGAGTTGGGGCCGTCGAAGAACACCTCGTTCGTCAGCGGGTTGAGCGGGTAGGTGTTCAGCCCGAACACGATCGACATGTCCCACGGCTCGTTGCTCGTGACCGACTGCGGGCCGGGGTTCTGCGGCGTCGGGTTCGCCCACTCGACATCCTCGCCGTTGACCGTATCGGTGCCACCCTGCGGCTCGGCGGTCCAGTACTCGTTGTTGAACCGGGTACCATCGATCGCCTCAACGACGACGTTGATGCCGAGATTGTTGCCGAGCTCCTGGGCGATGAATTCGGCGGTGAGCTGTGAGGTCTCCTGTCCCGCGCTGTGATAGATATCGATTTCGACCTGATCGCCCTCGGGGGTGATCAGATCGCCGCCGTCGAAGCTGTAGTCGTACTCGGACTGCTCGAATGCCTGCCGCGCGAGGTTGCGAGCGACTTCCTCGCCGTACAGGTCATCGACGCCGAACTGTGGGAAATTGCCGACTTCAACGCTGTTGCCGCCGTCGCTGCCGTCGCTTCCGTCACTTCCGTCGCTGCCGTCGCTTCCATTTCCGCCGTCGCTGCCGTCGCTTCCGTCTCCGCCGTCCCCCTCGTTTCCGGAACAGCCGGCCAGCGTCGCGACGCCGGCGATGCCGAGTGCGGAGAGCCATTGCCGCCGACCGATGTGGCGGCTGTTGTCGTCGGTTCCGTCAGTGTGTCGACGTAACATACCATCATGCAACAAGTGGGTATACAAAAAACTTCAGATATTCGAACATCTTCGGTGACATGACTGACAGACGGATCCCAAAACCCCTAACCCATCGCGTCAAACGGAGTGTATGACCGAAATTCATCCCGATCAGCGCGTCGCGGTGCTTGCCGACTCACAGAACCTGTATCACTCCGCACAGAGCGTTTACTCCCGGAATATCGACTATTCGGGGCTGCTTGAGGAGGCGGTTAACGACCGATCGCTTGTCCGGGCCATCGCATACGTGATCCGAGCGGACTCCCCCGAGGAAGAGAGCTTCTTCGAGGCGCTGCGCGACATCGGCTTCGAGACGAAGATTAAGGAGATCAAAACGTTCGCTGACGGCTCGAAGAAGGCCGACTGGGACCTCGGGATGAGCCTCGACGCCGTCTCGCTCGCGAGTCACGTCGACACGGTCGTGATCTGCACCGGCGACGGCGACTTTGCCCGGCTCTGCTCGCATCTCCGTCACGAGGGTGTTCGGGTTGAGGCGATGGGGTTCGGCAACTCCGCCGCCGACGAGCTGATCGACGCCGCCGACGACTTCGTCGACCTCGCGGAACACGAGGAGACGTTCCTTCTCTAGACGGCGTCATCAGCTGCCGTCGCACCCGCGTCACCGAGTAGCGCCGCGATCGACCGTTCGACGGTCTTCGCGGCCGCCTCCACCTCTCGGACCCGGACGTACTCCCGCTCGGCGTGCGCGACCGCCCCAGCGTTGTCAGCGAGGTCACCGGGGCCGAACACCACCGTCGGCGCGGGCGCGAAGTACGACGCCTCCGTCGCCGCGCCGAAGGGACGAACAGCGCCGCCGCGGTCGGCCAGGATTCCGGTCGAGTCGGCCGCGATCCGGGCCGCGTTCGCGACCGCTCCCACCAGTTCGTGGTCCGGGTCCGTCGAGAACGCCTCGAAGAACGGCGACTCGCGGTCCGTCAGCGCGACCGCGACGCCGATGTCCTTCGGTGTCGACTCCCGAACGGCGTCCGCAAGCGACGATCGGAACCCCTCCGCTGTCTCCGGGGGGACACTCCGTCGATCGGCGGTGATCTCACAGTCCGCGGGCACCTGATTCGTTGCGCCGCCGCCCTCGATGACGGTCGGCGTGAGCTTCGGCGGGCCGAGCTGCGGGTGTTCGTCGGCGCCGTCGTCGAAGGTCCGGATCGCCGCGAGCGCGCCCTCGGCGGCCGCGACTGCGTTCGCTCCCGCGAACTCCGCGGCGTGGGCGGCGGTTCCCGACAGCTCCACGGTCCCCTGAAACCGCCCCTTTGCGGCGGTGCAGGCGTCGAGACTCGTCGGCTCACCGACCAGGAACAGGTCGCCGTTGAGCCGGTCTTCGGTCCCGGGCGAGCGCCCGGTGAGCGCTGCCGCACCGAGCGACAGCGACTCCTCGTCCGGGGTGAGCGCCAGCGTGATCCGCCCGCGTTCCGGATCGGCCGCGAGGAATCCCGAGAGAAGCGCCGCGAGCGGTCCCTTCGCGTCGCAGGCGCCGCGGCCGCGGATCACGTCACCGGGACCGTCGTCGGAGACGGAGTCAGCCCGCTCGTCCTCGTGCGCCTCGCCCCGCTCGAACGGGACGTGCGGCGTCACCGTGTCGAGATGGGTGTTCAACACGAGATGCGGCCCCTCGCCGGGCGCGTCCGAGTACTTCTTCGCGAGCACGCACCCGCCCGCGACGACCTCACTTTCGGCCCCGAACTGGTCGAGCGTTTCGACGACGAACTCGCGCATCTCGTCGACTGACTCGTGAGAGGGGGTCTGAACCGCCTGCTCCAAGAACGAGACCGAGTCGAACGCCGCCCCGCTCATCGCGGGTCGGCCGGGAGCGTCCCCTCGTACTCGCGGGCGACGGGACCGGTCAGGGTCGCGTGGCCGCGGTCCGGTACCGTAACTTCGAGGTCGCCGCCCGGCGGCCGGCTGACGGCCGATTCGCCGTCGATCAGGCCGAGTCGTCGCGCGGCCGCGACGACCGCGACCGCGCCGGTACCACAAGAGCGGGTCTCGCCCTCGACGCCGCGCTCGAAGGTGCGCTGGTCGATGAGGGCGGGACCGTCACCACTTCCGTCGTCGACGACGCTCGCGAGGTTTACGTTCGCGCCCTCGGGGAACACGTCGGCGTGACGGACGGGAGGCGCGACCGCGTCGAGATCGACCGAGTCGATCCCGTCGGGGTCGCTGCGACCGCCGTCGACGAACGCCACCGCGTGCGGGACCCCGGTGTTGACGGCGGTAACGGTTAGCCCCTCGACCGGCTCGTCGATCAGCGGCTCGTCACGGGCGAGGGGGACGCGCGCAGGGTCGAACGTCGGCTCGCCCATTTCGATGGTGGCCGCGGTCGCGTCCGCGTTCACGGAGGCGCGTCGGGTACCGGCCTGCGTGTCGATCATGAACTCGCGGTCGCCCGTCCGGTCGTGGGCCCACAGCGCGACGACGCGCGCGCCGTTGCCGCACATTGTCGCCGTGGAGCCGTCGGGCTGGACCAGCGTCATCACGACGCGGGTGGGGTTGAACCGCTCCTCGACGCTGAGAAAGAGGACGCCGTCGGCGCCGCGTCGGCCGGTGGATTCCTCATTTCTCTCGGCGTCGAAATCCCCCCCGTCGACACCAGTCTCGCGGTCACAGTGGGTGCGCGCGAAGGCCGCGCGGTCGCCGACGACCTCAGCGTCCGCGTCGACGACGAGGAAGTCGTTCCCCGTACCGTGGTACTTCTCGAACGGGACGGCGTGGGTGCTCATCGGCCCGCCTCCGTTCGGTCGGCTCGGTTCCGGTTCGCGTCCCGCTCGACCGTCGTCAGGTCGTCGAGTGTCTCCCGGCGGCGGACGATCGCTGCAGTCCCGTCGTCGAGTGCGACCTCCGGCGGCCGCGGTCGTGAGTTGTATTGGGTTGCCATTTCGTATCCGTACGCGCCCGCGATCCCGACCGCGAGGAGGTCCCCGCGTACCGGGTCGGCGAGCGCTCGGTCTGTACAGAGCGTATCGCCGGTCTCACAGATAGGTCCGGCGACCGTGACAGGGGTTGCCGACCGGTCGTCGATGGCGGGGGCATCGCTCCCGTCGCTCTCTCGCCCGCCCCCGAGGTTCCGGATCGGGTGGTAGGCGTCGTACATCGCCGGGCGCAGCAGGTCCGTCATCCCGGCGTCGACGCCGACGACGCGCTCGTCCGGCGTTGGCTTCACGGTGTTGACGCGCGTCAGGAGGACGCCCGCGTCGGCGACGACGTACCGCCCGGGCTCGATCGCGAGATCGACACCCGCAGGGAGCGGCGCGACCGCCTCCCGCGTCGCCTCGGCGACCGCCGGTAGGTCGAGCGCCGGCGCGTCCTCTTTATAAGGGACGCCGAAGCCGCCGCCGACATCGACGTACTCGATGTCGACGGGGGCCACGCCGCCCTCGTCCGGGTCGGTCAGATCCCGCGCCAGTCCGCCCATCCGTGTCACCATCTCGCGGTGGCTGTCGAGCTGGTCCGGGTCGATCCCGGAGCCAGCGTGCGCGTGGATTCCGACCACGTCGAAGCGCTCGGCCGCGTCTCGCGTTGCCTCGGCGGCCCGGTCGTATGGGATCCCGAACTTCGCCGCGCCGCCGGTCCGGACCTTCTCGTGGTGGCCCGCGCCGACGCCGGGGTTCACTCGGACGCAGACCCGCCCGTCGTAGCCTCGCTCGGCCAGCCGGTCGAGGGTGTCGACCGCGCCGACAGTGATCGTGAGGTCCGGCTCCGCCTCGGCGACGCCGACGACGTAATCGAGGTCGCGGGCGGGCGGGTTGACCGCGGTGTAGTGGAGGCGATCGCCGCCGAAGCCGGCTGCGAGCGCGCGGTCCACCTCGCCGGCAGAGGCACACTCGGCGTCGAGGCCCGCCTCGCGGACGGCCTCCAGCACGGCCCGACCGGTGTGGGCCTTCACCGCGTACCGCACGTCGGCGTCCGGAAAGGCCTCGCGCAGGCGCTCGCTGTTCTCGCGGACGCGGTCGAGGTCCTGCACGTAGAGGGGGGTGCCGTGTTCGACCGCGAGGCCAGCGAGACGGTCGGCGTCCCAGTCGCTCACGCGCCGGACCGAGGGACTCAGAGGGGATTCAGCGGCCGCGTCGTTGTCGCTCATTCCCGGAGCGCGTCCTCTCGCTGCGTCGCCTCCAGCGTCTCCTCCTCGACGTGAGTCGCGACGACCGCGGGCTTGTACGCGCCGCCCTCGAAGAGGTCGTGGTCGCCGACCGACGACTCGACCATCCGGGTGAACGCCCGGCGCTCGGCCGGGAGGTGGCCGTAGATGACCTCCTCCTCGACGAGATCGTAGACGGGGATTCGGGGGGTAAGCAGGGTGTTCTCGCCGACGATCGAGTTCTCGCCGACGCGGAACCCGCTCGTGACTCGACAGCCGGCGCCGAGCGAGACGCCGTCCTCAACGATCACCGGCGCGTCCTCGACCGGTTCGAGGACGCCGCCGATCAGCGTGTTGGCGCCGAGCTTGACGTTCTCGCCGAGTTGGGCGCAGGAGCCGACCGTGTCACACGAGTCGACGAGCGTGCCGTCGCCGACGTACGCCCCCATGTTGACGAACGAGGGGCTCATCATGATGCAGTCGCTGCCGAGGTACGCGCCCCGGCGGATCGCGGTGCCGTCCGGCGTGTTTCGGGTGCCGCGCTCGCCGAGGTCGGCGGTATCGCGCAGCGGGAGTACGTCGTGGTAGGTCACGCCGCCGTACTCGCGGGCCTCGGTCTCGCGCAGGCCGAAGTTCAGCAGAATGCCGCGCTTGACCCACTCGTTGGCCTCCCACGTGGTTACGTCGTCGCCGGTCTTCTCGGCGGCGCGGACCTCGCCGGCCTCCAGCGCGGCGAGGAACTCGTCGACGACGGCGGCGTCCTCGGCCGTCGCGTCGGCGGCGGTCAGCCCGTCCTGATAGCGGTCCCACAGATCGGATACGTCGGCTTCAAGCGTCATTGGATGGTGTATAGATGAGTGTCGGTATTTATTCGTCGATGTGCGTATGTCCGGTAATTATTCTCCGGCGCCGCCGGCGTCCAGCACGTCGCCGAACGCGTACCAGCCGGGCTCGCGGTCGGCGAGCCAGTCGGCGGCGTCGAGCGCCCCCTCGGCGAACACGCCGCGGTCGCCGGCGCGGTGAGTGAGCTCGACCGCCTCGCGATTGCCGGCGAACAGCACCTCGTGCTCGCCGGTCACGTCGCCCGCGCGTCGGGCGTGGACGCCGATCTCGTTCGACTCGCGCGGCGCGTCGCCCTCGCGCCCGTGGACGCGCTCGTCGAGGTCGTCGCGGACAGACTCCACGTCGTCGAGGATCGACTTCGCGGTGCCCGAGGGGGCGTCGCGCTTGGCGTTGTGGTGCGTCTCCGTCAGCTCCACGTCGTAACCGGGGAGCGCGGCGGCGGCCTCGCGGACCGCGCGCCGGAGCGCGGCGACGCCGCGCGCGAAGTTCGACGCCTTGAGCACGGGTACCGCCTTGCTTGCGGCCCGGAGGCCGTCGAGCTGCGCGTCCGCGAACCCGGTTGTCCCCGTGACCATCGCCACGCCCGCGTCCGCACAGATCTCGGCGTACGCGACCGCCGATTCGGGACCGGTGAAGTCGACGAGCGCGTCGGGTTCCGCGGCCGCGAGCAGCTCGTCGAGGCGGTCGGCGTCCTCGACTGCGACCCCCGCCACGGGGTCGGTCGGGGTGCGGTTGACCGCGACTGAAACGGCGACGCCCTCGCGGTCGGCGGCGGCCGAGATCACTTCACGGCCCATCCGACCGCCGGCGCCGGTGACGGCGATAGACAAGGAGTCGCCGCTCATTCGGCGTCCCCCGCCGTGGGCTCGACAGCCTCCGGATCGACGGCTCCGGGCGCGCCCCCGTCGTACTCGGCCAGCAGCTCTTGGAGGATCTCGCGCCGGTCCTCGGAGAGCCGACTGAGCGGCGAGCGCACGCTCGGGCCGCCCCGCCCGCGGATGTGCATCGCCTCCTTCACCGGGATCGGATTCGTCTCGGCGAACAGTTCGCGGACGAGCGGCGAGAGCTCGTGGTGGAGCGCCCGCGCGCGGTCGTAATCGCCCGAGAGCGCGGCGCCGACCATCGCGCAGGAGCGTTCCGGCTCGACGTTGCCGACGACGCTGATGGTGCCGGTGCCGCCGATCGAGAGCACGGGCAGGGTGAGCCCGTCGTCGCCGGAGAGCACGGAGAACTCCTCGTCGCGGGTGCGCTCTATCACCTCGCTGATGAGGTTGAGGTCGCCGGAGGCAGCCTTGTACCCCTGGATGTTCGGGTGTTCGGCGAGCTCGACGGTCACGTCGATGGGGATCGATTGGCCCGTCCGGCTCGGGACGTTGTAGACGATCTGCGGGAGATCGACTTCGTCGGCGATCGTCCGGTAGTGCTCCAGAAAGCCCTGCGGTTCGGGCTTGTTGTAGTACGGGGAGATGAGGAGGAGGCCGTCGGCCCCCGCATCGGCGGCGCGCTCGGACAGCGAGAGCGCCTCGGCGGTGTTGTTCGACCCGGTTCCGGCGACCACCGGCACGTCTTCGAGGGCGTCGCGGACCGTCTCGATCACGTCGACGTGCTCGTCGTGGCTCATTGTCGCCGACTCGCCGGTGGAGCCGACGGGGACCACGCCGTCGACGCCGGCGCGTTCGAGGTAGCGGGCGTTGGCGGCGAGCTGCTCGTGATCGACCTCGTCGTCGTCCGTGAACGGGGTCGTCATCGCCGGGTAGACGCCCTCGAAGGGCTCGTCGGTCGTCTCTCGGTCCGTCTCGTCCTGCGTCGCGTAGGGTGTCGTGGTGGTGGTGTCCGTCATGGTGTGTCGTGGGTGTGTCGCGTGGGTCGCTGCGTGTCGCGGGTCAGAGCCTGTCACGGGTCGATGTCTGCCGCGGGTCACCGTCGATCGCGGATCGCCGGTGACCGTCGTACCTGTCGCGCGGGTCGGGGGTCGTCCGGGACGGGGTCGCCACTCCCGCCGTCGGACGGTTCACGCGCGTTTTTTCGAGAAGAGCCGCGTCGCTGTCGGCGTCGGCGAGCCGCGTTCGGACGCGGGTCGGGTCACACCACTGTATGCGCCTTTGGCTCGCTTATAGATTGCGCCTCGGGTGGAAACTGCCGCTCTGCCGCGCCCCATCGCTTCGATGAACGTCTCGCGGTCGCCCGCCGGCAACGCCCTCAATCCTCGATCACGGACATTCATTTATATGTCCGCCGCGTCTTCTTCTATCCCATGACCGACCCCGCCGACGCCGGTGTCGACGCGGATCCCGAAGACCACGAGTCCGACACGGTCCGCGATCCCGAAACCGACACGGTCCGCGATCCCGACATCGACGTCAATCCCGATATCGACATCAGCCCTGACGCCGATCGCCACGAGTACCACCCCGACCGGGAGCACGCCTTCCCCGACGAACGGCTCAACGAGATGCTCGACCGGATCGAGTCGGACCCGGAGATCACGGCGTACCTGGAGGCGCAGAACGTCAACCCCGTCGACCGGAAGGGGTACAACGACCACGGCTCGAAACACGTCGAGATCGTCCGGGACCGCGCGCTCCGGCTGTACGACCTGCTGAAGGCCGGCGGCGTCGAGTTCAACGGCGCTCGCCAGCAGGGGCTCGACGAGGCCGACGAGTCGGTGATCATCGCGCTCGCGGCCACGCTCCACGACATCGGCCACGTCGTCCACCGCCACGACCACCCGTACTACTCGATCCCGCTCGCGGCCGACCTCCTCGACGACTTCCTCTCCTCGTTTTACGGCGTTCCGGAGCAGGTCCGGATCAAAGCCGAGGTGCTCCACGCCATCCTCTGTCATCACACCGAAGAGCAGCCGCTGACCCGCGAGGCCGGCATCGTCCGGATCGCCGACGGCCTCGACATGGAGCGCGGGCGCTCGCGGGTCCCCTACGAGGAGGGCGGCCGCGGGATCAACACCGTCTCCTCGCAAGCGATCGAGCGCGTCTCGCTGCGTGAGGGCGAGGAGACCCCGGCGCAGGTCGTGATCTGGATGAACAACGCGGCCGGCGTCTACCAGGTCGATTCGCTGCTCAAAGCGAAGATCGAGGGATCGCTGCTGGAAGACGAGATCCGGACCGTCGCGATCAACACCCACCGCGACGACGACGGCAACGGGTCGATCGTCGACCGGATCGAGCTGTAGGACGGTTCTCCGGGTCGTTCACCGGCGGTTCTCGGCGATCGGAGTCGCTACGGCGACCAGAGTAGCTACGGCCCTCGAAGTGTCTCCCCGGCCCCATTCCGGTGCGCGGCTCGATCGGTGACCGTCGTCACCGAGACACTCGTCGTCTCGATCAGGTCTGTCGCGGTCAGCCCGCCGTCGAGCTGACTCCCCTCGCGGCTCCCGCCCCCGAGGAGCGGCGCGATCGGGAACCCGTTTCGCGCCGACCCCACCGCCGCAGTGCCCGGCTGGTTGACGACGAGTCGGCCAGGAGCGAGCCGCTCCGCGGCCCGCTGGACCCGCCCCTGTCGCGTCGTGTGGACCGCAGCGGCATGTGATCCGCCCAGCCCGGCCGCCAGCCGCAGCGCGGCGCTGAATCCCTCGCAGGCGTGTATCGTGACTTCCGGAATCCCCGGAAGCGCCGCGAGCGGGTCATCCCCGGCATCTTCATCCTCGTTCCGCTCCCCGTTCTCGCTCGGATACTTGCCCAGATTCTCGCCGGCGACGATCAGGAAGGCCGTCGCGTCAGCCGCCGGAGGCAGGTCGAGCGTCGACGCGAACCATCTGGGTGAGTTGCCGACCGGAGACGACAACTCTGTACCGTCGCCCGCCAGCAGGTCCCGGAGCCGGTCGCACTCGTTCGCGTCGAGGACGTATCCGCCTTCGTCTTCGAGCGCCGCGATCAGCGGTTCTGTCGTTCCCTCGGCCGTCACCACGGCGGCGTCGGCGGCGGGGTGAGCACCGAAGTCGTACGTGGCACCGACCGCGATCCGCGTTGCCACCGCCGACATCGACGCCGAGCCGTCGGAGACGGAAACGAGCCCGTCAGCGCCGGCACACATGTTGGGTGTCCCACAGCGCTGGCCGGCGGCGACGGTCGCCGCGGAGCCGGACGCGACGACGAAGTCGACCCGCTCGAACAGCGAGTCAGTTCCGGTCTTTGAGGACGGCGCGGGAAGCATCGAGACGGCGTCTGCGGGCGCGCCCGCCTCCGCAAGCGCTCGCCGGATCTCCTCGACGGCCATATCGCAGGTCTCGACCGCCGACGGCGACGGCGCGAGGACCACCGAATTCTGGCCGGCCAGCGCGTACAGCGACACGACAGCGGAGACGACCACCGGGTGCGTCGCCGGGACCGCGACACCGACGACGCCGACCGGCCGGGCGACGGTGAGCCCGCCCCGCGGCTCGTCCCGGCCGATCACGCCCGTGGTGGGCGTCTCACGGAGATGCGATCGCGCGCCGTCGACCGCCGTCGCGATCTTCTCCGTCTTCGCTCCCGAGTGTCCCCGTCGTGTCTCGTTTGCGGCCGCCAGCGCCAGTCGGCTGATCGTCTCCGGATCGCTCAGTCGCTCGCCGACCGCCTCGACGATCCGGTCCGTCGCCGCGGCGTCGCGCTCCGCGAGCCGCGCCCCCGCGTATCGAGCGTCTGCGACGGTTGTCGCCACCCTGTCTCCCTCGTCTGTGTTCGCGATTACACCCCCGGTCATACGCCATAGCCTCTTGTCCAGCCGCATATTCTCATCCGGTGGTGCACTGTGTCACCCCGCGGCGGAATATGTGTTCGAGGAAACAGTTATTCGAGTGGGCTGAGTCGTGGGTGACGAATGGAGGCGCCGTCAGCACTCGTCGAAGTGGTCGAGCGCCGGCTCGACTTCCTCGAACGGCTCGCCGAGGGGGCACTCCGGAAACACGAGTTGGTCGACGAACTCGACCACTCGCGCTCGACGGTTAACCGCGCGATCGACGAGCTGGAGGCCGCCGGACTCGTCGCCGGCGAGACCGACGGGTACCGGACGACCCTGACCGGACGACTGCTCGCTCAGAGCTACCGACGATTCCTGACGGTCGCCGCCGACGTCGACGCCGCGAGCGAGACGCTCGCCCCGCTCGGTCCCGACATCGCACTCTCGCCGGCCGCGCTGCGGGACGCCGACACCTACCGCGCCGCGGCCCCCGATCCGTACCGCCCCTTAGAGCGCCTCGACGCGGTGCTCGCGGACGCCGACAGCATCGCCGCCGCGCTTCCCACGCTCCCGTCCCCCCGCCTGCTCGATCGGTGCCGATCCACCGCCGCCGCCGGCGGGAGTGTCGATCTCGCGCTGACCGATCGCACGTACCACCACGCTCGAGAGCACTACGCCGACACGCTGGGCGGGCTCGCGGCCGGTGACGACGCCGCGGTGGTTATCGCCGATGGGATCGATGTCGGCTGTCTCGTTGCTGACGAGACCGCGGTCCTCGTCGTGTTCGACGACGACGGCGGTGTTCACGGCATTGCTGAATCGACCGATACCGAGGCGGTCGAATGGGTCCGCGAGCGCGTGTGTACCCTCTGCAAGGCGGGTTACGACGTGACGAACGAGCTCGCGGCGATCCGGGATGCGCGGGACAGAGGGTGCGAGGAGCCCGACGGTGCGGGCGACACAGGAGACCGTACTACCGAGGGCACAGAGCCCGCCGGAAGCACCACCGGCCGCGGCGGCCACGACGAGAACACCAGCGACGCCAAAGCGGACGGGTTCACTGCCGTCGAGGCGCGCGCGCTCGCCGATCTCGGGCGGGTCGCGGCCGAGCGGGGGGACGTCGAGACGGCCGTCGACCGGCTGACAGCGGCGATCGATCTCGGCTATCGGATTGAGTCCGTGCGCGCGGTCGTTCCTGCTGCTGAGGAGCTGGCGGCGCTGCTTGCGGCCCATCCCGACTCCGACGAACTCGACGTCGACGCGCCCGGCTCGATTCCTGAGAGCGCGGCGACCGACCCGGCGGCGTACCGCGACCTCGCCGACCGGTGGCGCGTCGACGGGGACGCGGTCGCCGCCGACTTCACGACGAGCGAGAGCGAGGCCAGATAAGCCGGTACGGGTCCGCACTGCCCGCGCCCCGTGTCGCAACGGCTTTGCGGGTGGCCGCGATAGCCGGGGTATGAGTGACGAAGCGGCCTTCGCGGACCTGCGGACCGGCGCCGACTACCAGTTCGGCGCGGGCGCGGGCGACGCGCTGTTCCCACCCGACGAGACGCTGACCCTCCGGCGGTCGAGCGGCGGCCGCCCCCGACAGGTGATCGTCGGCGACGTGAACGACGACCCCGGGAGCCCGGAGGGCGACCGGCTCGTCTCGTACGGCACTGACGGGCGATTCACCCTCGGAATCGCCGGCGGGCGCCGGATCCGCGACGGGTTCGCGGCCCCGTGCCACCGGATGGTCGTCGGGGAGGAGAGCGAGCCGTTCGTCCGGGAGGGGCGCAACGCCTTCGCGAAGTTCGTGACCGCGGCCGACGACGGGATCCGCCCCGGTGACGAGGTGCTCGTCGTCGACGACGAGGACGCGCTGTTCGCGGTCGGACGGGCCGAGCTCTCCGGCGCCGAGGCCGAGCACTTCGCGAGCGGCGTCGCGGTGAAGGTGCGGAACGGTGCCGGGAGCGAGGGAGACGGCGGAAACGGTACCGACGAGTAGTGCGGCCTCAGCACTTTTAAGCGGGTTTTCAGGTTCGTATGCGGTGGCGCGCGCGTCCGAGCGGTCGTCACCGACGACCGCGAGGAGCGCCGCGCGAGGGAGTCGCTGGTACCCGGAACGAAGCGAACGGGTACCAGCGACGAGGTTGGGGAGGCGTGAGGCGCAGTGCTGTGCGTGCGGGTGGGACTCAAAGGGGCAGTCGCCGAGGACAGCGCAGGCGTTCACGAGAGCAGTGCTCTCGTGAGCCAATCAGAACGCTTCGCGTTCTGATGACGACGGAAGCACTGGAGGGAGCGAACGGAGTGAGCGACTGAAGCGCGCAACGAGCGTGCGCCCGCCTCGGCGACTGGGGCTTTGGAGGTGTTCACCACCGACTCGTTGTCAATTACTCATAAGTGGCCGAATGAGGCGTCAGAGGTAGCCATCGCGCCGCTAGCAACAGTTGCTTATGGCTCTGTAGAAATCCTATTTTTCAGACACATTATCGTCTGAAACAGCCGTTAGGTGAAGGGTGCGAACCTATCGCCAGTAACCCTGCCATTATCGTTGAGATTTGTGGAGTCGGCCCGGTAGAGTGTGCGTATATTCCATTAGAGACCTAATACCAATTATGCGGTAACACCTAACCTACGATTGGACTATGATGAGACTGGAATGCCCCATAGACGGGTGCAACGCGACTATTGAATCCGAGACTGAACAGGAGGTTATGGCTCAAGCCGAAGAACACGCGAACAGTTCGCACCCCGAACTCGAACTGGACGACGAAACCGTCGAAAACATCAGATCGGGTATTACAGAGGTCTAAGGCCAGGGGCTGTACTGATCGATACATAGGTCACATCAAACCACCGAACGGCCCGATCACCACCCAACGCCGACATATCCGGACCGACGAGTACACAAGCGGGCCGCACCCACGACCCGATATGGACGATATCGACGTCGAGCCGGTGGATCGCGTCGAGGAGCCGGAGATCAACGAGACCGCTGACGCCGACCCCGCAAGCGACGCTGATCTCCCGACCGAAACGGACGCTGCCACGGACCTCCCGGCGGGCGTCGACGCCCCGGACTACGTCCTCTACGGCGGGAAGGGCGGCGTCGGGAAGACGACGATGGCGGCCGCGACCGGACTCGCCTCGGCGGCGGGCGGGGTCAACACCTTGGTGGTCTCCACCGATCCGGCCCACTCCCTCTCCGATACCTACGAGACGGAGATCCCGGCGAAACCAGCGCGCATTCGCGAGGACATGCCGCTGTACGCCGCCGAGATCGACCCCGACGACGCGATGGAGGAGGGGATGTTCGGCGCCGACGGCGACCCCCTCGGCGGGATGGGCGAGATGGGGGACGCGATGGGCGGAATGATGGGCGGTGCGAGCGACCCGGACGGCCCCGCAGACGACGAGGCCGACGGCGGCCTCGGCTCCCTACTCGGCGGGACGATGCCCGGCGCCGACGAGGCGGCCGCGATGCGCCAACTGCTGGAGTACCTCGACGACCCGCGGTTCGACCGCGTGATCGTCGACACCGCACCGACGGGCCACACCCTCCGGCTGCTCCAACTCCCAGAGATCATGGATTCGATGATCGGCCGGGTGATGAAACTCCGCAACCGATTCTCCGGGATGATGGACGGGATCAAGGGGATGTTTGGCGGCGGGGACGACGACCCCGATCCCTCTGCCGACCTCGACGAGCTCCGCGAGCGGATCGAGCGCCTCCGGAGCGTGCTGCAGGATCCCGAAAAGACCGACTTCCGCGTGGTGACCATCCCCGAGGAGATGAGCGTCACCGAGTCCGAACGGCTCGTCGCGCGCCTCGACGAGTTCGGGATTCCGGTGAACACCCTCGTCGTCAACCGGGTGATGGAGGGCGTCGGCGACGTGACCGACGGGAGCGGGGCCGCGATCGACCCCGAGTGGGTCGTCGAGCCGAACCCGGACTCCTGTGAGTTCTGTGCGCGCCGATGGGAGGTCCAGCAGGCGGCACTGCGTCGGGCCACGGACCTGTTCCGCGGACGCGACGTGAAGCGAGTCCCGCTGCTCGCGAAGGAAGTTCGCGGGGAGGCCGCACTGCGGGTCGTGGCTGCGTGCCTACGCTGAGCTACCCCTGAACGCGGACCCTACTCGTCGCGGATCGAGAACAGGCCATCCCTAACAGTCTCGGCTACGCCCGAGAGATACGCCTGACCGAACATCGCCACGATCAGGGCTCCGATCGAGTTGTACATTAAGTCGAGCACTGTGTCGTCGAGCCCGTGTTGTGCCAGCGGCATGGAGACCCCCGTCACGTCGGCGACGATATCGAGTCCGAACTCGAATAGCTCCCAGACGACCCCGAACGCGAGGACGACGACGAAGATGAAGACGAACGCGAAGCGGGTCGGGATCCGGATCGCATCGCTGTGAAGGTCGACGCCGCGCAGCGCCGTGTATCCCGCGCCAGCGACGAGCGTCGCCGAGAGCGCGTGCGTGAGGTGGTCCCACCACACGATCTCCGCGTAGAACCACGCGGATCCCAGCGTGTGGAGGAATACCGCCGACGTGATCCACACGCCGAGCCACGGATCGAGCGGGATGTCGTAGTTCCGTTCGGCCAGCGCCGGCACGAACGTGACGAACAGCCCGAGTCCTCCGTTGGTGATCGCCTTCGGCTCGCCGGCGACTACGCCGTAGACAACGATTGCGACGAGAAGGATCTGCATCCCGCGGGTGAGCCGTCGCTGGTTGGCGACGGACGGTCGCGGGAGCGACATGCGAGCGAAACTCATCGACGCACCACCCGCTGGAGGGCGCGTCGGAGCCGCACCCCGCGCTGCCGGAAGTAGGCGTCGAAGAGGGTGCCGGCGACGATCCCGGCCAGCGTGACGTAGATCCACTCGATCATCAGCGCCTCGTTCGTCGACAGGTAGGCGGTGTCGTACATCCGGTCGGCGTTCCACCGGAGGATAGTCCACACCGCCGCGGTCGCCATCGTCGTCATCACGACGAGGACGACCGCGAACCAGTGGGTCACCCGCAGCGTGGTGAACATGTGGAGATCGACGGTGATCGCAAGCGCCAGCGCGGCGATCGCGAGGTACGTCGCGAAGATGCCGAGCTCCCCGCCGAGCAGCGCGCGCACGAGTATCGGCAACAGCGCGAGCCCGAGCAGCTCCCAGGGAAGCATCGCGCGGGGCGTGCGCGCCGCGACCGCGGGCGCGACCACGACGGCGGCGATGCTCCCGATGAGAGCCATCGAGAGTAAGTCGAAGTCGAACAGACTTTCGACGAACACCCCCGCGAGCACCGTCACCATCGCCCACGCGATCAGCGCGTTTGTTCGTCCGTTGCGGAATAACTGCATCGCCCATCCCTCGTCGACGGCTCCCTCGACGAGGTCCGCGGGCGGATCCGGCCCGGGGAGGGTCAATCCGTCGTTGAGGTCACCGGGCTCTCCCGGTTCGCCCGGCTCCTCCGTCCCGTCGGCGGCGTCCGGTCCGCCGCGATCGGTGTCCATACCATTCATCGAGGCGGCGGTCACTAATATTGGTTGCTACGTCGAACGGACGACCTTTTATCCGTCACGTTCCTCCGTTCGTTATGAACTGCCGGCGGTGTGGAACCCCGCTTCGCAAGCCCGGGGACTACTGTCTCACCTGCAACACCGCCAACGCTAACGCCGTCGTCGTCGAGTTCGAGGCAGACCGCGCCCGGCTCACGATGCTCGACGAGGACGAGGTCGTCGGCGAGACGACCGTGACCACCCGTCCCGAGACCGACGAGCAGCTGACCCAGATCCAGCTCCGCAACTTCGCCGGGCGCGTCGCCGACGAGCTCCGCCGGAAGCGACCCGACACCGTCTACGCCGCCGGCGCCCGGGAGCCCCTCCGCGAGACGCGCGCGCAGGTCCACCACGAGTTCTACCGCGTCCCCGACGCGGGCGTCGACGAGGAGTCCGACGGCGATCGCGAGCACGCGAACCCCGTCGTTTCGTGGGTGCTCGCCCGTCGCGGCGACCGCGCACTGGATATCGTCGAGACGCCACCGCGCGAGAAGATCGGCGGGTCCCACTCGACGCTCATCGGCGATCGCAAGGGGCGGAAGGCGGTCAGCACGGTCGCGCAACATCCGCATGTCAAGAAGATCGTCCCCGGGCCGATCGACGCCGGCGGCACCGGCTCACGGACGGGACTACGTGCGAAGGCGACGCGCGCCGGGACCAACGGGAACATTCGGCTCCTCCTGCGGGACGGCTCCAGCGTGCAGGAGAATCGGATCGTCACCACCGCGATGGACCGCGAAACCGGCGAGCGCGTCCGCGAGGACCTCAACGAGGCGCTGCGGGACGCGGAACTGCAGGACGAGTGAGCGCGCCGACTCCCGGTAGGTATTTCCGGCACCGGCCGCGATCACTTATAAATGCTGAGCGACGTGATGGAGGACTACCTGAAGGCGATCTACGTCCTCCAGTCCGAGCAGGGTCCGCCCGTCTCGACGTCGGCGATCGCGGAGTACCTCGACAAGACCTCGCCGTCGGTCACCGACATGTTGGGAAAACTGGAGGACCGTGGACTCGTCGAGCGCGAGCCGTACCGCGGCACGGAGCTGACGGCGGAGGGCGAGGCGGTCGCTCTAGAGATCGTCCGTCACCACCGGCTGTTGGAGGCGTTTCTCGCCGAGCGGCTCGACTACGACTGGAGCGAAGTCCACGAGGAGGCGGATGCCTTGGAACACCACATCTCCGAGGCGTTCGAGCGGCGCGTGGCGGAGACCCTCGATGACCCCGCCGTCGATCCCCACGGCGACCCGATCCCGGGCGCGGACCTCGAACCGGTCGACGAGGAGAGCGGCGCCCTCCTCGCGAACCACAAGGAGGGCGATCGCGTGGTCGTAACCCGCGTCTCCGACCGAAACGAGGACGAACTTGAGTACCTCGCCGACGCCGGAATCACGCCGGGCACCGAGATCGAGGTCGTCGACGTCGCCCCGTTCGGGATGGTGACTGTGACGACACCGACCGGCGAGCAGAGCCTCCCCGCCGAGATCGCCCGCTCGATCCGGGTCGAGGACGCGGGCTGATTCCGATACCTGGGACCTCATTGCCCACACTCGTACATCGGTGCGGGTTCGCCGACCGTAACGACCAGCTTTCGTTCGCGAGGTTTTTCACGAAAACGACCCTCCTGAACGGTGTGAGTCTCTTCGTAACGCTCGGCGCCGGCGTCGTCTTCGGGCTGGCGCTCGCGGCCCCGCCCGGACCCATGAACGCCGTGATCGCCGAGGAGTCGGTGCTGCGCGGTCGCCTCGCCGGCTTCTGGGCCGGCCTCGGCGCTGCGACCGCCGATGCGATCTTCTTCGTGCTCGCGTACCTCGGCGTCGTCGCAGTCGTGGAGTCGTTCCCGCTGTTGCAGGGCGCTATGATCGCGATCGGCGGCGTCCTCATGCTGTACTTCGCTATCGGCGCGGCCCGCGGTGCCCGGGCGTCGTTCCGTCCGACCTCGGGCGCCGAGCCCACCGTCGCGGAGGGCAAGGGGTTCCGCAAGGCGCTGGTACTTGCCCTGACGAACCCGTACCAAGTGCTGTTCTGGCTGACGATCGGCGTCGGACTCCTCCGCCCCGGCGAGCTCGACGTGCTGGCCCGACTCCCCGTCGTCGGCGAGGATCTCGCCGGGACGCTCGTGGTCGCCACCGGCTCTCCGGCGCTCATCGGCGGGTTCTTTTTGGGGGTGCTAACGTGGATCGTGGGGTTCCCGACCGGGCTCGTCGCCGCCGAGCGCCGGATCGAGACGTTCGCACCGATCGTCGCGGTCGGCTCCGCGGTCGTGCTCGCTGGGTTCGGCGTCTACTTCCTCTACGACGCGGCGACGACGCTGGCGGCACTGGCGACGCTGGGGGTCTGAGTCTCCGGCAGCTAGAATCGCCCGACGCCGACGATCCGCATGGACAACGGCTTTCACCCACGGGCCCGACCGCCCGGTATGTTCGAGAAGACCACGTGGATCAAGCTCCCGCGGAACGTGCTCGTGGGCCACGGCGTCCTCGACGACCTCGGGGAGGCGGTCGGCGAGCTGTACCTCACGGGGAGGCCGCTGATCGTGACGAGCCCGACACCGAACGACATCGCCGGTGACCGGGTGCGCGCGCAGTTCGACGACCCCGCGACCGCCGTCGTCGAGGAGGCCTCCTTCGAGGCCGTCGAGAAGCTCACCGAGACCGCGGAGGCGGTCGACCCCGGCTACCTGATCGCCTTGGGCGGCGGGAAGCCGATCGACATCGCGAAGATGGCGGCCGACCACCTCGGCGTCGGCTTCGTCTCCGTCCCCACGGTCGCCTCCCACGACGGGATCGTCTCGGGACGCTCCTCGATCCCCGAAGGCGACACGCGCCACTCGGTCGCGGCCGACCCGCCGCTCGCAGTCGTCGCGGACACGACCCTGATCGCGGATGCCCCGTGGCGGCTCACCACCGCGGGCTGTGCGGACATCATCTCGAACTACACCGCGGTGAAAGACTGGCGGCTCGCTCGCCGGCTTCGCAACGTCGAGTACAGCGAGTACGCGGGCGCGCTCTCGGAGATGACCGCGGAGCTGCTCGTCGAGAACGCCGACATGATCCGCCCCGGGCTAGAGGAGTCGGCGTGGGTCGTCGTGAAGGCGCTCGTCTCCTCCGGCGTCGCGATGTCGATCGCGGGCTCGTCGCGACCCGCCTCCGGCGCAGAACACCTCATCTCCCACCAGCTCGACCGAAGCGCACCGGGGAGGGCGCTCCACGGGCATCAGGTTGGCGTCGCCTCGATCATGACCGAGTATCTCCACAGCGGCGAGAACGGGGAGTGGAGCGCGATCCGCGACGCGCTCGCCGCGCTGGACGCCCCGACGACCGCCGCCGAACTCGGACTCGACGATGCGGAGCTGATCGCCGCGCTCACGAGCGCCCACGAGATCCGCGACCGGTACACGATCCTGCAGGGCGGGATCAACGAGGCGGCCGCTATCGAGGTCGCGACCGCGACGGGCGTCATTGACGGATAAGCGGACTCATCGGTGAACCGAACCGCCGACAGCCGGCGACCCGTTCCGCCCTCGAAAGCGAAATAACCGTCCCGCGACAACTCCGCGTATGTCCACCGCTCGCGTTCGCGACCGGGCCAAAGAGCGGGCCGGCGCGATCACCGTACTTCTCACCATCATCGGCTACGGCGCGGTTGGCGGCGTGTTCCTCGTCCCCCAGTTTCAGGCGCTGTTCCCTGAACTGACGCGGAGTACCGTCGACCTCTTCGCACACGCCATCGCCGCTGTCAACACCGTCACGATCGTCACGCTCTCGCTCGGCTGGTACTGGATCCGCAACGGAGAGGTGAAGAAACACGCGGCGGCGATGACGACATCGTTCACACTCATCCTCGTGTTTCTCGGGCTGTACCTGCCGAAAGTTGCCGGCGGCGGAACGCGTGAGTTCGTCTTAGAGTCGGCGTACGCGTGGGTTCCGCTGTGGGACTGGATCTACTACGCGTACCTCCTCATGCTCGCGATTCACATCATTCTCTCCGTCGTCGCCGTTCCCGTCGTCCTCTACGCCGTCGTCCTCGGACTTACCCACACGGAGGCGGAGCTTCGAAACGAGACGCCCCACCGCCGGGTCGGCCGGATCGCCGCGAGCGCGTGGCTCCTCTCGCTCGTGCTCGGCGTCGTCACCTACCTCATGTTGAACCACGCGTACGACTCGACGTTCGCGGCCGCCGAGGCCGCGGCGATGCTCCTTCCGGTGGGTCCCGGAGCGTAGCGCTCCGCGTCGGTTCAATCCCCGACCGCCGCGACAGCCCACCAACACCGGCCCCGTCCACCGCCATCGAAACGCTTGAGCCGCGCCCCGGCCACCCACACGCATGACCGACTGGATCGGCGACACCTTCACGAGCGACGCCGGCTGGGATCACCTCGAATCACTCGTCGATATCGATCACCGCATGGCCGGCTCCGACGGCGAGCGCGCCGGGCTCGAACTGACCCGCGACGCGCTGTCCGACGCCGGCGCGCGTGACGCGCGGATCGAGGAATTCGAGATTCAGGGCTGGGAGCGCGGCGACAGCGAGATCCGACGCGACGAAGAGGTTGTCGCGAGCGGGCAAAACGCCTGCATCGCGCTCCCGCGGAGCCCGAGCGGCGAGGCGACCGGCGAGTTCGTCGATCTGGGGTACGGCGTCCCCGAGGACTTCGACGACGATCTGACGGGGAAGGTCGTGATGGTCTCGTCGGACACCCCCGACTCGGTCGACCGGTTCATCCACCGCCGCGAAAAGTACTACCACGCGGTGGAGGCGGGTGCCGCCGCCTTCGTCTTCGCGAACCACGTCGAGGGGACGCTGCCGCCGACCGGGAGCGTCGGCACCGCGGATGCGCCGATCGGCGATATCCCGGCGGTCGGCGTCTCGAAGGAGACCGGCGCGAGCCTCGCGCGCCGACGCGAGGGCGAGGACCTCACCGTCGCAGTCAACTGCGAGACGCCCGACGCGACGAGCGGGAACGCGGTCGCCGACCTCGGTCCCGACACCGACGAGTACCTCGTCGTCTCCTGCCACGTCGACGCCCACGACCTCGCGGAGGGGGCGATGGACAACGGCGCCGGCACCGCGACGATCGTCGAGGTCGCCAACGCTCTCGCGGCCCGCGAAGAGGAGCTCGACACGAGAGTGCGGTTCGTCGGCTTCGGTGCCGAAGAGGTCGGGCTGGTCGGCTCTTCCCAATTTGCCGCGGGCGTCGACCCCGACCACGTCAAGGCCGTCGTCAACGTCGATAGCAACGTGTTCGGTCGTACCCTGAAGCTCGATCACCACGGCTTCGACCCGCTGGAGGCGGCCGGCGAGCGCGTGAGCGACCGGTTCGATCACCCGATCGCGCTCGGCGAGGAGCAGGTCCCCCACAGCGACCACTGGCCGTTCGTCGAGCGCGGGATCCCCGGCTATATGGTCTCCGGTGAGACGGAGGGGCGCGGCCGGGGCTGGGGACACACGGGTGCGGACACGCTCGACAAGCTGGAGTCTCGGAACCTCCGCGAGCAGGCGATCCTCCTGACGGCGCTCGTCGTCGACCTCGCCGGCGACGACGTGTCGACCGCGCGGAAGCCAACCGACGAGATCGCGAGCGCGCTCGAACAAGAGGGGAAGGCGACGGGGATGAAGATAACCGGCGACTGGCCGTTCTAGCCCCACTCGCCCGCCGCGAACCGGGAGGTTTTCACACCCACCGATCGCATCCTCGGACATGGAAGCGTCGGAACGCCGCGTTGCCGTCGTCGGCGACGACGGACGACCGTCGGAGCTCCGAGACGCGGTCCGGGACGCCGGGGGACACCTCACAGGCCCCGCAAGCACGAGCGCCGAGAGGAGGACGATCGGTGACGACGATACCGACTCCGACCTCCTCGTGGCGGTCGGCGACGAGGCTATTCGCGACGCCGTCGTCGCAGCGACGGACTGTACGGTTATCCCCGTTACCGACCGTCGGCTCGCGTTCGATCGCGACGGCGCCGTCGATGTCCTTCGACGGCTGCTCGACAAGTCGGCGGGTGACGATTCCGTCAGGCGCGTCAGTCATCCCGTCCTCGCGGTCGACAGTGGGACAGACCCGCACTCGCGGGCCGCGTTTGATGTTGCCGTCGTCACCGACGAGCCGGCACGAATCTCGGAGTTCGCGGTCGAGTTCCCGCGCGGGCAGACCGAGTCGGTCCGCGCCGATGGTGTCGTCGTCGCGACGCCGCTGGGGAGCGACGGATACGCGAACGCTGCCGGAGGTGCGCTCGTAGAGCCTGACGGCGGGCTCTCAATCGCACCGATCGCCCCGTTTAGCACCCGGACCGACGCGTGGGTCGCGGCGGACCGGATACGACTCACGGTCGAACGGGAGGGCGAGCCGATCGCGCTCGTGACCGACGGGGAGCGACGCGTCACCGTTGAGCCACACCGACCGATCGAGATCGAGACGGTCGATCGAGTCGCGTTCGCGGCGCCGAGGGGATCTCGCGAGCGCGCTGATCGGAAACACTCTAATAACTCGTGACCAGATGTGTGGGTATGGACCCACTGCAGTTCCTCGTTCCGCTCGGCTGGCTGTCCGAAGTCGGACCGATGCTGCCGTACGCGATACTCGTGATGGCGGTCGCGAACCTCGCGACCCGACACATCGCACACCGGCACCACGTCGACCAGGGTAGCGACGGCGACAGCGTCGAACCGTACACGCCTCACGCGTTCACGAACATCGGACTGATGCTTCTGACGTTTCTGTTCGTTCTCGACGCGCCCGTCAGCGGCACGATCCTCGCGGTGATCGTGATCACGATGCTGATCGCCGACCTGTTCGAGCTTGAGGCGCGAAACGTTGAGGCACGCAACGACATGTCGATCGAGGCCCCGAAGAGCTCGATCGCCGCGTCGCTGCTCGTCTTGGTGTTCGCCTCCTACTACGCCCTGTGGTTCCTCGTCTCGGGGATCTGGAACCAGTTCGTCATCGCATAATCCGGCGATACCGGGACCGACGGCCTTCCATCGTCTCCGTATCGCTTCCGCCGTCGCTCTCGTCTCCGTCGCACTCGCGTTCGCACATCGACCTCTCCTTCCCGTAGCGACCGCTCCTCGACGTCGCGGATCCCTTCTCGTTTCCGTCCGACTTCCGTCGCCGTGCGGGCCCACAGAGACACGTCGATGCGGCGCGCAAAGGAGAGGCCTCTCGGTGACGGAGAACTGCAAAACGAGATACGGGTCAGCACCCGGTCCGAAGAAGGAAACAGCTAGGGAGTCAGTTCGCCGCGTCGGCGTCGTCGTCGAGGGCGGCGCGCAGCTCGCGGCTCGCCGGGATCAGCACCCAGAACGTCAGCGCACCGAGGATCATCAGCCAGAAGAACGCGTTGCCGGCGACGAGACCGATCTCTCCGTAGGCGCTATCGACGCCCTCGGCCGGGTTGACCAGCTGCACGATGTCGTAGTACGAGGGCGTCCGGTACCATCCGCCGAAAGTGAGCCAGCCGAGGCCACCGAGCGCGAACAGGGCGAACCCCTTCATGAACTCGTCTGTCATTGTCCTACGATTCGTCGGAGTCGTCTTGAGACTTTCCCATCCCTTGGCCGCGGAACCGTGTCCCCAGCACGTACACCACCGTCCCTCCGACGATGAACGCGATGCCCCCGATCGCCAGCGCGGCGACGAGGGCGTCGTCCGACGGGTAGAGCCCGGCGCTGTTCAGGAGGTAGACGATCGTCGTCCGCATGAAGCTGATCTGCATCGTCGCGGCGTCGATAAGCGTGAAGCCGATCAGGTACGCGACCACAGCCGCCAGCGTCGAGAAGACGGTGACGGCCTTGTACAGGCGGAACGGGACGACGACCTCGCGTCCGTCGGCCCCGACTCGGGGCCCAGTCGGCTCGCTACGGGGATCCTCTCGTTCGTCTGCAGCGATCGGATCGCCCGTCTCGTCGAACGCCTGTGCGTCGTCGTGGTCGGTTGATGATGACATCGAGGGAGTGTGCGGCGGGAAAACGGAACCGGATGTTCGAGGCCGTTACTTCGGCGGGCGCAGCATGTAGTACCGCCGGTTCAGGCCGTACATGTACCCCTCACGCATCGTCTTCAACACCGCGTAGGTGATGATGCCACCGAGCACGGGCAGCATGAACGTGAGGGTGAGGAGCAGGTCGAGCGTGATCGGGAAGAAGTTCTGGATCGCGAGCGCCGCGAGCGTGAACGACAGGATAACGCCCGTCACGCCGACGGCGGCCCAGAACGGCTGCTCGACGGGACGGCGCGCGCTCCCCTTGTTGAGGAACGGCACGAGCCCGATGACGCCGAAGACGATCCCGTGAGCGGTGATACCGAGGAACTCGTTCGACATCACGATGTTCCCGCCAAGCACGGCCAGTTCAGGGTTAAGCGGGTTGAGCTTCAGCAGCCCGAACGACCAGTAGAGGTACCAGTCCGGCAGGATGATCGCCGGCGTCGAGCCGGGGTTCGCCGGCTCCCCGTAGTGCGCCGGCATCAGCGCCGCGATGAGGATTATAATCCCGACGAAGAAGCTAGTGATCGCGAGGTTCCGAAGCGTCTCGTGGGGCCACGTCGGGAAGCCCAGCACGTCGCGCTCGACGTACGTCGACTCGGTGCGGAGGTCCTCGTCCTCGCGGCGGGAGCGCTCGAAGTACTGGTAGGTGAGCTGTGCGAGCCCCTGCGAATGCTCCTTGCGCTCGGACCAGGTGGGCGTCTCATCGTCCGGCGGCACGGTGGCCGGCGGTCCGCCGTCCGTGCGCGCTTCCTCGTCGGTGCCTCCGTCCGTCATGGGGGTGTCGTTGTCGGTCATTGGATTAGTGCGGCTCCGCGATGCCCTGCACCCAGACGATGCCGACGTGGAGGGCGATGAGCCCCGTCACCACGAACGGCAACACGAACACGTGCAGGATGTACATTCTCACGAGCGTCGCCTGTCCGAGCGTGAAGCCGCCGAACAGGAGCTGTGCCGCCCACTCGCCCACAAGGGGCGTCGCGAGCGCCATCTCGACGCCGATCTGCGCGGCCCAGAAGGACAGCTGCTTCCACGGGAGCACGTACCCGGAGAAGCCGAACAGAAGCGTCAGGCCGATGAGGATGACCCCGAGGATCCAGTTGACCTCCCGGGGCTCCTTGTACGACCCGGTGAAGTACACGCGGAGCATGTGCAGGAACACTGCGGCGACCATGAACTGGGCGGCCCAGCTGTGGAGGGAGCGGAGCATGAACCCGAACTGGACGTCTTTCATGATCATCACGACGGAGTCGTACGCGGCCGTCGGGTCGCCCTGCGCGGCGGCGCCGGCGGTCGACGGGGAGTAGTAGAACCCGAGCAGCGCGCCGGTGACCGCCGCGACCAGATACGCGATGATAGAGAGGGACCCGAGCGAGTACAGCGGGTACCAGTACCAGAACTTGTTGTCGAGGTCGTACTGTTCGGTGTGGCTCTTCGGCATCTGGAGGTTCGCGCGGTAGTACATCGTCTCCAGCAGCTCGAGGTAGTCGACGATGCGGAGCCGCTTGTCGAGCCAGATGAGCGTGGTGAGGAACGCGGTCTCGATGACCGTCAGGTCCTGCTCTTTGAGCCACGCGTTGTGGTCCATCTCGTCTTGTTTTTTGAGGCTCATTGTCAGGTTACTTCTTGTAATACGGGTAGACGGCCCGCTTGAGCGTCTCGGTTAGGTTACCGGTGTCGACGCCGACGCCGTCTTTGTCCTCTTCGCGGACGTAGAGGTCCTCCCACTTGCGGCGGCGCTTCTTCACGATCATCACGTCGGGGAGGAACTCCTTGCGGTACAGCAGGAGGATGAACGCGAGGTCGATAAAGATCATCGCCAGCAACGCACCGGCGAACATGTTCCCGAACTCCGTCGAGGCCCACGCGGACATGAGCCCGTAGACGAACAGGGAGACGAATACGACCTCGATGACGGTGAGGAGCACGATCGCGATCGCAGCGGCGGTGCTCTCACGTGCGGGCTCGTACCGGTGGATGTCACCGTACGAGGAACCGCCGGAGCTCATTGGGAACCCCCGTGGCCGGTGTGGGCCGACTCACCGTACTTCAGCAGATAGAAGGTAAACACGAAGGTCAGCGAGATACCGAGCATCGCGGCGATGCCGACCCAGTGGGCGTGAAGCGGGACGCCCACGTGGGCGATGTTCTCCGGCCACCCGGTGTTCCCGCCGCCGCCGGCCGACTCCGTCTCGATGTCCTCACCGACGGCGAGGCCGGCGTGCATGCCGACCGCGGTGTGAGGCACGCAGTGGTAGTGGGTTATCCCCACGTCCTCCTCGCTTGTCTCGTACTCGTAGGTCGCACCCTCCTCGCCGACCGGATCACCGCTGTCGAGGCTGGCCGGCCCCTCGACGTTCTGCACGTTGTGTGCGCCACCGTTCCCAGTCCACTCGAACGTGATGGTCGTCCCGGGGTCCACCCACAGCTTAGTGGCGTCGAACGCGAGGCCACTGTCGCCCGCGCCGACCTGTACGGTCACCTCGCTCTCGCCGCGGGCGTCTTGGTACGTCCCGAGGTTTGCACCCGTGACCGCGCTCGGCCAGACCGGTTGTAGCTCCTGTGCGGCGACCGTTCCGGTCGCTCCGGCACCGGCCGCGGCCACGGCGGTCGCACCGCCGGCCGTGCGCACGAATTCCCGCCTTTTCATACAGGTTCACTCGGGACGGGGTGCGCTTAAACCCACCGACTGAACTCGTCGACTTGGAAGGGCTTACAAGGCCTCTGTCCCGCGATATCGGCATTTCACTCGTCCCGCGTATCCTCGTTCACAACCCCGCCTTCGACCGGGACGAAATCGGGGCGCTCCTTCGCCTGCCGGAGGGCTCGCAGCCGTTCGCGATACTCTTCCGAACGGAACCGATCGGAGAGGCGCGCGTTCGCGACCATGACGAAGAGCAGCAGACCGATGAGCAGGAACACGATCCCCATCGCCGGCGCGACGATCGTGTTCAGGTCGATGACGAACGAGGCGATAAGCAGTGCCGCTCCCGCGAGCACCTGCACGATCGCGACCACCTGGATCATCAGGTTGCCGAACTCGCCTGTGCCCTCCGTGACCGTGTCCGGATGGGGAAGCGACCAGTCGTCCGGGGGTTCGGGCACGTCGTACGATTCCATCGCCGCCAGCGCGACGATCGGCTCGATGTCACGGAGCACGGTTCCCTGCCCCGTCACCTCGCCCGTCGGTCGGACGATCGCATACCCCTCGTCGGAGTACACGAGGAGCCGGTCTTCGCCGTCCTCGCGAACGCGCTCTAACACGCCGAAAACGTCCCGGCGCGCGATCCGAGACTTCAACTCCGCCTCGGCGCGGTCGAGCAGCCGGTCACCGGTGATCCACGAGTCCGGATCGAACGCGGCATCCCACTCCTCCGCGCTCATCCGAGCCATGTCCGAGGGACCGAACTCGTCGAAGTCGTACTCCTCGTCGACTCGCTCGCGGAGTGCGGCAAGGTCGTCCGCGTCGTCGGGAGCGTCGCCGCTACTCTCGTGGGACGCGTCGCCTCGGGGAGATTCGCCGCCGTCGGACTCGTCCGGCGACCGGTCCGGCGGCGACTCCGGATCCGGTTCGGTCGAGGTGTCCTCCATTGTCCGCCGGTACGTGCTCCGGACGCTAACTGTTTTCGTCTACCGACGGGGCGATGGGCGTCCGGGGCGATCCGCTCCCGAGAGCCAGACCGAGGAGCCGCGGATCGGGGAGTTTTACGCGCCGGAGATCCAATCGCGGGTAATGGTCGACGAGTCGGTTATCGCGGCGGTGGCCGGGCTGTCGGTGACTGCGAGCTTCCCGTTCCTGCTGTACGGGGCATGGATTATGATCGACACCGAGACCGTGACGTGGACCGTTCTCATGCGGCACCTGCGATATATCGGCGTCGGGCTGGTACTTACGACCGTCCCGATCGTCGGGTGGATGATTCCGCGGCTCTTCGTCCACCTGTCCGGGCTCGCCGTGATCCACGCGTTTCTGGGAGTGCAGGCGTATGCGCTCCTGGCATTCGCCCTCACGGGAATCGCCCGAATCTTGCAGGCGAAGCATAATGCTGACGCCTACGAGGATCCCGACGTCGACATCGACGAAATACACGAGGATATGGGTCACTGGCGTGCACGGCTCCGGGCGGGCGTAGCCGGGTTCATGCTCCTCTGGCTGTGCGCGTGGGTGACCGGGCTCTACCGGCTCTACGCCCTCCACGTCGCGCCGATGTTCTGACGGGCGTCGCCCTGCCGAGAGCCCGGGAGCGCCGACGACCTCGAAACGCGGCATCGACCGCACCGACCGACAGGTTCAATCCCGTTTTCGCCGTAGTCCCGGTATCGTGGCAGTCACTTTCGATCTGTTCGGGACCCTCGTCGACGTCGAGTACCCGTCCGACCCCGCGGAGATCGTCGCCCGCGAACTGGAGTCGCGCGGCGTCGAGGTACCGGACGACTGGCACGTCGCGTACGGCGAGCGACACGTGGACGCCCCGGCGGGCGCGGAGGTCCCGCTCCCCGCTCATGTGGCGCACGCGCTCGACTCCCGCGGCGTCGAGGCCGCCGACAACGTCGTCCGGCACGCCGTCGTCGCGGCGTTCGACCCCGACGTGACCCGGCGCGACGGCGCGCTGGAAGCCGTCCGAGACGTGTCCGATCAGGGCCCTGTCGGTCTCCTCTCGAACTGTGCGGTACCCGAGCTAGTTCCCAAGACGCTGATCCGCGCCGGGCTCCGCGGCGAGTTCGACGCGGTCACGACGAGCATCGGCTGTGGCTGGCGAAAACCCCATCCGAAGGCGTTCGAGGCAGCAGCCAAGGCCCTCGGCGTCGCGCCCGCGTCGCTGGTCCACGTCGGTGACGACCCCGAGACGGACGGCGGCGTCGAGGCTGTCGGTGGCCGGTTCGTGGACGTGACGGAGACGCCGCTCGACGCGCTGGCGGCCCAGCTCGAAGCCGAGCTCTGACGACAGGAATCAGACGCCGACGGAAACGCCTACTCTCCGGGCGCGTCGATATCGGCCCGATCCGTCCACTCCCGGCCGACCCGGCCCTCCGCGACCAGTTTTTCGAGGTGAGCGACGACCGTCGCCCGCGCGAGGTCCGCAACGCCGGTCAGATCCTTCTCGTAGGCGGCGTCGACCACCGCGTCCACGTCGCTCGCGCCGGCCTCGACCGCCGCAAGGACTACCCGCTCGCGGTCCAGCCGGTGGTCGATCAGGCGTTGACAGACGATATTCGGGTCCTCGATGACGGGACCGTGTCCGGGGTACAGCCGGCCGTATCCCGCCTCGCGGACGCGTTCGAGGCTGTTCAGGTACTCGTGGAGGTCGCCGTCGGGGGCGGCGACCGCGACGCTTCCCGACTCGATCGCGAGGTCGCCACAGAGGAGTTCGGAGGGCGTGCCGTCAGCACCGGCGTCGCTGTCGCCGTCTCCGTCACCCCTCGACTCGACCGCGAACGCGACGTGATCCGGCGCGTGGCCCGGCGTCTCGACCGCGCGGACGGAGGTGTTGCCGACGCGATCGCCGTCACGAAACGTCTCGTCTGGCTCGACGCCGGTCGCCGCCGCGAACCGGTCGACGTGGTCGGCGTGCGCGAACACGGACGCGTCGGTCAGGTCGGCGTACTCGGCGACTGCGCCGACGTGATCCGGGTGGGCGTGGGTGACGGCGATCGCGTCGACTGCGCCGCCCTCTGTTCCGTTACCGCTCTCTCCGTCGACGCCGACCGCCGCGTCGAGCGTCTCTGTGCGAGCCGCGGGATCGACGAGGGCGCCGCCCGCGAGATAGGCGTTCGTCGTCCCGCCGGGCGCACGAGTGTCGACCGCGACGCGGGTAACCGACGACCTCAGGTCCGGCGTCGCCATCGCCTCAGTCTCCACGTCCGACAGAAGAGCCGTCGCGCCGATCGAGTAGGGAGCGCGCGGCCGGCCCCGGGCCGGATCCCGAGCGGTCTCGTCCCGGGATTGCCACGTCCACGTCGTCGGCGACAGCGAACCGTGAGAGGTCGGCGACGCCGGAATCGACCTCGTCGAGGGAACCGTACGGCCGCCCGACGACGATGTCGCCCGCCTTACTCCGGTTGATTCCGGGGATCGCCGTCAGCTCGTCCATCGACGCCGCGTTGACGTCGATCGGGTACGGGACGCCCGTGACCGAGCGGTAGCCGTGGTCCGTGATCGCCACGTCGATGGCGGTGCCGAGCTCGCGCTCGCCCGGTACGGCGACGAGGAGCGCGTACGTGCCGAGCTGCCGGCCGAACGTCTTGCCGTCTTGGTGGTACTCCAGATGGACATCGGGGAGGACCGTTCCCGGCGGGACGACTCGGTCGAGCATCGGGTTGTCGACGGTCTCGCGGACCTCCCGCTTGTACGCCTGAAACTGGTCTTTGTGCTCCTGTGCGATGTCGGCGCCCGTCTCGGCCATCTCCGTGCCGGCGAACGCCATCACCTGCCGGATGTTGATCCGGCGGAGCATGAGCCCCTCGTCGTAGACCGTCTGGAGGAACTCCTTGTTGTGTTCGTACGTCTCCGGGCGCTCGCCCGCGAGCCCGTGGACGAGGTTGATCCCGGGGAGCAGCTTCGGCAGCCGCGGCGAGGCGTCCGGCCCGGTCGAGGGCCCCATCACTCGGTCGTCGGCGCCGGGGGTCGTCTCCGGGGTGTCGCCCGGTCGCCAGCCGCCCTCCTCGTTGACGACGCGGACCGCCTCCAAACACTCCTCGGCGGTGACGAGCAGGTTGTTCTGCTCCTGAACGACCGGGTCGGCCGATTCGAGTCCGAACGCCGCGGTGTCACCGGGCGTGTTGTGTGCGGCGATCACGCGGATCGCCTCGCGAGAGGCCTCCGGGTAGTCGGTGATCGTCACCGGGTTCATGTTGTCGAGGTGGAGCGTCCGCAGGTCGGGCGCGACCTCGCGGATCCCGCTGTACAGCTCGCGCAACGCGTCGGGGTTCGGCGCCTCCCCGTCGCCGCCGAACGCGAGGATGTCGGCCTGCCGGCCGAGCCGGAAATGCTTGACTCCCCGATCGGAGAGCGCGTCGACCTCGTCGACGACCGACTGCGCCTCCCGGAACGCCGGGCTCCCGTACAGCGGCTCGGTACAGAACGAACACCGGTAGGCGCACCCGCGGGAGGTCTCCATCTCGCAGATGAGGTAGTCCGGGTGGTTGGGGTGTTGCTTGACGACGAACGCGCCCTTCTCGGCCCAGCGGTCGATCTCCGCGTTGTCGCGCATCCGGTTGCCGAACCCCTCTAACCCCTCGCGAACGAGGTCGTACGCGGCCGCCTCCACATCGCCCATGGCGACGAAGTCGTAGTCGAGATCGTCGCGCTCGGTCTCCTGTGCGCCCGCGTTCTCCTCGCCGACGCCGAACCGCACGGGGCCGCCTAGCAGAGTGACACCGTCCGCAGTCCACCCCAACTCGCGCACCTCGTCCGGCTCCGCAGGAGTCCCGCCGACGTACTTCCCGGGAACCGTCATGCCGCCGACGTACACCATGAGGTCCGCGTTCGCGACGTCGGCGTGCTTGCCCCGGTCCTCGCGCAGCTCGTCGATCGTGTGGTAGGTGATCGACTCCTCGGGGACGCCCGCGTCGACGAGCGCGCCGGCCGTGTACCGCGGATACGTCGAGATGTACGGCGGCACGCCGAAGTGCGCTGGCTCGTCGACGTAGCCGTCGACGATGGTGACGGAGAGGTCGTTCGGGTCGGGCGGGAGCGAACCCCGGCCCGACGCGGGCGAATCGGTCATGTTGGCCCACCGTAGTCGGCCGAGACGGGAAAAGCGTGCGGAACGTCTGGGGTTCCCCGGATCGCTTATAAGCGCTCTCGCGGAATCGGCCGATATGCCCTCCGAGCCTCCTCCGGACCCGGATCCATCTCCAGCCGACGACACGCAGTCCCGTCGTCAGCGGGTCGGACAGTACGTCGCGCTCGGCGCGGTCTGCGCGTACGCCGCGGTACAGTTCTACGGCGCCGATCCGCGCCCGTGGGGACTCGCCGCCGGCTGGGCCGCGGCGACCGCGGTCATCCTCGGACCGGCTGCGTGGGTGGCGCGGGACCGGCTCCCGCCGGATCGACTGGAAACGCTGACGTACGTCGCCTTCGGCGCCGCGATCCTCGCCATCCCCGTCGGACTGGGAGCCGCGCTCGCGTTCGAGGTCCCGTTTTTCCCGTACGGTCCCGGCTTCCTCGTCGGTGTCGCGCTCGGGACGCTCGTCGTGTTCCTCGCCGAGCGCACCGTCGTCCCCGAGCGGCTGCGCGGAGCAGGGATCTGATCGCCCTCGCGGAGTCGGCGCGTCCAGTCGAACCGGACCGCCGCCGCCACGCCGTTTAAGCCCTCGCCGACACAACACCTCTGTATATGCCATCGACGATGGAGGTCAAATGCGAGAGCGACGACTGCGAGCTCGACATGTTCGAGAACCACTACACGTACGACGTGCCCGACGACCACGCGGTCGAGGACCTGTCGTGTCCGTACTGCGGCGGGAGCGACCTCGCCGAGATCGAGGTGTAACCCGTGAGCGGATTCGTCGAGACCGGCCGGTCGGTCGTCCGTCGCGCCCTCGAACGCGTCGGCCGCGGGTGGAGCAAGATGCAGGAGCGGCGGCCGCTCTCGTACGACCTCCTGGAGAGCGACGACGCCTATCTCGTCGTCTTCGACGCCCCGGGCGTCCGCGGCGAGGACCTGAACGTGACGTTCCTCGATCACACCGTTGAGGTCGAACTCGACCGTTTCCGCGACTTCTACGACGGCTACGAGATGCTGTTCCCCGGTCGCGGTGTCTCGCTTTCCGGAAGCGCCGACCTTCCCCGCGACGCAAACGTGACTCCCCAGGGGGCGAACGCGACGCTCACGCGAAACGGAACCCTCCAGGTGAAGATCCCGAAGAAGGACGATGCGCGCGACGTGGCAGTCGTCGAGGAGGACGACGAGGAAAGCGATTCGACCGACGACACCTGATCCCGGCCCAGTCCGAGTTCCCCTTTCTCACTCCTCGACCCGGCTCTCCACCGACATCCCCTCCGCGATGTCGAACTCTTCGTTCCCGTCAAATCGATCGGGATCGAACGCGTCGATCCACGGCGAGTCCGGATCCTCAGCTTCGATCCCGCCGAGTGATGCCAACACCCCTTCGGCGACGAGCTCGCCGATCGCTGGCGCGCGCATGAACCCGTGGCCCTGCCAGCCGGCGGCGACAAACACGCGGTCGGCGGGGTCGCCGACTGCCCCGACAAGCGGGTCGCCGTCGGGAGTCGCCGTGCAGAGACCGGCCCACGCGCATTCGACGGCTGGGCCGTCCGCGCCAACCGCACGGTCCTCGCCGACTGCGTCAAGTCGCTCGCGGAGCGTCGCCGAGACCGACTCGACGAACCAGTCGTCGCCCGTCCGGTCGTAGTCGTCCGGGTCGGCCGGAACCGGCTCCGTGCCGTCGCCGGCGAGCAGACCGGTCGGATGCGGTCGGACATACACGCCCGCGGTCGCGTCGTACACCATCGGGCCGTCGTAGCTCGCCGATCCGCTGCCACCGAGTCCGGCAGTCAGCGCCTGCACGCGGTAGGGAACCACGGGAACCTCGATCCTCGCGCCGCCGAGGAAACCGGCGGTGTGCGCGCCGGTGGCGACGACGAGGGCGTCGAACGAGCGGGTCTCTACGCTCCGATCCGCGCCTTCATCGTCCACCGTTTCGCCGTCTACCGCTCTGCTACCCCCGACCCGTAGTTCGGGGCCGTCGCCTGCGAGCGAGACGGGCGTGTGGGTTTCGACGGCGACGCCCTCGCGACGCGCCCGCTCGCCCATGGCGGCGACGTAGCTCGCGGGATCACACCAGCCGGCGCCCTCGGCCACCGCGGCGACCGCGAGGTCGTCGGTCGTGACGGGGAACTGCTCGCCGAGCGTCTCGAGGTCGACGAGTGAGACGGCGCGATCGTGCGCGCGCATCCGGTCGACCATCGCCGGCACGGCCTCGGCGTCCGGGTCGCCCTCGCGAACGGCGATGACGTACGGGCACGGCGTGAACGTGAATTCGGGGAGCGATCGGTCGAACGCCCGGAATCGTTCCATCGCGCGGGCAGCCAGCGCGGCGTCGACGTCCTCGGCGTACGCGTCGTACAGCACGCCCGCGGCGCGCCCGGAGCTTCCGGCGCCGAGGTCGCTGCGGTCGTACAGCGTCACCTCGGCGCCGCGGGCCGCGAGGTCGGCGGCCGCGGTGACGCCGACGGCGCCGCCGCCGACGACCGCGACTGCAGGTGTGAGAGCGTCTCGGTCCGCCGGAGCGTCGGGCCGGCTCATGGGCTCGCGTTTCACGGGTACGTCTTAAAAACGACGGGGGTGAGCGCGGCGCGGGCGGCCGCTACAACAGGAACTCGTCGATCCCGCGGGCGGGGTAGCCGACCACGTGGTCGACACCGGCCTCCCGAAGCGCATCGACTCGCTCGCGGACCGTCTCTGGCGACCCGACGAGCGCGAAGTCCCGAGCGGCCGCCGAGAGCACCTCTCGGGTGCGCCCCGTCGCCGAGGCGTCCGTGGGCGGGGCGGTGTCGGGGTCGTCTCCGCTTCCATCTCCGTCCCCGTCCGGGAGCGCGCGGGCCACCGGCCGGCGGCGGGCGACGTACGCGCCCACGGCGTCGAGGACGACGTCCTCGTCGTCGGTCAGGACGGTCGGCGCGTAGACGGCGATCTCGCCGTCGAACCCGGCGGCGCGGAGCCCACGCACGTCTCGATCGGTCGACCGAGAGAGCAATTCGAACTGGGTCCCGCCCGCCGCCAGCGCGACGCGCTCGACGCCCTCCGTGCCGACCCACGCGTCGGGGGCGTCGCGCCGCGCGGCTCCGAGCCGCGGAGCGACCTCGCGCGACGACTCGTCCTTCGAGAGGTACGCGCCGTGGCCCGCCACGAGCACCCGGCGGGCCGGGTCCGGAATCTTGTCGATCAGCGAATCGTCGCCGAGCGGGTCGAATCCGTCCGCCCGGACCGGCGTGGTGACGTACAGCTCCGCCTCCGCGGCCAGTCGGTCGAGCGTCTCCGCGTCCGGGAGGTGTTCGCGCCCCTCGTAGTCGATCGTCACCCGATCGATCGGGAGTTCGGCTGCCCGGGAGACGTCGCACTCCGCGGGCTTCAGCGCCACGGCGTCGATACCGGCTCGGGCGACCGCCTCGCGACCGGTCAGCATCGGGCGATCACCCCGCCGGACGACGCTGCGGGTCGCAACGGCTGCGCGGTTCGCGGAGCAGCGGCTCCCCGGCGGGAGGCGTCGGTTCGCCACGCGGTGTCAATACTCACGAAGAAGACCTCATCACGATCGCGGAACGCGATCCATCGCCTGTGCGGCCATGACTGCATATCGGTAGTCGCGTCCGTTTCATAAACCCGTCGCGACGCGGCAATATTGCCGTCGGCGTCGTCGACGCACCCGGTGACACGCACGTCCCCGGCCACGTTATGGGGCTCGCGCCCGTGCGATCGGTATGAACCAGCTCGTCGACGGCGAGTGGCGGACCGACACGTACGAGGCGACCGACGGGGACGGCTCGTTCCAGCGCGGCGAGACGACCTTTCGGAACTGGATCGCCGGCAGCGACGTGCCGGATCACATCGACGCCGAGCCGGACGACCGATTCCAACCCGAGGCGGGCCGGTACCACCTGTACGTCTCGTACGCCTGCCCGTGGGCCCACCGGACGCTACTCGCGCGATCGCTGCTCGGATTGGAAGACGCGATCGACGTCTCGGTCGTCGACCCGTACCGCGGCGAGGGGGGCTGGCAGTTCACTCCCGAGAAGGAGGGCTGTACGCCCGACAAGCTCCACGGCAGCGACTATCTCCGAGAGCTGTACATCGAGGCCGACCCCGACGCCACCTGCCGCGTGACCGTCCCCGTGCTGTGGGACACCGAGGAGGGGACGGTCGTCAACAACGAGTCGCGCGAGATCCTTCGCATACTCTCGACTGCGTTCGACGACCTCGGCAACGACGCGTCGCTGCTGCCCACCCCCGACGACGAGGCGACCGTCGCGGATGTCGACGAGGTGATCACCGAAATCTACGAACCCGTTAACAACGGCGTCTACCGCGCCGGGTTCGCAACCTCGCAGGCGGCCTACGACGAGGCGATCGACGAGCTGTTCGGCGCGCTCGATCGCTGGAACGACCACCTCGCCGACCAGCGTTACCTCGTCGGCGACTCGCTGACCGAGGCCGACATTTGCATGTTCACGACGCTGGTCCGGTTCGACCAGGTGTACCACACCCACTTCATGTGTAACAAGAAGTTCGTCCACCAGTACGAGCACCTGTGGCCGTACCTGCGGGATCTCTACCAGACCGAGGGCGTCGCCGAGACGGTGAACATGGCGCACATCAAGGAGCACTACTACACGACGCACCCGGACGTGACCCCAACCGGCATCATCGCGCGCGGTCCGGACCTCGACTGGGAGGCGGCGCACGATCGCGACCGGCTCGACGACGAGGCGCCGACGCCGAACGCGGCTGACTGAGGCTCGAACGCACTGGACGAAACGGATTATAAATCGGTTTTTGAAACCCTATTAATGCGGTGGCGCGCGCCTCCGAGCGGCCGCTTTTAAGCGGCCGCGAGTAGTGAGGGACCGAAGGTCCCTCTGACAGCCGGCGGCGAAGCCGCCGGCGAGAGCGCCGCGCGAGGTCGCCGGCGCTACGTCCGGCGACGAGGCTGGGGAGGTGTGAGGTGCGGTTGCGGGGCGGCTGGGACTTTGGAAGTGTCCACCGTCGATCCGCTATCAGTCAGTTATAAGCGATCGTACAACACGTCGACGGCGATGAACACGGGCTCGCTTCGAGAACACGGTCCGTATCAGGCCACTGCAGCCGCGATCTCCTCGTCGGTTAGGAACACGTCTTCGCCGGTCTCCGCGTCGAACAGGTGAATGTTCGTTTCCTCGAACACCACGCCCACCTCGTCGCCGGTCTCGGGCAGGACGTCCGGGGTCGAGCGCGCGAGAAAGTCCTCGTTGATCGTGAGGTGGACGTAGTTGTCGGAGCCGATCGGCTCGACGACCTCGACGGTCGAGGTGAGCGTCTCGTCGCCGGTCGGATTCTCCACGATCCGAATGTTCTCGGGCCGGATTCCGAGCGTGTAGGGGGCGTTCTCCAGCTCGTGACCCGCGACGTACTCGTCGCTGAGCTCGAACGCGAGCCCTGACGCGTCGTCGTGGATCGTCGCCGACGAGCCGTCGGTCTCGACATCCACGTCGATGAAGTTCATCGACGGCGAACCAATGAAGCCGGCGACGAACTTGTTGACCGGGTTCTCGTACACCTCGGTGGGCTTCCCGACCTGCTGGAGCTTCCCGTCGTTCAAGATGGCGAGGCGGTCGCCCATCGTCATCGCCTCTTCTTGGTCATGGGTAACGTACATCGCGGTGACGCCGAACTCCTTCTGGAGCTTCTGAATCTCCGCGCGCATCTCGGTGCGGAGCTTGGCGTCGAGGTTCGAGAGCGGCTCGTCGAACAGGAACACTTCGGGCTCGCGGGCGATGGCGCGGCCGAGGGCGACGCGCTGTTTCTGTCCGCCGGAGAGCTCGTCCGGCTTGTCGTCGAGCAGATCCTCGATCCCCATCATCTCGGCCATCTCCGTCACGCGCTCGCGTCGCTGCTCCGCGGTCATGTCGGTGCTCATCTTGAGCCCGAACGCCATGTTTTCCAGAACCGTCTTGTGGGGGTACAGCGCGTAGTTCTGGAACACCATCGCGACCGGGCGCTCCTTCGCGTGAACCTCGGTGACGTCCTCGTCGTCGAACCGAACGGCGCCCGACGTTGGCTCCTCCAGTCCCGCGACCATCCGGAGCGTGGTCGTCTTCCCGCAGCCCGACGGCCCGACAACGGTCACAAACTCGCCGTCCTCGATCTCCAGATCGATGTCGTCGACGGCGACGATGGTCCCCCGGTCGAACTCCTTTCGGAGTGTGTCGAGCGTGACTCGTGCCATTTCCATGAGAACGGTCCTACTGGCATATTAGTTCTTTGCTGTTTTGTCGATATGTGAGGAACGATCTCATCTTAAATATTGAACGGGGCATCGAATGCAGCACCGAACAGTCCGCCGGTCGCGGTACCGGAGGAACGCCGAGTGCGATCGACCACTCGACCGCAGCACCGGAGACAGCTAGAGCGAAGCCATTCCGCCGTGATCCGATCCGTACGCTGCGGCCCGATCCGCGCGTTTCAGGGGTCGCTGTGGGGATGACCCAAAGTACTAAATGTATGAATATGTAATTCATCGTTTGTTGTAGTCTCATGAACGAGAAACGCAGAACGCTTCTGAAGACGATGGGGGGATCGACCGCGCTCGCTGCGCTCGCGGGTTGTATCAGCACCGGCGGCGACGGCGGCGACGGCGGCGACGGCTCCGACGGGTCAGACGGTTCCAATGGTTCGGACGGTTCCGACGGCTCCGACGGTTCCGACAGCGGAACGACGGGCACCACGACGCTGTGGGCCGACCTCTCCGCCGCCGAGGACGAGGCCATGTCCGGCTACATCGACGAGTACGAGTCGGATTCGGGCGACACCATCAACAAGGAGGCGCCCGGCGGAGAACTCGACCAGCAGCTCGAGACGGCGATTCCGGCCGGCGACGGCCCCGAATCGTGGATCTGGGCGCACGACTGGGTCGGCCGGTTTGCAGTCCGCGAGGAACCGCCGTTCCTGTACGACGCGAGTGACGATGTCGACGTCTCGCTCGACAGCTACACCGAGACCGCCCGGCAGGCCGCCCAGTTCGACGGCGCCCTCCACGGGCTCCCGTTCGCCTCCGAGACCGTCGCGCTGTTCTACAACGAGGACATGGTCGACGAGCCGCCGGAGACGATGGAAGAGATGGTCTCGATCATGGACGACCACCACGACCCGGCCAACGGGCAGTACGGGCTCTCGTACCCCGTGACGGACCCCTACTTCGTCAGCGGGTTCATCCAGGCGTACGGCGGGGACATCTTCGATGAGGAGAACCTCAAGGTGACCGTCGACAGCGACGCGTGTAAGCAGGGCATAGACGCCCTCGAGACGCTGTCCGACTACGTTCCGTCCGACCCCGGCTACGAGTCGCAGATCGTCGCGTTCGCGGACGGGCTCGCGCCGTTCGCGATCAACGGCCCGTGGGAACTCGGCAACCTTCAGGACGAAATCGACAACCTCGGCGTCACGACGCTGCCGACCGTCGACGGGAACAACCCGCGTACGTACTCCGGGATCCAGCTGTTCTACTTCAGCTCGATGCTGGCGGACGCCGACCAATCGACGGTCGACGCCACGACCGGGCTCGCCGAGTGGTACACGACCAACGAGGACATCGTCCTGAGCAACGCCGACGAACAGGGGTATATCCCCGTCCTCACGAACGTCGTCGACAACGACGACCTCTCCAGCGAGGTTCAGGCGTTCGCCCAACAGGTCGATCACGGTGTCCCCATCCCGACACACCCCGACATGGACAGCGTCTGGACGCCCGTAACGGACGCGTTAGAGCGCGTCTTCAACGACGAGCAGGACAGCGACGCGGCGCTCGACCAGGCCGCCTCCGAGATCCGGGAGGCGCTGTAGACACCGCTCGGAGCCATGGCCTCTTCGCAAATCGGCACCGACGTCAGCGGGCTGTCGCGCCTCCGCGCAGCGCTGCCCTTCTCCAGTCGCGACTGGGGGCTCCTGCTCGTCGCCCCCGGCGTGCTCCTCTTCTCCAGTTTCATGCTGTACCCGATCTTCTATCTCTTCTACATCTCGCTCACCGACGCAACGTTCGCCGGGTCGGTGATCGGGGGCGGTGCCGAGCTGATCGGGCTGGCCAACTACGTCCAGCTGATCGGCGACTCGCAGTTCTGGACATCGATGACGACGACGTGGCTGTTCGTCGCCGTCTCGCTCGTTCTCAAGGTGTTCCTCGCCGTGGGGATCGCCCTCCTGTTGAACCACGTGCGCGTCGCCGGCAAGCGGTACATGCGCGCGGCGGTGATCGTCCCGCTGGGATTCCCCGGCATCTTCACGATCACCGTCTGGCGTGGGATGTTCAGCGACGCACGGTACGGCGTGTTCAACACAATCTTGGGCCGCTACAACGAGTTTATGTCGTCGCTGTCGGCCCCCGAACTCCTCCTCTTTGACGTGCCGATCGGCTTCCTCAGCGGTCGCTGGGAGGCGTTCTTCGCGTACGTCACCACAGAGGTATGGCTGGCGTACCCGTTCATGGTGATCATCATCGTGAGCGCACTGCAGGACGTGCCCCGATCGCTCCACGAGGCCGCGATGGTCGACGGCGCCGGGGCGCTCCAGCGGTTCCGAACCGTGACGCTGCCCGCGATCAAGGGGCCGGTGTTGTTCGCATCCATCCTCACCGCTGCGACGTCGTTCCAGCAGTTCCTGATCCCGTGGGTGTTCAATCAGGGCGGCCCGTCGCGGCAGAACGAGCTGATCATCGTGTACGGCTACCGCGAGGCGATCACGTTCAATCAGTTCGGCTTATCGGCCGCAATCTTGATCGTCGGCATCGTGTTCGTCGGGCTGTTCATGTACGCCGCCGTCCGCTACGGCGGCCTTGCCGAGGGGGTGGGTGACGAATGAGCCTCCTCGGCTCCACGCTCGCGCTGATCCGCTCGAAGCTGATCGCGTTCGCGACCGCTCCGAAGCGGTTCTCCGTGCTGATCCAGCGGGCGATATACGACGTTCGCACGGGGAAGCGCACCCCGTGGGACGTCGCCAAGAGCGTCCTGATGACTCTGTTCGGGCTCGCGATGGTGCTCGTGCTGCTGTTCCCGCTGTTCTGGATCACGAGCGCGTCGCTCGCGGAAGGGTCTCGGTTGTTCAACACGAGCGGGATCTTCCCGGACCCGTCGACATACAACCTCGACGCGTACCGGTGGGTGATCTTCGAGTCCGACTTCTTCTTCGTCGACGGCGACTGGGGGTATCCCCAGCTCGTCCTCGGCGGGGGGAGCGGGCTGGTCAGCTTCCAGTGGGCCGGTACCGAGACCGGTCCCGGCGCCCTGTTCAACAGCCTCTACATCGTCAGCGTGACGCTCGCCGCCGGGTTCGGGATGATCGTCCCGGCAGCATATGCGTTTTCGCGCCGACAGTTCGTGGGTCGCAAGCGAATCCTCTACGGCTACGTGCTGTTCACGCAGATCGGCGCCGGGCTATCGATCGCGACGCTCGTGGCGCTGTACTCGCTGTTCAGCAGCTACGGGCTCACGAACAACCTGTTCATCCTCGGGCTGTTCTACGCGGCGTCGGCGATCCCGTTCAACACGTGGCTGCTGAAGACGTACATGGACAACATCCCCATCTCCTACGAGGAGGCGGCGATGGTCGACGGCGCGAGCTTCCTAGACACGATCCGGGAGGTCATCCTCCCGCTGACGAAGCCGGGGCTCGCCGTCGTGCTCATCTTCGTCTGGCTCGCCGGGTGGAACGAGTTCATCATCGCGCAGACGCTGCTGCGCCCCGAGAACTACCCGCTCTCGGTGGAGCTGTACAACATCGCGACCGAGGGGCGATTCTCGACGCCGTGGACGCGGTTCGCGGCGTTCGCGAACCTGTTCGCGCTCCCCGTCGCGGTCGTCTACTTCGCGGCGCAGCGCTCCGTCGAAGACGGGCTCTCGTTCGGCGGGATGGAGGGATAGACGGGTTTCGACCCGGTTCCCCTCCGTTCTGCGGTCTCTCGTTCTTGTGTTTACTTATTCTACTTATACGTGATCGGTGACTTGGTGGTAGACTGCTTCGACGCCCCAGCCGATCGCTTATAAGTGATTGATAGCGGATCGACGGTGACGACCTCCAGAGAGCCAGCCGCTCGCTTATAAACGGTTACTAGTAGATCGACGGCGAACACCGCCAAATCCCCAGCCGCGCTCGACTCCCACAGCTCGCTGCGGTTCGTCGAGTGCGGCTGCCCCTTTGAATCCTCACCCGACCGCAACTGCACCTCACACCTCCCTAGCCTCGCGGTTCGCGCTCTCCGAGCGCTCACCGCGTCCAGCGAGAATCGAAGATTCTCTGGCAGCCGGCGCGTAGCGCCGGCGACCTCGCGCGGCGCTCTCGCCGGCGGCTGTCAGAGGGACCTTCGGTCCCTCACTACTCGCGGCCTGCCGGCCGCTCGGAGGCGCGCGCCACCGCAATTCGGTTTATAAGTAGTCCTGCGCTCTGACACACCGTCAGTCTCGCGTCGCCGACGACGACAAGGGGTTCAAGTGCGCGCTCGTCCGACCGGAGGGTAGCAATGGAGCCGCCGAACATCGAGCGGTTGGATGAGCGGACCGTCCAGCGCATCGCGGCCGGTGAAGTCGTCGAGCGTCCGGCCAGCGTCGTCAAGGAGCTGATCGAGAACAGCCTCGATGCGGGCGCGACGCGCGTGGCCGTCTCGGTCGAGGCGGGCGGCACCGAGGGGATCCGCATCCGAGACGACGGCGTCGGCATCCCCGCAGACCAACTGGAGGCGGCCGTCGCGGAACACGCTACCTCGAAGATCGGCAAGATTGAGGACCTCGATCACGGCGTCGGCACCCTCGGCTTCCGCGGCGAGGCGCTGTACACCGTCGGCGCGGTCTCGCGGCTCACCGTCCGGTCGCGCCCACCAGGAGCCGACGCGGGCTCAGAGATTACCGTCGAGGGCGGCGACGTGGGAGACGTCCGTCCCGCCGGCTGTCCCGAGGGGACGACCGTGGAGGTCGACGGCCTCTTCTACAACACCCCCGCCCGCAAGAAGTTCCTCAAGCGGACCGCCACCGAGTTCGACCGCGTGAATGCGGTCGTCACCGGCTACGCGCTCGCGAACCCCGGCGTCGCCGTCTCGCTGGAACACGACGGACGGGAGACGTTCGCGACGGAGGGGAACGGTGACCTCCGGTCTGCCGTCCTCGCGGTCTATGGCCGCGAGGTCGCGGACGCGATGGTGGACATGGAGTGGGAACCGGGTAATTCGGACACCGACTCGCCCGTTCACAGTGTCACCGGCCTCGTCTCCCACCCGGAGACGACCCGGTCGAGCCGCGAATACCTCGCGACCTACGTCAACGGTCGGTACGTCACGGCGGGCGCCCTCCGCGACGCCGTCCTCGACGCGTACGGCGGCCAACTCGCACCCGATCGGTATCCCTTCGCGGTGCTCTTCGTCGAGGTCCCGCCGGGCGACGTCGACGTGAACGTCCATCCGCGCAAGCTCGAAGTCCGGTTCGACGAGGAGCCGGCGGTACGCGCCGCGGTCGAGGAGGCGGTCGAGGCCGCGCTGCTCGACCACGGGCTGATCCGCTCGACCGCACCGCGAGGGCAGTCGGCCCCCGATCAGACAGAGATCAACCCCGAAGGGCCGGAGACCGAGGCCATCGGCGGCGCCGGAACCGATCACGAGCGCGCCGCGCTCGAAGACCGCGAGAGCGGCGACAGGGCCGGTGAGAGCCGGGACGGCAACGACGATTCGGCCGCCGGATCCGCGGCCGACGCGTCCGAACTGGACCCCACGGACGATGACGCGTGGGCAGTCGGCGACGTGAGTTCGGACGACACCGCTGATCCGGGCGGCCCGCCCGCCGACCGCACCGGCGAGTCAGCCGGGCCCACCGCTCCCGACGGTTCCAACAGTTCCGCCGGTTCCGCGTCCGACCGCCCCTCGCCGCGGAGCTGGCAGTCGGAGCCGGACGACGCCGAGGACGGTACGGAGGAGGGCGACACTGGCGCGGTCGCCGGCGTCGAGGCCGACACCGAGGGCGACGCCGGAGAGGCCGGCGGACTCGACCGATTCGGCGGCTCGGCGACCGACGACAACGAGGATTCTGGCGCCACCGACACCTCACCTGATCCCACCGCCGACGCGTCGGGCGGACGACGGGAGCCGACGGCCCAACCGCGCTCGACCGCGACCGCACAGCGGACCCTCGATGGCGAGCCGACGAGCGCGGAGCGCACCTACGATTCGCTCCCGCCGCTACGGGTACTCGGTCAACTCCACGAGACGTACGTCATCGCGGAAGCGCCAGACGGGCTCGTGTTGATCGACCAGCACGCCGCCGACGAGCGAGTGAACTACGAGCGCCTGCAGACCGCCTTCGCAGACGGTGCCGACGCGCAGGCGCTCGCGGAACCAGTTCGGATCGAACTCACCGCCCGGGAGGCCGCGCTGTTCGAGGAGTTCGTCGATGACCTCGCGGGGGTCGGATTCCGAGCCGAGCGCGCGGACGAGCGCGAGGTGGTCGTCGAGTCGGTCCCGGCGGTGTTCGACGCCGCGCTCGATCCCGAACTCCTCCGAGACGTGCTCTCCGCGCTCGTCGGCGACGCGACCGCGGGCGACGAGCCGGTGACGGACGTGGTCGACGAACTGCTCGCGGATCTCGCGTGTTACCCCTCCGTGACCGGGAACACCTCGCTGACGGAGGGGTCGGTCGTCGACCTGCTCGACCGGCTCGACGACTGCGAGAACCCCTACGCCTGCCCGCACGGTCGGCCAGTCGTGATCCGGCTCAACCGCGAGGAGATCGGCTCCCGGTTCGAGCGTGACTACCCCGGTCACGCGGGTCGACGCACAGAGTAGCGACCCGCTCGACGAACGACCGCGGAGAGGTACGCTTTAGGCGGGCGCCGTGGACCCACGCGTATGGAACGCGTAGCGATCATCGGCGCGTCGATGACCCAGTTCGGGCAACGCGACGCGTGGGTGCGAGAGCTGTTGGCGGAGGCGGGCGCGGCCGCGCTCGACGACGCCGGAATTGACGGCGACGACCTCGATCACCTGTACGTCTCGAACATGGCCAGCGGCGAGTTCGAAGGCCAGACCGGCGTCCCCAATGCGCTCGCCCACGATCTGGCCGCCACCCCAGCGTACACCGCCCGGATCGACCAGACATCCTCCTCGGGCGGTGCGGGCGTGTACGCCGCGTGGCAGTCGATCGCCTCTGGCACGAGCGATCTGACGATGCTCGTCGGCGGCGAGAAGATGACCCACCGGACGACCGCGGAGGCGACCGACGTGATCGCGTCGCTCACCCACCCGGTCGAGTACAAACAGGGCGTCACGCTCCCCTCCTTCGCGGGGCTCACGGCGCGACTCTACCTCGACGAGTACGACGCCCCCCGCGAGAGTCTCGGAAAGGTCGCGGTGAAGAACCACAAAAACGGCGTGGACAACCCCCACGCGCAGTTTCAGAAGGAGGTCGACCTCGACACGGTCCTCGACTCGCCGATCGTCGCCGACCCCCTCCGGCTGTACGACTTCTGTCCGATCACGGACGGCTCCGCCGCGCTCGTGTTCTGCCCCGAATCCGTCGCCGCGGAGTACGTTCCCGAAGACGAGTACGCGGTCATCTCGGGGATCGGCGGTGCGACCGACACCCACGTCGTCCACGAGCGCGCGGACCCGACGACGATGGGCGGGGTCGCTGACTCCTCCGATATCGCCTACGAAATGGCCGGGATCGGCCCGGACGACATCGACGTGGCGGAACTCCACGACATGTTCACGATCCTCGAGTTCCTCCAGAGTGAGGACCTCGGCTTCTTCGAGAAGGGCGAGGGGTGGAAGGCGGTCGAGGAGGGCGTCACCGACCGCGACGGCGAGCTCCCGATCAACACCTCCGGCGGGCTCAAGTCGAAGGGGCACCCCCTCGGCGCCAGCGGGGTCGCACAGGTGTACGAGATATTCAAACAGGTCACCGGCGACGCCGGCCCGCGGCAAGTCGAGGCCGACACGGGACTCGCCTGCAACGTCGGCGGGTTCGGGAACTGCGTGACCACGACGATTCTGGAGGGTAACCAATGAGCGACAACGAAGCGACCGACACTGCGACCGATACCGCGACCGACACCGACGACCAGACGGACAGCGCCGAACCGGCCTTCGAGGCCGCCGAGTACGCGGACGGCACCGTCACGTACCCGCCTCACACCGTGAGCCCGAACGGCGCCGAGCGCGTCGGGACGGTCGACCTCCGGGAGTACGGAGGGCGGGTCCTCACGTGGACGACCTCGATGGCGACGCCCCCGGGCGTTCGCGAGCCAAACACCCTCGCCATCGTCGAGTTCGACATGAACGACGAGTACGACGGGCCGGCGGTCCGCGCGCTCGGACAGATCGCCGAACGCGAGGACAGCTCTGGGGAGACCTTCGACGTCGACATCGGCGACCGGGTCGAGCCCGTCTACGCCGACGAACTCCGCGAGCCGGGCGCCGGGATCCGCGAGCCCGAGAGCCAGGACTGGGACGGGTTCCGATTCCGTCCGGTCGAGTAGTTGACCGGGCGAACCGTCTCGCGATTCACGGCCCGTCTCTGCTGTCGTCTTCTCAAGCGCTGAACCGCGCCGACTCCGTGTCTGTGAGCTCGCCGAGCGTCCCCTCGTGGATCCCGTCGAGCGTGTACACATCGGGTCGGTACCGGATCTCCTCGGTCACCCCGTGAGCATCTCTGAGTCGGCGTCGCACTCGGTCAATGTCTTCCCGATCGAAGTAGTTGGGCGTGAACACGAGCACCGCGTGGTCTGCCTCGCCGAACGCCTCGCAGCCGGCGCGGGTCGAGACTTTCGCGTCCCAGAACTGCTCGGCCGCGACGTCCTCAACGACTGCGTTCCAGAGATCGTCCACCGTCTCCGACGGGCGCTCGACGAGCCACTTCCCACTCAGGTACGTCGTTTCGAGAGCGAGCCGGTCCGCATCGGCGACGGTCCCCGCGTCGGCCGGGAGCGATTCCCGCTCGGCGTCGATCGGCGGTAAGTCCGCCGCTGTCGTCGCCGCCGGCCGCGTCACGGAGTGTCTCGGAAAGTAGCCGTCGCGGGCGTTGCGCGGGAACCCCGTGACGTGTTTGACCCGGAGCCAGTGCCATCCCGCCTCGTCGATCTCGGTCGGCGCGCGGTCGATGACCATGGAGCCCGTTTCGTTTCGCGAGAGAAAACGTCCTCGCCGCGAGAGGGTAGCGGATCGGCGGGACTATCGGTTCCGTCAGATCCGTCGGAAGTCGCCGAGCCGGGTCCCGTCCAGTAGGTATGCGTCGCCGGCCGGGAGTGCGTCGGGGAGGAACGGCGCGAGGAACGACTGGCCGTCGACGTTGACCCACGTCCCGCCGGAGCGCTCGTTGAACGCGGGGAAGACGACGAGTTCGGGCGGATCCGTGGCGGCGGCCGGGTCGACTTCACCGTCTTTCACGAACGCCGTCGGATCGAGTTCGCCCCGGAGCCACGCGCGCTCCACTCGCGAGCCGCCGACCGCATCTTCCAGTCGCACTTGCGGATGCTCGTGTCCCATACAGACCACGTCGGCGTCGAGCAGTTCCGGGTTCGGCCACGTATGGCCGTGGAGGACGCCAACGCCGGTACCTGTGGTTGTGTCGTCGTCGCGCTCGCCGCCGTCGCCGCCGAGTACGCCCCCGCCCGCTCCGATCACGTCGAGGTCGTCGGCGAACGCCTCAGCGACCCCGGCGTCGTGGTTCCCCTCGACGAGCGTCATCGGGACGCGATCCGTGACCGCCCGGATCAGCTCGACGAGCTCCTCGCGTTCGTCGCCTTCCGGCGCCGCGATCCGATGCGCGAGGTCGCCGAGGATTACCAATCGATCGGCGTCGGTTTCGGCGATGAGGCCACAGAGCCGCTCGCGGCGCTCGTCTGCACGGCTATCGAGTTCGACGCCGCGCTCATAGCGGAGCCCGACCTCGATACCGGCGTGCACGTCGGCGACGAGCAGCAGGCGCCGGTCGCCGAGATCGGCCACGGCCGCCGGTTCGCCGACCACCGGCTCGACGGCGGGCGACGCGCCCGGTGCCATCAGATCGGCTTCAGCGTGCCGTCGCCGGGCTCGTAGCACTTCCCGCTCATCAGCGCGTCCTGGATCGCGTCCTCGACCGCGTCGGCTGCGACGCCGTGGTCGTCGACGACCGCCTCGACGACCGCCTCGCGATCGGCGCCGGCGCCGTCGTCGAGCGCACCCATCGCGTCGATAACGGCGGCTTCGAGGTCGATGTCGGCGTCAGCATCGCTCGTCTCGTCGCCCGCCGGCTCTTCGCTCTCTGGTTCCGAATCAGTGGTGGGCTCCGCTGCGGCCTCGTCAGCGCTTCCGGCGGGTGCGTCGGCCCCGGCGGACTCCGAAGCGCCCACCGAGGTCGGCGACTCCTCTATCTCCTCGGGATCGGGTACGTCGATGTCGGCCTCGCCGGGCTCGTCGACCTCGGTTCCGGTCGAGAAGTCGGTGCCGAACTCCGACTCGATCTCCTCGCGTTCCTCGTCGTCGAGCTGGTACATCTCGTCGGAGCCGGGCTCGGACGACGGCTCGTCGAGGTCGGCCTCGGCGTCGTCCGTCCCGGATTCGTCGGTCTCGGTATCGTCGGTCCCGGCGTCGAAGTCCCCGAGCCCACCGCTCTCGTCGTCAGACTCGGAGTCGGCGGAGCCGGGGCCGGCGTCGACGGATCCAGCAGCATCGGAACCGGAATCCGACGGTTCGGTTTCGACGGACACGGCGGTGTCCTCAGTATCGGTCTCGATTGAGTCGGTCTCGGTTGAGTCGGTCTCGGTTGAGTCGGTCTCGGTTGAGTCGGCCTCGGTTGAGTCGGCCGTCTCGTCACCTGTCACCGCAGGTTCCGACTCAGCGTTGGGTTCCGGCTCAGAGGCAGACTCGTCCGATTCGGCGGCGACAGACTCGGATTCCGATTCCACCGCCCCATCGTCGGCGACCGGTTCCGCCGGCGCCTCGATCGTCACGTCCGTTTCCGGGAGCGCGCCGATGGCGGCCTCACCGCCCGCATCGGGGGCGATATCGGGTGAGCGCACCTCGTCGCGGTCGCCGGCGATCAGCTTCAGGGCGTCGACGGCGAGCCGCCGGAGCGCCTCGACGTAGGCGGTCGAGGTGTCGTAGTGCGCGATGGCTTTCGGGATCCCGGCCGCCAGCGCCGCCGGTGCGCCGCCCGTTTCGAGGGCTACGCGGAGTTCCTCGCCGCGGAGCTCCGAGTCGAGGGCCTTCGCGAAGACGGCGAGTCGGTCGAGAGTGGCCTCCGCGGCGGAGACGACCCACCGATCGCGGGTGTCGGCGTCGACCGCGTTGAGGCTCTCGGGGCGAACCGAAGTGAACACCCGATCTGAGTCCTCCGGCTCGAAGGTGCGTGCCTTGCCCGTGAGCGCGACGAACGCCGGCGGCTCGGCGCGTTCGAGAAACGTCTGCGCCTCGGGCTGGTACTGGCCGGCGTAGGTGACGAACGCGCCGGATGGGTCGACGACCCGCCCGCGACGCGTCTCGTCGTTCACGCGCTCGACCTCGGTGAGCACGCCCGCGACGAACAGCCGGTTCACGCGCGCGCCGGTCGGGGTGACGACGTAGTTCGGGGCGCGCTCCTCGTCGCTCTCGGAGTACGAGAGGGAGGCGTCGTCGAACTCGGCGGCGAACACGCGGTGAGCGACCTCGCGGGCGCCCGGTCCGTCGTCGCTCATTCGCCCACCTCCGCGAGCGCGGCACGGGCGGCATCGGCGGGGTCGTCATCCGCGAGCGCGAACTCGCTGGCGTCGAGGTTGGCGCCGTAGTCGTCGACCGAAAGGTTCCCGCGGACGCGGTAGGCGTGTCCGACCAGTGAATCGGCGATCGCCTCGGCGACGACCTCCTTGTCCATCGCGTCTTTCGCGGCGTCGAGGGCGTCGTCGAGCCCCCCGCCGTACACCTCGGCGGTGAGCTCGTCGTCGAGGACGACGGTGACGGTGTCGGTGCCGTCGTCGACGATCGCTTTCACGCGGAGGTCGTCCTCACCGTCCACGTCGCCGTGGCTCCGGCACTGGCCGTTCTGGACCACGCGGCCGCACTCCGGACAGCGCTCGATGAGCCCGGAGCCGTCCCGGATTTCGAGGACGTTGCCGACGATCTCCACGTCGAACATCCCGCCGGAGGCGACCGCGTCGGCGACCGAAAGGCGGGGTGCGTCCTCCGCAACTTCGACGGGGTCGGGGAGGGGAGTGACCGTCGAGAACTCGGTGAGGTTGATCGACGGCACGCCGCGGAATTCTCGGACATACACGTCCTCGATCCGGAGGTCGGCGCCCGGCTCCAGTTCGGAGCGGGGCTGCCAGTCGGTGAAGGGGAGCTTCGCGGTGGCGTCGCCCACGACGCCCTCCAGGATCTCCGTTTCGCCGTCGCGCCCGGAGATGGTCTTCTCGTCGACCTCCAGCACGCGGACCTCGACGTTGCGGCCGCGGTCGCCCGCGGCGATGTCGACGAGGCTCCGGTCGCCGCCGACCTCCTGGTCGACCTCGACCGTCTCGTCGGCGATGGCAACGGTGGTGGAGTCATTGAGGTTGAGCTCCGGCTCGCCCTCCCATTCTCGGACGCCGGCGTTACCCATCGTCAGCGAGTCGCCCGGCTCGAACCCGAAGTCCTGCCACGCGGTGTAGGAGATGACGCCGGTCTCGTCGGCGATCTCCCCCTCACGGATCGTGAGATCGTCGCCCTGATACCGGATCGTGCGGGTTCCCTGCGTGAGCACGCGGACGGTCACCGTCACGCCGTCGTGGTCGGTGGTGATCTCGTCCACGTCGACCGAATCTGGCGTCGGCGTCGAGCCACCACCCCCACCGCCGTGCTTCCGGCGGACGCTCTGTTTGGCCTCGTCGATCGGGACGCTGTACTCCAGTAAGTTCTGCAGGTCGGCTTTGACCTCCTCTTTGTCGACACCGAGGTCGGAGGCGAGCTCCTCGGCATGGCTGTTGACGTCCATCGGGTCGGGATTCGACGCGACCGCACAAAAGGGTTCACCACCCCGACCAGCGAACCGACACGACCACCAGCGAACCGACACGACCACCAGCGAACCGACACGACCACCAGCGAACCGACATGACGACGCCGACCGCCCCACTCTCGCTGGCCGGTAGGGATAAACCGCCCCCGTCCGCAACGTGAGGTATGGACGAAATCGACATCGACACGCGCGTCACGGACGAGCGAACCGTCATCGACGTGACCGGGACTCGCGACGTCGCCGTCGTCGTTCGGTCCGCGAGCGGCGAGCGGATCTACCTCCCGCCGGCCGGCTTCGACGAGCCCGTGTCGGACTCGCCGTACACCTCTCCGTATCAGGGCGGAAGCGGGATCGACGGCGAGGAGAGCCCGTACGGCGGCGGGTCCGGAAGCACTCGCGGCGTGGTCGAGACCGCGGACGGGTTCCGGATCACGCATCCGGAGACGGCCACCGAGTTCGACGTGTACCGCGGCGACGACGAGTAGGCGACGGAAACAGACCGAGAGAAAACGGATTTCGAGAGGCCTACGCTACGTCCTCGTACACCGCCAGCGTGTCCTCGGCGACTTCCGACCACTCGCGGCGCTCGTACTCCGGGGGTTGCTCGCGGTCAAGCGCGGTTGCGATCCCGTCGACGATCGACTCAGAATCGACCTCGACCTCGACGAGACAGCCGTCCGGCAGTACCTCCGCGACGCCCGCCCGGGTCGCGACGACCTGCGTCCCGGACTCCAGCGCCTCGGTGATCGTGATGCCGAACGGCTCCGCGTACGAGGGTGAGACGAACGCGTCCGCGGCGGCGTAGTAGTCGCCGAGCTCTGCTTCCGGGACGTAGCCGACGAACTCGACACGCTCTTCGATGCCGAGCAGCTCGACAAACCGCTTCAACTGGTCGGTCTGGTGGCCCGACCCGCCGACGACGAGGGTCACGCCGGGACGGCGGAGCTTGCGCATCGCGTACAGCAGGTGCGAGATCCCCTTCTGGTCGGTGTGTCGGCCGACGAAGAAGACCATCTCCCCGTCGATCCCGAGGTCCTCGCGGACGTCTTTCCCGGAGAACGTCGGGGTCGAGAAGCCGTTGTACACGACTCGGGAGTCGGCGCCGTACAGCTCGCGGATGTCCTCGCGGACGAGTTCACTGACCGCGATGTTGGTGTCCGCGGCGTTCGCGAGGCGGCGCTCGGTCTCGACCTCTCGGGTCGGCGGGTTGATATTGCGGTCGCTCGCGAGCGAGTGGAACGACGACACCCACGTCGCGTCCGACGCGCGAGCGGCCTGTCGGCCGGGACCGTACCCGAACCAGTCGTGCGTGTGGATCACGTCGTGGTCGGGGGCGAGCTCGGCAAACCGGTCGCTGAGGCGGTCGACGCGGTCCGCGACGTCCCCCTCTCCGGTCTCGACGGGCTCGATCCCGGGCTCGTCGTCCGGCGCGAACTCCGCGGGCAACACGAGGGTGGCATCCACCCCGAGGTCGTCGCGGAGCCCGGAGAACAGTTCACCGACGTGGACATCGAGCCCGCCGGTGATGTTCGGCGGATACCCCCATCCCAGCATGAGTACGCTCGGCGGCATACCCCCACGTTTTGGGAGTCGGCACTTAGGTATGCCCCTACTTCGCGCGGCCGAGCGGCTCGCCGCACGTCGGGAGAATATAAAAAGATGCGCAGCGGCTTTCCTCGAGCCCGATTCAGGCGGCCTTCACGGCGTCGCGCAGCGCGCCGGTGCGGTCGGTGATCGACTCCGCTCCCTCGGCGAGCACGTCGAGCGGGTCACCGGACTCGGATTTCACCGTCAGTACCGGTTCCGTCTGACCACCGGACTGCTCGGGGTTCATGTCGTAGGTCGCGGCTGCGACGTCGTCGGTCTCCAGCAGGACGCCCTTCAGCACGTTCATGAAGGTGTGGTCCTCGCCGGCGATCTCGATGCGGAGTTCCGTGTCGGTTTTCTCGATGACCCGCAGTTCCATGCCTAGCGATTCGCCCGAGGCGCGTTTCAAGGTTTCGTCTCCCGGATATCGGTGGTTGCGGATTATCCACACGCCACGGCAGCCCTTTTAAGTGACGTGGACGCAGTCGGTGGCATGGAAATCCGACGCCTCCCGACCGACGAGAATGCCCTCCGCCGCTATGCGGCCGAGTTGTGGCTCCCCTATCACCGCGACCTCGCGGCCGCCGTCGACGCCCACGCGCTGGCCGACTGGCCCGACGAGCGGTTCGTCGAGCGCAACGTCGAGTTCACCCGAAACCGGCTCGAAGACGACGGCAACCGGGGATGGGTGGCGGTGGGGGTGCCCGATGACGCCGAGGCCGACCCCGCGACTGTGTCTGTTACACATCCCGACCTCGAACTGACGGGCCTGTTGCTGACGAGCGTCGACGAGTGTCCCGACCCGTTCGACCGGTCTGATAGACTCGTCGTCGGGGAGATTTACGTCGCTGAGCCGTACCGTGGTACCGGGCTTGCAGACCGTCTGATGGAGCGTGCTGCGGCTGACGCCCGCGAGCAGGACTGCGGCGAACTCCGGCTCGACGTCGACGTCGATAACGGGCGAGCGATGGCGTTCTACGAGAACCAGGGGTTCGAGCCGTATCGCAAGCAGTTAACGCGAGACGTGGAGTGAGTGCGTTTATAGGCGGTTAATGACCGTTTGAGGGTGACCACCTCCAAAGCCCCAGCCGCTCGCTTATAAGTCGTTGACACCGGATCGACGGCGAACACCTCCAAAGCCCCAGCCGCGAGGGCTCGCGCGCCTTGCTGCGCGCCGCACTCGCGACGCTCGTGCGGTGCTTACTGCGGCGTGCTTCGCCTCGCGGCTGCCCCTTTGAGTCCCCCGCCCCGCCAGCACCGCAACCGCACCTCACGCCTCCCCAGCCTCGTCGCTGGCGCCGACGGCGCCAGCGACTCCCTCGCGCGTCGCTGTTCGCGCCCTTCGGGCGCTCACATGCGCGCGCCACCGCACCCGCACAGTTTCTCTATCAATTCTATTTAGAAGGGGTTACCGCATCCGATCTCACTCCCAACATCTTGTGGCAGCACCGCCGCTACGCGACTGATAAACGGGAAAACTGCGGGTACGCTCGGTGAGGCGTTACTCGTCGGCGTCGACAGCCACTTCGTCGGCGTCGACGTCGACGGCAGTCTCCTCTTCGGCGGCGACCTCGGACGGCCGCGCCTCCAGCGTCAGCTTCTGAATCTCGACGCGGCGAAGCGGGTAGATGAGCTTCGCGTCGCCGTAGATGGCCGACGAGAGGTTCCCCTCGACGATGGCGTCGACGAACGACTCGAAGGTCCGGTCCTCGGCGGCCGCGTGGACCTTGTCGATCATGACGCGGCGGATCGCCTTCTCCTGCGAGCGATCGGCCTTCTTCGTCGTCAGCGCGACGGGCTGGACGCGGATGCGGTAGTCGTCCGTCGTCAGCACCGTGATCGACGCCTCGACCTTCGAGGCGCCGCGGCGGACGAGCGAGCGCAGGTAGTCCCGCGTGAGCTCGTACTTGATGAACTCGGTGTAGGCCGTGTCGCTGCCCACGTCGGTGATCTTGAACGTGAGCTTCGTGTTGTTCGCGCCGGAGTCGCCGGTCAGCTCGCCCAGCGTCGTCGTGATCGTACGGCCGACGACCTGGTCGGGCTCCTCGGCGAGGGTCTCGCCGAGCTCCTGCCGGTCGAACTGTTCGGGCGCCAGCACGGAGTACCAGCGCTTCTGTTCTCTGCTCTTGGATACGGATCGTTCGCTCATGTGTTGGTGTCGGTGTCGCCGTTGGTGTCGGAGCGGCGCCCTCCGTCGTCGGCCGCGAGGTGCGCCCTCGCGCGCTCGACGAGTCGGTCCGCGACGCGTAGGTTCACGACGTGGTCGTCCACGGTCGACCGCAGCCCACCAGTGGTGGGTCGCTCGACGACGCACTCGATCGCGTCGCCGTCGACGCGGGTGGTCATCGAATCGGTCTCGTCGGGAGCGAGCGCGGCGGCGACGAGGGCGGCGTCGGCGTGGGTCGTCCGGACGGTCGCCGTCCGGCTGGACGCCTCGCTCCGAGCGGATTCTCCGCTCATAGCGCCTCCCTGAGCGCGGCGAGCGCGCCCGTGATGTCGCCGTCGGTCGCTTCGCGCTCCTCAATCCTGTCCGCCTCGTCGGCGGTGCCGACTGCGATCCCGCCACGGTCGGCGGTCCCCCAGCCGTCGCCGCCGACCTCGCTTGCCGCCGACCGGCAGGCGTCGCCGAGCCCGATCGGCTCGGCGGTCGCGCCGCCCGCTGCGCGGCCCCCGCCGGTCGCGGCAGCAGCCAGCCGGCCCGCGGCCTCGTCGACCGCGACGGCGACGGGCTCCGGCGACCGGAAGTCGCGGACGAGTCGAGCAACCGTCGGAAGGACGGCGGCCGCGTCAGGCGCGGCGTCTCCGTCCTCCTCCGAGCGGTCGCCTCCCGCGAGGGCGACGCGCGCGACGAGACAGCCGTCGTACCGGCCGATCGTCGCGTCGTCGAGCGCGCGGTGCGCGGCGAGTCCGTGCGACCGCCACGCGTCGAGCGCGGCGGCCCGAAGCTCGTCGCCCGGATCGCTGTCGAGCGCCAGCGCGACTCCCGTACCGGGAGCCTCGCGGGCGAGCGCGTCGAGCACGTCGGCGTAGCCGCCGACCGTCTCGAACGGTGCCGCGTCTCCGACCGTGGCGTACGGGCGGAGCGCGCGCTCGACCGCAGAGGCGGCCCGTGTGCTCGCACCCTCGGCGTCCGCAACGTCGACGGCGACCAGCGACGCGAGTCGCCGGTGTGCGTCGTCGTCGAGGTCGGCCGGAAGTCCGAGATCCGCGAGCGCTGCGCGCGCGGCCTCGCTATCGCCGGAGTACGACGTCCGAACGAGCATCGAGGCCGCGAGCCCGTCCGCCAGATCGACGGTCGGGAGCGCGACGCCAGGGCGTCGGCGAACGCGGTCCGTGTGCTCGGCCGCCTCCAGTGCGTCACCGGAGCCGTCCGTACCGGGCACGGAGCCGGCTGCGACGACGCCCGCAAGGGCGACGACCGGATCGGGGTCGACGCCGAGCGCGCGCGCTATCGCGAACGCGTCCGTGCTCGCCGGGCGCCCCAAACCGGGAATCGCGTGCGGGCCGCGGTCCGCGCCAATTGTCACCGCGACGGCGTCGTCGCCGGCGTCGGGGACCGGATCGCGAGACACGCGGACCTGAAACGGCGTGCCGACCGCCCGCAGTGCCCGCGCGAGCAGCCCGGCGGCTGCTACCGCGTCACCGTCGTCGGTCGCGACGAGCCGGGCGAACGGCGCGTCCGCGAGGACGTCGGCGAGGGCGTCGGGGGCGGGCGTGGCGGATGTCGCTTCGGTCATTGAGTGGGTGCGGTCGTGTGGTGTGGTCGTGGGTCGATGCGTCACGTCGGTTTGTCGCGACTCGGTGTCGCGTCGTGTCGGTTACTCGTCGGAGCCGTTCCCGTCGGAGTCGCTACTCGTCTTCGAGGAGCTCGGCGGCGAGCTCGTGGGTGTACGTGAACTCCTCGTCGATCTCGTCGCCACGGTAGTAGTTCGCGAGGCGGCGAATCTTCGACTCCGTGTTCTGGAGCGAGCGCTTGTTCTGGTGGTCCTGTCCGTTCTCCGCCATGTGTTCGCGCAGGCGGACGGCCTGGGCCATCAGGTTGCGGAGGTCCTCGGGGAACTCCGAATCCGCGTCGTGCGCTTCTAAGATATCGGTGAGCTTCTTGCCGGTGGCCAGCTTCACGTCGGGCACCGGAACGCCCTTGACGCCCTCGTCACGGAGCTTGAGTCCGATGACGCTGGGGTCGTGGCCCTGCTCCGCTAGTTCGACGACGCGGGACTCGATGTCCTCGGCGTCGACGTCGCTCCACTCCGGGTTCTCGTCCGTCGCCGGCTTGTCCGAACCGGACGAACCGCGACGGCGCGTGTGCATTCGTGCCATTGTGTATCTGATTGGAACGGCACAACCGCAACGTGACCGCGACTCCGCGCGACGCGGCTGACGGACGGCTCGCGGATCGAGCAGTCCGACCGGACAACCCGCGTGAGCGGACGGTCCGACCGCGACGCCGGAGGCGTCGGCGCACTGCTACATTCCCAAGCCGTGGGCGAAGAGGCCCCGGCGCGTCGGATCTGCAGCTGTGCTGTTCCCGTGTGAGGGGTCGTCGTCGGGGTTCTTAAGCGTGTTCTTGTGGGGCGCTCGGATGGATACGGAGATCGAGGAACGGAGTCACGGGCGGAGACGAGACGCGGGCGGAGACGGGAGGCTGACGGAACAGGACACGAGGGTTTACGTAGGTCGTCGATTACCGAGTGCGTGGGAGAGACACATGACCGACCCATCCGACAGCGACCCGATCGATCGGACCGGCGACGAACCACCCGACTGCGACGCCCCCGGTGGGGGCGGATCCGGCGCAACTGACGAGACCATGACCGCCGGTGGGGCCGCGAACGACGACGAACTCGTGACCGACGGGGGGCTCAGCGCCGAGACGGGAACGGGGACGGACTCAGGACCGCGGATCACGTTCTACGGCGGGAAGTGGGCGAGCACGATCCCGCTCGCCTTCTTCATCACCTGGGCCATCTTCCAGAGCGGTGTCCTCGGCATCGGCGACACGCAGGGCCTCGTCATCGGGGCGCTGCTCGGGACGATCCTCGGGATGTTCTTCGTACGCGGAGACTGGAAGGTGTACGCCGACACCATCTTCGAGGGGATGACCCAGCGCGTCGCCGCGACGGCGATCGTCGCGTGGCTGTGGGCCGGCATGTTCGCCGACACGCTACAGGTCGGCGGATTCGTCGAGGGACTCATCTTCGCCGCCGACGCCTTGAACGTCGGCGCGGCGACGTTCCCGGCTGCGGCGTTCGTCCTCTGTGGCCTGCTCGCGACCGGGATCGGGACGGGGTACGGTGCCACCATCGCGTTCGTGACCCTCTTTTTCCCAGCCGGGGTCCTCATCGGCGCGAACCCGGTGCTGCTGTTCGCGGCGATCCTTTCGGGCGCCGTCTTCGGCGATAACCTCGCGCCCGTCAGCGACACGACGATCGTAAGCGCGGTGACGCAGGACGCCGACATCGGCGGCGTCGTCGCCTCGCGGTTCAAATACGCGATTGCGGCGGCTATCCCGGCGTTCATCGCCTACCTGATCATGGGGTCGGCGCTGTCGGGAGCGAGCCTCGAAGGGTCGGTCGCGCTCCGCGAGTCAGCGACTGCGCTCGGTCTGGTTCACTTGTTCTCGATGGGCATCGTCATCGCGACGGCGATCGCGGGACGGCACATCGTTGAGGCGATCTCGTGGGGGATCGTCGTCGCCGTCGCGTTCAACATCGCGTTCGGCCTCTCGTCGGTGAGCGACATCCTCGCGTTCACCGTGACCGAGGCCGGGAGGTTCACCGCGCTGCCGTTCGTCGTGGTCGGCGAGACCGCGGGCGTGGGCGGGAGCCTCTACTCGGGCGCGATCGGCTTCTTCCCGCTCATCGTGTTGACGCTGCTGATCGTGTCGATGGCGCAGATCATGATCCGCGGCGGCGGGTTCGCGGCGATCCAGGAATTCCTGCTCAATTCCGTCGCGACCAACGTCCGCCGCGCCGAGCTGACGATGGTCCTCGGCACGGCGACGATTAACGGGATGATCACAATCAACACGGCTGCGGAGATCGCGATCGCGCCGTACATCGCGCGGATCGGCGAGAAGTTCAACATCAACGGCTACCGGCGGGCGAACATCTTGGACGCGAACACCTCCGCGCTCGGGTACATCTTCCCGTGGGCCGGCGGCGTCCTCGTCGGGTATCAGGTGATGGTCGGTCCAGACGGACTCGGCGCCCAGTACGGCCCCGAGATGGTGGTCAACCCCATCGAGGTCGTGCCGTACGTGTTCCACGGCTGGTTCCTCGTGATCGTCTTCCTGCTAGCCGCGATCACCGGATTCGGGCGGGAGTACATTCCCGACCGGACCTCTGAGGAGGTGTCGCGCGCATGAGCCGCTTCGACAAGTTCTTCGCCGGGTTCTCGTTCCGAGAGTCGACTCCCGACTACGAGCCGGGCGACGTGATCGAGGTGATGGTCACCGGCACGGAGGGCGGCGACGCCGTCGCCCGCATCGGCGACTCAATGCTCCGGATCGAGGACGCGCCGGCCGACGCCGTGAACACTCGCGTGCTGGTCGTGGTCGAGACGTGGGACGAGGCGGGCCACCGCGGTACCGGGACGTACCGCGAGACGGTCGGCAAAAGCGCGTTCTGATCGGTCTGAGGGAGACCGTTTTTCTGGTGTTGTCGACTCGATCGTTCACACTCCGTCGATCGGTGATACGGTGGCTGCTCGTAAAGCCTCAGCCGCTCGCATATAAATAGTTGATTGCGAATCCGTGGTGAACACCTCCAAAGCCCCAGCCACGAGGACTCGGTGCGGTCGCTTCGGTCCTCAGTCGCTCACGATGCTCGCTTCTTGCGGTCCTTACCTCCCGCGCCTTCGTCCTCGTGGCAGCGAGGCGCTTCGCGCCTCTGGCAGCCGGCGGCAGAGCCGCCGGCGACTTCCCTTTGAGTCCCGCCCGCCGCACCGCACAGCCTCACGCCTCCCCAGCCTCGTCGGTCGCCCGTCGCTTCGCTCCGGACGACCGACTCCCTCGCGCGTGCTCCTCGTGGCCTTTCGGCCACTCGCAGGCACGCGCCACCGCACTTTCCTTTTAATTATCGCGTCGCCGTGTGAGGAGTCGTTCATCGATATCGACGCGAACCGCGCCGGACCGGGGCGCTTTTGAAGACCACGCCCGAAGTCAAGCGCGTGTTATCGGTCGAGCTGCACACGCATTCCGCGCTGTCCTACGACGGGCGCGATCCGGTCGACCTCCTCTTGGAGCAGGCGGCGGCGGTCGGACTGGACGCGCTCGCCGTTACGGACCACGACGAGATCGACGCCAGCATCGAGGCGGCCGAGAAGGCCCCCGACTACGGGCTCGTCGGCATCGTTGGCATGGAGGTGACGAGCGCGGCCGGCCACATCCTCGCGTTCGGCATCAGCGAGCGCGTCGAGAGCGGGCTCCCGTATGACGAGACGCTCGATCGGATCCGCGACCAGGGCGGGATCGCGGTCATTCCCCATCCCTTCCAGAAGTCCCGCCACGGCGTCGCCGCTCACATCACCGACGAACAGTTGGCGAGCGCCGACGCCCTCGAAGTGTACAACTCCCGGCTGTTCACCGGGCGATCGAACCGGCAGGCCGAGAAGTTCGCGATCCGGAACCGGATTCCGATGACCGCCGGCAGCGACGCCCACATCTCGGAGATGGTGGGACAGGCCGTAACCGAGGTCGGCGCCGACGACCGTTCGGCCGAGGCGATCCTCAACGGGATCGCCGACGGACGAACCAGCGTCGTCGGGAAACGAACCCCGTGGCGCGTCTCGCTCCGCCAGTTCAGCGGCGGCGCCAAGCGCCGCGCGCTCCGCGCGCTGAACGCGCTCCGCTGACTGCGATGACGACCCCTTCCTCCTCCGATCTGCGAGGCGCGTCACCCGATCGCATCTGCGACGCCCTCCGCGGCGGCGACCCCCTCCCCGGCGGGCGCGGCTTCGCCGGACTCCTCCGCGATCCCCCGAACCGCGAGGGGCCGGTACTTGTTCGTGACGTCCTCGGCCGCGAGCCACTGTTCGTCGAGCGGGGCGGCGCGGATCCGGCGTCTGGGGGTGATCCTACTGACTCCGGTATCTGGAGCTTCGATCGGACCGACCTCGACGACCCGGAACCCGTTCCAGCCGGGACCGTCGCGTCGAGTGCGGGGGCCGAGCGCGTCTGGTCGCTCCCGGACGAGGAGCCGGTCGACGCAGAGTCCGGACAGGCCGCGGTCGACGAGGCACTCGGCGCTGTGCTCGGCGAGATCAAAACGGAGGCGAACAGAAACGACCTCGCGGTCGCCTTCTCCGGCGGCATCGACTCCGGAGTCGTCGCTGCCGCGGTCCCGGACGCGCCGTGTTACGTCGCCGGCTTCGAGGGCTGTCACGACATTGAGGCCGCTCGCGAGGCCGCCACGGCGATGGAACTTGATCTCCGAGTCGTCGAGATCACTCACGACGACCTCGTGCGCGCAGTCGGAGCGGTCGCCGCGGCGACCGGACGGCGCAATCCGATGGACGTCGCGATCGCGGTCCCGCTGTATCTCGCGGCGGAGGCGGCCGCGACGGACGGTATCGATCGACTTGCGGTGGGACAGGGCGCCGACGAGCTGTTCGGTGGCTACAGCAAGGTCGTCAACCCCGCCGGCGACGACCGCGTCGCAGCGGAGACGGTGCGGGGCGCACGGACTGAGACCGTCCGGACGCTTCCGGAACAGCTCGATCGCGACGTGCTCGCGCTCCGCGCCGCCGGGGTCGAGCCGGTCGCGCCGCTCTTGGACGACCGGCTCGTTGCGGCCGCGCTCGCGCTGCCGGGCGAACTGCTCGCGAGCGACGACGAGCGCAAGGTCGCGCTCCGGCGGGCGGCAACCGATCGAGTGCCGGAGTCGGTCCGGACGGCCGACAAGAAGGCGGTCCAGTACGGCACGTACGTCTCGCGAGAGATCGACCGGCTCGCGCGGCGGGCGGGGTTCAAGCGACGCATGGACGACCACGTCGGGCAGTACCTCGACGCGCTGCTGGCGGAGCAGTAGGCGGGGACCAAGCGGCGCGAAAAACGGCCCGTGAGGGCCGGTGCTGACCAAGCCACCGTATGGAGTACCAGTCCTACGGCCGACGCCCGATCGATCGGGCGTCTACTGTCGAATAGCGGTGACTAGTATAAAATTCGGGGAGTAGTGACAAATATGACAGCAGCGGTCGGTGTGAGGGTGACGTTCAGACACTAATGTGGGTAATTCCGCTCGAACGATCCGATCGGAACCTCAAAGCCGCAGCGGAACCGCACATGCATCCGACCTAGGGATCGGAGCGAGGGGGTGATCGGGTCGGGTCGTTAACAGTAAGCGACCGCGAACCGCGTCTCGCGACGCGTCACCTGACGAGATACGGTTCACTGCCCGCGATGAAGCGACCGAGGTCGCTCTCGCGACGGAAGTCCGTCGATTGGAGCTCGCGGAGCGCCGCGGCGAGTCGGTCGCCGTCGCCTTCGGTCCACTCCGCGGGGTCTTTGATCGGGAGGACGAGCCACCCGGACCCGAGCAGCTCCTCGGCGTGGAGCGCGTCCATGTCGATCTCGGTCTTGTGCGCACGCGATGTGTACTGCTGGAGGACGTGGTCGGTCGCGCGGGCGCCGACCGGGAGGAGGACGTGGGCCGCGATGGCCCGGAGCTCCGCGTCGAAAAACCGCTCCATGTCGTTGTACGACGCCTCGTCCGGGACACCGTCGGGGACGCACATGTGGAGGTACGAGAAGAACGTCCGGTCAGCGACGATCGGGTCCGCGGTCTCGGCGCCGTCTGCCGAGTCGTCGATCGTCGCTGGGTCATCCGCCGAGTCGTCGAACCCCCCGATCAGGCCTCCCTCGGCCAGCGCCGAGAGGAATGCGGTCGACCACGGTTCGCCGGTGAACGGGATGCCCGCGTCGACGCCGCCGTGGACGCCGGGGTGGTCGCCGACTACGTGAAAGTCGGCGTTGGCGTCGCCGTAGCCGGGGACGAACGACTCGCAGTCCGGGCGCATCCCGAACGGGTTTCGCGTTCGGTCCGTAACGTTCTGCACGCCGCGTGATAGGCGACGGATCGGTTAAATCGCGTTCGGTCCACGATCGGAGCCGGTCAGGGTTCCGGTCCGAGCCTCGAACACGACTACGAGGACCGCCGAGATATCTGCCTCGAACTCCGCCAAGACCCCATAGATGCGAGGCGCACGAGGCGCAGTGGATACCCATAACTTATGGAAACGAGCGGGGTTCGCACCGCCGTGGATATCCAGATCGTGACAGCCACTCGAATATATTTCACGATCGTTACTCTATAACTCGAAATCGCGTGACTGCGTCGAGGTCGACGAATTACACACCTCGAAAGATATATATACACTCCTCCGCTCCGGTCGTTCGAAGACCCATGTTCGACCGCATCCGTACGGCGGCCCTCTTCGGGCTGCACCAGGCGACCGTTGCCGCCGGGATTTCGCTGTTCCCGGTGGCCGTTTTCGCCCGTAAGCAACTCGGTATCAACGTCCCCATCGGCCGGCTCGTCCAGACCACCGGCGAAGTGTACGAGGCCACCGAAGAGTGAACGCGTCGACGCCGTCGTAACCGCTCCGTTTTCGGACAGTTCCTTTTCAAAAGCGCCCGCTTCTCAGGAGCGTCGCCGATTCGGATCCGGTCGTTGTTTATAAGCGATCAGTGCTGGGAAGGCGATCACTTCCAAAGCCCCAGCCGCCGAGGACGGCTCACACCGCACGGTAACCGCAGCCTCACGCCTCCCCAGCCTCGCCGCGGCCGCCAGAGGCGGCCGCGGGCTCCCTCGCGCGTGCCGCTCGCGGCCTGACGGCCGCTCACGGGCACGCGCCGCCACATGCGATCCGAGACGAACAATTCGTGTGAGCCGGAGGGAAGCGTCGAGACGGACCAAAATCACCGCGTTCGCGGTTGGTTCGCGTACCTAGTTGCTTATAAATGGCATCGAGGCATTCGCCAACGCATAGACCCGTCGGAACCGGCGGTCGGTCCCCGAAGGGTTGCCTTTATCAGCGCGCCGGGCCAACGAAGGCGTAATGCGAACACCGACTGGCGACCTCTCTGACGGGCCGGCCGAGGAGTTAGGCCGCGATCAGCCCGTCTTCGGACCGGAGATTGGCGAGTTCGAACACAGCGAACGCCGCGCGGCGCAGGCCGACGGCGAGGGCGAAATGAAGACCGGGACCACGACGGTCGGCATCAAGACCGCCGACGGCGTCGTGATGGCGACTGACATGCGCGCCTCTCTCGGCGGCATGGTCTCCTCGAAGGACGTCCAGAAGGTCGAGGAGGTCCATCCCCGCGGCGCGCTGACCATCGCCGGCTCGGTCTCCGCCGCCCAGAACCTCATCTCGACGCTAAAAGCCGAGACGAGCCTCTACGAAACCCGCCGCGGCAAGGACATGTCCATGGAGGCGCTGTCGACGCTCACCGGGAACCTCCTCCGATCGGGCGCGTTCTACATCGTCCAGCCGATCCTCGGCGGCGTCGACGACGAGGGCTCCCACATCTACTCCATCGACGCCCTCGGCGGCACGACTGAGGAGGAGTACACCGTCACCGGCTCCGGCTCCCAGTACGCCCTTGGTGTCCTCGAACAGGAGTACGACGACGACGTGACCGTCGACGAGGCCAAGACCATGGCCGCGAAGGCGATCCAGTCTGCCGTCGAGCGCGACCTCGCGTCCGGCAACGGGATCAACGTCGCCGTCGTCACCGACGATGGCGTCGACATCACTCGCTACAAGGACTTCGACGACCTGCTGTAGACGCGGTCGCTCCGGTCGAAATCGACGTAGATCCGCTTCTGTCAGTATTTTTCGTCGTTTCGCTTTTTCTCGTTAGAACCGACTGAACCGATCGAACAGACTTCCGAACCTGACGAGTCAGGCGCCGCGGTCTTCAACGGCGTCGGCGTCCGTCGCGTCTTTCGCGTCCTCCACGTCCGTCGGCGACCGGATCCCGTCGCCCCAGTAGAATCGCGGTCCGAGGATTAGGTAGCCGACGGAGAGGAACAGCAGCGCGAACGCGAACCCCTCGCCGATCCACGCCGGGAGGAGTGACGTGACCATGTGGCCGACCGGAGTGAGGATCACGGCCGCCTGCACGACGCCCATCACGAGCGCGTCCTGCGCGTGGAGGTCGGGGTACGTGACCGTCGACCCCATCAGCAGCGCGAACGCGGCGGTCGCCGCGATGAGCAACGCGGGAGCGGTGTAGCCGGCGATGACGGCCGCGGCGAGCACCGTCGCCGCCAACGTCGTCGGCACGCCCACCGTCTCGCGCTCGTCGGCGTCGTAGGCCGTGTACATCCCGAGCCGGGCGACCGCCATCGAGACGAACAGGGCCGCGACGCCGACGCCGGCGGCGACGAGGATCGGATCGGTCGCGAACGAGCGTGCGTCGAGGACGACGAACGCCACGAGTGCGGCGGGTGCGACCCCGAACGACGCCACGTCCGCCAGCGAGTCGAGGTACGGCCCGGCGTCAGTGGATCCGCGGTGGCGTGCCACGACCCCGTCGAGCCCGTCCGCAACTGCGGCGAGCAGGATGAGACGGGCCGCGAGCTGAGGATCGACGGCGGCGGCGACGACCGCAAGAAAGCCGACCGCCGCGTTCGCCACCGTCACCGCGTCCGCGAGCCCGAGCCGCCCGACGAACCGCAAATACATACGAGATTGGTCGCCGAGCCGGGTTTTAGGGTTTGTTATCTGCGGAGCGCATAGATCACCGGCGGGCGGGTGGAGCCGTGCGATTCGCGAGGAGTTTGTCCGACGTCGGCCGAAGTATTAAGAACAGGATGGCCTAACGTCGTGACATGGATCCGATTACCCTCCAATCCGGCCTCGGGTTCGGCCTGGTGAGCGTCGGGCTGCTCTTCCTGCTGCTCGTGGTCATCACGCTCTGGCAGTCGTTCGAGATCGTCGACGCCTACGAGAAAAAGACACTCACGGTGTTCGGCGAGTACCGGAAGCTGCTTGAACCCGGGATCAACCTCATTCCACCGTTCGTCTCCCGCACCTACGCGTTCGATATGCGGACCCAGACGCTGGACGTTCCCCGCCAAGAAGCGATCACGCGGGACAACTCGCCGGTGACGGCGGACGCGGTCGTCTACATCAAGGTGATGGACGCCAAGAAGGCGTTTCTCGAAGTGGACGACTACAAGAAGGCCGTCTCGAATCTCGCGCAGACTACGCTCCGCGCCGTCCTCGGCGACATGGAACTCGACGACACGCTGAACAAGCGCCAAGAGATCAACGCGAAGATCCGCAAGGAGCTGGACGAACCGACCGACGAGTGGGGGATCCGCGTCGAGAGCGTCGAGGTCCGCGAGGTCAACCCCTCGAAGGATGTCCAGCAGGCGATGGAGCAGCAGACCTCTGCCGAGCGCCGCCGCCGCGCGATGATCCTCGAAGCGCAGGGGGAACGCCGCTCCGCGGTCGAGCAGGCCGAAGGTGACAAACAGTCGAACATCATCCGCGCACAGGGTGAAAAGCAGTCCCAGATCCTCGAAGCGCAGGGTGACGCGATCTCGACCGTCCTCCGCGCCCGCTCCGCCGAGTCGATGGGCGAGCGCGCCATCATCGAGCGCGGGATGGAGACCTTAGAGGAGATCGGGAAGGGCGAATCCACGACGTTCGTACTCCCGCAGGAGCTCACCAGCCTCGTCGGTCGCTACGGCAAGGCGCTGTCCGGCTCCGACGTTCAGGAGATGGAGGGGCTCGACGGCAAGGAGTTCGACGCCGACACCCGGAAGATGCTCGGGCTCGACGACATCGACGAGATCCTCGGCCAGATCGAGGAGTCCGCGGAGATGGACGTCGAGGAGCTAGAAAAGGAGGCTGAGGCGGTCAAGGCCGGCGGCGCCGGCGCAGACATCAAGTCGGCCGACGAGGTCATCCAAGAGATGGACGAAGAGGCCGTCGACGAGGACGTGGAGACCGAGCGCGAGAGCTGAGCGAGACCTTTCACCGCCGTCGTCAACGATTTTACGACCGGCGTCGATCGTGTGACACCGTCCAATACGCCCGAACGAAGTGTTTTTGTCGATTCAAATACTATTACGTTTCGTGACCGACGGGATCGACGGACGGAAACGCGAGACGCTCCGGCGGTTCGCCGCCATCGGAGCCGCCGCACCGTTCGTCGGGACCGCGAGCGCCGGAACCGGGAACGACGACACCGAACAAGCCGATACGAACGAGACCCGCGAGGCGATCCGCGGGTACGTGCCGACGACCCCCGGCGCTCACTTCTCGAAGCTCCGCGACGACCTCCACCTCGGAACTGGGGAGGCACAACACCACCTCCAAAAACTGGAGGAGGACAGTGAAATCGAGTCGACAAAGGACGCCGACTACCGTCGGTACTTCCCGGCTGGCAGGTTTGACGGGCTCGACAAGCGCGCGCTCGGGTACCTTCGGCGCGACACCCCTCGCGGGATGATACTCGCGCTGTTGCGCGATCCGACAGCGACCGGCGCGGAACTGGCCGCCGAACTGGGCGTCTCCCGGCCGACGGTGAGCACCGCCGCCGCTGACCTCGAGGCGGCCGGCCTCCTCGACCGGACCGACGGCTACACGCTGACCGAACCAGAGCGGCTACTCACGCTCGTGGTTCGATACGCTGACTCCTTCGACGCTGACGCCGTCGCCTTCGCAGACGATGCGGCGTCGCTGGTCGCGTACGACCCGTAATCGACCCGCTCGCTGGGAGGGTGGACTGCGCTCCTACGCCGTGACCATCCACGTCGTCCCCGACGAGTAGCCCCACTTCTCGACATCGATGTCTGCGGCCGCGTCGGCGACCGCGCTCATGTTCGCACCGACCTCCTTCGCCGAGAGATCGAGCTCGTCGGCGATCAGCCGCGACTTGAAGTACGTCTGCTCGGCGGCGTTTTCGCGGAGGTACCGCAGGATGCTCGCCTGTTTCGCGGAGAGGCCGGCTGATTCGACGGCGACCGCGTCCGATTGGACCGTGCTCATACCCGATACAGGTCGTGTTACCTGATAAGGCGGTTGGTAGACCGGGTTAACACGCCGCAGTCATGCGATTTTCCTTGCTGAAGAGGTCACAGCGGGGGGACGACCACCGGGTTTCGGTACGATCCTCGAACGTCGGGGGTGCCCGTGGTCCGGATCAGTACACGTCGGAGACAGGATCAGTATACGTCGGAGACGAACGGGCCAAAGGCGCTCGCGACCGCGGTCGCGAGGGCGCCCGCGCGGTCGACGCGGCCGTTTGTGAGCGCGCCAGCGGCGCCACCGCGTCTCGCCACGCCGGTCGTGTCGAGGACGTCGTCCATCACGGGGCCGAGCTCCTCCCCGTCCTCGATCCGGGTGGCGACTGAAGCGGGGAGTTCCAGGCTCGGCCCCGCGCCGCGGCCGACCCGTGACCCGTCCGAGACGGCGGCCCACATCACGAGAAAGATTCCGTCTGCGCCGTCGAAGTGGGCGACGCCGCCCTCGATACCGACCGCGAGGTCGTACGTGTCGGGCTCCGTGTCGAGGACGGCCGCAGCCCGGTTCTCCGCGCCGGCGATCGTCTCGGTGTGGCCGGTCGGCTGTTCGCTCACACCGGAGGGGACCGGAACGGCCTCGACCGCGACCGTCTCCGGGTCGTCGGGGAGGCCGTCGAGAAGGGACGACTCGGCGTCGCGGGGATCCGCTCCGGGGCCGGACTCGGTCGCGATACCGAGCGCCTGTTCGACCGCGCGCCGCTTCACCGGGTTGCCGCTGCCGACGCCGATTCGCATACCCGTTATCGAGCGACCGGCTACGAATACGTCTCGATCTCGGGATGGAACAGCCTCGCCAGCCGCTCGACGCCGTCGATCAGCGCGGGGCTCGGCTGGTTCAAGAGGGAGTCGTCGATCACGTGGACGGGGGCGTCGACGGCCCAGTCGCGTTCCTCGACGGTCGCGGGATCGATCCGATCGCCGTGGCCGCAGACGTGGACGACGACGTGGTCGGGGGTGGCCCGCTCGACGGCGGCGAGGTCGACCTCGCGGGAGCGCTCGCCGGGGTCGACGAAGGGGTATCGGCCGCCGGCGGCGCGCACGGCGTCGGGGACCCAGTTGCCGGCGGCCATCGGCGGGTCGGACCACTCCTCACAGTAGACGATCGGGCGCGGGCGATCCACGACCGCGCCGGCGATCCGGTCGAGTCGCTCCCGAGCCTCGGCAGCGAGACGGTCGCCGGCCTCAGATCGCCCCACGTCCGCACCGCGGGCGGCAAAGGTCGCGACTACCTCGTCGAGCGTCGCGGGCTCGCGGTGCCGAACGGCGAACCCGCGCTCGCGGCAGTCGTCGGCGAGATCGCTCTGGAGCCCGTCGCTGGTGAGGACGGCGTCGGGATCGAGGTCGGCGACGCGGTCGAGGTCGGGGTTCAGCCACCCGCCGAGGGCAGCGGGAGAATCCATCCCGTGCGTGGCGCCCGCGTCTTCCGAGAGATCGCAGTGGTTCGTGACGCCGACCAGGATCTCGGCGGCGCCGAGAGCGGTTACGGTCGCTGTCGCACTCGGTGCCAGCGAGACGACGCGTGGATCGCTCATGGGGAGCGGATCGGACGCTGCCGGCCCAAGCGTTTCGGTCGGCAGGCGATATCCCCGAAAACACGTGATAGATCGTGTCCTTTCGTCGGGATTCCGGCGACACGTTCCGGTCGTTTTAAGTTTGGTTCCGCCCTCTATTGGACAAGATCGCTCTCGGGCCGTGTTCAGTTACCGAGAGGGGGTTTAGCCATGAGTGAACGACTACACACGCGGGGGAGTCGCTCCCGAACAGAGACAGACGAGAAGGAATCGGAACAGACTGACGAGACGTTGAGCTGTCCGGAGTGCGACGGCAACGTCATCAACGACGAGGAACACGGCGAGAGCGTCTGCGCCGACTGCGGGCTCGTCGTCGAGGCCGACTCGGTTGACCGCGGGCCGGAGTGGCGCGCGTTCGACTCCCGAGAGAAAGACGAGAAGAGCCGCGTCGGCGCCCCGACAACCAACACGATGCACGACAAGGGGCTCTCGACGAACATCGACTGGCGCGACAAGGACGCGTACGGTCGGTCGCTCGGCGCGCGCCAGCGCCAGAAGATGCAGCGGCTCCGCAAGTGGAACGAGCGGTTCCGCACCCGCGACTCGAAGGAGCGCAACCTCAAGCAGGCGCTCGGCGAGATCGACCGGATGGCCAGCGCGCAGGGCCTCCCGGACAACGTCCGCGAGACGGCCTCCGTTATCTACCGCCGCGCGCTCGACGAGGATCTGCTCCCCGGTCGCTCTATCGAGGGCGTCTCGACCTCCTGCGTGTACGCCGCCGCCCGGATGGCCGGCGTCCCGCGCAGCCTCGACGAGATCGCCGACGTGTCCCGCGTCGAGAAGGCCGAGATCGCCCGGACGTACCGCTACGTCGTCCGCGAGCTCAAGCTCGAAGTGAAGCCGGCCGACCCCGAGCAGTACGTCCCCCGGTTCGCCTCCGACCTGGAGCTCTCCGAGGAGTCCGAGATGCGCGCGAAGAGCCTCCTGCGCAACGCCAAGGAGAAGGGCGTCCACTCGGGCAAGTCGCCGGTGGGCCTCGCCGCGGCCGCCGTCTACGCCGCCGCCCTCCTCACCAACGAGAAGACGACGCAGGCCGCCGTCTCGGAGGTCGCCGACATCAGCGAGGTCACCATCCGGAACCGGTACCACGAGCTGTTAGAGGCCGAGGACGGCCTCGTCGCCTGAGCTGACCGGACGACCCATTTCTGACGCTGTCGGTTCCGTTTCGCGCCAGACGTACACACATAAGTCCCCGCCCCTGGAAGCCTCGCGTATGTTCGAGGAGTTCGTCCTGACCGCGAGCACGGCCGACCTCTCGGAGGAGCCGCAGGCCCGTGAGCACGCCGACGCCGTGGAGTTCCGGATGGATCTGGCGAGTGACCCGCTCGCCCAGCTTGACACGTACGACGGCGAGCTCCCGCTGCTCGTCACGAACCGGGCGTCGTGGGAGGGCGGCGAGGCCGACGACCTCGGACGGTACGACGCGCTCACAACCGCGCTCACCCACGACGCAGTCGCCGCCGTCGACATCGAGCTTGCCGCCCTCCGCGGGAACGCACCGGAGGGAGAGGAGTCACACGCGACCGCACTCCGGAATACGGCCCGCGAGACAGACGTCGCGGTGGTCGTCTCGGTCCACGACTTTGAGTCGACGCCCGAGCCCGCGGCGCTCGTTGACCTGCTCGCCGACGCGGCCGCCGAAGGCGACGTGGGAAAGCTGGCGACGACCGCGGCCGCGTCCGAGGACGCGCTCGCGATGATCGAGGCGACCCACGAGGCGACCGCGGCGGGCCATCGCGTCGCGACGATGTGCATGGGCGAACCCGGCCGGCACACCCGCGCGGTCACCCCCCTGTACGGCTCGAAAATCGGCTACGCGCCCGTCGATCCCGCGAACGCAACGGCGCCCGGCCAGTACCCGCTCGCGACGCTCAGAGGACTCGTCGACGGACTGCGCGGCGACGACGTTGGCGAATGAGTCGCTTATAAACCCGGAGAGACGGCGTCGGCCACTTATAAACCGACAGCGGTGGCGCGCCGGTGAGCGCCCAACAGGCGCGAACCGCCCGCGAGGGACTCGGGCACCCGGAGCAACGCGGAGGGTGACCGACGAGGCTGGGGAGGCGTGAGGCTGCGGTTGCGGTGCGGTCGGGGCGGGACTCAAAGGGGCAGTCGCGAGGGCGGTGCAGGCGACGCAAGCACCGCAGGAGCGAGTGAAACGAGCGACGAGGAGCGCAGCGAGCGTGCACCGCCCTCGCGACTAGGGCTTTGGAGGTGTTCACCGTCGATCAGTCGTCAACCGCTTATAACCGAGCGACTGGGGCTTTGGCGAAGTTCGCTCCTGCGGCACCAGATCCCAGTTATAAACCATCATCAAAGCCGTCGACCGCATCCCCGTACACCACTTGACATCCTCCCCGCGCTAAAGCGCGAGGCTTTCTCCTCGATTCTACGTAAAGAGCCAAACCGCTTTACGACCGCCCCCGTAAGTGACGCCAATGGCGACGTGCGACGTGTGTGGGGAGTACGAGAACCTCCCGTACCAGTGTAACCGGTGCGGCAAGACGTTCTGTGCCAACCACCGACTGCCCGAGAATCACAACTGTCCGGGCCTCGCCGAGTGGGACGACCCCGGCGGCGTCTTCGACAGCGGCTTCGACGGGAGCGTCGAGAGCGGCGGCGCGGGCGGGTCAGGCGACGGTGCGTCCGCAGGCGTCACGGACCGCGTCAAACAGCGAATCGACCGCGAGACGAGCACTGGCGGGATTGTGAGCTATTTCCGCGGGAACGCGACATATGCCCTGCTGGCGGCGATGTGGATCACGTTCCTCGCGCAGTGGGCCGTAACCCTCCTCTTCGGCGAGGCCGCCCACAGCCAGATCTTCGTCCTCCGATCGGACGCGATCGGCAACGTCTGGACGTGGGTGACCTCCGTGCTCTCGCACTCGCGGTTCGGACTGTTCCACATCATCGGCAACAGCATCGTGATCTTGTTCTTCGGCCCACTCGTCGAGCGCGCGGTCGGCTCCCGCCGCTTCGTCGGGTTCTTCTTCGCGTCGGGGATCCTCGCCGGCCTGGGCCACGTCCTGTTCGCGATCGCGACGGGCGCCCCGACGACGGGCGTGCTCGGTGCCAGCGGTGCCGGCTTCGCGATCTTAGGCGTGCTCACCGTGTGGCGGCCGAACATGCAGGTGCTCCTCTTCTTCGTCATCCCGATGAAGATCAAGTACCTCACGTGGGGGATCGCGCTCATCTCGGCGGTGCTCGTCGTCCAAAGCGGCACGGGCGGCGTCGGCGGCATCGCGCACCTCGCCCACCTGATCGGCTTCGCGATCGGACTCGCGTTCGGCAAGCGAAACGAGAGCCTCGCGCGGTCCGCGGGCGGTCCCGGCGGGATGCAGATGGGCGGCGCGAGAGGGCCGGGCGGTCCCCGAGGACCGGGCGGGCCCGGCGGGCGGTTCTGAATGGCGCCCCCGGCCGATCTCCCACAAGGCCACCCGGACAACATCGAACGCCCCGAGCTTCTCCCGGATCCGTCGCTGTCGCGCGCAGAGATGGAGTCGCTTCAGCGCGAGCTGGCGGCGACGGCGACGTTCGCAGACGACCACGGGATCGACCCGGCCGTGGTCGCGATCGACGAGCCCGCAGACCTAACCGACGGGCTGCCGGACGCGCGCCAAGAGACGCTGCCGGGCACGCACCCGAACACCGGCGATCCCGACGCGCCGGTCGTCGTGGGGATCGATCAGGCGTTCCTGACGCCGGATGACGGCGAGGATCGGGCCGTCTCCGCCGCGGTCGCGATCCGCGACGGCGTCGTGATCGAGTACGCGAGCGCCATCACGCCACTCTCGATCCCCTACATCCCGGGCCTCCTCGCGTTCCGGGAAGGCGAACCGATACTGGCCGCGCTCGACGCCCTCGACGCCGAGCCGGATCTGCTGGTCTGTGACGGCTCCGGCCGCATCCACTTCCGGGAGGCCGGCATCGCGACCCACGTCGGCGTCCTGCTGGACGTGCCGAGCGTCGGCGTCGCGAAGAGTCTACTGTGCGGCGTGCCCGACGAGTCCACCGACGAGCGGCCGGCGGGGTGGCGAACCCCAATCCGTGCGGACGGGTCGGTGGAGACAGCGGGTAGCGCCGGCGACGCCCCCGTCATCGGCCACGCCTTCCAGTCTCGACAGTACCCGAACAGCCGGCGCGTGAACCCCCTGTACGTGAGCCCCGGCCACCGGGTGTCGCCCGCGACGACGGTCGAACTCGTCGAGGCGCTGTGTGCGGGCTACAAGCTCCCGGAACCGACCCGGATCGCGGACGCATACGCCGACGCCGTGAAGCGGGACGCGGTGCGAGCGTGAGGCGTGAATCGGGCTCCGATATTCGTGCCACCGGTTGCCACAGTCAGGCGGTTTATATACTGTGGACTGCGAACGCGAAGACATGGGAGACGAGGAGACCGAGGGCCCGATGTCTGCCGAGGAGTTCCGATCGCTGACGGACGGACTGGTTCGACAGAGCTCCGGCGGCGGGACCACCGTGTACAAAAACGCCGCGGGAGTTGGCTGCCCGAACCCCGACTGCGACCGCGGCGTCTTTCAGACGCTGTTCGTCAGCGATCACGGCTGGCAGCAGATCGGTGCGACCCGTGACGGAATCGATCTGTGCCTCTGTAACACCGAGTCGAAGCGGCTCGTTTTCATTCACGACGAGTAGCGGACCGCTCTGGCAGCCCCCAACAGCCGGGGACGCCCGAGCCGACCGAGAGCCTTCTCAGTCGTCCGCCGTCGACTCTCCGCCCGCGTTCGCGGCACACCGGTTCGGACCGAGCTCCAACTCGATCGCCGCGGTCTCGTCCGGCGGCGACTCGACGCCGCGGTTCGCCGCGATGACGGCCTCGTAGTTCGGCGGCTTCTCCGGGAGCGTCGCCGTAATCCGCTCCACGAACGCCTCGCGGTCGAGCCCGAGAACGTCGAGCCCGCGGCGCACCGTGCCCACCGTCGTCGTTACCGGCTCGCCGGGCACGACATCGCCGGTCGTCCCGTCGTTCGCGACCGCGAAGTGGCCGGGACAGACGACGATATCGTCGGGCTCCGCGAGCAACGTCCCGTGGAGCGAGTCGTAGAGGCGCTCGGCGCCGGTCGCCGCGCCGGCGCTCTCGGTCTCCGGCTCACCAGCCGCGTCGTCTCCCGCCGCGTCATCCTCTGCCGCATCGCCGCCCGCCGCGAACTGCAGTTCCGTCCGGCCGACACTGTCGGTGAAAAGCGTGTCGCCGGTGAGCACCGCCGACCGCCCGATCAGATAGCTCGCGCCGTCGTCGGTATGGCCGGGGGTCGCGAGCGCTTTCACGCTGACCCCGCCGACATCGAGCGTCTCGTTGCGAGCGAGCGGCTCGAACGCGTACGCCACGTCGCGCTCGGCGGCCGCCGCCGGGAGGTAGTAGGGTACGCCGAGCTCGTCCGCGAGCGTCCGACCGCCGGAGAGGTGGTCGGCGTGGACGTGGGTGTCGAGGACCGCCGCGATCGAGGCGTCGCGCGCGGCGGCCGCCTCCCGCCACTCGTCGCCGTGACGGGAGACGTCGACTGCGATGGCGACGTGGTCGGAGCCATCGGAGTCGACGGCGCTATCCGCCTTCTGTCCGCCCACCACGAGGTACCCGAGACATCCCTTCGCGCGCCGCTGGATCTGGACGACGTCGAGCGGGTCGTCGCCCGCCTCGGGGAGCGGAACCGCGGTCCGGTCGTACACACTCGACCAGCCGCGCATCCCGTCCGCGACGACCGTGACGTCGTCGTAGCCCGCGGCCTCCAGCTCTTCGGCGAAGTCGAGCGAGGCCTTCCCCTTCGCGCAGGCCGTGACGATCGCGTCGCCGGGTCCGAGTCCGGTTTCGGCTTCGAAGTCGCCGAGGTCGAACTCGTGGGGCGGCTTGTAGAAGTAGTGGATGGAGTCGGCAATCCGCCAGCTCTCGTAGCTCTCGCGAGGGCGTGTGTCGACGAGGGCGAACGACCGCTCGTCGCGTCGTCGCTCGTCGATCCTGTCGCTGAACGTGTCCGCGTCGATGACGGTTGGCATGGTTGACACTTGGTGCCGGACAGCAAAATACTGTTCGTGGGATCCGGTGAGGTCCGAACTGCGGTGACGGTCCGAGGCGCCCGCGATGGACAGGTTTTAGCCCGGCGACCTGACACATCGGCGCATGGTTGAGGCGTTCGCGGTCGCCAGCGGGAAGGGCGGCACGGGAAAGACGACGAGCACGCTCGCGCTGGGGATGGCGCTCGCCGAGGAACACGACGTCACCGTCGTCGACGCCGACACGGGAATGGCGAACTTGCTGTTCCACGCCGGGCTCGACGACGCGACGGTCACTCTCCACGACCTTCTCGTCGAGGGGACTGCGACGGCGGTCTCGGAGGCGACGTACGACCGGTTCGGACTCTCCGTCGTCCCCTGCGGCACGTCGCTCGCGGGCTTCGAGGCGGCCGAACCGGGCCGGCTTCGCGAGGTCGTCGCCGAACTCGCCAGCGACACCGACGTGCTGCTGCTCGACTCGCCGGCCGCGCTCGGCTCGAAGTCGGCGGTGCTACCGGTCGTCCTCGCCGACCGCGTCGTGGTCGTCGTCGAGCCGACGATACCCGCGCTCTCGGACGGGCTGAAGGTTCAGGAGTACGCGCGCTCCTACGGAACGGAGACGGCAGGCGTGCTGTTCAACAAGGTCCGCGACGACGCCGCCGATGTGGCCGAGCAGGCCGAGCAGCGCTTCGGCGGCCCCGTCCTCGCTAACGTTCCCGACAGCGACGCCGTCAGGGCGGCGAGACGCGCGGGGGAGCCCCTCCTCGCACACGCTCCCGAGAGCGAGCCGGCCGCCCGCTACCGGCGGGCCGCGGCCCGGCTCGATGTGCGCGACGGCGACGAGGGGGCCGTCGCCGACCGCTTCCGGAGCGCGGTCGTCCCCGACACGCCATGACCGGAACCACGGGTTCGCCGGAACTGCGGATCCCTCGCGGGGATCTGCTCCGCTCGCGCGTCGTCTCCGACGTTGGCACGACGCTCGCCCGAGCGCTCGACCGGGAGCTGACCGGCTACGCGACGCTCGTGCCACAGGAGACGCTCCTGTTGGAGGGCGACGCCCGCGGCGTCGTCACCTTCGCAGACGGCGTCCCCGTACTGGCGTACAACACGGTGAGCGACAGCGGCGGCCCGGACGCCCTCGCCGAGCTCGCGGTCCCGGGCCCCTATCGCGTCGAACTGTACGCGGTCGAGGATGGCACGCTCGAAACCGCCCACGAGGAAGACGCGCTCCGCGTCGCTCCCGGCGCCGCGGCGACCGAACTCGCCGACGACCAAGCGCTCGCCGACCGGACCCGCGACGCCGCCCCCGAGGAACGACTGGACGCCGGTCGCGACGATGACAGCGACGCGGTCGCGGCGTTCCTCGAAGACGACGAACGGATAGAGGCGATCCGCGAACAGGCGCGCTCAGAGGCGGCCGAGCGGGCGTCCGAGTGGGGGCTTGACGACGCGCTCGCGGAGGGGGACGGAGGCGATCTCGAGTAACTTGCCACAGCAGTTAGGTCGGTCGGCCCCGTACATCGATCATCACCGTCCTTCGTCTCCTCTGCTTGACGGCGCCGAACGACTTCGCCGACTGGTACGCCGCGAGCCGCGCGTACACCCGCCACGTCGCCGAGGGGATGGGGTTTGAGGGAGCCGACGCGCTCGACGGGGCACAGATAGCGGCCTCTCTCCGCGAGGATCCGTCGCGACTGTCGCCAGCGGCGGCCCGCTCCGTCGCGGCGACGCTGCTCGCCGACGGTCGGTTCTCCGAGCCGTACTGCGAGTGGCTCCCGACGTGGTACGAACTCGCCCTGATCGCGCCGGTCCGGTACGGCGAGTGGCGGCTCCGACGGGTCGCCGCCGCGGTCGCGGACGCCGCGAACGTGACGGTGACCGCGCCACGATTCTCTCGACCGCGAGACGTGACCGTCGACGGCAGACCGGCGCTTGCCTTCGTCTCCGGCTTCCGCGAGCGGTTCCTGCTCGCCGACGCGTTGTTGCATCTGGAGTGGTTCGAACACGCCGCGGCCGCCGACGGCATCGAGGTCCCGGCGGCGCTCGTCGACCGAACCCGGGAGGAGTCGCTGTCGTACTACGGCGGCAAGCGCGATCGACTCTCCGAGCCGGTACAGCGGTTCCAGCGACTGCTGTTCGCCGACGACGCGTGGGTCCGACGGGTGGACGAGAGCTACGGGCTCGACAGCTACTTGTTCGGCCTCTGGGAGCGCTTCCTACGCGCGGAGCGGGAGCGTCTCGGCGACGAGAAATAGTTACAGCACCCGTAACACGTTACAGAGTGGATCGAGCGCGTGGAAGGTAAGTATAGAGGGGCCCCACCCAATCATCCACTGCGAACCGATCGCAGGTTCGTCCCCACTCCCCTCGCGTTTTCGGCCCTCATTTGCCCCACAACCCCGCAGCGCATCGAGACGCTCGATTACTCGTCACCGAGTAATCTTTTATTCATAGTTGTGCATGCCGGAAGATTCATACGTCGGCTCTCGGATCCTCCGAATATACGAATGGCAGTACTCTGGCTCAAGGATGTCGACGCTGACGATGTCGGGACCGTCGGCGGGAAGGCGGCTTCGCTCGGAGAGCTCATCGGCGCGGGGCTCCCGGTTCCACCGGGGTTCACGGTCACCGCGGGCACGTACCGCACCTTCATCGAGGAAGCGGAGATCGATGAGGAGCTGTTCGCCGCGGTGGACGTCGACCCAGAGGACTCCGTCGCGCTCCGAGAGGCCGAAGAGACGGCGGCGGAGCTAATCTTAGAGACGCCGCTTCCCGACGACGTTCGCGAAGAAATCGTCGAACGGTACCGGACGATGGGTGACGGCGATGACGAAGCGTTCGTCGCGGTTCGCTCGTCTGCGACGGCCGAGGACCTCCCGGACTCCTCGTTTGCCGGCCAGCAGGAGACCTTCCTCAACGTTCGCGAGCAGGACCTGATCCGACGGGTGAAAGAGTGCTGGGCGTCGCTTTTCACCCAGCGCGCGATCTACTACCGGCAGCAACGGGGGTTCCCGCACGCCGATGTCGACATCGCGGTCGTGGTCCAGCGGATGGTTGACGCCGAAAAGTCCGGCGTGATGTTTACCAGCCACCCTTCGACCGGCGACCCGCAGATTACGATCGAGGCTGCGTGGGGGCTCGGCGAGGCGGTCGTCTCCGGGACGGTCTCGCCAGACAACTACGTGTACGACCGCGAGCGAGGTGCTGTCGACGAGGTGACCGTCGCGGACAAGAAGGTGGAGATGGTCAAAGACGCCGAGACCGGCGAGACCGTTACGCTAGAGGTCGACGACGAACGCCGGAACAGCCGGGTGCTCTCCGACGAGGAGATCGCGGAACTCGTCGAGCTCGGGAAGCGCGTCGAAGACCACTACGGGACGCCACAGGACGTAGAGTGGGCGATATACGCCGGCGATATCTACATGCTGCAGTCCCGCCCGATCACGACGATCCAGGAGGACGCCGGGAGCGGGCGAGAGACTGACACGGGCGAATCCGCAGAGAACATCGCTGGTAAAGACGACGTGGACGACGACACGAGTGACGGCGTTGCCGCCAACGGTGCAGGCGATCGGGACGACGCGAGCGACGATGCCGACGTGCTCGTCAATGGACTCGGCGCCAGCCCGGGCGTCGTCTCCGGAGCCGTTCGGATCGTCCATAAGCTCGATCACCTCGACCAGGTACAGGAGGGCGACGTGATGGTCACCGAGATGACGATGCCGGACATGGTCCCCGCGATGAAACGCGCCGCCGGGATCATCACCGACGAGGGCGGGATGACGAGCCACGCCGCGATTATCTCTCGGGAACTTGGCGTTCCGGCCGTCGTCGGCACCGGAAATGGGACCCGGGTCCTGAACGACGGACAGAACGTCACGCTTGACGGCGACAAGGGCACCGTCCGTGCCGGCGCCACCGCGGACGCCGAATCCGGCGAGGAGTTCGAGCCGGTCGAGGCGGCGCGGCCGGAGACCCCCGTCAAGCCGATGACGGCGACGGAGGTGAAGGTGAACGTCTCGATCCCGGAGGCGGCCGAGCGCGCCGCGGCGACCGGCGCCGACGGGGTCGGCCTGCTTCGGATCGAACACATGGTGCTGTCGCTCGGGAAGACTCCCGAGAAGTATATCGCCGACCACGGCGCCCGCGCGTATCAGGACGAACTCATCGAGGGCGTCCGGCGGGTCGCCGACGAGTTCTATCCCCGGCCGGTCAGGGTCCGGACCATCGATGCCCCGACCGACGAGTTCCGGGAACTGGAGGGCGGCGAGGGCGAACCGGCCGAACCCAATCCGATGCTCGGCTGGCGCGGGATCCGCCGGAGCCTTGACAAGCCCGAGCCGTTCCGTCAGGAGCTGGCCGCGTTCGCTCGGCTCTACGAGATGGGATACGACAACTTGGAGGTGATGTTCCCCCTCGTCAACGACGCAAACGACGTCGAGGGAATCAAACGGCACATGCGCGAGTCCGGGATTGATCCCGAGACACACCGGTGGGGCGTGATGATCGAGACACCCGCGAGCGCGCTTCAGATCGAGGATCTCGCGGCCGCCGGGATCGACTTCGCCTCCTTCGGCACGAACGACCTCACGCAGTACACGCTGGCGGTCGACCGCAACAACGAGCACGTCGCCGACCGGTTCGACGAACTCCACCCGGCGGTGTTACAGTTGATCGGCGACACGATCGAGACGTGCCGGGAGCTGGGCGTCGACACGAGCATCTGCGGACAGGCGGGATCGAAACCCGAGATGGTCGACTTCCTCGTCGAGGCGGGCATTTCCTCCATCTCGGCGAATATCGATGCGGTCCGAGATGTGCAACACGAGGTGAAACGGACCGAACAGCGGCTCCTCCTCGACTCGGTCCGCTGACGCGGCCGCAGGAGGCGATCTGTGCAGGCGAGAGCGCCCGGAGCGGAACGGGTAAGACCCTCCGCGGTAACGTTCGGTCGAATGCAGCAGCCCGAGCCGCAATCGTTCGACCGGGTGCTCTCCTCGATGTGCACCGAGCCGCATCCCGCGGCCCGAGAAGCGGCGGAGCGATTTCTCGCGACGAATCCGGGCGACCCGGCCACGTACGAGGCGGTCGCGTCGTTGGAGGAGCGCGCGATCGAACTGCTCGCGACGCTCGCAGAACACCCGACACCGACCGACGCTGCGGGCTATGTCACCTCCGGCGGCACGGAGGCGAACGTACAGGCGGTCCGGTCCGCGCGGAACCGCCACGACGCGAGCGACGTGAACGTCGTCGTCCCCGAGAGCGGCCACTTCTCCTTTCATAAGGCGGCGGAGCTACTCGACGTAGAACTCCGGACGGTGCCCGTCGACGACGACTTCCGGACCAGAACCGATGCCGTCTCGGCAGCTGTCGATGACGCGACCGCACTGGTCGTCGGTGTCGCCGGAACCACGGAGTACGGACGGGTGGACCCGATTCCGGAGCTGACACGGATCGCACACGAGACTGGTGCGCGGATGCACGTCGACGCGGCGTGGGGCGGGTTCGTGCTCCCCTTTACCGACGGCGAGTGGTCGTTCGACGACGCCGCCGTCGACACGCTGACGATCGACCCGCACAAGTTCGGGCAGGCGGCGGTGCCGGCCGGCGGACTCCTCGCCCGCGACGCCGCGGCGCTGGACGCGCTCGCAGTCGACACGCCCTACCTGGAGACGCGGTCGCAGGCGACGCTGACGGGCACGCGGAGCGGCGCGGGCGTCGCCGGGGCGGTCGCCGCGATGGAAGCGCTGTGGCCGGACGGCTACCGCGACGCGGTCGAGCGCGCGACCGCCAACGCCGAGTGGCTCGCGTCGGCGCTCGCAGAGCGCGGGTACGAGGTGGTCGACCCGGAACTGCCGCTCGTCGCCGCGGCGCTCCCCAGGTCCGAGTTCGACGCGCTACGGGAGGCGGGCTGGAAGGTCTCGCGGACGAGCCACGGCGAGTTGCGCGTCGTCTGTATGCCCCACGTGACTCGGGAGGCGCTCCGGGCGTTCGTGGCAGACCTCGATCGAATCCGGGAGTGACCGGCGAGGACGTTGCAGTGGCTGACAGGGAGACCGTGTCACTGGGCGGTCGGAATGGCGAACAGGCGGCGCTCGTCGGTCCCGGGGGGTTCGCCGCGCGACTGCCTCGGCCGCGCCGGGACGTGCGTCAAATCACACAGCAGGTTGGTCCCGGTATCCGGAATAAGCGGTCGGAGCCGACAGTGCAAAAGGCAACTCGGCGCCGACGAGGCCCCAACGAGAGCCCAATCGCTTTTCACCCGAACCGCGGCCACCGCCGCCGTGATCCCCTTCAGCGACCTCGCCCGCGCCGCTTACTGCCCGCGACAGCTCTACTACGCGCGCCGCGCCGACGATCGAAATGTTCCCGGCGAGGCGCGCGCCCGGATCGACCTCGCCTTTCGGTATCCGACGCTTGTCGATGCGTCGGACGCGACGCTCCGGCGACTGCCGATCCGCCGGTCGCCCGCCGCGTACCGCCGGAACCTCTCGCGGCTCCGCGAGCGCGCCGACTACGAGCGGCTCACCGATCCCGAACACGAGCGCGTCTTCCGATCGGGGAAGGACTGCCACGGGACGGTCCACAAGGTGTTCGCGGCTGGAACGGACTCCGACCCTCCGGTCCCCACCGTCGTCTCACCGGGCGAACCGCCTGAGAACGGCGTCTGGGAGTCGCAGGCGGTCAGGGCCGTCGCCGTCGCCAAGGCGGTCGCATGGGAGCGCGAGCGTGAGGTACCGCGCGCGCTCATCGAGTACCCGAGCGTCGGTACCGTTCGCGAGGTCCAGCTCACGACTCGGAAGAAGGCCGCCTACCGGCGGGCGCTGCGGGCTGTTCACGCGATCGACGGCCCACCGTCGCGCGTCGACGACGATCGGTGCTCCGCCTGCGACTACCGGGATCGGTGCGGGACCGGGCGGCGGTCGTTTCGGTCGCTGCTGGGGTGAGTCGACGCGGTCGGACGAGGTCCGACGCTTCTGAGTCCGCCGACTACGGCGAGAAGGAGGTCCCGCACTCGGAGCAGGTGAACCGGAATCGCCCCTCGTCGGTCATTTCGGTCGCGTGTGTACGCTCCTCGCCGCACTCGCGACACTCGATCAGCGACTCGATCTGGTCCCAGTCGTGACGCGCGCCGGGCGCGCCGAACGCCCACGCGACGACATCCTCGTCGGCGTCTTCGCGCACGAAGCCGGACTGGAACTCGCCCGGCGCAAACCGTATCAGTTCGCCGGCTCCCACGTCGACTCGCTCGCGCTCTCGACCTACCTCAAAGGTGGCGGTTCCCGAGAGCACGTAGAACACCTCCTCTTGGTCGCCGTGCGTGTGGAGTCCGCCCGAGAATGCATCTCCCGGGGCGAGTTCGAAGTAGTTCATCGCGACGTGTTCGGTGTCGAGGACGCGCGAAACCGGCTTTCGCACGTCGTGGACACCCATCGGATTCGTGACGACGTCGACATCGTCGATCGCGGCTTTCCGCATACTGTTCCGTCCGACGGCGGCCGTATAACCGTATCCCCCGGTCGGACCCCGATATCGGATCCGCGCTCGCTCTTCGGACAGGTCACCCGAGACGCTGTGAGTCCCGGATCGGCCAAAGCTGTCGCAATCCGACGGTTTATCCGTGTGTGACTCATCGACACGGATACGAATGACACGAGACGCTCGTGATCGTTCGGAGGATAGAGGAAGTCGCCTCACGGCGGCTGGCCGCGAAATTCTCCGACGATAACGATTCCGGGGCACGACCGCCCCGCGGCGGCACCGACCCCGAACCCACCGTAGAGCCGACGGACTCCCTTTTGACCCGAACACCACTCACTACACTCGACGAGGTACAGCTGTTAGACACGACGCTCCGCGACGGCGAGCAGATGCCGGGCGTCTCGCTGACGCCGGCCGAGAAGGTCGACATCGCCCGCGAGCTCGACGCGGCCGGGATGCATCTGATCGAAGCCGGTTCGGCGTGCACCTCCGAGGGCGAACGCGAGGCCATCCGCCGAGTGGCCGATGAGGGGCTCGACGCGACCGTGACGAGCTTCGCCCGCGGCGTGAAAGCCGACATCGACCACGCGCTCGACTGCGGCGTCGACGGGATCAACCTCGTCGTCCCCGCGTCGGACAAACACGTCGAGACGAAGGTCGGCTCGACCCGCGACGACGTGGTCGACACGACGGTCGAGCTCGTCGAGTACGCCACAGACCACGGCCTGTGGGTCGAGGTGCTCGGCGAGGACGGCTCGCGCGCCGACCTCGACTACCTCGAACGCCTGCTCGGCGCCGGCCTCGACGCCGGTGCAGACCGAATCTGCTACTGCGACACCGTCGGCGCGGCCGACCCGGAGCGCACCGCGGAGGTCGTCTCGCGGCTCGCAGACCGCGGCCCGACGAGCCTCCACACCCACGACGACCTCGGTTTCGGCGTGGCGAACGTCCACGCGGGGCTGAAGGCGGGCGCCGACACCGTCCACGGGACGGTCATGGGCGTCGGCGAGCGCGCCGGCAACGTCGCGTTGGAGGAGGTCGCGATCGCGCTCGACCAGTCGTACGGTATCGACACCGTCGAGCTGGAACGACTCTACCGTCTCTGCCGGACCGTTTCGGAGGCGACCGGGGTCGCGCTCCCGCCGAACAAGGCGGTCTGCGGCGCCAACGCCTTCGCCCACGAATCCGGGATCCATACCGACGGGACCCTGAAAGACGGAACGATGTACGAGCCGTACCCGCCTGAGACGGTGGGGCGGGAACGACGGCTCGTCCTCGGCAAACACGCTGGGCGTGCAGGGGTCAAAGCGGCCCTCGCCGAGCACGATGTGGCGGTCGAGGACGGCGAGCTAAGCGAAGTCGTGAGTCGCGTGAAGGAGCTCGGCGACCGCGGGAAGCGCGTCACAGACGCCGACCTCCTCGCGATCACCGAGGACGTGCAGGGCCGCGAGCGCGACCGGCACGTCGAACTCGTCGACCTGTCGGCCACCTCCGGCGGGAACCTCCCGACGGCCTCGGTTCGGCTTCGCGTCGGCGACAACGAGCGCGTCGCCTCCGGCACCGGATCCGGGCCCGTCGACGCCGGGCTGGAGGCGGTTCGGGCCGCACTGGAGGGTGATTCCGCCGGCGAGGGCGTCTCCTTCGAACTCGATTCGTACCACGTCGACGCGATCACAGGCGGGACCGACGCCGTCGTCACCGTCGAGGTCGACCTCTCGCGGGGGGACCGGTCGGTTTCTGTCTCCGCGACCGACGCCGACATCACTCGCGCCAGCGTCGTCGCGATGGTCGACGGGCTCGATCGGCTCCTCGCCGTGGACGCGGATCCGTCCGATATCGCGCCGGCCGACGACTGACCTCCGTCGTCCACCCATCGATATCCGCCCGCCGCCGTCTGGCGAGGTTTTTAAGCGATGGCGCCCGAATATCGTCCGTGAGCGTCGTCGTCGCGGTGAAACCCTCTGCCCGAAAGCGTAACGCGAAGGTGGGCCGACTCGTCTTCGAGGACGGCTCCCGCCACGCGTTCGAAAGCCGCGCGGCCGCCGAGCGCTGGGCCAACGACCTCTCAGCGGGAGACGGTCATGTCTGGGTCGCAAGCGCACATCCCCGCGACGGCGACGACGCTGACCTCTACCTCGTCTCGCGGGCAACCAACGCGAAACTTGAGGCCGCCTACGACAAGCGCCGGCGGCGACTCCGCGGCGATCCCGCCCCAGAGCAGGAATTGCTGGGCGGGGAACCGTAGGTAGCCGGACAGCGCGAGCCTCGTCGACTGCGACAGACACGGAGAACAGTCGTTCAGCAGAACGAGACCGGTCACTAACGAGTCGATCGTCCGAAAGAAGCGCCGAGGCGGAGATTTGAACTCCGGTGTCCGAATGGACAGTAGATTTCGAATCTACCGCCTTGGCCAGGCTAGGCTACCTCGGCTCATTCTTCGGTTGGCCGGTTCCGCTGTTATGCGTTTCGATCGCCGGCGGCGATGTCGGGGATCCCGACAACGCTTTTCGGGGCGGATCGCGTGGTGGCGGTATGGACGTCCCCGAAGCCGCGGCGGCTTGCTCTCGCGTCGTCGACGAAGTTGGCGGCGCGGTCGTGGCCGACCGCGAGTTCCTCGACCGCGTCACGCTCGGCGTCCTCGCCCGTGGTCACGTCCTCTTGGAGGACGTGCCCGGCACCGGGAAGACTCTCTCGGCGCGATCGTTCGCGGCCGCGCTCGGCTTAGAGTTCTCGCGGGTCCAGTTCACCCCTGACCTCCTCCCGAGCGACGTGACCGGGACCAACGTGTTCGACGAGCACGACGGCTCCTTCGCCTTCTCGCCCGGACCGATCTTCGCGAACGTCGTGCTCGCCGACGAGATCAACCGCGCGCCGCCGAAGACGCAGGCCGCCCTGTTGGAGGCGATGGAGGAGGGACAGGTGACCGTCGACGGGGAGACCCACGATCTCCCAGATCCCTTCTACGTCATCGCGACGCAGAACCCGGTCGAGAGCGAGGGCGCGTTCCCGCTCCCCGAGGCCCAACTCGACCGGTTCACGATCAAGACCGCGATCGGCTACCCCGACGACGAGGGAGAGGTCGAACTGCTCCGACGGCGCGCGGGTCGCGTCGAGCAGGCGCCGACGGTCGAGCGCGTGCTCGATCCGGACGCCGTCGCCGGCCTCCGCGAGGTGCCGGAGACGGTCCGCGTCGACGACGATCTGCTGGAGTACATGGCGTCGATCGCTCGCGCGACTCGGGAGGACCGCCGCGTCGAGGTGGGCGTCTCCCCGCGCGGCACCCAGCGGCTCTTCGAGACGGCGCGGGCCGCCGCGGTCGTCGCCGGCCGCGAGTTCGTCACGCCCGACGACGTGAAACGCGTCGCGGAGCCGGCGCTCGCCCACCGACTCGTGTTGACCCCAGACGCTGCCGTCAACGACGCCGACAAGCGCGACGTGATCGCCGACGTACTCGATCGGATCGCGGTGCCGACGGTGGACGCGGCCGAGGCTTGACGCGGCGAAGGAACGCCCGAGGCTTGACGCGCTCTGAAAAGGTCGAACCGCTCGAAGGACGCTACTCCGCGTCGCGTTCCGCCAGCAGCTCCGTCGCCGTCAGCAGCGACTCCAGTTCGATGTCGTGGTCAGCCAACAGCTCTTCGGCGCCCTCCTCACGGTCGACGACGACGAGTACGCGGTTCACCGTCGCGCCCGCCTCGCGGAGCGCTTCGACGGCGTCGACCGCGGACTGCCCGGTCGTGGCGATGTCCTCCAGTACGACGACCTCCTCGCCCTCGTCGAGTCGTCCTTCGATGCGGTTGCCGGTGCCGTACTCCTTCGCCTGCTTGCGGGCGATAACGTACGGGCGACCCATCTCGGCGGCGGTCACGGCCACGAGTGGGACCGCGCCCAGCGCGACGCCCGCGAGCTTCGCGCCCGTGTCGGCGAGGCGATCGGCAAACGCCTCACTCACGAGTCGGAGCGCGTCCGGGTCAGTCTCGAAGAGGTACTTGTCGACGTAGTAGTCGCTCGTTCCGCCGTGCGAAAGCTCGAACTCGCCGAAGCGGACGGCGTCGGCCGCCCGCAGCGCGGCGATGAGCTCGCTCCGTCGCTCGTCGTCGGTCATACCGAGACAGCGCGCGGCGGCGACCATAAACGGGTCGGAACGCGAGCGATAACGGGAGAGGGTGTTGCAGATCAGTGGCAGTGATACAGTATTTAAATAGATCCGAGTGACAGCGACGATCGCTTATAAATAAACGAGACGGTGGCGCGTGCCGACGAGCGCCCGCAGGGCGCAAGTAGCGAGGGACCGAAGGTCCCTCTGACAGCCGGCGGCTTCGCCGCCGGCGACGAGGTTGGGGAGGTGTGAGGTGCGGTTGCGGGCGGGTGGGGCTTTGGAAGTGTTCACCGCGTTGTCGACGACGTATAAACAGCTAACAGCGACACCGCAATCCGATTTATAAATGGCCGCTCCGACACAGTGATTCACCCACTCCCGTCCTCAGTCAGGGCGTCGATCGCGACGGTAGATCACGCTCGGATCAACATATTCACTACAGGCCGTCACGAACCGGGGTGTATGAGCACGGACGACGTCTCGCGGCGCACGTTCATCCGGACAGCCGGCGGCGCGGCCGGCGTCGCGGGGGCGACGGCAGCGACGACGGGGAACGCAGCGGCACAGGAGGTGCAGCCGGTCTGGCCGAGCGGAGCCAGCAGCGGGAACCTCGGGACGTATCAAGACGCCCGCGGCGAGAGCGAGGTCACCGTTCAGGTCGGCGCCGGCGACACGGGGCTCGCCTTCGACCCGACCCTGCTGTGGGTCGACCCCGGCACGACGATCACGTTCGAGTGGACCGGCAGCGGCGGCGCCCACAACGTCCAGACCGTCGAGGGCGGCGGCCCGGCCAGCCTCGACAGCGGCGACCCGACCAGTGAGGGGGGGAACACCTACGTGTACGAGACGAGCGAGGAAGATGTCGGCATCACCCACTACCACTGCGTGCCCCACACCGCGGTCGGCATGCACGGCGGCCTCGCCGTCGGCGAGGACATCGAGACCGAATCGACCGGCGGCGGCGGCGGCTCCAACGCCGTGTTCGTCCCGCAGGGTGCGCGCGCGCTCAGCATCGCAACGTTCGTCGCGATGGTGAGCACGCTCGGACTCGCTTTCGTCTTCATGAAGTACGGCGGGACGATCACGCAGGAAGAGAAGTAGACGCCGGTCTCAGTCCGCGCGGGTTTCGTTTTTTGTCACGCTTCACTCCCCGTTCAGGAGTTCGCGGTAGGCGTCGACCACTCGGTCAAGCACCGCGTCGTGGTCGTAGGACGCAAAGTCGCGCTCGACAGCCTTCCGGTCGAGGTCGCCGACGGCGACGAACTCGTCGGCGAGCTCGGCCGGGCTCGTGACGAGCCGCCCGCGCTGGCGCCCCTCCACGAGCTCGTGGGCGCTCGAATCGGCCTGGTACTCGACGAGGGCGACGCAGCCGCACGCCAGCGCCCACAACAGATCGGTCGCGAACGTCTCCCACGTCGCCGTCGCCACCGCGACGTGGGTCCCCTTGAACAGCTCGACCCGCTCGCGGAGCGGGAGGTCGCCGAGGAACGACACCCGGTCGTCGATCCGGAGGTCGCTCGCCGTCGACTCGATCCGAGCGCGTTCGGGGCCGTCGCCGACGACTGCGGCGGTCCAGTCGCGGTCGCGGAGCTCCGCGAGCCCGAGCAGGAACGTCTCGACGTTGGCGTGGCGGTCCAGCCGCCGTGCGTACACCGCGTCGAACCGATCGTCGACGCCGGCCGATTCGACGAGGTCGAAGTCGATGCTCTCGGGGAGCACTCGCACGTCCTCGCCGGCGGCCCCGTACTCGCGGACCCGCGTCTTGGTCGTCCGCGAGGGCGTCGTGACGGCGTCGGCCCGCCGGGCGAGCAGCCGGTATCGCCGGCGGGAGTCGGCGGGGTGGTCGCGCCACCAGTCGACGATCACGGGTGTCCGCGAGAGAGTACCCGCAACCGTCGCGGCGATCCCGGGCGTCGGCGGGGTGTTGACCGCGTGGACCACGTCAGGATCCACTCGGCGGAGCGCAAGCGGGAGCCGGGCCGCGAACGTCGACGGCGACGGGTCGGTAGTCACCGACCGATAGGCGATCCCCTCGTCCTCGAAGGCGTCGTGGTCGCCGCCCCACCAGCGGGCACAGAGCCAGACCACGTCGTGGCCGCGCTCGGCGAGCCCTCGGGCGATCCGTCGCGTCCGTGACCGCGCCGGCGTGTCGCCGTGGCCGGGGGCGAAAAGCGAGACGAACGCGACGCGCATACGCCGACCGGACGGCTGGGGCGGATAAAAAGACACGGCATCCGGCGGGCGGAGGACGACACGACCGAACGCGCGGATCGCGGCCGCGCGATCGGTCCCCCCACCCGAAATGGTTTCACACCGCGCGCAGAATCGGACCCCATGCACCAGTACGACATCGAGCGATACCTCAACGTACGGAACGCCGGCGGGGCGGACCTTGGTCCCGACGGGCGGCTCTCCTTCCTGTTGAACACGACCGGCACCGGACAGGTGTGGTCACTCGACGAGCCGCTGGGGTGGCCCGAACAGCACACGTTCTTCGAAGAGTCCGTCTCCTTCGTCGACTCCTCGCCCGAGCGCGCAGAGGCCGTCTTCGGCATGGACGAGGGCGGCAACGAGCGCGCCCAGCTATACCTGCTCAACTATGAGTCGGGCGAGATCACCGACCTCACCAATCGCCCGGAGGCGAAACATCGGTGGGGCGGCTGGGACAGCGAGGGCGACCGCTTTGCGTTCGCCTCGAACCGCCGCGATGAGTCGGTGTTCGACATATACGTACAAGATCGGGACGCGACCGGCGGCGACGCCGAGCTGGTGTACGAGGGCGATGGCTGGCTCTCGGTCGCCGGCTGGTCGCCGAGCGACGGCCGGCTGATCGTCCACGAGGCGTCCTCCTCGTTCGACCACGACGTGTACACCCTTGACCTCGCCAGCGGCGACCTGACCCACCACACGCCTCACGAGCGAGATGTTCGATACGGTAGCCCGGAGTGGGGGCCCGAGGGCGAAGGGCTCTACCTCGTCACCGATCGCGACAGCGACACGCTCCGCTTAGAGCGGCTCGATCTCGCGACCGGCGAGTTCTCCGTGGTTGCGTCCGGGGCAGGTCTGGAGCGCGAGAGCGGTGCGGGCGACGAGGACGACGAGGACGACGAGGACGTTTCCCCCGTGAAGCCCGGCGGCGACGACGGGTGGAACGTCGACGGCGTCGCGATTCACGAGGAGTCCCGCCGCGTGGTCTACTCGCGCAACGTCGACGGCTACACCGAGATCACGGTCGGCGAACTGGTCGAGCCCGATCGAATCGACCCGTTCCCGACCCCCGATCTCCCCGAGGGCGTCGCCGGCGGCGTGAGCTTCGGGCCGGACGGGGACCGCTTCGCGATCACCGCGGCCGGGAGCGCCCACAACGCGAACGTGTACGTCGTCGATACGACGACCGGCGAGACAGAGCGCTGGACCGCGGCCTCGACCGCCGGCATCCCGCCGGACACGTTCGTCGATCCCGAACTGGTCCACTACCCCACGTTCGACGGCCGGGAGATCCCCGCGTTCTTCTCCTCCCCGGCAACGGAGCCACCTGAGGACGGCTACCCCGTCGTCGTCGACATCCACGGCGGGCCGGAGTCGCAGCGCCGACCCTCCTTCGCCTCGGTCAAGCAGTACCTGCTGAACAACGGGTACGCCGTGTTCGAGCCGAACGTCCGCGGGTCCTCGGGGTACGGTAAGGCGTACGCCGCGCTCGACGACGTGGAAAAGCGGATGGACTCGGTTGCGGACATTCGGGCGGGCGTGGAGTGGCTCCACGACCACCCCGAGGTGGACCCCGACCGTGTCGTCGCGATGGGCGGCTCCTACGGCGGATTCATGGTGCTCGCGGCGCTGACCGAGTACCCCGACTTATGGGCCGCCGGCGTCGACATCGTCGGCATCGCGAACTTCGTCACGTTTCTGGAGAACACCGGCGACTGGCGCCGCGAACTGCGCGAGGCCGAGTACGGGTCGCTTGCGGAGGATCGAGAGTTCCTTGAGTCGCTCTCGCCGATCAACAACATCGAAGCCATCGAGTCGCCGCTGTTCGTCCTCCACGGCGCGAACGACCCGCGGGTGCCCGTCGGCGAGGCCGAACAGATCGTCGAGCGGGCCCGCGAGCAGGGCGTTCCCGTCCGCAAACTGATCTTCGACGACGAGGGCCACGGCTTCGCGAAGCTGGAGAACCGCATCGAAGCGTACCGTGCGGTCGTCGAATTCCTCACGGAGTACGTCTGAATCGAATAGGCGTTCGCTGCAGACCGCGTGTCGACTGTCTATCCAGGTCGTCCAGATACGGCCACTTATTTACGCAAGGTAAGGAATCACGGTACGTTATGGGAATTCTCGATGCCTTCGGTTCGTTGGCTAGTGCGCTACTCGCCGGGTTCGTCATGCTCGCGTTCGCCGTCCTGAGCCTGTTTGTCACGGTGTTCGTCGTGGATGCCGCGGCGTCGATTGCCGGGTTGAATCCGGAGGACGGGTTCGTCGTTCTCGGAGCGACCATCCTCGCTGGAACGGCGATCCTCGCTGGTGGCGTCGGGTTCGCACAGCCCGAAAACGACTTGTAAAGCTTGTAAAACGACAGATTCCGCGGATCGGTTATTTATAAGTCGCCAACGGCGATCGGCGGTGAACTCCTCAAAATCACCTGCCGCTCGCTTATAAATGGTTGGCGACGGATCGACAGCGAACACTCCAAAGCCCCAGTCGTCGGCGGCTTCGCCGCCGGCTGCAAGAGGGACCGCCGGTCCCGCACTGCTCGTGGGACCGCAACCGCACCTCACGCCTCCCCAGCCTCGCGGCTCGCGCTCGTCAGCGCTCGCCGCGTCCAGCGAGAATCGAAGATTCTCTGGCAGCCGGCGCGTAGCGCCGGCGACCTCGCACGCGCTTCTCGCGCCCAGAGGGCGCTCGAAGGCGCGCGCCACCGCAGTTATTTAAAAGAGATCGTCGCGGAGGTTACCAGTCCGGACCGAAGTCCGGGTTCAACTGGCGGTCGGTCCGGCCGAGGTCGTCGATTTGCTGGATGTCCTCGTCGTCCAGTTCGAGGCCGAGGCTCGCCCAGTTGTCGCTGAGGTGGTTCTCACCGGTCGCCTTCGGGATGGCGGTGACGCCCGATTCGCGGAGCCACGCGAGGCTCACCTGCGCCGCGCTGACGCCGTGTTTCTCGGCGATGTCGCCGACGGTCGGGTCGTCGAGGATCTTCCCGCGGGCCAGCGGCGAGTAGCCGACGAGTTCGACGTCGTTGGCGTCGGCGTACTCGCGCAGTTCTTCCTGGCGGAGCAGCGGGTGACACTCCACCTGGTTCGCGAACGGCGCCTCGCCGAGCGCGTCAGTCGCGGCGTCGAGGTGCTCCGGTTCGAAGTTCGAGACGCCGATCCGGTCGATCAGGCCGTCGTCGCGGAGCTCCGCGAACGCGGAGAGCGTCTCCTCGGGGTCGTACGCGCCGGCCGGCCAGTGGACGTACAGCAGGTCGACGTACTCGGTGTCGAGCTTCTGGAGGCTCTCGCGGGTCGAGGCGGCCACGTCCTCGGGCGCGAGGTTGTCGATCCACACCTTCGTCGCGAGGAACACGTCGTCCCGGTCGACGTCGGCGGCCGCGATTCCCTTTCCGACGGCCGCCTCGTTGCCGTATATCTGGGCCGTGTCGACGTGGCGGTACCCCATCTCTACGGCGGTTTTGACGGACTCGGTACACTGTTCGGGATCGTCGTTTTCCCACGTCCCGAGCCCGAGCGCCGGCATTCCGTCGCTGGTCGGTACGTCGAAAGACTGCGGATCTTGTGACATACGCGATGGTAGTCGCGTGACCGGAAAGTCGCTTGCGGTCCCGGTGGTCGGGGAGAAGCGGGACGGTCGAAAGCGATTCCGACGACCTCCCGGTTAGTCGTCCAGTAGCGGCCGCGAGGAGTTCGTTACGACGAGCAGACTGGAGGCGCCCATTGCGATCGCGGCGAAAAACGGGTTGAGCAGGCCGGTCACTGCAAGCGGGATCGCGACCGCGTTGTAGCAGAACGCCCAGCCGATGTTCCCTTTCACGCGCCGGCCCGCGGCCCGCGAGAGCTCGAAGATGGTCGCCACGGAGTCGAGGTTGTCGTCGACGATCGCCACGTCGGCCGCGTCGGCCGCCATCGCGGTCCCGCCGCCGAGCGCGACCCCGAGATCCGCCGCGGCGAGCGCCGGCGCGTCGTTGGTACCGTCACCGACCATCACTGTCTGCCCGCTCGCCTTCAGCCGCTCGACAGTCTCCGCTTTCCCCTCCGGCGGCACGCCCGCAAACACCGACGCGATCGCGTCGTGCTCGCGAAAGACGGTCGCCGCGCGCTCGTCGTCGCCCGTCAGCACGACCACCTCGACGCCCGAGTCGGCGAGCGCGGTGACGGTCTCCTCCCATCCTTCGCGCAGTTCGTCGCCGACCACGACGACCCCCTCCGCGGCGCCGTCGCGCCCGACGGCGACCGGGACGCGCCCCACGTCGCGGGCCGCCGCCACGGCCTCGCGGATCTCGTCGGGGACCGCCCACCCGCGCTCGTCGAACAGGTCCGGGTGCCCGACGACGACCTCGACGCCGTTGACGACGCCGGAGACCCCGCGAGCGTGACTCTCGAAGTCGGTGACGGTGAGGGTATCGTTGGGCTCTGCCGACTCTGCCACCCCGCCGTCGGCGACCGCGGGCGACGCGGCGTCGGGATCCGATACGGCGCCGGCGTCTTTGGGAGCACCATCGCTCGCGTGCACCGCGGCGATGGCCTGCCCGACCGGGTGCGCCGAACGCTCCTCCAGCGCGGCGGCGAGCCGGAGCAGGCCGTCGTCGAGGTCAGCCGCTACCACGCGCATCTCGCCAGTGGTGAGGGTCCCCGTCTTGTCGAAGACGACGGTGTCGGCGCCGCGGAGGCGCTCGAAGACGGTGTCGTCGAAGATCACGATGGAGCGTTCGAGCGCGTCCCGGATCCCGGCAGCGACCGCGAGCGGGGTCGCGAGCCCGAGCGCGCACGGACACGAGACGATGAGCACCGTGAGCCCGACGAGCATCGCCTCCGTCACCCCGTTGCCGAGCGCGAGGTTCGCGCCCGCGGCGAGGAGCGCGACCGCGAGCACGACCGGGACGAATATCGTCGCCAGCCGGTCGGCGAGCTTCTGGACGCCGTGGTTCCCGCTCTGGAGGTCCCAGACGAGCTCCGCGACGCGGTCGAGGCTGGAGGTCGCGTCCGGACCGACTTCGACCGTCAGCGAGCCGTCCGCGACCACGGAGCCGCCGACGACGGCGTCGCCGGGCGTCTTCCGGACCGGCATCGACTCGCCGGTGATGACCGACTCGTCGACGGCGGCGTCGCCCGCGACCGCCTCACCATCGACCGGGATCCGCTCGCCGGCGCGGACGAGCAGGCGGTCGCCGGAGGCGAGGTCGTCGATAGCGACTTCCTCGGTCTCGCCGGCGTTTTCGCTGTCGGCACTTCCTTTTCCGTCGCTCTCTCCGCCACCGACCAGCCGCCGAGCGCTGTCGACCTGCACCGCGGTGAGATCCGAGAGCAGCTCCGTCGCGCGCTTCTTGATCGAGTCCTCGTAGTGGTTGCCGACGGTGACGATCACGATGATCGCGACGGTCACGTCGTAGTATATCGACGGCGAATCGACGAAGATCACGGCGAGCGTGCTGTAGGCGTACGCGCTCACCGCCGCGATCGCGACGAGTAAGTCCATGTTCGGCGACCGCGTCTTCGCGCTGACGTACGCGCCTCTGAGTATCGGTTTCCCGGTAATGAACAGGACCACCGTCGTCAGCACGGCGATCACGATGAAGAAGTACGTTCCCGAGGAGGACGCCATCGCCTGGTTGAGGTACTCTAAGGTGCGCTCGTTGTAGAAGGGGAACGCGAAGTACGTCGGGTAGATGATGACGATGTACTGGAGCATAACCGCCATCCCGACGAGCACGCCAACCGCGAGCCGCGCCGTCGCCATGTTGTCCGCCTGCCGGCGCGAGAAGGCGTCGTCGCGGTCGTACGCGCTGTAGCCGAGCCCGCTCACCGCCTCCGAGAGGTCGTCGGTGGAGACCGCGTCGGGGTCGTGGTCGATCCGCACCGTGTCCGTGACGTAGCTCGCGCTGGCGGCGCTGACCCCCTCGGTCTGCGTGGCGACCGTCTCGATGAACGCCTCGCAGGTCGCGCAGTGCATCCCGTCGACTTCGAGGAACGTCGCCTCGTGGTCGACGGGGACCTCGGTGTCGTCGGCCGCGCTCTCGTCCTCGTTCCCCTGCCGCCGTTCGCGCACCGCGTCGGCGTCGACATCGACATCGCCGAGCGTCTCGTACACGTCCCGACAGCCCGTACAGCAGAACTCGTTGCCCTCGTCGTCGATCACGTCGACGCCCGCGGTCGGGAGCTCACAGAGGGTGCAGTCGGGTGCGCTCATCGGTTAGCGGCCCCCCGCGCCCGCGATGTCGATTGGGTTCCAGAAGGGCAAGCTCGGATGCGGTACGTGGACGCCGATCGCCATCAGTCCGTGCGCGAACAGGACGTAGCCGAGCGCCACGAAGGCGACGCCGAGCAGGCGGTGGACGCGGCGGCGGTGGACCGCGTCGACGCTCTCGATGACGGTGCCGTAGAGGAAGACGGCGGGCATCGTGCCGACGCCGAGCGCCGCAAGCGCGAGCGCCCCGCTGACGGCGGAGCCGCTGGCGAACGCGTAGAGGTACGCCGGGTAGAGGATCGGACACGGGAGCAGCCCGTGGACCGCACCGAGCCCGACGATCCCGGGCCCGTTGGCGAGCCGGTCGACGTGGCCCGTGAGCCAGCCGGTGACGCGGTCGAGCCCCGGGAGGTGGATCCCGCCGGTCGCGCCGCCGAGGACGTACCGGATCCCGATGAGGATCACGGCTGCACCGACGCCGATCCCGACGACGCCGCGGACCGCCTCCGCAGCGCCCGTCACCGTCGCGGTCGTGACGAGGACGGCTCCGCCGAGCGCGCCGAGCGCCGCGCCGATGGTCGCGTAGCTCGCGGCCCGCCCGAGGTTGAACAGCGCGTGCTGGCGGACCTCGTACGTGGTCAAGTGACTCCCGCGTCGGGTGTCGGTCGCGCCGGCGGTAGGCGCTCCGCCGTCGGCGCGCTCGCTCCCCTCACGCATCCGTCCGGCGTACACCGTGACGAGCGGGCCGCACATCCCGATACAGTGGGCGCCGCCGAGCAGCCCGATGACGAAGAACAGCAGGACGTCGGTCCCGAGAAGCGTCGAGATGTCCATGAGTCGAATCATCTGGGGTTGGGGTCGCGTGCGCTAATGGGTTTCGTCGGGGACGGTCCGGGTCGATTCCGGCGCATCACTCCTCCACGAAGACGGTCGCGTACATCCCGCCTGTCTCGTGCGGGATACAGACGTAGTCGTAGCGGCCGGCGATCTCGAAGGTGTGTGTAAAGCGGTCGCCGCTCTCCAACGCGCCGCCGAAGTCGTTGTGCCACGCGGTGCGGGCGGTTTTCTCGTCGTCGAAGCCGCCGGAGGCGAAGTAGTCGGCCGCCTCCGGAATCCCGCCCTCGTAGGCAGTGACGGTGTGGGTCCGCGCGCTCGTGTTCTCCCAAACGACGGTGTCGCCGACGGCGACGGTCAGCTCCGCCGGGCGGTACCCGTCAGCGACCATCCCCACGTCGTAGCCCGGTTCGCCGCCGACAGACGAACAGCCGGCGAGGGCGGTCGTCGCCGCGACGCCCCCGGCCGCGCCGATCCGTCGGAGGAACCGTCTACGGTGCATACTTCAACTCCGAACTTCACGCGTTTCAATATCGCGGTTCGTCCCGTCTCGCGGGAACCGCTCGAACGCTGTGCCGACGCGGTCGCGGCAGATATCCCTGATGAGCACTCGGGCGGGACAGCCGAAACGTAGTGACAGAGTACGCGTCTGTCGAAATTCGTCGAAAGACCGCACGTGAATGGTTGGTTCATTTAACTTTCTCGCGGCGTAACCAGAAACGTCGCATGATAGAAACAGCAGCGACCGACCTACTCGTGCAGAGTATCGTTCCGCTCGAAGTGACGCAAACAGAGGCGTTCCAATACATCCAGTCAGACGCGCTCCTGAGCGCGTCGCTGTGGGTCAACATCGCCCTCGCGGGCCTGTCGATCCTGCTCTTCGTCTATATGGGACGGAACGTGGAGGACCCGCGCGCACAGCTGATATTCGTCGCCACCCTGATGGTACCGCTCGTGTCAATCTCGAGCTACACCGGGCTCGTGTCCGGGCTCACTGTCGGTTTCCTCGAGATGCCGGCCGGACACGCGTTGGCCGGGGTCGGGACCGGGCCGGACGGAACCGTGTTCACCCCGTGGGGCCGGTACCTCACGTGGGCGCTGTCGACGCCGATGATCCTCATCGCGCTCGGCCTGCTCGCCGGATCGAACGTGACGAAGCTGTTCACGGCCGTCGCGGCCGACATCGGAATGTGCATCACGGGCCTCGCGGCCGCGCTGACGACGTCCTCCTACGCGCTGCGCTGGGTCTGGTACGTCATCAGCTGCGCGTTCTTCGCCGTCGTCCTCTACATCCTCCTCGCCGAGTGGGCGGAAGACGCCGAGATCGCCGGCACCGCCGAGATCTTCAACACGCTGAAGATACTCACCGTCGTCCTGTGGCTCGGCTACCCGATCGTCTGGGGGCTCGGCGCTGAGGGGCTCGCGGTGATCCAGTCGCCCGCGGTCACCTCGTGGGCCTACAGCGGCTTCGACATCATCGCGAAGTACCTCTTCGCGTTCCTCCTGTTGCGCTGGGTCGCCAGTAACGAGGGGACGGTCGCCAACATGGCGTCCGGCCTCGGCTCGGTCTCCCGCAGCGGCGCGGCGCCGGCCGACGACTGAGGGAGCGGTCACGTTCGCTCCTTTGCGGATTCCTCTTCGCCCCGTCTCGACGGCCGCCAGCCGCCGACACGGCTGACGAGAGAACAGAGCTAAACCCGCGGCGGCGGTGGAGAGAGACATGAAACAGGCCATCGTCGCCCGCACCGACATCGGGATGGGCGAGGGGAAACTCGCCGCGCAGGTCGCGCACGCGTCGCTGTCGGCGTATCAGGACGCCGGCCGGCGCGTCCGCAAGAAGTGGCAGGGAGAGGGACAGAAGAAGGTGGTTCTCAAAGGCGACTCCGAGAGCCAGCTGTTCGAACTGGCCGACAAGGCGGACAAGGAGGGGATCCCGTACGCGATCATCCGCGACGCCGGCCACACCCAACTGGAGCCGGGAACCGTCACCGCGCTCGCCGTGGGGCCCGCCCGCGACGACACCGTCGACCGCGTGACCGGCGACCTCTCGCTGTACTAAATGGCGCCGTCCATCCCCCTCCGCGAGGCGCACCCGGCCGAGCGCGCCGCGGGAATCGACCACTACGTCAGCGACGCCGACGGGATCGGTGGCCGGCTCCGCGAGTCGCCCGACGACTTCCGCGTCCGCGAACTGGAGGCGTTCGAGCCGGAGCCGCTCGGCGCGGACACCGGGAGCTACCCCGAACTCGTCGTCCGCGTCACCCTCCGCGACTGGGACACGAACGACTTCGCGCGCCGGATCTCCGACGCCCTCGGTATCAGCCGCGAGCGCGTGTCGTGGGCGGGGACGAAGGACAAGCGCGCCGTCACCACGCAGCTGTTCACGCTCCGCGAGGTCGACCCCGACGATCTCCCCGAGATCCGCGGCGCCGAGATCGAGCCCCTCGGCCGCGCCGGTCGCAGGCTCTCGTTCGGCGACCTCGCGGGCAACGCCTTCGAGATCCGCGTCGCCGATACGGTCCCCGAGGCTCCCGAGCGCGTCGCCGACGTGGTCGGTGACCTTCGGGCGTTCGGGGGCGACGCGGAAGAGGCGAAAGACGACGCCACCGTCGGCGTCCCCAACTACTTCGGCCAGCAGCGCTTCGGGAGTCGGCGGCCCGTCACCCACCGCGTCGGGCTCGCCGTCGTACGCGACGACTTCCGCGAGGCGGTGCGGCTGTACGCCGGCAACTCCTCGGATACGGAGCCCGACGACACCCGCGCCGCGCGCGACCGGGTGGACGCCGCGTTCGGGGTCGGGGGGGACGATACGGGAGACGGCTCCGACCCCTCCGCCGACGGCACCGGCGACGGCGACTGGGAAACCTGCCTCGACGCGATCCCGGGCAAGCTCCGGTTCGAGCGCTCGATGGTCCACCGGCTCGCCGAGCGGGACGTGGCTCCCGACGCGCCGCCGGATCACGAGGACTGGCGGCACGCGCTGGAGGCGGTCCCCTCGAACCTCCAGCGACTCTTCGTCAACGCCGCTCAGTCGTTCCTGTTCAATCAGGTGCTGAGCGAGCGCCTGCGCCGCGGCCTCTCGTTTGACCGACCCGTCGCCGGCGACGTGGTGTGTTTCGCCGACGGCGACGCTCCCGAGGAGCTGTACGCGCCCGACACGGACCGGCTCCAACGGGTCGACGAGGACAGAGTTGCCGTCGTCACCCGCCACTGCGAGCGCGGTCGGGCGTTCGTCACCGCCCCCCTCATCGGCACGGAGACGGACCTCGGAGACGGTGAGCCCGGCGAGATAGAGCGCGAGGTTCTCGCCGACGCCGGGATCGAGCCCGGCGACTTCGCGCTCCCCGGCGACTTTGACTCGTCGGGTACTCGGCGGGCGATCCTGCTCCGAAGCGACCTCAACGTGACGTTCGACGACGGCGATCCACGGTTCGCGTTCGCGCTTCCGAGCGGATCGTACGCGACGGTGCTCCTCCGGGAGTTCACGAAGAGCGGCCCGCTCGACCTCTGAGCGGCGCGCGCCGCAAATCGATCCTCGTTCGTGCATTATCGAACGATCTTATCGTGCGAAACCACCACGATACTGCGCTCCGTTCCGAGCCGTTTTTGTGCGGGAGTCGCCAATCGGCGCCATGACCCGGATCGTCGTCATCGACCTCCACGGCCAGTTCACCCACCTCGAACGGCGGGCGCTCCGCGACGTGGGCGTCGACACCGAGATCGTCTCGGCGGACACGCCCCCCGCGGAGATCGACGCAGACGGGATCGTCCTCTCCGGCGGCCCAGACATGGATCGCGTCGGCAACGCCCCGGACTACCTCGATCTGGACGTTCCCGTGCTCGGAATCTGTCTCGGGATGCAGCTGATCGCGGTCGAGCGCGGCGGCGCGGTCGGCGGCGGTGACTACGGGGGCTACGCCGATGTCGACGTAGAGATCGTCGACGACGAGGACCCGCTCGTCGGCTCGCTAGCCCCGAAGACGCGCGTCTGGGCGTCGCACGCCGACGAGGTAGTCGAGGTCCCCGAGGGGTTCGTCCGGACCGCGACCTCCGACGTCTGCGACGTGGAGGCGATGTCGAACACGGAGGCGGGACTGTACGGCGTCCAGTGGCACCCCGAGGTCGCCCACACCGAGCGCGGCGAGGAAGTGTTCGAGAACTTCGTCGCGATCTGCGAGTCCGCGTAGGAGGGGAGCCTCAGTCACCGATGTGCGCCGTCAACACCGGGAGCTTGCTGTGTCGCACGACCCGCTCAGCGACCGAGCCCGCCGTGACGAACCGGCCGAGTCCGGTGCGGCCGTGGGTCCCCATCACGATCAGGTCGACCCCGTAGTCGGTCGCGGCGTCGAGGATCTCCTCGTGCGGGCGACCGCGTCGGAGGTGGCGCTCGACCTCGATACCGCGGTCCGCGGCCGCCTCGGCAACCGCGTCGAGCGCGCGCTCGCCCCGCTCTTCCTCCCGGTCGACGACAAGGTCCCACTCGTCAGCGCCCGCGATCCCCTCGTCGACGACGAACAGCGCGTGGATCCGTGCGCCCGTCAGTTCAGCGAGGTCGCAGGCCTGCTCGACCGCGGCGTCACTTCCAGCGCTGCCGTCCGTGGGACAGAGGATCGCGTCGTACATGTCGACGATACCATGCACCGGTGGAGGTTAACGGTTGGCAGGGATTAGCGGGAGCCGGCCGGCTGCCTTTTCAGAACTGGTACCGCTGGACACGCTCGGTCCCGCAGCTCGGACACTCCCGGCGGTACTCGACGGTCGCACCTGTCGTCACCGCTTCCCACGACCCCTCCTCGTCGACGAACCCGCACTCCTCGCAGGCGTGGGGCCGACCGTTGAGCCGCGCGCGGAGCCGATCGAAGGCCGACATACCGCCGTAGCTAGATGACATACGGTACCAATACGCAATGACATGATTAATAAGTATTGATCAGTGGGTTATCGGATAGAGGCCGCGCTACCAGCGCTCACGTCGCTCGTCGTCGTTAACCATCGAAACGACCCGAAAAGAACGGCGCGCCGCCCTACGCCTCGAACAGTTCGTCGACCGCCTCGCCGGCGGTCTCGGCCGCCTCGCGGGCGACCGCGTCCGGGTCGGGATCGTCGGGGGCGTTCAGGTAGACGTCCACGTCGAGAACGCCATCCTCGAACGTGACCGTCACGTCCAGATCGGTCACCGCCGACTGGTCGTAGTGGGCGAACACGACGCCCTCGGCTGCTTTCGCAGCGGTACGGACGACCTCGTCGTCGGTAGGCCCCTCGTCAGCGGCCTCGTCGGCTACGTCACGCGGTCCGTCGGTCGGTCCGTCGCTCGATTCGTCAGACATCGGCACTTACGCGCCGCCCGCGCCCGGACCGCCCGGACCCATCGGGCCGCCGCCGGCGCCGCCCTGGAGCATCTGCTGAAGCTCGCCCTGCAGGTCGTCGAACTGCTCTTGGACGCGCTCCTCCTGCTTTTCGAGCTGCTCGGTGCGCACTTCGAGGGAGTCAACCTTGTTCTCGAGGTCGTCGTAGGCGGACTCGTAGTCCGTCTCGACGAGGACCTCGCCGATCTCGCGGTACATCCCGGCGTCCTCGTCGACGTCTTCGAGGGCGTCGAGCGCCGTCTTGGACTCGTTGAGCGCGGACTGAGCCTGCTCTTTCTGCTCGGCGACCTGCTGTGCGGTCTCCTGCAGCTCCTGTAGCTCCTCGATTTTCTCCTGTGCCTCGGGCGGCATGTTCCCTTGCATAGGCGAGACGAGGCGGTCCGGACGGAAAAACCCCCGACTTCTCCGACGACAACTGATTCACTGGATACAGCCCTAGAAAGTCAGGGTATCGGCGAATCGGTGCTACTGTCGACCGCGTCCCGAGCCGACGCGCTCAGCGACTTCGACCAGCCGTGACCAGCTGTTGATCCCGGCGCGGAGAGCGACGAGATCGTCGGCGGCGACGCGGACCCGGACTGCGTCGCCGTCGCGGGAGACGGTCGCCGCGGAGCGGGCGTCGTCGATCTCGCCGACCTCTGGTTCGAGCGCATCGCCGACGAGACGTGCGCGCCGCTGGGAGGGGTAGCGGAACGAAAGGACCGTCTCGTGTGCGCGGTCGGCGGTCACGGTGGCGGGGTCGGAACGCGGAGTTACTCGACGTTCACTTCCTTCACGTCGCCGCCGCGCTCCTTCAGGAGGACGCGGTGACCGCAGTACGGACAGCGCACGCCGCCGTACTCGTCGAGGGTAACGTCGCGCTTACAGCGGGAGCACTTGTAGCTCATCGCCTTACTCCTCGTCGGCGAGCGCGGCGCGGATGGAACGGCGGACGGTGCGACCGCCGGGCGTCTCGGGGCGGTACGCACCGCCGGTGAACGTCTCGCCGGTCTCCTCGTTGACCCAGATGCCGGTACCCACGCGCTTGACGTCGTCGCCGTCGACGGTCGCGTTCTGCATCTCCTCTTCGATATCCTGGACTCGTTTGCGGGAGACCCGGCCGTAGCGGGCGCCGAATCGGCCCGCGCTGCCGGTGCTTCGTGCCTTGTCCTCAGCCATAGTGAGTCCGTCTACCGCCAGCGCGGGTAAAAAGGCTACGAGTCGGGGACGCTTGGAAGCGCGCTACGCAGGCGATGCCCCGGCGCCGACCAACGACTGAGGCGCAGGCCTCGCGGCCGACACCCCCGGAATCCGCGACCGACGCCCCGCTGACGCCTTCCCTCTTCCCCGACGGGTTTTTCTCCGCCTTCCCCGAGCATCGCCCATGTACTGGCGGGGCCACGTCGGGATCGCGCTGCTCGCGTACGCGCCGGTCGCGGGGGCGGTTCGAGTCGCTGGCGAGCCCGAACTGACCGTTCTCGGCGCGGCGGTCGCCGTCACGTTTGCGACGCTCCCCGATCTCGATCACCGGCTGCCGGTCGCACACCGCGGCCCAACGCACACGATTGCGTTCGCGTTGACGGCGGGCGTACTCGTCGCCCTCGCGGCCGCGATCGTCTTTCCTGTAGGCGACGGGACCGCTCCCGCTACAGCCGCCGGAACCGCTCTCCCACCGTGGACCCCGGGCTTCGTCGGGGGCATCGCAACGCTCTCCCTCTGTTCGCACGTCGCCGGCGACGCGATCACACCGATGGGAATCTGGCCGCTCCGCCCGTTCCGAGGGTGGCACGTCACCCTCGATCTGACGCCGGCGGCGAACCCGCGTGCGAACCGGCTGTTCCTTGGTGCCGGTGTCGCCGCCCTCGCGCTGTCGGTCGCGCTCACGCTCTGAGTCGTCCTCTCCGGGATCGGGACCGTGCCCGGAGCAACCGTCACGAACGTTCACTCGGTGGCGACTCAACCGTGTGGCTTTTTCCTCTCCTGCGCCAAATCCGGCGATATGCGAAACGCCAAGATCGTCTGTACGATCGGTCCCGCGTCGGACAGCCGGGACGCGATCCGCGACCTCGCCGACGCGGGGATGTCCGTCGTCCGGCTGAACGCCAGCCACGGGACGACGGCCCACCGCGAGGAGGTCATCGAACGGGCCCGCGCCGTCGACAACGAGATCGACGACCCCCTCGCGGTGATGGTCGACCTGAAGGGGCCGGAGGTCCGGACCGCCGAACTCGACGAGTCGATCTCGCTCGCGACCGGGTCCGAGGTGACCTTCGTCGAGGGCGACGACGCCACGCCCGAGCGCGTCGGGCTCACCCACTCGATCGCGGCCGCCGGACCGGGAGACACCGTCCTCCTCGACGACGGGCGGATCGAGTGTCGGGTCGAGCGCGTCGACGGCGAGTCGGTCGTCGCCACCGTCGTCTCCGGCGGGAAGCTCAGCTCGCGGAAGGGCGTCAACCTCCCCGGCGTCGCCATCGACGTCGACCTCATCACCGCGGAGGACGAGGCCGAACTCGACCTCGCGGCGCGGACGAACGCCGACTTCGTCGCGGCCTCCTTCGTGCGAAACGCCAACGACGTCTACCGGATCGCAGACGCGCTGGAGGAGCGCGGCGGCGACGACATCCCGATCGTCGCGAAGATCGAGCGGGCGGGCGCGGTCGAGAACCTCGACGGGATCATCGACGCCGCCGACGGCGTGATGGTCGCGCGCGGCGACCTCGGCGTGGAGTGCCCGCTGGAGGACGTCCCCGTCATTCAGAAGCGAATCATCCGAAAGTGCGTCAACGCGGGCGTTCCCGTCATCACGGCGACGGAGATGCTCGACTCGATGGTCTCCTCCCGCCGACCGACGCGTGCGGAGGCGTCCGACGTGGCGAACGCGGTCCTCGACGGGACCGACGCCGTAATGCTGTCGGGCGAGACCGCAATCGGCGACGACCCCGTCAACGTCGTCGAGACGATGGACCGGATCGTCAGGCAGGTCGAGTCCAGCGACGAGTACGCGGAGACGCGCGAACAGCGCGTTCCGACTGCCGCAGAGGGCTCGCGAACCGAGGCGCTGGCCCGCTCCGCACGCTACCTCGCGCGCGACATCGGCGCCTCCACGGTGGTCGCCGTCTCGGAGTCCGGGTTCACGGCCCGCAAGACGGCGATGTTCCGGCCGGGCGTCCCCGTGGTCGCGACGACGCCGAGCGACCGCGTCCGGCGCCAGCTCGCGCTCTCGTGGGGAGTTCGCCCCGTGCTGACCGAGTACGCCCACGACATGGAGACGATCCTCGACAACGCGGTCGACGCCGCGCTCGACACCGGCGGAGCCGCCTCCGGCGACACGCTCGTCGTGCTCTCCGGCATGCTGACCGAGTTCGAAGGGACGAACACGACGAACACGCTCAAGGTCCACGTCGCCGCTGAGACGTTGGTGACTGGCAAGGCGGTCGTCGCTGGCCGCGTCGCGGCTCCGGTGTACCGCACCGCCGACGGCGACCTGAGCGACGTTCCCGAGGGGTCAGTCGTCGCGCTCGGCCCGAGCTTCGAGGGCGAATTCACCGGCGACCTCGACGCAATCGCCGGGATCGTCGACGCCCGCGAGGGGATGACGGGGTACCCCGCCGTAGTCGCTCGCGAACTCGGCGTCCCGATGGTCTCAGGCGCGCGGCTCCCCGAGAGCGTGACCGACGGGACCGTGGTGACGGTCGATGGCGAGCGCGGCGTGGTCTACGACGGCGACGTGATCGCGGCGACACAGAAGCGGTAGGGAGCGCGGAGGGCGGTATCCATTCGCACCCGCCACCATCCTCATCCACCTCCATTCGCTACCGTCCCCACCTGCCCCCATTCGCCATCACCCGCCAGCCATTTACTGGAGAACCGCCTAGCCGCGGGTATGAACAGCGACGACGGAGACAACGAGGGGAAGCGCGACGGCGTGCGGAGCCGGGCGAACGAGACGCGGGCGGACGCCGAGAGCGCCGACGAACGCGAGTGGCGGTTCGCCGTCGACGAAGTCGGTCCCGGCGGCGTTATCGAGGACACCCACACGCCCGAGACCGAGCCGATCGAACCCGAGTCGATCGACACCGAGCACGCCGTCTTCGTCGCGCTGGGGGTCGCGCTCACGGTGGGCGTGCTCCTCGTCGGATTCTGATCGATCGCCGTCACGTCGCGTACCGCTGTCGTCCCGCACCGCCGTCGTCCCCTACCGCTGTCGTCCCGCACCGCCGTCGTTCCGCACCACCACTTATACCCCCGCAGCCGTACGTCCGGATATGGACGTCCTCGTGCAGTCCGGACTCCTCTCTCCGGACACACTCCCCCTGCTGTTGTTGACGGCCGGGCTGTTGCTCTCGATGGCGGAGGCGCTCGCGCCGGGTGCGAACTTCATCGTGGTCGGGATCGCACTGATCGGGGCGGGGCTCGGCGGCCTCCTCCTCACGTCGCTCGGGGTTGCCGGTGCCGGACTGACCCTCGTCATGGCGGTCCTGACGCTCCTCTTCGGCGCGGCGGCCTTCTACGGCTACCACGAGTTCGATCTGTACGGCGGGAAAGGCCAACAGCAGACGAGCGACAGCGACGCGCTGAAGGGGAAGACCGGCACCGTCACCGAGGAGGTGACCACCGCCGGCGGCGAGGTGAAGCTCTCCGGCGGCGGCTTCAACCCCTACTACGCCGCGCGCTCGATCGAGGGGACGATCGAGGAGGGCGAAGAGGTGATGGTCGTCGACCCCGGCGGCGGCAACGTCGTCACCGTGGAGTCGATGGGGTACGTCGAGGACGACATCGACAAGGAGCTCGCCGCGGACAGGGCGCGGAAGGAAGCGCAGCGAGCGGCCGATGCGAGCGTGGACGACGAGCGAGAGCCCGAGACTGAGACCGAACGGGAGTGATCGCGACCGCGACGGCGATCCGGTGTATAAACGACTGAGCGACGGCAACGACCCCTTATAAGTCGACTACGGTGGCGTGCGCCTGCGAGCGCCCGCAGGACGCGAGCAGCCCGCACGAGGGAGTCGGTCGTCCGGAGCAACGCGGAGGGCGACCGACGAGGCTGGGGAGGCGTGAGGCTGCGGTCGCTGTGCGGGCGGGTGGGATTCAAAGGGGCAGTCGCGAGGACGAAGACGGGCGACGCAAGGACCGCAGGAGCGAACGCAGTGAGCGACGAGGACCGCAGCGAGCCCATCGAGTCCTCGCGGCTGGGGCTTTGGAAGTGTTCACCGTCGATCCGTCCGCAATCACTTATAAACAAGCGGCTGGGGCTTTGGAAGTGTTCACCGTCGATCCGTCTGCAATCGCTTATAAACAAGCGGCTGGGGCTTTGGAAGTGTTCACCGCCCGTTCATGGTAGACGGCTTATGAGTGATCGATGGTTCAAACGCCGGCCTGCCGACCACAAGAATCGACACAGTACCGATCGTACCAACAGAACGCAGAAGCTTCAAACGCGACGCCAGTTAGAAATACGTATGGATGCAGACCGTCGGATCGCCGCCGTCGACGAGGTGCCCGAGGACAGCACGCTCCTCGTGACGCTGCGGCCGATCGACCCCAAGAGCGTCGACGACGGCGAGGGCGACGTGGGCGAGTCCGAGGACGGGACGCCCGAGGCGGAGGCGATTCTCACGCGGGCGGCCGGCGAGGTGCGCGCGTTCCGCAACTACTGTCAACACTGGACCGACGTGCGCCTCGATAAGGACGACGGGGCGTTCGTCCGCAACGGCGAGGTGTTCTGCCAGAAGCACGGCGCCACCTTCGAGGCCGACGGCGGCTACTGCAACTTCGGTCCCTGCGAGGGGGCCGTCCTGGAGTCGGTCGACGTGACCGTCGACGGCGACGCGGTATACCTCGTCGACGACGCCTACGAGTTCGTCCGGCTCGGCCACTCGAACCGTGACGGCGACAGCGGTGACTCGCGGATCGACTTCACGGGGAATTAGAACCGCGTCCGACCGCGTGTCCCGCCTGCACTGTCCCGTCCGAGCGCCTTTTTGAGGAAGCTCATCCAGCGCTTGCGGTCGGCCGCCTCCTGCCGCTTCGCCTCCGTCTCCGGAGCGGGCGCGTCGAGCCCCTCCAAGGCGTCGAGCGCGCGGTCGATCCCGATGATCGACGCCGCCAGCGCCTCGCCCTCGGCGTAGCTCACCTCGTTCTCCTCGATGGGTTCGAGCCGTTCTAAGCGCTCGCGCCGGAGGTTCCGCTTCGCCTGTTCGACCCGCTCGCGCTCGCCGGGCGGGACCGTGTCGCGGCGCTTGATCTCGAAGACGAACGACTGCAGTTCGATCGGTTCGCCTTGGATCTCGATTGCCTCGGGGATCTCCGCGCCCACCGTCGCGGCCTCGCGGTTGACGCGTTCGAGGAGCCCCTTCCGTTCGTACTCCTTCACGCTCGCTCGGTAGGGGCCGGTCGCACTTCGCTCCTTCGCCGGGCGCGCCCCCGAACGCCAACGCAACTCTCGAATGGACGATGTTAACCCGACCGCGCCGCAAGCGATCCCATGGAATCGCTCGAAGCCGAGCTCGATGGCGCCCGCGACCTCGACCCCGGCGAGCTCGCCGACGCCATCGAGTCGATCGGCTTCGAGTGCACGCGCTGTGGGGGCTGCTGTACGGGCTACGCCCCCGATGAACCGGGCGGTGCGCCGGCGGGGGAGGGGGCGGACGACCCCGCCGACCGCGAACCCCACACGGCCACCGTCTTCCCGGACGAGGTCCGCGAAGTCGTCGACGCCGCCGAGGTGCAGTTCGGCGAGTCGTACGACTGGCGCGACGCCGCCCGCCCGATGCCCTTCGGACTCTCAGAGGGCGACGACGGCGAGCCCGCGGGTGAGACGTTCGAGTGGGCGCTCGCGACCGACGACTGCGGCGACTGCACCTTTTACGAGGAGACGGGCGGGCAAGGGGCCTGCACGGTCCACGACGCTCGCCCGCTCATCTGTCAAACCTACCCGTTCAGCGTCGCGCTCGACGGGACGAGCCAGCCGATGGGCGAGGCGGTCGACGCCGAGGGTGCCGTCCGCGCCCACGAGTGCGAGGGGCTCGGCCGCGATATCTCACGCGAGGACGCCGAGGCGCTGGCCGCGGCGCTCAAAGAGCGCGCGGTCCGCGAACTGGAGGAGGCGATCGGCGTCCGCGACGGCTACGACCCGACCGCCGGAGAGCGCTCCGACGGCGACGTGGTCGTCTTCGACTCCGAAGGGGCGAAAGCGGCGGACGGGACACCGATCGACGGAGACTGAGCGACCCCCCGGCGACCGCCCGGTAACCGCCCGGCCACCGCCCGGAGACTCACACCGCGTCCAGCGCTGCGTCGACATCGGCGGCGATCGCCTCGCGTGCCGCCGCGTCGGGAAGCGTAAGCGGCGGGCGGACCCGGGGGTCTGGAATGAACCCGCGGTGAGTGGCCGCGACCTTCGCGGCGGGCGCGAAGCCGTGGTCGCCACATCGGGCGAAAAGCGGGGCGATCGCCTCCCGGTGGAGCGCCAGTGCGCGGTCGTCGTCGCCGGCACGGAGCGCCTCACCGAGCGAGACGAAGACCTCGGGGATCACCTGCGAGAGCGCGTTGATCCCGCCGTCGACGCCGAGTGATGCGCTCGGGTAGAGCAGGGCGTCGACGCCCTGGAAGACGGTAAACTCCTCCGAGGTCCGGTCGATAGCGGTATCCACCGCCGAAATATCGCCGCTGGTGTCTTTCAGCCCGACGACCGACTCGTGTGCGGCGAGGTCGGCGACGACATCGGGGTCGATCGACTCGCCGACTGTCGCCGGGATGTCGTACAGATAGATCGGGAGCGGGGCATCGTCGGCGACCCGCTCGAAGAAAGCTCGCTGACCGTCGGGATCCGTCGAGGTGTGGTAGTACGGGAGCGTGATGAGCCCCGCGTCGGCGCCTGCCTCGGCGGCGAATCGGAGCCGGTCGCGCACGCCCGAGACGGTCGTGTCCGCCGCGCCGGCAATCACGGGGACTCGACCATTGGCCGCCTCGACGGTGGTCTCGACGGCCGTTCGACGCTCCTCGTCGGTGAGGCTGGCGAACTCGCCGGTCGTCCCGCAAGGGACGATCCCGTCGAGGCCGGCGTCGACGATGGTCTCGACGTGGCTCGCAAGTGCGTCGGCGTCGAAATCGTCATCGGCGTCGAACGGCGTCACGATCGGGGACGAGACGGCTCCGTGTCGGAATTTCGGCTCCCTCATAGGGGTCGGTTCGACGGGCCGCGAGAAAGGGCTTGGTCCCGTGGCGGCGGTTGCCGGAAGCGAGAGGAAACACGGGGCGGGGCGGGAAAGGATGGGGCAGGCCGGGGAGGGCCGGGGAGGACCGGAGCGGGCCGGGGAGGGCCGAAGCGGGCCGGGGAGGACCGGAGCGGGACGGGCCGGACTGGGGCGGAACGGCACGGATCGAGGATGAGGGGAATTGGGACGGAGATGGAACGGAGCCGCAGTCAGTCCATCTCGACCGGGTCGCTGTCGGAGACGATCGCGTCGTCGCGTCCCCGGTACCGGCCCCAGAGCGCGAGCGCGAGCGCGCCGAGTCCGAGCAGGAGGACGAGCAGGTCGACGAGTTCACCGATCCACGGAACCAGCCCGATCAGGGCGACCCCGACGACGCCGAGCAGGAGCGCGACCCACCGGTTCGGGCTGTCGAGTCGGTCGAGCACCCACGATCCGAGGGCGTACCGACCGTACACGGATCCGATCCAGAGCGCGACGACGTAGGCCACGATCCCGACGAGCGCCAGCGGAATACCGACGATCGTGATCGCCACGAGGGCGAGGAAGATTGGGGTAGCGATCAGCGCGAGGAGCCCGACCCCGCCGCTGGCGAGCGGTCCCTCGCTGACCCGATCCGCGACATCGTCCGAGAAGCGAGGGAACGCGAGCAGGAGGACCGCGCCCAGCACGAGGTTGACGGCGACGCCGTACGCAGACCCGAACCACAGCGGAACGAGGTCGCCCCCAAAGCCGACCCCGGTGTCGCCGCGGAGGCTCGTGTCCTCCACGACGCCACCGGCGACGGTCGCGTCCGGGCTCTGGGTGAACGTGCCGGCGTCGTACCGGAACTCGCCGCCGACGTCCGCGTTGGGACCGATAACGACCGAATCGGCGGCCGCCCGAACGTCTCCGCCGACAGCGCCGTCGACGCTGATCGAGCCCGCGCCGGCGTCGAGCGAGCCGTCGATTCGGCCCGTCTCCGTCAGCTCGAAGGAGCCGGCCCCGAGCTCGGCGTTCCCGCCGACCGCGCCGTCGACGACCACGGTTCCGGCGGCGACCTGAACGTTTCCGTCGACGCGGCCCGTTTCCGCGATCCGGATCAAGCCGGCCGCGCCGGAGAGGTCACCCTCAACGGTGCCGTGCACGACAATCGTGCCGGCCACGCCCTCGACGCGGTCAACCGTCTCACCCTCGTCGACGACGATCGTCCCGGACGCGCCCTGGACCGATTGGGCTGTCGCGAGTCCCGCCGCGAGCGGCGAGAGGAGCGCGACGAGCGCGAGCGCGACGGCGAGACGACGACGACGAGCGGTGCTACTTGAGAGGCTCATGCCTAGAGTATCCGTGTCGGAGCATATATGTTTATTTACCAACTAGTCTTGGACGGCTCGTCTTGGTCGAGCGACTCTGGATCGGACGGCTCGTCTCGCGTGAGGATCCGCACGTGTACCGGTCCGTCCGGTCGGGTGTTCGCGCTCGCCTGCAGCGACAGTTCCTCCGTCACGGGTTCCAGCCGCACCCGACGGAGAATCGTCGCGACCGCGAGCCGGAGTTCCTGTCGCGCGAAGCGCATCCCGATGCAGTGTCGCGGCCCCCCACCGAACGGGAAGAAGGCGTGTTCGGGGTGTTCCCCCACCGCCGGGCCGGAACGGTCGTCGCCGTGCACGACACCGCCGTCCTCGGTCTCACGGAGCCAGCGTTCGGGGCGGTACGTCTCGGGAGCGTTCCACCAGCGCCCGTCGCGGTGGACCGACCACGGTGCAAGCGTGAGCACGACCCCGGACGGGATGCGGTACTCGCCGAGCGCGATCGGCTCGGTCGGCTCCCTGAAAAAGGAGTGGACCGGGGGATACAGGCGGAGCGCCTCGTCGACCGCCGCGGTCAGCGCGGGGCACTCGCGGAGGTCCGCGGGCGTCGGATCTCCGTGGAGTGGTGCGATTTCGGAGCGAATGCGGTCCTGAAACGCGGGGCGGCGCGCGAGACAGTACAGCGCGTACGTCAGTCCGAGCGCGCTCGTCTCGTGGCCGGCGAAGAGGAACGTCACCGCGTTATCGACTAGCTCCTCGTCGTCGAGCGCACCAAGCTTCGCGGCCGCGACGAGGGTACCGAGGAGGTCGTCCGCGGCGCTCGGGTCGGCGGGCGGGCCGGCGGCCCGCCGCTCAGTGACGAGGTCGCGTATCGTCGCGCGAAGGGCGCCGAGCCGGCGTCGGTACCGTCGGTTTGCGGGAGTTGGGAGCCACTCGGGGAGGAACGAGGTCGGACGACTCATGTCGAACCGATCGGTGATAGCCTCGGCCGCCGCCCGAACGGTCTCGCGCTCGCCCTCGATATCGCTTCCGAGCAGGCTCTCCGCGAGGACGGCGAAGGCGTACTCGGTCGACGCCGCGTGCACGTCGACGACCGCGCCGTCCCCCCACGAATCCACCGCCTCGCGAGCGTGTTCGACCATCGAGTCGCCGTAGGCGGCGACCCGCTCGCGGAAGAACGCCGATCGGATCGCCGTGCGCTGCTCGCGCCACGCCTCCCCCTCGGCGAGGAACAATCCGTCTCCGAGGAGGCCGCCGAGCTGCTCACGAGGCATCTCGCCTTTCACGAACCGATCGTGGTCTTCGACGAGGATCCGCCCGATCGCCCCGGGATCGGTCACGAGGTAGCTCTCCGTCCCGAACACGTCGTACCGGACGATCCCACCGTACTCCGCGGATCGGCGTTCATAGAACCCGAGCGCATCGCTCGCGAGCTCGTGGACGTTGCCGAGCACCGGGAGTCCGCCGGGATCTGGCGGCGGCGGAGCATCCGCGACGTCGACGTCGGCGTCGGCGGTGTCGGTGCGTTCGCTACCGCCGGACTGTCGCGCTCGATCGTCGTCGGAGCGGGTGATCGGGTTGCACATAGGTATCAATCGGACCCGTGCGCCGCTGAGCCTTCGCACGGATCAGTCCGTGTGTTTTTAACTTTCAAGTGGTGGGAAGACGCCACGAGCCGTATGCGATACGTTCGCGTAGAGTTCGCGTTTCCGCCGTCGGTCCGACATCCGATGCACGACTTCCTCGACGACGGCGACGGGTGGCGGACCGAGCTGTTGACGTGGCGGCGACTCCCCGACGAGACGCTCGTCACGCTGTTCCGCGTCGTCGCCCCCCGAGAGTGGTACCTCGAACGCCTGCGAACCGTCGACTCGATCGACCGCTTCGAGACGGCTCCCGGCGACGACGCCTTCTACCTCAAGGCGTACGAGCGGCTCGGCGGGCCGCTGGAGACGTTTTTCGATGCGTTCGTCGACACGGAGTTCCTCTCTGTGCCGCCGGTCGTGTACCGATCGGGCGGCCGGCTGTCGTTCGGGCTGATCGGCCCGCCGAACCAGTTGCGGGACGTTCTCTCCGCCGTTCCAGACCCGATCGATGTCACGGTCGAACGGGTCGGGTCGTACGGCGGCCGACGGTTGGCCGGCGCCAACCTCACGGAGCGCCAGCGAGAGGCGCTTTGCGCCGCGCGTCGCGTCGGGTACTACGACGTGCCCCGATCCGGTTCGGTCGCCGACGTCGCCGAGGCGATCGAGTGTTCGCCGTCGACGGCCGGCGCCCACCTCCGCAAAGGAGAGGCGGCGCTCGTCGACACCTATCTGGATGGCTGATCCGAGGATGTCGGCGGTACAACTATACTGGTCCGTCTCCACGTTTCGCTGGAGTCTACTATGGAGATCTCAGAGAAGCTCCTTTGTCTGTTCAGCGCCGATGTTCGCGAGGAGGACGGCGAGTACGTCGTGGAGGTCCCGCGACGCGAAATCGAGACCGGATCGCTGGAGCCGGGTGAGACGTACCGCGTCGCGCTCATCTCACAGGGCGAGTCCGAAACGGCCGGGACGACCGACGAGGGCGTCGATACCTCGGCATCCCGCGCTGACGACGGGCCGCAGCCACCGGTCGAGCCCGGGGAGATGCGCTACGTCGAGATCGAGGATCTCGGCAAGCAGGGCGACGGGATCGCCCGCGTCGAGCGGGGGTACGTGATCATCGTCCCGGACACGGAGGTCGGCGAGCGCGTTAAGATCGAGGTAACGGAGGTCAAATCGAACTTCGCGGTCGGTGAAGTCGTCGAGAAGGCAGTCTAGCTCACTCGGCGCCCGCGTTGTTTTCGCTGTCTACAGAACCCCCAGACCCATTTTTGCCTGCGGGGACCCGAGCGTTCCAGTAGGAGACGGACGCCACGTAATCTCCCGGTATCGTGTTGCCGACGAGCTCGTCGAGAGCCCGGAACGGTTTTGCGACGGGGCCCGGAAGCTCGCGGTAGAACCCGTACGGGAGCACGAAGTCGTGTTCCTCACCGGAGAGCGTCAAATCCGCCTCGCTGAGCATGGCTGCGACCTGGCGCTCGGAGTAGAGTCGGGACCCCATCGGGAGGAGCCAGGTGTACAGCGTCCGCAGGCTGCGGCTGTTGAACGTGTCGAAGAACACCTGATCGGCGCTGACGCGGCACAGCTCTGCGAGGAACGGCGCCGGGTCGTCCATCAGGTGGAAAAACCGCATCGCGACCACCGTGTCGAAGTGGTCGTCCGGGAACGGGAGCCGGGAGGCGTCGCCGCGGACGAACTCCACGGTGTCTGAGAGTCCCGCTTCGGCCGCCTTCTGGCGCCCCTGTTCGAGCATCTCGCGGGAGATGTCGATTCCGACGATGTGGGCACCCTGGTCCGCGAGCATCGTCGTGAACCGGCCGGTGCCGCAGGCGACCTCGAGTACGCGGTGTCCCTCCTCGATCGGTCCGAGCGCCGAGAGGACTGCTTCCTTCTCGCGCTGATCGATGAGCTCCCCGCCGCCTGAGAACCGTACGTCCTCGTATTCTTCCGCGACCTCGTCGGCCTGGTACCAGTCCTGTCCCTTCACGTTGTCCGTACTGCACACCCGACCGACAAAACCGTACTGGATACGGTCGGCGTTTGCTCGGAGACGACGGGGGTGACGACCGGGGACTGGACAGCGATTCGATCGAGGGATTGGTCGACAATTCGATCGACGGGGCGGTCGCCGAGTCGACCCGATCACCCACTCGTCGTAACGTTCTCAGCCGGAATCTTCACCAACACTCGCGGGCCGGACTCCTCGCCGTGGTGCGGGTACTCGTCGACGTCGAAGTACCGTCGCGCGAGCTTGTCGATATGCTCAATCGCTCCCTCCTCGGTGAGCTCCGCCTCGCCGCGCACCGAGACGTACCGGTACGGGTCGGTCGGGTCGAGCACGCTCACGCCCACCTTCGGATTCCGGCGGACGTTCCGCTCTTTCTGGCGGCCACGAGCCGTGTTAACGAGGACGTACTCGCGATCCTCGTGGTCCACCCACACCGGTGTCACGTGCGGCGTTCCGTCCGGCATCACCGTCGCGAAGTGGGCGTACGATTCGGCCTCAAAGATGTCGACGTGTGACTCGGGGATCATCGGCGAACCGTACGCGCCGTCGCGTCAAAATATGCCTGATCGATCGGGATTGATGGTTGATCGAGATGTGATATTAACACATTATATTATTCCAATCAAATTGCCCTATATGTAGCCAACCTTTACCAATAGGCGCGGGCTCGACATGAGATATGAGTACCAGTCACGCGGAGACCGCTGACCAGGACCGCCTCTCTGAATCCGAGTACCGCGACCGCTTACGCGAGCTCCCTCCGAGCGCCAAGCTCGTTGCGAAGGTGCTGGAGGGCGACGCTCCCCTCTCGCAGGGCGGCCTCGCCGACGAGTCCCTGCTGCCCGACCGGACCGTCCGCTACGCGCTCAACCGCTTGGAGGAGGAGGGGCTCGTCGACTCCCGCTACAGCTTCAAGGACGCGCGCAAGCAGGTGTACTACCTGACCGTTTGAACGACGCGTTGATCGGCTGAACGCCAATCTGACCGTCCGAACGTCCGCCCGCCTGCCTGCGGCTCGGCCGCACGGCCGGTGCGCACGGAGTCCTTTTTAATCCTTGGTCCCGACACCACACCGTATGGACCTCTCGGTCGTTGTTCCCACCCTCAATGGGCGGGATCGGTTAGCCGCCTGTCTCGACGCGCTGGCGGCCCACGCCCCCGAGGCGGAGGTGATCGTCGCTAACGGCCCCTCCGCCGACGGCACCACCGGGATGGTGCGGGACCGCGACGACGTGGACGTGCTGGTGGAGATCTCCGACCGCACGGTCAACGTCGCCCGCAACGCTGGTATCGAGGTCGCCACCGGCGACATAGTCGCTCTCGTTGACTACGACAACCGGATCGGAGAGGGGTGGCTCGACGCGGTTCGCGCCGGGCTCGACGACGCGGACGTTGTGACAGGACCAGTGACCCCGATCGAACCGGAGCAGGGAGGACGCGACGGTGAAGCGTCCGCCAACGGGGAACGCATTGTGCGCGACGACGAGCACGACGACGAACGCGACGACGAGCACGACGACGAACGCGACGACGAGCACGACGACGAACGCGACGACGAGCACGACGACGAACGCGACGGCCCGGAGCGCCGGACGATCGCGGGCACCGAGGTGACCTACTTCGAGGGGGGCAACGTCGCCTTCCGGCGCGAGGCGCTCCGGGACCTGGACGGCTTCGACGAGTATCTCCGCACGGGCGGCGCGCGCGACGCGGCGCACCGGCTGGCGCAGATGGGACGAACCGTGGCGTGGCGCGAAGACCTGGCGGTCACCAAGGCGCTCCCGAGCCCGACGGCGGCCGACGGCGGGCGCACCGCCCGCGAGTGGGGGTGGAAGTACCGAGCGCTCGCGTACCGCCTCTTGAAGAACTACGGGGTCCGCCCGACCGTCGTCGCGCGGGCCGGGACGCACGCGGCGACGGACGCGTTCGGAGCCGCCGGCGACGTGATCCGCGGCGAGTCGACCCCGTCGCGGTGGGTCGCCACCGGCCGCGACGTACTCGTCGGCCTCGCCGGCGGGAGCTCCGACGGCCTCGTCGCGCGGAGCCGCGACCGGAGCCCGGCGCGGAACCCGAACGGTATCTCGAAGCGCGCCGACCGCGCCGTCGCGAAGTACGACCGACGGGAGCCGAAGAGGGGGACGGAGGAGTGACCCCACACCGAGAGCGACCCCGCGCCTTTTAACCTCGGCGGCCGCCAACGACCGGTAACGAATGGGACTCACGAAGCGGATCATCCCCTGTATCGACGTCGACCTCGACGCCGACGGGGACGCGGCGGTGTACACGGGCGTCAACTTCGAGAATCTGGAGTACACCGGCGACCCGGTCGAGCTAGCGAAGAAGTACAACGCCGCGGGCGCCGACGAGTTCGTCTTCCTCGACATCACCGCGAGCGCGGAGGGTCGCGAGACGATGCTCGACGTGGTGAACGCGGTCGCCGACGAGTGTTTCATCCCGCTGACGGTCGGCGGTGGCATCCGCACCAAGGCCGACATCAAGGAGACGCTCCGCGCGGGCGCGGACAAGGTGTCGATCACGACCGGCGCCTTAGAACGCCCCGAGCTCATCGAGGAGGGCGCGGCGGCGTTCGGCAGCCAGTGTATCGTCATCTCGATCGACGCCCGTCGCCGGTACGACGACGCGGGCGAGCACTTCTACGAGGACGACGACGGCGAGACGGTGTGGTTCGAGTGCACCAAGAAGGGCGGCCGCGAGGGCACCGGCATCGACGCCGTCTCGTGGGCGAAAGAGGCCGAGGAGCGCGGCGCCGGCGAGCTGTTCGTCAACTCTATCGACAAAGACGGAACGAAGGACGGCTACGACATCCCGCTGATGAAAGCGGTGTGTGACGCCGTCTCGACGCCCGTTATCGCCTCCTCGGGCTGCGGGAGCCCAGAGGATATGTACGACGTGTTCACCGAGGCGAACGCCGACGCGGGGCTCGCCGCCTCTATCTTCCACTTCGGTGACTACTCGATCGAGGAGACGAAGAAGTACCTCGACGAGCGCGGCGTGCCTGTGCGGTTGTAGCCGAACAGGCGTCAATCCTACTCGGAAGTGAAATAATAGGTGTTCACAACCATCGTTGTTTCCAATAGTATCGATCGAAATCAACAGTTATTATGTGATGCCGAGCGAATCGCGACGTATGTCCACGTCATCGACGCGCATCCGTGCCGAGCGGCCGGATCTCGTCTGTAAGCGGACTGACGGCGACTCCGACGGGAACTCCGACGGCGAGGAGGTGACGTTCTTCGAGCGAGACCGCGATCCCGACGAGCGGACGACCCGGTGGATCACGGTCCGAGCGGCGGACTGCGTACCGGAAGACGAGTGGCGATAAGTTCGGTGTAGATCGGTTTTTACGCGTGTCGGTGGGACGCTGTGTCTATGAGTGGCGAGTGCTCAGTGTGCGTTTATAAGTGACAGACCTAACGACGACGAGCATTTCCAAAGCCCCAGGCGTGAGGACTCGGTGCGGTCGCTGCGGTCCTCGATCGCTCGCTTTGCTCGCTCTCTGCGGTCCTTGCGTCCCGCGCCGTCGTCCTCACGCCTGCCCCTTTGAGTCCCACCCGTCCACACAGCACCGCCTCACACCTCCCCAGCCTCGTCGGTCGCCTGCGGCGACCGACTCCCTCGCGCGGCGCCGTTCGCGGCTTAAAAGCCGCTCATGGGCGCACGCCACCGCACCGCACTTATAAATCCGGATCTCAGCCGCTCGTCCGCTTTTAAATACTGCAACGAAACCGCGACCCGTCGCCTCAGTCGTCGGCGACGGCGCGGTCGGTAAACTGGGGAAGCTCGTCGTCGAGCAGCGCCACGGTCGCCAGCCGGATCGCGTGGGGCCACCCGAGCGGCGTCGCGCTGTCCGGCGTTCCGTCGTCGAAGAACTGCTCGGGGAGATAGCTCGTCGGCTCACAGAGCGTCCCGCCGGGCGAGACGTGCGCGAGCAGCTCCCGGGCGCGTTCGACCATCTCGGCCGCACGCGGGTCGTCGCGGTCAGCGAGGAGGACCGCCAGCTCGGCGCAGGCGTTCGCGCCCCACGCGGTCGAGACCGTCCATACCTTCTCCGAGAGCTGGCCAGCCCGCCGCCAGCCGTCGCCCTCGTACCGGATCAGTCCGGAAATCTCGTCGCTCTCGTGAGCGAGCCCGTCGACGACCGTCTCGACGTGCGAGACCAGCCGGTCGAGTCGCTCGGCGTCGACAGCGCCGCTATGGCCTTCCGCCTCGCCGTCGCCGCCGAGCGCGTCGAACGAGCGGTGCGCGCTCGCCAGCGCCAGCGTCGAGGAGTCGAGCCGGTCGTCGGTCGTGCCCTCGGGCGTCTCGCGGAGCGCGTAACAGCCGCGTTCGGGCACCCAGAGGTCGTCGAGAGCGTCGTACACCCGAACTGCTTGGTCGCGGGCGTGTGCGGCGAGGTCGTCCGGGAGGATGGCGGGGTCGAGGTCGCGGCCGGGCGCATCCGCGTCCCCGTTCCGATCGAGCGCGCTCGCGTCCAGCCCGTCGCCGTGAAGCGCAAGCTCGCTGTACGCCTCTAAGAACGTCGCGGTCGTGTGCGCGAATCGCCCAGCGCTGTCCTCCCACGCGTTCTGGCAGACGACGGGGCGGCCGTCGGCCGCGAGGGTCTCGTCGAGTCCGGCGAGCGCGGCGACGAGAGTCGCGTCGAGCTTCTCCACGTCGACTCCCGCGGCGCGAGCCTGCGCGAGGTAGGCGATGACGCTGCCGGTCTGGTCGGCCTGGTAGTCAACGTCGGGGCCGTCCTCGATGCGCGCGTTCGCCCAGCCGGGCGCGAGCGCGCCGTCCCGGGGCCACACCCGGTGCGGCCACGACCCGTCGGGGCGCTGGGTGGCGACGTACATCTCGGCCGAGCGGGCGTGCCAGTCGTCAAGCCCGAGTCCGATCCGGTCGTCGGCGCCGAGCACGAACGTCGATATCTCCGCGTCGTCGCGGAACCAGGTGTAGCCGTAGCCGCCGGAGGTCGCGTAGAAGGGGTCGAAGTCGGGGCCGGCGATCCGGAGCCCGGATTCGGCGGAGAGCAGCGAGAGCACCCGAAGGTCGGCGACGACCGACTCCTGGGCCGGGACCGACTCAGGGACCGAGGGAATCGTCTCGCCCGCGGCCGCAGCGAGCGCGTCGGGGTCGTCAAGGGTGTCGAACAGCTTCGCGAGACGGTCGCGGGCGGCCTCGCGCGTCGTCTCCTCGCGGTCGGTCAGCAGGGTGCCGACGGTCGCGACGCCGTCCTCGAAGGGGGCGTCGACGATGACCTCACCGGAGAGACGCTCTTCCTCGTAGCGGTCGCCGTCGCGGTCGCGGGGGAGGTCGGTAGGCGCGTCGTCGAGCAGCTCGGGGAACGTCGTCGGGAGCTGGCCGCGCAGGTCGGTAAAGCCGGTGTCGCTCGCGAGGAAGTCGTGCTCGTCGGCGTGGTACACCTCGATGGCGTCGTCGTATCGGAGCTGCCCGACCCGGTTGTCGCGCCCGTCAGGCGCGAACCGGGCGTACACGACGAGCGAGAGGTCGGCAGGGTCGACGTTCGCATGCCCGTCGTCACCGACATCGATCGTCACGCGTGTGAGGTGGGCGTCGCCGAGCGTCACGTCGTGACGAGTCACGGTCGCTCGGTCGGTCTCGTGGACGGTCTCGATCAGGGTCGTATCGCCGACGTAGCGCTGCTGGGTCTCGACCTCGTCGAGCCACGTGACCTCGTCGCCGACCGCGAGGCCGACGCGCGAGCGGACGAGTCCCGTCTGACCGGTCAGCGGGTAGCCGAAGTCGCGGAGTTCGCCGTCGGCGTCGACGTGGACGAGCCGGCCCTCCCCGCCGGAGAACCGACCGGTGACCGTCCGGCGTTCGCCGGGGAACCGGGTGTCGTGCCCGGTGTTACGCTTGTAGTCATCGAGCGCGTCGCGGAGTTGCATTACGCGAGTAAACGGCCCCTCCGTGTATGAAGGTTTGGTGTAATTATTGTTCATCTATTCCCAGAACGGAAACCCTCAAGCCGAGGCGCCGCCGGGAACCCGTATGCACGAACCCGGCCCGCCGCGCACGACGAGTGTCGGCGAATCCGTCGAGCTGGCCCCGCGGAGCCCCGATCCCGACGGGACCTACGAGTGGACCCTCCGCGACGCGCCGGCCGAGAGCGACGCGCGCGTGGACGGGCAGCCAGTGAGCGGGAGCAGTGATGACGGGGAACTCCTCGTTCCCGGCGAGACGAGCCGACCGGACGCACCGGTCGTCCACCTCCGTCCCGACGCCCCCGGAACGTACGTCCTGACGCTCGACGCCCCGGACGGAACGCACCGCCAGCGGGTGCGCGCGTACCCCGACGAGCGGCAGTCGGTCGAACTTCGCGTCCCCGCCGCGGACCTCCCGGTGGACGACGGCGACGTGGACCGCGTCTCGGTGATGTGGCCCCACAACGACCGCCTGCTCGCGCGCGACCGTCCCGAGCGCGACGGCGACGATTGGATCTACGAGGTCCAGATTCCGCCGGGTCGCCACGGGTTCAGCTTCGTCGCCAACGACGACCCCGGCAACGAGCACCGCGACGAGGTGACCGTGCCGGGTCCGGGGCGCCCGCGCGTCTCGATGTCGGCGACCGTCGTCGAGGGTGGGGAGGGAGAGGGGGACGCCGACGCCTCATCCGTCCGGATCGTTGCCGACACCGAGGCGCCGCCCGACCTCGACGGCGAGGGCGATGCCGGGAGACGCACCGGCGAGTCCCCCGTCGCCGTCGACTTCCTCGTCGACGATCGCGATGCGGACCCCGAGACAGTCGCGCGGATCGAGTCGCTGGCGGCGGGCGACACACTCACGATCCCGCTTGCGGAGCTTTCCGACGACCTCTCTGGTGGGATCCGGGTCCACGCAGTCCCGAACGCCGACCGGTACGGCGCGGCGGAGACGATCCGGATCGAGCGGGACGAAGAGGGGGCCGTGGGCGCCGGCGAGGGCGGCTCCGTGACCGTTTCCGACCCCCATGCACCCCCCGAGTGGGCCGACTCGCCGACGATCTACGAGGTGTTCGTCCGGTCGTTCGCCGGCGACACGCTCCCGACGACGTTCCGCGAGATCGAGCGTCGAGTCCCCTACATAGAGAGTCTCGGCGTCGACACGCTCTGGCTCACGCCCGTGCTCGCCTCGCCGACGGAACACGGCTACCACGTCACCGACTACTACGACACCGCCGCCGACCTCGGCTCGCGCGAGGCGTTCGAGTCCCTGGTCGCGGCCTGCCACGAGGCGGGGATCAAGGTCGTGTTCGATCTGGTGATCAACCACACCTCCCGCGATCATCCCGTCTTCCAGATGCACGCCGCCGGCGTCGACGCGTACGCCGATCACTACCGCCGGGCTGACGGCGACTTCGACGTGACAGACACCGACTGGGCGGAGCTGGCAGCGGGCGATATGCCGGAGTACTACTTCAACTGGCGCCGGATCCCGAACCTCAACTTCGACAGCCCGGCGGTCCGCGAGTGGCTGCTCGACGTGGTCGACGAGTGGAGCGCGGTCGTCGACGGCTTCCGCGCCGACGTGGCGTGGGGCGTGCCCCACGGCTTCTGGAAGGAGGTCAGTGAGCGCGTGCCCGACGACTTCCTCCTGCTCGACGAGACGCTCCCCCACGACCCCTTCTACGGCGAGGGGGAGTTCGACGTCCACTACGACACCTCGCTGTACGACGCGCTCCGGGATGTCGGGGCGGGCGACGCGCCCGCGGACGCGATCGCCGACGCGTTCGCCCGCGCCGAGTGGCTCGGGTTCGACGACCCGGGCGTCCAGATGCGCTACGTCGAGAACCACGACGAGGAGCGCTACCTCGCCGAGTACGGGCGGGAGGCGCTGAAGGCGGCCGCCGCGACCGTCTTCACCCTCCCCGGCGCGCCGATGATCTACGCCGGACAGGAGCGCGGCAACGAGACGTACCGCGGACCCGTACGCTGGCACGACGGCGACAACGACCTCACCGACTTCCACCGCGACCTCGCCGCGCTCCGCGAGCGCGAGCCGCTCCTCCGGGACGGCGCCGTCGACTTCGAGGGCCGCGCCGCTGACGTGTCGGTCGTCGACGGCGATCCCGAGCGCGTAACGGCGTACGAGCGAACGCCGGCGACGGACGATTTCGAGGGCGACGATCACGACGCGGACCCCGACCCGCTCCTCGTCGTCGTCAACTTCGCAGACCGGCCGGTGACGGTGGAGGTTCCGGCGGGGTTCGAGACCGACCTGTTCGCGGGTGACGGGTCTGGCGCGGTCGACGAGGGAGTCACGGTCGAGAGCGTCGCCGTCCTCCGGTAGGGCTGTTCGGGCGATTCGCAGACGCACACGACGCGTTCGCCGCCGTGTTCCTCCGACCCTTATAAGTAATCCCCTCGCGCATCTCCGCCACATGGACGACCGGACGCTGAACGATCTTCTCCGCCGGTTCGGGCTCTCGGACAAGGAGGTCGACACGTACCTCAGTCTCTTGGCGCACGGGGAGGCGAAGGCGAGCACCGTCGCAGACGCCGCCGGTGTGTCGAAGCGCTACGTCTACAGCGTGAGCGAGTCGCTCGCTGAGCGCGGCTTCGTCGAGGTAAACGACCACGTCGTGCCGACGACGATCCGCGCGAACCCGCCGGACGAGGTCATCAACCGCCTCCGTTCGGACGTCGACGCGATCCGCCCCGGGTTAGAGGAGCGCTTCTCGCGGGTGGAGCGGCAGACCGAGCAGTTCGAGGTGATCAAGTCCCGCGTGACGGTGATAAAGCGGATCCGGTCGCTGCTCGCGGACGCGGACTCGGAGGTGACGCTGTCGATCGCGGCCGGTCACCTCCCCGAGATCCGCGACTCCCTCGTCGAGGCGGTCGACCGCGGCGTCTTGGTACTGCTCATCGTCTCCGGCGCCGACGAGGTGCCGGACGACATCGATGAGGGACTCGACGGCGTCGCCAGCGTCGTCCGGACGTGGCGCGAGGCGATGCCGACGCTGCTCACGGTCGACTCCGCGGCCGGCGTCGTCGCCCCGCCCGAACTGCTGCGCCGGTCCAACACCGACCGGCAGGCGATCCACTTCTCACAGGAACAGCTCGCGCCGGTGATCGTCGGCTCGTTCCTCGGGAACTACTGGCCGGCCGCGAACGAGATCGCGACCGCGGCGCCCGCGCCGCTCCCGGTCGAGTACGCGAACTTCAGACACACCGTACTGCAGGTGACCCTGCGCCTCCGCGTCGGCGAGATTCCCCGCGTCACCGTGGGCGGCCGGTGGACTGACCGCGACGAGCCGGCCGAGATCAGCGGTCGCGTCGTGGAGTCGAAACAGGGAATGGTGGAGCCGACGACCAACGAGTTCCCAGTCCAACACTCGCTCGTCGTCGAGACCGACGACGGCAAGACCGTCACGGTGGGCGGGCAGGGGGCCTTCGTTGAGGACATCGAGGCCGACCTCGTTCGGATCGAGGAAGACGACGGAGACCACGAGGAGGCGGACGCGGGAGAGTCCGACGAGGCGGACGGAGCAGACGGCGTCTGACGGCGAGACAGCAGCGGGCTCGGTGACGACCCCGCCACCGCGGCCCTCGAACCGGATCCCGACCGCCGACACCGGTCGGTCACCCCCTCTCGCGACTCACTCCTCTAAGCTCGGGTGCGTTTCCTGCGGGTCCGGGTGCGGCGCCGCGAACCGTTCTCGGATCGCTTCGCGCGACGCTTCCTCGCGTTCGCGGCGCTCGGCCGCATCGATCTCCTCGCAGCCCGGCGGCACCTGCCGGCCCCGGTCGGTGAAGTACCCCTCGGGTGCGACCCAGTCGTGGTAGAACCCTCGTTCGTCCTCCTCTAAGATCGTCACGCCGACCTCGGCGCCGTGGCCCGCGCACACCGCGGCCTGATGCGGCTTCTCCGCGAGCCGGCCGGCCGCGTACAGCCCGTCGACGCCGGTTCGGCCGCGCTCGTCGGTGTCGACGTACGACTTGCCGCGGTCGAGGATACCGACCCCCTCCACGCCCTCGAGGTAACCGACCTCGTTTTTCGTCGCGGCGACGACGTGCCGGGTTCGGGTCGGGTCGCTGGGGTCGCTGGGGTCGTCCGCGTCGTCACCGTCGACCTCAACGACGAACCGGGCGTCGTCGACCGCTTCGTCGCCTCCGGTTTCGACGCTCTCGCCCTCACCGACCGCCGCCACTCGCGTCGCACGGCCGTCGAACCGGTCGGCGCCCGCGGTCGCGGCCTGCTCGGCGAGGAGGTCGAGCAGGCGCCGGGCGTCCACGCCCAGCGGGAAGCCCGGGAAGTTCTCCAAGTGCGCGTTCCGCCGCAGGAGCGACCCGCCGTCGTCGATTACGAGAGTGTCGAGCCCCTGCCGGGCCGTGAACACGGCCGTCGAGAGGCCGGCGACGCCGCCGCCGACGACGACCACGTCGCGGAAGTCGTGCGAATCGCGCTCTGAATCGCTCGGTGTCCGGTCACCGCTCATCGGTCGATCCCCCGTGCGAGTCGCGAGTCGTCGCTGTCGATCGCCATACTCGTCGGCACGCGCGAGCCGTCGTAGTCGCTTCGGTCCGGGACCGACTCGGTTCCGGCCGCTCCCGCGATCCCGTGGCCGGGGCGCTGCGTTTTATCGGCGCACCCAAACCGGTCGCTCCACCGTAATAAACGGCTCGTCGCGGTCGGCGGCCGCGACCGCCCACTCGCGGGCGCGCACCTACGGGTCCCCGTTGATGACGTCCGCGACGCGCTCGCGGTCGAACAGCTGTTCGTCGGTCGGAATCTCCGGATACGGGCCGGACTCGTACCGCGGCCACGCGCCGAACGCGTCGGGGTAGAGCTGCTTCGCCGTCATCTCCAGCTGGAAGAGGTTCAAGATCGGTCCCTGATACCGGGCGCCTTGTGGATGGACGCGGTCGTTCTGAACCGCCGTGATCTCAGAGCCGACGGCGTCCTCCTCGAAAGCGGTGCGCCGCCCAGCCATGTCCGTTCCCGGCTCCATACCGCCGAGGTATAAGATTACGTCGGGGTCCGCCTCGAGGATCGTCTCGAAGTCGACGACGGTGCCGGACTCGACGCTCCCCTCGAACGCGTCTCGCGGCCCGAGCGGGCGTGTGTGTGACGTGAGGAACCCGGGGTTGCTCAGGGTGTACGCGTAGATGCTCTCGATGTCGGCGGCGGCGATCATGATCGCGGTCGGGCGCTCCTCCTCCGGCGGCAGGTTGTCCTCGATCGTCGACAGGAGTTCCTCGCGGACCGCTGCGAGCGCTTCGTAGCGCTCGCGCTCTCGGAACGCCTCGGCGACGATTTCGAACTGCTCCCACAGCCCGTAGTACTGGTAGCCGTCGGCCCACTCCTCGGCGGGCTCCTGATGCCGGTCGCTGAGGGAGTTGCCGAACCACGGCGAGACGTTCTCGGCGATCTCGTCGATGTCCGACCGCTCCCAACCCTCGACCTGCGTCACCCACGCCGGGTCCGCGAGGTGGATGTCGCTGTCGAGCTCGTACAGCTTCTCCTTGTCCGGCTGCCACGAGGAGTAGAGTCCCGACCAGTCGAGCGAGACGCCCGGCAGGCGCTCGACGTACTGGTTCCAGAGCCCGTCGTAGTAGTCGGGCGCGTGCAGCGCCGTGACGTCGTTCCCCCGGCCCAGCGCGAACGCCATGTCCGCGTGATGGGTGAGCCGCGTGAACACCGTCTCCGGCGGCGACTCGAAGATCACCTCGCCCATCGGCGAGATCGACGCCGTGTAGCTCGCATCGGCGGCGTCCTCGGTCTGTGACTCCGCCCGGTCGTCGTCGGTCGAACCGGTGTCGGTCGTGTCGGCGTCGGGCGAATCGGAGTCGGACGAACCGGCGCCGCCGCCGTCGGTGCAACCGGCGAGTAAGCCGCCGAGAGCGACAGTGCCGCCGTACTTGGCGAACGCTCTTCGGGTCGATGCTCTGCGTACCGCGTCGTCTCTGGGCATATTTTTAGGCGGGCCTAAAAATATATAGTCGTTCCGGTCTTTAGGCCCACCTAAAAGCGACTCGCACGGGTTGTCAACTAGCGAATCACGGTCAGCAACGGCGATCGGCAACTCTCCGACGGGCGTCCGTGTGCCGGTCTACTCTGTGTCTTCGTGTCGCGCCCGAAGCGGGGTGACGCGCGGGCCGTTCTCGGTCTGTACCACGTCGGCGTCGACGCGGAACACGTCCGCGAGCAGGTCCTCGGTGACGATCTCCTCGGGGGCGCCGCGGGCACGGATCTCGCCGTCCTTGAGCGCGACCATCCGATCCGCGAGCCGGGCGGCCTGCTCGATGTCGTGGAGCACGACGACGACGGTCACGTCGCTCTCGTCGCGCAGGGTTTCGATGATCTCCATCACCTCCATCTGGTGGTGTAAATCGAGGAACGTCGTCGGCTCGTCTAAGAGGAGTACGTCGGTTTCCTGTGCGAGGACCATCGCGATCCACGCCAACTGTTTCTGCCCGCCGCTGAGGCTCCCGACCTCGCGCTCGCGCAGGTGGCCGCAGCCGGCCAGTTCGATCGCTTGCTCGACGGCGCGCGCGTCCTCGTCGGTCGTCCGCTCGAAGAACCCGCGGTGCGGGTACCGACCGTGGTACACCAAGTCATCGACCGTGATGCTGTTCGGCGAGGTGCTCTCCTGCGAGAGCAGCCCGAGCTTCCGGGCGAGCGCCTTCGTGTCCATCGCATGCACGTCGCGGCCGTCGACCAGCACGGAGCCGTCGTCCGGCGCGAGCTGCGTCGCCAACCCCTTCAACAGGGTGCTCTTCCCCGAGCCGTTCGGGCCGACGAGGGCCGTGACCGCGCCGGGCTCGGCCGCGATCGACTCGCCGTCGATGACGGGAGCCGGTGCGTTCGGATACCCCAACACGAGGCTCTCGGCGTCGAGAGCGCTCGCGTCTCCCGCGCCGACCGAATCGACCGTCTCGCTCGCGTCGGTCGTTCCGCTCGGTACCTCCGAATCCGTCGCGTTCGCGTGTTCGGTAGACATTCAGAGCTCACCCATGTTCTGCTGTTTGCGCATCAGGTACAGGAAGTACGGGCCGCCGACCAGCCCGGTGACGATCCCCACCGGGATCTGCGAGTCCGCGCCCGTGATCACGCTCATCCCGAGTCGGGCGCCTACGTCAGCCCCGACCATGAGCGCGGGGCCGACGAACAGACAACCGACGATCACCCGCTTGTAGTCGCTGCCGACGAGGTTTCGCACCATGTGGGGGACGATCAGTCCCACGAAGCTGACGATCCCCGCCACCGCGATGCTGGCGGCGGCCGCCAGCACGGCGACGCCGGAGAGCGCGAACCGCACCTTCTCGATCGACATCCCGAGCGACTTCGCGGTCTGTTCGCCCAACAGGAGGAGGTTCAGCTGGCGCGATCCGGCGATCGACAGCAGCACCGCGACGATCGTCCACGGCAGCACCAGTCGGACCTGCTCCCAGTCCGTCCCGGTCAGCGAGCCGGTGGTCCACTGGATCGCCGACTGGACGACGCCGATGTCGTCCGCGAAGAAGAACAGCCCCGTCTGGAGGCTGCTGAACACGGTCCCGACGATCACGCCCGCGAGCACGAGTCGAACCGGGCTCGTCCCGTTCTTCCACGCGATCGCGTAGACGACCAGGAACGCGACCGCGCCGCCGAGCGCCGCGATCAGCGGGAGGAACGCCGAGAGTCCCCCGAACACCACGAGCGTCAACAGGATCATCAACCCCGCGCCCGAGGAGACGCCGAGGATGAACGGGCTCGCGAGCTCGTTTCTGGTGACCGCCTGGAAGATGGCTCCCGAGACGCCGAGGTTCATCCCGACGATGGCGGCGACGAACACCCGCGGGAGACGGATGTTCCAGACGATGAGCGTTCCGTGTGCCAGTTCGGGGAGCTCCCCTTGAAACCCGGTGATCGAGCGCATCAGTCCCTCGCCGACGAAGAAGTTCAGCAGCCAGCGGGGATCGAGGAGGACCGCGGGATCGAGAACGGCGCGCCACGCCTCACCGACCGTCATCGAGTACGCGCCGAAGCTGATCTGTACGAGCCCGGCGACGACGACGACCGCGACGCTCGCGAGCGCGACAGAGACCAACTTGGGGTCGAACAGCCACCCGATCCGCCCCTCCGACGATCGGCGGGCGGCGTCCCCGCCGGCGACCGACCCACTGTTGCTCATCGCGCCCTCGCGCCGTACGCGGCGATATCTTCGTCATCCATTGCGTCGAGCAGGGCCTCGGCGCCGTGTGCGTCGACGACGGCGCGCGGGTCGAGGTGATCGGCGAGCGCGCGCCCACCCTCGGCCGCTTGTTCCTCGGCCTCGTCGGCGTCGACGTACGACGCCAGCGTCTCGTCGATAGCGGCCTCGCGAACGCGCGCGAACCGCTCCGACTCCGGATCGACCGGGGCGTCGGCGTGGCGCTGGTCGAACCACTCGACCCACCGATCGCGGTCCGCCCACTCCTCCTCGCGCTCGGCCTCACGGCGTACCCAGTCGACGTCCTCGGCCGCCGCGGGCCACCAGCCATCGTCGATTCGCGCGTCGGTGACGACTCGCCGGGCGACGCGGGCACCGCGTCCGGCCGCCGTGATCGCCTGTCGGTCGGCCTCGGAGGGCGAGGCGACGTAGAGCCCGTCGATCGGCGTCGTTCCGTCGGGATCGGCGTACTCCCGATCGAAGTGCTCGCGAGTCTCGCCGCCGTGGTCGTGGGTCTCGAACATCGCCGCGTCGTCGTCGAGCCCACGGAGGTACTCCCCGTCGTATCGGGTCGCCGCTACCACGCAGCGGGTGGCGACCGGCTCGCCCTCCTGCGGGGTGACGCGGAAGCGCGCTTCCTCCGTGTCGTCAGTCGCCCGCGATTCGACTGACTCGACGAGGTCGCCGACGAGCTCGCCACTCGCGCGCTCGACGTGGTCGTGCATCAGATCGTATAACGTCTCGACGTCGATCCCGCCGGGGAAGCCGAGGTAGTTCCCCAGATGCGCACAGCGCGCGATCGACGACCGACCACGGTTGAACATGGCGACGTCGATCCCCTCGCGGGCGAGGAAGACGGCGGCCGAGCAGCCGGCGGGGCCGCCGCCGACCACGACCGCCTCGTAGTCAAGACCCGTGACGACCGCGTCGCGATCGACGCCGCCGCTCATTCCGCCTCACCGGTGACGATCCCAGCGACCCGGTCGCGGTCGAAGAGCCGTTCGTCGTCGGGGATATCCGGATAGCCGTCGCCGAGTTCGTAGGCCGGCCACTCACCGAACCGCTCGGGGAACAGCTGTTTGGCGGTCATCTCGATCTGGAAGAGGTTCATGATCGGCCCCTGTACCGGGTTCCCCGAGGGGTAGAACCGGTCGTTCTCGATCGCGGAGAGTTCGCCGGCGACCGGATGGTCGGCGAGTTCCTCGCGGACCGCAGCCACGTCGTAGTAGGACTCGACTCCGTACTGGTGGAGAATCACGTCGGGATCGACCTCCAGTAGCTGTTCGTGGTCGTAGGCGGTCTCGTAGGTCACGTCGTCGGCGCCGAACGCGTCGACCACGCCGAAGGGGCGCACGTGGGCGTTGGCGAATCCTGGGTCGTCGAGCAGCGAGGGGTAGTAGGTCCCGTCCATGTAGAGGAGGGTGCCGACCGTCGGGCGCTCCTCCGTCGGCGGGAGGTCCGCCTGCACCGTCTCGATCAGGTCGTCGTGGACCGCCGCGAGCGCCTCGAAACGCTCCGACTCCTGAAACACGCCGGCGACGCGCTCGGTGATCTCCCAGAGGCCGTAGTACTCGTAGTCGTCGCGACACGGCTCCGGCGGCTGAGAGTTCCGGCGACTGTAGACGTTGCCGAACCACGGCGCGACGTTGTCACGAACCTCTGCCATGTCGCCCTGGTCCCATCCGTCGAAGGAGACGAACAGGCATGGATCCGCCAAGTGGAGGTCGGAGTCGAGCTCGTAGAGCAGCTCCCGGTCGACCGAGATCCCGCCGCCGGAGCCCGTGTTGAGCTGTCGGACACCCTCCCGGTCGAACGCGACGCCGCCGAGTTCGGCGTAGTAGGCGTCGAGCGTGTTCCCGCCGGCGTCTGCGTCGAAGCCCAGCGAGTTCACCGCGTCACCGTGACCGAATGCGACCGCCATGTCCGCGTACAGCAGGCTGTAGACCATCACGTCCTCGGGGACCGCATCGAGCGTCACCTCGCCCACCGGCGCCATCTCGACGGTGTACGAGCCCGCAGAGCCGCCGTCGTCCGTCTCCTCGTCCTCGGAGCCGTCCGCCCCCTCGGTCTCGGCGTCGTCTGAGCCGTCTGCGCCGTCGGAGTCGCCGTCCGAGCCGGAACCGCCCGACCCGCCTCCGAGACATCCCGCGAGCGATCCGGCCCCCGCGACCGCGCCCCCGAACCTGATCACGGTACGGCGCGTCGGCGCGCTTCGGTCCGCGTGCTTTCCCATATGGTTTAGGCCTCCCTAAAGCATTAAATCGCTTTCGAATCTTAGGGTAACCTAAATCGAGAAGACCAGCGAGCACGCGCTCTCGCCGCGCCGATCCATCGACCGATCAAATAAATATAATACAACAGATATATATTCGGAATGCGACGCTTATAGAGAATCTACCTCCGAGATGAGAGAGTTTTAGGCCGTACGAAAAAATGTTTTCATATTGATGGGTTATAAGTAGATAGGGAGCGTACGAGGTAGTGTTATGAGCACGCAGAAGGAAACGCGACAGCGCGCCGGCACCGTCGAAGAGAACGCACTCAGGCTCGAATCGGAGAAGGCCGAACAGATCATCGAGGCGCTGAACGTCGACCTCGCGGACGCGTACACCCTCTACCACCAGCTCCACAAACACCACTGGAACGTCGAGGGCGCGGAGTTCCGCGACGTGCACGTGTTCCTGCAAGAGGTGTACGAGGATGTCGAGGCGGCCGCCGACGAGGTCGCCGAGCGGCTCCAAGCGCTCGGGGGCGTCCCGCACGCCAGCCTGACGACGCTCGCGGAGAACGCCACCGTCGAGCCGGAGGACGAGGACGTCTACGACATCCGCACGTCACTCGCGAACGACCTCGAGATGATGGGCGACATCATCGAGAGCTACCGGGAGCACATCGAGCTCGCAGAAGGGCTCGGCGACTACGCGACCGCCGAAATGCTCCGTGAGCAGCTAGAGGGCATCGAGGGGCACGCCCACCACATCGAACACTACCTCGAGGACGATACGCTCGTTGTGGAGTCCGCGACGAACTGACCAGTCAAAACCGGCTACGCCTCAGCGAACGTCTGGCGCTGTCTGGTCGGTCCGACCCGGCAACGTCACTTCGATTTCTAACTCCGGTTCGCCGACCCCTTCGAAGTCGATCTCGAGCTCCACGGGCTCGCCGAATGCGAAGGGAAGCTCCCACTCGTCGGTTGCGAGCCGTAGATCGTCGCCGTCGCGGAGCTGCTCGCCGAGGGCGATCAGGAACTCTCCGGCCTCGCTCACATCGAGACGATACTCCTGTTCGAAGTTCCGCCCCGAGATCACGGTCGGCCCATCGTCCGCCGCTGACGACGCCGACCCGTCTGGAGGGGATTCGTCCGTCATCTCACTGAGTCACGTCGACGACGTGGTCACTCGCGATCCACCCGTCCGTGTTCTCGGACTCCATAAACACCGATCGTCCGGGACACCCCTCACAGGCGGTGATATCCGGTGTCTGATACAATTCTGATTCGCGACGAGGGTCGGTGCGGGACCGGGCGCCTGCTGACATTGAGTGTCTTTAGGTAAGCCTAAAACAAAAAGGATGCGGTCGGCGTCGCCGGCGGGGCGCCGAGACAGATTCGGACAGATTCGGACAGATTCGATATAGCTAATTGCAGTTTATTCCTCGCCGAACGCCCGAATCGTTGTAAATGAACCGTCAACGATCGCGTCCGCGATCCCTTCGATATCCGCGTCTCGCGGCACCTCGTGGGGATATTTTCGCCCGAAGTACCGGAGGAGGTTCTCCACGTCCCGTTCGAGGAACTCGCGGGCGTTCTCGTGATCGACGGGGACCGCCTGCGGCCAGTCAAAGATCGTGACGCCACTTTCTGCGACCGCGACGTTGTGCTCGGACATGTCCGCGTGGATCCACCCGAGGTCGTACGCAGTCAGCAGCTCGCGGAGGACGAGATCGAGGACGCCGATCGCCTGCTCGGGATCGAGCTTCGCGCGCGCGAGCTCGACGCCGTCGAACTTGTCCATCACGATGGCATGTCGGTTGTGATCGACCGGCCGCGGCACCGATACGTCGGGGTACAGCGCCTCCATCGCCTCGTACTCGCGCTCGGCCGCCTTGCGCGCGGTGTACAGCCACGAGACGTGGTCGCGGTCGGCGGTGTACTCGCGCTCGCGGTTCACTTCGCGGAAGTTGGTGTACCCCTCGCGATGGTACTTCAGCGCGAGCGGTTTGAACGACTGCGCCTCGTACACGTCACCCTCCTTGCCGAACCCCAGGGGCGAGCCCACGCCGTCGATGGTCTCGCGCTCCGAAAAGGTCCGGAGCGCGAGAGCGTCGTATCCCTCGAAGGTGAGCTGGTACCCCTCGTACTGGATCGTCTTCCGTTCGATCAGCTCGCGGTCGAGACACCGATCGATCCGGTAGTCGACCTCCTCGCGCGTCAGGTTGGCGTACTCGGGGATCTTGTCCCGGCGGACCCACTCGGAGAAGCGCATCCCCTGCTCAACGCCCGAGAGGAGATAGAAATCCTCGGGGTCGAGCTCGGCCATGTCGCCGGCGACGTTTCGAACCATACACGCCCCTACTCCGGCGATTCCTAAAAGGGACGCGCGTTCGGCGAGCAGTAAGTATAAAGTAGATATCGCGATAGAAAATTCATTTGCGAGCGATTTCGAGCCGTCGCGACCCGCCGAACGCAACCGCTTTCGGACGGGGCGCCAACGTGGGTCGTATGTACGCGGATGGATCGCAGGGCAGGGACGGTAGTTGGTCGCGGAGCGTGAGCGGTAGTCGGTCGCGGAGCGCAGGTGGTGACCGGTGACCGCACCCGCGGGCAACTGGCGGCTGATCCGGGAAGAGTCGCGACCGGGACCGATGCAGATGGCGCTCGACGAGGTCGCAGCGGAGACGGCGGCCGCGGGCGGTCCGTCGACCGTGCGAACGTACCGATGGGACCCGAGCTGTCTCACGCTCGGTTACCGACAGGACCCGGAGACGGTCGACTGGGCGTTCTGCGAGCGCGAGGGGATCGACGTGACCCGGCGCCAGACCGGCGGCGGCGGGATCTACCACGACGCGTACGGCGACGTGGCCTACTCGATCGCCGTTCCGGCCGCCGACGTGCCGGGTAAACTACTCGACTGCTACCACCTGCTGTGTGAGCCCGTCCTCGACGCGTTCGACCGACTCGGGATCGATGCGGGCTACGTCGAGGCGTCGATGCCGGAGCTGTACCATCCGGCCTGTTACCTGCGGGAACTGCACCCGGCACACGATGTGGTCGCGGGAAGCGAAGCGGACGGCGCCCCCGGAGGGAGGCGAAAAATCGCGGGCAACGCCCAGTACCGGAAGCGAGACGCCGTGATTCAGCATGGCTCGCTCACCTTCTCGGTCGAGGCGGAGCGGCACCTCGGAACCTTTGTGAACCCGCCGGTGACGCCGGCCGAGTTCCGTGAACGAGTCGTCGGGATGGACGAGCTGGCCGACCTCGATCGGGGAGACGCGGTGGCAGCGGTGGAGGACGCGCTCGTTACGTGGGTGATCGGGAAGGGTAGTGACCGCGACGGCGTCACCCTCGATCGCGACGGGTCGTGGACCGACGCGGAGTTGGAGCGGGCCGCGGAGCTCGTCGAGACGAAGTATCGGGACGACGAGTGGGTTCGGACGCGTCCGGGGAACCGGGGCGCGTAGCGGCGCGGCGGGGTCCGCGGTCGCGGGAGCGGCGCGACAGATCGCAGGCGGCAGTCGACCGGTTCCGAAGGGGCTTTTCCCGACGCTCGCGTGGGAACGGTATGAGTCTCAAGGTCGGTGCGCACGTCTCGATCTCCAGTTCGAGAGCGTCCAACGATCCCGAAACGCCGCCGTACGGAAACATCGCGAATGCGGTGTTCAGACAGAAGCAGTTCGGCGGCAACTGCGGACAGATATTCACCCACTCCCCACAGGTGTGGCAGGATCCGAACATCGGCGACGAGGAGGCCGAGCGGTTCCGAGAGGGTACCGAACGCGACCTGGAGGGCCCGTGGGTGATCCACACCTCCTACCTCGTCAACCTCTGTACACCCAAGGAGGGGCTCCGCGAGAAGTCGCTCGACTCGATGCAGAAGGAGGTCGACGCGGCCGACACGCTCGGGATTCCGTACGTCAACGTCCACCTCGGCGCGCACACGGGGGCGGGCGTCGAGGGCGGGCTCGACAACGCGGCGTCGGTGATCGACGACATCGACGTGCCCGACGGCGTCACGATCCTGATCGAGAGCGACGCGGGCGCTGGCACGAAGCTCGGTGGCGAGTTCGAGCACCTCGCGGGGATCATCGATCGCACAGAGACCGACATCGACGTCTGCGTCGACACCGCCCACGCGTTCGCGGCGGGCTACGATCTTTCGACACCCGAAGCCGTCGACGAAACGATCGCGGAGTTCGACGACGTGGTCGGGCTGGAACACCTCAAGTACATCCACCTCAACGACTCGAAGCACGCCTGCGGCACCAACAAAGACGAGCATGCCCACATCGGCGAGGGACTCATCGGCGAAGACGGGATGGAGCGATTCCTCAACCACCCGGACCTGATCGACGTGCCGCTCGCGCTGGAGACACCCACCGAAGACGGGAAGAGCTTCGCGTGGAATATCGATCGCGTGCGCGAGCTTCGCGCGGAGTGAGCCGTTACGCGGCGGATAGCGAGTTATTCGTGAATTCTTAAATACGTCCGACGCGGGTTTATGTAGTCAGAGCCGTGACCACGGTTATGACCACCACTGAGGCACTGCTCATCGGGCGTCGGCGCCGGTTGGCCCTCACGATGGTCGGAGGGTTCGCCGGCATCGTGGCATTGGCGCTGGCGCTGGCGGTCGTCGCCGATCTCGCGGACATCCAGACGGCGGCCGCGGTGACGGACCGGCTCATCCCGCTGCTGGTGTTTTACGCTCCGGCGCCGATCGCGGCCGCCGGCGCGTACGCGCGCTGCGGCGGGCCAGCGTGTCTGGCAGTGGGCGTCGTGCCCGCCCTCGTGTTCGCCGCGCTCGTCGTCGTGGGCACCGTGTTCGGCGTTCCCGGCGTGGGAGCCGGTGACGCGCCGCTGGGCGGGGTGACGATGTCGTTCGCGCTCGTCGGACTGAGCGGGGCGTTCGTCGGCTACTGCGCCGGGGTCACCGCTACGCTCCTCGCGGACCTAGCGGGGATCGGCGGCGACGCCCGAGAGGACTGAGTTCCGCACGTTTATCCGCTCCTGCGTCGAACGCGGGGGCGTGCGACGTTTCTCTGCGGAGTACCTCGAACACACCCGTCGCGGGATGTGGACCGACGGTCGTCAGGCCCTCGCAGACCTCGACTTGGCGGGCCGCCGCCGCATCCTCGATGTCGGCTGCGGCACCGGGGAGCTGACTCGCGTCATCGACGCGGAGACGCCATCCGACACGACCGTGATCGGCGTCGACGCGGACCCGAAGCTTCTGAGAGTCGCCCGCGAGGAGACCGGGCTCCCGTACGTCGCCGGCGACGCGATACGACTTCCCCTTCCGGACGGGGCCGTCGACCTCGCGGTCTGTCAGGCTCTCCTCATCAACCTTCCCGATCCAGCCGCCGCGGTGCGCGAGTTCGCTCGGGTCTCCTCGGAGCTGGTCGCCGCGATCGAGCCTGACAACGCCGACGTGACGGTCACCTCCACCGTCGACGCAGAAGAGCGCCTAGAGCGGGAAGCCCGGGAGGCGTACCTACACGGGGTCGATACCGACGTGGCCCTCGGCGACCGCGTCCGCGAGGCGTTCACGGCAACAGGACTCACCGACATCCGGACTCGACGGTACGTCCACGAGAAGCGAATCGCGGCGCCGTACGCGGAGCCGGCGCTGACCGCCGCGGCGCGGAAGGCCTCGGGCGCGGGGCTGGCCGACCACCGCGAGGAGCTTATCGCGGCGACCTCCGAGACCGCATACGACGACCTCCGGCGGCGCTGGCGAGAGATGGGGAGAGCGGTAATCGACGAGATGGAGTCGGGGACGTACGAGCGCGTCGAGCGCGTTCCCTTCGACGTGACCGTGGGACGGACCGACTGATCGACGGGGAGAGTGGCTGTTACGTCCCACCGCCGCATCGAAGGTGAACGTCTCGTCAGGTTTGCGGGTCAGTCGCTCGGAACCGTCTCGTCGTCCGTCGAGGCTGGGACGGAGCCGAGGTCCCGACTCAGTCCGCGATCGCTTCCGACTCCCCGGCCATCGCCGATGGGTCCTTCACCCACAGATCGCCGAACAGGTCGTCCTGCTGGAGCCGGACCGATCCGCGGTGTGCCATGAACAGCAGCGCGAGATACGTCATAAAGGGACGGCCGCCGGCGGTCTCTATCTCCGCGAACAGCACCTCCGTGCGGCCGCGATCGAATTGGGTCCGGAGGGCGTTGTCGATCCCCACGATGACCTCCTCGATATCCTCGTCGTGGGTACGGTCGGTCGCTTCGCCCGCGGTCGGCTCGCCGTCGCGCCGGAACTCGTCGCCGGTGTGGTAATCGAGCGTCTGCGTGCCGCGAGCGTGGCCGTGCGGCGACTCCGAGGTGTCGTACTCCCGCGAGTCCTTCCACCACGAGCCGCGCTCGGCCTCGCGGAGCTCCCGGACCAGTTCGTCGAGCGTCTCCGGGGAGCCCCGAGTGTTTTTCCGGTCGAGCCGGCGGTCCATCTCGGCCTCCAACTCGTCGATGGGGTCGAAGTCGCCGTCGGCGGGGTCGGGCGCGCCGCCCTCCATCGCGACCTCCCACGGCTCCGGCTCGGGCTCCTCGTCGTCCCCGTCGTCGTCGGCCAACATCCCGTCGCTTTTCATCCGGAGTAGGACGCTGGCGTAGAAGAGCGCGCGTCCGGTCGTCCGGAGGTCCGTCTCGTCGAGCTTCTCCAAGAACGCATCGGTCACCTGCACGATGTCGATGTCCCACGGTTCGATCTCGCCCTCCTCGGCGAGCTGCACGAGGAGTTCGACGGGCTCGACCTCGTCGTCCTCGCCGGATCCCTCGCCGGCCTCGCCGGTTCCTTTGGCGTCAGTCTCGTTCGCGGCGGGCTCATCCGTTCCGGGCGTCTCCGGAAGCGACCCGTCCCGCGACCCGCCGTCGCGCTCGCTCGTCAGGTCGAGGTTCGGAACGCCCCCCGCCGACTCCGGCGGCTCAGTCATCCGCCGTCACCTCCTCGTCGCCGTCGTCGCCGAACTGCATCCCGGTTACCGCCGAGAGGTTGTCGCCCTGCATCGTGACGCCGATGGCGCGGTCGGAGCGTTCCAGAAGCGCAGAGCGGTGGCCGACGACGACGAACTGGGCCTCCTCGGCCAGCTCCTCGATCATCTCGCCGACGCGCTCGGCGTTGACCGCGTCGAGGAACGCGTCGATCTCGTCGAGCGCGTAGAACGGCGCGGGGTTGTGCCGCTGGATCGCGAAGATGAAGGAGAGCGCGGTCAGCGACTTCTCGCCGCCGCTCATCGCGTCGAGCCGCTGGACCGGCTTGTCGGCGGGCTGGGCCTTCATCGTCAGCCCCTCCTCGAACGGGTCCTCGGGGTTCTCCAAGAGGAGCTCGCCGCTGCCGGCCGAGAGGCGCGCGAAGATGTCCTCGAACTGGTCGTTGATCGACTCGAACGTCTCCATGAACGTCCGCTTCTTTTCGGCCTCGTACCCCTCGATACGCTCCGCGATCGCGTCGCGCTCCTCGACGAGGACGTCCCGGCGCTCTTGGAGCGTCTCCAGCGCCTCCTCTACCTCGTCGTATTCGTCGATCGCGAGCATGTTGACGGGCTCTAACGCCGCCATCTCCTCTTCTAACTCCTCGATACGCGACTCGACCTCGTCGAGGTCCGGAATCTCGTCGGCGTCGTACTCGCCGACCTGCGACTCCAGCTCGTCGATCTCCCACGCCAGCCGGTCGCGGCGGTCGGTGAGGTCTTCCAAGTCGGACTCCGCCTCCGAGACGAGCGAGCGCTGCTCGTCGCGCTCGCGGGTCGCCTCGGTGATCGCCTCTCGGAGGTCCTCGCGGTCGGCCTTCAGCTCCGTCAGTTCCGCTTCGAGCTCCGCGATCGACTCGCGTTTCGCTTCCAGCGTCTCCTCCTTCTCGTCTATCGTCACCTCGTGGTCGGCGATCGCTTCTTCGGCCTCGGCCTTCCGATTTTGCGCCGTCTCGACGGTGTCGTGGAGGTCGTCGACCGCGTCCTCCGTGTACCCCTTCTCCAGTTCGAGCTCGTTGCGCCGCCCGTCGAGCGAACTCATCCGGTCTTCCAGGTCCGAGATCTCCCCGCGGATCTCGTCGGCACGCTCCGAGAGCTCCGGGATCTTCGAGTCGGCCAACTCTGTCTCGATCTCCTCGATCTCGCCGTCGAGTTCGTCGATCTCCGTGTTCAGATCGTCTATCTCGTCGTCGAGTTCGGTCATCTCCGCGTCCACCGACTCGCGTTCCGCCTCCATATCCTCCAGCTCCGCTTTGAGCTCGTCGATGCGGTCCTCGGCGTCCGCCAACTCGTCTTCGGCGCGCTCGACGTCCGCCTCCAGCGACCGGACGCGCTCTGCGGCGTCGGCCTTCCGGTCGCGGGCGTCGTCGATGTCGTCTTCCAGCTCGTCGACTTCGGCCTGTAGCGCCTGCCGTTCATCTTCTCGCTCCGAGATGTCAGTCGCGAGCCGTTCGAGCTTTCCGCCGCCGGACTTCGTGAACGCGTAGCGGGAGCCGCCGCCCGACCCGCCGGTCATCGCACCGGACTTCTCGACGAGGTCGCCGTCGAGCGTCACCATCCGGTAGTCGCCCATCAGGTCCCGTGCGGTCGCCATGTCCTCGACGATCAGCGTGGAGCCCAGCACGTACGAGAAGATCGACTCGTACTCGCTGTCGTAGTCGACGAGGTTGCGCGCGAAGTCGACGACGCCCGGAACCGAGGGTTTCCGCGGGAGGCTCCGGTTGTCCATCTTCGTGATGGGGAGGAACGTCGCCCGCCCCGCATTGCGCTGCTTGAGATAGTCGATACACGTCGAGCCCACGCCGTCATCGTCGACGACGACGTTCGCGAGTCTGCCGCCGGCGGCCGTCTCGCAGGCCTCGGCGTACTCGGCCTCGACGGATCCGAGCTCGCCGACCGCGCCGTGGACCCCGTCGATCCCACCGTTCTTCACCTCGGTCACCGCGCGGGGCCACGAGGTGTCGCCGCGCTGGTCGGCGGCGGCCTCCAGCTTCGCATACTCGTTCTGTTTCTCGCGGAGATCCTCTTCGATCGCCTCTAACCGCTCGCTCGTTTCGGCCTTCTCCGCGAACAGGTCAGCGACCGCGTCCTCGATCGTCTCCTCGTTCTTCGTGGCCTTGTCGAGCTCGCTGTGCAGCTCGGAGATCCGCGCTTTGTGCTCCGGGATCGACTCGCGGGCGTCCTCCAAGTCGGTCCGCGCCTCGCTCACCGCGTTCGAGCGCCGACGGGCCTCGTCGAGCAGGCGGTCCTTCTCGCGCTGGAGCCCGTTTTTCTCCTCCCGTAGCGACTCGATCGCCTCCTTCTTCTCCGCGAGTTCGGCTTTCAGCTCGTCGAACTCGGTGTCGGCGCCCTCGATCTCGGCCTCGACGTCGGCGAGCTCCGAGCGCTTCGTGGCGATCTCCGATTTCACGGAGGCCTTCTCGACTTTCGCCTCGCGGATCTCGGATTCGAGCTCTTCGATCGTCTCTTCTTTGCGATCGATCTGAACGAACGCGTCGCGACGTTCGGTCTCGGCCTCCGCGGCGCGCTCCTCGGCGGCCTCGATTTTGTCCTCCAACCGCGAAATCTCGCCTTTCACCTCCTCGATCTCCGACCGGATCTCGATCTGTTCGTCCTCGCCTTTGGTCTCGATCTCGTGGTTGAGGTCGGCTAAGTCCTCCTCCAGCCGTGTGAGTTTGCCCTGCCTGGCGTCAAGCTCGGCGCGGAGTTCCTCGAGTTCGGTCTCGTCGTCGTCGATGTCCTCCTCAACGCCTGCGAGCGTCTCGCGCTTCTCTTCCAGCTCGGAGGCTTTGAGAAAGCCGCGGTACTCCTCGAGTTCGTCGCGGAACTGCTGATACTGCAGGGCGGTCTCGCGCTCGTCGGCCAGCTGATCGAGTCGGTCCTGCTTCTCGCCGATCCGGAGATCGGCCTCCTCGATCCGGTCTTCGACGGTCTCCAACTCCTCGTAGGCGGCCTCCTTCTTCTCGTCGAATTCGGCGACGCCCGCGATCTCGTCGATGATCCCCCGGCGCTGGTAGGGGGTCATGTTGATGATCTCGGTCACGTCGCCCTGCATCACGACGTTGTACCCCTCTGGCGTGACGCCGGCGGCGGCAAGCAGGTCCTGCACGTCCGAGAGGTTCACCGACCGACCGTTGAGGTAGTAGTACGAGTAGTAGTTGTCCTCAGTCTCTTTGACGCGCCGTTTGATCGTGATCTCGGAGACGCCGCCGACGTTCTCCGTGCCGGCGGCGGAGACGACCTGCGAGCGGTCGAGAGTCCCGTCCTCGTTGGACAGGACCACCGTCACCGACGCCTCGTTCGGACCGTCCGAGGCTTCGCCGCCGTCGTGGCCGGGGTTGTAGATCAGGTCCGTGAGCTTCTTGGCTCTGATCCCGCGGGTACGCGCTAAGCCGAGCGCGAAGAGAACCCCGTCGATGATGTTCGACTTTCCCGAGCCGTTCGGCCCGGTGACGACTGTGAAGTCGTCGTAAAAGGGGATCCTCGTCGTTCGTCCGAAGCTCTTGAATCCGTCTAAAACCACTTCTGTGATGTGCATGTGTCGCGGAGGGTGGGCGGCGGATTACGCGACGATGATGTCGCTGTCGGACTCCTCGTCGCCCTTCTCCTCCGCGTCCGACCCCTCGGTCGTGGCGGCCTCGGCGTCGGGTGTCGTCGCCTCCTGTTCGGGGACGAGAACGTCGTCGCCTTCAGACCCACCCGAGTCGCTGTCGGCCGTTCCGGCGTCGTCGGCCGCGGGCCCGTCGTCGGTCCGCTCAACGACTTCGACGTGATCATCGGAGTGGGTCCGGCGCTCGCCGCCGGTCGCTTTGGACTCCTCGGCGGCCGCGTCGGTCGATTCGCTCTGTGCCGGCTCCGCCGATTCGGCGGCGTCGGCCGCGACGGACACCTCTTGAGCGTCTTCCACCTGTCGGACGCGCTCTTTCATCTCGACGAGCTCCTCGGTGAGCCCGTTGACCGCCGCCTGTAGCTCCGCGACCTGTCGTTCGAGGTCCTCGACGCGGTTACTCATTATACTCACGTATGCCCACGCGGGCCGTATAAACCTGCGTCAGACATGTGTGTCCATGCCACACGGTCTCCGGACGGTGACGGAGGCGCACGTTTCGCGCCGCTGAAACGTGTCTGTCGATCGTCGGACACGAGGAGAAGATACTTGTAGTGAGGGTTGATATCGGTTCGGTATGAGCAAGATCACCTTCCGGGCCGACGACGACCTCGTCGAGCAGCTGGAAGCGTGTGACGCCTCCAAAAGCGAGGTGATGCGGGAGGCCCTGCGGACTCACCTCGACGGCGCCGTCGGCGACGATGCGGACGCGTCGGACGCGACGGACGCGACGGTCGACGCCGCGTTGGCCGATCGGATCGACGACCTCATCGCCGATCGACTCGACGCCGCGTTGGACGACCGACTCGGCGGCCGATCGGCGGCGTCTCCCGCGGCGTATACGCCCGGAAACGCCGGCGATATCAACGTAAACGTCACGCTCGACGCCCCGAGCGCCGACAAGGACGACGCGAGTGTGACTCGTGAGGCGACGGCGGACGCCGACGCGCAGACGCGTAAGACGCCCACCGATCCAGACGTGCAAACGCGAGAAAACGCCTGTGGCGGATGTGGCGAAAACGTCCCCACTGACCACGTTTACTGCCCGAACTGCGGTGAAAAGCAGTCCCACCGAGCGTTCTGTGATTGCGGCGACGAGCTTCGGACCGACTGGGCGTTTTGCCCGGGTTGTGGACGTAGGACCCCCGCTGCCGACGTACTAAAGGATCGTTGATCGGCCGACACAGCCGAGTATACGCCCAATATCTGGCATTCCTGAGATCTGTCTTACAACCGCCGGTAGTTTTATATTAGTAGCCTCGGTGACTTCAATTGCGTAAGACGGTCGTCTTACAGCGGCCGTCCGAGTCGGGGTGTCCCTCCGTCGTCGGGCGATCTGTCGCTGTAAGACACACGCGTCGCGTGGTCGCCGTCTTACCGGGGGAATACAATGGAGCGTGTGACACTACGAATACCGAAACAGCAGATAGACGAGGTCGAACAGATGGTCGAGACGGGCGAGTTCCCGAACCGGAGCGAGGCGATCCGGTCGGCTGTCCGCGACATGTTGAACGAACAGGACGGCGAGCGCGACGAGCGCAGCCGCAACCGCAACTGGGCGAAGGTGTAAACTGATGCAAGATCTCGTTCAGGACGCCCTCGACAATGCGGAAGCGGAAAAGCGCGACATGGACGTCAGCATGGACGACGACGAGTTCGGGGACCCCCGGATTGTCATCGTCGGTGCCGGCGGCGCCGGTAACAATACGGTCAACCGGCTGTACAACATCGGCGTCGACGGCGCCGACACCGTCGCGATCAACACGGACAAACAGCACCTCAAGATGATCGAGGCCGACACCAAGATCCTCGTGGGCAAGTCGCTCACGCAGGGGCTCGGCGCCGGCGGCGACCCCAAGATGGGGGAGCGTGCCACCGAGATGGCCCAGGGGACGATCAAAGAGGTTCTCGGCGACGCCGACCTCGTCTTCGTCACCGCCGGGATGGGCGGCGGCACCGGCACTGGTGCGGCGCCAGTTGTCTCGAAGATCGCCAAAGATCAGGGCGCCATCGTCGTCGGGATGGTCTCGACCCCGTTCAACGTCGAGCGCGCCCGCACGGTGAAAGCCGAGGAAGGGTTAGAGAGCCTCCGTAACGAGGCCGACTCGATCATCGTCCTCGACAACAACCGACTGCTCGACTACGTACCGAATCTGCCGATCGGAAAGGCGTTCTCCGTGATGGACCAGATCATCGCGGAGACGGTAAAGGGGATCTCCGAGACGATCACCCAGCCGAGCCTCATCAACCTCGACTACGCCGACATGTCGACGATCATGAATCAGGGCGGCGTCGCGGTCATGCTCGTCGGTGAGACCCAGGACAAGAACAAGACCCAAGAGGTGGTCAGCGACGCGATGAACCACCCGCTCCTGGATGTCGACTACCGCGGCGCCTCCGGTGGGCTCGTCCACATCACGGGCGGCCCGGACCTCACGCTGAAAGAGGCGGAAGGGATCGCGAACAACATCACCGAACGGCTGGAGGCGAGCGCCAACGTGATCTGGGGCGCCCGCATCCAGGACGAGTACAAGGGGAAGGTCCGCGTCATGGCGATCATGACGGGTGTCCAGAGCGCGCAGGTGCTCGGCCCCTCGACACAGAAGCAGGCCGACAAGTCTCGCGCCGCGGTGGACAGCGACGACCTCGGCGACTCGCGCTCGCGGGCGGCAGAGACGAACGGGACCGCCGGCAACGCGGCGGTCTCGGGCGGCACCGAGCAGGGAGCGTGGGAGTCGGACGGCGGCAGCGAGCCGACCGAGAAGAGCAACGGGCTCGACGTCATTCGGTAAGCGTCCCGCAGCGATCGATCGCCGACACGGTTTTTGCTTCCGCTTTCGATTCGTTCCGGCGCGTCCACTCATCTGTCCACCCGCCGGGTTCGACGCGCCTCCCGGACGGCGCGAGGACTTAACATCGCACGGTCCTTTGGACGCTACGTGTCACGTCACCAACCGATCCGAGGCCTGCGGCGTCGCTCGGGCGTCGCCCGCGGCCGGACCGAGTTCGCGATCCGATGACCGACACCGCGCTCTACTTTACGGCCCCGGAGACCGTCGAGGTGCGGGAGACGGCGGTCGGCCCGCCGGCCGCAGACGAACTCCTCGTCGACACCCGCGCGTCGGCGATAAGCGCCGGGACGGAACTGCTCGTGTATCGCGACCAGACGCCGGCCGACCTCCCGGCCGACGAGACCCTTGATGCGCTCGACGGGGATCTGTCGTACCCGCTCCGGTACGGCTACGCCGCGAGCGGCGTTGTCCGCGAGGTCGGTAGCGACGTCGATCCGAACTGGGTCGGCCGGTCAGTGTTCTCGTTCGTCCCGCACCAAACGAGCTTCTGCGCGACCCCCGACTCGGTGGTCGCACTCCCGCCGGAGACGACGCCGGCCGCCGGGTCGTTGCTCCCGTCGGTCGAGACCGCGACGAACATCGTCCTCGACGCCGCCCCTCGGCTCGGAGAGCGAGTCGTGGTGTTCGGTGCCGGGGTGATCGGGCTCTGCGTCACCCGACTGCTGGCCGCGTTTCCGCTGGAGTCGCTCGTCGTGGTCGACCCGATCGAGCGCCGCCGGGCGCTCGCCGCGGAGTTCGGCGCTGACCGAACGACGACGCCGACCGAGCTCGGTGACGCCGATCCCGCCGGCGCGGACCTCGCCGTCGACGGCGCCGATCTCGCGATCGAGCTGTCCGGCCAGCCGAGCGCGCTGGACGATGCGATCGGGGTCGTCGGCTACGACGCGCGGATCGTCGTCGGCTCGTGGTACGGGACCAAACGCGAGCCGATCGATCTGGGCGGGCGATTCCACCGGAACCGCATCGACATCGTCTCCAGTCAGGTGTCGACGATCAGCCCGGAACTGCGCGGCCGCTGGGACCGCGACCGGCGCATGGACGCGGCGCTCGATCGGCTCGACTGGATCCCCGCCGACGAGCTGATCACCCACCGGATCCCCTTCGAGCGCGCACCGGAGGCGTACGAGCTGCTCGACTCGGCGCCCGACGACGCGGTACAGGTCATCTTGGAGTACGAGTGAGTCACTGGGCGTCGTCGACGCCCCGTCCGATCCGCCCGCTGACGGCGAGGTAGTCCCGCGTGAACACCGCCAGCGACGGGGCGAGAACGACCGGCGCGAGGATCCAGACGAGATCCGTCGGCGCCAGTGGGGCGAGGGCGATCGTCACAAATATCATTTGGACTCCCGCGAGGTACTTTCCGAGGTCGCTGTCGGGAAGGTCCCCGACTGGGAGCCCGCGGACGCGCCGCAGCCACACGGCCCCGCGAAAGACGTAGCGTGCGGCGGAGATCGAGAGGTACCAGACCGGCAGCAACCCCCACAGCACCGCTACCAGCGGCGCGACGACGAACCCGAACGTGTCGAACGCCATGTCAAGCCGGCGGCCGAGCTCCGTCTGTCGACCGACCGTCCGGGCGACGATCCCGTCGAGCTTGTCGAGGGCGACGCCGGTCCCGTAACACAGCGCTGGCACCCACGCGAGCGCCGTCTCGGACGGCACGACGACGAACCCGGCGACGACGGCGTACAGCGCGCCCCGAACGAGCGTGACCACGTTCGCCAGCCCGAGCAGCCGCCGCCAGAATCCGCCGGTCAGCCGCCCCGGATCGAGACCATAGCCGACGTACCAGAGCTGTCCGGCCCAGCAGACGCCGGCGACGACAGCGGGAAAGAGTCCCCACTGGCTCGTCGCGTCCACGGGGAACAGTCGCAACAGGAGGGCCACGAGTGCGACCGCGGCGACGAGCGGGAGCCCGACTCCGACCCCGACGCGAACGGATCGTCGCCGGCGAGCCTCGGCCATCTACTCGGTACCCCTCGCCTCGGTGATCGGGGCGACGCCCTCGCGTCGCGATCGGCGGTTCCGCGTCGGCACGGCTATCGACGCAGTAGGGCGACCAGAACGGCGATCAACACGACCTGTGCGATCTTGTCGATGGCGCCGAGCGTCCCGACGTCGGCCGGGAACGACTTCGTGCCTCCTGCGAAGTTGATGACGTACCACAAGACGATCTGGACGAGGGTGAAGAGGATTCCGACCGCGTACACCGCGCGCCGACGGTAGTCGATCACGAGGAGGCCGACGCCGCCGATGAAGCCGAGCCCCGCGAGGATGAAGCTGATTCCCATGGCGGAGGGAAACATCCTGACGCCGATGAGGAGGTGGACGGCGGCAGAGACCAGGGCCGCGATGATACCGATCCAGTGGAGCCCGTTCAACGATCCGACGTCGACCGCGGGCTGCTGCGCTCCGGTTGTTGCCATATCACATATACGCACTTCAGTCACATAGAAATACCGCCGAATCGGTGGCTCGAGGTGGTTCCGACCGCACTACCGCTCGAAGTTCGGATCCCGCAGGGCATCGATGCGCGCGACCTCGTCAGCAGTCAGTCGCTCGCTCCCGGCGGCCAGGTTCGAGACGACGTGCGACTCGGCGGTGCTGGACGGGATCGGGACGACTCCTTGAGAAGCGTTCCACGCGATGACGACTTCGGCGGGTGAGAGCCCTCGCTCCGTTCCGATCGCGTTCAGGACGGGCTCGTCGAGGAGGCCGGGCGCCGACAGCGGCGAGTGCGCGACGACGCGGATTCCCCGCCCGTGACAGAGCTCGACGAGCCCGTTCCGGGGTCGATACGGGTGCCGCTCCACCTGTACAAGCGCCGGGTCGATCTCGCCCGTCTCCAGCACTGTCTCCAGTTGCGCCCGCGAGACGTTACAGATCCCGAGCGTCCGGGCCCACCCCCGCTCGTGGACGGCCTCCAGGTTCCGCCACGCCGTCGCGAGCGCCACGTCGGCGGTCGCGGGCTCGCCGTCCTCTCCCTCTGGAAAGGTGAGCGTCTCCTGTCGCTCAACCGGCTTCTCGGCGAGACGATTCAGCTCGCCCCGGTGTTCGAGCGCCGACGGCCAGTGGAGCGCGTAGCAGTCGAACGCGTCGATCCCCAGCTCCTCGCGGCTGCCAGCGCAGGCGGCGAGCAGGTGTTCGCGGCGGTGATTGGTACGCCACGCCTTTCCGAGGAGGAACACGCGCTCGCGGTCCGGCGCGCCCGGCGCGGCGAGCAGCTCCCCGATCCGGTGTTCGTTCCCGTACAGCTCGGCGGAGTCGAGGAGGCGGTACCCGGCGTCGAGCGCGGTCGCGATCGAGTCGACTCGGTCGACGTACTCTCCGTCGCGGTAGCGCGAGCAGCCGAATCCGACCGCGGGGAGCCGGATCGCGGCAGCGCCCGGGCCCTTCTCGCTCTCGCGTCCCGCGTCGCTCTCGGTGGTCGTCGCCGGTCTGACGACCGGCGCCGGCGGCGGGTCGGCGGTCGCTCCGCAGTCGTCGACGACGACTGGCCCCTCGCCCCCGGCGGCCGCCTCGATCGCGTTACAGACGGCGACGACGTGGGCGCCCCGGCGGCCGCCGGCCCGGGACGGCGAGCCCGCCTCGATCGTCGCGGCGAGGCGCTCGACGGCGCCGACGTACTCGTACGGCTCCTCGGGAGAGGTCGGCGGCGCGCTCACGTACTCCCGTCCGACGCGGCCGAACCGGACGTGATCGCGGCCGGTCTCCATCGCGCCGGTTCCCTTGAGGTACAGCGAGCCGTCGTCGCCGTGGAGCTCCAGCCCGTAGAACTCCCGGCTCCGGTGGGGCGCGTAGAAGCTCGCGGTCAGCCTGACCGTCGGACCCGCCGCGAACGCTAGCGTCGCCTCGACGTGGCTCGGCGTCGACGGTCGTCGGTCCTCCCGCTCGGGCCAGACGTCGAGAGCGTCGGCGACGCGAACGCGCTCGACGGGCCCGAACCACGAGGCCAGCAGCGCGAGCGGGTACACCGCGCCGTCGTACAGGGGTCCGATTTCGAGAAAGGAGTCGGGGCGGTCGTGCCAGTCGGTCACGCGGCCGACGTGGGCGTGGGCGTACCCCAGTCCCACCGGGCCGAGCCGACCGTCGGCGAGGAGTCGACCCGCGCGGCGTTGGGAGGGCGCTCGCGGCGTCCCGGGCGCACAGCCCAGTCCGAGGTCGCGTTCACGGGCGAGCGCCACCAGCGCCTTCGCCTCGTCGGCGTCGAGCGCGAGCGGCTTCTGCGAGTAGACGTGACGGTCTGCCTCCAGCGCGGTCCGCGTCACCGGCGCGTGGGCGGCGTGGCTCGTCAGGTTCACCACGAGCGGCGCGTCGACCGCCGAAAGCGCCGTCTCCAGATCCGTGAACGACGGGCAGTCGTGATCCGCGGCGAGCGCTGCAGCGCGGTCCGCGTCGAGGTCGACGACGCCGGCCAGCGACAGTGAACTCCCAGACAGGCCGGCGGCGTACTCCGGCGCGATCGACCCCGCTCCCACGAACAGACAGTTCACGGTCGTACCGAGGCGGCGAGACGTATAGGTGTCCCGGCGACTCGTCGACCGCCTCGCCGGTGCGGTTTAGTCGACGCGGTCCGAACGGCGGCCGTGAGACGAGAGCCGGGAATGAGCCGCCTCGGGACCGCCTACCTGCGCGGGCTGCAGGCCGTCGGGCGGCGGCTCGACTACGGGACGAACGTCTTCGACCGAGAGTGGGACGTTCTCGTCGTCCTCGACGCCTGCCGGGCCGACCTGTTGCGCTCGATCGCGTCCGATTTCGACTTCTTCGGTCACGTTGAGACGGTCCGATCGGTCGGCAGCTCCTCCTCGGAGTGGCTGGAGAACACGTTCGTGAACCACCCGGAGACACCGTGGACCGTCATGGTGACGGGCAACACGTGGACCGATCGCTACCTCGACGCCACCGCGTTCGCCGCGCTCGACGAGGTGTGGAAGTACGCCTGGGACGACGACCTCGGTACCGTGCCGGCGGCGGCGGTCACCGATCGCGCCGTCGCGCTGGCCCGCGAGCGCGACCCCGAGCGGCTCGTCGTCCACTACATGCAGCCGCACCACCCGTTCGTCCCTGACCCGCTCGACGGCGACGACGGGCTGGCTCGGACCGGAAGCCACAGCAACGACGGGAATCCGTGGGTGTCGCTCCGGCGCGGAGAGGTCTCGACCGAGCGCGTCTGGCGGGCCTACGAGGCGAACCTTCGGCACGTGCTTAGCGAAGTGGCGACGCTCCTCGACAACGTCGACGGGCGCGTCGCGGTCACCGCCGACCACGGCAACCTCTTCGGCGAGTGGGGGCTGTACGGGCACCCCATGCACACACCGGTGCCCGCCCTCCTCGCCGTCCCGTGGGCGGAGGCGACGGGCGTCGACCGCGGGATCCTCGATCCCGAACTCGACCCGCCGGAGCCGCTGCCGGTGGGTCGGGTCCACGGCGAGACGGGCGAGCGCGAGCGGCTCGAGGCGCTCGGCTACCTGTGACGGCGACTCCCCGCCCCTCTCTACCGCAGCCCTCCGGATTTAGGTGCGTCGCGTCCGTGGATCGGCCCATGTACGCGACGACGGTCCTAACCGATTTCGTGGCCCAACACTACCTCACGGTCCCCGATCCGGGGCCCGAGGGCGTGCCGCACTCTCACCGCTTCGAGGTGGAGCTGACCTTCCGCGGCCCCGAGCTGAACGAGTACGACTACCTCGTCGACATCGACGACGCCGAGGCGGCGCTCGCCGACCTCGCCGACCGCTACCGTGACGAACTGCTCAACGATCTCCCCGAGTTCGAGGGAGACAACCCCAGCGTCGAGCGCTTCGCCCGCGTGATCTTCGAGCGCGTGACCGACGCGGTGACCGACGAGACCGTGGGCGAACTGGCCGTGACGGTCTGGGAGGACGACGCGGCCGCCGCGACCTACGATGCGCCGGTATGAGGGTCGGGCTCGCGCTGTACGGGAGCCTCGCCGAGCAGTCCGGGGGGTTCCGCTACGACCGGAAGCTGGTCGAGGGCCTCCGCCGGGCCGGCGACACCGTGGAGGTCGTCGAACTCCCGTGGCGAACGTACCCGCGCGGGCTGCTCGACAACGCGCTTCCCGACTTCGGGGACCGCCTCCGCGTCGACGTCGACGTGATGCTCCAAGACGAGCTCGCGCACCCCTCACTGCTTCTCGCCAACCGCGACCTGCCGTACCCGATCGTGAGTATCGTCCACCACCTGCGCGCGAGCGAGCCCCGTCGCCTCTCACCGCTGTACCGCGCGGTCGAGCGCCGGTACCTCGCGACCGTCGACGGCGTGGTCTGCAACAGCGCGGCGACCCGCGACGCGGTCGCAGCCCTCGGCGTCGCCCGCGACTCGACCGTCGTCGCCCCGCCCGCCGGCGACCGGTTCGATCCCGCTATCGACGACGCCGAAATCGCGTCGCGGGCACGGAATCGTCCGCTGGGTGCGATTTTCGTCGGAAACATCGAGCCGCGAAAGGGGCTCGACACGCTCGTCGAGGCGGTGGCTCTGGCGGACGCCGACATCGAGCTCACCGTCGTGGGCCGGGCCGTCGACGAGGAACACGTCGCCGAGGTCCGGCGGCTGGTCCGCGAGCGCGGGCTCGACGAGCGCGTGCGTTTTACCGGCCGACTGTCGGACGCCGAGCTGGCCGAGGCCCTCCGTGAGAGCCACGTCCTCGCGGTCCCCTCCCGGTACGAGGGGTTCGGGATCGTCTACCTGGAGGGGATGAGCTTCGGCCTGCCGGCGATCGCCTCGCGCGCCGGCGGCGCGATCGAGACGGTCGCGGACGGCGAGACGGGAGTTCTCGTCGATCCGGACGACCCCGTCGCCGTCGCCCGCGCGCTCGACGAGTTCGCGACCGACCCCGACCGACTCGCGGCGATGGGTCGCGCCGCCAGACGGCGGTACGAGCGCCACCCGAGTTGGGCGGAGTCGACGGCCCGGGTCAGGCGGCTGCTCGCTGATGTCGCCGACGCGCCCGACCCCGTCGAGCCGGAGGTGGCGACGTGACGGGCGACGACAATCCCAGCACCGACGCAGAGACCACCGCCTTCCGGCGCTACCTCCGGGCGAAGCGCACGGTCGACGATCGGGCGCTCGACCGGCGGCTCGTCGGACTCTTTCGAGAGCGACTCGCCGACCGCGCCGCAGTGGCCGAGGGACCGCTTCGCGTCCTCGAAGCCGGGGCTGGCATCGGCACGATGATCGCCCGCCTGATCGACTGGGAACTGCTGCCGCCGGGCGAGACGCGGTACGTCGCCGTCGACCGCGACGCGGGGACGCTCGCCGGGCTCGACCGGTTCCTCCGGGAGTGGGCGGCAGATCGGAACGAGCCGGTCTCCGTCGGGGAGGTCGGGGAGGTCGGGGAGGTCGGGGAGGTCGGAGACAGCGAGACCGACGCGCTCCTCGTCGAGACCGACGCGCGCACGGTCACGGTCGAGGCGGTCGCCGCAGACGCGGTCGCGTACGCCGAGGCGCACGCGGGCGAGTGGGACGCCCTGATCGGGATGGCGCTGCTCGATGTTCTCGATCTGGACGGGCTCGAAACTCTCCTCGGCGCGCTCGCGCCCGGCGGAACCTACTACTTCCCGATCACGTTCGACGGCGGGACCCGGTTCCGCCCGTCGCATCCGGCCGACCGGACGATCGAGCGCCGGTACCACGCGCACATGGACGCCAAACCCGGCGGGAGCAGCCGCACCGGCGGCGACGCCCTCGCGCGGCTCCGGCGAATCGAGGGCGCCTCGCTCCTCGGCGTCGCCGGCTCGGACTGGGTGGTCCGGCCGGTCGCGGGCGCGGAGACGGGCGAGCAACCCGCTTTCGAGTCCCCTTACCCCGGCGACGAGGCGTTCTTCCTCCGGTACATCCTCGACACCGTGGAGGAAGCGGTCGGTGAGGTGATCGACGGGACCGTGGGGGAGTCGGCGGCGATCGGTGTAACGCCGGGGGACCCCGCCGAGGATCCGGCCGCCGAGCTCGACGAGTGGCTCGCGCGTCGTCGAGAACAGGTCGACGACGGTGAGCTCGTCTACCTCACCCACCAGCTCGACCTGCTCGGACAGGTGGACTCCGTGCGGTAATTCGGTTCGGCCGACTCAGGCCGCCTCGATCGACTCGAGCAGCCGGCACTTCCGGCAGACGTCGCGGCTCGTCTTCGAGCCGCAGCGCTCGCACTCGCCGAGGTCGGGCGAGTCGGCGGCGGCGTCGCCGCCCTCGCGGTACGCCTCGGCGGCGAGCGCGGACAGCTCCTCGTAGCCGGCCATGATCGAGTGGCGGGCGCCGGGGTGGTTCTCTTCGAGGTCGTGGATCGTCGACTGAATCTCGCCGCGGTACGCCTCCGAGGAGTGGGGGCACTCCGCCATGTGCGTCGGGAGGTCGCGGACGTGACAGTACAAGGCGATCTCCTTTTCGGGCACGTCGCGGAGCGGCTTGGCGCGCGGGACGAACGCGTCGGTCCCCCCGCGCTCGTCGAAAGGGCCGAGCGAGGCGTCGAAGTGTTTCGCCACCTGTCGCACGTCGCCTTCGAGGAAGTTCATCATCGCCGTCTGGGCCTCGTCGTCGAGGTTGTGGCCGGTGAGCAGCTTGTCGGCGTCGAACTCGGCGGCGTATTTTTCGAGGAGGTCCCGCCGGAACACGCCGCAGTACGCGCAGGCGGCCATGTTCTCCGGGTCGCTCTCGACCACGTCGTCCATCTGCACGTCGAACTCCTCCTCGTAGGAGACGACCTCGTGGCGGATCGAGAGGTCCTCCGTGAGCTCGATCGTGGCGTCGATGCTCTCGTCGCGGTACCCCTCGATCCCCTCGTGGATCGTCAACGCGAGCATCTCGACGCGGGGGTCCTTGCCGAACACGTCGTCGAGGATCTGCGTCAGCGCGACGCTGTCTTTCCCGCCCGAGAGGCCGATCACCCAGCGGTCGGGGTCGTCCGGCGTCGCGTCCGGGTCGAGGAGGGTGTCCTCGCGGATCCGGCGCTTCGCGCGCTTCTCGACCGACCGGCGGAGGTGGTCGCCACAGAGGTGCGCCCCGGAGTAGGCGGCGTGGTGGATCGCGTCGTCTCCGCACCTGTCACACTCCATCGGTGTCGGGTTGCGGACGCGCGCGGATACCCGTTTCGGGCGGGCGGCGTCGGACGCGGCGGGGCGGATGGAGAGCATCGGCTGGGACAACCGGCCACACGTTGTCGCCGGTTCCGACACGGGTTTGCCCGCGGCGTCGCCTCCATCCGATGTGACCGACTCCCCGACCGGCGTCAACCGCGATCCGGACACCCAGCCCCTCCGAGCGGACCCGCCGGCGGAGAGCCTCCGCACCCGGCTGTGGCGCCACGGGTTCAACCTCCTGCCCGCCTACCGCGGCACCGGTGCTCGGGTCGACCACATCGCTGCGGACTGGCGGTACATACGGATCCGGGTCCCGTTCAACTGGCGGACGCGCAACGCGGTCGGCACGATCTTCGGCGGGAGCCTCTACGGCGCGGTCGACCCCGTCTACATGACGATGCTCCGCCGGACGCTCGGCGACGACTTCACCGTCTGGGACAAGTCGGCCGCGATCGAGTTCCTCGAACCCGGCCGCGACACGCTGTACGCGGAGTTCGCGCTCACGGACGGAGAGATAGAGACGATCCGCAAGGAGCTTTCGCCCGGCGAGTCGACCGACCGCGAGTACCTCGTCTCGCTGGTCGACGACGACGGGACGGTCCACGCGGTCTGCGAGAAGACGCTGTACGTTCGCCGGGACGAGTGAGCGCGGTGCCCCCGGCCGGACCGTTTCCCTCCCGACGTTCAGAGCGAACGCCGACCGATCACACCGCTGCGCTCGCGACGAGACTCTCCTCAACGGTCTCGACGAACCGCTCCGGATGTTCGACGTGCGGCAGCAGTTTGGCGCGGTCGAAGACGACGAGCCGGGCGCCGGACGCGTCGGCGAGGTCGCGGCCGTCGGACAGCGGGCTCACATCGGCCTCGCGCCCCCAGACGATCGTCGGCGCCGCGTCCATCGACGCGAGCGCGGCCGCGAGGTCGAGGTCGCTGTTGAGGTACCCCGAGACGAACGACGCGGGCGCGAATCGCGCGTTCTCGACGTGGGCCGTCCGCCACTCGTAGTCGGTCCACTCGTCGCTGGGGTTCGTCGGGTCGTCGTAGCCGTGGTCGGCGTTGAAATACCGGATCGACGGCTTCGAGGCGATAACGTTGAACAGCGCGTCGCCGACGAGCGGTGCCCGGATCAGCTCCCGGAGCCACGACTTCGGCGGGCTCGGTCCGGCGACGGTCGTCGGACAGACGCCGACGAACCCTCGGACCTCGACGCCGTCCGCAGTCGATCCCGCCTCGTCGACCGCCGCGGCCGCGTACGCCGCCGACAGCGACGAGGCGACGACGGCGGGCTCGTCGAAGTCGGCGAGGAAGTCGCGGACGAAATCCTCGTACAGCGCCGCGGAGTAACGTAGCGGGGGACGATCGGAGCGGCCGAACCCCGGCAGATCGGGGGCGAACACGTGGTGTTCCGCGGCCAGGTCGTCGAACACTTCGCGCCACTCGCCCGCGGAGCCGGCGGCGTTGACGCCGTGGAGGAGCACGAGGTCGGGGTCGTCAGGATCGCCCGCCTCGGTGTACGCGACATTCATCCCGCGCCAGCGGAACGTGCCATCGTCGCCGTCGAGGGGCGACTCCAACTCGCCCTCGTACCGGAGACCGGTGTTGAGGGCGGCGATCGCGCCAACGCCGAGGAGGGCGGTCCCGGCGAGGTTCCTGAGCTTCATGGAAACCTGTTGGTCCGCTGGCGACTTATATCTCGTGGGAGCGTGGGTCCGTCGTGCCTCGTACCGTCATGTCGCGTCGCGGTCGACGGGCTCCGGGCGACCGTCGTCTCCTCCGTCGGCTTCCACGCACTCCGCGATCGGGTCGACGATCTCCGCGGCGAGGCTGTACGGGTCCGTCTCCCGCCGACGGACCGAATCGGCGAGCGCGTCGATCCCGCCTCGACGCTCGATCTCCGCGGTCGCCAGCGCGCCCACGTCCGAGCGGACCAGCGTGCGGATCTCCTCGGCGTAGCGCCGGCGCTTCGTCGATTCGATCGCGCCCGACTCGTGGAGGTGCGCCGCGTGGGCGTCGAACGTCTCGATCAGCTCCGAGACGCCCTCGCCGGTGTTCGCGACGGTCCGGAGCACTTCGGGGGTCCACTCCGTCGCCTCGTCGTCTCCCCCCCCGTCGTCCCCGTCTCCCTCCCCGTCGTCCGGATGGTCCGGGACCTCGAACCCGTGATGCCCCCCGTCGAGTCCCTTCGTCGGGCTCGCGCGCCGGTGGACCATCTCCTCTAGCTCGGCGAGGGTGCGCTCCGCGCCGTCCATGTCCGCCTTGTTGACGACGAACACGTCGCCGATCTCCAAGATGCCGGCCTTCAGCGTCTGCACGTCGTCGCCGGAGCCGGGCTGGACCAGCACCGCGACCGTGTCCGCGGTGCGGACCACGTCGACCTCGTTCTGGCCGGCGCCGACCGTCTCGATGATGACAACGTCCTTCCCGAAGGCGTCGAGCGCCTTCACGGCGTCCGCGGTCGCCATCGAGAGCCCGCCGAGCTGGCCGCGGGCGCTCATCGACCGGAAGAACACGTCCATGTCGCCGACGTTCGACGCCATTCGGATCCGGTCGCCGAGTACCGCTCCGCCGGTGTACGGCGAGGAGGGGTCGACGGCGACGACGCCGACGGTGTCGCCGCGGTCGCGGTAGGCGGCCGCGAGCTTGTCGACGAGCGTCGACTTCCCGGCCCCGGGCGCCCCGGTGATCCCGATCACGTCCGCGCCGCCGGTGTGCTCGTGGAGTGCGGCGACGATCCCGCGGTAGCCGGCCGCACGGTTCTCGATACGCGTGATGACGCGCGCGAGCGCCCGGTGGCTCCCGGCGAGGAGGTCCTCGACGAGCTTGGCGTCGCTGTCGCTGAGCGCGGGTGCGTCCGACCCGCCCATCTACGCTCGCTCCGGGAGGTTGTTCCGGATGAACTCGATCGTCTCTTCCATCGGTGTGCCGGGCCCGAACACCTCGGCGACGCCGAGCGCTTTGAGTTCCGTCTCGTCGTCGTCGGGGATGATCCCGCCAACGAGGATCAGGGTGTCCTCGAACGCGTCGTATTTTTTGAGCCCCTCGATCACCTTCGGAACGAGCGTGTTGTGCGCCCCTGAGAGGATGGAGATGCCCAGCACGTCCACGTCCTCCTGGACCGCCGCCTGTACGATCTCCTCGGGCGCGCGGTGGAGCCCGGAGTAAACGACTTCGAAGCCGGCGTCCCGAAACGCCCGCGCGATCACGTGTGCGCCCCGGTCGTGGCCGTCGAGTCCGACTTTCGCGACCAGACAGCGGACGGCTCGCGTCTCCTGTTCGGCGCTCATACCAGACTCTCCGTCGCGTGCCCGTTTGATTCTAACGGACGTTCAGGATGGTTCGGGGCGCGTCGCCGCGGGTAGACGGGCGGGGAGAGAGCGAGCGCGACGCGGGCTTCCGCGACCGACGCGTTGAACGCGCCGGAGGTGGTACCGAATCACATGGATTTCGACGCTCCCGCCCCGTCCGACGACCGACTCCCCGCCGGGACGCGGATCGGTCGCGCCGCGCTCCGGGTCGCAGACCTCGACGAGACGACCGCGTTCTACCGCGACGTGGTCGGCCTCGCGGTCCTCGACCGCGACGACGACCGAGCGACCCTCGGTGTCGACGGGACCATCCTGCTCGTCTTGGACCGAGACCCCGATCGCCCGGAGCGGGGTCGGACCGACGCCGGCCTCTTTCACACCGCGTTCCGCGTTCCCTCACGCGCCGCGATCGGCGAGGGGCTGGCCCGTGTGCGAGAGCGGTGGCGGCTCGACGGCGCTTCCGACCACCTCGTCAGCGAGGCGCTGTACCTCGACGATCCCGAAGGCAACGGCGTGGAGATCTACCGCGACCGCCCCCGCGAGGAGTGGCCCGTCGACGACGACGGGACGGTGCAGATGGCGACCGAACCGCTCGACATCGAGGGCGTCTCCGGGGCGGCGGGAGGAGCGAACTCCGACGGCGACCTCGTCGACCGCGTCCCGCCCGGCACCGACGTGGGTCACATGCATCTCGAAGTCACCTCGCTGTCGGCGTTCGAGGCGGTGTACGTCGACGGCCTCGGCTTCGAGGTCGGGATGACCGGCCCGAACGTCCGGTTCGTCGCGGCCGGCGACTACCACCACCACCTCGGCGCGAACACGTGGCAGGGGCGGACGACGCCGGCCGCGGGGCGCGGGCTCGCGTGGTTCGAGGTGGTCGTCCCCGACGCGGCCGCCTTGGAAGCGGTGCGAGAACGGCTCGACGCGGTCGCGGCCGACGGCGATGTCGAGTTCGTCGTTGAGGAACGAGAAGACGGGATCGCAGTCACCGACGCCGACGGTATCGAAGTGTGCGTTCGGACGGAGTGACGAATCCGTGCGAGCGGTGAGGTATTTAGAACTGTCCGCGGCGGTGCGGTGGCGCGCACCTGTTCCGACCGGGAGTTCCGCGACCGAGTGTAACCGACCCGAGAGGGGATGGCGAGTGATACCGGCACAACCGTTACGTTGGTGACTCCCCGATATCCACGACAGAGCTGAGCATGACGCAGAACCCGCAACCACACTACGTCCGCCGATTCGATTCTCTCGGGGCCGACGACCTCGGTGTCGCCGGCGGCAAAGGTGTGAACCTCGGCGTTCTCGTTGATGCGGGACTTCCGGTCCCGTCCGGGTTTGTTGTGACGACTGCAGCGTATCGGACAGTCACGGACGACGCGGAGATCAGAGAAGCGATCAAGCAACTCGATTCACACGACTCCCGTGACTCCGGCGCACTAGCGACGACAGCCACCGAGATTCGGTCGCTCATCCGCGATCGACCGGTCGGCGAACCGATCACGCGTGCGATCGCCGACGCGCTCGACGGTGACGCTAGCACGACGTATGCCGTCCGTTCGTCGGCGACGGCAGAGGACCTCGCGACGGCGTCGTTCGCTGGCCAGCACGACACCCATCTCGGAGTCACTGCCGACGCTATCGTCGACAGGGTCCGCGGCTGCATGGCCAGCCTGTTCACCGACCGGGCGGTCGCCTATCGCGCACGGAACGGCATCTCACACACCGAAGTCGAGATGGCGGTCGTCGTCCAGGAGATGGTCGACGCCGACGCGGCGGGTGTGCTGTTCACCGCTGACCCGGAGACGGGGAAGCGAACTGTCGCGACCGTCGACGCGACGCACGGCTTAGGCGACACGGTCGTCGCCGGCGAGGTGAGCGCCGACCACGCGCGAATCGCCCGGGAAACGGGTGCAGTCATCGAGTACGAAGTCGGCGAAAAAGCGACCGAACTCAGGCTCACCCAAGAGGGTACGACCTCGAGAGACACACAGATGGGCAGGCGAGAGACCCGCGTCCTCACCGACGACCAGCTCCGGGCACTCGTCGATGTCGGTGAACGGATCGAGGCGTTGTTCGGCGAGCCACAGGATATCGAGTGGGCGCTCGCCGACGGTGAGTTCGTCGTTCTGCAGTCCCGGCCGATCACGTCACTCGTCTCGCTACCGGTCCCTCGCCCAGATGACGATCGACTGCACGTCTACCTCAGCCTCGGCCACGGACAGGCGATGACTGACCCGATGCCCCCACTGGCACTCGACCTGTGGGAGACGGTCTACGGCGAGGTGATGAACGGCTTCACGGGAAGCAACCGCGTCTGGATCACCAGAACCGAGGGGCGGGCATACATGGACATCACACCGTTTCTCGGGTTCCGCCAGACGCGTGAGGGCATCGTCGAGACGATCGCCGCAGTGAGCCGGTCAGCCGCCGAGGGGACCGAACAGTTGCTCGCGGAGCGGCGCGGGGAGTTCGATATCGATATGTCGCTCGCAACGCTCCCGGCACTGCTCCGTACGGCCGCCAGCGTGCTCCCGATTCTCGCTCGGTTGTTCTGGCAAGGGATCGCCCCGTTCGTTCGCGGGGCGGCAGGCATCGACGAGTTCGTGACCGAGCTCAACGGGTGGGCGAGGGAACAGGCGGCCGATATTCTGGCGGACGACGAGCCGGCCGAGTTGGTCGAGAACGTCTTCGAGGGGTTTTCGACCGAGTTCGTCTCCGAAGTGTCACCGAAGTCGATGCGCGTCGTCATCGGACCGCTCGCGGGGACGGTCATCGAATGGGTGGTCCCTGACGCGGATGCCACAATCGTCGAAGCGGCCGCAAGAGGCAGCGAGGCCGAAGTCGGCACCAGAATGACGCTGGCACTCGGCAATATCGCAGACATCGCACGAGAGACACCGGCGGTCGAACAGGCGATACTCGACGGACGGCCGTACGAAGCGGTCTGCGCCGTCGACGGAAGCGAGGCGTTTGTTGAGGCGTTCGACGAGTTTATCGTCGAGTTTGGTCACCGCGCCGTCGGCGAGTTCGATCCGAGTCGTCCCCGGTGGCGCGACGACCCCTCAGCCCCGCTCGGCATCGTCCGGGGGAACCTTGCCGGCGAGAAACCGGGCGCACACCAGTCTCGGCTCCGTGAGCGCAAACGGGAGGCACAGGCCGCGATCGACGAGCTACAAGCGAGTGCCAAGCGAGGGTTGCTCGGGCCCGTCCGCGGGCCGCTCGTGAGTCATCTGCTCCGGACGTATCGAAGCCACATTCACCTCCGAGACGAACCGAAGCACGCCGTCGCACACCTGTTCGCAGCGTGGCACGAGGCGATCCAGCGGGCGGGCGAGCATCTCGTTCTCGAGGACGCCCTCGACGACCCGAACGACGTGTGGTTTCTCCGGAGAGGAGAACTCTTCTCGCTCATCGAGGACCCTGACAGCGAGGTCCCCGACATCGCCGTACGAAAACGGGAGCACGAGCGGCACGGCCGGATCGATATCCCGCCGCTCATCACCAGCGAGGGCGAAATTCCTCGAGTGGAACGCACGGACGTCGACGAGCACACGCTGGTCGGAACCGGGGTCTCCGCCGGCGTCGTCGAAGGCGTGGCTCGGATCGTCGTCGATCCGGCGCACACGACCCTCCAGTCGGGCGAAATCCTCGTGTGTCCGTCGTCCGACCCCGCGTGGACGCCGCTGTTCGCGACCGCGGGCGGACTGGTCACCGAGGTCGGCGGACGCTTGACCCACGGCGCGCTCGTCGCCCGCGAGTACGGCCTTCCCGCTGTCGTCTCCGTAGCCGATGCGACGGAGGTGATCAGCGACGGACAGCGGATTCGCGTCAATGGGGACACCGGGACCGTCGAACTGTTAGATGAACAGACCAGCGACATGACAGAGGCCTCGAAGACGACCGAGAGCGGCTGATTCGCCCATACTGGGCCCTCCGAAGTCGAGCCTGCGACCGTCGTGAGCGGGAAGCAGGTGACGACGGGGATCACCGCAGCGAAGGTGCCGGCCGAGACGGCCGGATACGATCATTCACTTCGGAAACGGACACGGAGCCGGACCGACGCGGTCGACGACTATCCCGCCGAGCGAGAAAATAAAGAGGACGCCGCGGATCAACGCGAGGAACGTCCCGAGCGAGTTTCAGTACCACACCAGATCCGATGCAGGGATCTCGTTCTCCCCGTCCAACCTACTGCTCGCCGTCGTACTCGCCGAACCGCTCGTCGAAGACCGCGATCACGCGGCGCTCGATCTCGTCGCGGATCGGACGTACCTCCTCGATCGGGCGCTCGCCCGGGTCGTCGAGGTCCCAGTCGTCGGTGTCGACGCCGTCCAATTCGAGCGTCGAGCAGCCCATCGTGGCGGCGAAGTCGGACGCGGCGAGCGTCTCGTCGGAGACGTGCTGCGGCGTCCGGCCGTTCACGTCGAGACCGACCTCCGCGAGCGCCTCGACGACCACGTCGTGAACGCTGTCCGCGGGCATCGTCCCGCCCGTTACGATCTCGACGCGGTCGCCGAGGCCGCGCCGGTCGCGCTCGCGCTCCGCGAACGCCGTCGCCATCTGGCTCCGCCCGGCGTTGCGGACGCACATGAACGTGAGGGTAGTCGTCGTGTCGGCCGCTTCGTCGTCCGCGGTGTCGGTGGATTGTGTCATGGGTGTTGGCGCGTGGTGGGTCGCTTCTCGTCGCCCGTTCCGGTTCTCGTGCCGTCCGCCGCTCAGTAGATCAGTTCGTCGTCGCTCTCGATCATGAACAGCGTCCGGGCAGCGATGTTGACCGCGTGGTCGCCGACGCGTTCGAGGTCGCGGATCGCCAGCAAGGCGCGGGAGACGTCGTCGAGGGCGTCGGCCAGGTGGCCGGAGTCCGCCTCTGGAGCCCCATTCGCCTCGATGCGGGCGCGGTCCGCTTCGAGAAGCTCCCGGACGACCGCCTCGCTGGCTCGCCGACACCGCTCGTCGAGGTCGTCGTCTCGGGTGTCGATCTCCCGGCAGGCGTCGGGATCGGACGCCTCGTAGGCCGCGACCGCGTCCGCGACCATCTCACCGGCGGCATCGCCAAGCCCGCGGAAGTCGACAGCCGGGTGGATCCCGCCGTCCTCGCCGCCGTACTCGGCGATGTTCGTCGCGAGGTCGGCCACTCGTTCGAGATCAGTGATGATCTTAAACGAGGCCGTCACCAGCCGGAGGTCCCCGGCCACGGGCTGCTGGAGCGCGAGGAGTTCCGTACACTCCTCTTCCAGTTTGAGGTATCGGTCGTTGACCACGTGATCGCCGCCGATGACCTCGTCGGCGAGGTCGTCGTCGCCCGTCTCGGCCGCGCGGAGGGCGGTCTCGTACCGGTCGAGAACCAGATCTCCCATCGCGACCACGTCGGTCCGGAGCTCGTTGAGCCGCTCCTGGTAGTTCTCGCGGGGCATCTATCCGAACTTCCCCGTGATGTAGTCTTCAACGCGCTGTTCTTCCGGGTCCTCGAAGATCTTCGTCGTGTCGTCGTACTCGACGAGCCGACCGCCGGTGAGGAAGACGGCGGTCCGGTCGGAGATGCGCGCCGCCTGCTGCATGTTGTGGGTGACGATGATCACCGTGTACTCCTCCGCCAGATCGTCGATGAGGTCCTCGATCTTCGAGGCCGCGACGGGGTCGAGCGCTGACGTCGGCTCGTCCATCAGGATGACCTCCGGGTCGGCCGCAATCGCCCGGGCGATACAGAGCCGCTGCTGTTGCCCGCCGGACAGTTCGAGCCCCGAGGAGTCGAGTTGGTCTTTCACCTCGTCCCAGAGGGCAGCGCCTTTCAGCGACTCCTCGACGCGCTCGTCGATGTCGCCGTCGTACCCCTGGATCTTCAGCCCGTACGCGACGTTGTCGCGGATCGACTTCGGGAACGGGTTCGGCTTCTGGAACACCATCCCGATCTTCCGGCGGAGGGCGACGGGGTCCACGTCGGCGTCGTATACGTTCTTGCCGCCGAACTCCACCTCCCCCTCGACGCGGCAGATCTCGATCATGTCGTTCATTCGGTTGATACACCGGAGGAACGTCGACTTGCCGCAGCCGGAGGGACCGATCAGCGCGGTCACCCGTTTTTCGGGTATCTCCATCGACACGTCGTCGATCGCCTGTTCGTCTCCATAGAAAACGTTCAGGTCGCGCGCGGCGACCGCGGTCCGATCGGGCGTCGCGGTCTGCTCGTTCGATCCGGTCTCTACGTCCGTCGTGATGAGCGATTCGCTCGGTTCTGTGTTACTCATGTTAGTTTCCCCGCTCCGCGCGGTTCCGCAGCAGTATCGCCGTTCCGTTCATGCCAACGAGGATGATCAGCAGCGTGATCACGCCGGCCGCGACGACCCCGTACCGGAACTCGGCCTGCGGGAAGTTCGCCCACGCGTAGATCTGCATCGGCATCGCGCTGAATCGGCTGAAGAGGCTGTCCGGCGCGCTGAACACGGTCGTTGCCGCCCCGATCATGATGAGCGGCGCGGTTTCGCCGATCGCCCGCCCGAGAGCGAGGATCGTCCCGGTCAAGATGCCGGGGAACGCCTCCGGAAGGACGACGTTCTTCGTCGTCTGCCACCGGGTCGCACCCATCGCGTCCGACCCTCGTCGCAGGTCGTCCGGGACCGACCGGATCGCCTCCTGTGCAGAGATGATCGTGATCGGGAGGATGAGCAGTGACAGCGTCAGCGAGGCCGTCACCGCGGTTCCCAGCCCGAACCCGAGCAGGTTGGCGAACAGTCCCAGTCCGAGCAGCCCGTACACCACCGACGGGATCGCAGCGAGGTTCGCGATGTTCACCTGGAGCAGCCGCGTCAGCGATCCGAGGATACCGCTCCCGGGCATGTACTCCTCTAAGAAGACGGAGGTCCCGACGCCGAGGACGAACGACAGCACCGCGACCAGCGCGATGATGATCACCGAGCCGACGATCGCCGGGTAGAGTCCGGCCTCGATCGCAGTACTCGACGGCGCCTCCGTGACGTACCCGGCGTCGAGCCACGGGTCGGGCGCGGGAACCCCCCACGCCTCGACGACGAGTGCGCCGACGAGTGCGCCACCGACGAGGAGGGCCGGTAGCGCCAGTCCGACGAGTCCGTCGCCCACATCGATCACCCGGTGAACGTAGACCGCCGTCGGCACGCCGACCGTGATGAGGACGAGCAGCACGGTGGGGCCGGGGACGCCGAGGCCGCCGGCGAGGAACCCGCCGGCGATCGCGATCGCGAGCGGCACGCCGCCGGTCGCGATCGCCGCAACTTGGCTTCCGCGGTCGGCGACAATGCGCCCGCCGGCGACCGCGATGGGGACCGCCAGCGTCCAGATGTAGATGATGAGATTCGACGGGTACGTGGCGATAACGCCCCGAAGGAACACCGCGGCGACGACCCCGACGAGTCCGACAGGGATCGCCGCAGTCGTCGCTCGCGGCACCGAGCGCCAGCTGCCGTACGCGTACAGCGCCGCGGCCGGAACGACGCCCAGCGTGTACGCGAGGAACCACACCAGCGGGTCGAGCACCAAGAACAGCGTCCCCAGGGCGAGTCCGATCGCGACCCCGCCGACGAGTCGGCCCACCAGTCCGAAGCCGACAGCGCCGACCTGACCGCGGCTCCCGACGTACGCGAGATACGCGGTGACCGGCATCGCGACGACGAAGAGGTACGCGAGCTGCCAGCTGAGTCGCGGGATCGCCACGACGAACGCCTCGATCGCGGTGAAAATCGCCGCGACACCGACGAGGCCGCCGCCGAGAGCGCCGACGGACCGTCGAGTCACCGCCGGATCGTTCACGCTGTACAGGCAGAACGCGAGGAATGGAACGACGAGGGCGAGGAAGTACGTCAGCAGCCACTCCGGGCTGGCGTTCGCCAGGTCGAAGGCGTCGATCGTGACGTACACGAGGAGCACGCCGAGCGCGACGAGCCCGATCACGCTCGCACCGAGCGAGAGGTACTCGAAGGCGATCCCTCGGACCCGGCTCACCTCACCGAACCCGCTCGTGTTCGCGTTGTCCGTCGCCATTAGTACTCCTCCCGGTACCGCTGTGCAATGATATCACTGATCACGTTCATTACGAGGGTCACCACGAACAGCGTGAGGCCGAGCGCGAACATCGAATCATACGGTATCGACCCACCTGTGAGATCGCCGCCCGCGATCTGCACCATTGCGACGGTAATCGTCATCCCGGACTCCAAGAGAACATCGGCGGGGTTGACGATCGGGATCCCGAAGGCGGCCTCCCGAACCGCCGGCATCCGCGCCTGCGCGCCCATCGCGACGACGACGATCATCGTCTCGCCGATGGCACGGGACACCGCGAGAATGTACGAGGAAGAGATCCCCGAAATGGAGGCCGGAACGACGATCCCGGTCGACACCTCGAACTTCGTGGCGCCGAGCCCGTACCCGGCCTGCCGAAGGTCGTCGGGAACCGCGCTCATCGCGTCCTCGGAGATCGACGACACCATCGGGATCGTCATGATACCGACCATGATCGACGCCGAGAGCGCGTTGAATGTGCTCATACTCGGGAACAGCGTCGCCTTCAGCGCCGGCGTGATGTACACCAGCGCGAAGTACCCGTACACGACGGTCGGGATGCCAGCGAGGATCTCTAAGAGTGGCTTGAGTATCGAGCGCGCGTTCGAGGTCGCATACTCGCTGAGGTAAATCGCCGTTAGCGTCCCCAGGGGGAGCGCGATGAACGCCGCCGTGATCGTCACGACGAGCGTCCCGATCAGCAGGGGGATGATGCCGAACGCCTGCCCGCCGCCGGCCGGGTTCGGGCTCCAGTTGGTGCCGGTCAGGAACTCGGTTATCGGTATCTCTTGGAAAAACACCACCGCGTCCGACAGCAGCGTCACGAAGATCGCTACCGTCGTGAGCAGGGTGATCGCCGCGCACGCGGCGAAGAGCCCGCCGTAGGTTCCCTCCTTCAGTCGTCTGAGCCCGCTCCGACGCTGGAGATCGGGACTCTCGGTACTATCTGTCACAACCGGTCGAGTATCGAACGCTGTCGTAAATCAATACACCGGTTCATAACGCTCGTTACTCCTGCGCCCGCTCGATAGCGTCCTCGAGGATCTCCATCTGCTCCTCTTGGGTCTCTTCAGTCGCGGGCACGTATCCCACGTCGCCGGCGACGAGGTCCTCGTTGGTCGTCTGCTCGACGAAGTAGCGCGCGAACTCGGCGACGTGCTCCTTGCCGAGTGACTCGATCGACGGGTAGGTGAACAGCGGCCGGGAAAGGGGAGTGTACTCGCCGCTGGACGCCGTTTCGAGGCTCGGCTCGACCGGCCCGTTGCCGTCGTCGATCCCGAGCGCCTTGAGCTGATCGGGGTTCTGGAAGTAGTACGCGAAGCCGAAGTAGCCGATCGCGTACTCGCTGCCCGAGACGCCCTGTGCGATCGAGTTGTCCTGCTCGGTCGCTTGGTAGTCGCTAGTGTGACCGCGCTCCTCCAGAATGCTCTCGATGAAGTAGTCGTACGTCCCGGAGGTGTCGGCGGCGCCGAACCGCTCGATCTCCTCGTTCGGGAACTCGTCGCGGACCTCGTCCCAGGTCTGGGCGGGGTCCTCCTCCCAGATCTGTGCGAGCTCCTCGACGGTGAGGGAGTCGATCCAGTCGGCCTCGGGGTTGACGACGATCGTGAGCGCGTCCGTCGCCGCGATGAGCTCGACGTACTCGACGCCGTTCTCCTCGCAGAGTTCCTCCTCTGCGGGCTGGATCGGCCGGCTCGCGTTGTTGAAGTCGGTGTCGCCGACGCAGAAGTAGTTCGAGAACCCGCCGCCCGAGCCGGTCGAACTGATGTCGACCGAGACCTGGTCGTGCTCCGCGGCGAAGTCCTCCCCGATCGCGCTCATCAGCGGGAAGACGGTCGAGGAACCCGCGATGTTGATCGAGCCGGACAGGGCGTCACCACTGCCGCCTCCCGTGCTCTGCGTACATCCTGCGAGCGCCAGCGCGCCCGCCCCGGCGAGCGCCGAAAGCGATTTCCGCCGCGTGATCCCCTCGGTATCCGCGTCGTGGCTTGATGCCATCACCTGATTGTGGGTGTGTTCCGGTTAAGTAGTATGCTATGAGCAGTACGACCGACGCAGTATCGCTCCCCGGCACTATATACACTATATAGACGTACTCGACAGGCGACGTGATGCGCGTCCCGCGGCACCGTCGCCGATCGGAGATCCGAGCGTATGCTTAAGCCCCTCCGTGAGAAGACCCGGGCGATGACCCACCCGTGCGAGACCGGGCGCCGGGGCGGGAGCTACTGCGTCGGGTGGACGACTCTGTCGACGCCACCGATCGGTCGGCGTCGACCGCCGACTCGGATGCCTGAGCCGGACCGGTGATCCGCTTCGAGCCGGCGACGATCCAGCTCGACCCGGCTACGACTCCGTCTCCACCGCCTCGATCAACAGCTCCGCCACGTCGACGATCTCCACGGCATCTTCGAAGTCTCCCGTCTTCCGCCCGTCTTCGAACATCGTCGTACACATCGGACAGGCGACGACGAACTTCTCGATGTCGGCGCCCGCGTCGGTGTCCTCGACCGCCTCCCGGAGGCGCTCCTCGCTCGGCTTGACCGTCTCCTCGTGTTCGGTCCACAGGCCACCGCCGCCGCCGCCACAGCAGAAGGAATCGTCGCGCGAGCGCGGCATCTCGTGGAGGTCGGCGCCGGTCGCGCGGATCAGTTCGCGGGGCGCCTCGTACTCGTCGTTGTACCGCCCGAGGTGACACGGGTCGTGGTAGGTGACGGTGTAGTCGAGCTCGTCGCCTGACAGGTCAAGTCGACCGTCTTCGACCAACTCCTCGACCACCTGCGTCCAGTGGAACACGTCGACTTCGCCGTCGGCGTTCCACGGCTCCTCGCGGTCGAACGGCATCATCGGGTCGTCGGCGAACTCCGCGAAGTCGACCTCGGGGTACTCGTTTTTGATCGTGTTGTACGAGTGCGGGTCCGTACAGACGATCGAGTCGAACTCGCAGTCCGCGAACGTCTCGACGTGGTGGCCGGCGAGTTCTAAGTAGAGGAACTCCTCGCCGATCCGGCGGATGTCGTTGCCGTCCGTCTTCTCGTCGTCGAACAGGATTCCGAACGACACGTCAGCCTCGTCGAACAGTCGAGCGAGCGCGCGAGCGACCTTCTTGTTCCGGTCGTCGAAGCTCGGGTAGTCGCCGACGTACCAGAGGTACTCCACCTCGTGCTCGCGGGCGTCGTCGATCTCGAGATCGTCCAGTTCGTCCGCCCAGTCCCCGCGAGCCGACTGCGACTCGCCGAAGGTGTTCCCCTTCTGCATCACGTCTTGGAACACGCTCTGTAGGTTGGAGTCGACTGCGCCCTCGTCGACAAGCTGGCGGTTCATCTTCGTGAAGGAGGTGAGGTGTTCGATGTCGACGGGGCAGGCGTCCATGCAGGCCATACAGGACATACACGACTCCATCGACTCGCTGTCGATGACGCCGCCCTCATCGGCGACGATGGGGACGGTGCCGCCGCCTGCGCTCGCAACCCCGCCGTCGGTCGCCATTTCGTCGCGGCGCCCCGCCACCGGATCGTCGCTCACGGACTCGCGGTACGCCTTCAGATCGAGAATCACGTCCCGCGGGTCGAGGTTCCGGCCGACCGTGTCGGCCGGGCAGGCGTCGGTACACCGGCCGCACTTCGTGCAGGCGTCGCCGTCCATGAGCTCCTTCCACGTGAAGTCGTCGAGCGACTCCGCGTTGGTGTGATCGAGGTCGGCGGGGACGTTGGGGAGCCGCGCGCCCGCGTTCTCGTCGCGGGCGACGACGTTCGCGAACGAGGAGATCATGTGGAACGGCTTGGCGTACGGGATCCACGCGATGAAGGCGAACGCCAGCAGCGAGTGGCTCCACCAGATAACGCCGTAGATCGCCTCCGCGCCGCCGGGCGTCAGCCCGACCCACCGAAAGCCGGCGGCCATCGCCATGCCGATGAAGCTCACCGTCTCGTCGGCCCGCGCGGGCTGGCCGACGATGCCGAGCGCCTGCACGACGAAGCCGCCGACGCCGAGTGCGAAGAGGGTCCAGACGAACGCGTCGTCTTCGAGCGAGGTGTGTTTCCCCCACAACCGCCCGTCGCGGTCGCGGTAGCGGCGAACCATAGCCATGCCGACGCCGACGACGAACAGCAGGCCGAACGCGTCGACGGTGAACTGGTAGGCTAAATAGAAGTCCCCCACCCAGAACGACTCGCCCGCGAGCGGGCGGTACACGTCGATGTCGAACCCGAGGATGGTCGTCGCGACGAGCAGGGTGAGAAAGCCCCACAGTACGAACGTGTGCATCACGCCGGCGTACAGGTCGCGGTCGAACTGGTTCTCGTTCGAGAGCACCGTCTTCGTCGCCGCGACCGTTCGGGCGGGGAGATTCGTCAGCCGATCGCGCGGGTCCTCGCTCCCGCGGGCGTACGCCGCGAACCGGGCGTACACCCCGTACAGGAACACGAGGATCGCGACTACGGCGAGCCAGTAGAACGCGACCTTCCCGATTGGACCGATTGTCCAGAACGTCTCCCGGGTGGCCGCCTGCAAGGGAGTCATAATCGATCAGGCGGATACGGCCGGGTTAAAGCTTGTCACAACGCGGGACGCGTCGCCCGGTGTTTCCCGGCTATACGACGCCGCCGCTCGGGCCGCTACACGACTGTTGCTGCCCGGGCCGCTACACCACGCTCGCCACGGCCGCCACCACCAACCCCCCGCCGACCGCGAGCGCCGGGTAGTCCGCGGGACCGAGCGCGAGTCGCGGGAGCGTCGGATTCCACGCGAAACATCGGGCGTTCAGCGCGGTCCCCAACCGATCTGCCCGCCCGAACGCCCGGTTGATCCCCGCGACGGCGACGAGCCGCATGCGATCGCGGACCGGGAGCGCCCCGCCACCGCGCGCCCGAACCGCCTCACGGGCCGTCAGCAAGTCCCGCTTCAACAGCGGGAGGAACCGGAACACGAGCGCGACGCCGGTTCCGAGGAACTGGCCGGGCTTTCCCGGGACCGAACGCTGGATCGCCGCTCGCGAGTCCCGGACCGGCGTCGACCTGACGTAGCCGGCGGCGACGACGAGGATCAGCAGGACGCGGTAGCTCGCGAGCCCCGTGGTTGCGGCGCGGTCAACCCGAAACCACGGCGTCCCGAGCGTCGCGCCGGCGACGAGGGGGGCGACCAGAAGTACCGGGAACGCGACCCGGTACGTCCACAGGTCGCGGGGGCCGCCACCGGCGAGGCGAAGGCAGACGACGGCGAGAAGGGTGAGCGCGGCGAGCCCGCGGGGCGTCGTGTACGTGTACGCCGCCGCCGCGAACCCGACCTGCACGAGGAGCTTCGACCGGGGGTCAAGCCGATGGGCGAGCGAGTCGTCAGGGACGTACGAGAGGGTCACGAGTCGACGGTATCGCTGGCGGTGTCGTCGGCGCCGGTGTTCACAGGTCGGTCGTCGAACGCTCCTTCCGGAACCCGCACGTCCAGTTCCGGCAGATCCGTGGCCGCCTCCCGCGGCGCGGCGTCGACCGCGACACGCCCCGCAGACAGCCCGAGCACCCGATCGGCGAGCCCGAGCACGTCGCGGAGGTCGTGGGTGACGACGATCACGCTCGTCCCGGCCGCGCGGAGTTCGCGCAGGCGGTCGAGTACCGACCGCCGGGCCGGCTCGTCGAGCCCGGTGAACGGCTCGTCCAAGACGAGATGATCGGGCTCCATCGCGAGCACACCCGCGATCGCGACGCGCTCGCGCTCGCCGCCAGAGAGGCTCGCGATCCGATCATCCTCGCGGCCGGTCATGTTCACCGCGGCGAGCGCGTCGGCGACCCGCCGGTCGATCTCGGCGTGGGAGAGTCCGAGATTCTCCGGGCCGAATGCCACGTCCGCGCCGACGGTCGACGCCACCAACTGGTCGCGCGGATCCTGAAACACCATCCCGACCGCGGTCCGGGCCGCGACGAGGTCGTCGCTCACGGGGGTCCCGTTGACGGCGACCGTCCCCGAATCCGGCGTCACGAGCCCGTTAAACGTCCGGACGAGCGTCGTCTTGCCAGAGCCGTTCGCGCCGGCGACGATCAGGAACTCGCCGTCGGGGATCGAGAGGGTCACGTTGGCGACGGCGGTGACGCGGTCACCGTCCGCCTTGCCGTCGCCGTCACCGCTCTTCTCAGTCCCACCGCCGTACCGACACGTGACGCCCTCGATCTCGATCACGGCGTCACCTCGAATTCCGCCACAGACCGCCTCACGCGGCCGCGACCGCGTCGGAGCGAACGATGCCGACCGCGGCGGCGATCTTCAGCGCCTCCGCGGGGAGGAACGCGACGGCGCCGACGGTCACCGCCTCGATTGGCCCGAGCGAGAGCACAAAGGCGAGCCCGGCCACTCCGAGCGCGTAGATGACGACGGTACCGAGGACCATCGCGCCGACAAGCGTCGGGAGCCCGACCGTGTCGAGGTCGCGGGGCGTCACGCCGCGGTGGACGACCGCGCCGACCGCGGCAGCAGCGAGCGGGTACGACCAGAGGTAGCCCGCCGACTGGCCCACGAGCTGGCCCACACCGGCGGAGCCGCCTTGGAACACCGGGGCGCCCAGCGCGCCGGCCGCGAGGTAGAGGACGATTGATGCCGCCCCCCACACTGGACCGAGGTAGATCCCGGCGAGGAACACGCCGAGTACCTGGAGCGTCACCGAGACGGGCGAGACGGGATTCGGGAACGTCACGTACGCGAACGCGCCGACGAGCGCGGCGAACAGCGCCGCGCGGGCGAGGTTCGTCGCGGCCTCGTCGCCGACGAGATCCACCGATTCCGTGCTGGTTGCCATGTCTCCGACACCCTCGTAAACCGACTTGAAGATACTGGTTGACGATGCTGGCGACCACCGGCGGTCTTCGCTCGATACCGCCGGAGACCGTCAAGAACGACCAGACCGGACGCGAGACTTATTTACCGCCGGCGCGTAACGGCTCGCCCATGGACGAGAAGACCTCCGATCTCCGCGATCTCTTCGTCGAGACCACCGGGTCCGGCACGGTCACCGAGCGGCAGGCGGAGTCGCGCGGGACGCTCACCGACCGCGACGACGCGGTGATCGACGAGCGGGTCCGCGAGCTCGTCGCCGCGATGCGCGAGCGGTACGACTTCTCGACCGATCTCGACGACGCGACCTACGCCCGGATCGCCCGTGGCCGCTTCGAGAAGGACGACGACGAGGCGGTTGCGACCGCGCTCGACGAGAAGCGCGAGGCGGACGGGGACGACGAGAGGAGCGAGGCGGGGGCTGGCTCGGAAGCCGCACCCGTCGTCGACCCCGCGACCGTCCGCGACGCGCGGTTCGACCTCCACCTCGTCCGCGAGGCCGACCGCGAGGTCGACGACGACGCGTTCGACTACGCGGACCTGAAGCGGCTGACCGCCGAGGGGCGCTCGATCGTCGAGTGCGCCGATGCCCTCGATGCCGATCCCGACGCCGTCGCGAAATACGCCCGGGTCGCCCGCGTGGACCTGACCTCCACCCGCGCGAACGACCGGTTCCGCGACGAGTTCCGCGACCTCCTCACCGACGCCGATATCGAGGGCTCGCACGCCGAAACCGCCCGCAACGACGGGCTCGAAGAGGCGACCAAAGATATGGAGACAGACACGAACTTATAAATGGTGTGCGGTGGCGCGCCCCGGTGAGCGGCCCGAAGGGGCGCGAACAGACGGCACGAGGGAGCCCGCGGCCGCCGACGGCGGCCGCGGCGAGGCTGGGGAGGGGTGAGGTGCGGTGCTGTGCCGGGCGGGACTCAAAGGGGCAGCCGGCGAGGCGGGCGCAGGCGACGTAAGCACTGGAAGGAGCGAACGGAGTGAGCGACTGAAGCGCGCAGCGAGCGTGCGCCCGCCTCGCCGGCTGGGGCTTTGGAGGTATTCATCGGCGATCTGCCAGCAACCGTTTATAAACGAGCGGCAGCGAGGCGCGAAGCGCCTCTGGCAGCCGGCGGCAGCGTCTATTTATAAGCGATCGGCTGAAGAGTCGACGACGACCGTGCCGAGTCCTCCGTTCGCAACGTCCAACCGACCGATCAAAAGCTACCCTCGATCGACTCCTTAAAACGGCCCTTTCCCGCCGCCCATCATGTCGCCGAGGCCGCCGCCCTCGCCGCCGCCCATCTTCTTCATCATCCGCTGCATGTCGCCTTCGCCCATCCCCTGGAACTGGCTGATCGTCTGTTCCATCATGGAGTGCTGCTCTAAGAGCTGCCGAACCGTCTCCTCGTCGGTACCGGAGCCGCGGGCGATCCGCTCGGTGCGCGACTGGCCGACGACGCGGGGCTGCTCTAACTCCTCGTCGGTCATCGAGTCCATGATGCGCTCGAACCGACGCATCCGGTCTTGGGTCACGTCCATCGCGTCGTCCGGGAGCTGGTCCATCATCCCGCCGCCCATGCCGGGGATCATGTCCATCACCTGATCGAGGGGGCCCATCCGGTTCATCGCGTCCATCTGCCGTTTCATGTCCTTCAGGGTGAACTCACCCTGTAGCATGTCTTCGGGGTCCCAATCCTCGTCCTCCTCTTGAGCCTCCGCCATGGCGCGTTCGACGCGCTCGGAGAGCTGCTTGAGATCGCCCATCCCAAGCAGCCGCGAGATGAACCCGGAGGGCTCGAACCGCTCGATATCCTGAACCGTCTCGCCGGTCCCGAGGAAAGCGATGGAGGAGTCGGTCTCGTTGACCGCGGTCAGCGCACCCCCACCCTTCGCGGTCCCGTCGAGCTTGGTGATCATCACGCCCTCGATGCCGATCGACTTCTCGAACTGGCGGGCCTGCTCTTTCGCGCCCTGTCCGATCGCGGCGTCGAGCACGAGCAGCGAGCGGTCGGGGTCGACCGCGCGCTCGATCTCCTCGATCTCCGCGATGAGGTCGTCTTCGAGCGCGTGGCGCCCGGCCGTGTCCACGATGTGCACGTCGGCGTCCGCGGTCGCTTCGAGGCCCTCACGGGCGATCGCGACCGGATCGTCGTTGTCGGGGTCGCCGTAGAAGTCGACCTCGGCGCGCTCGCACATCTGCTTGGCCTGGTCGTACGCGCCCGGCCGGAAGGTGTCCGTCTGGATGACGGCGGGGCGGAGCCCCTTCTTCGAGAACCACCACGCCATCTTGGCGGCGGAGGTGGTCTTCCCGGACCCTTGGAGGCCAGCCAGCAGGATCGTCTGGTTCTCTAAGGGGAGTTCGGTGGAGTCACCGACCAGTTCGACCATCTCCTCGTAGACGATCTTGAGGACGTGGTCTTTCGCGGTCGTGCCGCCCGGCGGCTCCTCTTCGAGGGCGCGGGTCTTGATCGAGTCCGACAGCTCCATGACGAGGGAGACGTCGACGTCGGCGGAGAGGAGCGAACGCTGGATCTCCTTGACGATCTCCTCGACGTCGCTCTCGGAGAGTCGGGACTTCCCCTGGAGCTTGTCGAGGCTGCTCCGGAGGGACGTACCGAGGTCGTCGAGTACCATTTGCCGGAAATAGGCGGCCGACGCGGTAAAGCTTTGTTCGTCGGCGGTCGCGGAATACATCTCGGACGCTGGATCGGTTGCTAGTACTTTCAGAGCCCAACTGCTCAGTTATGCATCGATCGGTGGATCGACGGTAAAGGCCTCCAAAGCCCCAGCCGCGACGACTCGGGGGTCTTGCTGCGCTCCTCGCTCGTTCGCTCCGCTCACTCGCTCCGGTGCTGGCTGCGGCCACCGTCGTCCTCGCGGCAGGGCGAGAGCTTCGCTCTCGCTTGCAACCGGCGCGATGCGCCGGTGACAGCGAGGCGCGAAGCGCCTCTGGCAGCCGGCGGCAAGGCCGCCGGCGACTGCCCCTTTGAGTCCCACCCCGACCGCACCGCAACCGCACCTCACGCCTCCCCAGCCTCGTCGGTCGCCTGCGGCGACCGACTCCCTCGCGCGGCGCCGTTCGCGGCTTAAAAGCCGTTCACTGGCGCGCGCCACCGTACGAGAACTTACTGTTCACCACCGTACGAGAACTTACTGTTCAGTAACAAGCCGCGCACCCGCGGCGTCGATCCGACAGACCTCGGGGTCGTAACCCGCGTCGGAGAGTCCGGTACCGAGCCCGAAGACGGTGCGGCCGAGCATCGCCATGGCGGCCCCGTGATCGTCGTATTTTTCGGGTGAATCACCAACCGCCGCGATCGCCTCAGCCACCTCGGGAACGAGGAGGTCCGCCTCGCTCGCGAACGCGCGGGCCGCGTCCATCATCGTCGGGAGCCGCGGGTCGGCGCGGAGTCGGTCGAGCGCGTCCTCGCCGGCCGCGGAGAGGGCGGCGGTGTCGCCGCCCAACACGTCCTCGGTCGACAGCTCGCCGAACGTGACGTACTCCACGCGGGCGTCGGCGGGAATCCCGTCGAGTTCGCCGACTCCCGGCGCGCCGGGTTCCAGCCGGATCGGGACCCCGCCGCGGGCCTGCGCGACCACGTCGCCGAGGCCGGTTCCGCGGCCTACCTCCGCCTCGTGGGCGATCCGGATCAGCTCGTTCTCGGAGTGCCCGCGGTCGAAGGCGTCGTTCGCGCTGAGCGCGGCGCCGAGCGCGGCCGCCCCCGAGACGCCGAAGCCGGCACCGATCGGGAGGTCCGTCTCGACCGCGACGTCGACGACCCGAGGGGTGCCGTCGTCCTCGGCCAGCCCGAGCGCCGCAAGCACGTCCTCGACCGCGCCGATCGTCCCCGGCTCGCCGTCGATGGTGCGAGAGCCGGCGGGTTGGCCGGGGGCGACGGACTCATCGGACTCGCCGGACTCACCGCTTGCACCCGCTTCGTCCGCCGCCGACACCCGGACCGTCACTCCGTCGGTGAGCGTCACTCCGGCGCCGCGCGAGCCGGCGGCCACAGGGCGCTCGGCCGAGTGCGCGCTGAAGAAGGCGGTGACGTGACCGGGAACGAACGCGGTTGCCCGCTGCCTACTCATGACGCGTCGGAGGAGTGGCCGTCGATTAACGGTTGTTATCCGAGACGACGGGGCGGCGTCCACGTCGAGAGAACCGACGGACCCCGCCGCCGGCCGGCGATGCCGACACCGCAGGCCTAAATACCGGCCGACCAAATTCGCGAGGTATGCGAGACCAGTTCCGCCCGCTGCTCGCCGCGCTGCTGGCGATGGCGCTGCCGGGCCTGGGCCACGTCGTCCTGCGCCGATGGGGGCGGGCGCTGCTGTGGCACCTGACGATCGTCGGCGGCGGCGTGGCGCTGTTCGCCCTCTACGACGTGCCCGTCGGATCAACGATTTCGCCGGTAGAGGCCGCCGAGACGGCCGCCACACTCCCGACGGACGTGACACTCCCGATCGCCATCCTGTACGCCCTCTCCGCGGTCGACGCGTACCTCGTCGGGCGGGCAGATGTCACCGAGCGGCGACGCGCCAATGCGGCCGCCGAGGCGATCCGCCGCCGGGCCGCGAGCGACGACGGCGACGAGATCGACGATCCCGCTGGCGCGAATTCGCCATACCCGACGGTGGCCGCTACCGGAAGCGTCCCCGGGAACGCCGATCGGCCGGCGGAAGTCGAGTGCCCCCACTGCGGTAAAGAGACCGACGCCGACCTCGACTTCTGTCACTGGTGTACCGAGCCGCTCCCGTGGGCCGACGCGGAGTGAACCCGGTCGGATGCGATGTCGTCGCCCACGATCCATCCACGACTCGTCCTCAACTTCGGTTAGGGTAGTTTCTCACACCTGATAATTGCGTGGTAACTATCATATATCCCGGTCGTGAGGCTCTCGATACGGACGCGAACGACGGACGGAACATGAGTCTGAATCCACGGCAATACGACGTACGAGAGCTGCGCCAGATCGCGGACGCACCGCGGGACGGCGCCGACGAAGCGCCTCGGGAGCGGTCGCTTCGTCAGCCGAACCGGAGCCGGGCGGAGCAAGCCGCCCGGTCGGCCGCGTTCACCGAGCTTCTCCAGCGTCAGCGAGGGCTGCGGCTGTCCGGCGACGAGAGCCAATCCGACGCCGGCGATCGACCATACCTGACGGCGATCCCGGCCTCGCCGGAAGCGGAACACGAGATCGGCGAGTGGCTCGGCTACCTCGTCGACGTCGGCGGCCACGTGCGGAGCCGGGACGCGCTGTCGTACTACGCCGAGCTCGGCTGGGTCGACGACGACGCAGTCGAGGCCCTCCGGCGTCGGCTGGAGGGGTTCGACGCCCCGCGGTACGACCGGCCCTTTACCCCCGCGGACCATCGGATCAGCCTCGTCTCCATCGTCCGGATCGCTTCGTGTGCGAGTCAATCATGAGCGACGAGGAATCCACGGACATCAACGGTACAGACGGCCCCGAAGCGGTCGGCGTGAAACTCGGTAGCACCCGAACGGTGCTCGACATCCCCGACGGACGGGGCGGCCGCGAGCGCCACTCGACGCTGACGTGTCTGGCGACCTACGAGGACGCCATCACGGGCGACGAGAAGGTGCTGTTCGGCCACGAGGCCGCGATCGAATACCCCGACACGGTGCGGTTTATGCTTCGCTCGGGGCTCCCGGAGGACGACGAGAGCGTCGCCGACGCCGAGCGCTTCTTCGAGGCGGTCGTGGACGCCCACGACGTGCCCGAGGACAGCGCGGTCGTCTACGCGGTCCCAACCATCGACAACGAGGCGGGCGTGAACAACCTCAAATCGGTGATCGAGGGCTCCTCCATCGGGCAGGTCGAGACGCGGAGCTATCCCGAGTCGCTGTGCGGAGCGATCCCAGCCTACGGCGACGACCTCGACGCCATCGACGAGGTGTTCGTCTCGATCAACATGGGCTCGACGACGCTGGAGGCGTGCGCCTACCGACGCGGCGAGCAACTCTCGCCGTTCTCGACCGGCTCGGTGACGGGCAACGAGGTCGACCGCCGGATCGTCGCCGCCGTCGAAGAGGAGAGCCAAGGCCGCGTCCACATCGACCGGACGACCGCCCGGGAGTACAAGGAGGAGCACGCCGACGTGTACGACTTCGAGCCGTTCACCGACGTGATCCAGCAGCCCGGCGGCGGGAGCCACGAGTTCACCGTCGACCGCGGGGTGCGGGAGCCGGTCGACCGCTACATCGACGAGGCGGTCGACGTCGTCGCCAACGAGTTCCTTCCGGAGCTCGCGAACGACCACATGAAACCCTACCAGCTCGCACTGGGCCGCCCCATCGCGGCGACCGGCGGGATGGCCTGCATTCCCGGACTCACCGAGGAGTTCGAGAAGCGGCTCTCGGCCGAACTCGACCGCGACGTCGAGGTCGTCTCCCCCGACGACCCCGCGACCGCCGCGGCCGAGGGCGCCGGTCGGATCGCCGGGCGCCTGATCTGAGCGGGCGATCCCTCGCCTGACGACCTTTTAAATATCGAACAGCCGCTCGGCGTCTTTTGCCTGTCTGCGGTAGATCCCCCTGCCTTTCAGCCGCGGGATCTCGTGTCGGTGCAGCGTCTCCGCTTCGCAGTCGTACACGATGGGAAAGACGTTGGTCCGGCGGCGGGCGACCGTGTACGACCGCGCCGCGTCGACGACCGACTGATCGGGGTCCCGCACGGCGAAGGCGACGTACCCGAGCGGCGTCGTCGACCCCCGCCGGTCGTCGACGCGCTCGACGAGCACGTCCCGGAACTCGTCGGCGATCGCGGTGATATCGTCGGGATCGGGGTCCGACTCGTCGACGAGCGTCGCGAGCGCGACACACTCGCCCACCGAGGGGTCGTCGTCGCGGGCCGCCCATACCGGATCGAACCCGTTCGTGTACTCGTCGACGGTCTCGAAGCCCTGCTCCCGCCGGTTCGCGACGACCGCGTCGCGGTATTGCGTCGGATCCATAGCGATTCCACGAACTGCATGGTAAAAAATGACATACATGGCGGAAACGGGGGAGTCGGCTGACTTGCCCTGGGGGGATCGATAGCCATACCACGACAAGCGTAGCCGTAGAGCGGGATATCGGGTGGCGAGCAACGCCGGCCGCGCGTCTCGCTTTCACCGATCGTACCAGCCTATGTGTCCGTCTCTGCCGTGAGACGGAGTTCGGCGATGAGACGAGCGCTCATCACTTGGTCAACGATCGCGAACAACTGGGTGTCGTCAGTCGCATACTCCGCGAAAATACCGAGTGGCACTTCACCACCAGCCATCTCTCGGTGGCCGCCAGCGGTGCCGACATCGGAAAATGCCCCGTCAAGCACGTTACCGATGTGGATTCGAGAATCGGTCGACCGCGCCGAGATCTGAATCCCGTCTTTGACGATCCCGAACACGATCGCAGTCTCGACGCCCTCCAGGGTCGTGAGGTAGTCGGCTGCCTGGGGTAACGCGTCACGCTCACTCGTCCGACCGATCCCCGAGATGAGGACCGAGCCACGCACGGTCCGGTTCCTGACCGCCTCCGCGATTGTATCGACGGTCGCCCCGGTAACTGACGGCGTCGAGAGGGTCCGAAGTAGCGCACCGTCCGCGTGTTCGTGGAGCCAGCCGGCAGCGTCGTACTCGGCGCTGGTCACGCCACGGAGAAACCCGAGCGTCTCGCGACGGATCGCGAACAGCAGGGCCGTCCCGAGAGCGGCGTCCATCTCGATATCCAGTTCCCGAACGTACTCCGTCAGAATCGTCGCCGTCGCGCCGATCTGCTCGCGGTGATCGATAAATTGTGCCTCGATCTCCTCGTTCGGATGATGATCGATCACGATATCGACCGGGGTCCCCTCCGGAACCCGATTGTTCTCCCCCGGAACCGCGTGATCGACGAACGCGAGCAGTGACTCCTCGGGACGATCTTGGACGGCCGCGGGATCGAAGGGTTTCAGATCGATATCGATGAGATTGACGAACGCCCGATTCTGCTGGTGAGAGATATCGCCGCTGTACAGGATGTGGTGTTCGTCGATGCCGACGGCGATCGCGATCCGGCCCAACGCGAACGCGCTTGCGAGACAGTCCGGATCCGGATTGTTATGACAGACTATCATCAGATTCTCGGCGCCGGCGAGGAGCTCTTCGAGCCTATGGACGGGATGCATACGTCGTTATTGTGACGGAGACCACAAGCGTCTACTGCACCGTATCAGTCCGTAACGGCCGCCGACCGGAGCCGGGCCCGTATTTCGTCTCTGCTCTGACTCAGTCGACGATCGTCGGGAGTTCCCCTACTCGTCGTCGGACTTCCCCGGCCACGTCACCGACCCGAGGAACGGGACCCCGATCTGTTCCGCCGCTCGCGAGATCATGTGCGCGCCGGTCGGCACCGTCAGGAACAGGAAGACGATACCGATGAGCGACGAGAGGCCGGCACCCCCCGGACCGAAGTACACGAACCCGGCGAGAAAGATCGCGACCGTTCCGATAGTCGCCGGCTTGCTCGTGGCGTGCATCCGGTTGTACACGTTCGGCAGTCTCAACAGACCGATCGTTCCAACTGTGAGGAAGAACGTCCCGACGACGACGAACCCGATGACGACCCAGGTCCGTGTCGGCGTCGATTCGATCATTGACGGCCCCCTCCAGCAACGTGATGACCCGTCAGAACGTCCCGTCGTACTCGATGTTGGGAATCCATAGTGTGGTCACTCCTGTGTAACGATGATGTCGCCTTCGGTGATGAACTTGGCAACCGCGACCGTCGAGAGGAACGCGATGATCGCGAGAACGAGACTAACGATCACGAAGAGCCCCCGGCCGGTCTTGATTGCGAACAGGACGGCGATCGCGACAACGTTCGTCGCGATAGCGTCCAGCGCGACCACGCGGTCGGGAACCGTCGGTCCTCGAACTGCGCGGTAGCCACACAGCAGGTTCAGAAGCGCCACGAGGACGATCGCGGCGTCGATGACCAGTAACAGCGGTCCTTCAGCGGTCATCCCTGTCACCTCCTGTGGCTTCCTCGGTCGGCGGATCGGTCTCTGTCTCCTCCCCCGTTTCCGGAGCGGCCTGTTTGAGGGCAGGATGCGTTCGGTCGGGCGGGTAGACGGCAAAATCCGGCGCGGGATCGCTCGGCGATAGTTCCTCGTCGAAGATGATGAGCGCGTAGTTCTCCCAGTTGCGGATCGGGTCGACGATGTCCTTCGGATCGCTCCCGTCGATGACGTGGATGTACAGCGCGTTCTCCTCGGGGTCGTAGTTGAGCGTGAGCGACCCGGGAGTCATCGTGATGCTGTTGGCGATAGTGGTTACGCCGAGATCGGTCCGGACGCGCAGCGGGATGAGGATCACCTCGGGTTCAGACGGGCTAGAGAGCGCGAGCACGCGATACGTGACGTCGAGACTGGCGACGATCGCCTCCCGAATGAACGTCAGCACGTACAACAACACGTACGGGACCCCGCGAAGCGATCGACGGAGCTCCATGTTGTCCTCGTACAGACGCCGGAAGACGAAGGCCGTTGGGAAGCCGACCGCGAGACCGATCAGCAGCGACCCGACGAGCGGTTCGGGCGCGAGCGGCGGTCCCTGAACGAATACCCACAGGATACCGAACAGGACTCCGGCGACCGGCCAGGTGCGGGTCACGCGCCGTCACCCCCGCTCAGACCCACGACGTCGACGTAGGCCTCGACGTCGAGTGCGGCGGTCGCGGCCGTCCCGGCGAACCGGTAGACCGGGTCGAACCCCACGCCGACGAGAACGATGGCCGCCGCGAGTGCGACGAGAACCGCGACCTGACCCGACTCGACGGAAGCGGTCTCGACCGCTGTCGTCTCGCGCCCCCAGAAGCCGCCGACCCACACGCGCGTCGCGTACAGGATCGTGAGAATGGCACCGAGGAGCAACGCGACCAGTGCGAGCGCCGACGGCAAGCCGGGATTGGACGCAATTCCCCGAATCGCCGCGTCGAACGCGAGGAACTTCCCGAAGAACCCGGTCAGCGGTGGGAGGCCGATCAGCGAGAGGAGACCGACGAAGACGGTTCCCGAGAGTACCGGCGAGTGGCCGGCGACGCCGCCGAGATTCCGCAGACGATCCGTCTTAGTCGCGTCCTCAACGGCAGCCACCGAGAGAAAGAGCAGTCCCTTCGCGAGCGCGTGGTGGAGTGCAAACACGAGCGCAGCCGCAATGGCCACGCCGCGGAGCGTCCCCGTGGGGGCTGCCGCCGCGGCGATGGCGACGGGAACCGCGATGAAGCCGACCTGCCCGATGCTCGAGTACGCGAACACGCTCTCGAGTCGGTCCTGACCGACGGCGCCGAACCCGCCGACGACGATGCTCGCCACTCCCATCGCTCCCAACACCGGGGCGAGAAAGGCCAGCGGTGACGCGGCGGTCGTGCCCAGCAAGTCGACGGGGACCGACGCGGTGGCGAAGACCGTGAAGTAGAGGCGAATGATCGCGTATATGCCGACCTTCTTGGTGACGCCGGCGAACATCGCGGTGACAGGCGTCGGGGCGGCGGTGTAGGCAGCAGGCACCCAGAACTGGAAGGGGACGAGCCCGGATTTCAGCGCGAACACCGCGAGCAGCAGCGCCGACAGCCCGACGACGGGCGCGGGATCGATACCGTACGCGTCGGGGGTTGCCAACCGCCGGGCCATGTCGGCCATGTTGAGTGTCCCCGTCGTGGCGTACAAACCGCCGATGGCGACGAGCATGAGCGCGCTTCCGAACACGTTCATCACGAGATACCGAAACGACGCTGCGGTGGCGTAATCGGTGCCGTAGAAGGCGACGAAGACGTAACTGACGATCAACATTACTTCGAACCAGACGAACAGGTTGAACAGATCGCCGGTGAGGAACGCCCCGGTCACGCCCGCGAGGAGCAGGTGGAACAGCGGGTGATAGTACACGCGCTGGTTCTCGGGAGTTATGTACCGGACCGAGAACAGTATCGAAGCGATACCGACGCCCGCGGCCATCGTCAGCATGAACGCTGACAGCCCGTCCAGAACGAGCGTAATCCCGAAGGGGGCGGGCCAATCACCCACCTGATAGGCCGCTGCGCCGGGGGCCGCTGGTCCGAGAACGAGCGTCCAGACGGCGACGGACACGGTTCCGACATAGCCGATGGCGCCGGACACGCTCGCCGCGCGCTGGATCCGTGGTCGCCGGCCGAGCGCAAGCGTACACACGGCGGTCGTTACCACGACTAGTAGCGGCGCGATCACGAGCCAGCTCATTTCGTCCACTCCGTGACATCCATGGTCTCGTTCTCCTCGTAGGCGCGATACGACAGCACGAGTGCCAGCGCGGTCGTTCCGAGACTGATGACGATCGCCGTCAGGACGAGCGCCTGTACCACCGGATCGGCGATCTCGGGAACTTTCCCACCGTGGACCTCGAGAACGGGCACGAGGTTCTGGGCACCCTCATCGATGCCCCCCATCGCGATCAGATAGACGAACGTCGCCTGGGAGACGACGGCGACCCCTAACACGACCCGCACGAGGTCCCGCTGTAGGAGTAGGAACGTTCCGACAGCGAACAGCCCGCCGACCGCGACCGCGAGGGCGAGACTCATCGCTTACCACCCCCACATCGGATAGACTGCGGCTCTCTGCTCCGAATCATTCGCCGCTCACCACCGAGACGATAGTCAGGAGGCTGCCGACGACGACGAGGTACACGCCCAGATCGAACACGAGCGCGCTCGCGAGTTCGACCTCGTGGTAAATCGGGATGCCTTCGACGTGGACGTACCCCTGGGTCAGGAACGGGTCGCCGATGAGCATCCCCGCAAAGCCACTGCCGAGAACGACCACCAGGCCCGCGAGTAGCGTGCGGCGGTAGGCGGTGACCGTGCGGTGCTCGAAAACGCTGGTACCGGGCTCAACCTCCCGGCCGAGCACCCCCGACTCCAGGTAGTCGAGGTCGTAGGCGACGTATATGAGCACGAACGCCGCCGTGGTGAGAACGCCGCCGATGAAGCCGCCGCCGGGCAGGTTGTGGCCCTGTAAGAACAGCGAGATCGAGACGACGAGCACGATGGGAACGGTCACCCGGGCCGTCGTCTGCATGATCGTCGTCGTCACGGCGAGTCACCCCCGTCGGGAATCGGTTCTTCGTCGCCCTCAGTCACGGACGCCTCACCGCGGGTCCGCATCGTCACGAGCACGAGGATAGCGATCGCGGCGATCGTGACGACCAACAGCTCACCCAGTGTGTCGAACGCCCGGAAATCCACGAGGATGACGTTGACGACGTTCGTGCCGCCACCACCTGGAACTGCCTGCTCCGTGTAGTACGTGGCGACGCTCGTCGGGTCGGCGTCGGGACTGGGTATCGTCAGGAGGACAGCGACGAACGCCATCGCGCCCACCAGAATCGAGACGCCCGCGTCACGGGCGATCGAGAGCGGTCGGATCTCCGAGTAAAACGACGGCAACCGCTGGAGGACGAGTAGGAAGATGAGGAGGATGAGCGTCTCGACGACCAGCTGCGTGAGCGCCAGATCCGGTGCGCTCGCGAAGATGAAGAAGATGGCGAGCATGAATCCGAGGATCGACAGCGTGAGCACGCCGGACACGTGTGACGTAGCGGTCGCCACGGCCACCCCGGCGAGGGTCGCGACCCCCAACACGACGGCGACCGCCAGCGGCACGCCGATCCCACCGATCTCGAGAGGCCCTCCCGCTGCGGCGAAGCCGGCGAGCGCAAGCAGGCTCCCGGCCGCCGCCACCCATCCCACGTACGTCCGGAGGAGGCCGTTATGGACCATCGAGCCGAACCGAGCGCTCGTCACCTCCGCGGTCGAGACGATCCAGTCGTACCACCCGCTGGGCCGAACGGGGATCGGCGCGTCGACGCCGCGTCGGATACCCGCCGCGAGACGCCCCCGAAGCGGGTACGCGGAGAACCCGCCGAGGACGGCGACGGCGGACATCGCGACCGGGGGCGAGAAGTGGGTCGGCAGTCCGACCTCAAGTTGCGCCTCGCCGGTGGCGGTGGCGTCGACGGCCCCCTGAACGATGGCGTCGACTGCCAACTGCGGCGCGACGCTGACGACGACGGCCGCGATGGCCAGCACGGCGGGGGGCCCAACCAGCCCGATCGGCGGTCGGTGGATATCCGCGGTCGGGGCTCGCCGCTCGCCGAAGAACAGCGCGAGGAACTTCACCGAGTAGACGACGGTCAACACGCTCGCGAGGGTCGCCACGGTGGGATACAACCAGGCGATGCCGCCGGCCTCGTGGGCGACTTCGTACGTCGCCTCGAACAGCAGTTCCTTGGAGTAGAACCCATTGAACGGCGGGATACCCGCCATACTCAACGCGGCGACCACTGTGATGGCGGCTGTCACCGGGAGCTCCCGCCAGAGCCCCCCGAGGTTGTCGAGATTGCGGGTCCCGGCCTCGTGGGCGATGATCCCCGCGACGAGGAACAGCGGCGCCTTGAACAGCGCGTGGTTGAGCAGGTGGAACGCGCCGGCCTCGCCGCCGTAGACGATATCGAAGCCGAAGCCCGCGACCATCAGCCCGAGGTGGCTCGCCGTCGAGTAGGCGAGTAACTCCTTGGTGTCGGTCGCGGCCACCGCCAGCAGCGCCCCGACGGTCATCGTCAGGAGCCCCAGGGTCGCGACGACCAACACCCATTCGGGACTCATCAGGAGGGGACGCACGCGGCCGAGGAAGTAGACGCCCACCTTGACCATCGTCGCGGAGTGAAGGAACGCGGAGACGGGCGTCGGGGCGACCATGGCGTTCGGCAGCCAGAAGTGGAGCGGCACCTGTGCGGATTTGGCCGCCGCAGCGGCGACGATCAGGCCCAGTGCCGGCACGAACAGCCCCGACTCGCGGAGGGAGGCGCGCATCGCCTCGTCGTTCGCGATCATCGCCGTCAGATCGAAGGTCACGCCGCCGAGGGCGCCCCGCGCCGCCACCGCGAGCATGAGCAACCCCGCGAGCAGACACAGGCCACCGCCCACGGTGACGACCATGGCCATCCGTGCCGAGTAGCGCGACTCGCTGTCGTCTGTATAGTGGCCGATGAGCACGAACGAACAGAGGCTGGTCAGCTCCCAGAACAGGAAGATGAACACGAGATCGGAGGCGAGCGCGACGCCGAGTATCGAACCCATGAACGCCAGCAGTGCCGCGTAGTAGCGTGCTAACCCCTCCTCGCCGTGCATGTACGCCGCCGAGTAGACGAACACGAGGACGCCGATGCCGCTGGCGAGGAGTGCGAAGAGGAGCCCCCACCCATCGACGGTGAACTGGACCCCCACGTCGAGAGCGGGGACCCATGACGCCCCGACCGTGCCGTGACTATTGACCTCTGTCGCCAGCAGTCCGAAACTGGCCGCCGCGACGACGGCCCCCGCATAGCCAGTTCGTTCGCCGAGGACGCGGTACAGAAGCGGCGAGAGGACTGCGGCAACGAAGGGCAGCGCGACGGCAGTCGTAACGATTGGCAGGTCTGGGGCCATCAGTGATCGTCTCATTCGGCCGATACACCGCTGCCGGCATCCGTCGTGATCGGCCTCACCCTGACCATTCGATGCCTACTGCAAAACTCCTGTGGCTCGCACGGTGGCAGTGTTCAGATATGTATCGCAGTGATGCGGACCCGCAGTTCACTGAAAAAACCGAATAGCGCGAGAACGAACGACTCGTGGCTCGCAGCGATCATCGGCTAGCAACGGGTGATACCATCCTCGAAGAGGAGGATCGTGCCAAAATGGAAATAGTCCCGGGCGGATTCGAACCGCCGTCAATGGCTCCAAAGGCCATTATGATTGGCCACTACACCACGGGACTGCGATCGGTGGTTGCCCGTCCGCACTCAAGTAGGTTACTTTTCACCGATCTCTGCCGACAGCCGACCGCGACGCGTCCGGCGAATCGCCGAAGCTACGTGGGGCGCTCGCCGATCCCCTCGCATGGCCACCATCCTCGTCACGGGCAGTTGCGGCGGCGTCGGCAGCTGGACCGTCGATCACTTCGCTGACGCCGGCCACGAGGTCGTCGGCGTCGACCTGCGAACGCCGCCCGGAACCCGCGAGAACGTCGATTTCAAGGCGGCAGACCTGACCGACTACGGTGAGACGAAACAGTTGATCGAGGCCGCCGGCCCGGACGCCGTGGTCCACCTCGCGGCGATCCCGAACCCGGAGAGCCACGCCGGGTCGCGCGTCTTCGAGAACAACGTCGTCAGCACCTACAACGTCCTCGACGCCGCGGGCGCGGTTGGCGCGCGGATCGCGTGGGCGTCGAGCGAGAGCCTCTACGGCACGGTCTTCTCGGAAGCAGACTGGCTCCCCGACGCCTTCCCGATCGACGAGGAGACCCCGACCGAACCCGAGGACCCCTACGGGCTCTCGAAGGTCGTCGGCGAGGAGATCGCGGCGCGGGTCGCCCGCCGGTACGGCGTGTCCGCCGTCTCGCTGCGTGCGTCGTGGGTGACCTATCCCGGATCGGAGAAGACCCGCACCGCACGGGAGGGGTTCGACCCGGCGACCGCGGACCTGAGCGGGAACTGCTGGTCGTACGTCGATGTCCGCGATCTGATCGCCGCCGTCGAGGCCGCGATCGATCCTGACAGCTCGAAACCACCGATCGAGGGCCACGAGGCGGTGCTCGTCACTGCGGCGGAGAATTTCCTCGGGCGCGACACGGCCGCAACGATCGAGGCGGTCCATGGCGACCTCCCGGCCGACTGCGACATCGAGGGCGACGAGGTCGTCTTCGACTGCTCGAAGGCAAAGCGACTGTTCGGCTGGGAGCCGGAACACCCGTGGCGCGAGGCGGAGGACGCCGAGGTTACGGGACCCGGGTTCCTGTAGCCGGAACGGGAAAGAGAGGAGAGGCGAAGGAAGGAAAGACGCGAAAGCGAGAGTCAGTTCGCCCCGTCAGAAGGCTCGGAATCGGCGGCTTCGGAACCTCTACCGTCGGATGTCTGCGCCGAGTTCACATCGGCGCCGACCCACGCACCGTCGTCGTCGGTCGCGGCGGAGACATCGGCTGTCTCGTCAGTATCGATCGCTTCGTCGTCGCCGGCCACGCCGGCCGTCGTTTCTCCCTCGGTCTCCTCGTTCCCGTCACCGCCTTCGACCGCGAGCGTCGGCGGAGCGTAGGTGTACACGAACTCGTCGGTCACGGCGTGGTACGCGCCGGTCCCCGGGTCCTCGACGACGCCGGTGTCGTTGTCGATCGCGAAGTCGACCAGATCTCGGAGACTCGACGCCTCGGCCTCGGGACGGTTGTGGACCGACTCGGGGAGTCGGATCGCGGTGATCCACTCCGCGAACTCGGAGCGGTCGTCCCGGTACGAGAGGTACTCCCGCTCGGCCGGCGTGAGCGCGAGATCGACCTCGCGGCGGGCGTACGCCAGCCCGCTAGCCCCAGCAAGCCCCGCCAAGAACAGCACCGGTCCGCCCGTAGAACGGAGAGGTCCGTAGCTCTGCTCGACGGTGACCGGCTCGGTCTGTTCCGTCGTGTCCGATTGGAGTCCCGGCTCCGAGACGGTGTACGTATCGCCGCCGTGATCGAGCGTCATCTCGATGGTCCGCGCGTACGAGGTCGACTCGCCGTTGATCGTGCCCTCGACGGTCACCGCCGTCGTGACGAACGTCTCCGTCTCGCCGGGCGAGGCGCCGAGATCCGACTCTATCTCGCTCGCCGTCGCGTCGACCTCGGAGCTGTTGAGCGCGAACGACGCGGTCGCCGTCTCGCCCGGCTCGACGCCCGAGACCGTCTCGGTCGTCAGCGTCTCCCGCTCGTCCCAGTAGACGGTCCCGTCGTCGCTGCCGACGTTCTGTGTCACGAGCACCGACTCGAAGGAGATATCGATGTCGCTCGCGGCGTCGGCCGCGTAGCTCGTCTCCACGTCGACGTCGAGCACGGGTGCGACCCGCGTGAAGTACGTGTTCCGGCCGTCGAGTACCGTTCCGGTGTCGAACACCGAGTTCGGCTCCGTCACCTCAGCGGAGTGAACGTACTCCGACTCGACGGTCAGCGACGAGACAGTCCGCAATTCGGTCTCGGTCCCCGGATCGACGTGGGTCGTGTAGGCGAGCCCGCCCCCGACCGCGGCGGCGACGAGGCAGACTGCGAGGATCACGGTGAACTGTGCGTTCAGTACCGCTCGGAGGCGGAGTCGGGTTTCGCTAGGGGGAGTCTGGCTCATTCGGTCACCTGTAGATCTCGCGGAGGACGCGGCGGTACAGCGGCGGTTTGGCGCGCGATTCCCGGGAGCGTATTCGCGCGGGCTCGCCTCGGAGCAACAGCAGTCCGATCCCGACGATGCCGCCCCCGAGCAGCCCGTTGATCGCGACCAGCGGGGCCCACGGGTGGACTTCGTACAGCTCGTCGATCACGCCGGACGGCAACACGGCGAGATACCGGTGCTCGACGACGAACAGCCGGTAGTACCCCGTCTCGTCAGGTGCGGTGAGCGTCACCGTCGTCGACGCCTCGCCCCGACTGCCGACGGCGACGCGCTGGGGGTCGACATCGACGCCCGGGCTCTGCGGGGTGACGTACGCGTACACCGGGACCAGCCCGGCGTTGGGGACGACGTACTCCAGCTGTTGGCTCGTCCCGCGCTCGATGACGGTCGGGTTCTCGGACTCGAACTCGGCGCTCACGACGCCGTACTCCTGGCTCCCGCCCGGAACGACCATCGCCGCGGTCGCCGTCGCCATCAACACTAACGCGAGCACGCCGACGATCGCGAACACCGAGGTGCCGTCGTCGCGGGAGCGGTCGCGCTCCCGCGTTTCGCGGCTCCCCCTGTCGAGGTACCAGTCGACCGCGTAGGCGACCGCCGAGAGCCCGAAGAAGATGTACGCGAGCCCCTGCGTGCCCTGTAGCGACCGGACGCCGAACGTGACCGCCAGCCACGTCTGGACGGAGTCGAGCGCCGACTGAAACCCCATCGCGACGGTCCCGAGGTGCGGGATGACGACCACGCCCCCGCCGACCGTGAGCGCCTTCGCAACGATGTCGGCCTCCTGCACGACGGGCTCGCCGCCGTCTTGATCGGTGAACGGGTTGTTGTCGCCGCGCGTGACGTACCCGCGTTCCGTCTCCTCGACGACGCGGTGAGTCGTCAGCCCGCCGCCCTCGATCTCTTGGGCGTCGAAAGTCACGACGTCGCCGACCCCGATTCCGCCCGCGATCGGGGCGGGGATCGCGATGAACCCGTCGCCCGGACTGAGCACGGGCTGCATGCTTCCGGTCTCGACGTAGCTCAGAAGCACCGGTTGTCCGAGGTACTGTCCGACGATCAACGAGGCGACGACGAGCACGGCCGCGACCTGCAGCGTTATCGAGAGGGTGCGTTTGAAGGACATGAGTTGTGTCTCAATGGTCGGACGGCGCAGTCGGTCGTCGCTCGGTTATCGTCGGTCGTCGATCAGTCGTCAATCCGAGAATGTCATCGATGCGTTATAAACTCGTGGTTCGGGGCAGCGCGGTGGGCTACGATGGGATGCCGTAGGGCGGGGTGCGGCGAGGGGCACCGAAGGGCAGTTCACTCCTCGAACGTCCCGGCCGCGAGCAGGATGAAGGGCCCGATGAACGCGAGACAGAACCCAAGCAGGTGAACGTACAGATTTACTACGCTGTCGGGTCCCGTCGGATCGCCGGGGAACCCGACAACCGGGTAGCCGACGACCAGAGCGACGCCGATGGCGAACAGGTCGCCGTAGCCGGGGTTCGAGATCGCCGCCCGAACCCCGTCTCGGAGCGCCCGTCGGATCCGGACCCCGGTGCTCGACGCGTACAGCAGACCGAGCAGGATCCCCGCAACCGCGGTCGCGAGTCCAGCGAGTCCGGGTTCGTCGAGACTCCCGGGCGAGACCGGCAGCGCCAGAAACGCCATCCAGCCGACGAGCGGGAAGAAGACCGCGGGGAGCGCGCGTATCGACGCCTCCGGAAAGAACCGTTCGCGGGCGTAGACTCCCAGTAGAAGCGGGAGCAGGCCGGCGAACGCCATGTTGATCCCGGAGAATCCAAAGCTGATCGCGTTCCGCGGGACGGCGAGGTTCAGTGCCGACAACACGACGGGAAAGGCGGCGAGGAACGTCGCGAGCGCGACCATGAAGAACCGCCGACACCCCGCCAACACCGCGAGCGCGTACCCGACACCGGCGAGGACGACGTACCCCGCTACGTTGCCGGCGAGGTGATCGACATCGAGGTGGACGTAGTGGGCGGTGAAGGCGGTCCGCACCGTCGGATCGGTGTACGCGAACGCGAGCGACCGCCGGGTTGATTCTGGCAGCGCGAAAACGGCGCCGAGAACCACGGGCACCGCCGCGAGCGCGAGCAGGTCGACGAGTCGGACCCCCGCGACCAACTCGCGGCGAAAGCCGGAGCCGTCGGCGTCCCGTTTCGCCGTGGTCCCGTCGCTCCGTGCGTTCGGAGAGGCCGTCACGCCCCGACCGTCTCGGACCAGCGGTTAAGAGCTGTCGGCGCGGTCGCCGTCACGATCGAGGCATCCGGCGAACGAGCGCGATTCCGGCGACGACGAGAACGACGAAAGCGAGCAGCCCTCCCAGCTCGACGAGGTCGATGGCGCCCGGCTCCTCGGTCGGTCCACCGACGGGCCCCTCTGCCGCTCCGTCACCGGTTTGCGCACCTTCGTCGGTTCCCGATCCCGTTCCGGCCCTCGTGCCCGCGTTGTCCGCCGACCCGTCGTCGCCCGCCGGGTCACCAACGAGCAGGGTTCCGGCGTCCGTCCCGGCAACCGCGAGATCGTACTCGCCAGCGGTCTCGAACACGCCCGAGAGCGCGACGGTCGCCGTCTCGTTCGGCGCCAGCGAGACCGTCTCGTTCGCGACCGGGTCGCCGTCGGCCGTCAGCGTCACCGTTCGCTCGCCCGCCGCGCCCCCGCCGTTCTCCACGGTCGCCCGGACGGTCGCCTCCTCTCCCGGCTCGATTGCCGGGGTGTCGAGAGCCGTCTCGGTCACGTCGAAGCGGGGGACGCGCTCCGCGACCGCGAACGTCGAGAACCCGTCGGTCGTCGCGCGGAAGTGCACGCGGTCCTCGGAGAGCCCCCGAATACGGACCACGTCCTCGTCGGCGACGCTGGCACCCTTTTCGGCCCAGTTGCCGGCGTCGGTCTGCCGGTAGAGCGTCACGTTCTTCGGGTCGATCCCGGCGTCGTCGAGCGTCTCCCGTGAGGCGCTGAACCGGATCGTCATCGCGTCGACCTCGTCGGGGTCGAAGTCGTGCTCGACGCCGAGGTACGCGATCGGCCGCGGGGTCGTCGGTGCGTCCAGCGCGCTTCCGTTCGCGAAGGGCTCCGGACTCCCGGCCGCGTTCACCTCGATGTGCTCGTTTCGGACGCCCGCTAAGTCGAGCCGGTCGAGGGTGACGTTCTCGCCGTCGAGGTGCATGCCGTCGGCCTCGAACCGGACCGTGTCGTCGTGGTCGATGTCGCTCGCGACGAACTCGCGGCGGTCGTCGCTCGGGGACGTGACCGTTATTGTCGGACCGCCGTCTCCGGTCGAGAAATCCGATGAAGATGGAACCGACTCGGGCTCCGCGACCTCCCCGCGGATCGAGAACTCGTCGGCGCCCAACTGTGTCCCGGCGACTTCGCCGCGCGCGTCGAGCGAGAGCCCGACCGCGACCGACTCGTTCGGCGCGAGCGTGACGTTGTTGTCCCGCCCCTCGAACGACTTGCCGTCGGCGGTGAACGTGACGTTCTCGCCGGGGTGGTCGATCCAGACGCGCGCATACTCGTCGGCGGTGTAGGTGATCTCGAAGACGCCGTCCGCCGCCGCGAGCGCGTCGGGGTTGACGCCCTCGAAGTCGGGCCCGAGGTTCGGGTTCGACGCGGAGATGTCGACCACGATCTCGTCGTCGTCATTTAAATAGGCGTAGTTCCCGTTCGGACCGTCGGCCGGCTGGACCGCGAGGTCGTCGTCCGCGAAGGTGTCGGCCGGGCCGTCGACCACCGCCGCGCCTGTGGTGAAGATGAGTGAGCCCGCGGCTACGAGCAGCAGGGCGAAGATCAGGGTGCGACGGGCGGTGGGCATGGGTCTGTGTCTACAGACTGTTATAGCTCAAAGGCCATGATTACGTGGTGCCTGAAACGACTGAAGGGGTTGCCTGTAACGGGATATCAGCCAGACAAACGTCGAGATCGTCGTCGGTTGACATCCTCCCCGCGCTGAAGCGCGAGGATTCCCACGGCACCGCACCGCTGGGTTGGGATGGTTACGGTTTGTAGCGACCACATTGGGCGGCTACTGGCTGTGCCAATCAGCCGTTACTCCTATC